>Ga0070741_10000952_pt1 | contig 95167 bp, 97 predicted proteins | sample Coa_R1_4_FD_66440 | JGI IMG/M metagenome (GOLD analysis project Ga0070741, IMG submission 66440) | Surface soil microbial communities from Centralia Pennsylvania, which are recovering from an underground coalmine fire - Coalmine... | ecosystem: Environmental > Terrestrial > Soil > Unclassified ...
GCGCTACCGCAACCAGGGTCTCCCGTTCCTCGATCTGATCCAGGAGGGGACGATCGGCCTCGTGCGCGCCGCCGAGAAGTTCGACTGGCGCAAGGGCTACAAGTTCTCGACGTACGCGACATGGTGGATCCGCCAGGCGGTCGCCCGCGCGCTCGCGGACAAGGCGCGGACGATCCGCATGCCGGTCCACGTTGTCGAGAAGCTGAACAAGATCATGCGGACGGAGCGCAAGCTGCGCGCCGAGCGGGGCCGCGAGCCGACGAACGAGGAGATCGCCGAGGACCTCGAGATGACCGTCGAGGAGGTCGAGTCGATTCGCCGCACGTCGCAGACGCCGGTGTCGCTCGAGAAGCCGGTCGGCGACGAGGAGGAGTCGGAGTTCGGGCAGTTCATCGAGGACGAGCACACGCCGCTCCCCGACGAGGCCGCCGACACGTCGTTCCGCGCCGAGGCGCTCGCGAAGTGCTTGGGCGCGTTGTCCTATCGCGAGCGTCGCGTGCTCGAGCTGCGCTACGGCCTGAACGGCGAGCAGCCGCGGACACTCGACGAGGTCGGCCGCGCGTTTCAGGTGACGCGCGAGCGCATCCGCCAGATCGAGAACCAGGGCCTGAAGAAGCTCCGCGCGCTCGCCGACTCGCAGAAGCTGCGCGACGTCGCGTGATGTGGGAGGGGAACCTTCGGTTCCCCTCCCAATACCCTCCGACACGCGCCACTGCCGGCTAGGCGCGACGGGCGATCGCGCAGGCGGCCGTTATCGTTTGGGCGGTGGCCGGCTACTCCGTCACTCGCTTCGACGCGATCGACGAGATTGAAGGCGACGGCACGCCGTACCGGCCCGTGCGGCAGCACTTCGGGATCGCGTCCTTCGGCGTCAGCAGCTTCACCGGCCGCAAGTCCGGCGATCGGATCATCAACGAGCACTCCGAAGAGGATGACCAGGAAGAGCTGTATCTGGTGCTCGACGGGCACGCGACCTTCGAGCTCGACGGCGAACGGGTGGACGCACCGGCGGGAACATTCGTCTTCGCCGAGCCCGGTGTGAAACGGACGGCGTTCGCCGAGGTGGACGGGACGACGGTCGTCGTCGTGGGAGGCAAGCCGGGCAAGGCGTACGAGGTCCTCGGCTTCGAGGCTTGGGCGCCGTTCAACCCCCTGTACGAGGCCGGCGACTACGCCGGGGCTGCCGACCAGGCGCGTGAGACGATCGAAGCGCAGCCCGACGCGCTCGGAGCCTTCTTCTTCCTTGCGTGCTGCGAGGCGCTCGCCGCTCGCCCGGACGACGCGGCGCGCCATCTGCGCCACGCGCTCGAACGGTCGGAGCGGTTGCGCGGCCTCGCGCGCCGCAACCCCGACCTCGACGCGATCCGCGACCGGCCCGAGATTTCCGAGCTACTCGCGGAGTAGTCCACTCCGCGTTATGCGGGCGGCAGCTCGCCGCGGGTCAGCGCGCGGACATGCTTGATGATCGCGCTGTAGCTGCCCTGCACTGCGGTCGGCACGCGCCAGATGTCTGCCGTGCCGAACACGCCGAACACGTTCACCCGCACCGATGGCGCCGCGGGACCGGCGGTGTCACGTCCCCATTCGGTGCGGTGCCCGAAGACGGTGATGCCGCCGACGTCCGTGTCGACGTGCTCGGGGACGTAGACGTCGACGTTGCCGAAGAGCGCGAACACATGCACGGTCGTCACCGCAGCGTCGATCCGCGCGTCGCGCAGGTCGAGATCTACGTCGGCGAAGACGCTGAACGCGAACGTGTGCTTGCGAAGGCGCAACCGACCGCGGCGGACGATGTGCGCGAACACCCCGGCGGTGACGCGGGTCGGCTTGCGCGCCGGGCCGGTCGCGGCCGCAGCGGCGGGCAGGTCCTCGCCGAGACGCACGAGCTCCTTGCCGGTGCGCGCCTCGTAGGCGGCGCCGACCCGCTCGCTGAACTCCTCGAGCGTCAGCCGCCCGGCGAGCAGGTGGTCGCGGAGCTCGGCGACTGCCTGCTCACGCTCCGCGTCGGATGCCCGCAGCGACGCGTCGTCCATTGCGCGGGACGCTACACCGGCCCGGCCTCAGCCTGGGCGAGCTCTCGCTAGGGGGATGCCCACGCGAACTGCGTGCTCCAGCCGATCTGGCCGTAATAGGAGGGCCACGCATTCGGCGGGAACAGCGGCCCTGCGATCTTCTCCGGTCGTGCGCCGAGGCTCGGAACGAGCCACAGTGCGTCCCCGGCGACGTAGAGCAGGCTCCGGCCGTCGTTCGACCAGGCCGGCACTGCGGCGCCGCTCGTCCCGGCGACGGTCGTGGCATGCGCGGCGCCAGGGCGTAGCAGCCGCAGCGTGTGCGTCGCGTACCAGCGGACGATCGTCGCCTGGCGGAAGTCGCTCGCGGGGCGCGCGGCCGCCTCGACGTAGGCGAGTGTCTTCCCGTCCGGTGACCACGCTGGGTCGATCGTCAACCGGCCTGGCGCCACCGGGACGTGCGTGCAGCGCCCGGACGCGCCGCACGTGACGACGTCCTTCGTCAGCCACGCGTACCGGTTCGGGCCGGCGCCGATCGCGAGCGCTCCGTTCGCGCCCACCGACACGTCGCGGCCGCCGACACTCACCGCGAGCTCGACCGGCTTCGCCATCGGCGCTCGCAGCTCGTAGACGGCCATGCCGTCGGCCGCCATCGACGCCGACTGGTCCGGATCGGTCCAGAAGAGGACGCCTTCACGGTGGGGCAGAATCTGGACGCCGCCGATCACGTTTCCGCTGAAGCCCGACGAGCGGGTGAACGTGAAGGGCGTCGACCGCCACGCCGTGCGCCTGCCGTCGAGCGAGCCGGCGATGCTCAGCGTCTCCGTGCCGTGGAACGCGCCGTCGCGCCCGTGGACGATCGTGCGCGAGACGAACGCGAAGCGGTCGCCGTCGGGCGACCACGCGGCCAATCCTTTCGGTTCCGCGCCGACGCGCGCGAGGTTGCCGTTGCTCGCGACCCGGAAGATGCCGTCCGCCGCGGCGAGCTCGCCGTTCGGTAGCCAGGCCGCACCCCCGTCGTGAGGGAAGACCCGGGCGGCGCTTCCGTCGGCCCGCGCCACCCCCAGGCGCTCCCGGCCGACCGTGTACGCGAGCCATCGCCCGTCGGGCGAGAAGCGCGGATCGCTCGTCTGCACTCCGGCGGGAGACACCATCCTCACCCGTCGTGTCACGCCGTCGAGCACGAAGAGCCGGCCGCGCGACACGAACGCGAGCACTCCGTGGCCGGCAAAGGCGGAACGATTCGCGAAGACGCCCTTCGGGAGGCCGGCGGCGGTCGCCGTGCTGCCGCCAACCGCGTGGACGATCCCGGCTGCGGCGGCGCCGGCTGCGAGCACCGCCGTCGCGGCGGTGAGGACGCGGCGCCGCCGTTGACGCTGGCGGGCCCGCGCCTCTTCGATCAGTAGCTCCGGGTCCTCGCGCTTCGGCGCCGGCCGGAGCGGCGGCGGTGCGACGACGCTCACGGCGACCGCCACGCGAGCTGTTGCGCCCACGCCATCTGCCCGAAGTACGACGGCCAGCGGGCGGGAGTGAAGAGCGGTGTCGCGATCCGAACCGGCTTCGCGGCGAGGCTCGGCAAGAGCCAGACGCCGTCGGTCGCGACGTAGAGGAGGCTCTTGCCGTTCGCCGACCAGAGCGGCACGGTCGCGCCGTGCGCAGCCGCGATCGTGCGGAGGCGATGCGTGCGCGCGTCGTAGATGCGCAGCACATGCTGCCCGTACCACGTCGTCAACACGCTCTGGCCCCAGCCGCCCTGGCGGCGGTCGGGCGCTTCGACGAACGCGAGCTCCGAGCCGTTCGGCGACCACGCCGGGTCGAGCGTGACCTTTGACCGATCGACGACGAGCGGCTTGCACGTCGAAGCGCACACCTGCACCTGCTTCGCGTCCCAGTACACGCGGCCGCCGTTGACGCCGTGGCTGATGTCGGCGACGAGCGCGAGGTTCGTGTTCGAGCTCGCGAAGACGCGGGTCGTCTGCATGGAGAGCGTGTCCGCGAGGCGGCGCGGCTTCGCCCCCGGACGCGCGATCGCGTCGAGCGGCGTCTCGTCCAGATTGCGGGTCCCGCCTCCCGCGAAGAGCCAGACGCCGATGCCGAGCCCGCGCCACCAGCCCGCAATGTCGATGTGCGTCGGACCGCGCCACCGACTCCAGATCGTCCGGTTGCCACCGGCAACCGGGTAGCTCGCGAGCGTGTCGGCGAGCTTCGGGCTCTCGGTCTCGACCGCGACCTGGGAGCCGTCCGGCGACCATACGGCGTCGCGCACGTCGCGAGCGCGAAGCAGGATGCGCGTCGGCCTCCCGGGAGCGGCGAGCCGGAGCGTCGTCAGTGCCTCGAACGGAACGCGGGTTGACACGGGGCCAGACATCGCGGCGAGCACGTCCGAGGTCGGGCTCCAGCCGACGAGCCACGCCGTGCCGAGCCCCGTGACCGGATGTGCACCGCTTCCGTCGCCGCGCGCCAGCCAGATCTGGCTTGGTTCGCTCGCTCCGCCCGCAACGCGGTCTGCCGACGTCTTCGTCGCAACGAACGCGAGCCACTTGCCGTCGGGCGAGAACTGCGGCTGCAGCGGATGGAGGCCGGTCGGCGTGTCGACCTTCCGCAGCCGGCCGCCTGCGACGACCCACAGCGCGTTGCGCGAGATGAACGCCAGGCGGCCGTAGCCGGCGAACGCGGCGACGTTCACGGTCGGGCCACCGCTCACGCGAACGATGTGCGGCAAGCTGCTGCTGCGAGTGAACGCGATTCCGAGCGCGACACCGATCGCCGCTCCTCCCGCGACTATGGCGATCGCACGACGGCGCCGGCGCTGGCGTGTGCGCGCCTCTTCGATCAGCAGCTCGGGATCCTCGCGCTGCGACGGGCGGAGCGGAGGCGGCGCGAGAACGCTCATGCGAGCCGCTCGATGATCTCGACGATCTCGTCTGCGCGATAGCCGTGCGTGCGCGCGAACGCGAGCAGCTCGCGCACGCGCGCCGTGACGGCGCCGGACTCCGGTGTGCCGCTCACGGTGATGCCGCGGCCGCGGCGGAACTCGAGCAGGCCTTCGTCGCGCAGCATGTGCAACGCGCGCAGCACGGTGTTCGTATTCACCTCGAGCACGGCTGCGAGGTCGCGCGCGGGGGGAAGGCGCTCGCCCGGCTTCGCCTCGCCGTCCGCGATCGCGCGGCGGATCTCTGCGGCAACCTGCTCGTAGAGCTCGACCGGCTCGTCGCGGTCGACCGTGTTGACACCGAACATGGTGCTAGCCATAGTAGAACCATCTTGACAGCACTGCCGGCGCCCTTCAAGGTCGACCCGCTGATCGCCGAGGCGCGGCGCCGCCAGCGCCGCCGCAGGCTGGTGCTGATCGCGGCAGTTGTCGCGTCGGCCGCGACGGGCGTCGGTCTGTGGCGCGCGACGAGCAACGGCTCGTCACCAGCGGCACGCGTGCCGCGGCTCTCGATCGCGCAGGCTGCCCACACGGCGTTCGTCTCCGATGAGGGCATGACGGGCGGCGTCGGCTGGGCGATGAACGGGCTCGGGCTCTGGCTCACCACGGACGGCGGCCGCACCTGGCTCACCGCGACGCCGCCGCACGTCCGCGCCACCGGCGATGCCGTCGCGCGCATCGGCCAGATCCAGTTCGTCGATCCGAAGCACGGCTGGCTCACGGCCGGCGACGTCTTCGGCGGCTTCAAGATCCCGAAGCACGCAGCCTCGCTGCGGCACATGGAGATCGACCGCACCACCGACGGCGGGCGAACCTGGAAGGCATCCGTCCCGCCCGGCTGTCTGGAGACGTGCGGCGGCGACTACATCAGCTTCCTCGACACGCGGCACGGCTTCGCGATCGCGACGAAAGGGCTGTTCAAGACGAACGACGGCGGAGCGAGCTGGACGCGCGTCTCGCGGCCGCCGTTCGCCGGTGCGATCACGTTCCTCGACGAGCGGCACGGCTTCGGTGTCAGCGACTCGTTTCGGTGGGCCCCTCCGAAGTACGACATCCCGATCGGCGGCGGAGTTCTCTATCGCACCGTCGACGGCGGCGTGACCTGGTCGCGTGTCGTGCTTCGTGCGCCGCGCGCGTACGCAAGGTGGGAACGAACGAGCGATCCCGTCACCTTCTTCGACAACCGGAACGGTGTGGTGCCCGTCCGTTTCCGCGACCCGCGGACGCACGCGCAGCGCCTCGTCGTCTACGCGACGAGCGACGGCGGCGCGACCTGGACGGCGCGGCCGGCGCCCGCGACCGTCACGTGGTCGGCCACCTGGGGCCTGCCGACGACGTGGTACTTCTCCGCTCCGAATGCGCGCGACTGGGTCGTCACGGGCAAACGCGTCCTCTACGTGACGGCCGACGGTGGACTCACGTGGCGGACGATTCACCCGCGTGACGTGCCGCGCGGCGGCAGCATCTGGAACGCCGTCTTCAGCTCGGCCGACGACGGCTGGGCGATCTTCGCCCAGCCGGGAATGACCGCGTACCCGGCGCTCGTGCAGACGACCGACGGCGGCCGCGACTGGTCGGCGCTCGCCCCGCCGGTGCCGAAGCCGAAGCCGATCCCGACGCGAACGGTGTGCGCCTCCTGGTGTCAGCGACCGTAAGCGGAACGGTAGGCTCGTCCCGCGATGGCCGACTGGTTCGACGAGCTCGCCGAGTTCCTGCGCATCCCCTCGATCAGCGCCGACCCGGCGCACGCCGGCGACGTCAAGCGCGCGGGGGAGTGGGTCTGCGACTTCGTGCGCTCGATCGGCGGCGAGTGCGAGCTCGTCGACTGGCACGAGCAGCCGCTCGCGATCGGCGAGGTGCGCGCGTCCGCGAACGCCGACAGCGCGCCGACCATCCTCTGCTACGGCCACTTCGACGTGCAGCCGCCCGACCCGCTCGAGCTGTGGGACTCGCCGCCGTTCGAGCCGGAGATCCGCGACGGCTACCTCTACGGACGCGGGGTCGCCGACGACAAGGGCCAGCTCTATCTGCTCCTCGCTGCGGCGCGCCAGCTCGCGCAGGCGGGCGACCTGCCGGTGAACGTCCGCTTCTGCTGCGACGGCGAAGAGGAGACCGGCGGGCACTCGATCGTCGAGTTCGTCGAGCAGGACGAGCGCGGCGCCGACGCCGGCGTGATCTTCGACAGCGGCATGATCCGCCGCGACGTTCCGGCGTTCAACATCGCGATGCGCGGGATCGCGTACTTCCACGTCACGGTGCGCACCGGCGAGAAGGATCTCCACTCAGGCATGTACGGCGGCGCGGCGCTCAACGCCGCGCACGCGATGGTGAAGATGCTCGACGGCCTGATCGCGCACGAGGGCGTGCTCGCCGAAGGCCTCCGCAAGGGGCGCGCGGAGCCGACGGACGAGGAGCTCGCAGGCTGGGGCGAGCTGCCTGCAGGCGCAGACGAGCTCTCCGATCAGGGCGCGCGTCCGAAGGACGCGGACGCGGCGCGCGACTTCTACCTGCGCACGTTCGCCGAGCCGTCGGTCGACGTGAACGGCATCCAGGTCGGGTCGGCGCAGCTGCAGAAGACGGTGCTGCCGGTCGAGGCGATCGCGAACGTATCCATCCGGCTCGCGCCCGGCCAATCCGCCGATGAGATCGCCGCCGAGGTCGAGCGCATTCTGCGCGCGTCGGCGCCGGAAGGTGCGGACGTCGAGATCGTGCTCTGGTCGTCGGCGCCGCCCGGGCTCATCCCGCCGGACTCGAAGGCGATCCAGCTCGGCCTCGACGCGTTCGAGCGCGCGCTCGGACGGCGGCCGGCGCTGATCCGCAGCGGCGGGACGCTGCCGATCGTCGCCGCGCTCGCGGACAAAGAGGTCCCGACGATCGTGAGCGGCTTCTCGCTGCCCGACGCGCAGATCCACTCGCCGAACGAGCGGCTGCTCGCCGAGTACGTGCCGAAGGGGATCGCCGCCGCGCGCGAGCTGTTCCTCGCGTTCGCCGACCTTTGATCGACCTCCACAGCCATGTGTTGCCGGGCGTCGACGACGGCGCCGAGGATCTCGACGACGCGCTCGAGATCTGCGCGGCAGCAGTCGCGGATGGGATCGTGGTGCTTGCCGCGACACCGCATGTGCGCTCCGACTATCCGACGACGCCCGAACAGATGGAGTCCGCGCTTGCCGAGCTACGCGCTGCGGTGGGCGACACGCTGCGACTCGTTCCCGGCGGCGAGCTCGACCTCGCCGAGCTCGACCGGCCCCCGGAGGAGCTCCGCCGCTTCGGACTCGCCGGCAACCCCGAGATGCTGCTCGTCGAGACGCCGTACACCGGCTGGCCGCTCGACCTGGCCGACAAGCTCTTCCGGCTGAAGCTCGCCGGGTTCGGCGCAGTGCTCGCGCACCCGGAACGGAACCGCGACGTCCAGGCGAACCCGGAGCTGCTCGAGCCGGTCGTGCACGGCGGGACGCTCGTGCAGCTGACGGCAGCCTCGCTCGACGGACGCTTCGGCGGCCGCGCACGGCAATGCAGCTTTGCGCTTCTCGAGCGCGGGCTCGCGCATCTCGTCGCGAGCGACGCGCACTCGGCGGCGGTGCGCGAGGTGGGGATGAGCAGCGCGGTCGAGGCGATTGGCGACGACGACCTTGCGCAGTGGCTGACGATCGACGTGCCGCGCTCGATTCTCGAGCGCACGGCAGCGCCGCCGCGACCGGTCGGGGGACGGTCGCGGCGGCGCTGGTTGTTCGGCCGTTAGGAGGAGCTAGTGGTGCTTCGCCTTGCGGAGCTCGCGGCGGAGCTTCGCGACCTTCGCGCGGAGCGTCTTCAGCTTCTGCGCCTTCGTCGCATGCTGGTTCGTCGACGCGGTGAGGGCGACGGTGCCGGCCGCGGCCGGCTCGTGGTCGCCGACGTGCACGGCGGGAGTCGCCTCGACCTGCGCGAGCGTCGAGTCGGCTTTCGCGCGAACGCGAATCGTGATCCGGTCGCCGGCCTTGAGCTGCGACGGATCGATCACGGTCGGCACCTTGCCCTGCCACAGCAGGAAGATCGTGCTGTCGCCGTAGGTGAACGTCTGCGCCGACGACTGGCCGATCATCGTGCGCAGCGCGCGCCGGTTACCGCCGGACACGTTCAGCGCGATCTGGCCGTTCGCCTGCGGGCCTGCGACCTGGCCGACGTAGAGGTAGAGCGGCAGCGGGGAAGGATTCCCCTTCGTCTCGTGGTCGGCGACGATGCCGGCGCCCTTCGCCTCGAGATCGGCGAGTGACGAGCCACGCTGGTCGTGCAGCGAAATCTGCACCCAGTCGCCGACCTTCAGATCGCCGGTGTTGCCGACGGTCGGGACGCCGTGCGACCAGAGGAGAACCTCGGTCGAGCTCGTGACCGCGAACGTCTGGTCCTGGCTCTGACCGAGCATGGACTTGAGCGCGGCGTGGTTGCCGCCCTCGACCTGCAGCGAGACCGAGCTGCTGCTTGCGGCGGTGACCTCACCGCGGAACTGGTACGCGATGCCCTTGCCGGCCGCGGAGGCGGTCGCGGCGAGCGCCGCGGCCGCAAGAAGCGCGGCGGCGAGGATGATGAATGCGCGGTGCTTCATGTCGTTCGAGCCTCCTGAGAATTTCCGGGGACGAACGCAACATGTCCACCCTGCGCCAGCGCGCTGTCTTGCGCGCGTAAGACGTATGCAAAACCGCTAGCCGCTGAACGGGCGCGGCGCGGCGGCGATCTTCGGGATCGCGACGCGCGCGATCGTCGAGAACGGCTGCGGGCGGCAGGCCTGGCAGATGTTCGCGTCGCACGCGACGGAGAGGAAGATGAACGCCTCCTCCATCGAGAAGCCCCACTGGTCGACGAGGAAGCGCGCCGCCTCTTCGGACGCACGGTCGAGCGCCTCCATGAAATCGGCGCCGGCGGTGCCGTGCACGACCCAGCGGTCGGTGAGCTCGGTGACGGGCCACGTGCCCTGCTTGCCTTTGAGGAGCCCGACGCGGATCGTCACCTCGCCGGAGATCTCGACGCCGGTGAAGCAGATCTCGCCGTCGCCCATCGACGCGTGCATGTCGCCGATCGCGAGCATCCCGCCCGGCTGGCGCACCGGCAGGTAGACCGTTGCGCCGGGACCGTGCAGATGGTTGTCGAGGTTGCCGCCGTGCTCGCCCGCGAAGCCGTTCGTCAGCGTCTCGCCGCCGGTCGCGCAGCCGATCACACCGACCATCGGCCGCAGCGGGAAGGAGATGCGGTCGTTCATGTGGATCGTGTCGCCCTCGACGCGGAAGACCTGCGTGAGCGGCGACCGCACTTGCTCGATCAGCTGGCCCATGCCCGGGATGAGCGTGGCGAAGCCGCGATCGTCGGGACGCACTTCGAGCAGCTCGACGACGAGCGAGTCGCCCGGCTCGGCGCCGCGCACCGCGATCGGCCCGGTGGCGCTGTTCACGCGCTCCAGGTCGATCGCGGTGACGAGGTCGTCTTCGGTCTTGATCTGCCCGGTGAAGCAGTCGTTCGTCTCGAGCGTGACCACCTCACCGGGGTCGATCTCGAGGACGGGCGAGAGATCCGGGCCGAAGGCCCAGATCACCTCGTCCCGTCCGATGCGATGCGCGGCGGCGGTTGCCACCTAGAACGCCGCCTCCGCTCCGTGCACCTGCGAGGCGAAGCCGGGATCCGGCTCCTCGGCGACGTAGATCTTCTCGCCGGCCCTGAGCGCCTCGGGGTTGCGCTGCCACATGATCGCGCCGAGCACGAGCCCTGCGATCACCCAGCCGAGCGCGACCCAGACCGCGTACCGGATCGGGTACGCCGGCAGCGGGAAGTACTGGTAGTAGAGCGGGAAGGCGAAGAGCACGATCCCCGCGACCGGGAACACGAGATGCAGGAGCGGGTTGAACGCCGCGCGGCGGGGGCCGAGGTAGTACGCGATCGAGCCTGCCATCACGAGCATGTACACGAGGATGACGACGACGGTCGCAGCGGTCGCGAGGATCACGAACCCGTTCAGCGGTCCCCACTTCCAGCCGAGCGCGTACGAGAGGATGAGCGCGATCGCGGTGTTGAGGATGATCGCTACGTGCGGCGTCTTGAACTTGGCGTGCGTGTGCGCGAGCGCGCGCGGCGCGATGCCGTTTCTCGCCATCGCGTAGAACACGCGTGTCGCCGCGTTGAAGCCCGCATTCGAGTTCGCGATGATCGAGTTGATGATCGCGACGAAGACGAGGATCCAGCCGCCGCCCCAGAACACCTTCGCCATGTCGCGCCACGGGTCGGCGCTGCCGCCCGCCTTGGCCGCGAACGTCGAGATACCGCCCTCGCCGAACACCCAGGCGTACGAGAGCACGACGTAGAAGAGTCCGATCGCCAGGCACGAGCCGACGACGGCGAGCGGGATCGTGCGCCGCGGGTTCTTCGCCTCCTCACCGAGCGGCGCGGACGCCTCGAAGCCGATGAAGGCGAGGATCGCGAACACCATGCCCTTGCCGACGCCGGTGAACGATCCTTCGGGCGCATGGCTCGGGTTGAACGGCTGCAGGTTCAGCTTGCCGGTGTTCGAGAGGATGATCCAGAGCGCCAGCGCGGTGAACACGCCGATCTCGAAGATGCCGAGGATGACGCCGGCGTTCGCCGAGATGCGGATGTCGCGGTAGGTGAGCAGGAAGACGATGAACGCGGTCGCCGTCACCCAGATCCACCACTGGCCGGAGTAGTTCCAGCCGGCCTCGCTCGACATCACCTCGTGCATCGCCCAGCCGCACTCGAGGAAGAGGAACGGCGCGACGAGCGGCTCGAAGAGCAGGAAGAGCCACGCGACGAGGAAGCCGACGTAGGGCCCGAGCGTGCGCGACGCGTAGGTGTAGAGCCCGCCTGCCGACGGCAGCTCCTTCGCGAGCTGTCCGATCGAGTTGGCGGCCAGGAGGCAGGCGATCAGCGCGAGGAACACCGCGAGCGGCAGCGCCGCGCCTGCATGCGGCACCGAGATGTAGATCGAGTACGCAACGGCCGCCGCAGGCGCCATGTGCGTGATCGACTGGAACAGGACGCCCGGCAGCCCGATCGAGTGCTCACGCAGGCGGTTGAACTCCGGCGTCGACGCTGACGCTTCCATCTGGCCCTCCCGAGTAGGTTCGGGCGATCCTACGACGCCGCGTCAGGAATCTTCAACGTGCCCGGCCGCCTGCGGATGCACCGTCTCGCCGCGCGCGAGCATCGCCACGAACTCTGCGATCTTGCGGGCACGAGTCTCGGGTCGCTTCACCGCCTCGATGCGATGCAGAATCGCATAGCGATTCTGGCTGGTGAGCCGGGTGAACATCGCCTTCGCCTTGGGCTCAGCCTCCAGCGCAGCTGCCAGGTCGTCGGGGACGCGGGCGGTCGCGGGGCCGGCGTAGGCGGCCTCCCAGCGGCCGTCGGCCTTTGCGCGCTCGACCTCGGCGATCCCCGGAGCCTGCATCCTGCCCTCGCCGATCAGCCGTTCGGCGAGCGCGGTGTTCCGCTTCGACCAGCGGCTCCGAGCCCGCCTCGGCGTGAAACGCTGGAAGTACGTTCGCTCGTCGCGACGGCGCACCTGTCCGTCGATCCACCCGAAACAGATCGCCTCCTCGAGGGCCTCGTCGTAGGTGAGGCTCGTCGGCGAGGTCGTGCCCTTCTTCGCGAGCACGAGCATGACGCCCGCCTGATCGGCGTGGTTGCGCCCGAGCCACGCACGCCACGCGCGCGCGTCAGGGACAACCAGTTCGCCGTTCTCACCGCTGATCCCGCACTTCTAGCAGCGGTCGCCTGGGGTGGGCCGGCCGCTGACATACTCGCTCCGTGGGACGGCTGGACGGCAAAGTCGCGGTCGTGACGGGCGCCGGCAGTGGCATCGGCGAGGCCACTGCGCGCCTCATGGGGCGCGAGGGGGCATCGGTTCTCGTCGCCGACCTGAACCGGGAGGCGGCCGAGCGCGTTGCGGGCGAGCTGGAGACGGCGGTCGCCGTCGAGGTGGACGTTTCGCAGGAGGAGAGCGTCGTCCGCATGATCCAGGCAGCTGTCGAGTCATTCGGTGGTCTCGACGTGCTGCACAACAATGCGACCGACTCGGCCCTCAATGCGGCCGACACCGACATCGTCACCCTGGATATGGCGGTCTTCGACCGCCTCGTCGCCGTGAATCTGCGGGGGCAGTTCCTCGGCTGTAAGCACGCGATACCGCGCATGCTCGAACGCGGCGGCGGCTCGATCGTGTGTACGGCGTCGGTGGACGGGTTCGTGGGACGCGGGGTTCGTGCGGCGTACGGAGCGTCGAAGGCGGGCGTCGTGCTGCTGACGAAGTCCGTGGCCTCGCAATACGGCAAGGCGGGGATTCGCTGCAACGCGGTCGCGCCGGGGCTGACGTTGACCCCCGGCGCGATCGACAACGCAACGAAGGAATACGTCGACGCCGCGCTTTCCAACTACCCGATGCCACGCCTCTGCGTGCCAGAAGATGTGGCGAGAGCGGTTGTGTTCCTCGCATCGGACGATGCTGCCTACGTCAACGCGGCAACCCTCATGGTCGACGGGGGCGCGACCGTTTACTTGCCGAGCGCACGCTCTCAGTAGTCCAAGAAGACTGACTGCACCTCCCGAAGTCTCGGCGCGGAATCGAAGCGACAGCTGAAGACGAATCCTGCGTCCTCTCCGTCGCCACCACGACGTGCTCCCACGCCTGCGGCAAGCCGGACGGCGCATCGCCCCGGAAGAAGTGGGTCAGCGCCGGCCGGCCGAGGCCATCCAGGTGTTCATGCGTTCCGAGGAGCGCGAGCTCGCTGTCGAGCACGACGCCGGTCTCTTCGAGAACCTCGCGATTGGCTGCCTCGCGTAAGCCCTCGCCCGGATTGACGCCGCCGGCCGGCACGCGAAGCGTAGAGCCGTCGGCGCTGCTCCGGCTTCGTGGCGATACCGTCCCGTCGCGATGCCTGAGCAGCTGGAACTCCGGATCGAGCTCTTCCCGGCGGATCTGGATCGGTTGGTGGACTTCTACGTGCGCGTTCTCCGCTTCGAGCTCGTCTCGGACCGGCGGAAGGGGTCCGAGCCGCACGTGTCGCTTCGACGCGGCGCCGTCAAGATCGGCGCGGTGCCCGCCTGGCTGCCCGTCGACAGTGCGGCTCGTGCAGTGCCACAGGGTGTCGAGCTCGTGCTGGAGGTCGAGAACCTCGACGCCGAGCGGGATGCTGTCGTCGCGGCCGGGTGGCCGCTCGAGAGTGACGTCGCGCTCCAGCCGTGGGGCCTCAGCGATTTCCGCATCTTCGATCCTGACGGTCACTACATCCGCTTCACGACCCGTTAGGACTCGTCCGCGCCGGGCTGCGAGACTGAATGGGATGCGCTCCGGCCGACTGCAGCTCATTCTGGTAGCGGCGCTTGCGGTGGCAGGATCCACCGCCGCGACTGCGGGACTCACCACGACGAAGGCGCGGCCGGCGTCTGGTCCAAGCGGCTCGATCGTCGTCGTCTCTTCGCACGGCATTTACCGACGCTCCGCGAACGGAGTCGTGAGGCAATTGATCACGGGTCGCAACGCAGCGTTTCCCGTCTGGTCGCCGGACGGCAAGCAGATCGCCTTCGAGCGCGAGTCAGGCTTGAACGAAGGCTGCCCGCTGATGGTCATGAACAGCGACGGCAGTCACGTCCATCGGGTCGGTCGGGTGGAGACCGACTGCTCGGGAGCCGGCTGGGGGCCTGGAGGCCGCCGAATCGCCTTCGGTGGGTGGCCCGGCCTTGGCCCGTGCACCCCACCTTCGGGGTCGCGCTGCCCCGCTCAGCGCGCCTCGCTCTGGGTGGTGAACGCCGACGGAAGCGGGCTCCGGCGCCTCCTGCACGGGCAGGGCACGAACGTCTCCGGGACGCACCCGGCCTGGTCGCCGGACGGCCGCACGATCGTGTTCGGCTGGACCGCGAGCCCGCTGCGGGGGCTCCTTTCCGTCAGCCCGGACGGCAGCGGGCTTCATGCGCTCGCCAGGCCGCAGTCCAAGCACGTCGAGTGGTTCTCGCAGCCCGCCTGGTCGCGCGACGGGAGGCGACTTGCGTTCGTCGTCGTAGACCTGTCCGCGGCCACGCGTCGAATCGTCGTGGCGACGTCGAGCGGTCGCGGCCAACGCACGCTCGCGCGCCTGCCCGTGAACCCGGGACCAGAAGGCGCTCCGAGTTGGTCGCCGAGCGGCATGCAGCTCGCATTCTCCGGCGTCTGCGGCCGGCAAAGCTGCGTCTGGTCGATCCCGAGTCGAGGAGGGACGCGGCACCTGTTGCTGCGCGGTCAGTTCTTCGACGCCAACTGGGGCCCCGCCGGAACCTGACGGCTCCTCGCTGGGCAGGCCTCCTACGACTCGGGAGTGACTGCCGACGAGATGGTCTCTCTCATGCTCGACGGTCGTCATCCGGGTGTCGACGAGCTAGACGAGTTGCGACGCAACGTCGCCCCGGCCGACGAGAACCTGGCGTACCTTCGCGCCGATCTCGACGCCGCCCCCGGCCGCCGCTTGGCAACCGCGGTTGTTCTGGCCCGCCTCGGAGTGTCAGACGCCGACGAACTTGCACTGCTCGTCGTTCGGGAAACGGATTGGTCGACGATCCCAGGTGCCGGGTTCGTCTTCTGGGAGGGTGCGATGTGGCATCTCCGGGAAGCGGCCCAGGCTGGCCGACCAACCGGCGCGACGCGATACGCGATCGAGGCGCTGGATCGTTCCGACCCAGGAAGACCCGTTTGGACCGACGTCATCGACGAGGCGATCGGTCTTCTCTGGGAGGAGCCCACGGCCGATGCGGCCGACGCCGTGCGGCGGATCGCTTCGGAGCACTGGGAGGACTATCGGCGAGCCGAAGCCGCCGAGCTCCTGGAGCAGATCGAAGCGGCTCGGTGACACCGACTTGGGCCGCTGTTCGGGATGGCGGTTCGATGCCATGCCCGCCGTAGGGACGTCCGACCAGAATTCAGCGGGCCGGCCTCAATGCCAGCCCAGCGCCGCTGCGATCTGCCTCGCCTTGGACGAGTTGGAGCTGAGGCCTGGTAGCCAGTCAGGCCATGAAGTCCCCAGTGTCCTTCGGTTCGTACATCCAATCGAAGCGTCCAGCTCATTAGTCCCGTTCTACGGAAGCTCTGAACGGCAACATCGCTCTTGTTGGCCTGAACGTTCCGCATTCCGCGCCAGTCCTCCGCTCTGCGCTGCGCCGACAAAATGAAGACCCGTGTCGGTGTGATGGCCAAGTACCACGAGTGCCTGCCCGGCCCACCAGCGCCCCAAGGAAGGTAGGAGTACCAGCGTCGTGTAGAGGCGACGACGGCGTAAACCACGCGCTCACCCTGGAGGTCATCGCCAAGGATGTCCAAAACGATCGACTCGGTCGCCACGGCGAGACACTAGGCGACCGCGACTAGGCGGAACTCGAATCGAGAAGACAGCTCCGCTCTCGGCTCGGCGCGACGGACGCCCTGCGTTTGCACATCGAGGGCATCCTCGGCGAGGGATAGGTCTCGGTTAGGCGGCGCTCAGGGATGACGCTCGAGTCGGGGCAGGGTGTCGGATTGCGAGGCACGCGTGGGGTCCCATCCAGCGATCTGCAAGAGCGTGTCCTCGCCCGGAACCTTGGCGTAAACGACGTACTCGCGATCACGAACAGCTCGCCCTGCTCGACTATGGCCCCCGGCGCCGGAAGCGAGCTGCTCCTCGGCCCACCGGAGAACCTCGCGAACGTCGCTCACGTTGGTCAGGTCGAAAGCCGCCTCGCCCCATCCGATGCGGTCCGGCGGCACGCCCTCGAGATCAGGCTGTTCCCAGAGGACGACTCTGTAGGTAGTCGTCTGAAAAGCGGGATTGCCCGTGCAGCCAGGACAACCGGTTTCCCTGATCTCCATCGGTGGAGCGTAGACCCCTGGCTGCGCCAGTGTTCCGCAATGCACCCCGACCGGGAATGACACCGATACATGCGAATCGGTAGGAAATCGGAAGGTTGGGTCGTCGCCGCTACCGCCTGTTTGTTGCTCGTGCCAGCGTGGTGGCTCTCTCAGCTGTGGCAGCGCGCGCTCTGGGTCGCAGTAGTAGGAGCGGCCTTCCTCGCTTTTGTGGGGTGGCGTTCCCGAGCGTTCAGACGGTGACCTGCGCGAGCTTCCTTACGCCCGAGGTCCAAGACTCACGGCTGGTCCGCCGGTCAGTCCCAGGGCGGCGGGTTGTGCACCCAGTGGCCGGCGACCATCGTCGCGACGACCTGCGCGTCGAGGTCGTCCCACGGATCGCGGTCGAGCACGACGAGATCCGCGGCGTAGCCGGGGATCAGCTTGCCGCGCCAGCGCTCGTCGCCGGCGATCCACGACGGGGCGACGCACGTTGCCTGGAACGCCTGGTCGACTGTCAGCGCCTGCTCGGGGTGCCACGCGTCGCGCTCGTCGATCGACCGCCGCACGCCTGCGCGGATACCGGCGAGCGGATCGAGCTCCTCGATCGGCGCGTCGCTGCCGTTCGCGACGACGGCGCCGGAGTCGAGCAGCGACCGGAACGCGTAGGCGCCGTCGGTCTTGCCGGCCCAGAAGCGGTCGGCGAGATCGCGATCGGACGGCGCGTGCGAGAACTGCACCGAGCAGGCGACGCCGAGCTCGGCGAAGCGGGGGAGGTCCTCGGGCGACAAGAGCTGGCAGTGCTCGATGCGGTGGCGAAGGCCAAGCGGCTGCCACAGCTCGCGCGTCTGCTCGAAGGCGTCGAGCGCCTCGCGGTTCGCCTTGTCGCCGATCGCGTGCACCGCGACCGGGAAGCCGGCCTCGGCGCCCCGCCGGATGACCTCGGCGAGCTCGGCACCGCTCGTGATCTGCACGCCGCTCCCGTCGAGCATCCACGCGGTCTGCGAGCCGAGCGTGCCGTCCATGAACATCTTCAGGTAGCCGAGCCGCACCATCGGGCCGCCGAACCCGGAGCGGAGCCCGACCTCGCGCGCATGCCCGACCAGGTCGCCCGGGATCGACTGCCACACACGCAGCGAGAGCTGGCCGCGCTCCTCGAGCTTCCGCCACAACCGCAGCGCGCCGAGCCAGCCGTCCTTGTCGTGCACCGACGTAACGCCGCGGGAGTTCGCGAGCTTGACGCCTTCGCGCATCACGTCGAGGTACGCCTCGTCGTCGACGAGCATGTAGCGCGCCTTGAACTGCCAGCACGCCTCCTCGCGCAGAACGCCCGTCGGCTCGCCACGCTCGTCGCGCTCGACGACGCCGCCCTCGACCTCGAGGTCGCCGTTCGCGAGCGCGAGCGCCGCCGAGTTGAGCCAGAGCGAGTGGTAGTCCTTCGCGATCAGCGCCGTCGGCATGTCGCCGGTGAACGGATCGAGATCGTGCCGCGTCGGCTCGCGCGGCGGCTGCCAGTCGCCGCTGCGCCAGCCGTAGCCGCGCAGCCAGCCGCCGGGACCGGCCGGCGCGCCGCGGAGGCGGTCGAGCGCCTCGTCGAGCGTCGCGCAGCCGTCGAGGCTGATCTCGTGCTGCGCGAGCGCCCAGGTCGGGAAGTGGACGTGCGAGTCGGTGAAGCCCGGCACGACGACGCGGCCACCGAGGTCGACGACCTCGGGCGACGCAAGCGCCGTCTCGTGCACGCCCACGCCGCCGGCGATCCGCTCGCCCGCGATCGCGAGGGCGCGCTGCGTCGGCACCTGGGGGTCGAGCGTGCGGATCAGTCCGTTCTCGAGGATCACGTCCGTAAGAATCTACGTGTGTTCGACCACATCGACCTCACTGTCTCGAATCTCGCCGCGAGCCGCACCTTCTACCGCGAGGCGCTCGGCCTGCCGACCGAGGACGGCGAGTACGTGGAGTGGGGCGACTTCGGCATCACCGAGGGCGACAACGTGACGCGCCGGCTGCACGTCGGTTTCGGCGTCGAGGATCGCGACGCGGTCGACGCATGGTGGAACCGCATGACCGAGGCCGGCTACGAGTCCGACGGCGAGCCCGGCGAGCGGCCGCAGTACAGCGAGAGCTACTACGGCGCGTTCGTGCTCGACCCGGACGGCAACTCGATCGAGGCGGTGCACCACGCGCACTCGGTCGAACGCGGCGTCGACCACCTCTGGCTGCGCACGCGCGACCTCGCCGCCGAGCGCGCGTTCTACGAGACGGTCGCTCCGGTCGTCGGCCTGCGGATCGTCCACGACTCACCGGAGCGTGTGCGCTTCACCGACGGCAAAGGCGGGTCGTTCACGTTCGTCTCCGGCTCCGAGCCCACGGAAAACGTGCATCTCGCATTCGGCGTCGGCGACTTCCCGACGGTCGAGCGCTTCCACGAGGTGCTGGTCGCGGCCGGTTACCGCTCGAATGGTGAGCCAGGCGAGCGGCCGCACTACCACCCCGGCTACTACGGCGCCTTCGTGTTCGACCCGGACGGCCACAACCTCGAAGCCGTGTTCCACGACCGGCGCTGATACGCTTCCCTATCGGCTGAGCGAGTGTCGGTTGCGCGGTGTGCGCATCCTCTGCCCGTTCGAAAAGGAGCGGAGATGCAGGGAACGATGCTCTGGTTCAACCCCGAAAAGCAGCACGGCTTCATCCGGACGGACGATGGCGAGCGCTTGCGCGTCGATCGGAGAGGGTTCGCCGCGGGGCAGCTGCTCGGCGACGGCTGCCGAGGCACGCGCGTCAGCTTCGAGCTCGCTGACGGCGCGGCGGAAGAGGCGCGGGCCGTGAACGTCGCGGTCGTGCCGCTCTACGCGGAGCGGCGGGCGCGGTCGCGGGGGCGGCGCTAGATGGGAAGGCGCAGCCCGGAGTCCATGCTCAAGCGCGCACGCGAGCAGGCGCTCCGTGAGAAGCGCGAGCTGAAGCAGGCGAAGAAGGATGCACGCGCCGAGGCCCGGCGGGACCCGAGCGACGAGCCCGAAGTTACGGACGGCGAAGACGCCGCAGCCGCGGCCGCGGACGGCTAGCGCGCCGCGACGAGCAGCAGCATCATCCCGGCGCAGGCGCAGCCGGTGGCGGCGACGACGAAGGCGAGGATGCGAACCGGGATGATCATGTTCCCGGGTATCGGCAGTCGTCGCTCTAGACTTCAGCCCGAATGAGCGCTCTGGATCCGCTCACCGACGAGCAGCGGGAGATCCGTGAGCTCGTGCGCACGATCGCGCGGGAGCGGATCGCCCCTCGCGCCGCCGAGATCGACAAGTCGGCCGAGTTCCCGTGGGACGTGGTCGACGTCTACCGCGAGAACGACCTGTTCGGCGTCATGTACGACGAGCAGTACGGCGGGATCGGCGAGAGCTCGCTCATGACGCTCGTGACGATCGAGGAGCTGTCGAAGGTCTGTGCGACGAGCGGGCTGATCATCGCCGTCCAGGAGCTCGGCTCGCTCGGCATCAAGCTCGCCGGCAGCGACGAGCAGAAGGAACGCTTCCTGCCGAAGCTCGCGAGCGGCGAATGGCTCGCCGCGTACGCGCTCACGGAGCCCGGCTCAGGCTCCGACAGCGCTGCGATGCGCACGACCGCGCGCCGTGACGGCGACGCGTACGTGCTGAACGGTGGCAAGCGCTTCATAACGAACGCGGGTGTGGCATCGGTGTACGTCGTCTTCGCGAAGACCGACCCGGATGCCGGACACAGCGGGATCAGCGCCTTCGTTGTCGAGGCGGACGCGCCGGGATTCTCGGTCGGCCGGATCGAGCCGAAGATGGGGATCAAGGGCTCGACGACGGGCGAGGTGTTCTTCGACGACTGCCGCATCCCCGCCGAGAACCTGCTCGGCGAGGAGGGCGACGGTTTCAAGATCGCGATGCGCATCCTCGACCGCTCGCGCCCGGGGATCGGCGCGCAGGGGCTCGGCCTCGCCCAGGGCGCCACCGACTACGCCCTCGAGTACGCGCGCTCGCGCGAGACGATGGGCAAGCCGATCGCGCAGCACCAGCTCATTGCAGGCATGCTCGCCGACATGGAGACGAAGTGCGAAGCCGCGCGCGGTCTCCTGTACAAGGTCGGGCGCATGATCGACGAGGGCGACACCGGCTCCGAATTGACGAAGATCTCCGCGATGGCGAAGCTCTACTGCACCGACGTCGCAATGGACGTGACGACGGATGCGGTGCAGGTGCTCGGCGGCTACGGCTACATCCAGGAGTACCCGGTCGAGCGCATGATGCGCGACGCGAAGATCACGCAGATCTACGAAGGCACGAACCAGATTCAGCGCCTCGTCATCGCGCGAGAGATGCTCAAAGAGCAGCGCGCCTTCCTGCTCGCCGGCGTTGGCTGACCCCGACCCGCAGGGGCTCGCGTTCGACACGCTCGCCGAGGACTATGACCTCGGCCGTCCGCCGTGGCCCCCGGAGATGCTGAGCGACATCCGTGGCGACGCGGCGCTCGACCTCGCCGCCGGGACCGGGAAGCTCACGCGGCTGCTCGTCGGGCGGTTCCACGACGTGACCGCGGTCGAGCCCCTCGCCGGCATGCGTGCCGTGCTCGAGCGCAACGTGCCCGAGGCGACCGTCGTCGCGGGGAGCGCCGAGCGCATCCCGCTCGACGATTGCTCTGTCGATGCGGCGTTCGTGGCCGAGGCCTTCCACTGGTTCGACACCACGGTGGCCGCACGTGAGCTGGCGCGCGTGCTTCGTCGCCGCGGCACGCTGCTCATCTGCTTCAACGACTGGCTCGAGGTTCGACCGGCGCTGCCCGACGACGTACGCAGGTCGCTGCGCGAGGTGTGGGCCGAGCTGCCGCCGCCCGGCGGCCCCAAGGTCGCGACGGGCGCGTGGCGGCTCGGCTTTGCAGATGCGCCGTTCTCGCCGCTCGTGGAGCACGAGTACCGCCACACCTGGCACGCGTCGGGCGAACAGCTCGCCGCCTACTACGTCTCGACCAGCTCGATGGGTGCGCTCGACCCGGGTGCGCGCGACGCGCTCCGCGCAAAGCTCGTCGAACAGCTCGGGCCCGGACCGTACGCGTTCGACGTCGCCGCACACGCCTTCAGAACGGAGCGAACGTGAAGCAGCCCTGGCGCAGCTTCGATCGCGTCGCGGCCGAGTACGACGAGGCACGTCCGTCGTACCCCGACCGCATCCTCGAGCTGCTGCCGCTCGGCGGGGCTGCCACCGTTCTCGATCTCGGGGCCGGCACCGGAAAGCTCACGCAGGTGCTCGCCCGTCGCTACCCGCATGTGATCGCGGTCGAGCCGCTCGACGCGATGCGGGCGGTGCTCGAGCGGGTCGTACCCGAGGCCGACGCGCGTGCCGGCGCCGCCGAGGCGATCCCGCTCGCCGACGCGTCGGTCGACGCCGTCTTCGCCGCGCAGGCCTATCAGTGGTTCGCGAACGACCGGGCGGTCGCAGAGATCGCACGCGTGCTCCGCCCCGGCGGCGTCTTCGCGATCGTGACCAACGAGCCGGTTGAGCCTCTGCCGTTGCCCGAGGCATACAGCGAGCGGCTGCGGCAGGTGTTCGCCGCGACGAAGGTGCACGCGCGGTTCGGCGACGAGAGCGCATTCGAGCCGATCGAGCGCGGGCCGTTCGGTCGCCTGCACAGCGGACGTGTCGACCACGAGCAGGTGCAGACGCGCGAGCTCGTGCTCAAGTTCGCGAGCTCGCTGAGCCCGATCGCGCGCCTGCCCGACGACGAGCGCGCCGCCGTCGAAGCCGACCTCGCCGCGCTGCTGCCCGAGGGCGAGTACACGTTCACGGTTCGCGCTACGGTCCGCTGGACGATTCGCCAGTGACCGTCGAGGATGTCGCCGCCGAGGCGGAGCGCGGCGCGTGGCCCGCGCACCTGAGACCCGTCGTATGACGCACGAGGTCAAGCTCAGCTCCGCCGACCGCGTGCTCTTCCCCGACGACGGGATCACGAAGGGCGAGCTGTTCGACTACTACGACCAGGTCGCGGACGCGCTCGTTCCGCATCTGCGCGATCGGCCGTTCACGATGAAGCGCTGGCGCGAAGGCCTGCCGGGCGGGTCGTTCTTCCAGAAGCAGGCGCCGAAGGGGATGCCGGACTGGATCCCGACGCGGCAGTTCCGCACCTGGCCGCGCGGCGGCAAGGGGGAGACGCGCCTCGTCGACTTCCCGCTCGTCAACTCGCGCGAGGCGCTCCTGTGGATGGTGCAGATGCACTGCATCGACATGAACGCGTGGTACTCGCGGGTCGACAAGCCCGAGCGGCCGGACTGGGTCGTCTTCGACCTCGACCCACCCGAAGAGCCCGACGCATTCGCGCTCTGCATTCGCGTCGCCCACTACGTGCACGATGCGCTCGCCGCGCTCGAGCTCGAGTCGTGGGTGAAGACGAGCGGCGCCGATGGCATCCACGTCCTCGTCCCGATCGCGCGCCGCTCGAGCTACGCGGACACGTACGAGTTCGCCGAGCTCTTGTCGCGTCGGCTCGAGCAGGAGCATCCGGGCGAGGTGACGACCGAGTGGCTGAAGAAGAAGCGGTCGGGCGTCCTCGTCGATCACCGCCAGAACGGGCACGGGAAGACCATCGCCTCGGTGTACTCGGTGCGACCGAAGCCCGGCGCTCCGGTGTCGACGCCGCTCGACTGGGATGAGCTGACCGAGGACGTGCGGCCGCGCGACTTCTCGATGGCGGTCGCGCTCGAGCGCGTGCGCACGCGCGGCGACCTGTTCGAGCCCGTGCTGCACGGCAAGCAGGCGCTCGGGCCTGCGCTCAAGGAGCTGCGCGCGTGATCCTCGCCGTCGACTGGGTCGCGGTCTCGTCGATCACCACCGCCGCTGCGACGCTCGTGCTCGCAGTCGCCACGTTCGCGGCTGTCCGGTCGGCGAACCGCTCGGCGCGCATTGCCGAGCAGTCGCTTCTCGCCGGGCTACGGCCGCTCCTGATGCCCGCGCACCCCGAAGACCCGGAACAGAAGGTCGCGTTCATGGGGGAGAAGTGGTTCCATCTCGGCGGCGGCGAAGGGCTCGCGGTCGCCGACCAGGACGGCATCTACATCGCGATGTCGGTGCGAAACGTCGGCAGCGGGATCGCCGTGCTCCACGGGTGGCGGTTCTATTCGACGCCCACGCCCGGACGGGACGCGCACCCGCCGGTGGACGACTTCCGGCCGCAGATGCGGGACATCTACATCGCGCAGGGCGAGCTCGGGTTCTGGCACGGGGCGCTTCGCGACCGGAGCGACCCGGAGTTCGACGCGCTGCGCGAGACGATCGTCGATCGGCGACGGTTCAGCATCGACGTTCTCTACGGCGACCACGCCCTCGGCCAGCGCGCGATCACGCGCTTCGCGCTGACGCCGCGGGAAAGCGGCGGCTGGCTCGCGATCGTCGGCCGTCACTGGAACGTCGATCGCCCCGATCCGCGGTAGCGGCGCGCCGAGGCCGCGCTACGGTGATTCGGTGCAACGGCCGGCAGCCACCGCGCTGTACCTCGCTGCGATGGTGGTGATCGTGATCGGCGTCGACGTGCTGTTCTTCCGCGGCCACCTGTGGGAGCGGCTCGCGGTCAACGTCGGCATCGTCCTCGTCTTCCTGGCGTTCTACCTCCGCTTCCTACGCCACGCGTAGAGGTCGTGGAGTCGCAGCTCTCGGACGCACGTGGCCGCTGACTGGCTCGCCGAGTGGTGTACGCAGGGAGGTGGTAGGTCTCCGGCTCGACGACGGTCGCGAAGTGGTGGTGAAGCGGCGCGCGGATCGTTCAAGACGCGCGATCAGCTGCGTGCGCGTGCAGCACTACGTCGCCGCGCGCGGGTTCCCGTGCGCGCGACCGCTGACGCGGCCCACATACGCGAACGGCATCGCCACCCACGCAGAGGAATTTCGGCCTGGCGGCGAGATCCGCCGCGGCGATGCACCCGCCGACGCAGAGATTGCGGCACGGCTGTTCGCGGAATTGATGAACCAGCTCGACGGCGTCGAGGCTGACCCGCCGTTACCGAATCCGGAATGGGTGAACTGGGATCACGATGGGCCGGGGCTCTTCCCGCCCAATCCGAACCACGAGGCCCGCGAGGCCGCTGCTGCGGTGCCTGCATGGATCCTCGAGACCGGAACTCGTGTGCGAAAGCGGCTGCTCCGGCACGACCTGCCCTGCAGGGTCGGCCACGCCGACTGGGAGGCGCAGAACCTCCGCTGGAACGGTGACGAGCCGCACGCGGTTCACGACTGGGACAGCCTCGCGTGGCTGACGGAGGCTGCACTCGCCGGCGCCGCCTCCGGAGCGTTCGCGACCGCCGAGATCCCGACCCTCGCGCCTCTCACGAGCAGCGCAGCGTTCCTCGACGCGTATCAGGACGCACGCGGCCGGCCGTTCTCCCGCGCCGAGCGCGAGATTGCCTGGGCTGCGAGCCTGTGGCCGGCGGTCCACAATGCGCGGGGCCAGTTCCTCTGGTGGACGGAAGACCGCTTCGCGTACGACGCGCTCGCGCTGCAGGCCGACGAGCGTCTCCGCCTCGCAGGCGCCTAGGACGACGCATCACATCAACGAATGACGCGGGGTTCTCACTCGCCCGAGTGAACGCGCGCGTGACTCCGACCCGACCTGCCGAGGACAGGACGCAGATGGGGTCGTTGAGCAGGCTTGTGCGTTCGCTGGCGGTGCGCGCCGTTCCGGTCGTCGCCGTCGCGCTTGGTGTCGGTGGAATCTCCTCGGCGACGAGCGAGGCGAGCTCGACCGCTGCTCTCGTGACGCCGGCTCAGGCCCAGGCAGTGATCGCGACACTGTGGCAGGCCCGAGAGCATGCGCTCGACACGCGCGACGTCGCCACGTTCGACCGTATCGACACCGGTTCGGCGTTGCTCACCGACACGGAAGCAGCGAGGCAGGTCGCCTGCGGCTGCAAGAAGTTCTACTGGACGAAGGGGCCGCGCACCCTCAGGAGCGCGGCGATCTTCTTATCGCTGCAGACCACCTATCCCGTCGACTTCGCCGCCGAAGTCCTGGCCGCGCGCCCGAGCCAGCCAACGCCGGCGGGGCAGCGGTGGACCGCCATGCTGCTGTTGACCAAGCAGGCTGCGGATCAGCCGTGGCGGATCGCGGTCGAGATCTTCGACGTCGGCTACTCGACTCCGATAGCCGGCTTCCCGAGTCCGCAGGTGGCTGCGAACGGATACCAGCTTCCGTCGGCGATGCCGCTCCAGGTTCCGACGACCGACTGGTTCCCGAAGCTCGCCGCCTACTTCAACGGGATCAAGGAAACCGGACGACAGCCGGCGGACACGGTGTTCGCGCCGGGACCGCTGACGAGCCGCAACGGCCTCCAGGCGCGCCCCAACGGCTTCACCTCGCACGGGCTGAAGTCCACCTACACCTTCAAGAGCAGCAGCTTCGGCGGCCCGTGGCTGATCAACTCCGGCGGACTACCGACCATGTGCGGTGACGTCGTCGAATCGGTCGTGACCAGGCCCGCCTCGACGGCGAAGCTGCTGTACCAGCCGTCCACCCGGCGGAACTGGGGTCCCGACGTCGCTCCCGGCTACTACTTCAGCCTCACGACGCTGTGGGAATGGTCGGTCTGCATCTACCCCGACGGCTCGAACCTCGCCGTCGGCGGCAACAGCGCGGGAGGCTACCCGGTTCACACAACCGGTGACCGCGTCGCAACCATTCGCTAGACCGCGGCGGTCTCGCGGCGGCGTGCGCGCTTGCGCTGCCGGCGCGCAGTCGAGCTGAGCGGCGTCGACGAGACGAGCGAGCGCATCGACTCCTTGACGGAGCTCATCGACGCGAGCACCGCCGTCGGCTCGTAGCCGCAGTGCGCCATGCAGTTCGCGCAGCGGTCGTCGTTGCCGCGGCCGTACGCGCTCCAGTCGGTGGTCTCGATCAGCTCCTTGTACGTCTTCGCGTACCCGTCGCCCATCAGGTAGCAGGGGCGCTGCCAGCCGAAGATCGAGTAGCTCGGGATGCCCCACGGCGTGCACTGGAAGTCGACCTTGCCCTCGAGGAAGTCGAGGAACAACGGCGTGTGGTTCAGCCGCCAGCGCTTCCGGCCGCCGTCCGCGAACGCCTCGCTGAAGAGCTCGCGCGTCTGCGTGACGCCGGGGAAGTGCTCCTGGTCGGGCGCCTTCTCGTACGCGTACGCCGGCGAGATCTGAATGCCGTCGACCTCGAGCTCGTCGTTCAGGAAGTCGAGCACCTCGCGCACCGTCTTCGGCGTGTCGGTGGTCAGGAACGTCGTGTTCGTGTTCACGCGGAAGCCGCGCTCCTTCGCCACCTTGATCGCCGAGATCGCCTTGTCGAAGATGCCTTCGCGCTCGACGAACGCGTCGTGGCGCTCGCGCAGGCCGTCGAGATGAACGACCCACGAGAAGTACGGCGACGGCTCGAAGCGGTCCATCCGCTTCTCCATCAGGATCGCGTTCGTGCACAGGAAGACGAACCGCTTCTGATCCACCAGCCGGCGCACGATCTCATGCACCTCGGGATGCACGAGCGGCTCGCCCCCCGCGATCGAGACCATCGGCGCGCCCGACTCTTCGATCGCGGCGATCGCCTGATCGACGGGCATCCGCTGCTTGAGGATGTGATCGGGGTACTGGATCTTCCCGCAGAACGAGCACGCGAGGTTGCACTGGAAGAGCGGCTCGAGCTCGACGAGCAGCGGGAAGTGCGTGTTGCGGCGCAGCTTCTGCGCCATCAGGTACTTGCCGATCACGACACTCTGGCGAAGCGGAATACTCACGTCGTACGAACCTCCCTTGGCAAGCGGAACCGAAGCGTCTCCGTGGTCATCGTCTCTTCCTCGACCGTTGCGCCGCCGAGCGCGTCGATCGACTCGATGATGCTGCGCACGAGCGGCTCCGGAGCGGAGGCACCCGCTGACAATCCGATCGTATCGGCGTTCTCGATCCACGCGAGGTCGATGTCGCCCTCGTCGTCCACGAGGTGGGCGGGGACGCCCTCGCGCTCGGCCACCTCGACGAGGCGGAGCGAGTTCGACGACGTACGCGAGCCGACGACCAGGACAACGTCGGACTTGCGGGCCACTTCGCGCACGGCGACCTGGCGGTTCGTCGTCGCGTAACAGATGTCGTCCGAGCTCGGGCCGCGCAGCGTCGGGAACCGCTCGCGCAGCGTCTCGACGATCTCCTCGGTCTCGTCGACCGCGAGCGTCGTCTGCGTCAGGTAGGTGACACGCGTCTCGTCGGGCAGCTGCACGCGTTCCGCGTCGCGGACGTCCTGGATGAGGATCGTCGCGTCCGGCGCCTCGCCGGCAGTCCCCTCGATCTCTTCGTGGCCAGCGTGTCCGATCAGCAGCACGGTGTTTCCCCCCTCTGCAAATCGACGTGCCTCCGCGTGCACCTTCGAAACAAGGGGACAGGTCGCATCGATGACATCGAGGTCGCGCTCGGCCGCCGCTTCGCGCACCGCGGGGGAGACGCCGTGCGCCGAGAAGACGGTGGTCGCGCCGACCGGAACGTCGTCGAGCTCGTCGACGAAGATCGCGCCGCGCCGCTCGAGATCGGCCACGACGTGCTCGTTGTGGACGATCTGCTTGCGCACGTAGACGGGCGCGCCGCGCTGCGCGAGGGCGAGCTCGACGATCTCGATCGCCCGTTCGACGCCTGCGCAGAACGAGCGCGGCGCGGCGAGCAGCACCCGGCGGGTGCGGAGCGCGCGCTGCCACTCCTCGAGCACGGGTGTCGCGCGGCGCAGGACAGCGAGTGCGCGTGCGCCGGCAACCGCCGTGCGCGGATCGACGAGCTCGCGGCCCGCCTCCTCGACGACGACCCGCAACACGGCGAGGGGCCGACCTGCGGCTGCCTCGGCGAGCCAGACCGACTCCATGTCGACGGCGTCGACTCCCTGCTCGGCGAGGAACTGCCGTTCGGTGGGGCCGGCGACGCGCTCGGCAGACGCGATCGTGCCGATCCGCGGCCGAAGCCCGCGGCGGCGGAGCGCAGCGGCGAGCATGCGCGATCCCGGCGCAGCGATGTGTCTTCCGTCCGGAAGGCGCAGCTCCGAGCCGAGCACGACATCGCACGTGCGCAGGTCCGGTGACGCCGCCGCGCACACGCCGGCGATCGCAACGCCGATCGCGTCCTCGACCGCGAGCCCGCGCGCGGCCGCGATCCGTGCGCGCTCACGGCCCATGCCGCTGCGGATCACGCGCGCGCTGCGCCGCAACGAGCGCGGCAGGCACGCCTCCTCGACGCGCAGCGGCGCGTACACCAGCAGACGGCTCACGCCATCCTCCGCGCGAGACGGCCGAGTGCCGAGACCGGGAACACGAGCCGGTAGAGGTGGTAGTTCAAGTAGAAGTCCCCTGGGAAGCCGGTGCCTGTGAAATACGGCTCGTCCCAGTTTCCATCTTCGCGCTGCGTCCGGACGAGGAACGCGACGGCGCGCTCGACACATTCGTCGTCGATGCCCGCCGCCTCGAGCGCGAGCAGCGCCCACGCCGTCTGCGAGGCCGTCGAAGCGCCGCGACCGCGCCACTCCGGCTCGCGGTAGGAGCGGAGATCCTCGCCGAAGCCGCCGTCGTCGTTCTGCACCGACCGCAGCCAGTCGATCGCGCGCGCGACCGCTTCTTCGCCGCGCCCGCAGGCGACGAGCGCGGGGACGGCCGCACCGGTGCCGTAGAGGTAGTTCGCGCCCCAGCGCCCGAACCAGGAGCCGTCTTCTTCCTGCTCGGCGAGCAGCCACTCGAGCCCGCGATGCGCCGCGGGCGTGCCGATGCGGCCCTCCAGCGCCAGCGCCTCGAGGACATGCGCGGTCACGTCCGCGCTCGGCGGGTCGGTCACCTCGCCGAAGTCGCAGAAGGGCAGCCGGCGCGGCAGGCGGCTCGTGTTGTCGACGTCGAACGCGGCCCAGCCGCCGTTTCCCGACTGCATGCCGGTCATCCACGTGACGCCGCGCGTCGCCTCGTCGTGGCCGATGCCGGCGCGGCGGAGCGCCATCACGACCTCGGCCGTGTCGTCGATGTCCGGATACCAGTCGTTCGCGAACTCGAACGGGAAGCCACCCGGCGCGAGCCCGGGGCGGCGGCGCGCCCAGTCGCCGCGGCGGCGCACCTCGCGGCTTGCCAGCCAGCGTGCGCCGGCCGCGATCGCCGGATGATCGGGGTCGAGACCCGCGTCGAGCAGCGCGATGACGGCGAGCGCGGTGTCCCACACCGGCGACTGGCAGGCCTCGATGCGGCGGCCCTGCTCGTCCTCGATCGTGAAGCGGTCGAGCCCTTCGAAGGCAAGCCGGAGCGGACGCGCGTCGAGCGGCATGCCGCTCGCGTGCAGCGCGATGATCGACCACACCCACGGCGGCTGGATCCCGCCCCAGGAGCCGTCCGCCTCCTGCCGCTCGAGCACCCAGTCGAGCGACCGGCGGAGCGCGAGCCTGCGCAGCGGCTGCAAGGGATGCCGGCCGTAGGCGTGCAGGATCCGGTCGAGCAGCGGCCGGGGCGGCGGCGTGCCGCGGTACAGCTCGTCGAGCGTGAACGGCACCGGCGTCGAGGGCTTCAGCGTCGTCGCGACCTGCAGCGCGACGATCGTCTGCCGCGCCCAGCAGCCGAACGAGTAGATCGAGAGCGGCGCGCGGTCGGGGAGCAGCATCTGCTCCGGCGGCAGCACAGGGACGTCGTCCCAGCTCCACAGCTCGAGCAGGCTGAGCCACATACGGGTGAAGACCCGTGTGCGCTCGAGCCCGCCGAGCTCGCGAATGACACGCGCTGCGCGCTGCATGTGCTCGTCCTTCGGGTCGTCGCCCGCGAGCCGCAGCGCGACGTAGGCCTCGACCGTCGTCGAGAGGTCGCGCGGGCCGCCGAAGAACGTCGCGAAGCTGCCGTCCTCGCGCTGACGTGAGCGAATCCAGCGCGCGGTGTCGCGCGCGGTGCCGCCGTCGAGCAGGCCGAGGTGGTGGCGCAGGAACAGGTCCTCGGCGTCGATCGTCACGTTGGTCTCGAGCTCGCCCTGCCAGTGCCCGTCGGCCTTCTGCAGCGCCAGCAGCCGCTCGACCGCGCGATCGACCGAGTCCCGGAGCGTGCCGACGGTTGTGGAGACTGCGACGGTCACGCGGCGGCCTCCTCGCGGCGCCGCGGGCGAACGCGCGGCTGCGACATGACGTCGCGCGCCGCCTCGACCCCGCTGCGCACGGCGCCCTCCATCGTCGCAGGCCAGCGCGTCGCGGTCCACGCGCCGGCGAGCGCGAGCCCGGGGAGGGTCGTGTGCGTCGGCGGGCGCAGCTTCGCGGAGCCGGGCGCGGCGCGGAACGTCGCCGCCGGCTCGCGGGTCACCGCGCCGGCGAGAAGCTCCGCGCTCGCGGCCTGCGGGAGCAGGCGCACGAGCGCGGCGGTGGACGACGCGACGATTTCGTCCTGCGCCAGCGGCAGGAGGGCGTCGGCTCCCGAGAGCGAGATCGACACGAGCTGGCCCCGGTCGACGCCCGACGCTTCGGTGCGGTCGAAGAGCCACTGGAGCGGCGAGCCGACTGCCGCCGCGAACGGCGCGTCGAGCACTCGGCGGTCGTAGTGCAGATGCACGTTGACGATCGCGCTCGTGCCGAGCGCGTCGGCGGCCGCGCGGTCGAAGATCCCGGGCGGCAGCAGGGCCGGCGCCGCCTGGTGCGGCACGGCGCAGATCACGCCGTCGAAGTGCTCCGTCGCGTCTCGCAGATCGACCTCGAGCCCGTTCGCGCCGGGGCGGATGCGCTCGACCTTCGTCCGCAGGCTCACGTGCGCGCCGCGCGCACGCAGGATCGCCAGGGCCGGATCGCCGTGGAGCTCCCGCAACGGCACGCGCGGAACGCCGATGTCCGCCGCATCGGATGCGTCGAGCACGCCCGTCCGGAACACGAACGCGCCTGCCGCAAGCGAGGCCTCCTCGGCGGGAAGGTTGAGCGTCGGCAGCGCGATCAGGTTCCAGAGGCGGTCGAGCGCGCGCTCCGACTGGCCGTGGCTGCGCAGCCACGCGCCGAACGACACGTCGTCGAGCTGCGGGTCGTCGAGGTCGAGCGCGAGGAGCGCGCGGACGGCGCGAACCGACGCGAGGCGCTCGCGAAGCGAGAGGTGGCTGTAGCCGAGCAGTGCGCGCGTGAGGTGCAGCGGGGCAGGGAGGCCCGTGCGTGCGAAGCGCACGCGGCGACCTCTTTCGGCGAGCACCGGGATGTCGAGACGCGGCTGAACGTCGAGGAGCGAGTCCGTGCCGAGCTTCGCCAGGAGCGCCCGGTACGCCGTGCAGCAGCGCAGCGCGACGTGCTGGCCGTTGTCGAGGGCGAAGTCGTCCCGTTCGAGCGAGAACGTCGCGCCGCCGAGGCGCGGCCGGCTCTCGTACAGCACGACGTCCGCGCCGGCGTCGACGCACTCGAGCGCAGCGGCGATCCCGGCGAGCCCGCCGCCGACGACCGCAACCCGGAGGGCGGTCATGACGGACCCCGCACGAGCGTCTTCGCGACGACGAACCGCTTCTCCCAGCCGGGCAGCGAGACGCGCCGCTGGAGTGCGCGGGCCGGAGCCGCAGCGATGCGCTCGGCCAAGCGCTGGTACGCGCATGTCATCGCGAGCACGCAGCGCGCGCTGCGGCCGTCGAGGAGCGGCACGAGGGACAGCCCGTGCTCGAGCCAGGTGAGCGCCCGCTCCGCCTCGAACGCGAGCAGCAGCTCCGCGTCGCCCGTGAGCGCGCCGTTCTCGACGCGGCAGCCGAATTGGTCGAGATCCTCAGACGGCAGGTAGCAGCGCCCGCCGGCGAGATCGTCGCGCACGTCGCGCAGGATGTTGGTGAGCTGGAGCGCGACACCGAGGTCGTCGGCCAGCGGCTCCGCGGCGGCGCGGTCGCTCGTGTCGAACACACCGAGGCAGAGCCGGCCGATCGAGCCTGCGACGTAGCGGCAGTACTGCACGAGCTCTTCGAATCGCTCGTACTCGGTGCCGCGAACGTCGGCCTCCGCTCCGTCGAGCAGGTCGTCGAACGCGGACAGCGGGATCGGGTAGCGCGCCGCTGCGTCGCGCACCGCCACGAAGACGAGATCGCGCGACTCTTCGATGGCGTGCAGCTCGGAGCGGAGCTCGACGAGCTGCGCCTCTTTCTGCTCTCGAGGGAGCGGGCCGTCGGCGACGTCGTCGATGCGGCGCGCGAGCGCGTACACGGCGAACAGCGCCTCGCGCCGGTCGGCGGGAAGGACGCGCATGCCCGTGTAGAAGCTCGAGCCCGACGCGCGCGCGACGCGGCGCGTCTCGGCATAGGCGGCGGCGACCGATGACGTCACATTGTTTCCTTTAGCACGCCGAGGGTGGCTCGCAGCTTCTGAGCCGAGCTTGCGGCCGGCGTCGCGGTGAGGACGTCGTAGCGCGCGCGCTCGATCGCGCCGAGCGTCGCGCGCCCACCGCCGACGTAGCCGGCGACCGCGAAGCGCGCACGCCCGTGGAGCGACCGGACGAGTGCGATGCCGGAGGCGAGGAGCTTGGCGGAGCGATCGGCCTCCCAGGTGATCAGCCTGCGCAGCTGATCGCTCGCAGCCGGGCCGAGCAGCTCGTCGTCGCCGACGCCGAACCGATCGCGATCCTCGCGCGGCAGGTAGATGCGGCCGTTGCGCGCGTCCTCGCCGACGTCCTGCAGGTGCTCGATCACCTGAAGCGCAGTGCACACGTCGTTCGAGAGGGCCACCCGCTCCGGCGTGCGCGCACCGAAGACTGCGAGCACGAGCTCGCCGACCGGGTTCGCGGAGAGGTCGCAGTACGCGACGAGCTCTTCGAACGTCGCGTAGTCGTGGTGCGTCTGATCTCTGCGGTTCGCCTCGATCAGGCGCAGGAACGGCTCCGGTCCGAGGGAGCACGCTCGGATGGTCGGCGTCAGGTTGGCGAAGATCGGCGCGGTCGCAGTTCCGTCGAACGCGCGCGCGAGCTCCAGTTCGGCGCCGTCCAGCGCAGCGAGCCGGTCGCCCTCGACCGTGTCGCCGAGCTCGTCGATGAAGCGCGCGTAGTCGTAGACGGCGAGCAGAGGCGCGCGGGCACCGCCTAGCAGCAGCGACGCAACGCTGAAGTTTTCGGTGCGAGATCGTGCTCGAACCGAGTCCGCGGCCGGGAGCGCCGCCGCCACGCTCATTCGCCCAGTACCTGGAAGAGCACCTTCCGCGGGCGCGAGCGGTCGAGCTCGCAAAAGAAGACGCGCTGCCACCGGCCGAGCATCAGCTTGCCGTCGACGATCGGGATGGTCTGCGACGCGGTGAGCAGCGACGAGCGGCAATGCGAGTGCCCGTTCGGATAGCTCGCGGTGTCCTCCTCGATGCCCTGCGTGCGCACGTCGAGATCGTCGTGTCGGTAGTAGGCGTTCTCCGACGGGACGAGCCGCTCGAGCAGATCCTCGAGGTCGCCCTGGAAGCCGTCTTCCGGCTCGTTGATCAGAACCGCACACGTCGTGTGCGGCGAGTACACGACGGCGATGCCGTTCGCGACACCTGAGCGCTCCACAACCCCGAGTACGTCCTCAGTCACGTCGATCATCTGGGATCTGCGCTCCGTGACAAGGTCGTGATTCTCGAATCGGTGCGTCATTCGCCCCCTCCCGTGCTCGTTCAGCCTGTCGTCTGATCAGGCACTACGCAAGCTTAAGACATCGCCATTAGCCGGCACGAAGAAACAGCGGCCGGGCGGCTATGACGCTTGCAACGTGGTGCGGAGGATCTCGAGATTCGCGACCCAAATGTCAGGTGGCGTGGGAGGGAGAACGTCGTCCCAGATCGCGGCGAACGAGCTCCGCAGCTGCTCCATCCTGGCCGGCCGGGCCATGAACCAGATGTGGCAGTGCTCCGAGCCCTCGCCCCAGCGGCCGACATGCACGTTCCCGACGCCGGGCACGGCGGCAACGGCACGCTCGATCCGCACGAGCAGCGGGCCGAGCTCCGCGGTGTGCTGTTCGTCGAGATCCGGGAAGTCGACGTGGGCGCGCGTCTCGAGGAGGCAGACGAGCGGTAACCCCGACGGCTTGCCGACCGGACGCAGCATCCAGCGCTCGTCGTGCCAGATCGCTCCCTCGATGCCGTTCGTGCACGCGTGACAGTCGATGCCGCCGACACCGTGCCGCGGCTTCTCTTCGGGAACCGGCGGATCGAGCTCCTTCGGCTCGACGTTGCCGACGAACGGCCACGACTCCCACTCCTCGACCGGCGGCGTCCGGAGCGCACCGCGCGTGCGCTCCCAGAAGGCTTCCGGCGTCTCCGGCACGGTGCGATCCTATGCAGCGTGCAGTGGCCGCAGCGGTTCTTGTTCCCGTTCCCGGAAGCCGAAGTGCGCGCCGATGCGCAGCGATTGCGCGAGGCGGTGGAGGGGTGAGCTACGAGATCAAGCCGCTCGACGAGTCGACCTGGGACGCATTCGCGACGCTCGTGGAGGCGAACAACGGCGTCTTCGGCGGTTGCTGGTGCATGGGGTTCCACGGCGACGACAGCCGGGACGCCGCGGCGAACCGCAGGAACAAGCTCGCGCGCGTCCGCGCCGGGACGACGCACGCAGCGCTCGTCTTCGACGGAGACGCGTGTCTCGGCTGGGCGCAGTTCGGCTCGCCGGACGAGCTGCCGCGCATCAAGAGCCGCGCGGCGTACGAGAAGACCGCGACGAGCGTCCCCGACTGGCGGATCGCCTGCTGCTTCGTCGGAAAGGGTCATCGGCGCAAGGGCGTTGCGACGGCCGCACTAGCCGGCGCACTCGACCTGATCGCGCAGCTCGGCGGTGGTGTCGTCGAGGGCTACCCGGAGAGTGCCGGCGCGGTGCCTGCCGGCTTTCTCTTCAACGGCGCGCTCTCGACCTACGAGCAGCTCGGCTTCGAACGCGACCGCCAGATCGGCAAGCACCGCTGGGTCATGCGCCGCACCGTCTAGCAGTCCGGCAGCCCGAACTCGACGCCGCAGACGATCTTCAGGTGCGGGTGCTGGGCGCGCAGGCTCGTCTCTCGCAGCGTCGCTTTCGTCGCCGGCAGGTAGCGGTATGACGTGAAGAGCAGCGCCATGCGCCCCTGAAGCGTGCCGAAGCCCGGGCCGAACGGAAACCCCGGAGCACCGCGCTTGAACACGATCTCCACCGGCTCGAAGGAGGATGCGTCCACGTAGTAGGTCGCCGCCTCGCCGGAGGCGCCGAGCTCGACCGCGATCCGCTCGACCTTGCGTCCGCGCAGCATCGCCGGACCTTCCATGTGCGCGTGCCCCGTGCGAAATGCGTCGCGGATCAACTCGACCGGATCAAAGGCCGTCGCGCCGACCGCGGTCGGCGCCTGGGTGTACCTCGTGATCACGCGCTCGCCACCGATGTGTACGAGCACATCTCGGACGTGCGAGCCCTCGATCGTTCCCCCGGTCTCGAGCACGACGTGGCGCGAGCGGATGACGTCGAACGCGTTTCCGAACGGTGAGAGCGTCGCCTTCGAGCCGACTGCCGCCCGCGGTAGGTCGAGCTTCGTGAGCGTGCGGAACGTGCGCACGCCCGTGCCGCCCTCCAGCCACAGCTGCGTGCGCACGAAGAACGCGTTTGTGCACGGGGGCTGATTGGGCCGGATCAGCTGCGTGGAGAGGCACAGCGGACCGGTCGCCGGAAAGCGCGTGCTCTCGTAGATGACCTTGCCCGCAGGTGCGGTGAGAGCCGCGCTCGCCTTGTCGAGAATCGTCGGACCGCCGCGCCACGGGGATTTGACGACGAGCGCGACCGCAGCGGCGGCTGCCAGTACGGCGGCAGTCGCGATCAGCCTGTACCGCGTGCGACGAGGGGCTTCAATCGGCTGAAGCCGTGCGAGCACGTCGTCCCAGTCCTCGGTCTCGTCCTGCGCCGGGTAGGCGCGCTCGAGGAGGTCGCGCATCTCCGTCTCGACGTCGTTCATCGTTCGACCTCCTCGAGAGCGTTGCGAAGGGTGCTGTGGGCGGCGTGGAGCGAGGCGGCGACGGTCCCGGGCGCGATCTCGAGCGCGGCGGCGATGCTCGCGTAGTCGAGATCGGCGAAGTAGCGCAGGAAGAGCACGAGCCGCTGGCGTTCCGGCAGCTGCGCAACGAGCCCGCGGAGCGCTGCGTCGTGCTCGGCTGCGTCCGGTGCCGCATCGTCGGGGGCATCGACGACCAGCCGCGGCCGCCGGTTCGCGTTCCGGACGGAGTTGGCGACGCAGCGCCAGACCCACGCTTCGAGCGTGCCTTCGCCGCGGAAGGCCCGCCGGTCGCGGATCGCGCGCACGAACCCGTCCTGCACTGCGTCGGACGCGGCCTCGCTGTCGCCGAGCACTGCGCGCGCGAAGCGCCGGAAGGCGGGAAGCTCCGATCGGTAGAGCGTTTCCAGCTCGCCGAGAGTGACGGCCCCTTGTTCCACCTGCGTACGGCACGCGAGCGCGCCGATTTCTTTACTACGCCCCCTTTGCCGCCTTCTTGTAGGCGCGCTTCCAGCTCTGGTAGCGGTCGAGCTCCTCGGGAGAGGTGACGTCGCCGAGCGTGGGGTGGTCCGGTGCGAGCGCGGCGGCGGCCTTCACGCCGTACTGCTTGGCGAGCACGGCGCCGAGCGACTTGATCTTCATCTCGCCAAAGCCGGGCAGCTCGCCGATGCGCTTCTTCAGGTCGGTCGAGTCCTTCGCGTCCGTCCAGATGCGCGACGCGTCGCCACCGTAGTCCTCCGCGACGACACGCGCGAGCTCTTCGACGCGTTTTGCCATCGAGCCGGGAAAACGGTGGATCGCCGGCGGGCTGGAGAAGACCTCCGTGAGCTCCATGGTCGCGAGCTTCTTCGGATCGAGCGTGCCCGCGCGCTGCTTCAGCACGAGCGGGCCTGCGAATGCCTTCTGCACCGTGACCTGCTGGTCGATGGCGAAGCCGACGAGCAGCGCGAACGGATCCTTCGCGAGCAGCGCGCACGCCTTCGGATCGTCGGTGAAATACAGCGCGTCGGGCATCTACTCGCCGACGATAGCTCGCAGCGCCGGCGGTGTGTCGGGGCGCAGCGACGCGGTGCGCGCGTTGTCGCGGTAGTGCGGGTGGACGGCTTCGAGATCGGCGAGGATCCGGCGTCCCTCGTCGACGTCTCCGGCCTCGGCGGCGTCCATCAGCTCGAGCCAGCGGACGGTGATCTCCGGCAGGCCGCGCTCGCGCGCGACCGGTGCGGCCGGCTGCGAGCGAAACGCCGCGCGATAGCCCTCGGCGCGATCGAGCAGCCGTCGCAGCTCGACGAGCGAGCCGTCGCCCTCCTCGACGCGCAGGTCGATCACGCGCTCCCACGGCTCGCCCTCGGCCGGGACGACGACGATGCCCGCGCCGCCGCGTCCGCGGAAGTCGCCGCCCGCAGCCTCGGCCGCGTCGAGCGCCGCCATCAGCCGCTGCGCGAGCGAGCCGGTCGTCGCCTCGAACGTCTCGCCCATGGCGTGCCAGCACTCGGCTGCGAGCATGTTCCCCTGCGCCGCCCAGCCGTCGCCTGCGACGTGGCCGGCGCAGCGGATGCAGTGCTCGCCCGTCCACTGCGCGCTCGCACCGGACGCGTCGAGGAACGCGACCTGGCGGAAGCCGGAGAGCTCGTCGGGCTCGCGCAGCTCGTCCAGGGCGTCCTGCGGCGAGCGTCCTGCGGCGAGCAGCTCGAGACCGCGATAGCCGTAGCGGCGGTCGGTGAACGACTGCGTCGCGATCGCCCCGACTCCCGCGCGCACCCACGGCACGGCGGCGCCGGAGTTGAACGCCTGCGACTGGACGGCACAGCCGAGCTCGCCGGTCTCCGAGTCGCGCGCGACGATCGAGTACGTCACAGGACGAGTAAACACGGTCACGCCGGGGTACGGGCGGCGCATGACCGAATCGCCGAAGGATCTCGTCGAGGAGACGCAGCGCGGCCGCAGCGAGCGGACGCCGTTGCTCGCGCTCACCGGCGTGACGATCGCCGTGGGCATCATCGTCGTGGTGATCCTCGTTGCGGCGTTCCTCGTCTACTTCCTCGTCTAGCTTCAGCGTCGACCACGTCCTGCTGACGGAGGCGCCCGGCTTCGCGCCGCTTCCCGGCGGGCGCCACCCCGGCATGGGCACAGCGAACGAGATCGTGCCGCTCGGCGCGAGCTACCTCGAGCTGATGTCGATCGTCGATGCGGACGAGGCGGCGAGCTCGCTGTTCGGGCGCCTCGTCGCCGGGCGGCGCGGCTACCTCGGCTGGTGCGTGCGCACGAACGATCTCGACGCGGTCTGCGCGCGGCTCGGGCTCGACGCACGCGCTGCGTCGCGCGTTCGTCCGGACGGCGTCGAGCTTCGCTGGCGGCTCGCGGGCGTCGAGCAGGCGTTCGCCGAGCCCGGCCTCCCGTTCTTCATCGAGTGGGACGTGCCGCCGGAAGCGCATCCAGGCCGCGCCGGGCCGCCGCAGGGCGCCCTCGTCGCAGTCGAGTCGCCGGCCGAGCTGCACGACTGGCTCGGCGGCGCCGAGCTGCCCGTTCGGCGCGGGCCCGGCGGAGTTGCCGTCCGCCGTCCCGGGAGTACCCTGGACGAATGGATCCGCTGAGCGTCTTCTCGCCTGCGACGCGGGCCTGGTTCGAGCGGACGTTCGCGGCGCCGACGCCGCCGCAGGAGCGCGGCTGGCCGGCGATCGCGACCGGTGGACACGTGCTCATCCAGGCGCCGACCGGGTCCGGCAAGACGCTCACGGCGTTCCTCTACGCGCTCGACCGGCTCAGTTCGTCGCCCGGCGAAGGCCTGCGCGTCCTCTACGTCTCGCCGCTCAAGGCGCTGAACTACGACATCGAGCGCAACCTGCGCGGGCCGCTCGCGGGGCTCGAGTCACAGGTGCGCGTCGCCGTGCGCACCGGGGACACGCCGGCGAAGGAGCGGCGCGAGCTCCTCAAGGAACCGCCGGACATCCTGATCACGACGCCCGAGTCGCTCTACCTGATGCTGACCTCGCAGGCACGCGAGACGCTGCGGGGAGTCCAGACACTGATCCTCGACGAGGTGCATGCAATTGCAGGCGCGAAGCGCGGGGCTCATCTCGCTCTCTCGGTTGAGCGCCTGCAATCGCTCGTTGAAGAGCCCTTCCAGCGGATCGGATTGTCGGCGACGCAACGGCCGATCGAGGAGATCGGGAAGTTCGTGTCGGGCGGCCGGCCGATCGAGATCGTCGATGCGGGCACACGCAAAGAGCTCGACCTCGAGGTCGTCGTCCCGGTCGAGGACATGCGCGAGCTCGGCTCGACCGCTTCGCTGTCGCAGCCCGTGATGCAGGACGGCGTCGAGATGGACAGCGGCACCGAGCACGGCGCGCAGTCGATCTGGCCGTCGATCTACCCGGAGATCCTGCGGCTCGTGCAGGCGCACCGCTCGACGATCGTCTTCGTGAACAACCGCCGTCTCGCAGAGCGGCTCGCGCTGCGGCTGAACGAGCTTGCGGAGGCGGAGATCGCACGTGCGCATCACGGTTCGCTCGCGCGTGAGCAGCGGGTGCTTGTCGAAGAGGATCTGAAGGCGGGCCGCATCCCGTGCCTCGTCGCCACGTCGAGCCTCGAGCTCGGCATCGACATGGGCGCCGTCGACCTCGTCATCCAGGTCGAGTCGCCGAAGTCGGTTGCGCGCGGCCTGCAGCGCATCGGACGCGCGGGCCACGAGCTCGGCGCGACCTCGAAGGGCCGCATCTTCCCGAAGTTCCGCGCCGACCTGCTCGAGTCGGCGGTGGTTGCGCGCGCGATGCGCGAAGGCGCGATCGAGGAGACCAAGATCCCACGGTCGCCCCTGGACGTTCTGGCGCAGCAGATCGTGGCGATTTCGGCTGACGCCGAAATCGCCGTCGACGAGCTACACGCGCTCGTACAGCGCGCGTATCCGTTTCGTGACCTGTCACGCGCGCAGCTCGAGAACGTCCTGGACATGCTCGCCGGGCGGTATCCGTCGGACGAGTTCGCGGAGCTGCGGCCGCGCATCGTGTGGGACCGCACGGGCGGCGTCATCCGCGCCCGTGACGGCGCGCGCCGGCTCGCGGTTACGAACGCGGGCACGATCCCCGATCGCGGCTTGTTCGGCGTCTTCCTCGTCGACGGCGGCGGCCGCGTCGGTGAGCTGGACGAGGAGATGGTGTACGAGGCGCGCGCGGGGCAGACGTTCCTGCTCGGCGCGTCGACGTGGCGCATCGAGGAGATCACGCGCGACCGCGTGCTCGTCTCGCCGGCGCCGGGCCTCCCGGGCGCGGTGCCGTTCTGGAAAGGCGAAGGGGTCGGCCGGCCGTACGAGCTCGGGCAGAAGATCGGCGCCGCGTCGCGCGAGCTGTCCGCGCTGCGCGAGGAGAAGGCGGTCGAGCGGCTGCGTGGCGCGTTCCACTTGGACGAGCGTGCCGCGACGAACCTGCTTACCTTCCTGCGCGAGCAGGCCGACGCGACGGGCGCGGTGCCGAGCGACCGCACGATCGTCGTGGAGCGGTTCCGCGACGAGATCGGCGACTGGCGCGTGTGCATCCTCTCGCCGTTCGGCAGCCGCATCCACGCGCCGTGGGCGATGGCGATCGCCGCGCGCCTGCGCGAAGCGCACGGCATCGAGGCGCAGTCGATCTGGTCGGACGACGGCATCGCGCTGCACTTCCCGGAGGCCGACGCGCCGCCGCCGACCGAGGACCTGGTGATCGACCCGGGCGAGGTCGAGGATCTGGTCGTCGCCGAGGTGGGCGACACCGCGCTCTTCGGGGCGCGCTTCCGCGAGAACGCCGGCCGCGCGCTGCTCATCCCGCGCCGGCGCCCCGGCGAGCGCACGCCGCTCTGGCAGCAGCGCCTTAAGGCGCAGTCGCTGCTGCAGGTCGCGCGCAAGTACGGGTCGTTCCCCGTCATCCTCGAGACGTACCGCGAGTGCCTGCAGGACGTCTTCGACCTGCCGGCGCTGCGCGGTCTGCTGCAGCAGCTGAAGACGCGCGAGATCGACCTCGTCGAGGTCGAGACCGCGAGCGCGTCGCCGTACTCCGCCTCGCTGCTCTTCGACTACATCGCGACGTACATGTACGAGGACGACACGCCGCCCGCCGAACGGCGCGCGCAGGCGCTGTCGCTCGACCGCGATCTCCTGCGCGAGCTGCTCGGCCAGGAAGAGCTGCGCGACCTGCTCGATGCGGACGCGGTCGAGGAGGTCGAGCGGCAGCTCCAGGGCGATCCGAAGACACCCGACCACCTGCACGACAAGCTTCGTCTGCGCGGCGACCTGCGTGCGGACGAATACGACGCCGAGCTCGCGGCGGCGCTGATCGCGGAGCGGCGCGCGCTGCTCGTGCGCATCGCCGGCGAGGAGCGGCTGATCGCCGCCGAGGACGCGGGGCGCTACCGCGACGCGCTCGGCGTCATGCCGCCGTCCGGATTGCCCGACGCGTTCCTCGACGGCGGCCCCGAGTCGCTCCGCCAGCTCGTCCTGCGCTACGCGAAGGGCCGCGGGCCGTTCACGTCCGCTCAGGCGAACGACCGCTTCGGCCGCGATGTCGTGTCCGTGCTCGCCGAGCTGGAGCAGGCGGAGCTGCTCGTGCGCGGTGAGCTCCGTCCCGGCGGCACCGAACGCGAGTGGTGCGATCCTGACGTGCTGCGGCGCCTGCGGCGCGCGTCGCTCGCGGCGTTGCGCCGTGAGGTCGAGCCTGTCGAGCAGGAGGCGTTCGCGCGGTTCGCGCCGGGCTGGCACGGCGTCGATCGCCGCGCGAGCCTGCGCGAAGCGCTCGTGCCGTTGCAGGCGCTGCCGCTGCCCGTTGCGCTCTGGGAGTCGGAGGTGCTTCGCCGTCGCGTTCCGAACTACCGCCCCGAGCATCTCGATGCACTCACCGCGACGGGCGAGGTCGTGTGGGTGGGAGCGGGGCAGGACCGCGTCGCGCTCTACTTCCGCGAGGACGCAGCGGCGCTCGGGCAGGTTCCGGCTGCGCCGCGGCCCGAAGGAGCCGAGCACGACGCGATTCGCGAGGCGCTGCGCGGCGCGCTCTTCTGGGACGAGTTGCTGCTCGAGACGCAGCTCGACGAGGGAGTCGCCCTCCCGGCGCTCTGGGACCTCGTCTGGGCGGGCGAGGTGACGAACGACGCGTGGACGCCGTTGCGCGCCGAGCGCCGCTTCGGCGTGCCCAAGCAGGAGCGCCGCCCGCGCCGCTTCTCGCGGCGGCGTGTTCAGGGCCCGACGGCAACCGCGGGTCGCTGGTCACGCACCGAACGCCTCTTCGTCGGCGCGCCCGACCGCCGCGCCCTCGCAGAGCTGCTGCTGGAGCGCCAGGGGATCGTCACGCGCGACGGCGTGCGCGCGGAAGGGATCCCCGGCGGATACGGCGCGGTGTACGCGGAGCTGCGGGCGCTCGAGACGCTCGGTCTCTGCCGGCGCGGCTACTTCGTCGAAGGCCTCGGCGGTGCGCAGTTCGCGCTCGGCGGTGCGGTGGAACGGCTGCGTGAGCTGCGCGACCGCCCCGAGGAGCCCGATGCGCTCGTGCTGGCCGCCGCCGATCCCGCGCAGCCGTACGGTGCTGCGCTGCCCTGGCCGAAGCGCGCTGGAGCACGCGCCGCGCGCGTCGCGGGTGCGTATGTCGTGACGCTCTCCGGCGAGCCGGTGCTGTACGTCGAGCGAGGCGGCCGTTCGCTCACGCCGTTGCGCGATCCCGACGAGTCGTGGCTGCGTCCCGCACTCGCTGCGCTCGTCACGCACGTCCGCGCCGGCGGGCTGAAGCGGCTTGCAGTGGAGCGGTTCGACGGCGAACCGGTCGTCGACACCGAGGCGATGCCGCTCCTCGTCGAGGCCGGCTTCCTCGCCGGGCCGCGGCGCGCGGTGCTACGCGCGTAGCGATTCGACGACGTCGGACGCGGGAACGGCGCGCGCCCGCGCGAATGCCGTTCCCGCCCAGAGGTTGACGCGCTCTCCGTCGCCCGCCGCGCGCGCTGCGGCGCGCAGCGGCGCAGTGAGGTAGTGGAGCTGCGGATACGCCGACGGCGCGTCCGGATGGTCGCGCATGAACGCATTCTCGAGCCCGCGCGCGCGACGGCCGGTGAACGCGCGCGTCATCGCCGTCATGCCTCCGCGGGCGATCGCTGCGCGATGGACCGGGTGCGTCCCGGCTTCCGGGCAGAGCAGGAACGCCGTACCCGCCTGCACCGCGACCGCGCCTGCGGCGAGGGCGGCTTCGGCGGCCGCTCGGTCCGTGACTCCGCCGGCGGCGACGAGCGGCCGGTCCGTGCGCGCGCGGATCACAGCGAGCAGCTCGAGGAGCGGCAGGTCGCTCTCGTCGCTGTCGTCGAACGCGCCGCGGTGCCCACCCGCCTCGATTCCCTGCACGACGAGCACGTCGGCGTCGCCGTCCGCATCGGCGGGTGAGGAGATCGTCGCCCACACCGGTACGCGTGCGTGCTCGAGCAGCCGCGCAGGCGGCGGTCCGAACGTGGTCGAGATCACGTCGACGTCAGCGGCAAGCGCGACGTCGATCTTCGCGGCGAGCGCGTCGTCGTCGAACCGCGGCTCGCCGAGGTCGTAGCCTTCCGCGCGCAGCCCGTCGGCGTACCGCGCGACGGCGGCCTCGTCGACCGCTGTCTCACGCACCACGAAGAGGTTGACGCCGATCGGGCCTTCCGTCAGCTCGCGCGTGCGCCGCAGCTGCGCAGCGAGCTCCTCCGCGGAGAGGTAGCCGCCCGCGACGAAGCCGAGACCGCCGGCGTTCGCGACCGCGGCGGCGAGCTCCGGCGTCGACGGCCCGCCCGCGAGCGGCGCAAGCACGACAGGCGGAATCTCCATTGGCCTAGTCTGCCCGCGTGGGGTTCTTCGAGGGGTTCGCGCTCGAGCGCATCGATGGCGGTGGCGCGACGCTGCGCGTTCGCCACGGCGGCGACGGCCCGCCGGTCGTGCTGCTGCACGGACATCCGCGCACACATGCGACGTGGCACATGGTCGCGGCGCGCCTTCGCGACGAGTTCACCGTCGTCTGTCCCGATCTGCGCGGCTACGGCGAGTCGGACAAGGTCGAGCCGTACTCGAAGCGCGCGATGGCGAACGACATCCTCGGCGTCATGCGCGCGCTCGGTCACGAGCGCTTCCATCTCGTCGGCCACGACCGCGGCGCATACGCCGCAACGCGGCTCGCGCTCGATCATCCGGACGCGGTCGAGCGGCTCGCGATTCTCGAGTCGATGCCCGGGCTGGAACGGCTGGAGCGAACCGACTGGCGCTTCGCCGCGAGCTGGTGGCACTGGTGGTTCTTCGGCCAGACCGGCAAGCCGGCCGAGCAGTTCATCAACCCTGACCCGGACGGCTGGTACCGCGTGAACCCCGACCTGATGGGTGAGGAGGCGTACGCCGACCTGCGCCGCGCGCTCCACGATCCCGACGTCGTTCACGCAATGGTCGAGGACTACCGCGCGGGGCTACGCGAGGACCGCGAGCACGACGAAGCGTCGCGCGCCGCCGGCGAGAAGATCACGTGCCCGCTGCTCGTCGTCTCTCTGCTGCAGGACGATCCCGAGCTCGACTACGGCGTGTCGCTCGAAGAGATCTGGGCGGCGTGGGCGACCGACGTGCGCTCGGCCGAGATCGACTGCGGCCACCACGTCTCCGAGGAGAAGCCGGACGAGCTCGCGGCGCTGCTACTCGCCTTCCTGCGCGAGGCGGCCGAGCACGACACCGAAGAGCGCGTGACGTAGCGTCGCCTGCCCGAACGCGCGCCAGGAGAAGAGCTTCGCGAGGCCCGGCTCGCCGCGCGCAGGATGGAAGCGGTCGGCGGCCCAGCCGAGCGGGAAGAGCACGGTGTGCTCGGCAAGTGCGAGCTGCAGCGCCGTGACGCCTCGTCGCCTGCGCAGCTCCCGGTAGACGAGCCCGAACACCGCGCCGTTTGCCGTGTGCACCGCCAGCCCCGCGAGCGGCCACGCGCGCGAGCGCGTCACTCCCTTCCCGAGCAGCGCGACGTCCGAGTAGTCGTGGCGGAAGAGCCGCCGGTCGAGCGGCTCGGCGGCCGCCCAGACGAGCGTCCCCACTGCGCCTGCGAGGGCTGCGCGTGTCCGAGTCACGGCGCTAGCGTGACAAACCGTGCCCGAAGGTGACGCGCTCTACCTCGCTGCGCGCCGGCTGCAGCCCCTGGTCGGGCAGCGGATCGCCGCGGAGTCCCCGCATCCGCGGGCGCAGTCGCTGCGCATCGCGGAGCGGATCGACGGCCGCACGCTCGAGTCGGTCCAGGCGATCGGCAAGAACCTGCTCTTCCGCTTCGAGGGCGGGGTCGCGCTGCGCTCGCACCTGCGCATGTCGGGCCGGTGGTCGCTGCGCCCGGCAGGCGAAGAACGGCGCGGGCGTCCGTGGCTCGTGCTGCGCGGCGAGCGCTTCGAGGGCGTGCTCTGGAACGGGCCGGTGCTCGAGCTCCACACGCGCGCGCTCGCGCGTCTCGGGCCGGACATCCTCGAGCGGCCGCCGCGCCTCGACGCGATGCTCGCGCGGCTCCGCAGTGCAGACCAGACGCGCTTCCTCGGCGAGACGCTGCTCGACCAGTCGCTCGTCGCCGGCATCGGGAACATGTGGCTCGCCGAAGCGCTCTGGCAGGCGGAGCTCTCACCGTGGCGGCGCCTCGGCGACGTCGGCGAGGACGAGCGGCTGCGCGCTCTGTCGGCGGCGGCCCAGCTGATGCGGTCGGCGGTCGACAGCGGCCGGAGCCGCGGCCACCGGGTCTACCGGCGCGTGGGCCGGCCGTGCCCGCGCTGCGGCACCCACATCCGCTCGTGGGGGCAGGGCGACGACAACCGGATGGCCTACTGGTGTCCGGGCTGCCAGAAAGGAGAGAACCCGCCGGGCGCGTAGATGTGCGCGTGCTGCGTGCGCCGCATCTCTACGAGTCCCTGCGCGCGTTCTGCCTCGCCGCATTCGCGGCCGAGCGCGGGGCGCAGGTGCCGTTCGCGTTCGAGGAGCACGCGACCCGCGAAGGCCCCTCGCTCTACGAGTACCGGCCGCTGATCCGCGGCTTCGTCGAGGAACAGTCGCCGACGCTCCGCCGCCTCCCCGACACGCGCAACGCGCTCGACGATCTGAAGCGCGAGCCCGCGGCGGCGATCTTCGCGCGCGCACACGCCGGCATCGGCGACACCGGCGACGAAGCGCTCTTCCGCTCGATCCTCGTCCCGATGCTCACATGGACGGCCGAGCGTTGCGGCGGTTTCGACTGGGAGGACGAAGCGTTCGACGCCGCGTATGCCGATCTCGAGCAGACGCTGTTCGGCAGCGCGCGCACGTACGTCGCGCTCGCGCCGGTCGTCGGCCTGTCCGCCGGCACCGACGCCGACCTCGGCGGCGGCATCTCCCTCCGTCCGGTCGTCGGCGGCGAGATCTCCCAGCTCTGGCCCGAGGCGCGAGGCTTGATGCCGCCGGAGTTCGGCCGCGACGTCGACCGGCTGCTCGTGCTCGAGCTGAAGCGCGAGCTCGAGCCGGACGAGTCCGAGCCACCGGACGCCGCCGCCGAGCTGGCAGACGCCGTGTCGGCGCTCCGGCTCGCGACCGCCGGGGCGATCGCCGCCGGCCCCGTTGTCTTCGAGCGGCTCGACTTCCGGCCGCTCCGCATCGCCCCACTGCTTCCCATCGCCGCGAGCCAGCCGCGCGGCGAGGCGACGCGCCTCGACCAGCTGCGCGCGAAGCTCGCCGCCGACCTGCGCGAGAAGCTCACCATGGCCGACGACGATCGTGAGCTCGGCGAGGCGCTCGACCGCTGGGAGCTCTCGCTCTTCTCCGAGGAGCCCTTCCGCTCGGCGCAGGTACGCGAGGCGATCACCTGCCTGCTCGGCAGCGACGGCGGATCCTGGGCGGCGGCGATGCGGACGGCGGTGCTCCTCGCCGACAAGAGCGGTGAGCGGAGCGAGCTTGCGGAGGCACTGCGCGCGGAGCGCCTCGGCCGCGACGCTCGCGACGCCGTTCGCCGCGCGCTCGTCGAGACGCTCCTGCACGGGAATCGCGCGCAGCTCGTCGAGGCGCTCGACGACACGCTGCTCGGCCTGCGGCCGCGGCCTCAGTCCGTGCTGCGCGTCGCCTGACGCAGCTCTTCTTCAAGCGGCGCGAGCTTCTCGCGCTCGCCGAGGTAGGCGAACCAGTTCCACAACCCGAGCTGGTGGTGGAGGATGTAGAGATCGACGACGTCGCGCCAGCTCTCGGGGAGCGGGCCCCAGCCTTCGGCCAGCGCGGCGGCGATCGAGCCGCGGTCGAGCTGTGAGTAGTTGATCGACCGCGCGAGATCGAGCAGGGGGTCGCCGGCGATCGCGTCTTGGAAATCGAGCAAGGCGACGATGGTGCCGTCGCGTGCGATCAGGTTCTCCTCGTGGCAGTCGCTGTGGCACAACGACGGCGTCGTGCAGTTGTCGAAGAGCGGGAAGCGCTCCTCGACGTACGCGGCGATGCGCGCTCCGAGCTCCTTCTCGCCACCGAACTCTGCGTGCTCACGCACTTTGCGCGCGAACTGCTCGCGCATGTAGTCGCTGTTCGCCGCGTGCGGCTCGACGACGCCGTTCGGGCCGATGTAGCCGAATGCATCCAGATGAACGGCGTGGAGCTGGGCGAGCAGCGCACCGATCTGGCGGTAGAGCTCGGCCGTCTCGATACCGGCGGTGCCGTTCCCTTCGATCACCCCGAGTACGAGCGTGTCGCGTGCCGGGTGCGCCAGTACCTCGGGAATGGGAAGGCCGGGTGCGTGCTCGGCGAGCAGCCGGTAGACGAACGCTTCCTTCTCGACCGCATCCTCCCAGCCGTCAGGTGCGCGCTTGACGATTGCCTGGTCGCCCTCTGCGAAGGTGACGCGGTCGACGCTGCCGCCGCCGGCGTTGGCGTGGTGGGTCACTGCGACGACCGTTCGCCCAAGGAGGGCCGAGAGCTCCGTCTCGTCCATGGCGGAGACATTGCACGAAGCCGGCACAGACACGTCACATGCCTCCGGCTACCGTTGTCTGCATGGACGACACGGATCGGGTGCTGCAGCGACTGGCGCGGATCGAGCGGCTGCGGGCGACGGCGGCGCCCGCGGTTCTGCTCGACGAGCTGCGCGCGCTCGTTCCCGAAGCGGAGGCCTGGGCGCGCGCCGAGGGCGACGGACGCGCACGGGCGGCGGCGCAGAAACTTCGGGAGGAGGCGGAAGGAATGCGGTAGGCCGACCCGAAATGGCGCTTCACATGGGTCTCGCGCGCCTCCTTCCGCGTCCCAACGTTCGCCCTGCGAGCGTGACGTCGCCTGCCGACACACAGGTGATCGTCCTCGCGAACCAGAAGGGCGGCGTCGCGAAGACGACCACGACCTTGAACCTCGGCGTGGCGTTCGCCGAGCAGGGCTACCGTGTGCTGCTCGTCGACCTCGACCCGCAGGGGAACCTGACGATGTCGCAGGGTCTCGATCCCGACACGGTCGAGCAGTCGATGTTCGACGTGCTCGTCCACCGGCTGCCGATGGAGCAGGTGATCGTCACGCGCGAGGTGGACCTGGCCGTCTCGTCGATCGACCTCGCCGGCGCCGACATGGCGCTCTCGAGCCAGATCGGCCGCGAGCGGATGCTCGAGAAGGCGATCGCACCCGTGAAGGATCGCTACGACTACATCTTCATCGACACGCCGCCGTCGCTCGGGTTGCTGACGATCAACGCATTCGTCGCGGCGACCGGGGTGATTGTGCCCGTACAGACCGAGTACCTCTCGCTGCGTGGCCTGGTGCAGCTCGAGAACACGCTCTCGATGGTGCGCGAGAACCTCAACCCGGACGTCGGGATCGTCGGCATCGTGCCGACGATGTACGACAAGCGGCTCACGCACTCGCGCGAGGCGGACGAGATCCTGCGCGAGAACTTCGGCGACCTCGTCTACCACACGCGCATCCGCAAGACTGTGCGGTTCGCCGAGGCGCCCGTGAAAGGCGTCTCCGTGATGGCGTACGAGCCGAGTGGGGAAGCTGCCGAGATGTACCGCGACCTGGCAAAGGAGGTGCTCGATGGCGAGAAATCGCGCCAGCATGCGTGAAGGCCCGCTCGCCGAGCTCTTCCGCGCGACCGAGGCCGCGAAGCGCGGTCAGGCCGCGGAGCCGGAGCAGCCACACGAGCAGCAGGAGCTGCCGACCGAACCGCCGCTCTCGCCGCCGCAGGCGGCGAACGAGCCTCCGGCCCCGACGCCGATCCGGGCCGTCGCTCCCGCGCCGGTGCACGATCCCGAGCCGCCCGCGGAGGAGCGCCGTCCGCTCGCGCGGTGGCTCGACCCGCTTCCCGAGCAGCCGGCGCGCCTCGAGCGCGGCCGCGACGCTGCGTCGTACCTCGCGGTCATCCGCGTCGTGGGTGTCGGCGGCGCCGGCCTGAACGCGGTCGACCGCATGATCGACGCCGGGATCACGCAGGTCGACTTCATCGCGGTCAACACGGACATCCAGCAGCTGCAGATGAGCGACGCGCCGACGAAGATCCACATCGGCAGCGAGCTCACCGAGGGCCTCGGCTCCGGCGCCGATCCGGAGATCGGCCGCCGCGCCGCCGAGGACGGCTACGACGCCGTGAAGCGCGCGCTCCGCGGCGCGGACATGGTCTTCGTCACCGCCGGCGAGGGCGGCGGCACCGGCTCGGGTGCGGCGCCGGTCGTCGCGCGCATTGCCCGCGAGGTCGGCGCACTGACGGTCGGGATCGTGACGATGCCGTTCAAGTTCGAGGGATCGCGCCGGCGCAAGCAGGCCGACGAGGGCCTCCAGGCGCTCCGCGAGGCGTGCGACACGCTGATCGTCGTCCCGAACGACCGCCTGCTCGAGGTGCTCGACAAGTCGACGTCGATGCTCGACGCGTTCCGCATCGCGGACGACGTCCTGCGCCACGGCGTCCAGGGCATCTGCGATCTGATCACGAACACCGGTCTGATCAACCTCGACTTCGCCGATGTGCGCACGATCATGGCCGACTCGGGCTCCGCGCTGATGGGCATCGGCTACGCGACCGGCGAGCACCGCGCGAAGGAAGCGGCCGACCGCGCGCTGCGCAGCCCGCTGATCGAGACCGAGATCACCGGCGCGCGCGGCATCCTGCTCTCGATCGCCGGCGGCAACGACCTGACGCTCTACGAGGTCAACGAGGCGGCCGAGGCGGTACGCGAGGCGGCGACGGACGACACGAACATCATCTTCGGCGCGACGATCGACGACCGGCTCGACGGCCAGATGTGGATCACCGTCGTCGCCACCGGCATCGGCGGCCGCGCCGCGTCGCGGCGCGGCACGTTCGTCACGGCGGCGTCAGGCGGCAGCGGCGAGCTGCTCGAACCGCCCTCGTTCCTGCGCGAGTCCTAGAAGACGCCGAGGGCTGCGAGCCCGACGAGGCTCGCGAGCGCTGCTGACGCGCCGGCGGCTGCAACACGTCCGACGACGCGCCGCGCCTCCGGCTGCATCAGGTACAGCAGGCCGCTGAGCCCGCACGAAACGCTGACCAGCGTCTCGACCGTCTGGATTGCGAACCCGACGGCGATCGCCTGCGTCATGCCGATGCCCTGGCTCGCGAGGACGACGGCGACGGCGCCGCTCCCGACGCCGATGCTGCCCGGCGTGAGCGGGATCGTGCCGGCGACGTCGAGGGCCGGAAGGATCACGAGCGCGGCGAGCAGCGGATGAGGGACGCCGAGTGCAGCCGCCACGGCGATCGTCCCTAGGACGCGCGCGAGCTGCATGCCGGCCGTCCAGCTGATCGCGGTCGCGAAGGTGCGGGGAGAGCGCGCGAGCGCACCGACGCCGTCGAGGATCTGCGCGACGTGACGGTGCGAGCGAAGCGTTCGCGAGGCGAACGCGCCGATGACGACCGCCCCGGCGACGCCGACGAGCACGAACACCGGCCAGAGAGGCATCGCGCCGGTCGCCGATGCGACGACGACGAGCGCGGCGAGGGTGAGGGAGCGGATCGCGGTCAGGGCGGCATACGCGCCGCCCGCGGTCCACAGGCGGCCGGGCGTGTCGATCGCGCGCGAGCACAGTGCGACCTTCACCGCGTCTCCGAGCTTCGCCGGGGCGAAGGAGTTGACCATCGCCCCGATGCCGAGCCGGGCCGCGGCCTGGCGCGGGCAGATGTGCGCCCCGGCGCTCCGGAGAACGGTGTGCCACGCGAGCACGGTGCACGCGAAGGCGGTCAGGAACGCGACGGCGGCAAGAGCGAGCCAGGGGCGGCTCGCGTCGGTGAGCGCGTCGGCCGCGGGCAGGAGCCGGCCGCCCCGCTGGAGCAGGACGCCGAGCGCCGCGAGCGTTGCGAGCCCGGCCGCAGAAAGGGCAAGCGTGTGGCGAGTCTTCTTCATGACTGGGCGTTCACGACTCTCGACGCCGTACCTCGCGTCGGGTTAGTTGGGAAACGGTGAAGATTCAGATTGGGTTCCTCGGGATGATTCGTTCATCGGCGTTTTCCGGCGGTTCATGAAGGGCGCGGTCGCAGCAGGCCACCCGCTGACTGCGCGCGCGGGCGCCCGCGTCCTCGAGGAGGGTGGGAACGCCGTCGACGCCTGCGTCGCGGCGGCCTTCGCCGGCTGGGTGACCGAGAGCCCGCTGACCGGGCCGGGGGCGGGCGGCTTCGCCCTGGTCGCCCCGGCTCGCGGCATACCGCGCGTCGCCGACTTCTTCGTCTCGACGCCGGGGCTCGGCCGGCCGGTCCCGGCCGGGGCCGAGATGCACGCGATCGACGTCGGCTTCGGCGGCGACAGCGAGACGACGCAGGTCTTTCGGATCGGCGAGCCGTCGTGCGCGGTTCCGGGCGCGGCGGCTGGCCTCGAGGCGGTGCACGGCGCCTACGGGAAACTCCCGTGGCCCGAGCTGCTGCGGCCCGCGATCGAGCTCGCCCGCGACGGGCTCCCGCTCTCCCGGCCGCAGGCGCACCTGCACGCGATCCTCGACCTGATCCTGCGCCACACGGACGAAGGCCGGCGCGTCTACAGCCGTCCGGACGGCGCCCGCCTGCAGCCCGGCGACGAGCTGCGGCTGCCCGACCTGGCGGACACGCTGGAGCAGCTCGCAGTCGACGGCGCGGCGGCGCTCTATGCGGGTGACCTGGCCCGGGCGACCGTCGAGACGGTCGCGTCGGGTGGCGGCACCCTGACACTCGAGGACCTCGCGTCCTACCGGGTCGTCTGGCGGCGGCCGGTCCGCGTCGGCTTCCGCGGCCACGAGGTCGTGTCGAATCCGCCGCCGTCGTCGGGCGGGATCCTGATCGCCTACGGCCTGGCGCTGCTCGAACGTCTCGGCGCAGGTCGCGCCGGCTCGGCCGAGGCGATCGCAGCGCTCGTCGAGGTGATGCGCGAGCAGACGCGCACGCGCGACGACCGCTTCGCGACTGCCCTGCACCGCGGCGGGCTTGCCCGCCGGCTGCTCTCGGAGGACGGCGTGCGCGCCGGCCTTGCGCGGATCCAGGAGGGGCGGGCCGGGATCGCCGAGCCTGCACCTGCCGGGACGACGCACGTCTCCGTCGTGGACGGGGACGGCAACGCCGCCTCGCTGTCGTCGTCGACCGGCTCCGGCTCGGGGGTGATCGTGCCGGGGACGGGAATCCAGCTCAACAACATGCTCGGCGAGTACGACCTCGTCGCCGGCGCGCCCGCAGCACCCGGCCGGCGGCTGACGAGCATGATGGCGCCCTCGGTCGTCCTCGGGCCGTCGGGGAGCCCGCGGCTCGTCGTCGGCAGCGCGGGGTCCGTGCGCTTGCGCGGCGCGATCATGCAGGTGATCGCGAACGTCGTCGCGCACGGCCTCGACGTGGCGGCCGCGATCGATGCGCCCCGTGTGCACGTCGAGGACGAGCACGTGCACTGCGAGGGCGGCTTCGCGCCGGCCGAGCTCGACCGGCTGCAGACGCTGGGCTACGAGGTCGTTCGCTGGCGGCGGCGCAACCTCTACTTCGGAGGGACGCAAGCGGTCGAGGTGCGCGACGACGGAACCCTCGCCGCAGCCGGCGACGCGCGCCGTGGAGGCGACGGCGTCGTCGTGCCGTGAGCGGTAAGGAGATCCCGCTCGGCGGCGGTGCGATGAACGACGGCGTCGTGCGTGTCGGCGACACGGTTCGCCGGCCGCCGCTCTACGCGACGCAACTGATGCGCGACGTGCTCGTTCGGCTCGAGCAAGCCGGCTTCGCTGCGGCTCCCCGCTGGCTCGGCGTCGACGAGCGGGGGCGGGACGTCTTGACCTGGATCGACGGCGACGCGTTCGGCGAGCGCGAGCGCGGGGGACTGCACCCGTACCTCGACGAGACGCAGCCGCGGACCCTGTTCTCAGACGAGCAGGTCGCCGCGTCGATGCGCCTGCTCCGCAGCTACCACGACGCGCTCGCGGACGGTGAGCTCGTCTGTCACGGCGACTTCGGCCCGTGGAACCTCATCTGGCGCGACGGCCTGCCCGTGGCGATCATCGACTTCGACGACGTCCATCACGGCGACCGTGGCCATGACGTCGCATACGCCCTGCGGATGTTCGTGAGCTTCGGCCTCGTCGACGCGGCGCCCGAAGAGGTTGCGCGACGCGCGCAAGCGGCGGTCGCCGCGTACGGCTCCAGCTTCGACGTGCCTGCGATCCTCGCGCGCGAGTACGACCTCGCCGAGTATCGCTGCCGCGCGAACGGCTGGCACCGTCAGCTGGCGGTGCTGCCACGCGAGCGCGCGTGGCTCGGCGCGCACGCCGGGCTGCTCCTTTAGTCCTCGTCCCCGATCGGCGAGACCTTGCCGTTGCGCCCGGCGCGATCGCGCAGCGTCTTCTCGAGGCGGACCGCCTCGAGCGAGGACTCGAGCAGCTCGGCGAGCCGCCGGATGCGCTGCGCCGGCGACGTCGAAGCGAGGATCTCCTGCTTCGGGTCGACGCCGAAGTCGACGCGCGCGGCGAGCTCCCACACGAGCTGCGGCGAGTCGGGCTCGGGGACGTCGACGTCGCTCTCGGCGATCTCGGCGAGCTCACGAAAGATCGCGAGCGCGCGGGCGGTGTCCTCCGGTGAGGCAGGCTCCGCCTCGTCGTGCACCGGCTCCACGATGCCGGTCTGGAATGTGCGGCCGCGTGTCAGCTCGAGCAGGCGGAAGCGCTCGCGTCCCTCGACGACGATGTTCATCCGGCCGTCTTCGAGCTCCTCCAGCACGTCGACGACGCCGGCGCGGGTTCCGATCTCGTGCACCGCGCCGTCACCCGTCGCAAGCACGAGCCCGAACTCCACGCCGGTCTCCACGCATTCGTGGATCAGGTCGCGGTAGCGGGGCTCGAAGATGTGCAACGGGATTCGCTCGGTCGGAACGAGCACGATCGGCAGCGGAAAGAGTCCGAGCTCGGGCACGACCGGGAGACTACGGCGCGGCGAGGTGTCGCCGGAGCGACTCCGCGGTCTCGGGCCACCGGAACGTCGCGCACGCTCCGGCCACGTCGCACCAGCGGTGGTCGTCGTGCTCCCAGTCGAGCCGGGGTTCCCAGCCGTCGGCGACATCGACGAGGTACGAATGCACCGGCACCTCGAGCAGCCCACGCGCGAACCGCGCGCGGCTCTCGGGAGGCTCCTGCGAGAGCGGATACGACAGCAGCAGCGCGTCGCCGAGGTCGTCGACCTGGAGGCCGGTCTCCTCGGCCAGCTCCCGGCGGGCCGCCTCCCCCGGCTGCTCGCCGGGCTCGATCCCACCGGCGATCGTGTGCCAGTAGCCGCCGAGCTCGGGGCAGCGGTGGACGACGAGGATCTCACTGCGGCCGCGCCGCGCGAGGAAGACCGCGATCTCCGCCGTGCGCGTCCCCATCCCGGAAGCCTACGGCGGGCCCTTCGTCGCCGTTCTTGCACGAAGCCGGCACAGACACGTGCGCCGATTCCTACTAGGCTCGCAGTGGGGAGGAGGCCGGGTGCACCTCGGCGCGCCCCGTCCGAAGGGGCCGTGTCGACCTGAGGCAGCACTCCGGGTAGGGTGGCCGCGTGGAAGAGGGAGCTGGCGGCAGGTTCGCCGATTTCGGCGACGCGTTCTTTCGGCCGAGCGTCAACGCGCTGACGCCGTACCAGCCGGGCAAGCCGGTCGAGGACGTGCAGCGCGAGCTCGGGCTCGAGCGCGTGATCAAGCTGGCCTCGAACGAGGGCCCGTTCGGCCCGTTCGCGGCTGCGGCCGAGGCGATGGAGCGCGCGGCGCGCGACCTGAACCGCTACCCGGACGGCGGCGCCTTCCGCCTGCACGCCGCGCTCGCCGAGCGTCACGGCGTCGCGTCCGACGAGGTCGCGGTCGGTGCCGGCGCGGACGGCTGCATCGACATGCTGAGCCAGGCGATGCTCGACCCGGGCGACGAGATCGTGTGCGGCTGGCCGTCGTTCCCGAGCTACGTCATCTACGCGCGCAAGCAGGGCGCCGAGCCGAAGCTCGTGCCGCTGCGCGACCTGCGCTACGACCTCGACGGGCTGCTGGATGCGGTCACGCCGCGCACGAAGCTCGTCTACATCTGCCAGCCCAACAACCCGACCGGCACGATGAGCACGACCGCGGAGCTCGACGCCTACTTCGACCGCGTTCCCGATCACGTCCTCACCGTCGTCGACCAGGCGTACTTCGAGTACATCTCCGACCACGATTACGCCGACGCGGTCGAGCGCTACCTGAAGAGCGGCAAGCGGACGGTGATCCTCCGCACGTTCTCCAAGATCTACGGCCTCGCCGGCTTGCGCGTCGGCTACGCCGTCGGGCCCGCGCGCTGCATCGCGGCGATGGCGAAGGTGCGCCGCCCGTTCGACATCACCACGCCCGCCCAGGTCGCCGCGCTTGCGAGCATCGACGACCCCGGCGAGCTCGCACGCCGCCGCGACGTGAACGCCGAAGGGCTCCATCGGCTCACGGAGATCCTGAACGAGCACGGGCTCGAGCCCGCGCCGTCGGTCGGGAACTTCGTCTACGTCGACACGGGAACGGACGCGAACGAGCTCTTCGACCGCCTGTTGCGCGAAGGGATCATCGTGCGGCCGCTCGCCGGCTTCGGCTCGCCGACGGCGATCAGGGTCTCCGTGGGCACGCCCGAGGAGCTCGACGAGTTCGCAGCCGCGCTCGGCCGCGTGCTCGCGCGAGCGTGACCCTCCACTTCCAGGACAGGCGCTTTCGCCCGCGCGTGGCGGTGCTGCGCCACGACATGTACCGGGTGCTGTTCACGGCGACGCTCGGCTCCGGGCTCGGCACCTGGATGGCGACGATCGCGCTCACCGTCGACGTCAAGGCGCACACGAACTCGACGTGGTGGGTCGCGGCGCTGTTCATCGTCACGTTCCTGCCGACCGTCGTGATCGGGCTCGCGGTCGGCCCGCTCGTCGACCGGCTGTCGCGCAAGGGGCTGATCGTCGCCGCGGACCTCGTCCGGCTCGGCGTCTTCGCGCTGCTGCCGTTCGTCGACAGCGCTGCCGTGCTCATCGTGTTTGCGGCGGTCGCGGGCGTCGCGAACTCGTTCTTCCGCCCCGCGGTGCTCGCCGGCGTCCCGAATCTCGTCGACGAGGACGAGCTGGCCTCCGCGTCGTCGCTTCTGCAGGCGACCGACTGGCTCGCGACGGCCGCCGGCCCGGTCCTCGGCGGCGCGATCGTCAGCGTCAGCGGCCCACACCTCGTCTACTGGATCAACGCCGCGACGTTCCTCTTCTCCGCCGCGCTGCTCGTGCGCATCCCGGCGCGCTACCTGCAGAGCGAGCAGGGCATCACCCGCGGGCACTGGCGCGACCTCGAGGAGGGCATCGCGGCGTTCCGGCTCCGCGCGCTTCGCACCGTGCTCATCGGCTTCGGGCTGACGATGCTCGGAACCGGTCTCGTCAACGTCTCGGAGATCTTCCTCGCGACGCGCGTGCTGCACTCGAACGCCTTCGGCTACGGACTGCTCTGGACGGCGACCGGCGTCGGGCTCGTCGTCGGCAGCGTGCTCGTCGGCTCCGTGCTCGAGCACCGCCAGGTCCTCGACGTCTATCCGTTCGTGTTCCTGCCGTGGGCCGCGGGCACGCTCGGCGCCGGGGTTGCGCCGAACGTCTGGATCGCCGCGCTCGCGATGGTGCTCTCCGGGTTCGGCAACGGGCTGACGTTCCCGATGACGGTCGTGATCGTGCAGCGCTACGTCTCCGACCGGCTGCGCGGTCGCGCGTTCACCGTGATCATCAGCGTGCACAACGGCCTGCTGCTCTGCGCGATGGTCGCGGCGGGCGCGGTCACCGCGGCGTGGGGAGCGAGGTGGTCGTACGTCCTCGCCGCCGTGCTCTTCGCCGGCGGCGGAGCCGCGGCCTACCTGCTCTCGCGGGGCGCCGACCCGCAGGCTGCGTAGCATCCCGGCGTGGCACGCCGCCGTGAGTGGACGCGCGAGCGCCTCGTCGACGCGCTGCGCGCCGGCGACAAACGCGCGCTTGCGCGAACGATCACCCTCGTCGAGAACGGCGACCCGCTCGCCTACGACGTCGTCGCCGACGTCTATCCCCACACCGGCCGCGCCTACGCCGTCGGGCTGACGGGGCCGCCCGGCGTCGGGAAGTCGAGCCTCGTCTCGGCGCTCGTCGGGCTCGTGCGCGCGGAGCAGAGCGAGGTCGGCGTGATCTCGGTCGATCCGTCGAGCCCGTTCACGCAGGGCGCGCTCCTCGGCGACCGGATCCGCCTCACCGAGCACTTCCTCGACCCGGGCGTCTTCATCCGCTCGATGGGGACGCGCGGCCACCTCGGCGGCCTCGCCGAGACCACGCTGCAGGCGCTGCTCGTGCTCGACGCGGCCGGCAAGGACATCGTGTTCCTCGAGACGGTCGGCACCGGTCAGAGCGAGGTCGGGGTGCTGTCGATCGCCGACACGGTCGTGCTCGCGCTCATGCCGGGCTCGGGCGACGCGATCCAGGCGCTGAAGGCGGGGATCATGGAGATCCCCGATGTGATCGCGATCAACAAGATGGACCATCCGCTCGCTCGCGCGATGGTGAACGAGGTCCGCCAGGTGCTCTCGCTCGGCCCGAAGACCGGCTGGCGCCCGCCGATCGTGCTCACCGAGGCGGTGCGCGGCGAGGGCGTCGACACGCTGTGGGAGAAGATCCGCGAGCATCGCGCGTGGCTCGAGGCCGAGGGAGAGCTCGAGGAGCGCCGCCGCCGCAACCTCGCGAGCGAGGTCTTCCAGGTCGCGTCGACCCGCGCCCGGCGGCACCTCGAGCAGGCCGTCGAGGGGAGCGACGAGCTGCGGCGGCTCCTCGACGACGTGCAGGCGAGGAAGCTCGACCCGCTCACGGCGGTCCGTGACATTCTCGAGCAGGTGTTCCACATTGACGCCGACGCTCGCTGACATCGAAGCCGCGCGGGAGCGGCTCGCCGGCCGCGCGCGCGAGACGCCCGTCTACGGATCGGCGACGCTCGCGCAGTTCACGGGCGGACGGGTGTGGCTGAAGGCCGAGAACCTGCAGCGCACCGGCTCGTTCAAGATCCGCGGCGCGACGAACAAGCTGCTCGCATTGTCCGAGTCCGAGCGCGCGGCGGGGGTCGTCGCGGCGAGCGCCGGCAATCACGGGCAGGCGGTCGCGTGGGCGGCGAGCGAGCTCGGCGTCGCCGCCACCATCTTCATGCCGCAGGACGCGCCGATGGCGAAGGTCGAGGCGACGCGCAACTACGGCGCCGAGACCATCCTCGGCGGCGCGATGTTCGACGACGCGCTCGCGGAGGCGATGGCGTTCGCGTCCGAGCGCGGCGTCACCTTCGTGCACGCGTTCGAGGACGAGGCGGTGATCGCCGGGCAGGGCACGATCGGGCTCGAGCTCGCCTCGCAGGTGCCGGACGCGCAGACGTTCCTGCTGCCGATCGGCGGCGGTGGCCTGGCGGCGGGGATCGCGATCGCGCTGCGCGCGAAGCGGCCGGGTGTGCGCTTGATCGGCGTCCAGGCGGGGAAGACCGGCAAGGGGACGATCGCCGACGGCATCGCGGTGAAGCACCCGGGCGAGCTGACAATGTCGATCCTCGAGGAGCTCCTCGACGACATCGTGCACGTCGAGGACGAGGCGATCGCCGAGGCGATCGTGCTGCTGCTCGAGCGGGCGAAGGTCGTCGTCGAGGGTGCCGGCGCGGCGTCGGTCGCAGCGCTTCTCGGCGGCGTCGCGAACGGCGAGGACGCCTGCGCGCTCCTCTCCGGCGGCAACATCGACGCGACGCTCCTGCTTTCGGTGATCCGCCACGGTCTGACGCATGCGGGCCGCTACCTCGTCCTGCGCACGCGCGTCCCGGACCGGCCCGGCGGCCTGCTCGCGCTGCTCGAGCTCGTCGCCGCCGAGCGCGGGAACATCGTGGAGGTCCATCACCGCCGCGAGGCGATCGAGCTCGACGTCGCGGAGACCGGGGTGGAGCTCACGTTGATCACGCGCGACGCGCAGCACTGCCGCGAGATCGTGGCCGCGCTCCAGGAGCACGGCTACGAGGTCGACGCGACTATGCCCCGCAGCGGCGGAAGCTGACGACGTCGCCGTCGAAGTCCGCGATGCCGCCCTGGGCGACGGCGCGTACGTCGAAGCCCTCGCGGCGAAGAAGCGACGCCGCGATCGCCGCGCGCGAGCCGCTCTCGCACACCGTCACCACCGGCTTCGAGCGCTCGAGGGCGTCGCAGCCGACCTTGCGCAGCAGCCGGTAGGGGATGTTGCGCGAGCCCGGGATGTAGCCGGCGTCGCGCTCGTTCGTCTCGCGCACGTCGACCACCTGCACGTCCGCGTCCGCCAGCAGCCGCTGCAGCTCGGCGACGTCGAGCGTCGCCAGCGTCTCGGGCGCGGGCGGGGCCAGCACGTAGCCGGCGATGTCGAGAATGCCGACCGCCCAGAGGCCGCGCGCAGCCGCGAGCGCCTCGTCGCGGTCGGCGGCGTGGAGCACGACCCGCTCCTCGGGCATGAGCACGAAGCCCGCCTTCGTCCCGAACGACGAGCCCGAGACCGGCACGCTGATCGACCCCGGAACGTGGCCGGCCGCGTACGCCTCGAACGGGCGCACGTCGAGGATCGTCGCCTCGCCCGCGTCGGAGAGCTCCTCCGGATCGGCCGGCCGGGCGAGCCACGGTCCGCGATTCAGCTCGACCACGCGCTCGGTCGTCGGCGGGCGCGGCGCCGAGACCGACGCCGAGACGAGCACGAACTCCTGCACGTCGCGGAAGGCGAGCTTCTCGTTCGTCTCGCGCTCGCGGCCGATCGTCGTCGTGCGGTCGCTCGACATGTTCCCGCCGCAGAGCGAGCCCGCGACATGCCCCGGGTACACCTGAACGGCGTCGCCGAGCGCGGCGAGCTTCGCGAGCGAATGGAAGAGATCCTCAGCGCCTTCGCGCGCGGCGACGGCGAGGTCGGGGCGCGCGGTATCGCCGACGAACAGCGAGTCGCCCGTCAGCACGATCTCGTCTTCGACGAGGAACGCGCAGTGCTCGGGCCGGTGACCGGGTGTGTGCAGCACCCGAATCTCGACGGCGCCGACGCGGATGACATCGCCGTCTGCGAGGGCCTCGAACGGGTACTCCGGCTCGGCGAGCGCGTGGATCGCGACAGGCAGGCCGTGCTCGAGCGCGAAGCGCCCGTGGCCCGAGACGTGGTCGGCGTGCGTGTGCGTCTCGAGCACGCGCTCGATGCGCACGTCCTCGTCGAGGTACTGCTCGATCTCGAACGCAGGATCGACGACGACCGCGACGCCGGCGTCCGCGTCGCCGATCAGGTAGGACGCGCAGCCGAGGTCGGGGTTCACGAACTGCCGGAAGAGCAGCACGGTCCCGCAGCCTACAACCCGAGGTGGCGGGCGATGACCATCCGCTGCACCTCGTTCGTCCCCTCGCCGATCTCGAGGATCTTCTGGTCGCGATACAGGCGGGAGATCGGGTACTCGTCCATGAACCCGTAGCCGCCGTGGATCTGGAGCGCCCAGTTCGCCGCTCGGTGCGAGAGCTCGCCCGAGTAGAGCTTCGCCATCGCAGCCGTCTGGGCGAAGTCCCGGCCCTGGTCCTTCTCCCAGGCCGCCTTCCAGACCAGGTTGCGCGCGGCCTCGATCTCGGTCGCCATGTTCACGAGCATCTCCTGCACCGACTGGAATTTCGCGATCGGCTTGCCGAACTGCTCGCGCTCCTGCGCATAGGCGAAGGCGAGGTCGTAGCAGCCTTGCGCGAGCCCGACACCCATCGCCGCGACCGAGATGCGGCCGCCGTCGAGGATCTTCAGGAACTGGTGGAAGCCCTCGCCGCGCGCGCCGAGGAGGTTGCCCTCCGGGACCCGCGCCCCCTGGAACGAGAGCTCGCGCGTGTCGGAAGCGCGCCAGCCGAGCTTCTGCATCGGCGGCGAGATCACGTAGCCCGGCGTCCCGTTCGGAACGATGACGTTGGAGATCTCGCCGTCGCCGGTCTGCGCCGTGATCGTCACGCAGGCGGTGATGTCGGTGCCGGCGTTCGTGATGAACATCTTCGAGCCGTCGACGACCCACTCGCCGTTCTCGAGGCGCGCGGTCGTGCGCGTTGCGCCCGCGTCGGAACCGGCGTTCGGCTCCGTGAGCCCGAACGCGGCGAGCTTCTTCCCGGACGCGAGGTCGGGCAGCCACTCCCGCTTCTGCTCCTCGCTCCCGAAGTAGTAGATCGGCAGCGTGCCGAGCGAGTGGTGGGCGGCAACCGTGATCGCGACCGACGAGTCGATGCGCGTCAGCTCCTCGACCGCGATCGCGTAGGCGAGCGTGTCGGTCCCACCGCCGCCGTACTCCTCGGGGATCGTCATTCCCATCAGCCCGAGCTCGGCCAGCTCGGCCACAAGCTCGTACGGGAACCGCTTCTCGCGATCGAGCTCCTCGGCAACGGGTGCGACGCGCTCGACGGCGAACTGCCGGACCGTGTCGCGGACGAGCGCGTGCTCGTCGTCGAGGTCGAAATCGAGGCCCAAGGCGGTCAGACGATAGATCAGATAGGTTGACTCGCAAGTCAATCAACGGATCTCGCAAAGGAGCGCTGTGGCCGCCAAGGACTTCTTCGACACCCTTCCTTCGCGCGCGGACGCGTCGAAGACCGCCGGGATGAACAACTCGTACCTGTTCGACATCGAAGGCGAGGGCCAGTGGCTCGTCACGGTCAGCGACGGCGCCGTGAACGTCGCCGAGGGCGGCGGCGACGCCGACGCGACGATCAGCACGAATGCCGAGACCTTCGACAAGATCGTCGCCGGCGAGCAGAACCCGACGACCGCCTACATGACGGGCAAGCTGAAGATCAAGGGCGACATGGGCGCAGCCATGAAGCTGCAGAAGCTGTTCTGAGATTGGAAACGCGGGAACTTAGTTCGGCTGCGCCGAACTAAGTTCCATGAGTTTCGTCCCTCCGGCAACGGAGTCGCCCGGCTGAACGTGCACCGCCGTCACCGTCGCGTCGTACGGCGCGAGGAGCGGCGTCTCCATCTTCATCGCCTCGAGCACGACGAGTGGCTGCCGCGCCTGCACGGTGTCTCCCGCCTGCACGTGCACCGCGAGCACCGTGCCCGGCATCGGTGCGAGCACCTCGCCGGACGCGTCGGCGGCGCCGTGCTCGTGGGCGGCCGCCTCCAGATCGGGCGGTGGGCGAAGCGCGGCCGGCGGCAGGTTGAGCCGGAACGCGCCGCGCCAGACGGCGGCGGCGACACGCGGCGGCGGCGCCGAGAGCGGCGGGTACTCGGTCAGGAACGCGGTCGTCGCCTCGCCGGCCCGGAACGCCGGATGGCCGACGAGCCAGCGCAGGAACGGCAGGTTCGTCGTGACGCCGCCCACCTCGGTCGCAGCGATCGCCGCCGCGAGCCGGTCGAGCGCGTCGTCGCGCGTCGGCCCGTGCGCGATCAGCTTGGCGATCATCGGGTCGTACGCGGTGCCGACCTCGTCACCCTCCTCGACGCCTGCATCGACTCGGACGAGCGACGGCAGCCGAAGGTGGTCGATGCGGCCTGCCTGAGGTAGGAACGTGCGCGGGTCCTCCGCGTAGAGCCGCACCTCGACGGCGTGGCCCGAGGACGACGGGTGGACGTCGAGCGCCTCGCCCTGCGCGATGCGCAGCTGCCACTGCACGAGATCGAGGCCGGTGACCGCCTCGGTCACCGGGTGCTCGACCTGGATGCGGCCGTTCAGCTCCAGGAAGAAGAACTCCTCGCCCTCGACGACGAACTCGGCCGTGCCGGCGCCGGCGTAGCCGATCGCCTGCGCGAACCGGACAGCGGCGTCGCTCATCCGCGCGCGCAGCTCCGGCCCGAGCGCCGGTGACGGCGACTCCTCGAGCACCTTCTGGTGGCGGCGCTGCACCGAGCAGTCGCGCTCGCCCAGCGCAACGACGTTGCCGTGGCTGTCCGCGAGCAGCTGGATCTCCACGTGCCGGGGCCGCTCGAGGTACCGCTCGAGGTAGACGCGGTCGTCGCCGAACGCGGACTGCGCCTCTCGCCGTGCGGCGGCGAGCGCGTCGTCGAGCTCCTCGCGCGCGCGGACGATCCGCATGCCGCGGCCGCCGCCGCCCGCGGCGGCCTTCACGATCAGCGGCGGCTCGTCGGTCTCGGGAATCGTCGGCACCCCCGCCTCGGCGGCGATGCGCTTGGCCGCCAGCTTGTCGCCGCCGGCGCGCAGCGCTTCGGCGGGCGGCCCGATCCACGTCAGCCCGGCGTCGGCGACCGCCGCGGCGAAGTCACCGTTCTCGGCCAGGAAGCCGTAGCCGGGATGGATGGCGTCCGCACCGGCCTCGCGGGCGGCGCGGATGTGCTCGCCCGGGTCGAGGTACGACGAGATCGCGATCGTCTCGTCGGCGGAGCGCGCGTGCAGCGAGCCGGCGTCATCCGGCGCCGCGACGGCCACGGCGCCGAGGCCGAGTGACCGTGCGGCGCGAAAGACGCGCAGCGCGATCTCCCCGCGGTTCGCCACGAGCACCTTCTGCACGGTGGCGAACCCTAGCCCTACGCGTCCACGAGGAGGCTGTCGAGCGGCCCGAGGAAGGCGCGTGTGCGCCGGGAGACGTGCGGCAACAGCGCGACCCGGTCGTACGCGCGGTCTTTGGCGCGCTCACGCCACGTGTCGAACGTCGGCTCGTCGACGTCCAGATGCTCGCGCCACAACGCGAGTCGCGTCTCTCGTGCGAGGTTCTCGTCGCAGCTGATCACGCACGTCTCCGTGTCGTTGAACAGCGAGTGCTCGTTGAGGTTCGCCGAGCCGATCGCAAGCCAGCGGTCGTCGACGATCCCGATCTTCGCGTGCACGTAGACGGGGTTGGCGCGGTTCTCCTGGTAGAGCGTGCACGCGAGCAACCGCTCGTGCCGGTCGTTGTCGACGAGGATGCCGAGCTGTCCCCGCGTGTTGTCCTGGCCGTTGTTCGCGCGCGCGGGCAGGAGCACCACGACGTGGAACTCGTCGCTCGGCGGGTTGCGGAGCTTCTCGACGAGGATGCGGACGAGCTCGGGCGACCAGAGGAACTGGCTCTCGAGGTACACGAGCCGCTCGGCCGACCGGAGCGCGCGGACGTAGGCCTCGAGGATGCGGAAGTCGCCGCGCGGCAGTGCGTCGTAGACGCCGTTCGGCACCGTGCGCACGAACTGCAGCCGCACGTCTCCCTGCGGCTCGTTCGCGACCGGGTCGAGCGTCTCGCCCGTCACCTCCCGCCAGCGCAGCCCGAGGTGCGCGGCGACGTCGTCGACGATCGGCCCTTCGAGGCGGGATGAGGCGTCGTGCCAGCCGATGCCCGCTCGCGCGGGATGCTCGTGCGAGTCGAGGCGGTCGCCGGCGAGCGCCGTCAGGTCGATGCCGCCGACGTACGCCACGTGCCCGTCGACCAGCGCGAGCTTCTCGTGATGGCAGTGCATCGGGCGCTCGCGGTCGTCGAGCGCCATGCGGATCCGCGTGCCGCGCACGAGCTGCTCGCGCTCCGTGCGCACCCGCCCGCGCGACGGTGTGAAGAGCGGCAGCGGCGCGCCGGCCCACGCGAGCACCCGCACGTCGACGTGCTTCGCCTTCTCCGCGAGGACCTCGCGCAGAGTCGGGCCGCCGCGCGCGAGCTCGAAGTCCGGCTGGAAGTGCCAGCCCGCCAGGAACACCGATTCGCGGGCGCCGTCGATGTCCTCGAGCAGGCGGGCGAGCGCGCGGTCGCCGTCGATCAAGAGCTCGAAGCGGTTCCCGTCCCGCGGCGGCGGGTCGCCGGCGCACCAGAGCCCGTCCGCGGGCGGGTCGTACGCGTGCCGCCAGCCCTGCCGGCGGAGGCGCCGGCGGTGGTGCGCGACCACGAGCCGCTCCACGCGCTCGCCGATCGCGTCGTCGATCCGGTCGAGCTTCATCCGCGGTACTCTGCCGCCCTGCGCATGAGGGTCTGGGTTGTTGCGGTGGTGGTCTCGCTCTGCCTCCCTGCGACCGCGAGCGCGGGGACGGTGTTCCTGCTCGACGGCCGGGGATGGGGGCATGGCGTGGGCATGAGCCAGTGGGGCGCCGAGGGCTACGCGCGCCACGGCTACGGATACAAGAAGATCCTTGCCCACTACTACCCGCATACGCACATCGGCATCGCGCCGACGCGGGATGTGCGGGTGCTGCTCGACGAGGGTCAGCCGGCCGTTCGGGTCGGCTCGGCGGCGCCGTTCGTCGTCGTCGACGCCCAGGGACGGAAGATGCACATCCCGGCCGGCTCGGCGGTTGTCAACGCCGGCTTCCTGAAGCGTCATCCGAAGCTCGTGCTGCCGTTCGTCTTCGAGCCGGGCGCGCAGCCTCTGACGATGGACGGCGCCGGGTACCGCGGCGAGATCGAGGTGAAGCACAAGCCGGACGGCTGGATGGCGATCAACGTCGTCGGGCTCGACCTCTACCTGCGCGGCGTCGTCCCCTCGGAAGTGCCTGCCGGCTGGCATCTCGCGGCGTACGAGTCGCAGGCGGTCGCCGCCCGCTCGTACACGCTCGCGACGATGCACCCGACCGCCGACTTCGACCTCTATCCCGACGATCGCTCGCAGATGTACGGCGGCATCGCAGCCGAGACGACGGCCACGAACCTCGCCGTCGGAGCAACGGCGGGCCAGGTGCTCGTCTACGGCGACACGATCATCCCGGCGTACTACTTCTCGTCGTCGGGCGGACGGACCTCGTCGATCCACGACGCGTGGCCGAACATGAAACAGGTGCCGTACCTCGTCTCGGTCGCCGACCCGTACGACTACATCTCGCCGCATCACGTCTGGCCGACGCAGGTGCTGACGCCCGAGACGGTCGAGCAGAAGCTCGGCGTCAGCGACGTGACCGACCTGCGCGTCGTCGAGAACTCGTCCGGCCGGGCGAAGGCAGTGCGCGTCGATACGTCGAACGGCTGGAAGACGTTCTCCGGCAGCACGATCGTCTCGAAGTTCGATCTGGGCTCGAACGACTTCACGATCGGCGCAATGAACCTGGCCGCCCCGCCGCGTTCTCTCTTCGGGTCGGACGTGAAGGTGACCGGGTTCGTTCGCGGCCTCGGCAAGGCGCGGCTGCAGGAGCAGACGAGCCGCGGCTGGATCACGCTCCGGCAGGTGCACGTCGCCGCGAACGGGCACTTCGCGCTGAACCTGCCTGCCCGACACTCGACGCAGCTCCGGCTCGCCTACAACTCGGTCGCCGGCGCCGCGGTGCCGCTGGACGTCGCGCCGCGCGTCTCGGTGCAAGCCTCCGGGAGCCGCGTCGTCGCGCAAGTGCGGCCGTGGCTGCCGTTTGCGCTCGAGCGCCTGACTGCAGGCGCGTGGCGGACGGTGGCGCGCGCCAACGGCACCGTCAACCGCAAGGTCGGCCCGGGGAGCTACCGGGTGGCCACCTACGAGAGCGCCGGCTACCTGTCGGAGATCTCGCGCGCGGTGTCGGTGGTCGTCAGCGTGACCGGCCCGTAGATCTAGCCGCGCCAGCCGGGCGGGCGCTTCTCGAGAAACGCGCGCAGGCCTTCCTGGCCCTCGTCGCTCGTCCGGTGCGCGGCGATGCGCTTCGCCGTCTCCTCCGCCGAGAGCGGTGCGCGGGCGAGCTCCTTCGCGGCGCGCGCTGCCTCGGGGCCGGCGGAGAGCAGCTCCGCGACGATGGCATCGACGGCGGTGTCGAGATCGCCGGCCACCTCGTGCACGAGCCCGATCCGCAGCGCGACCTCGGCGGAGAAGCGCTCGCCGGTGACGAAGTAGCGGCGTGCCGCGCCCGGTCCGATCTTGGCGAGTGCGAACGGGGAGATGACCGCAGGGACGATCCCGAGCTTCACCTCGCTGAACGCGAACTGCGCCGACGGCTCGGCGACGGCGATGTCGCAGCACGCGACGAGACCGACGCCGCCGCCCAGCGCGTGACCCTGCACGCGCGCAACCACCGGAGCGGGGCAGGAGTCGATCGCCTCGAGCATCGCGCGCAGGCGCAGCGCGTCCGCGAGGTTCTCGTCGTAGGTCAACGCGGCCGACGCCCGCATCCACTCGACGTCCGCGCCGGCGGAGAACGACGGCCCGTCGCCGGAGAGGACGACGCAGCGCGCGTCGCCGACGTCCGCGAATGCGGCGGCGAGCTCGTCGATCAGCGCCGCGTCGAACGCGTTGCGGCGTTCCGGCCACGCCAGCGCGACACGCAGCACCGGCCCGTCCCTCGTGATGCGCAGAGCGGTCATTCGAAGACGATGCCGAGCCGTGCGAGCTGCGACGCGACCGACACCGACGCCTCGAGGTCGAACACCTCCGCGATCTCCGGATCCTTGCCGATCAGCTCGCGCGCACGCGACGGAAGCGGCTGCTCGGCTGCGGCGGCGGACTCGAAGACGTACACCGCGCCCCAGCGTTCGCTGTTCGCGTCGGAGATCCAGCCCTTGAACAGGATCCCCGGCACGTCCTCGAACGCGTCCACGGCCTCCTCGCGCAGGTAGTCGCGCAGCTCCTCGACGGTGGTCGTCGAGTCGGCGAGGTTCCAGAGGACGAAGCGAACGACGGCCATCACATGCGAAATATGCCGAACCGCGATTCCGGGATCGGCGCGTTGAGCGACGCTGTGATCCCGAGCGCGAGGACGCGCCTGGTGTCGAGCGGATCGATGATCCCGTCGTCCCAGAGGCGAGCGGTCGAGTAGTAGGGGTTGCCCTCGGCTTCGTACTTGGCGCGGATCGCGTCCGGATCGGCGTCGCCGACCATCGACAGCACCGTCGCTGCCTGCTCGCCGCCCATCACCGAGATGCGGGCGTTCGGCCACATCCAGAGCTGGCGCGGGGAGTAGGCGCGGCCGCACATGCCGTAGTTGCCCGCGCCGAACGACCCGCCGATCACGACGGTGAACTTCGGCACGTCGGCGCACGCGACCGCCATCACGAGCTTCGCGCCGTCGCGCGCGATGCCGCCGGCTTCGTACTCCTTGCCGACCATGAAGCCCGTGATGTTCTGCAGGAACACGAGCGGCACGCGGCGCGCGCAGGCGAGCTCGATGAAGTGCGCGCCCTTCTGTGCGCTCTCCGCGAACAGCACGCCGTTGTTCGCGAGGATCCCGACCGGATAGCCCTCGATGTGCGCCCAGCCGCAGACGAGCGTCTCGCCGTAGAGCTGCTTGAACTCGTCGAAGCGCGACCCGTCGACGACGCGCGCGATCACCTCGCGGGCATCCATCTGCGTGCGGTGGTCGTCCGGGATGAGCCCGTAGAGATCGTGCGGATCGACGGCGGGGAGCTCGGGCGTCGCGCGCTCCCAGGGCAGCGCGGGCCGCTCGGTGTGCGCGTTCGCCACGATCCGCCGCGCGATCGCGAGCGCGTGCTCGTCGCTCGTCGCGTAGTGGTCGGCGACGCCCGACTGGCGGGTGTGCACGTCGGCACCGCCGAGCTCCTCTGCGCTCACCTCCTGACCCGTCGCCGCCTTCACGAGCGGCGGGCCGCCGATGAAGATCGTGCCGGTTCCGCGCACGATCACCGTCTCGTCGCTCATCGCCGGCACGTATGCGCCGCCGGCGGTGCACGAGCCCATCACGACCGCGATCTGCGGGATGCCCTTCGCCGACATGCGCGCCTGGTTGAAGAAGATGCGCCCGAAGTGGTCGCGGTCGGGGAACACGTCGGCCTGCAGCGGCAGGAACGCCCCGCCCGAGTCGACGAGGTAGAGGCACGGCAGCCGGTTCTGCTCGGCGACCTCCTGCGCGCGCAGGTGCTTCTTCACCGTCAGCGGGAAGTACGAGCCTCCCTTCACGGTCGCGTCGTTCGCGACGATCACGCACTCGCGTCCTTCGACGACGCCGATACCCGTGACGATCCCTGCGCTCGGCGCGTCGCCGTCGTAGACATCCCAGGCCGCAAGTGCGTTCAGCTCGAGGAACGCCGAGCCGGGATCGACGAGCCGGTCGATCCGCTCGCGCGCGAGCAGCTTCCCGCGCTCGCGGTGACGCGCGACCGCGCGCTCGCCGCCGCCCGCGGCGACCTGAGCGGTACGGACGCGCAGCTCCTCCACGAGCATCTGCATCCGGTCCGCCATCGGGGCGGAGCCTAACCCGCGGCGGCCGGCGGGGCGGTCGTCTCGCGGACGACGAGGTCGAGCGGAAGCGTTTCCACGCGCGCGGCGGGCTCGCGGCCGGCCAGCGCCTCGAGCAGGAGCTCCGCGCCGCGGCGGCCGCTCTCGAAGAGCGGCTGGCGGACGGTCGTCAGCCCTGCGTACGAGGCGATCTCGATGTCGTCGAAGCCGACGACGGACAGCTCCCGCGGCACGGAGATGCGGAGGCCGCGCGCGGCCTCCAGCACGCCCAGCGCCTGCGTGTCGGACGCGGCGAAGATCGCGGTGGGCGGCTCCGGCAGGCGCAGGAGCTCCTCGGCGATGCTGCGCGCGAGGTGGCGGCTCTGCGTCCCTTCGCGCACGTACTCCCGCCGCACGGGGATGCCCGCCTCGGTGAGCGCGCGCTCGTACCCGACGGTGCGGTCGCGGCTCGAGTCGAAGCGGAAGTCGTCGGCCGGCTTGTCTCCGATGAACGCGATGCGGCGATGGCCGAGCTGGACCAGGTGCCGCGTTGCGAGCGCGCCGCCCTCGACGTCGTCGACGACGACGGCGGGCAGGTCGTCGTCGCGCGCGTCGACGAGCACGGTCGCGATCCCGCTCGACCGGAGCCGCGCGACCTCTTCGGGCGGAGGCACGAGCGAGACGATCAGCAGCCCGTCCGTGCTGTGCGGATCGGCGAGCAGCCGGAAGGCGCGCTGCTGCCTGCCGGCGGATTCGACGTCGAACAGCGCGAGGTCGTACGGCGAGTCGCCGAGCGCGGTGACGATCCCGCGGACGCGCTCGATGGGCGAGGGGTTCGTGAGGAACGGCGTCACGACCCCGATCACGAGCGTGCGCTTGAGCGAGAGGTTCCGCGCGACCGAGCTCGGGCGGTAGTCGAGCACGCGGATCGCCTCGAGCACCCGGTCGCGCGTCGCCTCGGCGACGTGCGAGCGCCCGTTCAGGACGCGCGAGACCGTGGCGACGCCGACGCCCGCGAAGGCGGCGACGTCGGCGATCCGCGGATGGCCGCTAGGAACCGCTTCCATTCCACCAACCTTTTGCCTGCGCGCTCGTCCCATGTCAAGTCAGGGGCGACTTGATTTCGAACGACATATGGCGTAGTCTCGCCGCCCGAGATCGGCTGAAACCGGTTCCAATCAGGAGGGAAAGAATGCGTAGGGTCTCTGCAGTCCTCGCCATCCTCGCGCTCGCCGCCGTCGCGATCGTCGTCGCGTCGGCGCACGCAAGCACGAAGGTGACGACCATCACGCTGGCGGGCTGGTCCTCGGGCGCCGACGAGGACAAGCTGCTGCAGCAAATCGTCAACCAGTTCAACAAGACCCATCCGTCGATCAAGGTCAACTACTCGGTCATCAACGGTGACTACCCGACGGCGATGACCGCGCGCTTTGCCGCGCACAACCCACCGGATGTCTTCTATGTCGACTCGAGCCTCGCGCCGACGTGGTCGGCTCAGGGCGTGCTCCAGCCGCTGAACAGCTACATCAAGGCGAGCGGGTACGACACGAGCAAGTTCTATCCCAGCCTGCTCGGCGCGTTCAAGACCGGCAACACGGTCTACGGGTTCCCGAAGGACTGGTCCCCGCTTGCGATGGAGATCAACACCGGGATGCTCGGCACGGTCCACGCGTCGGTGCCGAAGAACTGGGCGCAGCTGAAGTCGGTCGCCCAGAAGATCCAGGCTTCGGGGCTCTTGAAGAAGGGCGGCAAGCCGATCTGCCTCTCGGCCGACTGGGCTCGCATGCTCCCGTTCGTGTTCCAGAACGGGGCGTCGCTGTCGACGATCACCTCGCCGGCAGCGGTGCAGGCAGTGAACTTCTACGTCGGGCTGATCAAGAGCGGCCTGGCGGAGACGCCTGACAAGCTCGGCGCCGACTGGTGCGGCACCGCGCTCGGCAAGCAGACGGCCGCCATCATCTTCGAGGGCAACTGGCTGCTGCCGTTCATGTCGTCGACCTACCCGAACACGCGGTACGGCGTCTTCCCGATGATCTCGGAGAAGACCGGCGGCAACCTCGCCTTCACCGTCTCGTACTCGATGGCGAAGGACTCGAAGCACAAGCAGGCCGCGTGGACGCTGCTCTCGTGGCTCACGAGCCAGCAGGGCCAGAAGCTGTGGGTCTCGAAGGGGCTCGCGCTTCCGTCGCGGTCAGACGTGAAGGCGATCGGGGGTCGCCAGAACTTCCTCGTCGCCGCGAAGTGGGCGCACGGGTGGGGGTTCAAGAACTTCGCCACCGCCTACACGGTCATGAACAACGACCTCTCAGCGGTGATCACCGGCAGTAAGTCGGTCCAGCAGATGCTGTCCGACACTGCGGCGGCCATCAAGGGGAGCTAGGGGGGCTACCCGCGACAGTCCCTCCCGCGCGGTCTTCCGCGCGGGAGGGACACTCCAGCCGCGATGACCGCGACCGCCACGCCGCTCTCCCGCCGCCAGGGCACCTTGTCCGGCGCCCGCCTGAGGGAAGCCGGCTGGGGCTATGTCTTCGTGCTCGTGCCGATGGCGGTCTTCGGGCTGTTCTTCCTCTACCCGTTCGCCTACGCGATCTACATCAGCTTCTTCCACTGGGGCATCCTCGGGAAGCAGCCGGGCACCGGCTCGATCGGATGGCAGAACTACCACGACGTCCTGCACGACTCCGTGTTCCACACCGCGATCAAGAACACGCTCGAGTACGCGGCAGGAGTGCTGCCGCTCGAGATGGCGCTCGGTCTGTTGATGGCGCTCGTCGTGAACCAGGGAATCCGCGGCAAGACGTTTTGGCGCGCCGCGTTCTACTTCCCCTCGATCGCGTCGTCGGTCGCGATGATCAACATCGCGCTGTACCTCGCCGCGTCGGACGGGCTGATCAACCGCGCACTCGGTACCTCGACGCCGTGGTTCTCGACGGCGAGCACGGCCACGTGGGCGATCGTGGTCCTGAACGCGTGGACGACGTCGGGGACGGTGATGATCTTCTACCTCGCCGCGCTGCAGTCGATTCCGGGCGACGTCTACGAGGCCGCCGCGGTTGACAACACGGGCACGTGGCGCACGTTCCGGCGCATCACGTTCCCGCTGCTTCGCCCGGCGCACTTCTTCGTGCTCGTCGTATTCGGCATCGGTGCACTGCGCGTGTTCGACCAGCAGTTCCTCGCGTCCGGAGGGAGCGGGGGTCCGAACAACTCCACGCAGACGGCGATGCTCTACATCTACCGCGAGGCGTTCCAGGCGTACGACTTCGGCCGGGCGGCAGCCGCCGGAACGATGATCTTCATCGGGATCTTCGGGTTGACCCTGATCCAGACGCTGACGGTCGGCCGGAGGCAGAACTACTGATGGCGTCGGTCGCAGCCGAACAGCCGTACATCCCGCGGCGCGCCCGGAGCGAGACGGTGCGGATGGTGCTCGTCTACGCGGTGCTCGTCCTGATCGCGGCGCTCTTCTTCATCCCGTTCTTCTACACGGTCATCACCTCGTTCAAGACGCTGCCCGACAGCGTCAACTTCAGCCTCATCCCGCATCCGTGGACCACCCAGGCCTGGCACGAGGTGTGGACGCAGTACAGCTTCGAGACGTACATCAAGAACAGCCTGTTCCTGGCGGTCGTCGTGACCGCCTTCAACATGTTCCTGGGCGGTCTCGGCGGCTACGCGTTCGCGCGACTGCGCTTCCCGGGCCGCGGGGTGCTGTTCCTGATCGTGCTCGGGACGCTGATGATCCCCGACCAGCTCCGGCTGATCCCGGTGTTCGTGATGCTCACGAACTGGCACCTGATCGCGAGCTTCAAGGGGTACATCCTGATCAACCTCGTCACGGCGACGAACCTCTTCTTCATGCGTCAGTACTTCCTGACGATCCCCAAGGACTTCGAGGAAGCGGCCAAGCTCGACGGCGCCGGGCACTTCAAGACGTTCTGGCGCGTGATGCTGCCGCTCGCGCTGCCGGCGATCGCGGCGCTGACGATCCTTCAGTTCCAGGGGACCTGGAACGACTTCTTCTGGCCCCTGATCCTGTTCGGCCAGGGCACTCCGCACCTCTACACCGTCCAGCTCGGCCTGGCGGAGTTCAAGCTGACCTACCAGACGAACTGGCCCGACTTGATGGCCGGAAGCGTGATCGCCGTCCTGCCGATCCTTGCCATCTTCGTCTTCTTCCAGCGGTACTTCATCGGCGGCCAGATCTCGGCGGGGGTGAAGGGATGAGGTCCGGCCAGGCGCTCCGGCTCGCGCTCCGCGATCTGTACGGGAACTCGTGGCGGCTCGCGCCGCTGAATGCGCTGCTCGGGGCCGTGCTCGTCGGTGCGGGGATCGTGGCGTTCGCGGTGCACGCGGGCTTTGTCCTGTTCGTGCTCGCCGGCCCGGTCGCTGCGGCGGTCGTCCATGCCGCCGTCACGGTTGTGCGGACGGGCAACCTCACGTTCGCCGACGGCCTCGACGGCCTGCGCACGCACTGGCGGCGCGGGCTCGTGCTCGGCGCCGCCGCGACGGCGTTCGCCCTTCTCGCAGCGGTTGCGCTCCACGATTACGCACACGGCTCGCACTACACGCTGCCGCTTGCGTTCCTGACGCTGTACCTCGTCTTGCTGCTCGGCGTGTACCAGGTCGTGCTCTGGACGTTCGCGATCGCCGAGCCGGCGCGCCCGCTGCGCGAAGCCGCGCGCGCTGCCGCGGCGGTCGTGCTTGGCCGTCCCGGTGCCACCTTCGCGCTCGGGCTGGTGCTGCTCGTCGTCAACCTCGCCGGTCTCGCCGCCGCCGTGATGCCGTTTCTCACGCTGACGGTGGCGTATTCCTTCGTCGCCGTTGCACATTTCGTCTTGCCCCCTCCAGCCGAAGAGGAGCCGGTCTGATGGCATCGATCACCTTCGAGCACGTCACCAAGAAGTTCGACGACACGACTGCCGTCGACGACCTGAACATCGAGGTCGCGGACGGCGAGTTCCTCGTGCTGGTCGGGCCGTCCGGCTGCGGCAAGACCACGGCGCTGCGAATGCTCGCCGGTCTCGAGGACATCACCTCGGGTCGCATCCTGATCGGCGACCGCGTGGTGAACAACCTCGCGCCCGGTGGGCGGAACGTCGCGATGGTCTTCCAGTCGTACGCGCTGTATCCGCACATGACCGTGCACCAAAACCTCGCGTTCAGCCTGCGCAACTACAAGGTTCCGAAGGACGACATCGCGCGGCGCGTTCAGGATGCGGCGGAGATCCTCGAGCTCGACAATCTCCTGAAGCGCAAGCCGAAGCAGCTTTCGGGCGGGCAGCGCCAGCGTGTCGCGCTCGGCCGCGCGATTGTGCGTGAGCCCGAGGCGTTCCTGATGGACGAGCCGCTCTCGAACCTCGATGCGGCGCTGCGGGTCCAGACACGTGCGGAGATCCTGAAGCTGCAGAAGCGGCTCAGCACGACGACGATCTACGTGACGCACGACCAGATCGAGGCGATGACGATGGGCGACCGGATCGCCGTGATGAGCAAGGGCGTGCTGCAGCAGATCGGGACGCCGGAGGCGCTGTACACAAAACCGGCGAACACCTTCGTGGCAACGTTCATCGGGTCGCCGGCGATGAACCTGCTGCCGTCGGCGACGCTCGGTATCGGCGAAGGCGGCACGCTCGCCGGCTTCCGGCCCGAGCACATCCGGCTGGGGAACGGCCAGGCTGCGGCCGCGAGCTACGACGCGCGGGTGGAGGTCGTCGAGTATCTCGGCGACGAGCAGCTCGTGCACCTGCGTCTCGGTGAGGCACCGGTCATCGCGAAGCTGCCGGTCGAGCCCCGCCTACAGGAGGGCACGACGCAAACCTTCTCAGTGCCGCTGCAGAACGTGCTGCTCTTCGACGAGAGCAGTGGGCGGGCTGCGGGGGTCGCCGCCTAGCGGTCACGTGGCGCTGACGGTTCTCGAAGGGTCGACCTTCTGCGTCTGCGACGAGACGGGCGACGTCGACGGCAAGGCATCGGCGTCGGGGTTCATCGCCGCCGACACACGCTTCCTCTCGCGGGCGGTGCTCACGATGGGCGGGAAGCAGCCGACGCTGCTCTCGAGCAGCCAGCCCGCGCCGCACGTCGCGCGGTTCGTGTTCCGGAACCCGAACAACGTCGAGGGCTTGCTACCCGACGAGCTCTCGATCGAGCGCGAGCGCTTCGTCGGCGAGAACATGTACGAGCGGATCCACGTCGAGAACCACGGCCGGCGGCACATCCGCACCGAGATCGCGCTCGAGCTCGAGGCGGACTTCGCGGACATCTTCAGCGTCAAGGACCTCGACCCGGGCTTCGGCGATCCGCCGCACGTCACGCTGCCGCCGCCGCGCACGCCGACGTGGCACGAGCACGGCACGACCGCCGTGTTCGCCGACGAGACCTTCGCCGCGCGCACGATCGTGCACTTCTCGCAGCCCGGCGAGATCGACGGGAGCCTCGTCCGCTTCCCGATCGAGCTCGACCACAACGGCACGTGGACGCTGGAGGTCGGCGTCCAGCCCGTCCTCCCGGACGACCGGGCGCTGACCGCCGACGAGTTCGAGCCGCACCGGGTTGCGGAGCGGCGGCGCGCCGAGGAGTCGCTCGCGCAGTGGGACACGACGACACCGCAGCTGCGCAGCGGCTGGCATGCGCTCGACCAGACGTGGGAGCGGTCCGTCGCCGACATCGCGGCGTTGCGCATGCGCGTGGCCGGCTACGACTACGGCCTCATCCCGGCCGCCGGCGCGCCGTGGTTCATGACCGTCTTCGGCCGCGACACGCTGATCACGTGCCTGCAGACGATGCTGTTCGGCCCGGAGCTGTCGCGCGGCGCGTTGCGCGTGCTCGCGGCGCTCCAGTCCGAGACCGACGACGCCGAGCGCGACGCCGAGCCGGGGAAGATCATCCACGAGATGCGGCGCGGCAAGGCTGCGCTCAGCTGGGCCGGCCGCTACTACGGCACGGTCGACGCGACGCCGCTGTTTCTCGTCCTGCTGTCGGAGCACTACCGCTGGACGGGCGACAGCGGGCTCGTGCACGAGCTCGAAGGCGCCGCGCGGCGCGCCCTGCAGTGGATCGACGGCCCCGGCGATCCCGACCGCGACGGCTTCGTGGAGTACTGCCGCCGCGCCTCGCGTGGCATCCGCAACCAGTCCTGGAAGGACTCCGAGGTGTCGATGGCATTCCGCGACGGGAGCCTTGCGGACGCGCCGATCGCCGCGGTCGAGGTGCAGGGCTACGTCTACGACGCGAAGCGGCGCACCGCGGAGCTCGCGCGGGAGGTGTGGAACGACGCGGGTCTCGCGGCCAGGCTGGACCGCGACGCGGACGAGCTCACGCACCGGTTCAACGAGGCGTTCTGGGTCGAGCCCGGCTACTACGCGCTCGGGCTCGATCGGGGCAAGCGGCCGATCGACGCGGTGGCGTCGAACATGGGCCACTTGCTCTGGAGCGGGATCGTCCCGGATGACCGCAGCGACCGCGTCGCAGACCTGCTGATGAGCGAACGGCTGTGGTCGGGCTGGGGCATCCGCACGATGGCTGCGGACGAGACCGCGTACAACCCGCTCGTCTACCACAACGGCACGGTGTGGCCCCACGACAACTCCCTGATCGCCTGGGGCCTTGCGAAGGCCGGTCGCGCGCACGACGTCGAGCTGATCGTGCGGCGGATGATCGAGGCTGCGGTGTCGTTCGACCACCGGCTGCCCGAGGTCTTCGCCGGCTTCGCGCGGCGCCGGACCGGCGTCCCGGTCGAGTACCCGACGGCGTCGCGCCCGCAGGCGTGGGCGGCGGCGACGCCGGTGCTGCTCCTGCGCGCGCTGCTCGGGCTCGAGCCGGACCGTCACACGGGTGTGCTGCGGGCGACGGTGGGCGAGCTGCCCGCGTGGGCGGAAGGGCTGTCGCTCTCGAACGTGCACGCGCTCGGCAAGGCCTGGACCGTCCGCGTCGAGGACGGCGCCGCCGCCGTCGAGGAGGCGGAAGCGGGTCACGGCGCGCGCTCCCGCTGACGCGGCCGCGTCGGGCATGCTGTCGCCGTGCAGCGCAACCGCCTCGTCCTGCTCGCCGTTGCGGCCGCGATCGCGGTCGTCGTCGTTGTCGTCGCGGTGGTGGTGCTCGGCACGGGCGGCGGGTCGAGCACGCCGACGACGACAGGGGCCATCATCGACTCTTCCGGATCGGGCGGGACCGAGGCGCAGAGCATCTTCAAGGGGATCCCGCAGCACGGCGACACGCTCGGCAAGGCAACTGCGTCGGCGGTGCTCACGGTCTACGAGGACCCGCAATGCCTGTTCTGTCGGCAGTGGGACGTCGACACGCTTCCGACGGTCGTCGCGAACTACGTCCGCACGGGACGCATTCAGCTGCAGTACCACGGCATCCCGATCATCGGCGAGAACAGCATCGCCGGGCTCCGCGCGATCTACGCGGCGGGGATCCAGAGCAAGCTGTGGAACATGACGGTCGCGCTGTACGAGCGCCAGGGCGAGGAGAACAGCGGGTGGATCACGATCCCCGTGCTGAAGGACGCGGCCGTCGAGGTCGGCGCGAAGCCGGCGAAGCTGATCACGGACGCGGACTCCAAGCAGGTCACCGCCGAGCTCAAGGCGAGCTTCAACGACGCCAAGGCGGCCAAGGTCGGCGGAACGCCGACCTTCGTCCTGCAGAAGACGCTGGGCGTGCCGCAGGTGTTGAACGTCACCGGGCTCGAGCCGGATCAGTTCACACCGACGCTCGACGCCGCGCTCCAGCAGTGAGATTGCGCGCGGCGATCGCCGTCGTCTGTCTGATCGGCATCGCGATCGCCGCCTACCTGACGTACGTGCACTACGCGCACGTCGCGCCCGTCTGCACGAGCGGCGGCTGCGAGAAGGTGCAGCATTCGAAGTACGCAGAGCTCTCCGGCATCCCGGTGGCGCTGCTCGGGCTGATCGGCTATGCCGTTCTTTTCGGAGCGACGCTCCTTCGCGGGCTCTACGCGGCATTCGGCGCCGCCGTGGTCGCGCTTGCCGGCCTCGCGTTCAGCGGGTATCTGCTCTGGGCGCAGCTCGGGCCGATTGGGGCGATCTGCATCTGGTGCGTCGGGAACGACATCACCATGCTCGTCGTTGCCACGTTGTGCGTGGTCCGGCTGCTGAGAGAGCAATGACGCGTCGCGGGGCGCTGCTCTTCGCGGCGATGTGCGTGATCTGGGGAGTGCCGTATCTCATGATCCGCGTCGCCGTGCGCGAGCTTGCGCCGGTGACGCTCGTCTTCTTTCGCACGGGTCTCGGCGCATTGCTGCTGGCGCCCGTGGCGGCATTTCGCGTCGAGCTGCGTCCGCTCTATGAACGCTGGCGGCCACTGCTCGCGTACAGCCTGATCGAGGTCGCGGTTCCCTGGGTGCTGCTCGCGCGCGCCGAGACGAAGTTGACGAGCTCGCTCACCGGCCTGCTGATCGCGGCCGTTCCGCTCGTCGGGGCCGTCGTCGTCGGCCTGACCGGCGCGCGCGAGCGGCAAGGCGGGCGCCGCTGGCTCGGCCTGCTCGTCGGCATCGTCGGCGTCGCCGCACTCGTCGGGCTCGACCTGGGACAGGTGAACGTCGTTGCGCTGGTCGAGATCGCGTGCGTCGCAGTCTGTTACGCGCTCGGGCCGATCATCCTGTCGCGTCACCTGTCGGACGTCTCCGCGCTCGGGGTCGTCGCCGCGTCGCTCGTCGTCTCGGCGGTGATCTCCGCGCCCCTCGCAGCCTTCCGCTGGCCTTCGCAGACTCCGTCGGCACATGTCCTCGAGTCGGTCGTCGGGCTCGCGGTGATCTGCACTGCCCTCGCGTTCCTCGTCTTCTTCGCGCTGATCGCCGAAGTCGGGCCGGTGCGGGCGACGGTGATCACCTACGTCAATCCGGCCGTCGCCGCGCTGCTCGGGGTGACGATTCTCAGCGAACGGCTGACTGCGGGGATGCTCGTCGGCTTCGCGCTGATCCTCGGCGGTTGCATGCTCGCAACCGGCCGCGGGCCCGAGCCGGTTCTCGAGGCGGTCGCCGAGTCGTGAGCACTATGGTTCCGCGGTGTTCGCAGTCCTCACGTGCGTCGACGCCCGCGTCGACCCGCTTTCGATCCTCGGGATCGAGGTGGGGGAGGCCGCAATCGTCCGCACGCCCGGTGCGCGCGTCACCGCCGAGACGCTGGGCTCGCTCGCGGTCCTGCGCCATCTGATCGGCATCGACCGCGTGGTGCTTATCGCGCACACGGACTGCAAGGTCTCGGGTCGAACCCCAGAAGAGCTGCGCGATGCTGTCGCCGCCGCCGGCATGGCGGGCACGGACGGGCTCGTCTTTGCATCGGCGCCCGACCAGGCGGTCGCGCTACGCGAGGATGTCGCACGGCTGCGGGCCGAGCTCGGCGTACCCGTCGAGGGTCACGTCTACGACGTGCACTCGGGCGAGCTCACTCCTGCGGCAGGATGAGCTCGAACCGGGAGCCCTGCTCGAGCGGCTGGTAGAGCAGGTCGCCACCGTGTGCGCGCGCGTAGGCGCGGGCGATGGCGAGGCCGAGGCCGCTGCCGGACGCCGACTCCGCGCGTGAGAAGCGCTCGAACAGCCGCGGGCGGAGATCCTCCGGCACGCCGGCACCCTGGTCCTCGACGCTCACGCGCAGGTGCCGGTCGCGATTCTCGGCGGCGAGCAGGATCGGCGGCTTCCCGTAGCGGTTCGCATTGATCAGGAGGTTCGAGATCACGCGGTCGATCACGAGTGGGTCGGCGACCACCGCGAGGTCGTCGGCGACCTGGAGGTCGACGAGATCGTCCGTCTGGAGCGACTCGCTCACGATCTGCGCGAGCACGCTTCGCAGCACGAGCGGGCGAGGCTCCAACGCGATGACGTGCGAGTCGAGCCGCGACAGGTCGAGTAGCTCCTCGAGCAGACGTCGAAGCCGGTTCGCCTGTTCGTAGCCCATGTAGAGCAGCTCCTCGCGCAAATCCTCATCCAGCTCGTCACCACGTTCGACGAGCGTTGCGAACACGCCGTAGACCGACGTTGCCGGCGTGCGCAGCTCATGCGACGCGATCGCGACGAAGGTGAGCTTCAGCTGGTCGAGCATCACCGTCTCCTGATGGAGCTGCGCGCGCTCGACGGCGAGGGCGACGCGCTCGGCGACGAGCTGAAGGAGCTCGACGTCCGCCTGGGCGAAATCACGGTTGCTGAGCCTGCCGACGTGCATGACACCGATCGCGTCACCTCGAATGAGCAGCGGCACGCCGAGCATCTTCCGGATCTTCTTGTCGATCAAGATCTGGTTGACGACGTGGTTCCGGTCGACGATCTCGAGAATCACCGGCTGTTTCGTCGCTGCCACCTTCCCGGCGAATCCGGCGCCCATCGGGATCCGCACGCCCTGCTCCACCTCCTCCTCGATCCCGACCGCGGAACGTGCGACGAGCTCGTTTGCGTCTTCGTCGAGCAGCAGAACGGCGCAGGTGTCTGCGCTGAGGATGTCGCGGATGCGAGGCAGGAGGACGGCGAGCAGATCTTCGACGTCGAGATGCGCCAGAGCTGCGTCGGTGATCGCCTGGATGTCCTCGAGCCGCTTGCGGGCGGCGCGTTCCGCCTCGAACAGGCGCGCATGTTCGATCGCGATCGCGGCGCGGTCCGCGGCGAACTGCAGCAGCTCGACGTCGTCCTGTTCGAACTTGCGCAGCGTGAGCGACCCGACGTGGAGCACGCCGAGCGTCTCGCTCTCGACGAGGAGCGGAACTCCGAGCAGCGACTTGATGCCTTTCTCGCGCAGGATCGGGTTGAGCACCTCAGCGTGGTCGACGTCGTCGAGAATGACCGGTTCACGCGTGGACGCGACGCGCCCGGCGAAGCCGCCGCCGACGGGGATGCGCACACCCTGCTCGACCTCTTCCTCGATTCCGACCGCAGCGCGCGCGACGAGCTCGCCGGTTGCCGGGTCGATCAGCAGGATCGCGCACGTGTCGACCTCGAGGATCTCGTGCACACGGTCGAGGAGCGTTGAGAGCAGCGTGTCCAGCTCGAGGTGCGCGAGCGCGGCGTCGGTCAACGCCTGCAGCTGGCGCAGTGTCTTACTGCCGTTTGCCAGATTGCTCACACGAACCCCTGGCGAAATTCTGCCGGACATATTGGGGTTTTGCGCGATTGTGAGCCCGCCGCAAACGTAGGCTGACGTGTATGGCATCTCGGCAAACCGCGCGGTTGCAGGCAATTGCGCAGCGCATTGCCGATTTGCTCCCGGAGACGGTGGACGAAGTCGTCCTCACCGGAAGCGTCTCGCGCGGCATGGCCGACGAGCTTTCCGACATCGAAATGCTGCTCGTGCCGCGCGCCGAGCTCGAGCTCGACGAGTGCTACGCGCTCGCAGCTGCGTGCGGGTTGACGAATCTCGGAAGCTGGGGTGTGCAAGGCCTCGCCGCGAAGCGCGTCTCCGGTCTCTGCGACGGCGCGCCGATCGAGCTGATCTGGTGGCCGCGTGCATTTGCCGAGGCGGCCGTCGACGCGATCTTCGCGGGCGAGCTCTCGCCGTCAGCGGAGGCGATCGCGAACGGCGTTCCGCTGCAGACGTCCGGACTGCTGGCGGAATGGCAGGAGCGGCTGCGCGTCGTGCCCGAGAACCTCGCGTCGCAATGGATCGAAGAAGCGGCGTTGAAGTGGGGCGGCTTCTACGCCGGCGGGTTGCTGACGGTCGTGCGTCCCGGAGCGCGGCTACCGCTGCTCGAGTGGCTCGTCGACGACGCCGGCCGCGTTGCCCGGATCGTGTTCCTGCTCAACGGCGAGTGGCCGCCGACGACGAAGCGCCTCGCCGAGCGCGTCGCCCCGCTCGAGGTGAAGCCCGACCGCCTCGCCGAGCGGATCGAGGCGGCGCTCACCGATCCGGATCCGCGCCGCGCCCTGCTGGCGATGCTCGACCTCGAGCTGGAGACGCTCGCGCTCGCCGCCGGCGGCGAGTACGTGAACCGCGCACGGGTGTGGTTGGCCGAGGGACGCCGGATCGTGGCCGGCGCCTAGTCGACGGCCCGCGGCTCGGTCGCCGCCGGGTGGCCGGCGATCATGGCGGCGCCGCGCTCGAGGTACTGCGCGACTGTCATCGCGACCCTGCCCATGCAACCGCATTCGCAGAGGAACGTCATCGGCTCGCCCGGGGCGAACCGCGCCTCGAAGCTGCCCGCCTTCAGGACGTGCTGGTTGAAGTCCTTCGCAACCTTTGGGCCTTGGCGCTCCATCGACGACCTCGATCACGTACGACCCCGTTGAACAAATCTAGGCAGACGCGCAAGCTCCGCGCAAGCGGTGCGGTGGACTGGGACCATCCCTCCGTCGACGGAGATCGTCACCGGGTTTCCGGATTGAGCGAATGAGCACGCGATTCCAAAGAAGTGCCTGAGCCCCTGAGTTCGCCTGGGAACGGGTTCCGACCCGGTCGCTCCTAATTTCGTTGCTCAGCGGCGTTCTGACGTAGCAGCGCGCACAAGCTCCGTCCGGCGCGGGTCGTACGCTCCCACGTCCCGATGAGCGCGCGGCACCCGGAACTGGCTGGGTTCGCTGCGTCGAAGGAGACGCGGCAGCTGTTCGCGCTGGACCGGGACACGGGGTTGATCGTCCAGCTTCCCGACGGGCAGGCGGACGGGTTCCGAGCAGGCTGCCGCAGCGGGCGGTACGTGTGTCCGATCGAGAGCTGCGAGTCGCCGCACTACGACGCCGTGGGCGGGACGCGCGGCCGGCGCCACCACTTCCGCCACCGTGCGGCCGGCGCCGGCGGCCACGCCCCGGAGACGTGGCTGCACGAGATGGGAAAGCACGTCCTTGCCCAGCACTTGAAGCAGCGGTATCCGCATGCCGAGGTCTACCCGGATACGAAGGCGGTCGATGGCGGGCAGCGGCCTGACGTCCTGGTCGAGATCGACGGGCATCGGCTCGCGTTCGAGATCCAGTACTCGCCGATCACCATCAGCGACTGGCGCAGCAGGCACGACGGCTACCGGGCCGCCGGCATCCACGATGTCTGGCTGTTCGGGAACAGGCCGCCGCATTTCCGTCAGGCGCGGACGCTGCCAAACGACTTCGCGCTCTCGCTCAGCCAGCTGCTCTGGGAGGTGCACGGGGCAGGCATGCACGTGCGCTTCATCGGCCCTGACGCGCTGGCGGTGGCGACTGTGATGGTCGAGAGCGCCGACAGGTACGACCGTGCGCTCGACCGGTTCCAGATCGCGCTGGATCCGCTTGAGGAGTGCGAGATCGTCGACGGCTGCTTCGTCGTTCCGGCCGACGCGGTGGAGCTCGAAGCTCGGGCGCGGCGTGAGGAGGAAGAGCGCGCGTACGAGGAGGAGATGCGCCGCCGAGAGGCGGAGTGGGAGCGCGAACGCGAGCGCCGGGAAGCGGAGAAGGCGCGGCGCGCTGCTGAGCAGGCGCGGCGTGAACGTGATGCCGACAAGATCGCCGCCTTCAAGGAGCGAAAGCAGCGTGAGCAGGAGGAAGCGTGGCTCCGAGCTGAGCCGCGGTTCCTCGAGCTTACGGGCCTCAAGGCGACGCCGGTGGTCATCGGCAAGGAGATTCGCGGCGACCGGGGGATCTGGATGCATCCGGCGCACTGGCACGCGCAGCTGTACTGGGAGTGGCTGCACGGGAAAGTTGGTTCGTCGTTCTCGTTCAAGCAGGCCGGCAGGCGCTGGTACCGCAGCCAGGGAGACAGGGGAAAGCGCGGGGTCACGATCGCACTGACCGCGTATCTGTGGCAGCTGAAGCGACACGGGTTCGTCGACTTCGAGGCGTTCGGGGCGCACATCGAAAGCAAGATCACAGTGCTCGCCGACCTGACGAACCCGCCATCGCAGAAGGTGTTCACCCTCGGGCGAGTCCTGCGCGTCGTCGAGAACGAGGGCGGGCGGATTCTTGTTGCGCCGAACGGCGAGATCGTGTCCGAGTTCGGCAACTTCGCGTCCGGCGTACATGAACGCACGGGGTCGGACGCTCCGGCTGCACCCAGCCATCCGTAGGCTTCGCCCGTGTTCGAGAGACTCAGATCGCGGCTCGCGCGCTGGCGGAAGCGACGTGCGCACGCTCAGGCGGAGCGGGAGCGCGAGTCCGCGCGCAAGCCGCTCGTGCTCGATCCGCAGCGTGAGCGAATGGCGAAGGCGGAGCGGTGCTACGCGACGCCGCCGGCCGGCCACGCGTGGGCGCCTGCGAAGGGTAGGGCGAAAGGGTTTGTCTGCAAGCGCTGCGGTGTCTCAAGCGACGACTGGGAGAACTACCAGAGCTTCAAGAACACGATGCAGCAGCTCGACGAATTCGAACGGCGACACGGAGGAGGCGCTTAGCGGCGCGCGGCGATGACTGCTTCGACCTTGTCGGCGCTTGAGGCTAGCGCTGCTGCAATGTCGGGCGTGTCCGCCATCTCGATCATCGCCTCGAGATCATTCTTGATCCCGGTGGCGAGTGAGGTCATCCCGTACAGCACGTCTCCTCCGGCCGGCTCGCGCGTCTCGCAGACACCCCGTGCCAGGTACAGCTTCTCGTGCACCGTCATGAAGCGATCGAGTAGCGCGGCGAGTTCGTTTGCGATTTCGAGACCGTCTCTCACGTAAGGAACCTGGCGCGCGCACGACCTTCAGGGGCGGTCCACCACTCGCTCAGTCGAGGGCGGGCGAGAACCACTCGACGATCGAGTCGGCTTCGTAGGTGATGCCTTCGAGGAGGGGCACGATCGGGATCTCGTACTGCTCGAGTGCGACGCTCACCTGAACGTTCAGTTCGATCTGGAAGTCGTCGCCGTCGGTGTCGAGGACGGCGTCGAGGATCACGCGCTCGCCGTCGACGGTGCCAGGGTTCTGCGCGAGCCGGTGGATCGCCATCATGGACGTGCCGCTCACCCGCGCCTGCGAGCCGGCGATCTGCATCGCCGCCGTGTGGACGAGCCGATGCTTGTCGCGGTTTGAGATGTCGCCGAGGATGGCTAGCGGGTGCCAAGGTGCGTCCTCGCCGTCGTTGAATGGCTGGAGCCCGCGGAACACCGGGAGCGCCCAGTCGGGAGCGCCGCGCAGACGCTGTCGCTCCTGATCCGCGTACCGCGGCTCTTCGACCACGATCGGGAACTGTGTCCAGCGGGGGTCGTCCTCACCGGTCTCCCGCCGTACGAGCTCGTAGACGGTGTAGTCGAGGGCGCCGCGGACGTTGTGTGCCCACTCGCCGACGATCACACCGAGCTCGGGCGGCGGCTCGTGCGCGGAGGTGGCGACCCACTGGATGTGGCGTCTGTTGCCGTCTCGCTCCTGCCGGTCCTCGACCTGGACGGGCTGCGTCCCGAGATAGGCAGCGACCTCGCGGTCGACGGTGTGTACGTGTGCCCGCGCGCGGTGAAGCTTCAGACGGGCTCCGTCGAGCGGGTGTGGCATCGCCGAATCGTACGACCAGTGCGTGTCAGCTAGCAGGCGCCGGCTTGTCTGTCGTCCGGTACTGCATGACCTCGGCGCCGCCGACCTTGCGGCCGCTCGGTTCCTTCGTGAGGTAGCCGGCATCAACGAGTCCGCTCAGTTGCCATTTCACGGAGCCGCTGTTCTTCCCCACAGCCTTCGCGACCGCGGCAACCTCGGCGGGTTGCAGGGACGCGACAGCGTCGTAGACGGCGCGGCGGATCGGAGAGAACGTCTCCGAGAGCTCGGGAAGCGGCTTCCCGGACGGTCGGTAGGTGATGTGGCGGCCGCGGCCGGTCGGGTGGCCCTGAACCTCGATCGTCACGAAGCCGGTCTTGACGAGCCCGGTGAGAAGCTTCGCGGCGGGAACTGCCTGGATGCCGAGTTCCGCGGCGACAGCGTTCGAGTCTGCGGCGCCGAGCTTCACGAGCGCCGCGTACGCCCGTCGTCCAGCTGGCTTCGTCGCGGCGGCGACTGCTTCCGGGTCATGCTCGAGTGGTGCGGAGCTCGGCGCGTCCGCGAGCACGTAGCGGTCGATCGCGCCGCGCTTGTCGCCGCTCTCGACACGCACGCTCTTCACCCGGCCGGTCTTGCGGAGCGGTCGCAGCCACACCTGAACTGTGTCTTTCGCCCACCCGAAGTGCGCCGCGAGCTCCGCAACCGTTCCGCCTCCGAGCTCGCCGATCGCGTGCAGAAGCTGCTGCGCCCGCTCCGACTGAGCTCGCCGCTCCGTCTCTGCTTTCGCGCGAGCTTCCTTCTGCTCCGGTGTCGGATGGAGAAGCTCATGCAGCTCGCGCTCCGCTCTTTCGCGGGCGCCCGGTTTCGACGCCTCGCGGATCAGCTTCTTCAAGCCCCCGTGGTTGTTCAGCGTGCGTTTGCCAGGCGCCCCTGTTCGCTTCTGAAACACACGCCATTCGGGATCGGTCGGGCGCTTGCCGTGTCCGCGCTCTTCGACGAACCGGATGACGTGCAGCAGCACCTCGGGCCGCGCGATCCCGTAGCGGCGACGCTCCGGCAGATCGCTGTCGCGCGTCTCCGGCCTCGTCCACTCCGTCTGGGAGCTACCGTCGTACGGGCCGGGATCTTCGCCCGTCTCGTCGAGGATTCGCTGTCTCGCCTCTTCGACGATGTCGTGCCAACCGCGGTCGCGCGGCCTGCTCTCGAGCGCGAAGTCGAAGTCGATCGCGAACTGTCGCAGTCGTTTCTCTGACGCGAACCTTCCGGTCTCGTTGAACACGTACACGAGCGCGTCGACACACGGCAGCCCGCGGTGTACCGGAAGCTCGACTGCTGAGGTCGGCCGGAGCTCGGCAATCCTGCACGCTCGGCTCCAGTCCTGCTCGACGTAGTTGCGAATTTGCGAGTACGTGAGCAGCTGACCCGTCAGATGTCCGCCATGCTTCCGGCGGCTATCTCGTTCGATCAGGCGTGCATACCCGTACAAGAAGTCGGCGTTTGTCAGCCAGTCCTGGCCGAGCTCCCGTGCGACCCGGTTCATGGTGAAGAACACCCGCTCGTCGTTGATCGTGTAGTCGTCGGGAACCGATGCTCGACCGACGTGGATCGCTTCGGTCGAGCGCTCGTCGAACGCGACCTCGAGCACTTCGTGCCACGGCAGCGGACCGTTCAGGCCGCCGAGCTGCCGGCAAATCTCGTTCGCGTTCGGCAGATGCTCGAACTCGGGGTCAGACCGCTTTGTCTCGTTCCACCGGCGCTGCGTGATCCGCGACGGGTCGATAAGGATGGGATCCTGGGTGGCAGCGATTAGCGCGACCTCCCGGACACTCGGGTAGAGATCGACGACGTCGCGCGCACGGCGGGCCGCGAAGCGGCCAGTTTCCTTGTTGCGATCGGCGGTCGCGCTCACCCGATGAAACTAGCCAGGAGACGCGGACATGGACACCCCGCGTGGTGGTTGGTGGCACCCCGAGGAGCGGTCTACGGCCGCGGGGCGCTGGACGTCCGGGCGCGCGGCTACGTTCGCTCGCATGGCCGAGCATGCGGCGCCTCCGGAGGGCGACGAGTGGAACGAGAGCGGGATCGACGAGCTGTCCTCGATCGCGGGGGACACGCTTGAAGACGAACGACAGCGCGGCCGCGGCCTGGATACGAAGACCGCTTCTCTCGCCGGCGCAACGGGCGTGATCCTCTCTCTGAACGCGACGTTGGGCGTCCGTCTGCTGACCGCCGACGTAGGGCGTGTCGGCGTGTGGGTCGAGCGCGGGGCGTTCATCCTCGCTGTCGTCGCGCTCGTCGGGGCGATGGTCGCGGCGGTGCTCGGCGTGCTCTGGCCCCAGCAGTACGAAGTGCTCGAGCGCGGGCAGCTCAAATCGTTCACGCAGCCGGAGACGCTGAGGCTGTCGCGCACGGAAGTCCAGCTCGCGATGTTGCAGACGACCGCGAAGATCCTCGACGAGGAACGTGGCCGCAACGACCGGAAGAAGACGGCAACGAAGTGGGCTGCTGGACTGCTCGCCGCGGGCCTGGTGGCGGTGTCCGCAGAGGCGCTTACACTTGGTATCTGGAACATCCTTCACCACTGACGAATGGCGAACCCACCACAGCAGCCGAAGCCGCTCCCGCCCGCGTTCCCGACTGAGAAAGTCGAAAAGGGCGGCGGTGGCGGTTCCGAGAAGAAGGGCCGTTAGCTCGTGCCCGACGACAAGGCGCCGCCGCCTCAGCAGCCTCAGCAGCCGCAACCCTCGGCACCGAAGCCGCTCCCTCAGCCGTTCCAGACGGAGACCGTTGAGCGCGGCGGTGGCGGCAGAGACGGCGAGAAGCGCGGCTGACGCGTCCGCCATCCGGCGCTGACGCCTCAGCGTCCGTGGTCGTCGCCGGAGCTCGTGCAGACCTACTGAGCCTGTGCCCCGTAGCCCTTCGCCTGCGCGACGAGCCTCGCGCCCGTGGAGGACAGTGTTTCGCTTACGCTCGCGCCGGTGAGCGCGCGGAAGTTCCGGACAAACCTCGAGCAGATCAGGTGGACGCTGCGTGAGACGCAGCGGTCGATGAGCGAGAAGACCGGGATCCCGCTGCGGACGTATCGGCGCCTCGAGAACGGCGAGCTCGACAACCCGCCGATCACGTACCTGGTGAACTGCGCGATCGTTCTCAACCAGCCGCTCGAGGCGGTCTGCGAGCGGGCGTGGCTGTCATGGTCAGCGTTCGATCCGCGGGTCGAGCCACGAACACACCGGGTGCAGCTCGTCAGGGCGACCTCGAAGCGGTAGGACGACCGGGAGAATCGGCCAGTTCTGGCCGCTCTGCGTCGCATGGCGTAGGCCGCTGAACACCCTTCTGGTGTGTCAGCAGATCAGCAACCTGCGATCGTCGGCCCAGCGGGTGCGTGCCGTCCGACTCGTCACGCTACGGTCACGATCCCGCATCGGAAGTGGCCGATTTTGGCCGGTCTCGAGCGCATGTCCCGGCGTCTCGTGATCTTCGATCGCGTGGCCGGAAAATGCACGACCAACACGGGACAGAAGGCGGAGCTCAGATGAGCGGCCGCAGCAGGCAGACCCGCAAGGGCGCCAAGCCGGGCGCGGTCCAGAAACCGAAGAAGGCCGGCTACCAGCGCAAGCGCGCCTCCGCGTACACCGGTCGGCTTCACGCGACGCGCGTTCCACCGACGAAGCGCGACTGGGCCGGCAAGCGCGGCCGCCGCCCTAGCTGGAAGAGCGTGGAGCTGACACAGATCGACGAGGCGACCGACTTTGCGACTGACCGCGAGCTCAGCGACCCCGTCGCGGTCATCCGCGAGCTGAAGAAGCATCCGCAGTACCTCCAGCCCGCCCGCGCTGCGATGGAGCACCTGTACGCGAAGCAGCCCGATCCGGAGAACCCGACGAAGATGGGTCGGCGGCGCTCGCACGGCGACTGGCTGCGCGGCCAGGGGGACTGGCTGCTCCTCTACCTCGCGTTCGTCCTAAGCGCTGACACGTCGCGGCTTTCGTTCTGGAACCGGTACGCCTCGAGCCCGATCTGGCAGGAGTGCGGATTCGCCGTCGCACCGGACTACGAGCTCATGCGGATCCGCTTCAACGAGCTCGAGCACTTCTGGCTCGGCGTGCGCGGCATGGGGCAGATGATCATTCGGCAGGCAGTTCGGCACGACCCGGAGATCGCGGATTTCTGGATGGTCGACTCAACCGGCTGGCAAACACCGTCCGGGCTTGAGCACTGCTGCACCGACAAGAAGCGTTGCCGCGAACTGCTGGAAGCGCAGGGCAAGAAGAAGCCCCGCAAGAAAGAGCTTCCGCCGGATGGCGACGACAGCCCGAAGGACGACATGGTTCCGGCCGAGGACGCAGGTGGAGACGAACTCGTCCGCGGCAGCGGCCGCGGCGCCCCGGAACGCCTGCGCCTGGCACCGGCAGATCTCGTCGAGAAGGAACGACACAAGGAACAAGCGACGCCCGAGCCCGATCCGGAGATCCCGCCGGACAGCGTCATCGAGCCGCTCGACGAAGACGAGACATTCCAGTACTTCCTGATCAACGGCCATCGGTACCGCACACGAGACAAGACCGCTGGCCTCCGCCACTACTCGAGCGGCAAGGGCCGCACCTGGTTCGGCGGCTACGGCAACCCGGCCGTGAACTACAAGTACGGCGCGCCCATCGCCGTCGAGACCTTCGCCGCGGACGATCAGGAATGGGATCACTACGACGACCTGTTCAACGCCGGGGTCGCGGCGACCGGCAAGACGCCGCTCGCGGTCTCGGGCGACCGGGGCTTCGCGCTCGAAGACTTCTTCGAGTACAACACCCGCCGCGGCGTCGCGACTGTCGTGCCGCATCGTGCGACGCCGGGGGAGCCCGAGCGGACCCACATGCGCAGCGACCGGTTCGATGAGCACGGCGTTCCACGCTGCGCGCACTGCGGCGGCGAAGGCGACCTGGACAGCGACGGCCTCGGCTGGTACCTCGGCAGCAACGGCGAGCCGCGCATCCGGTACCGCTGCATCGTGCCCGTGCCGGGCGTTGCCGGCTGCTTGAAGCTTCAGTCGATCGCCTGCAGTGAAGAGTGGCGGCTGCTCCAACCACTGAACCTGACGCAGCCCGTGTACCACGCGTTGCGCGAGATGCACTTCACGTTCGAGCGGATCTTCGATCACTGGCGCAAGCGCTACGGCGTCTACGGGAAGAACCCGAGCTCCTGCCTGCGGCGCAAAGGGGTCCCGGCGCAGCGGCTGCGCGCCGAAGCCGCGGTCTTCCTCGACTGGTTCCGCATCTGTCTTCGCCACGGCTTCCTCGGTTCATGGCGGACGCTGAACGACAACAAGCCGAAGAACCTGATGAGCCAGGGCGCCAAACGGCTCGGGAACGTTCTTGGTGCTCGCCGCCGGCGCATGCTCGACTTGCCGTACGGCGCCGCCGCCGAGAAGTTGAGGCTGTGGCGAGACCGGCACGCGAACAAGCCGCCTGGTGATCCGCCGCCCGGCGGAGATCCACCCGGCGAAGAGTCGACCTGGATCGACCCGCTCGAGAACTTCTAGCCGCCAGCCGCGCAGCGATCCGACGAAGACGCAATAGCCCTCGGGACGATCACCCGTGGACTTTTGCTGCCGCTACGCGCCGCCTACGCGCGCGACGAGACCCGCAGAAACGACCCGGCCGCCCGTGAAGGCGGCCGGTCGACGTTCTCGGAGCTGTCCCGCTACCGCTCCGGCACTTCTTTGGAAAGTTTCACGGAGTCGGGTGAGCAGGGGCGACAGGACTCGAACCTGCAACCCCCGGTTTTGGAGACCGGTGCGCTACCAATTGCGCCACGCCCCTGGGCTGCGTCCGATGATTGTATCGGCGGCCTTCGGGCATCACCCGGCCGTGAGCACAGTTGAAGGAGAACGGCCCGAGGGCGACGACGACCTGCTCGAGGAGCAGGAAGGCCAGGGCTACGGCGAAGACGAGGGCGAGCGCGAGGACGCCCTCGAGTCCGACGAGCAGTAGCCGGCGGACTACGATCGTCGGGTGCCGCTGGCGGCGCTCTTCACCCTGATCACGGTCGCGTTCGCCGCGATCGCGGTCTGGAGCGCCGAGGCGGGGGAGTGGTTGATCGCGGCCGCCGCAGGTGTGCTCGCGGTGTGGATGGCCACCCTCGCGTGGGCCGGGCTAAGGAAAACCCGCCGCTAGGGCGTATTCTCCCTCCGTGGCAGGTGCCGACGACACACAGTCACTTTGGCTCGAGTACCGGCGCACGAAGGACAAGGCACTCCGCGACCGCCTGATCCTGACCTACGCGCCGCTCGTGAAGTACGTCGCCGGCCGGCTCGGCTCGGGGCTGCCCGCGCACGTCGACGAGGGCGACCTCGTCTCGTACGGCCTGCTCGGGCTGATCGGCGCGATCGAGCGCTACGACCCGGGACGCGACATCAAGTTCGAGACGTACGCGATCGCACGCATCAAGGGCGCGATCATCGACGAGCTGCGCGCGCTCGACTGGGTGCCGCGCTCGGTGCGGTCACGCGCCCGCGAGATCGAGCGTGCGATCGCCGAGCTCGAGGCGAAGCTCGGCACCGCGCCGGACGACGAGCAGATCGCGGCGAAGATCGGCATCACCGTCGAGGAGCTCGAGGAGTCGCTCACCGACATCTCGCGCTCGTCGATCGCCGCCCTCGACGAGCTCTGGTCGGTATCGGGCGAAGGCGACCAGGTCTCGCTGCTGGACACGATCGAGGACGAGTCCGGGCCGCGGCCGGATGCGGCCCTCGACGAGACCGAGCTCCGCGAGGCGCTCGCCGACGCGATCGCCCGGCTGCCCGAGCGGGAGAAGCTCGTCGTCACGCTCTACTACTACGAAGAGCTGACGCTGCGCGAGATCGGCGAGGTGCTCGGTGTGACCGAGTCGCGGGTCTCACAGCTGCACACGAAGGCGATCCTGCGCCTGAAAGCCCGCCTCTCCGGCGGCACTGCAGCCCGCGTCTAGCTCCACACGATCTTTAGCGAATCGCAACGTAGGTCTTAGCAGCGGCTTAGGGCCGGGCCCGAAGCTGGAGAGCACATGGAACGTGTCTCCCGGATCGCCACGGCCCGCAGGAACGTCCGCATCACCCGGTACGCGATCGGCGCTTCGGCGGCGGTCGCGCTGGCGGCGTTCGCGGCCGCCGCCCGAGCCTCCCACCCCGGATCGCATCAGCCCTCGGTGAGCTCCGGTCAGGCGGCGGCCGCATCGTCCTCGTCCGGGTCGAGCCAGAGCTACGGCTACGGCTCCTTCGGCGGCGGTTCGTCGATCGGCCCGTCCGGCAGCGCGAGCCCGCAGATCCAGAGCGGAGGATCGTGATGAACCGCTTCCGCTCGATGGGCTGCGAGGTCGTCGTCCCGTTCGGGGCGCCGCTCGCCGAGGTGCGCCGGCTCTTCGTCGCGCGCGACACGCGTTTCAGCCGCTTTCACGCTACCTCCGAGCTCAACCGTGTCAACGCCGCGCCCCTCGGCCTGACGCTCTGCTCGGAGGACTTCGCGTCGATGCTCTCCCTCTCACTCGACGCGGCACGTGCCACCGACGGCTTGATCTCCCCCTGCGTCGGTGACGCGATCACCTCTGCCGGCTACGACCGCGACTTCGCACTGCTTCCTCGCGATGTCGGTGCGGTCGAGCCGGCGGAGGTGCCTCCCTGGACGGCGGTGTCCGTCCGTGGGCGCGGCATCCTGCGCACCGCGCCCGTGAGGTTTGACCTGAACGGCGTCGTCAAAGGCAAGACGGTCGACGACGCGCTCGCGACGATCGGCCGCGGCTTCGTCTCGGCCGGTGGCGACGTCGCGGCCAACGATCCGGTGGTCGTCGGACTGCCGGCGGGGGGCAGCATCACGCTGCACAGCGGAGGCCTTGCGACGAGCAGCGTCGGGACCCGGCGCTGGCTCGCCGCGGGGCGGCCGCAGAACCACCTGATCGACCCGCGCACGGGCCGGCCCACCGACAGCCCCTGGCTTCATGTCTCGGTTGCGGCCGGTTCGTGCCTCGCGGCGGACGTCGCCGCGAAAGCTGCGCTTCTCCTCGGAGACGAAGGGCCGGCCTGGCTCGATGCCCGGAGCCTGGCCGGCCGTTTCGTCGGCCACGACGGCAACGTCGTGCTGAACCAGTCCTGGTCCGACCAGGCGCCGCTCGCCGCGGCGGCATGAGCACGAGTATTTGGTACTTCGCCCGCTCGGCGGGGATCGTGGCGTACCTGCTGCTCTCGTCGTCGGTGCTGCTCGGCGTCGGGCTCGCAGGGAAGACGCAGATCGCCTGGCCGCGCTTCGCGGTCGAGGAGGTCCACCGCTTCCTCGGCATCCTGACCGGCGTCTTCATCGTGCTGCACGGCGGGACGCTGCTCCTCGACCACGTCGTCCATACCGGGATCACGCAGCTCGTCGTCCCGTTCACGTCCTCGTACCGGCCGTTCGCGGTCGGGCTGGGCGTGTGCGCGGCCGAGCTCGTCGCCGCCGTCGGCATCACCACCTGGCTGCGGCCGCACATCCCGCACAGGGCCTGGCGGACGGTGCATTACCTCGCCCTGCCGGCCTGGCTGCTTGCCTCGGCGCACGGATTGCTCGCCGGCACCGACCGCTTCGATCCATGGTTCGCGGCGATCGCCGCCGGTGCGTTCTCCGCCGTCGCGTTTGCCACGATCGCGCGCTTCTCGCCGCGGCGAAACCCGGCGTAGGATTCGAGGGCAACCTAGCCAGGAGGACTCGATGCCCATCGAAGCCGGGAAGATCCGCAACGTCGCCGTCGTCGGCCACCGCGGGACGGGCAAGACCTCGCTCGTCGAGGCGATGCTCTTCCAGGCGGGAAAGACGAAC
>Ga0070741_10000953_pt1 | contig 95120 bp, 69 predicted proteins | sample Coa_R1_4_FD_66440 | JGI IMG/M metagenome (GOLD analysis project Ga0070741, IMG submission 66440) | Surface soil microbial communities from Centralia Pennsylvania, which are recovering from an underground coalmine fire - Coalmine... | ecosystem: Environmental > Terrestrial > Soil > Unclassified ...
TCGCGCACCAGGCCCAGCAGCAGGTGTTCGGTGGAAACATAGTTCTCGCCGAGACGTCCGGCCTCTTCCTGAGCGAAGAACACAACGCGCCTTGCCCGCTCGGTAAATCGCTGCCACATGGTTGTTTCTCCTTTTACCTAACCCCGTCGTCCCGGCAGAACTTCGGTCTCCTCTTCCGCTTCCCTGGCCGTCCGTTCCAGGATTCGGGCGCGCAGTTCACTATCCAGCGCTTCCAGGTCGAGCGCGCGCAGTTGATCGCCGATGCGCCGCATCGCCTCGGCCTCCCGTCGGCAGCCCGCGCACCTTGCCAGGTGCAGGGCCACTTCCGATTTCCGCAGGAGCGACAGTTGGCCGTCTACATACGCTTTCAAATCGTCTCGTATCGTTTCACAGTTGCTCATAGCGGTCTCTCCCTGGCCCTGTCGGGCAGCCGCGCGCTGCCGTTGCCCAGCACATAGTCGCCCAGACGGTCGCGCAGACGGCGGAACGCAGTAGACAGCCGCGACTTGACCGTTCCCACCGGTATCTCCAGCACCTCCGCGCACTCCTGATAGGTCAGCCCCAGCATCTCGCACAGCACCACCACGTCATGATGATAGGGCGGGAGCTCGTTCAAGGCCCGCCGCACCCGATCGGAAAGCTCGCACTTCTCCACCGCTTGCATTGGGTCGGCCCGCCAATCCGCCGACGCGCAGGCGGTCTGCTCGTCATAGGGGATAATCTCTTGCCGGGAACGCTTGCAGTATTTCAGGCAGTGGTTGACGGCGACGCGGTACACCCAGGTCGCCAGCGCCGAATCGCCCCGGAAGGCGCCGATACTGCGATAGAGGTCCACAAAAATATCCTGAATCACGTCCTGCGCATCCGTAGAATTAGCGACAAATTGCCGGACAAGACGCTGCACGCGCGCCCCGTAGATGTCTACAAACTCCTCAAAGGCCCGCGTATCGCCGTCCCGGATACGTTCTGCCAGGCGCTTGTCGTTGCGCATCGAAGTGTTCTCTCGCCGTCTCGCAGCCACTATGCTACAGCCAGGGCTTGATAGACTGAATTTGTGCCTGTCACTAACATTGGGTATCGAGTCCGGGCAAAAGGTTCACGCCGTAGGCAAAAGAGTTTGTCGGCAGGCAAAATAAAAAAGACGGGCACTAAAAGTACCCGTCTATGTGGCCTACGGCCAACCGTCCTTGCGGACGGAAAAGCTTCCTTTCGGCAGGTAGATGCCTTCCTAGAGAGGCGATAACCTTCCTTAACAGGGCGTCCGAAGGACGCTTGGCGGCAATGCCGCCCTCCAGCCGGGTATTTTCAATGCCCGGCAGAAGAAGCAGGCTACCGAGACAAGTACGTTCTGTACCCGGCACAGCGAGAGGACGATGGGGAACGGGTTCCTCTGCTTAACCTTTGAGCACAGCGCCCTGGCTGCCGCTCGTCACCATCTTCTGATAGCGGCCCAGCCAGCCGAAATTGAGGCGCGGCGCGGGCGGAGTCCAGGCGGCGCGCCGGCGCTCCAGCTCCGCCGGCTGCACCAGCAGATCGAGGCGGCGGTTGGGGATGTCAATGGCGATGGTATCCCCGTCCTCGACCAGCGCAATCGGCCCGCCCTCCGCCGCCTCCGGGCTGACGTGGCCGATGGAGCCGCCGCGCGTCGCGCCGCTGAAGCGGCCATCCGTGATCAGCGCGACCTTATCGCCCAGGCCCATGCCCGAGATCAGGCTCGTGGGGGCCAGCATCTCCTGCATGCCCGGCCCGCCCTTCGGCCCCTCGTAGCGGATGACGACGACGTGGCCCGGCTTGACCTTGCCGCCCTCAATGCCCTCAACGGCCTCGTCCTGGCTGTCAAAGCAGATCGCCTCGCCCTGGAAGACCAGCATCTTCGGGTCCACGCCCGCCGTCTTGATGACCGCGCCCTCCGGGGCCAGGTTGCCGAACAGGATCGCCAGGCCGCCCGTCTGCGAGTAGGCGTTCTCCAGCGGACGGATCACCTTCGGATCGCGAATCTGGGCGTCGGCGATGTTCTCCCCCAGCGTCTTACCGGTCACGGTGGGGCAGTCCAGGTTCAGCAAGCCCGGAACGCGCGCGATCTCCTTGAGGATGGCAGAGATGCCGCCCGCGTTGTGGACGTCCTCCATGTGATATTCCAGGCCAGTCGCGGGATCGGCCTTGCTCGGCGCGACCTTGCAGATGTTGGGCACGCGCGCCGAAAGCGCGTTGATGCGTCCCAGGTCGTACGCCACGCCCGCCTCGTAGGCGACGGCCAGCGTGTGCAGCACCGTATTGGTCGAGCCGCCCATCGCCATGTCCAGGATCAGGGCGTTGTCGAGGCTTTCGCGGGTGACGATGTCGCGCGGCTTCAGGTCCAGGCGGATCAGTTCCATGATCTGGGCGGCGGCGCGCTTGAAGAGGGCGACCCGCTCCGGGTTGAAGTTCTCACGTGTGCCGGCCAGGATGGTCCCGTTGCCGGGCAGCGCCAGGCCGAGGGCTTCGTTGAGGCAGTTCATGCTGTTGGCGGTGAACATGCCGGAGCAGGAGCCGCAGGTCGGGCAGGCGAAGGTCTCGATCTCGGTCAGCTTCTCCTGGGAGATGCGGCCCGCCCGCAGCGCGCCGACGCCCTCAAAGACGGTGACCAGGCTCATCGCCTTGCCGTCGCTGGCCTTGCCCGCCGCCATCGGCCCGCCGGAGACGAAAATGGTCGGGATGTTGACGCGCATGGCGCCCATCATCATGCCCGGCACGATCTTGTCGCAATTGGGGATGCAGACCAGGCCGTCAAAGCAGTGGGCGCGCGCCATCGTCTCCACGCTATCGGCAATGATCTCGCGGGAGGGCAGGCTGTACTTCATGCCATCGTGCCCCATCGCAATGCCGTCGTCTACGCCGATGGTGTTAAACTCGAACGGCACGCCTCCCGCCTCCCGGATCGCCTCCTTGACGATCTCGCCGACCTTATTAAGATGGACGTGGCCGGGAATGATCTCCACAAAAGAGTTGCATACGCCGATGAAGGGCTTGCCCATGTCGGTATCTTTGACGCCCGCCGCGCGCAGCAGCGAACGGTGTGGGGCGCGATCAATGCCCCGCTTGATCACATCAGAACGCATAACGTTTCCCTCCGCCTCCATTATACCTTGCGTCTCTGCCTTAACTCCTGCTCGCCCGCATTAGCAAATCCTCATGCGGAGATCGAACGGCAGAGCCTTACTGATGGGCGCGCAGATCGGCCTCGATCTTTGCCTGGACGGCGGCGCGCGCCTCCGAAGAAACGCCCAGGCCGGATAGCAGTGTATTCGCCATGACGCGATTGCCCGCGACGTTCATATGAACGCCGTCGTAGGTCAGCAGGTTGTCTCGCCCGCCGGTCCTGTTACGATAGACCGTGATCAGGGCGCGAAAGGGACGCTGGTAATCCACGAACAGGGCGTTGTGGGAGCGGGCGATCTCCTGCAAGGCCGCGTTGTAGCCGACGAGCTTGGCGTTCTCGCGGTTGTGAAGGTCTTCGTGAATGACGGTCGTGGAGAGCAGGACGACTCGCGCGCCCGCCTTCTCCGCCTGCGTCACCATCGCTTCGACGTTGCTGCGGTAGGCGTCGAGCGGGATGCCGCGCGGCCCGTCGCCGAGCGGGTGGTTGTCGAAGAAGCCGTGCCAGACATCGTTAACGCCGACGCTGATGGTCACGAGGTCGGGCTTTTTGTCCAGCACGTCGCGCTGAAAACGCGCCAGCATATCGTTGGAGCGGTGGCCGGAAATGCCCGCGTTGATCACTTCGATGGGCCGCTGCGGATAGATGACGGCCAGATAGTGGCGCAGCAGCCAGACATAGCCGCCCGGCATCTCGCCCTGCTCCGTGATGCTATCCCCCAGGCAGACGATCCGATGCACGCCTTTGAGCGCCGGGGGCACTTCCGGCGCCTGCGCCACGCAGGGCGCGCACAGGGCCACGAGCAGCAGGAGACAAACCAGAAACCGCATGCCGATGCCTCTCCCTTCCGAGAAATGTTGGTTCTGGCCGACAATTCGGCGGGAGGCCCGATACTTTCCTGCCTGGATGACAAAACGGCAGGCCCCTCCCGCTCTCGGCCGCGGGGGATGGCATCTACATTCGGCAGATAGCTCAGACAAAAAGGGCGCAGAACGGTGGAGGCCCTCTATTCTGCGCCTAAAGTAAGGAACTCATGGAGGTAAGTTATCCCACAGACGGGCAATTGGTGCACCTTGTTCCCAAAAGTGGTAGCTTGCCAGAGGGCAGGCCAGGACGGAAAGCCGAAACTATGGGACGCTGAGGAGGAGTATAGTCTTCTATAAAAAATGCTGCCTCTCCCAGCTGCGCCGTAGAGCGCTTGGAGAGAGGCAGCATTTTGTCCTGGGAGCCCAAGTATAACCTACGGCCCTGCCGATGTCCCCCATCGGCAGGCGGCTTTTCGGCTTCACCTTTAGGCGGACGGAATCATGAGAAGATGCAGGCCGTGCCATCGGCAGCCTTAAGCCCGGATATCCGAGGCCATGCTGCCCTCGCCCGATCCGTCAACGGTGCCCGTGTTGAATGGCTCTTCGGGGCTCACGCCTGGCTTACCGACATCTCTCTTGGAGGCTGGCGGATGGGGGTTGCCTACGCCATTGATATCGCCGCTGACGCCGGTGACGGCGATTCCGCCCGCTTCCGTGACGCGCGTATGCCGCCTGGTTTTGCCAACGGGCTCCGGAACGGCGTCGGCTTCCGGCCCACCGAGGGTATCCGCTCCCGCCGCCGTGTAGATATCGGCGGCCACGCCGGCTTGCAGAACATCATGGAGATCCTCATTGACCATCTCGGGCGATCCCTCCACGAGATCGTCTTCATCTACCGCGGCGGTGGTGTTGCGCAGCGCGCTGCCGGTATCCAGGGTGCCCTGTCCACCTGTATCCACCTGTTTATCTTGTTTATCTTGACGTGGCATCGTTATCTCCTTCCGGTTCAGGCTCTGCGGGCGGGGCATCGGGGTTGGGCTCGGGCTGCGAGGAAGTGGGCGCGGGCGCCTCTTGTTCTGTCGGCTTGGGGGCCTCCCCAATGCAATGGGGGTATCCGTCCTGCAGGGCCACCACCTCCCGCACTTTCTCCAGATCGACTATGGGCAGCAAGCCCAGCTTCTTCAGTCTCTGCTCTACGTATGCCAACGAGGCCAGCCCCCGATGGTAGATGTCCGGGGAGACGCTCAGGTAGTACCGGTTGCCCTCCTGGCCTATCTTGACCGGCTGATAGAGCGAGTAGATCGGCATGCCGACCCGAACTTGCCCAAACATCCGGTGTCCCGCCTCGGGATAGAGGCGCACGCAGCCGTGCGAGGCCGCCCTGCCGATGCTGGTGAGCGTCGGGGTGCTGTGAAATCCAACCTGGCAGCCGCTCCAGCCCATCCACCGATCCCCCAGCGGGTTACGCGGACCGGGCGGAATCAGCGTCCGCCGAGCGCCTTCCCTGCGTACCATCGCTTCCGGGGCCTCAAAGATTGGATCCTGGATCTTGCACTCCACCTTGAACGTGCCGGTGGGAGTGGGCCAGGAGGGACGCCCGACGGCGGTAGGATAGCGCGCCAGGAACTGCCCGTGACGGAATACATAAACGCCGCGTTCGGGAATATTCAGGACGCAGCCCTCTTGCGGCTGAGCCGGCAGGATAAAGCGGGTGGGCAGCAGCAGCCGGGTGCCTGGCCGGGGCCGCTGCCTGGTCAGATGGTTAAGCTGTGCCAGGGTCAGTCGATCCGTTCCGTAACGGCGGGCAATGCGCAGCAGCGTATCTCCAGGCTGAACCGTATACCACGCCTCCGCGCCAATCACGGGCGGAAGCGGCTGCGTCCGGGAAGCCGGCAACGGCGGCTTCGCCGCCTGATTCGGCGCGCTTGGCGCGCTCTGTCCTCCCTGGCACGCGATGGTCAGCAAAAGCGGGAGCGCCAGTGAATTTAACACTCTCCTCTATCCTCCTTCCCTCTCCACAGGCGATGAGATCGGTACGGTTCCAAGAGAAGACGGGGTACGGGACGCATTGGTTCCTCGCCCCCGAGCCACGAGGCATGAGCCACGAATCACGAGTCAGGCACGGGATGCATTGGTTCCTCGCGCCCTGCGAATGGAGTCTTTCCCGAAAAGGCCGCCTTCCCCGAAAAGGGGAGACGAAAACCCAACAAAGAGCTTAGGCCCCAGGATCGCCTTTTGCCGTCTGAATGGGCGTTCTAGAGGCCCAAACCCGCGCTAATGGCGGGTACGGCAAGCCGCCAAAACCAATCCCCAGGACGGAAAGGAGACTTCCCATGGCAGAAGACGTGCGGGATAAACTGATACGCTATCTGGATGATGCCTGGGCGGTGGAGAAATCTCTTGTCTCCGCGCTCAAGGATATGGCCGATAACACCAATGATGCGGCTGTGCGCGCGCTCTACGAGCAGCACAGCCGCGAGACCCACGACCAGGAGGAGCGCCTGGAGGCGCGCATCCGTGCCCTGGGCGCCGAGCCCAGCGGCAGTAAGGGACTGCTCAATAGCCTGATGGCCAAGATCAGCGAAATGCTCAACACCTTCCACAGTGAGGCAGATAGAACCACCCAGGATCTGGTTAAGGCTTTCGCCATCGAGAACTTCGAGCAGGCGATGTACCAGGCGCTGATGGCTTACGCGCAGGCCATCGGGGACAATGAGACCGTTTCCCTGGCGAACCAGCTCATGCAGGAGGAGCGGCAGGCTGCCGATAAGGTCTGGGCGCAGATCGCCCCTGCCGCCACCCGGCCTCTCCAGGAAGCCCGGCCGCCCGCTGGTGTCGGCGTCTCCTAAGTAAACGTTAACGCTGCACATTCACGCTTAGATTCGAGCGAGGATTGTGCAGCTTGGATTCATTTCTACAATGCAGGCGCGGCAAATACATATTTCACTTGCCGCGCCTGATCCTCCTTTGCTCTCTACCACCCTGAGACAACGCCTCTCGGCTTTTGTGGCTCCCACTTCTTCACCGAATACGCGTTATGGTACAATAGCGGCGGAGGTTGTCCCTCCTTTCCGGTAGCCATTTGAGAAGCCGTTGTGAGAGCGGCATTCCGGGGAGGCTCTATAGGAGCCTGCGAGAGGCAATCCTGCTTGATGGCAGGGCTATCTCACTAGTGGAGAACACTGGTGGAGAAGAGGAGGCAAGGCCGATGGCACACGGTATCCAACTCACGGACGAACAGTTGCGGGAGGCGCTGAGCACACTATCTGGCTGGGAGCTCAAAGAGGGCAAGCTGCACAAAAGCTTTCGGTTTGCCGACTTCGTGCAGGCATGGGGCTTCATGTCGCGCGTGGCGCTGCTGGCCGAGAAGCTGGACCATCACCCCGAATGGTTCAACGTCTATAACACGGTGACGGTGGATTTGAGCACCCACGACGCGGGCGGCATCACGGCCCTGGATGTGCAAATGGCGCTGAAGATGGACGCCCTGAACACAACGACTGTGTTTGGGAGTAGATAGAAGCCCGGCAGTATGGGGGCTGGACAGAAGGGCAGGGGAAGGCAATAGAGAGGCGACGCCGAGGTGTCAACGGCAAGCGACGCGCTTCCGAATAAGCTATCCGGTAAGCCGATTTATAGCTTCTTGAAGTATATGACGGACGGTATCCCGGTATACCCCGATTTCTCATAGGCTCGCCTAGCCGGTGCATGGGAGGGGTCTCCACCCGTGCGAACGATTGCCAGTTTCATGCCGGCTTCTATCATCTTTTGCAATGCGAAGTCGCTCAACGCGGTGCCGATCCCTAGGTTCTGGTGATCCGGATGCACGGCCAGCAATTGTACTTCCCCCTTCTCTTCGGTATGGTTTAGTTCATAGGCCACAAAACCGACGACCTGCTCTTCTCGTTCTGCAACCCAGACTAGGGTATTCTCCGGTTCACGGCAGACGTCTTCGATGGCTTTTCGCTGGCTTCCCCTCCAATCCGGGTAGACGATTGGGTAGATTTCCGAACCTAAGATTTGCTCAAAGGAAGCAAACACTGGTTCCCATGCCAATAGCGATAGCTGCATAATCTCTTCGACGTCCGGGTTACGCATCCGTCGGATATGCCAGTTCATGAGCGATTACCTTTGGTAAAGCGATGTTATCCGCACCGCGCGGCATCATCCATTTATCCCCGTGCGGCCCCTCCTCACTCACCGGCGAGGAAATCAGCATTGGTCAGGCTGGAGGGTTTGCGGAACTTCACACTGCCATCGTAGCGCAATCCGACAAAGCCATCACTATGTCGGAAGGGATAGTGTGTGTGCATGCTATCCTTGGCCTGGGGAAATGGGTCCCAGACGGGGCCGACATGGCCAGAGCGGGTATCGGCGCAGCCCGGCGTTCGCGCGTGGTCCCAGACATAGAGGACCGTGGGCCGGGTAATGGCGGCGTCCGGCTTGCCCATCGGCCCGCCCGTGATGTAACTCATCGCATAGCCAACCTGCCACCGTATGTCGGCGGGACATTTGAAAATCTGCGTGCTCTTCGCGTAGGGCTGGATGAAGCCGATGTTGTAGTGCGGGTACGGGCCGGGAGAGTCGGAGGGAACGGAGTTATCGTAGGGCGCCCACCAGGTTTCGTGAGGGCCGGTCCAGGGAAGCGGGGCCAGGTTCTGAATGGCGCATAGCTCTTGCCCGGCGCGTCGGGACAGAAACGGTAGCGCGCGCTGACCCCATCGTAGTCTTGCCGGTACATGCTGAGCGACAGCCCGAGTTGATGCACGTTGCTGGTACAGGTCGCCTGACGCGCTTTAGCCCGCACCTGGGAAAAGACAGGAAACAGAATTGCCGCTAAGATAGCGATAATAGCGATAACGACGAGCAATTCAATCAGAGTAAATCCGCGCTTCATGTCCCTGACTCCTCCAACCTGCGCTTGCTCTCCCCGGCTGTCAATCGAAAGGCCGAAGTTTGTTTCCTTATTTACCTGGGCAACCTGGGAAAGAATAGCAGATTCCCTGCCTGCCGCCAATCCGTTTCCAAGCGCCGGTCAGGAAAGTTTGCTTGGGCGCTAGGGTATACTATTTCGCACGGATTGGCGCAGGACCCTAGGATGAGGAGTACGAACTCATGCCTAAAGAGACAGCCGAGAAACGACGCATACAGCGTCATATCACCAACCTCAACAGCCCCGACGAGAACGTCTCTGCTCGTGCCGAAGGCTACCTCATCCGCTACTATGGCTCAAGGGCGCTCGAACAACTGCTGGAAGCGTGCCATCATCCGAACCCGGTGGTTCGATTTCGGGCGGCCTGGGTGTTGGGCTACACCCACGATCCACGGGCCTATGAGACGATCCTGCGCCTTACGGACGATCCTGACGAGCGTGTGCGTTACGATGCTACGGTTGCTCTTGGCATTCTAGGCGACGAGCGTGCGATAGAGCCACTGACCCGGATATACTTAAGCCAAGATGAAACTCGTCCGGCAGGTATGGCCTCTCATCGAATGGGGCCGAAGGCAGTTCCAGCCTTAATCGAGGTTCTGCGCCAGGGTAATGCGCATGTGCGGCACTCAGTGGTTAATGTGCTGGGTGGCCTAGCTCAGGATTATGGAGATAAACGCTGTATCGAGTTGCTACAAGGCTGCCTCAATGACCCTGACCCGCTAGTGAAGAAGGATGCGGAATTCTGGTTGGAAGAACTTGGTAGGGCTGAGTTATCCATCTGTACCTGAGTCTCGCCTCACGGCGGCAGAAAGCAGAGGAACCTACGACCTGGACAGACGAATCGCTACGGAGACTATACCGACAGATAGCGCCGCGTTGACGATGCGCGGGCGGGGCGGACTGGCGGCTATCTGCTGCGCGGTCATGTTCCTCTTTGCCCTCTATCTGGGCGGGGTGAGCGTGCTGCTGCCATTTCTGGGCAAAACGTTTGGGCTTGGCCCGGAGGTCGAGGGGAGGCTCTTCCCGGCGGACTTCGGCGGCTTCGTGGTCGGTGTGGTGGTCTGCGGCTACCTCTCGGACCGATGGGGCCGCAAGGCGGTGCTGCTGCTGGGATTGTCGGGCTATGCGCTGGGGCTGGCGCTATTCGGAAAGGCGCCTACGTTCAACCTGGCGCTGCTGGCGGCGGCGCTGTTCGGCGCCGGCAGCGGCGCTATGGAGACGGTAGCCAGCGCGCTGGCCTCCGATCTCTACCCGGGGCGGCGCGCGTTTATGATCAACGCCATCCAGGTAGCCTTCGGCGTGGGCGCGGCCATCGGCCCGACCCTGGCCTACCGCCTGCTGGCAATCGGGACCAACTGGCGCATGCTCTATCTCGGATTGGCCCTTGCCAACGTGCTGCTGTGCGTGGCGCTGGCGCTGCAATCTGTTCCGCGCTCGGCGCACGGCCCGGAGGCGTTGAACTTTCGCACATTGTTGGCCGTCTTAAAGAGGCCGGCCTTCGGCGCGCTCTGCCTGGCGCAGGGACTCTATGTCGGGGCGGAGACGGGATTTTTCCTCTGGATGCCCACGTATTTCCAGGCGAGGCTGCCGGGAGGCGCGGCCTGGGCCGGCCTGGTCGTCACCGTGTTCTGGCTGGCCATGACCGTCGGGCGGGTGACGACGGGCGCGCTGGTGGAGCGGATGCCGCTGCTCCGCCTGGCCCAATGGTTGGCCTGGTGCGGCGCCCTCTGCTCGACGCTGGCGCTGATCGGGAGCACGCCGGCCTGGGTGATGCTGTGTGTGGCGCTGACCGGGCTGTTCTTCTCCGGCATCTACGGCGTCGTGCTGGCTGAAACCGGAGCGCGCTTCCCGACCGTCGCCGGAACGGCCTTTGGCGGCGTCGTGGCGCTGGGCGGCCTGGGCGGGGCGGCGCTGCCCTGGGCTATCGGCGCGCTGGCCGCGACGCCGCTGGATTGGCGCGGCGCGCTCGCGCTGGTGCCCCTGAGCATGGCTTTGCTGGCGCTCATCGCGCCCTGGCTGAAACGGAGTTAGGTTCCTCATGTCTCGCATTATGGCCCTGGATGTGGGCGAAAAGACCATCGGCGTCGCCTTCAGCGACGAGACGGGAACCCGCGCGTTCCCCGCAACCACGATTGTGCGGCAGGAGGGCAAGAAGCGCGATATGGCGGCGCTCCGCCAACTGGTAGCCGAGAATGAGGTCAAGGAGATCGTCGTCGGCCTGCCGCTGATGCTCGACGGCACGCGCGGCATCCAGGCCGAAAAGGTCGAGGAGTTTATCAAGGTCTTGCGAAACAACGTGCGCATACCGATAACTACACAGGATGAGCGGCTCTCCACCAGCGAGGCCGAGCGCGTCTTGATCGCCGCCGACCGCCGCCGGGAAGAGCGCAAACGCACGGTGGACTCTATGGCTGCCTGCCTGATACTCCAGACCTATCTCGACCGCAGGCGCAATCTAAAGGAACAAAGCGAGGACGAGGAGACGGCATGAGCGTGCGCGGTAAGCAACCGGAACTGATCGAGACGCCGGCCCGCAAGGCGCGTGCCGTCGCTCGCCGCCGATGGCGGCGCTGGATAACCGGGCTTGTGCTTGGGCTGCTGGTTGCGGCGGCGCTCGCCGTCGCCGGACTTCTGCCGCTGTTCCGGCCCATCTCCACCACGCCGCATCCCAGAGAGGTACGCATCCCCTCCGGCGTCACCGTGGCGCGCATCGGCCAGTTGCTGGAGCGGCGCGGCGTGATCCGCAGCGCGCTCGCCTTCGACTGGTACGTGCGCTGGCGCGGCGTCGGCGACAGGCTCAAGGCGGGCCGCTACGAGCTCTCCGGCGACATGACGCTGGACCAGATTATCTCCGCGCTCCAGACCGGCGGGATGGAAGACCGGATTAAGGTGACGATCCCGGAAGGGTACACGCTCAAACAGATCGCCGAGGCGCTGGAGGCCAAGGGTATCGCTGACGCCAGAGCGTTTCTCAAGCAGGCCACCGACCCGGAGGGGATCGCCGAATGCAGCGCCGATTTCCCGCTTCCCCGCCGCTCGCTGGAGGGCTACCTGTTTCCCGATACCTACGCCTTTCCACCCCATACGCCGCCCGTCCATATCCTAAATACCATGCTGCTGAACTTTTCCCGGCGGTTCGTCCGTCCCTATCAACAGGAAATTGCGTCTAGCGGGCGCAGCTTGCACGCAATCGTTACCGAGGCTTCCTTGATTGAGCGTGAGGCCCGCGTGCCGGAGGACCGCGCCCGCATCGCCGGAGTGCTGGAAAATCGGCTGAAGCAAGGCATGCGGCTGGAAGTAGACGCCACCGTGCTCTACGCGCTCGGCCACCATAAAGACCAGGTGCTCTACAAGGATTTGCAGGTCAACTCGCCGTATAACACCTATCGGCATACCGGATTGCCCCCCGGCCCAATCGCCAATCCCGGCCTGGAGGCGCTCCGCGCCGCCCTGCACCCGGAAAAGAACGATTTCCTGTACTACGTAGCGCGCCCCAACGGTCAGCACATCTTCACGCGCAGCCTCGTCGAGCATGAAGCCGCCAAACGCCAAGCCCGTCTAGAACGGCAGCAGGAGAGCGCAAAGGAGGCTTCGCCCGGTGGATGACGCGCAGAATATAGAATTGAGCCCGGAGGCGCCGCCCTCGGAAGCGTTAGAGACCGGCAGCGCCGACGCCCCGGCGGAGACGCCCGCCCCGGCGGAGGCAGGGCACCCGCACCGGCGCGGGATGCTGATCTTCTGCCCGCACCGTGTCGTCGAGTCGGTGGCCCAGATCACGCCGGAAGAGCTGGCGGAGCGGGGCATCCAGGGCATCATCCTGGATCTGGACAACACGCTGGTGCTTTGGCAAAAGGAGGAGATGACCGAGGAGGTCCTCGCCTGGCTGGCCTCCCTGAAAGCGGCAGGCTTTAAGCTGAGCATCCTGTCCAATTCCATTTTGAGCCGACGGTCGGAGCGCATCGCCGAGCGGCTTGGCTGCCCGAATATCCGCAAGGCGCGCAAGCCCAGCCGCAGCGGGTTCCACCGGGCGATGGCCGCAATGGGCACGACGCCCCATAACACCGCCATCATCGGCGATCAGATGTTTACCGATATCTGGGGCGGCAATCGCTGCGGCATCTATACCATCATGGTCAAGCCGATCCATCCGCGTGAGTTCCCTTATACGCGCTACGTCAGCCGCCCATTGGAGCGGTTCTTGCTGAACCGCTTTAACCGGCAGGGGCATATTTGACCTAATATCCAATCCGGTGAATTTCTTCCCATATGCGCTGCACCTTGAGGTAGCCATACGATAAGTATTCCATCGGACTTGATATAACCCCCCGTCCCCCTTCCCTGCGAGGGAAGGGGGTGACCCGGCTTCTCTCTCCCCTCCCCTGTTCTTGGGGGTCGCGAGGCGGGGGCTGTGGCAAGGCGGAGGCAGGGGCCGTAACCCTGCCGACCCTTGCAGTCCATTGCAGGCCCGACCCTGGCAGTGGGTGGCTGCAGGCTGGGGTGAGGTCTATCGGGGGTGAAGGCAGTCTATTTTGCAAGTTATGGCAACGAATTTACATCACGAAGCGTATTGGATCTGGGAGGCATCCCGGAACATTTTTGTTAACTTATGTCGTCTGACCTATCAGGTAGAGCAGTCCCTTTCGTGAGCGGCAACACGAAAGTGGTTGGCGTCTTCGGCTTCCCCGTCGAACACAGCCTTTCCCCGGCGATGCACAATGCCGCTTTTGCCGCGCTCCGGCTCTCATACATTTATATTCCTTTTCCTGTGCGTCCCGAGGCCCTTGGCCCGGCCATACGAAGCCTGCCAGCATTGGGAATCGTCGGAGTCAACCTGACGATCCCGCATAAAGAGAGCGTCCTGCCGTTCCTGGACGACATCACAACCGAAGCCCGCGATGTGGGGGCGGTGAACACCGTCCACTGCGTTGAGGACAAGCTGCTCGGCGACAACACCGACGGGCGCGGCTTTTATGAGCCACTGCGCGAGCTCGGCGTTGACCTGCAGGGCAAGCAGGCGGTGGTGCTGGGAGCGGGCGGGGCGGCGCGCGCCGTCGTCTTCCGGCTGGCCCGCGAAGGCGCGCATATCGTGCTGGCGAACCGCACGCCCGAACGGGCGGAGCGGCTGGCGCAAGCCGTCGCCTCCGCCGGATTCGGTGCGGAGGCCGTGCGCCCTCTGGCTCTGGATCAGACACAGGAAATTGCGGACGCTATCGCCGGGGCAGAACTGCTGGTCCACACAACGCGCATCGGCATGTATCCAGAGACCGATGCCCTGCCGCCCGTTCCCCTGGAAGCGTTCCATCCGACCCTGTTGGTCTACGATCTGGTCTACAACCCGGTCGAGACGCAACTGCTCAAACAAGCGCGCAAGCATGGCTGCCGCACGCTCACCGGCGTGAAAATGCTGGTCTACCAGGGTGCGGTTGCCTTTCAGCGCTGGACGGGCCTCTGGCCGCCAACCGAGATTATGGAAAAAGCGGTCTTGCAGGGGCTCGGACCGTCCGAAAATGCGTAGGCGGTCGCATAGAGCTCGCTAATCGCTCCTGCCTGGCGGGGGAGGCTTTTTTGCGTTTCCTGCCCAGGCAATGTTTATAGATCGTGACCTGGGCGCTGCCAGGAACCCTTTTGCGTTGGGGAACGTATTGGTGCCAATCATCCGGAGATGCCCCGCCTCTTGTGCGTGGGCAACAGGAAGTAGAAATACAGGGCAGGCGCATGTTCGTCTCCTCACAGGGAGGATCGTCTGCTTCGCGGAGAAGGGGAAATCGCTATGTGTGATGACCCTGATGAGAAATACAGAAGTACTTGCGTGGTTAAAAGCAGTGTGTTATAATCGGGCGATCAACGCGGAACCATTCTCTAGAGGGGCTTCGGTTTGGGTAATCGCTCCCAACGGTGTTGACGTATCTCCTCAGCAGCAGGCTGCGTGAGATTGATCCACACGGCTGGGAGTGTCTACCTCGGTTTGGTGCTGTAGCCCGAAATCACCGATGTAAACACGTATCAGGAAGATAGTGGAGACACGAACATGGTAATGGCTCGTAAAAGTATGGCCGACTACATGCTGGAGAAGGGCTACATCTCTCCGGAACAGCTCGCGGAGGCCCGCAAGGCCCAGCAGAGCTCGCGCAGCGACCTGGCCAAAATTCTAATCGAAATGGGCCTCCCGGCACGCGATGTCTATGAGGCCAAGGCGCAGGAGATGGCAGTTCCGTTTGTCGATCTGAGCAAGTTTAAGCCAGAGCAGAGCGCCATTAACGTCGTCCCTGAGCATATCGCCAAGCGCCATAACGTCCTGCCGGTCAAAAAGGACGGCAACACGCTCTACGTGGCGATGGCCGACACCAACAACCTGACCGCCGCCGACGACCTGCGGCTGGTGTCGCGCTGCCAGGTGCGCGCCGTGCTGGGTGTGCCCGATCAGATCGAGGAAGCCATCGGCCGCTATTACGGCTCCTCGGTGGCGCCGGTGGGCGCACCGGAGGCGGCAGGCGCCGTCGGGGCCGCCAAGCCCGGCATGAACCCGCTGCGCGCTTCCGGAACCGGTGGCGGCGAGGTGGTGGATGCGGATACCAAGTCCGCCATGGCCCAGGCGATGGCCGAATATGGCGCGCGGGGTGAAGCCGCCAAGATCGAGGATGATGATGAGTCGGCGGCCAAAGTGGCCGAAGAGGCGCCCATTGTGCGGCTTGCCAACGCCATCATCCAGCGCGCCGTCCAGGAGCGCGCCTCCGACATCCACATCGAGCCCGACCGGCGCAACGTGCGCATCCGCTACCGTATTGACGGCGTTCTGCATGAGACGATGACGACGCCCAAGTACATCCAGGCGCCGCTGATCGCCCGCTACAAGATCATGGCGGAGATGAACATCGCGGAGCGCCGCCTGCCCCAGGACGGACGCATCGGTATCCGCGTCGGCGGCAAGGACTACGACCTGCGCGTCTCCTGCCTGCCCAACCTGCATGGCGAGAAGGTCGTCATGCGCATCCTGGACAAGAGCAGCGTCATGATCGGCCTGAACAAGCTGGGCTTCACGGATGAAGTGCAGGCTCAGCTTGAGGAGCTGGCTATGCAGCCTAACGGCATGCTGCTCTCCACCGGCCCGACCGGTTCCGGCAAGACCACGACGCAGTACTCGCTGCTCAACAAGCTCAACACCATTGAGAAGAACATTCTGACCATCGAGGACCCGTGCGAGTACCAGTTGAGCGGTATCACGCAGGTGCAGGTCAACAAGAAGGCGGGCCTGACCTTCGCCACCGCCCTGCGCTCCTTCCTCCGCCAGGACCCGGACATCATCATGGTCGGAGAGATGCGCGACCTGGAAACGGCGGAAATCGCCGTTGAATCCTCTCTTACCGGCCACCTGGTCCTCTCCACGCTCCATACCAATGATGCGCCCTCGGCCACCATTCGTATGATTGATATGGGCATCGAGCCGTTCCTTGTCTCGGCGACCGTCATCGGCATTCTGGCCCAACGCCTGGGACGCAAAATCTGTACCGAATGCAAGGAGTACTACGAGGTCGAGGCCAACTACCTGCGCCGCTTCGGCTTCAAGCCGGAAGACCCGGAGCAGAAGGTGCAGATAGCGCGCGGCCGTGGCTGCGAGGCCTGCCGCCATACCGGCTATAAGGGCCGCATCGGCTTCTACGAGCTGCTGCGCATGAACGCGGAAATCGCCGAGATGGTGGTTCGCCGATCTCCGCTCTCCGATATTAAAGAAGCGGCGAAAGCCAACGGTATGCATGAGCTGCGCGAGGACGGCCTGGTTAAAGTCCTCCAGGGCGTCACCACGCCCGACGAAGTCATGCGCGTCGTCTTCACCGCCGGCTTCTAAATCTAACCCCTCGGCCCCCTTCCCTGCCAAGGGAAGGGGTGTCGGAGGGTTTGTTCGTCCTTGCTCGACGCTGAGCAAGGCAGCTTTGTCTTTGGCGCTGTTGCGGCTGTACGTTGCTCTTATCCGGAGCCGTAGATGCGTGCCACCAGGTTCAGGATGCCTTTGGCCCGGCAAGAGGAAGCGGCCAGGCGTGCAGGTGTAAAGTTGGTCGGGCATCCTGGCAAAACTATGGTACAATAGGCATACTATTAGCACATGCGCCGCGCCTCCTTTTCCAGGCACGTAGCAGACGGCAAAAGGAGAGGGCGGCATACCCCTTGATTGGAGAAAGTACCTTGTCTGATAGTCAACCTCCCAACTATGGCCGGCCGACTCAGCAGGCTTACGGGCAACAGCCCGGAGCCTACGGGCAGCAGGCCCCAGCCTATGGGCAGGCTCCCCAGCAGGCCGCAGGCAACCCGATGGCGCCGCCGACCGCGCCGGCCCAGCCTGCCGTCGCCAGCGCGCGCCCGCAGCCGATTGATGACGCCCACATTGACGATCTGCTCCGCAGCACGCACGAGAAAGGCGCCTCCGACCTGCATCTCGCCGTCGGCATTCCGCCTATCATCCGCCTGGATGGCACGCTCGTTCCCCTGCCATACGAGAAAGTGACCGCCCAGGACTCGCAGCGGCTTATCTACGACATTCTCACCGATGAGCAGATCCAGCGCTTTGAAACCGAGCTGGAGCTGGACTTCTCCTATCAGTTGGCGCGCGTGGCCCGCTTCCGCGTCAACGTTTTCCGCGACAAGGGCAACGTCGCCACCGCCTTCCGCCAGATCCCACAGCGCATTCCCACCATCAAGGAGCTGGGACTGCCGCCCGTTCTGGAAGAGCTGACGCGCCTGCCGCGCGGCCTCATCCTGGTGACCGGGCCGACCGGTTCGGGTAAGTCTACCAGCCTGGCGGCCATGATCAACCAAATCAACAGCGAGGCGAACAAGCACATTATCACCATCGAAGACCCCATCGAGTATCTGCATACGCACCGGCTCTGCGTGATCAACCAGCGCGAGGTAGGGCAAGATACCAAGCAGTTCAAAAACGCGCTGCGCGCCGCCCTGCGCGAAGACCCGGATGTCATCCTCGTCGGCGAAATGCGCGACCTGGAAACCATGCAGATGGCCGTCTCCGCAGCCGAAACCGGCCACCTGGTCTTCGCCACGCTGCACACCAACTCGGCGGCGACCTCCGTCGAGCGCATCGTGGACTCCTTCCCGCCCGGCCAGCAGGAGCAGGTGCGCCTGCAGCTTTCCAATAACCTGCAAGCCATCCTCTGCCAGCAGCTGATTCCGCGCGCCAACCAGCCCGGTCGCGTCTGCGCCATGGAAATCATGCGGGCCAGCCCGGCCATCCGCAACCTGATCCGCGAAAACAAGGCGCATCAGATCACCTCTATGATCCAGACGAGCGCCAACATCGGCATGCAGACAATGGACCAGAGCCTGCGCGATCTCTACGTGCGCGGCGTCATCTCCTTCGAGGAGGCCATGACGCGCGCCATGAACCCGCAGGAACTGGAGAAGATGATCAAGACGGCCGTCACCGCCACGCCCGGCCCCGCCGGCTACGGAGGACGCCCGTAAGCCTCGGCCCCTTACGAAGGGGGGCGGTTTGAAAAAACGGAGAGCAAGCCATGCCAGTGTATCAATATACGGTCCGCGACTCGACCGGCGCCATACGGACGGGAACCTCAGAGGCCGAAAACCAGGAGATCCTGAAGCGGCGGCTGCAGGAGCAGGGCTTCCAGGTCAACGACGTCAAGCAGACTGCCGCCGGCGCCAAGCGGTCGGCGGGAGGCGGCTGGGGCCGCGTCAAGCTCAACGACCTGGCGATCTTCTGCCGCCAGTTCTCCACCATGATCGATGCGGGCGTCTCGCTGGTGCGCGCGCTGGACGTGCTGGGCGAGCAGACCACCAACCCCAAGCTCAAGCGCATCATCCGGGACATCCAGACCGAAGTCGAGAGCGGCCAGACCCTCTCGCGGGCCATGCAGAAGTACCCGAAGGTCTTCAATAACCTGTTCATCGGTCTGATCCGCGCCGGGGAAGTCGGTGGTGTGCTGGAAGAGGCCCTACAGCGCCTGTCCCACTTCCTGGAAAAGGACATGGAGCTGCGCCGCAAGGTCAAGGCCGCTCTGACCTACCCGGCTATCGTCGTCGTCGTCGCGATCCTGATCGTGCTGGGGCTGTGCACCTTTATCGTGCCCAAGTTCATCGAGCTGTTCAAGGATCTGGGCGTCAAAGACCTGCCCACGATGACGCAGATTCTGGTGGACTTCAGCGACTTTCTCAAAGAGCGATGGTGGATGGGGCTGCTGATCGTGGCCGTCCTCTGGATGTCCATCAAGTACTTCGGCACGACTAAGGTGGGGCGGCGCGTCATTGACCGGGTCAAGCTCAAGGTTCCGGTCTTCGGCAAGCTCAGCCATAAGATCTGCCTGGCTCGCTTCTCGCGCACGCTCTCGACCCTGCTGGTTTCTGGCGTGCCCATCCTACAGGCGATGGAGACAGTGGCCGGCACCGTGGGCAACGAGATCATCAGTGAAGCCGTCATGAACGCTCGCGCCCGCATCCGCGAGGGAGACCGCATCAACGACCCGTTGGAGAAGAGCCGCATGTTCCCGCCGATGGTCGTGCATATGATCTCCATCGGGGAGGAATCCGGTGCTCTGGACCAGATGCTTTCCAAGATCGCCGAATTCTATGAGGGTGAAGTGGAGTCCACGCTCCAGTCGCTGACCTCGGCCATCGAGCCGGTCATGATCGTCTTCCTCGGCGTCTGCGTCGGCTTCATCGTCATCGCGATGTTCATGCCGCTGATCCAGGTCATTCAGAACCTCTCTGGCGGCCAGGACGAGCAGCAGGGCGGCGGCAAAGGCGAGTAGCCATCAATCCGAGTCTACCTGGGAGGCTAGCGCCTGTGGCGCCGGCCTCCCATCCGCACGCTTCGTAACTCGCTTATGATCGCTCCCGCCTGGTTCTGGTGCCTGGTGACGTTCGTTTTCGGCATCACTATTGGCAGCTTCCTGAACGTAGTCATCTGGCGTTTACCGCAGGGCATCTCCGTGAACGATCCGGCCTGGTCGTTCTGTCCGAACTGTAAGCGGCGGCTGACGGCGATCGATCTGGTGCCGCTGTTCAGCTTTCTTATCCTGGGGCAGCGGTGCCGCTCCTGTAAACAGCCGATCTCCTGGCGCTACTTTGCCATTGAGCTTCTGACGGGACTGCTGTTTGTCGCCCTCTACCTGCGCTATCCGCAGGATGCCGCTAACTGTGTCGCCCTGCTGCTCTTTACAGCCGTACTCATCCCGGTCTTTTTTATTGACCTGGCCACGTTTCATATACCGGATTCGCTCAACCTGCTGGCCTTCGGGGTCGCCGTGGGCCGCGATGTGTGGGGCATCGCCCAGCACGAGCCGGGGCACGAACTTGTCTGGGGCTGGCTGCCGCGCTCTATTCTGGGAGCGGTCGTCGGCGTGCTGATCTTCGGCGTGGTGCGCATACTGGGTTGGCTATGGAAACGGGTGGAGGCGATGGGCCTGGGCGATGTGCTGCTGGCCCGCGCGATGGGCGCGATGCTGATTTCGGTGACGCCTGCCGCCTTCCATCCACTGCGCCTCTTTCCGATCTGGGTGCTGCTGGCCTGCTTCTCCGGCGTGATCGTCGGCCCGGCGCTGATTTTGATTCGCCGCGCCCAGGCTGCGAAACTCCAGGCCGTGCCAGAACCCGTATTAGACAGGGAGGACGAACCTGAGGAAGAGGAAAACTCGTCGCTAACATGGGAGGTGCTTGCCGTCGGGTACTGCCTTGTCCTGGGCGATCTGGTTGATTACGTGCGCGATCTGCTGCGTGGGCGGCGCGGCCAGGCCCCAGAGCCGCAGGAGGATAACTGGCAGCCCGCTCCTACGGCTATTCCCTTCGGGCCGTTTATGGTCATCGGATTTCTGGCGACCGTCTTTATCGGCGAGCCGCTGACGGCCTGGTACCTGGCCTACGCGCTCCCCAGGCCGCAGCCACTGGAGGGATAGGAGAGGCTCCTACCCCTTGATCCCACTGCCAGGATCGGCCCTGACGCGGCAGGCTAAACCCTGACGCGGCAGGCTGAACCCTGCCGCAACCGGAACATTGCCTGAATACCTATCGTCAAACATTCGGAATGATCGCTCAGGATTTGGTTTGCGTTTGCTTTATGAGACTGTACACACAGGCCAGGAGGCGGGCGCTTTCCCGCAGCTCCAAAGAAGGACGGAGTTGGTAGCATGCCGTACTCGACAACGACGCGCAAAGCCTTTACCTTGATCGAACTGCTTACCGTCATTGCCATTATCGCGATTCTCGCCGCCCTTATCTTTCCGACGTTCGCGCGCGTCGCCGAGCAGCGCCGTCAGAGCCAGTGCATGTCTCAGATGCACGACATCTGGCGCGCGCTCAAGCTCTATCAACTGGATAACAACAAATACCCGGCGGCGCTGTTCGGATTGGCTCAAAACGCGGACGGCAGCTACTATACCGGCAGCGGCCAACCGCTTCCTGCCGATCAACTGACCTATCGGCCGCTCATGACGGGCCAGAAGTACCTGCGGGATAGGGGCATCTTTAACTGTCCCGATAATGGCGTGAACGATGCTAAGACGACCGCTGCCGTCGTCTATCCGGCTGGCGTGCCGCTGACCGGCCCAGTCACCTTTACCCAGACCGTCGCGCACAATCTCGGCCAGGATGCGCTGGCAACTCAGACGCCCTACTTTTACGTATTTGATAGCTATGACGTCGGGCCGCAGGTGGATAAGGACGGCAACCCCGTGACCCAGGGCGGTAGCCAGATCATGGAGCTCCACTATAGCCTGGATTGGACCGGCGTTGTCGGCCAGGACGATCCGCAAAACCAGCTCAAATATCCCAATCCGCCCGACGACCGCACGGTGGTCACCTGGTGCACCTACCACGTTAAGACGGCCCATTCCAATGTAATCCCGGTCATCCTGCTTTCGGGAACGGTCAAGGCAGTCCCGACGGATCGCTTCCTAACTCAGGGACCGCTGAACTTTAAGTTTTAAGAGAGTTTGCCAGCCCTGGCCGGTAAAGAGGCCGGGGACTTCGGTTCTGCCGGCAGCAGAACCGTCTGCAAATGGAGATACGTATGCAAACACGGCACTCAGCGCGCAGGTGCGCCCGGCGAGCGTTCACTATGATCGAGCTGCTCACCGTCATCGCCATTATCGCGATACTCGCAGCCATTCTTTTCCCGATCTTCGGAACGGTGCGCGAGCAGGCCCGCCAGAGTAATACCATGAGCAACCTGCACTCTATCTATATCGCCGCGCGCCAGTTCTACGACGATGAAGGCCGCTTCCCGCCGGCCCTCTTCGGCTATGCGGAAATTAAGGACACGCCGACCGGGCCGGCCCGGTTCGCTACCCAGGATGATGTCAACAATAATCCGGCCAACATCACGCCGATGAATGAAATCCTCAAGGGCTACCTGTATCGCGAGCACCTCAAGGATTACGGCAACTTCACCTGTACGGATAATCTGGTGACGGACAAGAAGGCGGTTACCCAGGTCTACTATCCGCTCAATCTGCCGAACAAGGACCTGGCCGGGCAGCTTGTCGTCTGGAGCAAGACCGATACGACCACCAATCCGACCTGCCCCAGTTATGGCGATCCTGACCTTCCCGATGATACCTATGTGGGCAAGCCCAAGCTGTTCTATACGATGGACAGCATGGACATCGGGCCGCGCCTGGATGATTATGGGCATCCGGTTAAAGATGATCGCGGGAACACCATCTACGAGCTGCACTATACGCCGGATTGGACCCATAAGCTGGGCGCAACCTGCGATGTAGACGATAAAGGCAGGGCCGTCGTGACTCAGTTGAAGTATCGCAATCCGCCCGCAGAGCGCACCGTGATTACCTACGTTACCGACCACGCGGCCACCTCGGGCAGCCCGAATGTGCTCGTGCTGTTGCTCTCCGGCACCGCGCGTAAGGTCAACTATATGAAAGCGCACGGCGATCCCTATACGCTCCCGCTATACTTTCAGCCCTAGAGGGCCGCGCGTCCCAGAAGGCGCGCTTTCAACAGAAACATCGTCGGGCGAGGAAGAGACAATCCCCGGTAAGACTTCCTCGCCCGAGCCATGTTAACTCGCCGCACGCAGCGCCCGCTTCAGGTTGCGGGCGAATAAATTCGCGGCAACCAGGGCACGAAGTCCCCCTACGGGGACTGCCCTCACCCCCAGCCCCTCTCCCGCAGCACGGGAGAGGGAAGGATGGAGTCGCCGGAGGGCGACTTTGCGCTCTTGTTGCTACTGCTAGGGGCGGCAGGGTTAGGGCCCCTGCCTCCGCCTAGCGAGGCTTTCGCCGCCCGAAAAGAAAACGGAAGAAACCTGGCGCCGGAGCAAGCGGAAAAGGCCCCAGGACAGCGCACAACCCGACATCGGAACATTTGCAATTTACCTGTCGTCGAAACCATTGAGCTATCTAACCCAAGTTGCTACCTAGGAACACGTTTGAGAGAGAATCGCTCTGGAAACCGGCTTTTGCATCACCGTTTGCCTTCTCGAAGAGGCAAGGTAGCAACTTGAGTTATCTACCTATTCGAAGATCACCCAGGCTACTCAGCGGAACCTCCTCTCAGAGAGGGCATGGAACGGGCATGATAAGAGGCAATTTAGATACAGGCCAGTCGCGCCAGCCACACACGCGCCGCCCCGCAGGCTTTACCCTCCTCGAAATCCTGGTTGTGCTGGTCATTTTGCTGATCGGCATCCTGGCGATTCTGCGTCTTTTCCCCGGCGGCTTTCTGACCATTCGGCGCACCGGCGAGCAGACTATCGCGCAGGGGCTGGCGGCCCAGCAGTTGGACGCGCAGAAGAACCTGGTCGCCCTGCCGGAGAACATTTTGCCCGCCTTCCCGAGGGCAGATGGCTCGCTCGCCGTCCTCGAAGATACGCTGCCTACCGACTTGTCCGATGCGACCAATGCGGAGCTCCAGCAGAATAACCTCGTCATTCCCACAGGGCTGGACCTCTATAACTTCTCGAATATCAACCGATTCCGCTATGTCGTCGGCGAGACGGTGCGCATTCCCGTTCCCACTCCGAGCGTCGCCAAAGGCTACGGCGCCGTCTATATGCTCCAGTATGGCCCGGTCTACAACACGTTCGGCCAGGACTCCAATAGCAACCCGACCGATAGCATCAAGGTCAAGGGCAAGCCGCTGGAGCGCACCGAGCAGAGCTCCGTCATCAGCGGCAACCTGGGCGGCTCCTCCGCCGCGCCGGTACTCAACAGCCCCTCGCAGTACGCCATTGACTACGACCGGCTCAAGGTCGCTTTCGTGCCGCGCGTCGGCAGCTCCGCCCGCAAATTCTATATCAGTTTCGATTACTACACGCAGGCCGACGCGAACGCCCTGCCGACGGTGAAGACGATCCTGGACAAGGAGATCACCGTGCCGGATATCCCCTCGCCGGCCGGAGCCGAAGAGCCGCAGCCCGTCTGGATGGACCTCTTCCCGAACGGCCCAAAGACCGACGTCGATCCGAATTTCGTGGCCTTCAAGCGCAACAGCGAAAGTATCTATCGGAAGTTCCGGCTCGTCGCCACGAGCGGCGGCCAGCCTCAGTTTACGGATGACCCTTACGAGTACGCCTGGTACAGCGATCAGCAGGGCGATGTCGCCAACGTCGGTGTGCTGCTGTTTAACCCGCGTGGCCATGACTATATCGAGGAGACGACCAACGGCCCCGAGCCGCTGACCGCCCTCGTGGATTATGCCATTCTGGATAACCACATTCTGCGCGAGGATCGCACGGTCCCGACGGCGGCGCCCTATGACATCAAGCTTGCCGTGCCCTTCATCCTGACCAACGGCGACATCCTGCCCGACAGCACGACCTATAACGGCCTGTTCCGGCAGCAGAACGCCACGCCTGACCTGCTTATCTACAACGTCAACTCGGGCAGCGCGGTCGGCGAATACCTCAATGGAGCGGGGCAGGCACAGGGAGACGATGGCGTGCGGTTTACGCTGGACCCGAAGGCGGGCATCGTGCGCCTGGACGCCAACGATGTCGTCAACAAGCACCTGCAAAACGCCTCGCTGCGCTTCTTCTACCGGGCGCAGGGCGAGTGGGGCATGCAGGTCCAGAAGGCGAACGCGATCTATACCCGCGAGCCTGCGCCGACCGATCTGAGCTACAGAGGCTACTATATTGATACGGCGGGCACCACCGCCAAGCCCCAGCGCATGTATTTCCGCGTCTGCAACGCTGGCAGAACGGTCCTCCTGGGCGAGTACTTCGTGGTGGATAAGGACGGAAAAGTGATCCGCCTGGCGAACGAAGCCTATCACGTCAACGACAACCCGGCCCTATTTGAAAATATCAACGGCGTGAAAATGACCTGGATAGACCTTACTCAGAACCATCCGGAAGCCGACACCGACAAACAGAACTGGCACTGGACGGATGGGCAGACCGGGCAGGCCGTCAGCAGCGTGCAGGGCGCTTCCGTCCTGTCGCGGGTCATCTGGCGCAGCGCCGAGCGCTGGCGCCGGGTAGATAACGAGACGATTCTGGTGCGGGCTCCCGGAAGATAGCGCGAGAGTATTGAGACGAACATCCATGAGAGCGACACAGACAGCCGCATTTCCTATATCGGATATCAGGCCACGCAGGGTAGCGCGCACGCTCCGAGGCGGCTTTACGCTGCTGGAGCTGCTGGTGGTCATGGCAATCACGGCCATTCTCCTGGGCCTTATCTTCGGCCCGGTGATCCAGAGCTTCAACCTGACCAGCCGCGCCCGCACGCAGGTCGAAAGCCAGGCCGCCGCGCGCAGCGCCATGAGCCAGGTCACCCGCCTGCTATCCAATGCAGTGTTCGTCTATGATAACGGGCAGACGCCGCTCAATCTCTGGTTCAACGATCTGGCGGGGTCACAGAAAGACACAGGCGACCCGGATTATATCCGCGATCAGATCTACATTCCCTCCATGTTCACCATGGTGGAGTATGTGACCCCGGCGCGTCAGCTGGATCAGCATCCGGGTAACCTGCCCATTGACCCGACGACCGGCGAGCCGATCTATGGGCCTGCCGTGCCTGCCTCGCAGAGCGGCTTTGCGCTGCCGCTGGCGCCGGGCCGCGCGGTGGGCCGCATCTGGATCGGCTTGCTGGACAATGCGACTCAGCCGCATACGCCGGTGGATGGACAGACGCAGCAGAACGGGATGCCGATGCACCCCTATGCCAACCGCTTTGAGGACCCGCGCCGCAGCCAGGATAACCGCTACGCGCTGTTCCACGCCGACGTGGTGGCCTACGTGCCCGATCCCGACGTGGCGCCGGATCAGCGGGCGAACGCTCCCTATGTGCCGGACCTGCGCCTGTTCCATACGGTGGACGCGAACGGCAATCTTGTGGACACCAAGGATGGCCGGCTCGTCCTGCACGACCCGAACTTCTTCTACGATAACTCGCTGGCGGGCGGCAAATCCTCGGGTGCGGGCGATCCGGCCAAATGGGCCGTGCCCGGTTGGCGCGACCTGAACGGAGACGGCAAGGTACAGATCGCGGAGAACTGGCGGGCTGTTGCCACCGTGATCGTGCCGGTGGACAAGCTGGACATGATCGCCCTGGACCGCGACCCGAATACCAACCAGGTCCTCTATTTCAAGAACGGAGTGCAGACCACGGACGCGGACGGCCAGCCGATGGTGCGCCCGCTGGCGACCTTCTCGCCGACCTTCCTCCAGAACGATCCGGGCGTGCCGACCGCGCTGGAGAACACGGCCAACGAGTCGCCCTCGCCCGCGCCGACCACCTATCTCTCTTCCGAATCCCATTGGGCCGAGCCGTATCGCGTCTTTGTCTATCGCAGCCAGAGTGATTTTGGCGATCCGTTGGCGCTCAATCCGCTCGACTACTATGAGTATGTGCCGACGCCCGACGGCAAGGGCAAGATCGTGCATGTCAGCCTGGCGCCCGGCGACACGCCGCCCGACCCGGCCACGCTGCCCGATGTGGGGCCGAATAACGGCTTTGTGGGCAACAACAAGGCGCTGTTTGCGTTCACGGTAGACCCGCAGCGAGGGATCATCAACTTTGCCTTCCCCTCGTCCGTCGCGGCCAACGGCTACCCGACCGATGTGGCGCCCGGCGCACAGCGCTACAGCCCGGATGCTATCAACGCGGCGATAACCGGGCCGTATGAGAAGCGCTACCTGGATCTGCGCACGATGCCCCGCGATACCTGGAACGGGCTGCCGCTGAACCCGAACGGCTCGGAGTCGGTCCTGGATCAGTATCGGACGAACGTGGGAGCGCCGGCCCTGGTGCGTATTGTGCCCGGCTCTGAGCGCGTCTATGGGCCGGACCAGCGGCCCGGCCCGCACTACGGTTACCGCACGCTCTACACGCGCGTCTCGGCCAACGCCGGCGCTATCGGACCGAACGAATACAAGATCAACTATGAGGACGTGCGCAACGCCCAGGCTGCCGACCCCAATGACCCGCGCGTGCGCATCGGCTACATCGAGTTCGATAGCACCTGGGATACCTCTGCCGGACCGAACTCCGGCATGGGGCCGCACAGCCTGCCGGTGGCCAAGTATAACCCGCAGACGGGACAGATTGATCCGAACCTGCCCGCCGATCCGGTGGAAGTCTATTACGACTTCCAGATGAACCGGCCTAACGATGTTGTTAAGGTTGACTATCTGACGCGCACCATGATGAATATTGTGCTGGAAGCCCGCCTGTTTGATCCGGCGTCGAGCCGACCGCAGATAACCGCGCTGACCAACCGTATCAAGGTGCGGAACCTTCAGCGTTAACGTATCATCTAACCGACTGGGAGCAGGGCGAAGGCGTGGGGAATAAAAGAAGCGCGTGGCACCGTTTTGCTTATTGCCTGCGTTCCGAGCCCTGTTTCCCTCCCTCTGAATAAGATTGACGCCGCAGGGAGCGTTGAAGCTATATGACTGAGACTGTCCGGCGATCTCGCCCACAATTCCACGTCCGCGCTCGGCGCGGGCAGACCCTCATCGTCGCGATTGCGGTGATCTTTATTCTGCTGTTCATCGGCGGCGTGTTTGTGGCGCAGGTGGCGCGCAATCTGGTCGCCGCCGGGCGCAGCCGTGATGTCCAGGATGCGCAATCGCTGGCGGAGGCCGGCATCCAGTACTGCAATACCGAGCTGACCAACAGCACGGAAGGCGCCGACTGGCGGCCCGCGCCCACGCCGCCCATGGTCACGACCGCCGACGCCTTCGGCACCACCGACCCGGACTATTTCTGGCTCAGCAAGGGTTTCTCCCGCGTCCTGTTCCCCGGCGGACGGGCGCTCGTGCGCGTCACCTACGATCCGCATCCTGCCGACCCGCGCAGCCAACTGCTCAAGATCGAATCCATCGGGCGCTCCGGCGATCTGGGCAACGGCCTGGACCCGACCGTCTTCGTGCAGACCAACTCGGAAGCCGCGATCCGGGGCCTGCGCCGTGAGCTGATCGCCTATAAGCAGATCGGCCTTACCGATTACCTGCGCTATATCACCGATAAAGACCGCCGCCATCAAGAGGCCGTGATCGGCGTGCCGGATGTCGGGCATCGCGTCGCGATGATGCTGGGCAACCCGCTGCTGGCCTATACCAACGGCAATACGGGCACGAATAACGGCGAGTGGCTGCCCGGCGCGGCCATCCGCTCGAATCCGGACCTGCGGCTCGTGGGCAACGTTTTCTTCTACACCAACCCGCAACTGCCGTCCAACGGCATCTATGCTTCCGGCAAGTTCCGGGTGACGCCGACGATTGACATGAACGGCGATGGCAAGGTGGATAGCCAGGATGCGCAGGCGTTCGTCAACCAGAACCCGCAGCAGCCGGCGAACCCCAATAACGTCATCTACGATAGCGATGACCCCAACCACACGACCAATGGCGGGCTGGTCCGCGATATGTCCAACCAGCCGGACAAGTTCGGCTATCCCAACAACATTCCCTATCTAGACCCGCCCCGCATTGATACCTATACCGAGGGATCGGGCGTTCTGCGATACCGCGCCCTGACCCGCGACTCCGGCGTCTGGTTAAAAGACAACAACGGCAAGCTCTACAACACCGGCCAGAACGGCTGGGGACGCGGCATCTATATCAATAACCCGCAGGATTTGCAGCGAGAGACGACCCGGCGCGGCGTCTCCGGCTCCTACTCGCTGCGCGCCGACTGGCTCAACCCCAACGCGCAGTTCGCGCAGAGCTACTGGCAGGGGCCGTTCTACCGCCCGCCCGGAGTGCAGATCGAGCTGCTGGGCGACCGCATCCGCCTGACCCGCAGCGATGATAACGTCTTTACCAAGCCGGACGGCACGCCGATTACCGCGCAGGGCGGCAAGGTCATCGAGATTCCGCTGGCCGACGACGAGCGCGCCAACTACACCTTCCCGGACGGCACGAGCATACAGCTTCTGCCGCTGGATAAGGATGGCGACGAGCCGCCTGCCGCCGGCCAGACCGACAACCGTCCCTTCGGCGACAGGAACTCCTACGGCGTCAATCTGGTGCTGATGGCGGAAGGCAACGTGCGGGTCAAGGGCGTCTACGGCGCGGTAACGGACAGCCGCGATACTACCAAGCCGCACCTAGGCCGCGTGCATCTGACCATCGTTTCCGGCGGCACGGCCTATATCGAGGGCAACATCCTCAAGGGCGACGGCTACCTGGATGCCAGCGGCGTGCAGCATCTGGAGCGGGCCTCCACCTGCGCGATTCTGGCCAAGGACTACGTTACCGTCAACACCACGATGTTCCTGACGCCGGAGAACCAGACCAACGTCTTCAGCCGCACCACGCCGGACCTGGACGCCTTCAGCGTCGAAATCGGCCTGTCCCGCCCGACCTTCGACGCCAGCTTTGCCTTCGGCGTCAATCCGAACCTGTACACCACTAACGGCCAGACGAGCCCGGTGTTCCTGCTGCTGCGCCACGCGGCGCTGAACCCTGGCCCATCCTATATCAATCTGCTCTTGAACCCGGCGCTGACAACCCTGCCGGGCGGACAGCAGGCGAATCCGTTCTATCCGTTCAACATGAACGGCCCGAGCCTCAATGGGCAGCAGGTGCCGCCGCCACAGACTTATATGCTGGGCCTGCGGTTCCTTCAGCCGCCAAATAACTCGATCCCGATCCCGGTCTTCGATTCGGCCTCGGTGACGCCCAACTTTGAGATGCGGGCCTTCCCGCTGGACATCGCCAATACCGTCAATCGGATCGTGACCGATCCGGGCTATCCCAACCTGCTGCGGTTCCAAACCGACCAGACGGCCCCGGCCCTGATCCAATCGTTCGGTATTACCGCGCCCGGCGCCTCGGACTACCTGCTGGGCGGCGCGATGGTGGCTCCGCTGGATATTCGCATTGAGGCGCTGCTCTACGCCCAGGATAACTCGTTCTTCGTCATTCCGGGCTACTCGTTCAACCCGGACCCGAAGGACAGTCGGCAGGCGTTCCTGGCGAACGGACGGCGCCCATCGTACAGCATTGACCCGAACGGAAACGTGCTGGACAGCCAGGCGGATAAGCAGGCCAAAGACGCTTTCCCGTTCTACGGCGAGCCGATGGATGTGCGCATCACCATCTACGGCGCGGTGGCCGAGAACAATACGGCCTCGCAGGGCGACCAGGCGGCCTGGATGGCGAAGTGGGGCTACATTCCGGCGGCCTTCGGCTCGACCGGCCTGCAATCGCTGAATCCGCAGGCGCTTCCGGCGTCGCAGGTGATTCCGGTGCCCGACGATCACCTGAGGGTGCATGACCCGGATGGCTACACACCCGGCGACGATCGCACGGTAGATTTCCGCACGCCGCAGGAGCAGAACACGGACAACAAGGACATTCCGATCACGCGCGGGCTGCGCTTCGAGTACGACCCGGCGCTGGCCATGCCCTACCAGCATCCGACCGATGCCAGCTTCCTGAGCGGGGACCTCTCCGGCGATTCGCTCAATGCCGCCTACACGACCTCTGACTACCTGCGCGACCCGACCTATCTGCGGTCGCTGCGCGCCCTGCGCGTCAAGGTCTGGCCCGCACAGCTTAACAATAACGGCCAGATCATCCTGAACGAGGTGCGGCAGGTCTTGCCGCCCGTGCCGCGCCTGCCGGTCTGTCCCGGCCTGCTCTACTTCGGCGATAGCGAGCGCAATATCGGCACATAGGGATTTAACCTAACCTCCCCGGCCCCCACTGCTAGGGTCGGTGCTGCGCACGCTCGCACCACTGCCAGGGTCGGCAGGGTTACGGTCCCTGCCTCCGCCTTGCGACACCTAGCGACCCTACGAGGGAAGGGGGGACCCGGCTTCTCTGTTCCCCCTCTCCTTGAGAAGGAGAGGGGCCGGGGGTGAGGTCATCTCTCCCTCTGCCACAGCGTGGGAGAGGGTCTGGGGGTGAGGGCCGCAACCATCTCAAGTTGGGTCTCCCCCTTCCCTGTGAGCGAAGGGAACGCATCAGGGAAGGGGGACGGGGGGTTAGGTCACGTAAATGGTGAGAACGATGACGACACGCGATGCGATAACGATAAAGGTATGGACCCGGATGGCCCTGGCGTTGCTGGGGCTTCTGGCGCTTCTGCCCGCCCGGCCAATACGCGCCGATGCGTTCAGCTATTCCGGCCAGCGCCGGCAGGTCAAAGCCTGCATCCTCTATAGCAACACAGATACGGATAACGATAACGATTACGACCTGGATAACTTCGCGCCGTATGTCTTCTATGTGCTGGATAATCGCAACGACCTGAAACCCGCCGGATGGGAATTCGTCAACCCACTGGCCCCCGGCACGATCACGCCGGACATGGTTGTGCGGATGCAAAAGCGCGCCAACGGCAACGATCCGACCATCAATGCGGGCCTGTTCAAGGTCAACGCGCCGCTCACCAAGAACATGGCCGCGTATTGGGAGGTCAACCTGGATACCGTCGCGGCCAAAGACCTGCGGCAGTTCGACATCATCCTGATGCCGATCCGCAGCAACGAGCTGGTCAGACTCACGCCGGAGCGCGCGGCCAAGCTGCGCCAGGCGGTAGACGGCGGCGCGACCCTCTGGCTGGAGGATGAGGGCGGCAACGGATCGTATCCAACCTCCAATTTCCTGGTCAATGTGCAGTTCACGGACCAGCGCGGCGGCAATACGCTGCTCACGTTGGCCTCGGCCCATCATCCGCTGGTCAATTTTCCCTATCCCATTTCGGCCATTGAGGTACAGAGGCTAGGAGCCAACGGACCCGGCTACTATCACACGGATGCTATCAACATCAACCAGCTTCCCAATCCGCTGATCGTGGTACCGGTCGTCTTCTCCGGCAACTTCCCCTATGTCTCGGCGGGAGATTTTGGCGCGGGGCACCTGGTCATTAGCTCGGCGGGCGTCGCCACGGCCATCAGCAGCTACGCAGGCGGCGTCACGCTGGCGCGCTACGGCGGCAACACGGGGGCAGTCAGCGGGGATAACTTCCTGGCGGCCCGGCCCGTAGACCTTAAGTTCGCCTATAACCTGATCGCCTGGACAAGCTCGGTGCCGACCTCCAACGCCAACGTGCGCCGCACCACCAGCACGGACGAGAACATCGGCAGCCAGTTGGGCCGCAAGTTCAGCGCGGTTCCCATTATTCCGTCCAATCCGGGTTCCGGCGCGGTCCTGCACAAGGGTGTTGTCTTCTCGGTGGATGGCAATAACATCCTGCACGCCTACGATGCCAATCCGGCTGCCGACCAGGACGGCGACCAGAACCCCGACGATGGGCTCCCGGATTTCAGTCGGGGCGCCTCCTACGACGAGATCTGGAACCTGGATCTCAAAGGCGTCGGCGGTGTCGGAGCGGGGACGCGGATCTCCACGCCAACGATTGTCTCCTTCTTTGACACCAATCTCGGCGCACCGCGCGACCTGGTAACCGTGACGACGAGCAACGGCGTCACCATGGCATTCGAAGCGTTCCCGCGCGATAATAATGGGCGCCTGCTGCCCACAAGCGCGCTCGTGTGGCAGGCGCGCGTGGAGAGCGATGGCGACCTGACGGCAACGAACGCTCCGTCTCCCCTGCTGATGCCTTCGCCCGCGCTCTCAGAGGGCGTCCTGTTCACCGTCGTCAAGGATTCGACGGGCAGCCCGAATTCGCCGTGGCGCGTGGCCGCGCTCAACCCGACGACCGGCCGCAGCATCTTCGATAACTCCAGCTTCAATGGCGCGACCAACAACACCGTGGCGCCGAGCGTGCCGCAGAGCGGCCAGAACGTGGCCGGCATGCAGAGCGTGGTCGGGCCGTTGACCGTCGGCTATGTTCGGGATGCCAGCACGGGCGCGATAGATAAGGTAGTCTATGTTACCTGCGCGCCCGGCACGGGAGGAGCCCAGCAGGCGTATGTCAATGCTATCTGGTTCAGCACGCGCAACGAGCCGCTGGAGTCGGTGGAAGGCTCCAACCAGCGGTTCCGCGCGCACGGCAACCGGGGCCTGATCCCCTGGTATATTCCACAGCAGAACAACGGCAATGTGGATCTAGAGCCGGTACTGCATATAATCACCAAAGATGATAGCGGCAACATCACTAATATTCAGCAACTCCGCTACCAGGATAACGGTTTTACAGTGGAATATACCTCCACCACCGGGCCGGGACAGATTAACGGCGGCCTAATTGTGAATCTCAACCAGCAACTTCAGGATCCACAGCATCAGACGGTGGTTGCCGACTATACGGTGGACTGGCCCGGCGCGCCGGTTGGGACCAACAACACGACGCCGACCACGCAGGACCTGGGACAGTTCTCAGTGCAGCGCGGGCGCTTCACCGTGTTCGACGTCAACCCGAACGCCCCGGCGGCCATGATCAGCGGCGCACCGGCGCTCACGCGCGATGATCTGCTGATCTTCGGCACCAAGAACCAGCTCGACAGCACCGGCAATGGGCTTCCGGATCGCCTCTACGGCTTCCGGGAGCAGTTTACGCTGGGCACGACCAACAATCCCAACGAGCCCAACCAGCTTGGTTCAGAGGTCGCCTGGATGTGGTCCCCGCCGGACAGCAGCGGTTTTGCTTTCGGCGCGACCACGCTCCCGCCTCGCCTGGTGAACACGGATACGCTGGGGAACGCTCCGAATGTAGTGCTGGGGCCTATTACCGGAGTCATAGGGAAGCCCGGCTTTCAGATCAAGGGCAGCCCGGCGGTGGCCAACGGGGTCGCCTATGTTGTCGCAACCTCCTATATACAGACCACTCCGATACAGACCACTCCGGTGACGGTAATCGCCGCGCTGCGGGCCAACCCGAGCACCACCTTCTCCTCCGGCCTGCAGAATATCCCGCCGGGCCAGTCGGTGACGCTCAAGCAGATAGACATGTCCTCGTCTACGGCCATCAGCCCGCGCTATATCACGCTGCTGGAGAACGTCAACTTCACCGTGGATCGCCAGAGCGGCATGATCACGATCCATAACTTCCGGCAGATGCCCAGCGGCGACTCGTTTAACATGGCGCTGCCGATCTACGTGGTGGTGGGCGGCGAGGCTGCCGGGGAGCAGGTTCCGGATACCCCCGTCACCAACCAGGCCACCGGCTTTGGGCCGCTGGATAATCTGCTGTGGTACATGGTGATCCCGCCAAACATTCCGAACCAGGATCTCTTGCTGCAGGCGATCTCGCCGGCCAGTGGACCGTCCATCATTGGCAATTCGCTCTACTTCGGCACCGTGGATGGCCGCGTGGTCTCGGTGGATATTCCCAATGAGACGGGCGGCAGGCAGGCAACGCTCTATCCGAATAACGATCCCTCCCAGCCGATTCGCGTGCATGCGCAGGTCGCCATGCTCCAGGTGACGGGCAATATCGGAGCGCCGTTGTCGCAGCCGATCATCCACCCGCCGGTGGGCACGGCCAATCTGGTCGCCGTGGGCACGCCCGCCGGACTGTCCGGGCTGGATAACCGGCTGACCGTGATCGCCGACAGCACGCGCCTGCTGGAGATAGACTATGGCGGCAACGCGGTCTGGGATCTGAGCGCGACGCGCAGCTATGGCGTCGCGGGCGGGCAGCTTCCCATCTATGAGGGCGGCAACGCTCCGGTCAACAGCGGCCTGGATACCGGCCAGATCACGACGCAGAAAGTCCCGCTCACTCGGCCCAACGTGGCCTACCGGACCACGCTCAACGATTTCCTGATCGCCGATACGGGCAACAACCGCGTCGTGCAGGTGGATAAGGGCGGCAACGTCACGCTGGAGATCCACAGCCTGCGGGATGATATGCATTTCCTGCGGGCGGGCGATCCGGTTACGCTCAATCACCCGACCGATGTGAGCACATACGTGCAGTCGTCCAACGCGACGAACGCTCCGATCTCCATCGCGAACCGAGATACCGGCGTTACGTATAACTATACCGGGCCGTACTACGCCCTTCATTACGTCATTGCAGATAGCGGCAACTACCGCGCCCTGGAGGTCGCCTCGGTCTACGGGCCGGATGGCCGTCCCATTGTGATGACAGGCACGGACGGCACGCAGGTGGAGATGCAGAACCAGGTCATCTTTGTTACCCGCTCCCTTGCGGAACAAAATGCGCGCTTCCGCTATCGAACCATACAGCAGTTCTTTGACCCAACCAGCAATCAGACGTTCCTGATTTCGGCTGTGGACAACGTGAGCCTGTCTGGAATCGGCGTGCCCGCGCAGGTCGGCGTGGAAGGCAATAACGTGGAAGGGCCGGGCGGCTCGCTGGTGGTCATTGACCGCTTCGGCCCGACCGACGGCAATGTATCTACTGTCATTAACAGCCTGGCCTGGCTGGATAACGGCAAGAATATAATCCATCGGCAGCGGATCAACAATCCGACGTGGTTCAAAGAGTTCGAGGTGATCGACCCTGATATTGATCCGAACGTCCCGAAGCCGCATTACCTGCTGGCGGATAACAATGGCGTCTATGAGCTGCGGCCCAATGTTGCCGCGAATGGAGAGACAGTGGCGGAAGTGATCTGGAATCTCTCCAGCACGGACTACCTCTGCCTGACCGGGCGCCCATTGCGCGCCGCCAGCCTGCAACGTCTGCCGCAGTCGGATTACCATGCGGGCACCAACAAGTTCTACCCGCACTACCTGATCACCAATCGCTATACGGGTCAGGATAGCATTAGCGCGATGTTCCTGAACCAGCCCGGCATTCCCAGCGGAGAGATTCACGGTGAAGTCGTGGAAGTTCGGGGCATAGACTACTATGCGAACAATAGGAGCTATCAGAATCCGGGGCTGCGGCTCTATGCGCCCAATGGCAACGACTGGATAGTGCATAACGCAGGCAGCTCGATAGTCTGGATAGCTCCCAACGAGGTGATACCGCCGGTGCCCGGCCCGATCCGGCGCAGCATCGGCTCGACGGCCAATGCCACTTCCACCTATCTCTTTGAGCAGCCGACATTTAGCGAACGACCGTTCTGAGAGTGTATACGATAGCTTCTGGCAGCCCACCCGTAAACGAGTGGGCTGCGGACGGCAAGCCCCATCAATGGGGCTACGAGAGGTCGGTTAGCCCCCTTCCGAGGCTACCAGAGGGAAGGTTAGCCCCCTTCCGGGGGCTTGCCGCCCACAGCCCGGTCCTTTAGGGCCGGGCAACTGCCGGGGTTCCGTACACACTCTAGGTAGCTCATAACCCCAGAAATAGGGGTGAGGTCAGGGTTGAGAATCTGCGCACGCAACACACAATGGCAGTGTTCCTAGATAGAAGGATATCTTGTATGAGGCACCGGAGTGCGCTCTTAACAATGAAGATGGGATGGTGCGCCCTGGCGGCGCTGCTCCTGGCGGTTCTTGCTGGGCAGGTACAGGCACAGGCGCCCCTGCCTTTTGATAGCCTTGACTGGCTTCTGGATCGCGGCGGCACCGTGCCGGGCTTCGGGCCGAACAACTCGAATCCGCTCCCGATACGCCTCGGCTACAACGGCTTCACCGATGCCGGCAACAATGTCGGCGCGGGCAATCGGAAGTGGGTCTTCCCGCGCACCATCGAAATTCCGCTGACGTCCGTGGTGGATAACCCGAACCCGAATCGCCCGGCTCAGACCGGCACGCCGCAGCCTCCGGACGCCATCGCCGCCTTTCTGCCCAACTTTGGCTCCTGGACCATTCCGGCCCCGGCCAACCGCGCGCCGGGCCGTGGCTTCTCCTTCTCTACCGATCCCAACGACCCGACCTCCTTCGATTACGGCTATGTCCTGGCGGCGCAGCAGGACTTCCTGGTAGCGCGCGGCAATGGCACCACCAGCAAGGCCACCATAGACGAGCTGAACAGGCTGCCGAACGCGCCTGCCAATGTCTATCGGGCGGTTCACAATACGCTGATCCAGGGCGTGAACGGCGGACAGCCGAGCGCCGTGTGGACTTCCGGCACCCTGCGCTTCCCCAATAACGGCAACCAGCAGGGAGCGATCTCGCCCGGCTACTACAGCGTGGATATTTTCTCCCCTGGCGACGGAACTACCGGCACGGATGGCTTAGTGCATCCCAACGCCATCCACGCCTTCGTGCGCGTTAGCTGGGGCAACACGACCGATGGCAACGGCAACCTGAATTTCGCCGGCATCAACGATCCGACCACCAGCCGCATCTTCATGGTGGACTTGAGCCAGCAGGGCTGGATTCATATCGCAGGCGAGAACGGCGGTCTCGGCCCAGCGGTCTTCCCCTACGACGGCAATCCCGCCCATCCGCTGACCGTCACGCTCTATACGGTCACGCCCGACGCCAATAACACGGTCTATCAGAACCCGCCGATCATCACCGCCGATGCCGTGCGCTTTGTCCCGCAGTTTGCCCTGAACGGCGTCACGAACGGCGTCACCGGCTTCAGCGGCGGGCGCATCCTCGGTCCTGCCGTCGGCACCAAGCTCGGCGGACAGCCCTTCTTCTTCTTCGCCCGTGAGGAGGGCGTTCCCGACACGACGCTGCGCTCCGCCGCCGATCCGACGCAGGGACCGGACGACTCCGCGCCCGACCCAACCGCGCAGACCACCGCGCCGGTCTTCTATTGCCTGGACAACCGCCCCGGCGCGGACGCCAACGGCAACGTAATTTCGTCCACGGATCGAGTACGCTGGCGCTATGTAGGCGCCTCCGATGGCACCGGCACCAGCAGCGCCTCGCCGCTTCTGGCCAACGTGCGCTGCCGTGACGGAGTGGTGCGTCCCATTCTCTACTTTGCGACCACCAACGCCGCCGGCTCGCTCGGCCATCTCTACGCCCTCGATCCCAACGGCGACCCGAACAACAAGGTGACCACCGCCTACTGGGCCTACCCGTCCATTCGCCCGCTGGTGGTACGCGATCCTCAGAACGTCCCGGCCCAGTACCACGACCCGAACTATACCGGTTTTGTACGGGGAACCTACCCACAGCCGACCTTCGGGCAGGATACCGTGCCCCTCAACGATGTCATCCACTTTGACGGGGACCTGGTTCAAAGCCCGACGGCGGGCCAGCTTGTCGTGCGCAGCGATACGCAGATACCGGCTTTCGCCGGCGTCCAGTCCGCGCCCACGGTCGTCAATGACCCCAACAATCCTAACGGCGCGCAGCTTGTGGTCGTCGGCTGTCTGAACGGGCGCGTCTACGCCTTCGACGCTGGCGGGCGCGGCGACTTCGATCCCGACCCGACTAAGAACGTCTCCGGCACGACCCAGCGCATCTGGACCTGGCCGCAGTTGGGCGCGGACGCCTGGCGCTACCTGAATAATCCGACCGCTTCTGTTCCGCCCGATGTCCAGGCCAAAGGCGCCTTCGCGGCCTCGCCGGCCCAGAACCCCAACTTCAACGGGGCCAGCAGCCCGATCATCATCGGGTCAGTGGACGGGCACCTCTACGCCGTCAATCCCGCCCATGACCGTTTCCGGGCCATCGTCAACGGCCGTCCCGTCTTCGACGAGCGCCTGAACTGGCAGTATCCCGGTCCGGGCATCAGCCTGGGCCAATCGCCCAGCACGGCGGCCATCTACAAGGGGCGCGTCTACTTTACCAGCGGCGGCCGTGTCTATGCCGTCAACGAGACGCCGCCCGGCGGCACCCTTCCGGTGACCAATACCCTGTCCTGGGTCTATCCCTTCACCGATAACGTGCCCTTCCCGTCGCCCAACCCGCCCAATCCCAATTCGGGCGACCCGAACGATACCACCATAGCGCTCGATCCGGGCTTCAACGGCACCGCGCCCATCCTGGTAGATGGCACGACCATCCGGCCCGACGGCACGCTGCCCGACCTGTGCTACGTGCTGCAGGGCGACGGCACCGTGCTGGCCCTCAATGCGGCGGGCAGCGGCGGCACCAAGACAACCCTGGTGGCCTCCGGCGGCACGCTGACGGCCGGCAGCACCCGATCCACGCCGACGCTGGCCGTGCTGACCGGGCAGAGCGGATTGGACCCGACGAGCCATCCGGCGGTCGTCTTCGGCGATGACGACGGGGCGATCTGGGCGATCAACGCCGACCCGATCTCGCCGGATGGGGTTTCACCAGCGAACTTCCTGGAAGTCCTCTGGGAGCACAACGAGACGGCCGCCTCGCGGCCCGCGCCGCCCATTCTCGCTAACGGCACCATTGTCGAAGGCGATGAGGGCGGGCAGTTCCGCGCTTACGGCCCCGGCCTGGAAACGGTGGGGCCGGGCGAGCCGGAGGAGCTCGCCAACGGCGTCGGCTTCGTCACCATTGACATTCGTGGCCTCGACCTCTACAAGCCGGGGGATTGGGATCGCTTCATGCTGGTGCCTGGCGACCCGAACTTTAATCTCCGGGAAACACCCGCCTATGATGCCAACGGCGCTCGCTATAGCAGGACAGCCGATCCGATGCCTTCCAATGTCGGCGCCAACGGCGTCGCTACGGATTGGGGCACCGATCTCTATGTCGCGGCCTACGGCGTCTACCATGCGCAGAACACCAACGATAGCGGCCCGCCGCCCTCGGTGCCCAACGTCACCGCGATCTTTACCATCACGCAGCCGGGCCATCCCTCCCGCACGTTCAGCGTGACGGTGCCGCCCGTGGATCAGCCGGGGCCTATCGGCCCGATGCCCGACGATACGGCGGTGGATCAGGATGTCTCGATCTATGCGCTCGACCCCAACTCCGGCCAGCAGCAGCTCTTTACCGGCAGGGCAAACGGCACCTATCCCTGGGTCGCCAAAGTGCGCATCCCGATCATACCGGACATCAATACGCCCTACGCGCCGGGCTCGACCGGATACCGGATTACGGCGCGGGCGATCATCTCGCAGAGCGGCATCCAGGGGCAGGCTAACGGGATAGGAGCCACCATCCGGCGTGAGTCCAACATCATACGGCTCGGCCAGCGCGACTACGCGGGCCTCAGCTCGCAGACTCCGCTCACGCCCAACCAGTTCCGCGGCCAGCAGCGGCGCGTCTTCATCGCCCATCCGCTGGCGCTGACGATACGTAACTACAGCGGCACCAATATGACCGGCCAGCCCAACGTCATCGGCTGGGCGCCGGACGTGACCCAGATCAACGATACCAGTGAACTGCTGGGCAACGGCAACCGCATTACCAACGCAAGCACCGGCGCGGCTCAGGCGATCAAGGCCCTCTTCGCGCCCGTCGGCATGATCCCCGATGGCAGTTCAGGCAGCTACATGGGGATAGATAACAATGGCAATAAGGTGCCTGCCTTCTTCGTCATGGATCGCAGTAACCTGGCCGCCAAGACGGGCAAGGCGCTGACCGTGCGCGTGCTGACCAACGGGTTCACCTGGTACGGCGGGCCGTCCTCGGTTATGAATCCGCTGCCCTGGGATCAGATGCCCGACAACGGCCAGACCACGCCCGACTATCCTGGAATGCCGCCCGATGCGCTCAGCATCAAGATCAATAACCAGGACTTGCAGCAGTCGAGCGTGGCGCTGAAGCCGCCTATACAGGACACCAGCGGCGACCCGACGCTGCGCACGCCGCAGCCGACGCCGGTGGATATGAGCGTGAGCGTGCCGCGCTTCCAGCCGGCCAACGTCAACCGCGGCGCCATCAAATGGGTAGACCCGCAGAACCAGAACACATACAACTTCGGATCGGCCTACACGGACATCAGCGGCGCGATCCGGGGAGAGAACGGAGACTCCATTCTGGGGCCGATGCAGGTCACGTCGGGCACGCCGGTGACGGGCGGGGCGCTGGCCTTCCCGGCAGCCGGCTATATCTCGGAAGTGATCGTGCTGGCGGAGCCGGCCAACAACGGCCAACTCGGCCAGGGCATCGCCCGCTTCCGACCGGAGCTTGCCTTCAACGATGCCCGCGAGATCGGCCTATCTCCGGTGCAGGAGGCGTATCGCGCCGTGGATGTCGGCCTGACCGTCCCGCCCAACATCAAGCTGCGCGTGGCGGAAGAGACGGTGGACCTGGGCAAAGTGCCGCACGGCACCGGCTACAGCGACATCCTTGCCAATGGCAGTCCGCGTATACCCTTCGCGCCGACCGGTTCCAGCGACTATCCCAACGGCAATTCGCCCTGGAACGACGATAATCAGTTGGGTAACTTCTTCCGGCCCATCACCGTGATCAACGAGGGCAACGTCAACCTCTGGCATCTGCGCCTGTCAAAGCTGCGCGGCATACCGGGGGCGGCTGTGGGCCCGCAATCGCTGTCCTATCTCCCTCCTGCGAATTTCGCCTCGTCGGCGCGGCTGGTCAGCGACCAGGTGGATAACTTGCTCACCGGCGGCCTCTTCGCCATGCCCTACGGCACGAACGGCAACACCGGCGCGGAAGGCAACTTCGGCATCGTGTCCTCGTTCGACCATCTGAGCCGGAACTCCGGCAATAACTTCCCGGAGCGTCCGCTCTGGCCGTTGCCCAACCCGGAGGTCACGGCAGCCGGCATCCAGGCCGCCTTCGGCCCGCTCTTCGGCCCTCTCAACAATATAGGCTGGACCGATGGCACCCAGCCGTGGCCGACCTTACATAAGGCCCGTGTCGGAGATGCCCAGGGCACCGTTGCCACCGTGCCCGATAAGTCCCATGACACCCAGGAGATTGCGGGGTTCCAGTTCCGGCAGCCGCAGGTTGGCGTCGCCGTTCCCTTGGGTACGCCCGTCGGCACCTACGCCAACCCGATCTTTGTCTATGAGGACAACCTGCCGATCCAGTGGCGCGAATGGCTCTCCAGCACGCAATCGAATGCCGCGCTGGGCGCCGATAACGACGCCATTCTCAACGTGGACCCGAACACCGGCTTCCCGGTGGAAGCCTACGCCGACCCGACGTTCACGCTGAAGGTGCGGGTGCGGGAGGCCCGCCTGACCGGCGGCGTCACCAAAGGTACTCTGGGTGAGGTGGACCCGCTCGGCACGCTGCCGCTGAGCGCCGATCTGCTGCCGACGGCCTACCGGAATCCGGACCCGAACGCACCCAACATCAGTCTCTTCTGGGCGACCAACCGGGATCCGAATACGGGGGCCATCCTGCCCGAGGCACCCTGGAGCCTGGCCTTCAGCCGCCTGCCCGGCCTGGTGAACACGGTCGGCAACGGCTTCTCCTTCCTGGATTACCGGTTCGCCGTGCCCGGAGCCCTCAACCAGGCGCAGTGGTGGTCGCCGACGACCCTCTTCCCGGGCTATAACAACGGCCAACCCGCGAACCTAGCGGACCTATTCCCGTCGGCCCCGACGAATAACGGCGTTCCCTATCTGCCGGGAAATCCCATCCCGCAGACGGTCCGGTATGCCAGCCCGCAGGTAGCCGTCGCCGTCCATTCCGACGGCACGCAAGACCCAGAGGCGTACCTGTTCTTCCAGGGCAATGTAGATAAGGCGCGCAGCCAGCAGCGAGAGCAGCAGGACTCGCGCACCTTCTGGACGGCTCTGGATGCTACCGGGACGCCGACCGGCCCGATCCTATCGTTCCTGAACGATCCGGCGCTGACCAAGCTGAGTCCCAAGCCGCTATTGGTCAAGCTGGATGCCGCCAACGGCGCCTCGGCGCAGAAGATGCTCTATCTCTTCTGGCACGCCGGCAACCAGTCGCAGACGACCCTTTACTATAACGTCAACGTCGCTGCCGATGTCAACAGCGCCTTTGCGCCTACCGGCTGGAGCCAGGATACTAAACTGCCCACGCCCGGCGCGCTGGTGTGGCAGAGTGACCCGTACCCGGTCTACCGCCGCGTCGTCGTGCGCGATCCGACCAGCGGCCAGTTCATCCAGGTAGACGCCATTGACATCGTCTACACGGGCGTGCTCAAGAACCGCCAGACCGTCGAGGTGCTGCTGACGCGCTACGGCATCAACCGGACGCCGCCGCGCCCGAATCACCCGGAGGATCTGCCGGTCGGTGGGCTGTATGTGATGCAGTTGCCGGCGGTAGAGGAAGAGACATTGACCCGCGTGGGTTCCACTACGACCTGGGCAGCGCGCGATGCGGCCTGGTATCTGGACTATCAACAGGGCACGGTCGTGCTGACTCTGCTCAAGAACGGCGACCCGGCACAGCGGATCGATCTGAACCTGCGGCCCGATAACCGGCCCCAGCTTGGCCGGTTCGATCAGGCTTCCGGCCTGGTCTACTACAACTCCAAGCTCGGCGGCCAGATCGTCGTGGATAGCCGCTCCGGCACGGTCAGCTTCCCGAACGTGCCGCCGGGACGCAACGATATCGTGCTCGCCAGCTACATCCCGCAGGTGATGCGGCTGAACGCGACCCGCGACGAGACAAACATCATAAGGACGCGCGGCTACGGCAATTTCGCCTTCAACGACCCGGCCTTCCGCCCGCGTCCGGCGACGACCGCGCCCGGCGACAACCAGAACCCAATCGCCATCCTGGATCGCGGGTTCAATCCGCGCACGCAGCTGAGCGCGCCACCGGTGACGGTCGGCAATCCGCCGGTGGATCGCTTCTGGACGCTCTATCGCAAGAGCGACCCGAACGGCACCGTGCCCTCCGCCATCTACTACAAGGCGATGCGGCTCCTGGTGCGCCTGCCGCGTCCGTTCCACCTGGGCAAGGACAACAACGGCAATCCGGTGATTCCACAGTTCACCATCCAGCCGGACGCGCAGCTTGGACGCCCCATCGGGCCGTATGAAGTGGATTGGGTGCGGGGCCGCATCTACTTCACGGAGCAGGATGAGGGCAACGTCATCCATATCCAGTACGCGGCGGACCAGAACGGGCAGTCGGTGGATTCCGGCGACCTGACCTATCGGGTGGCCTGGGGCGATGAGGTCAGCGTCGCGGCCCAGCCCAATGAGCCGAACCGGCCCTACACGGATGAGACCACGCCGGAGGTCATTATGCCCACCGACTCGGCGGTCAACGAAGGCCAGGTCTCGGCATTCAAGGATCCGTTCAGCGACAAGCTGTGGGTGTTCTGGACGAGCACGCGCGCGGGCACTACCGACCTGTTCTATCAGACGCTTGCGCCGCAGTTCTATAGAACCTCCACCTCACAGCACTAACGAGCGCATCGGTTCTCTGACAGGATAAAACGGGATGAGCAGGGTTTCTATCTATGTAGCCCCGCTCATCCCGTCGTTCTTGTCTGGTTAGTTTTCGGGAGAGATAAAAGTGACTTCCTGGGATTATGACGCCATCGTCATCGGGGCCGGGCATAACGGGCTGATCGCCGCTGGGTATCTGGCGCGGGCAGGCTGGCGCGTTCTCGTGCTGGAGCGGCGGGAGATCGTCGGCGGCGCGTGCGTGACGGAAGAAGTCTGGCCTGGCTATCAGGTTTCGACGGCGGCCTATCTTTGCAGTCTGCTGCGGCCCGAGATCGTGCGGGACCTGGAGCTGGAGAAATATGGGCTGGAAGTCTATCCACGGGAGACTTCCGGATTTGCGCCGTATCTCGATGGCCGTTACCTGTTCCTGTACCCGGATGCCGGACGCACGCGCGCCGCGTTAGAGCAGTTCTGTCGGGAGACGCCTGCCGACGTGGAGGCTTATTTCCGGTTTGAGGCGGATGTGGAGTTGGCAGCGGAGGTTATTGAACCCTGGCTGCTATCCCCGCCGCCCAATGCGGATATCGAGCTCTGGCTGGCCTCTCCACCGCCCGATCCGGAGCAGCTACGCGAGGCGTTCGCAGCGCGCGGCAGGGAGGACCTCTATACCGCCTTCCTGGAGGGCAGCGTTCGCGATCTGCTGGACGCCCGGTTCCAGAACGAGCGGCTGAAGGCCGTCCTTGCCACCGATGGCCTCATCGGCACGTATGGCGGTCCCTCCACGCCGGGCACAGCCTACGTCCTGCTGCATCATTACCTGGGGAACATTCTGGGGCGGCGCGGCGCGTGGGGCTATGTGCGGGGTGGCATGGGCCGCATCACACAGGCGCTGGCGCGCTCCCTGCAGGACTACGGCGGCCAGATACGTCTCGGCGCGCCGGTCGGGCGCGTGCTGGTGGAACAACCTGCCCTCACCTCAGAAGACCTCACCCCCGTCCCCTCTCCTTCTAAAGGAGAGGGGAGTGGCCCTCCCCCCCTGTCCCCCTACTGCCAGGGTCGGGCCTCAACGGACTGCAAGGGACGCCGCTCAACGGCTCGCGGCTCTGCCTTGCGACAGCCCTCCGCCTTGCGATCCACGCTGAGGGAGAGGGGAGAGCAGAAGTCGGGGTTTGCCACTGCCCACGCAGGTGGGCAGCGGGCCATAGACCCCACAGTGGCAGGGTTTAGCCTGCCGGGAAGGGGGTTAGGTCACACCCAGGAAGTGGGCCGGGTCGTCGGCGTTGCGCTGGAGAGTGGGGAGGAGATATATGCGCCGGTTGTCCTCTCCAATGCTGATCCCTACCGTACGTTCGTCCGGTTGGTCGGCGAGAGCTTTCCGATAGAGGCGGCAGGGAGCGATCCCCCCTGGCAGGCGCTGGTCCGGCAGGGCGGCGCGTCGGCCAAGATCAACCTGGCTGTGTCGGAACTGCCGGAGTTTAGCTGTCTCCTGGCCCGTGCAGACCGCAGCCTGCCCGGCCCGGAGCACCTGGGCACTATCCATATCTGCCCGGATATGGACTATTTGGAGCGCGCCTGGGAGGAGGCCCGGAAGGGCTATCCTTCTACCGAGCCAATGATCGAGATTTATCTGCAGACGGCTACCGATTCCAGCCTGACGCCGCCCGGCAAGCATATTCTCTCGCTCTTCGTCCAGTATTTCCCCTATAATCTTGCGCCTGGCCTGAATTGGGATGACGAGCGCGCAAAGTTTGCCGACCGTGTGATCGAGATCGTAGGCCGCTATGCGCCCAACGTCCCCGGCTCGATCCTTCACCGTCAGGTGCTCACGCCGCGCGACCTGGAGGCTCGCTTCGGCCTGACCGGGGGCCATATCTTTCACGGCGATCTGCTGCCTCCCAATCTCTGGGACGCGCGCCCGATACGCGGCTTCGCGGAGGGCCGCACGCCGCTCGCGGGCCTTTATCTCTGCGGCTCCGGCGCGCATCCCGGCGGCTGCGTGTTCGGCGCGCCCGGTTATAACGCCGCTTATGCTGCCCTGATAGATGCAAGTTGGAAACAGGCGCAAAGTTAGCCCATTGCAGTAGGGGGCCAGGTTGCTAAGTAGATAGAATCCTGGACAAGCGGGGAACAGGCACAAAATTAGCCTGTTGTTGCGGAGAGCGCGGCGGCGCGCACCCAGGCATCGGCGTCATGGGCAAGCTGTTGCAGCGTACTGCACACATCCCCATGGTGGCGCTCGTAGGTCAGGCGTCTCGTCGCCAGCGCCTTGATGTCGCGGGTTCCGGCGCGCGCCAGATAGATAAGCTCCCGGCGCTCGATATCGTTCAGGGGCCTGACAGGCGGCGCGAGCAGCGCGCCCTGCATGACAGCCGGCAGCCGCAGATCCAGCAAAACCGCTAACCGTATATAATAGAGCGCCGTCTGGATGTACGCCTCTGAGCGAGCCTGATCAAAGGCATCCGCTGCCCACCGCAGGCGCGTTGCAAACGGGCGGCGCTGCCTGCCGATGATCTCGCGCAAAAACGCGGCGGCATACGCTCGCAGCGCCGCATCCCCGGCTTCCGACGTGAGTATCCGGTCGGGATAGGCATCCGAAAAGGCGAGCCAGCGCAGCAGTGCGGCGCGCACGTTGGCGCGGCGGCTGCCCCTGGTCTGCGCCCGCGTCACCCGGAGCCAGTGCGTGAAGGCTCCGCGAAACCCGGCGGCGGTTTCCCAGATCTCCTGTCCTTGCGTGTCGGCCCGGACGACAAACTCTCCCCCGGTCTCTATCGCCACTAGCAGCGCCTGCCGCGTGGCTTTCCGCTCCCCATCCCCGGTATCGGCAGACACCGCCGCCTCCTGTTCGGGACTGCTTGCCTGTTCTGAGGAAACGATTTCCGGCTCGCCGGGAAAGGCGTAGACAAGCACGAGGGCAGTATGCCGCAGGCGTTCGTTCAGGCAGCGGCGCAGTGCGGCGTCTTCCTCGGGCAGCGGGCGCAACTCTGCGCGCAGGCCCAGCGCGGCCAGGCCGGGAAGCAGCATCGCCCTCAGATCACTCAGCGACGGCGTATCCGCTGCCGTGCGCGCCACGCCGCCCGTCATGCCCAGGAAGAACGGGATAGATACTGCCGGGGACAGCCATTTCTCTACCGCCAGATAGGGAAGCGCCGCATAGGGGGCCGCCGCTAACAGATCGGCGAGCGCTGCCTGCCGGGACTCCAACCTCTCCATGATACTGTTCTTTCCAGTGCGATCCAAGCTCAGGGCGCTCCTTCTTCTCCACCGCCAAAAATCGGCGCTCCATTCACAACAGCCTTCCATGCCCCTTCGGGTCACCCTCTCGCAGGACAATGCCTCTCCCCTCTCCCGCAGCGTAGGAGAGGGGAAGGGGGTGAGGGCGATTTTCAAATCAGCTTCGCTCTGATTCACGCTCCTGCTCTTTTGTACAGGCAGAAAAACCGCGCTCTGTGCGGTAAACTGTTAATTGTGCGAGGGCGACGAATACGCCCCGTCAATCTATCCCAGGAAGGAGAACCTCGCAATGCCAGAATTTACTCTGCCACCGCTGCCCTATCCGTACAATGCACTGGAGCCGACGATTGATGAGGAGACGATGCATCTGCATCACGATAAGCACCACGCAGCCTACGTCAATAATCTGAACGCGGCTCTGAAGGAGGCGCCGGAGTTTTTTAACAAGAGCATCGAGGAGATTGTCTCCAACCTCAACGCTGTGCCGGAGAACATCCGCACCGCAGTCCGCAACAATGGAGGCGGCCATATCAACCACACGATGTTCTGGGAGATCATGCGGCCTGGCGGCAGCCAGACGCCGACCGGCGCGCTCGCCCAGGCCATTAATTCCACCTTCGGCGATGTCGAAACCCTGAAAAAGCAGGTCAACGATGCGGGCGCAAAACGCTTCGGCAGCGGCTGGGCCTGGCTCGTCGCCGATAACAACGGCAACCTCTCGGTCATCAGCACGGCCAATCAGGATAATCCGCTGATGGAAGGCAAGAATCCCATCCTCGGCGTGGATGTGTGGGAGCATGCCTACTACCTGAAGTACCAGAATCGCCGTCCGGACTATCTTGCCGCCTGGTGGAACGTCGTCAACTGGGACGAGGTCGGCAAGCGCTACGACGCACTCAAGCGTTAGTTTACCTGACGTCCCCGACCCTATGGCCCTCACCCCCTGTCCCCCTCTCCTACGCTGCGGGAGAGGGGGAAGACCTCACTCTATAACTGCTTCACTAATCTCACCTCGCTTGCCCCACGCCGAAAGCCTAGCTTCTCGTTGAGCGCGATCATTGCCGGGTTGGCGCTCCGTGTGGCGATAGCCGGATAGCCATGCTGCCTGGCATAGAGCAGCCCCAGAGTTTTGAGGGCGAGGGCGATACCTTGTCTGCGATAATTGGGGTGCACCGCCGTCCCCGCCGAGTCGAGGCAATCGGGCCTGTCCTCCCTGGTGGCAAGACCGCTATAGCCAAGGTACTGCTCCCCCAGCCTGGCAATATAGAAGGCATCGGGAAGAGCCTGCGTCCCCTGGAAAAAGCGTACGGAATCTTCATACGACCAGGACGGTGGATCGGGACTCGGATCGGGATCGGGCCAGGTCGGAACCGCCGCCTGCTGGAGATCATGGAGTTTGCGCATATAGTCCCCGGTACGTTCGCGTTCCTGGGCCAGCGTGACAAACTCGACGCCGCGCTGCTTCAGGGCTTCGATAACCGGCAGGAGGAGCGATAGATCCGCTGTCCTCAGATCCAGGCGCAACTCACGCATCCTCTGCGTCTCTACAAAGCCTCGTCGGTTCAGAAACGCCAGGGCTTCCGTTCTGTCCTCCCTGGCTCTGGCCTGAACGGTCGCCGCTCCCAAAGCTTCCAGATCCTCCAGCAAGCGCTGGAAGAGCAGGCTGCCGATCCCCTGCCTGCGCTTCTCTGCGGCCACAGCCAGGTCCATCCTGAATTTCGGAAAGCGCACAGGCCAGATAGACGCATAGCCGAGGACAGTCTGCTCTTCCGTATCCACTGCTGCGTAGCGCCGGGGAATGCGGTGCGTCTCCGATCCTTGCTCGTCGGCGCGCTGCCATGCCTCTGCCGTCTCGGTGCGCTCCGGGCAGGCCGTATTGAGGAGGCGTACCGATGCCGGGTAATCCTGATATTGCAGGGATTGTATATGAACGGGCATAGATGTATTAAAGCAAGAACTTCACCGTCAGGATCTCGAATGGCAGGATGGGCAGGACGACCTCTCCCCCCGAAAGCGGCAACTCCGCGAGGTTGGTCTCCATCAGGTCGGCCAGGAAGGCCCGCTTCACCGGCAGCGTCGTCGTCAGGGTGACCAGGCCGCGCGTGTTGTGCGCTTCATAGAGCCGGACGATGATCGCCTCTTCTTTCTCCGCCCGCTTGATCGCCTCGATGAAGACTGCAGCGTTATCTACCTCGAAGAACGAGCGCTCCAGGGGCAGCGGCCCGGCCTTGTTGCCCGTGATGGCGCGGACGGTCGGCGGGCTGTTGAGGGCATAGGCGTTCTCGACGACCTCGCCCTCGCGGAAGTCGCCGCCGTGAGGCAGCAGGGCATAGGTGAAGGTGTGCCGGCCCATGTCCGCCTCCGGGTCGGGGGCTTTGGGAGAGCGCAGCAGTGTCAGGCGCAGCACGTTGCCGTGTACGTCGTGGCCGTACTTGCAGTTGTTGAGGAGCGCCACGCCGTAATCGCCTTCGCTCAGATCCACCCACTTCTGCGCGCAGACCTCAAAGCGAGCCAGATCCCAACTGGTGTTGTAGTGCGTGGGCCGTTCCACATGGCCGTACTGGATCTCATAGGTGGCGCGAGGGCTGTTGACGGCGACCGGGAAGGCGACCTTGAGCATCTTCTCCGACTCATGCCAGTCCACCTCCGTCACGAAATCCAGGCGGGCGCTGCCTGCGGTCAGGCGCACTGTCTGCGTGATCCGGGAGCGGCCTCCGGGCAAGGTGCGGGCGAACCGGATAGCTCCCCGGACTGGACCGTTCTCGATGACCTCCACCGAATCGAGTTCCGTAACAATCCGGTGCTTTTCGAAGGCGTAGACGTCAATGTCCCAGGCGTCCCAGAACAGCGGCTTATCTTCAAAAAGCTGGAACTGGTTGGCGCAGGCGCTCACGACGGGCTCGCCCACCGGATTGCCGTTCTGATCGCGCGCATACGTCTCGCTGAGAACCTCGCGCTCGCTGTCTTTATCCAGGATGCGGGTGATCAGGCCCGTTCTGGCCTCGAACTCCACGCGCACGGCCCCATTTTCTAAGTGCGTCTCGGAAACCGTGACCGTATCCTCGATGTCCTGTGGCGGCACGCTCGTCGCGCTCAGATCCCAGACCGCGTAGCCGTGCAGCGGCAGGTTCTTGGCAACGAAGAGGGCGGTGCGCCCGCCCTCTGCCTCGTTCACCTGCACCGGCATGGCCGTGCCGTCCGGCCCGACCGCCGCCGCCGGTTCCTCTCCCTCCCGCAGCGGAACCTCGATGGCCTCGTTGGCGAAATAGCTCAGATTGCTGATGACCAGAAGGGGCCGCCGCATGCTGAGCGTGCCGATCTGATCGGCAAGCGACTGGGTTGCGCCAGCGATGATCTCGCTGGCGGCGCGCGCGATCTCGGCGTAGTCCTGCGCGCTATCCCGATAGACCTCGTTCACGCTGGAGCCAGGAAGAATATCGTGGAACTGGTTGAGCAGCGTCGTTTTCCAGGCGCGGTCGAGCTCGTCCAGCGGATAGGAGGTTAGGCCGCTTGGGCTGACCACGCTCAGGAACTCGGCGTCGCGCAGCAGGAACTCACTCCTGCGGTTGCCCTGCTTGTTGCGGGCCTGCGTGGTATAGGTGCCGCGATGCAGCTCCAGGTAAAGCTCCCCGACCCAGATCGGCAGGTCTTTAGCGTCCGCCTCCGCCTTCTTGAAAAACTCGGAGGACTTTTCAATCTCAACGGTCGGCATTCCCTCGACGTTGCGCAGGCGGCGCGCGTTCTCCAGCATCTCCACCGTCGGGCCACCGCCGCCATCGCCGTAGCCGAAGACGTAGAGCGACCGGGTCGCCCGGTCGTGCTCGCGGAAATTACGCACGTTGTAGGCCAGCTCCTGGGGTGTCATGGCGGCGTTGTAGGTGTCAGCGGGCGGGAAGTGAGTGAAGATGCGCGTGCCGTCAATGCCCTGCCAGTAGAATGTGTGATGCGGAAACTTGTTGATCTGGTTCCAGGAGATCTTCTGCGTCAGGAAGTAGTCAATGCGCGCCTTCTTGAGTATCTGCGGCAGGGCGGCGGCGTAGCCGAACACGTCCGGCAGCCACAGGTCTTGCGTTTCGATGCCGAACTCGTCCTTGAAGAAGTTCTTACCATGTAGGATTTGCCGCACCAGACTTTCGCCGCCGCTCAGATTGCAGTCAGCCTCCACCCACATGCTGCCCGTGACCTCCCACTGCCCGCTCTGGATCTTCTCCTTGATGCGTGCGTAGAGCCTGGGGGCCATCTGCTTGACCCATGCGTACTGCGCGGCCTGCGAGCAGAGGAATTTATACTCCGGGTACTGATCCATGTAGCGGGTAGCGGTGGCGAAGGTATGGAGGCACTTGTATTGCGTGCGCTCCAGCGGCCAGAGCCAGGCCGTATCAATATGGGCGTGGCCGATGGCGCTGATATGGTGTGCGGAGGGGACGGCGGGCTTGTCGTAGGTTTGGGCGAGGCGCTGGCGGGCCGCCGGGATGGTGGCCGGGTCGTCGGCATCGTAGAGGTTGATGGTCTCATTCAGCGCATAGAGAAGCTGGCCGAAGCGAGGGCTGTCCGGCGGCTGCTCGTTCATCACGCCGAAGGCAACGTTGACATCCAGATAGAGGCCGATCAGCTCCTCATCATAGACGGCAAGGTTGGCATAGCGGAAGGTAAATGGCGTCGAAGCCGGCTCTCTGGGCTTGCCATGCACGCTGATGCTGGGGTTCATGCCCGTCGCCTGGACGGTCAGCGTTACCGGCTCCCCGCCTTGCGCCCGCTCCAACAGCAGTATCTCGCCATGCTGGCCGTCTATGCCCTGTAGGGGATTGTCGCCGTCCCAGACGATGGACTCGGCGCCGGTATCCAGCCGGGCGACGACTTTCTTGCCCTTCCATTCGGCGGGCACCGCGCCGGTAAACCGGAACCAGGCATCCGACCAGACCGGCCCCCAGGCAAAGCCAGGCTGAACCGGCGTGTATTCATACCGGGCCGCCTCCGCCGGAGCGATCCGCAGATCGCGGTAGTCGCGCGGGTCGCCCTGGGGCCGATAGACGGCTGCCTCCAGGGGAACCTGCGTGTGCCACAGACGAGACCGCAGCGTTTCCTTCAGGAAGGCTTCTATGCGCTGGCGTGTCAGTTCGGGATGCTTGAGCATGGCGGCGTCCTCTCCTCCCGGATGGTGAGTTGAGCAGAGATAGCTATTCGCGCCGTAAAGTTCCACCGCACCCCGGAAGGTTCCTGCCGACTAATGCGCCCGGCAGGCTAAACCCTGCCGCTGTGGGGCCTGCGGCCCGCTGCCTGCCTGCGCAGGCAGAGAGTCTCGCCTACCTGCGTGGGCGGAACGTTCTACCTACGCAGACAGAGGCAAACCCTGGCTTCTCCTCTCCCTTCTCCCTTGGAGGGAGAAGGGCCGGGGATGAGGGGAGAGAAGAGAGGACGGAAGGAGCCTGGCGCGGTCAGAGTCCTTTTTTGCGCGGCCTTTTCCTGTAACTTTGGGTGCCCCGGAGTGGTCATAATGTGTCGGCGTGAAAGTCCCAACGCATTTCGAAGGAGGCATGATCTGGCTTGTGCCCGACAGCGTGGTACAATGGTAGGTGCGATTGGCGAGGGAGGCAACGCAATGGTTACGCAGGCCAAAAAAACGCGCTATACGCCGGAAGAGTACCTGGAGTTAGAGCGCAGTTCGGAATTTAAAAGCGAGTACCTGGATGGCCAGATTTACGCCATGTCAGGAGGCGGCCCAGAGCATAGTACCATTACGGTGAATGGCACCGCGGTAATCGCATTGCAGTTGAAAGGGAAGCCCTGCTGGGTGTTTTCGAGCGATATGAAGGTCAGGACAAGCTCAACGGGGCTGTACGCCCATCCAGACGTTTCCGTTGTGTGCGCCACGATGCGCTTTCCTGATGAGCGCCGGGATGTGCTTCTCAACCCCATGGCCATCGTCGAAGTGCTCTCCCCCTCTACAGAAGCCTTTGATCGAGGCAAGAAGTTTGCCAACTACCGAAAGATCGATTCCCTGACCGATTATCTTTTAATCTCCCAGGATGAGCTGCGCATCGAGCATTATACCAGGCAATCTGACAACCAATGGTTGCTATCTACCTCGCTCAGAGGCCGCTCCAGCAGGTCTTTATAAAGAAATCTGACAACCAATGGTTGCTATCTACCGCCAGCGGCCTGGAGTCCAGGGTCTACATCGCCTCGATTGATTGCACGCTGCTTCTCTCCGAGGTTTATGATAAGGTACAATTTCCTGTTGAGCCAGCCGGTTCCTGTTGAGCCAGCTGGCGACGATAAAGAGATAGCCTAGCGGCGCCGCAGGCTATTGGGCGTGATGATTTTGCGGGGTTGTTGTCCCGCAGTGCCAGGAGAAGCAAGACCGATGCTGATACTGCATCCTGCGCTGTCTTCCGTTTGTGGGGGCAGACCGCACCCCTCCGTTCCCGGACTTTCCCCGCTCCTGCGCAGGTTCCTGGAGGGGCTGAGCCTCGCCGGGCTGTTGGCGCTGGCTCTGCCGACACTGGCGCAGCCAACACAGGATGTCTCGGCGCACCGCCCGTTGCCGGCCGTGCGGATGCCTGCCGAAGCCAAGCCCCCGACCATTGATGGCGACCTCTCCGATCCCGTCTGGCAGCGCGCCGCCAAAGCCGGAACCTTCTACGATCCGCAGACCGACAAGCCTGCCCCCGACCAGACGGAAGCCTACCTGCTCTACGACAAAGATTATATCTACGCGGCCTTCCGCTGCCACGATAGCCGCCCCAACGAGATCGCCGCGCGGGAGACGGTGCGTGATGCCGAACTCAATAATGATGATAACGTACAGTTGATCCTCGATCCATTTCTGACCTATAAGTGGGAGGACTACTCCACCTTTACGGTCAACCCGCTCGGAACGCGGAACACGCGGCTTGGCGGCGGGCGCGCGGGCAAGCTGGAGTGGCAGGGGGATTGGGATGCCGCCGCCCGGCGCACACCCGACGGCTGGACGGTGGAGATGCGCATTCCCTGGGCCATTCTCTCCTATCCGCGCAGCAGCGGCCCCATCACGATGGGCGTCAACTTCTGCCGTCGGCAGCAGTGTACCAAGATTAACGCCTACTGGAGCAACCTGGGCGCGCAGTTCTGGACCGACCGGGAAGGGCTCTGGCAGGGCGTGACGCCGCCGACGCAAGCATGGAGGCCCCGCTTCTCAGCCCTGCCCTATCTGATGCCGAGCGGGCAGGCGACCGGGGGACGCAGCCAGTTCCGTTCCGGGGTGGACCTGCGCTACCAGCCGACCCCGGAACTGACCTCTGTGGCGACCATCAACCCGGATTTTGCCACCGTCGAAGGCGCGGTGGAGAGCGTCGGATTCACGCGCAGCGAACGCTACGTGCCGGATAAGCGCCCGTTCTTCCTGGAGGGGAGCGACTACCTGACGCTTGGCGAGGACTATGCCATCGGATCGTTTTTCGAGTCCGGGCGCATCCAGCAGTTGGATACCGGCATGAAGCTCTACGGCAAGCTCACGCCGCAGACGACGCTGGGGATGCTGGGGACGATCTCGGTCGGGCATGAGATGAATTGGGTCGCGCACCTGCGGCGGGAGTTCGGGCCGACGACCGGCGCCAACCTGATGCTGTTGCAGCGGGGCGCTCCGGGAGAGGATAACACGGTCGGCGTGCTGGCGGCGCACTCGCGCAAGGGGAAATGGTCGACGGATGGAGAGATGGCGCTGACCGGAGGCCCCGGCGCTGGAGGCATAGCCTGGACGAGCGCGATCAACCTGGAAGATAAGAATTTCTTCACGACGATCCGATATCTGCATGTGGCCCCCAACTTCTTGGATCGGCTTGGGTTTATCAGCTTCACGGATTACCGGGGCTGGTCAAGCTATACCTTCTGGGGCGCGCAGTGGCAGCACGGCCCGTTCCGGCGCTTCAACTTGTTCTTCAACCCGCTCTTTGACGAGCATATGGACGGCAGGCCGTTCCGCCGCCGCGCCAGCCTGGGCGTCAATTTTGAGACCCGTAACGACTATCGCATCGGCTTCCATGTGGAGGGCGGCAAGTTCGACAACGATACGGATTTCATCTATGGGTTCAACATTGGCGGCAATGTCTCGAACCGGTTTCGGCGGTGGGATCTGTCCTTTACCACAGGCCAGCAGGCCAACCTGCCCTATACCTCGTTTGGCCCTTCGTTTAACATCCGCCTCTTCAAGAAGCTGGACATCTCCATCGGCTCCTTTATCGAGAACTACCAGGGCGTGACGCAGCAGCATATCCTGACGTTCAATTATGAGCTCAGCCCCTACCGCGCTTGGGGCGGACGCCTGGTAATCGAGAACGGCGGCACGAACTTCTTTGTCTCCTACCGCAACTCCGGGCGCGGCGGCATGGATACCTACTTTATCATCGGCGACCCCAACGCCAAGAGCTTCGTCAAGCGCGTCATGCTCAAGTTCGTCTTCGCGCTGTGAAACTCGGTGCAGGTCACGCCTCCGACCTCCATGCCGGATGAAGCTCTCCTCGCCTCCCACCAGCTTTTATAAGTTGTACCGCGCCCACGCTCGCCGGGGCTATCCTACAGCAGGAAAACGGAAGGACAATCTACAAAAACTGCTATGTAGTGCAAAATCAAACGGGAGGTGGGATGATGCTTTTGACGGGTAAAGTCGTGTTGGTAACGGGGGCGGGACGCGGCATCGGCGCGGCAATCGCGCGGGTGCTGGCGCGCGAGGGCGCGACGGTAGCGGTCAACTACGCGCATAGTAAGGACAAGGCAGAACGGGTCGTGGCCGAAATTTGCGAGAAGGGCGGTACGGCGCAGGCGTTTGCGGCAGACGTGCGCGATGCGGCGGCGGTGCAGGCTATGGTGCAGGCGGTCGTCCAGGCGTTTGGGCGACTCGACGGCGTGGTAAATAATGCGATTGCAGGGCGCCAGCACGGCACGCTCTCCGCCGCGACATTGGAAGACTTCTCGGATGCGTTCGACTATGGGTGCCGGGCGGTGGTCAACATGATCAACGCCGTGCGTCCGGTGATGAAAGATCAGGGCGGCGGGCGCATCGTCAACATCGTGACGGAGCTATGGAACATGGCCCCGGCGGAGTGGTCGGTCTATATGGCGGGCAAGGGGGCGATGGTGGGCTTGTCGCGCTCGCTGGCCTGTGAGTTGGGGCCGGAGAATATTACGGTCAACATGGTCGCACCCGGCTGGATGGCCGACGAAAAGGTGGACACGGCCTCCGAGGGATCGAAGAACTTCGCCAAGTCGCTCCCGCTGCGGCGGCACGGCAGCGCCGACGAGATCGGCAACGCCTGCGCCTTCTTCCTGAGCGACCTGGCGGGCTACATCACGGGCGCGTACTTGCCGGTGACCGGCGGGCGCATCACCCAGGCTGGTATGTAAACGGAGGAGAGTCCCAATCCAGAACGGCAAGGTCAAAAAGCAGCGCACCTCCTTTGACCTGGCCACCCTGTTGCGCCATACCGGCCAGCTTCCGTAGGGGATCTGTAGGACGTAGTATGCAGTTCGGGCTATAGTCTAGAGGAGGAAATGAGGAGATGTGGGTGGCTTTTTTCATCGCCCTGATCTCCTCATTTCCCTTTTCCATCAGGCAAAGTGCGCGTTAGGTGTCATGGCGTGCCTGGGGCAAGATGGAAGGCGTAGCGAGCGCGCCGGAGGAGTAATGATCGAGCGGATACAGGCTACATTGGAAGCCATTGAGGTAGAGCGCGGCGTCCGGATACTGTACGCGGTGGAGTCGGGAAGCCGCGCGTGGGGCTTTGCGTCTGTGGACAGCGACTACGATGTACGCTTCCTCTACATGCGCCCGCTCAAGGACTATCTGCGCATAGACCCTCCGCGCGATGTCATCGAGCTGCCGATTACCGAGGCCCTGGATGTCAACGGCTGGGATGTTTTCAAAGCGCTCAAACTATTCCGCAGCTCCAATCCGCCCTTGCTGGAGTGGCTGTTCTCCCCGATCATCTACCGGGAGCAGGGCGCTCTGGCGGCCAGCCTGCGCGCCCTGGCGCGGGCGCACGCTTCGCCCCGCCGCATGACCTATCACTACCTCAGCATGGCGAGGAACAATTATAAGCTCTACATTGCGGGCAGGTCGGAGGTCAATGCGAAAAAGTACCTCTATGTCCTGCGCCCGCTCCTGTGCATCCTCTGAATGGAGCAGCGCTCCAGCCCGCCGCCAACCTTGCTTCAGGAAACCCTGGACGGCATCGAAATCCCAAACGATTTTCGAGCGAAGCTGTCCGAGTTATTGCACCGGAAGCGCGGCGGCGCGCTCGGCATGGGCGCGCCGGATGCCGACCTGAGCCGCTTTGCCGAAACGGAGATGCAGCGGATCGAGTCCTTCGTGAGCACGCTCCCGGACGTGACCATTGAGCCGGATACGCTGAATGCGCTGGCGTGGAAAGAGTTAGGGCTGGACTGACATACTCCCGCCCCTAAAGGGGTAGGCTTTGTCGCCACTTGAATCGTAAAGGCCGTTGGGAGCAGGCCGTCGGCAGCAGGAAAAGCCCCTTCGAAGCAGCACAAGTCCTTGGCCAGATCAACGCTTAGCCGGTCCTTGCGGCAGTTCCTGAACCGCCTTCAGGTAGGCGCTCACCCGGTCGTCCAATGCCTGCGGGTAGGTGTAGCCGAGCGCGTCCCCGACCTCCTTCGCCACGCGGCGGAACAGCGCCGCCGTGCGGTAGAGCGCGTCCCAATTGGCTTCGATCTCCGGCCCCACGTAGGTGCTTGCCAGTTCCGACCAGATGTCCGCCGAGAGCAGCCGCTTTAAGCGGCGACCGAGGACGCCGGGCCTGACGGACCAGTTGTGGTCTATCTCGAAGCACCATTCGAGCATCCGGAGCATGGATATCTGCTTGGTGTCGCAGTCCAGGCACCATTTGGCGAACACAAGCTCATCCCGCCAGAAGCTCTTGGCGATGTAGGTGGCATTCCACCAGAACTCCTCGATCACCGCCAGGTACTCGGCTTCCGTCGGCCTGGCGGGGATGAACGCTTTGTAGGAGGGCGGCTTCCATGTTGCCGTCCTGCCGTCCTTGTCGAGCAGCACTCGATATCCCGCATCCAGCTCCTCCGGCAGCGCTTCCTGGGCGGAAATCCGTTCCAGCAGGGCATCGGGCCAGATGCTATAGTCAATCTTGATGTAGTCCTGGTAGACCACGCCCCGGAAATAGGTGGTCAGGCCGTACATCTCGCCCTGATCGCCCCAGCGCACCATCGGTTCGCCGTAGTCGAATACCCAGGCATCGTCGCGCGCGAAACGCTCGGCCTCGGTAGTGGCGAAAATGAGGTCATAATCGGAGAGAAGATCCACCGGCCCATCGGGCCGCGCCAACGAACTGGTGAGTATCATGGCGCGGATCGATGGCTGGGCGTTTCCCCACGCAACCAGCTTTTCCAGGACGTCCTTCTCTTGCGGCAGTGCTTGCATCATCGTTATACAAATCTCGTCTACCCCCCTCCTTGTAACCTAACCCCCCGGCTTGTGGCCCTCACCCCCTGTCCCCCTACTGCCAGGGTCGGGCCTACAATGGACTGCCAGGGTCGGCGCTGCAATAGTTCGCGCCTCCGCCTCGCGACAGCGCTCCGCCTCGCGACAGCCTTCCGCCTGGCGATCCACGCTGTGGGAGAGGGGAGAGCAGAAGCCGGGTCCCCCCTTCCTTAGCGAGGTACGAGCGAGTAGGGAAGGGGGCCGGGGGGTTAGGTCAGGGAATTGAGGTCGAAGTCGGGCGTCTGGATCGCCCCCTCACGGCCCTGGACGTTGACCCCGGCGCGAATCAGGCGCTCCAGCGTATCCGAGATGCCGTCCAGTTTCTTCTCGTCATGGCTGATGGAGACGCCCATCCGCAACCGTCCGGTATCATCGTAGTAAAGCTCGGTGAACTCGGCGGCCTGCGTGTCCCCGGTGAAGATAGAGTTCTTCCCGCCCTGCGGATCGCCGCGCAGGATCATGTGCAGGTCCAGGAAATCGGAGAAGAAATAGGGTATCTGATTGTAGGGCTGGTTCTGCCCGGCCATGATCGCCCCTACGGCCTGGCCCTGCCATTTGGCGTTCAGGAAGTGCTCGGCGTGCCATTCCTTGTTGAGCGCGATGTCCTTGAACAGCGCCACGTCGCCCGCCGCCCAGATATGCGGGTCGGCGGTCTGCAAGAACTCGTTGACCTTGATTCCGCCCCGGTCGCCGATCTCCAGCCCGGCCTCGCGCGCCAGCTCGTTGTTGAGCTCCACGCCCACGCCTACCACCACCAGATCGGTTGGCAACTGCTGCCCGCTCTTGGTGCGGACTATATGCACCGGCCCGCTCTCGCCATCCCCCTCAAACGCGACGGCCTCATCGTGGAGCAGGAACTTGATGCCGTTCCGCTCATAGTAGCTCTGTATCCACCGTCCCAGCTTTTCGCTGGCAAATTTGGCCCAGGGATGGCCCTGCGGCTCGACGACCGTGACATCCAGGCCGCGCTCGCGGGCGCTGGCGGCCACCTCCATGCCCAGATACCCGGCGCCGACGATGACGGCCCGTTGGCTTCCCCGCAGCGCCGTGCGTATCTGGAGCGCATCCTCAATGGTGCGCAACAGGAACACGCCGATCCGGTTCATCCCCGGCACGTTCAGCGACCGAGGCCGCGCGCCCGTGGCGATCAGCAGCTTCTCGTATTGAAACGTCGTGCCGTCGGCCAGAGTCACCGTGCGCGCGTTGCGGTCTATTTTCGTTACCTGCGTCTTTGTATGCAGCTCGATCTGGTTCTTGGGGTAAAAATCGTCGAACTTGCTGTAAGGGTCGTCCACGCTCATCTCGTCGTTGGTCAGGAAGTTCTTGGAGAGCGGCGGGCGGTCGTAGGGAGGATGGGGCTCTCCGCCAATGATAACGATCTTGCCCTGCTTGTCATGCTCGCGGATCGTCTGCGCGGCCCAGACACAGGCCAGCCCGCCGCCGACCAGCACATAATCGTAACGCGATTCCATGCCCAGTTCTCCTTTGCGTTGATGCTCACTTTCCTGGCAAGCCCGGAAACGAAAGCAGGGGGTTCCCCGCTTGACGCCTTTCCGCCCGCTCTGCTATCATGGGACGTTTCCATTCCCTCGGACGGAGAAGCCATTGAACCCACAAGAGACGATTCGCGCGCTCGCTGCCCACGTCAAAGCCAGCGTCTTCCCGCATCTGGGCGCGTGGCGGGCGCGCAAAGTGACCGGCGTGGCCTCCAGCGGCGACGCCACCTTCGATATTGACGACATCGCCGAGGCTGCCGTCGAAGAGTTTATCCGCGAACACGGCCTGAACGTAGCCTATTACTCCGAGGATCGCGGCCTGGTGCGCCCATACCCCGACCGTGAGCCGGAGGGCATCCTCATCATTGACCCGATAGACGGCACGCGCGGCGCCGTGGCGGGCTTCGAGGCGTGCGTCGTCTCGATCGCCTGGGCCGACTACACGCCGGAGCCGACCTTGGCCGATGTGCGCTATGCGGGCATCGCCGAGATCAAGGGCAATCTCACCTTCTCGGCAGAGCGCGACGGCGGCCTTCAGATCGCGGACGCGGCGGGCAGCGCCGTCACGCCCTTCCTCATGCCCACGACCGAGATAGCCGACATGGCCTGGACGGTGGAGGTCGTCGGCGCGCCCCTAGAGCTGATCTTTGCGGCGCTGCGCGATCTGGCGAACCCGACGACGGTGCGCGGCGGCCTCTTTATCCTCAACAGCAGCGCCTATGAGCTGACTCGCCTGGTAACGGGCCAGTTAGCGGGCGTGGTGGATGTGCGCACCCGCCTGATGCGCGAGTTTCCCCAGACCCGCAAACGCTTCCGCACCTATGGCGGAGGACGGCTTTTGAGCCTCTACGGCTACGATGTGGCCGGCGCGGCGCTCATCGCGCAGGAAGCGGGCTGCATCGTCACCGACGCCTGGGGCCGTGACCTCTCCGACTGGAAGCTGCTCGATACCAGCGAAGCCAACTTTGGCTCCCTCCTTGCCGCCTCGAACCCGGCGCTGCACGCCCGCCTCGTCGAAGCCGTCAATACCGGCTTTGCGGCCCTGAAAAGCCGTTTTCAACAGGATTAACAGGATTTCTCAGGATTTATCAGGATTAAGGCAAAAGGCAGAAGCCTCCCAGTCAGCTTGAAGTCCAGAGGAAGAGAACTCGGCTGGTTATCTGTGTTTTAGAAACCCTGTTTAATCCTGTCTCATCCTGTTCATCCTGTTGAGGTATTTTAAGGGACGAGGACGCGCAGGACATTCGGCACGACCTCGATGATGGCCGGCGTCTGGCCGGCGGCATCGCCATCCAGTTCGACGGGCAACGGGCAATCGGTTTCCAGGACGATGTGCCGGGCGCGGAAGCGGCGCACTCCCGGCGCTCGGTCGAGATGGCCGCGCGTCAGTGCCAGCGCATCGGCGGCGACGGCGCGCGCCAGCGGGCGGCGATGCAGGCATACAAACACGTCCAGCAGGCCGTCGCTCGGCGAAACCTCCGGACTCAAGAGGAACTGCCCCGCGTAGCGCCCGCCGTTGGCGACCAGAACCAGGTAGGCGTCAAACTCCTGCGGCGTGGCGCCGTCCAGCGTCAGCGTCACCCGGCAGCGCGGGAAGGAGAGCGCCGCCCGCGCCGCCGCCAGCACATACGCCCACTCCCCAATACGCTCTTTGAGCCCCAGGTTCACCGCCTGTGTCACCGCGCCGTCGAAGCCGATGCCGGCGACCAGCACAAACCAGCGCTCTCCCATCCGCCCCAGGTCTATGCGCCGCTCCTGACCGGCCCGGATAATCCGCGCGGCGGCCTGCGGGTCCTCCAGAGGCACCTCCAGCACGCGCGCCAGCACGTTGGCGGTGCCCATCGGCAGCAGGCCCAGACGCACCTGATCGGCAGCCTGCGCGCTCTGCACGCCCTGCACTATGGCGTTGATCGTCCCATCCCCGCCGACGGCCACCAGCGTCTCATACCCTTGCGCTAGCGCCTCGCAGGCCAGCCGCGCCCCATCGCCGGGAGCGCGCGTCTCCCGCGTCCAGACGCTCTCCGGGGCCTCCGGCGCCAGCCAGCGCGCCACGGCAGCCGCCGGGTCCTGCCGGTCCTGCGCGTCCTGGAGCCGCGCCCACCCGCCCGCTTTCGGGTTGAGGATGGCCGCTAGGCGCACCGCCCTATCCAGACCCGCTCGCCCGCCTTGCCGACCCAGGAGCGGACGCCGGGAAATTTGGCCTCCAGGAAGCGCACGAACTTAGATGGGTCTTCCTGGTTGCCAATGAACATATCGTAATGGGAGGGAACGGCCAGGCCGGGGCGCAACTCGCCCGCCAGTTCCGCCGCCTCCTGGAAGGTAAAGTTGCCCAGACAGCCGCGCAGGTAGCGCTCGGCATCCCGCCCGTTGATGGGCAGGAACAGCGCGTCGAAGTGCGGCCAGCGCTGCAGCGTGCCGAGCAGCCCATCGTAGAGGATCGTGTCGCCCGCGTGATAGAACGTCACCCCGCCCGCCTCGACGACGTAGCCGAGATAGGGAAAGCCTAGCTGCGGACGCTCGTCGAAGGTCTCGTGCTTGCTCTTGATGGCCGTGATCCGCACGCCCTGGTGCTCCAGCGTCTCGCCCGCGTTCAAAGGCCGCAGGCGCGATTCCGGGATGCCGGCCTCGGTAAGCATACGCTGCGCCTCCGTGCGCGGGCAGATAAAGAGCGTCTCCGGCGACGCCTGCGCGATCCCGCGCAGCGACTCCGGGCAGAGATGGTCCTCGTGGCCGTGCGAGACCAGGGCAAAATCCACCCGATGGGGGCTCTCCGGCAGCAAAAGCGTGCGCGTCTGCCGCGATTCCCAGGGCGCAAACCAGGGATCGAGATAAAATACATGGCCGCCCGCCTTGACGATGAATGTATGCTGGCCCAGCCACCAGAATGCGCCGCACCCCGGCGGTGTCTCGGTGCGGGCTACGTCGGCCAGCAGAACGTCCTGTTTCTGCGCGATCTCCACCATGCCTGGCGCCTCCTCGAAGTTCTGTTGTCTCTGTGTTCCCTTTCGCCCTCCTTCCTCCCGGTTCCTGCCTCTTCGGGGATGTCATTCTTCCCTAAGGAACCGGAGAATTCTAGGGCAGCGGCTAGGAATTTTGCGGGAAATCGAAAATCCAGCAGGGAACAGCGGTCAGGCGGGTTGAATTATAATACTGCCGTACAGAACCACCGTCTGCTGTCTCGCTTTCCGACAGAGCGGCGCCTCGACCGACCCGAGCCGTTTACATCTAAGGAAGACTATCCCCGCTTGCCAACCCTGAAGGAGGACTACGTATATGCAGCGCTCGATTAGCTACTTTCGCTGTCTTGTTCGGCTTGTTCGGGCGGTTGCCCTCTTTGCCGCTCTCGCCGGGCTCGTGCAGATCGCGCCGCCAGCGCGCGCCCAGGTCAATGTGACTACCTACCACAACGACAACGCCCGCACCGGACAGAACCTCAAGGAAACCCTCCTGACGCCCGACAACGTCCGCTTCACCCGTTTCGGCAAACTATTTGCCTATCCCGTGGACGGCTACGTCTATGCCCAGCCGCTCTACCTGTCTAACGTGACCGTTCCGGGCAAAGGCCGGCACAACGTCGTCTTCCTGGCCACCGAGCACGATAGCGTCTACGCCTTCGACGCCGACGATAATACGGGCGCCAACGCCGACCCACTCTGGCACGTCAGCTTCCTGAATCCCAATGCGGGCGTCACCAGCATTCCCAACGACGAGATCGGCTCCTGGGACATCGTGCCCGAGATAGGCATCACCGGCACGCCCGTCATTGACGCAAACAGCGGCACGCTTTATGTCGTGGTGAAAACCCGCGAGCCCGGCCCGCTCGGCTCCACTCTCTATCCCCAGCGCCTGCACGCGCTCGACATCCATACCGGTCAGGAGAAGCCCGGCAGCCCGGTGCTCATCACGGCCTCTGTGCCCGGCATCGGCGACGGCAACGACGGCCAGGGCAACGTTCCCTTTTATTCAAAGCTGGAAAATCAGCGGGCGGCGCTGCTGCTCCTCAATGGCGTCGTCTATATCGCCTGGGGCTCGCACGGCGACATTACCCCCTACCACGGCTGGATCCTGGGCTACGACGCCCGCACCCTCCAGCAGGTCGCCATCTTCAACGCTACCCCCAACGGCCTGACCGACCCAAGCGGCTACCCCATCGGCGCGGGCGGCATCTGGCAGGGAGGCGCCGGCCTGGCCGCCGACGATCAGGGCAACATGTACTTCGCGACGGGCAACGGCTCTTTCGACGCGGCCACAGGCGGCATAGACTACGGCGACAGCATCGTCCGGCTCCGGACACTGCCTGGAGGGAGCCTGGCGGTCGCCGACTACTTCACGCCGCTCAACCAGGATTACCTCAACCGCACCGACGCCGATCTAGGCTCCGGCGGCGTCCTGCTGCTGCCCGACCAGCCCGGCCCGCATCCCCACCTGCTGGTGCAGGCGGGCAAAGAGGGCAAAATCTATATCATTGACCGCGACCGGATGGGGCAGTTCCATCCCAACAGCGATAACATCGTTCAGGAGCTGGGCGGGGTGATCGGCGGCGTCTGGGGGATGCCGGCCTATTTCAACAACACGATCTACTACTGGGGCATCGGTGACACGCTCAAAGCCTTCCAGTTTCTCACCATTCGCACCGTCAACCTCTACTACGACGGCCATTTCTTCGGAGGCTTTGGCGGGGCGCCCAATCTGACCCTCAACGGCAGCGCCTTCGTGGATGGCTTCCGCCTGCACCTGACCGATGGCAGGGTCAATGAGCGGGGAAGCTGCTTCGCCAATACTCCGGTGGCCGTCACCCAGTTCCAGACCCAGTTCACCTTCCGGCTGACCGAAGGCACCCTGCCCGGCGGCGAGGGCTTCACCTTCACGCTCCAGGGCGCGGATCCGCACGCGCTCGGGGACGGCGGCGGCAGCCTCGGCTACGGCGGCCTGGGCAACAGCGTCGCCATCAAGTTTGACCTCAACGATACGGCGGGCGAAGGGAATAACTCCATCGGCCTCTATCTCAACGGCGTGCCCCCGACGACTCCTGCCGACAGCCTCGACAGCACCGGCCTCGATCTGCACAGCGGCCATACCTTCCGCGTCTATATGAGCTACGACGGCGTCACGCTCCAGCTCCGCATCCGCGATCTCAGCACGGGCGCTGCCGCCACGCAGTCCTACGCCGTGGATATTCCCGGCACCCTGGGCGAGAACATAGCCTACGCCGGCTTCACCGCCAGCACCGGCACGCGCACCGCCACGCAGGACATTCTGACCTGGCGCTATAACGCGCCCTCCCTGACCACAACCCGGTTCGCGCAGGTGTCCGAGGCGCCCCTGAGCTTTGATTACTATCCCAGCACCACTCCCAGCATCTCCGCCAACGGCGAGAACAACGGCATCGTCTGGGCCCTGCAAACCGACGCCTACTGGTATGGCGGGCCGTCCATCCTCCACGCTTACGACGCCGCCAATCTCGGACGTGAGCTCTATAATTCCTACCAGGCTTTCGGGGGACGCGATGTGCCTTCTGGCTCTGCGGTCAAGTTCTCGGTGCCGACGATAGCCAATGGCAAGGTCTTTGTCGGCACAGGCAATAGCCTGACGGTGTATGGCCGCCTGGGGCTCAACCGCGCGGCCATAGATGTCTCTGCCGGCAATATTCGGCGACTGAACAATGGCGGCTATGCCCTCGATCTCACGTTCACCAACTCGGGCAACCGCCGCGCCGAAGGGCTCAGCTTAAATACCGTCCACTTGGGAGCGGCGCAGCCCACCAGCCCCAGCCTGCCGCAAGCGTTGGGAATGCTGCTGGTTGGCGAATCCCAGACGATCACCCTGACTTTCCCGGCTTCGGCAGCGCCCGTTCGGGCGCCCATCCCTCTCTCCTTCTCGGGCAGTTGGAACACCGCTCCCGATAACCGGGGGGATTTCCAGAGGATGATCTGGGTGATGTTGCCCTGACCTTCGGCCACTGCCGGCCTCCCACCAAGGGGGAAGGCGGAAGGATGAAAGGAGAATGCTCTTGCCCTGATCTTTCGAGCGCTGCGCGCCTCTTCCCAAAGATCTACCGGAAACTCCGCCTTGAGTTCGATGTTTTTTTCGACCGCTACGCGCTATTAAGGACGTCTACGGCAAGTCGAGGTCCGGCCTGCCCTTGCGGCAGGGGCATGGCCATAAGCCGGATAGGAGATCGAATCTCAGGAGGGAAGAACGCGCATGGCACAATCGCAGCAACAGCAGGGACAACAGCAGCAAACGCAGCAGGGGCAGCAGCAAGAGCAGCATCAGGGACGGCAACAGCAGCAGGCGTTTCCGCCCCAGCATCAGGAGCGTCAGCCCGGCATCCAGGCCGAGATGCAGCCCAGGCCCCTGGAGGATGATCCTGAATACAGGGCGGCAGGCAAGCTGATGGACAAGGTCGCCATCGTTACCGGCGGCGACAGCGGCATCGGGCGCGCGGTCGCCATCGCTTTCGCCAAGGAGGGGGCCGACGTCGCCGTTGTCTACCTGAACGAGCATCAGGATGCGGAGGAGGCCCGGCGCAAAGTCGAGCAGTATGGCCGGCGCTGCATCACGATTGCGGGCGATGTCGGCGACGAGAACTTCTGCCGACAGGCCGTCGAGCGCACGGTGCAGGAGTTCGGTCACCTGGATGTCCTGGTCAACAACGCCGCCGAGCAGTATGTGACGAGGGGACTGGAAGAGATCAGCGCCGAGCAACTGGAACTGACCTTCCGCTCCAACATCTTCGGCTATTTCTTCATGGCCAAGGCTGCGCTGCCGCACCTGAAACAGGGAGCGGCCATCGTCAACACGGCCTCCATTCAGGCGTTCAAGCCCTCGCCTAAGCTGATGGACTATGCCGCCACGAAAGGGGCCATCGTCAACTTCACAAAGTCGCTGGCCGAGGAGCTAACGCCGAAGGGCATTCGCGTCAACGCCGTGGCGCCCGGCCCCGTCTGGACGCCGCTGATTCCGTCCTCCTTCCCCCCCGAGCATGTCAGTAAGTTTGGACAGGACACGCCCATGAAGCGCGCGGCCCAGCCCGCCGAGATGGCGCCCGCCTACGTCTTCCTGGCCTGCCGGGATAGCTCCTACGTGTCCGGTGCGGTGATCATGGAGACAGGCGGAGAGATTGCCGGTGCCTGAATCGGGCCTTGCCTCGTTCCCCTGGCGATAACAAGAGCCAATAAAATGAGCGCCTCCCTACGGAAAAGGGAGGCGCTCTTGCAACTCAGCCCTCCTAACCCCCCGGCCCCTACTGCAAGGGTAGGGCCTGCTATGGTTGGGCCCTCCGCCTCGCGACCCTATTGCGTTCGCTACGCTCACAGGGAAGGGGGGGACCCGGCTTCCCCTCTCCCCTCTCCCGCAGCGCCGGGAGAGGGGTTGGGGGTGAGGGCACCCCTACACCCTACACCCTATCCCCTACACCCTATCCCCTACACCCTGCACGAGGGGTTGGGGGTGAGGGCTATACTATCACTGATCCTGAGCCAGATCCGGGGCGGTGCCGACCTGGGTGATGATATAGGAGTCGTCCATCTTCTCCAGGACGAAGCTGACGTAGACAGTGCGCTTGGAGCCCTCTTTGCTGCGATAGGCGTGGCGCCCGCTGACGGCATAGACGCCATTTTCCTTGCGCTGGACTCGGTCCAGCGTGAAGCTGAGGGTCGCGTTGGTGCGGAGCGCATCGCGGGTCATGTCCAAGTAATCGCCCGCCTCCAGCGAGTACTGGTATTTACCGCGCAAGTAGACCGCGATCCGCGAGTCGCGGCGGACGTGCCTGGCAAGCATCTGGATGTCGCCGGTCTCCCAGGCTTTGCGGATGTCCTCGACAGCCTTATTCAGAGCGGGGTCGGTCTTGGGCTTCTCCTCGCCGATCCGATAATCGCCCTCTCCCTGCGGCTTGCTCTTGGACTCGTCCTGGTCGCGGTTGAGGTAGTAGTCGTCCAGGTCGTCGGTGCGCCAGCCCTGATAGCGGCCCAGGTTGTTGTAGACCGGAACCGGCACGTAGATATACTGCGGCGGCGTGTAGGCGACTGCGTTCAGGCCGATGTAGGGCGGGAACATGCCATAGTAGTAGGCGTAGGGCGAGAGAATGGTGACGCCGGGCACGTAGGTCTCATAGTAGTACGGGTAGCAGGCGCAATTATCCGGGAAGTAGACATTGCTCCAATTGTAGTAGATGTGCACGCAGGCCCGCCCGATAAGGCCGTTCCGATACAGGTAGCCTTCGAGGGAGCGGTTGAACCGGTCGAAGCTCTTCGTGGCGTTGGCCGGCGGCACCGCGCGCCCGCCATAGAGCACATCATGAAGCTGGTTGGGCTCGTAGTTCTGGACGCCGCCGGGCCGACCCCCGTACAGCACATCGTTGAGCTGGTTGGGCGGGTTCGGATGGAGCGGGCTGTTATCCAGGTATCGCCGGGAGTTGAGCCGATCCGCCGCGCTCAGAGAGTTGTTGGGGTTTGGGTAGAGAACCCGCACGTCGGCACGCGCGCCCAGACTGTTGCGCGAGAAAAGCGAATTGAAATCGAGCGGCTGCTGGCCATTGTTCAGGCCGTAACGTCCGGCACGATTGTTGTAGAAGGGCGAGGGCGCGCCGTACAGGTCGTTATAGAGGCCGGGAGAATAGATGCGCGGCGCGTTGATGGTAGCGGACGGGCCGGACGGCGCGGGCTGGGGCAGCCGGGAACGGTTGATCTGGGCCTGCGCTATCGTCGGCAGCAACGCCAGGGCGAGACTTCCGCCGAGGGCAGCAGCCAGTCCGACGCATTTTCCGCCCAGCGCTCGGGTCGAGTGCAGTTTCATGTTTGGATTCTCCTCTCGAACGGCGGTTGTCGTCATGGGCGCTGACAGGACCCGGCTTTGCGCGCCGGGAACGCGGTGCGCGGCTTGCTCGCTTGCCAGCGAGACCTACAGCAGAACCCACAAGATGGGAATGGCGATCAAGCGCATCCTACCTGTTAGTACGTGCCGTATGCAGGAAAGTATCCCGTCTGGCAACCGCTGTGGACAAATTCACAGGAGGGCGCTGCTTCTCATTATAGACGCCGCTCGGCAGTGTGTCAAGGTGGGGGCTAAGCCGAGGAAGGAGGATTTGCCAGTGGCGCGTTAGCAGCAAGAGCCGGAGCGGACAGGGCCAGCGTCTGGTGGTAGAGCTCTTCGTAGCGGCGGATCGTATTCTGGAGGCTGTGGGCGCGCGCTTTGGCCAGGCTGGCTGCGCCCATCGCGCCCCAGCGGTGCTGTTCGCAGAGAAGCTGATCGATGCGCCGGGCCGCGTCTCCGGCATCCCCGGCGCGAAACAAGTAGCCGTTGACGCCGTTCTCCACCAGCTCCGGCAGGGCGCGGGCATTAGCCGCCAGCACCGGCAGGCCGGTCGCCATCGCCTCTAGCGTCGCGAGGCTCAGCAGTTCCGCCTCGCTGGGCATGGCGAAGATATCCACGCTATTGAGCAGGGCCGGCAGGTCCGCCTCCGGCACAAAGCCGACAAATACCACGCGATCCGCCAGCCCCAGGCGCTGAGCCTGCGCCTGAAGCGCCGCCAGATCGCGCCCCCGGCCCGCTATCGCAAGCTGCGCCGCCGCAGGCTCCAACTGCGGCAGGGCCTCGATCAGCACGTCCAGCCGCTTCTCCCGATCCACACGCCCGACAAAGAACAGGATGGGGCGATCCGGGCTAAGGCCGTAGCGCCGACGCAGGGCCGCGCGATCCACGCTCGGGTCGGGGCGGTAGGTGTCCAGGTCCACGCCGCAGGAGACGGCATACACCGGCACCACGAGCCCCTGCCGACGCAAAAGGGCAGCGGCGGTTTCGGTCGGCGCTGTAGCCAGTCCCATCTTATCAAAAACGCGCAGCACCATACGCCAGAGCAGCCGCTCCATCCATCGGCGGCACCGGGCCGAGCGGGAGAGCACGGGAACGAAGGGAATAATGTTCTCCGGCAGGAAGTGGTTGGTGCCGATCAGGGGCAGGCGGCGCTGCCGGGCCGCGCGCACCACGCTCCGGCAGAGGGGAAAGTGATCCTGGATATGCACGATATCCGGCGCGAAGCTCTCCAGCAGGCGTGCGACTTCTTTCTGAGGTCGGAACGTCACATAGACGTCGGGATACCAGGGCGCCAGGGAGAGGGCCGTAATCGCCTCAACGCGCACACGCCCTTGCGTGGTCGTATAGGCGCGGCGGCGATCCGAGGGCGTCATTACCAGCACCTGATGCCCGTCGGAGGCCAATCCCTCCGCCAGGTGCGCCACGAAGACTGCCTGGCCGTTATTGGGCTGAAAGTAGTTTTGGGTGGCGATGACGATACGCACGTTCTCGCTCCTGGCCTCCTGGAGCTACTCGCTAGAAGTCAGAGCAAGCCCCGGAGGAGGCTGCACAGATCAGGCCGGGCGCCACCGGTGGCTCTATCAATTCAGGGGCGGACACTTTTGTTGCGACGGGTTAGAAACCCTTCGCTCTAGAGCCTACGGCTGTGTGTCCCTTCGGGACACTTTCCCTGTTGGCAGCCGGGACGTGTCCCGCAGGGACACACGGCCCGGAGGGCCCTACAGCGAAGGAATTCTATTCCGTCGCTAACTGTCCGCCCTTGAAGCTCTCTCAGGGGCGATGCGGCAGCGGCTTGTTACCTTGCCGGGCAGTCGTCCCGGCGGGCGGCTCCTCCGGCAGCGAACGATGAGTCTTCTCCCAGCGCGCTCCATAGTGGCGGAGGAAGAGCAGTCCCGCAATCACACAAACGGCGAAGCCTGCCGCCGCTACGATCTGAAGGCCGCGCTCCAGGCGGATAATATAGCCGCTCAAAAAGTACCCCGCCGCCACCAGCGACCCGGTCCAGATGGTTTCGGCCACCGCATCAATGGGAAACCAGCGGCGCAAGCGCACGCGCAGCATGCCCGCCGTGACCAGCACCGGGATCATGAAAACCAGCGTCAGCTTGGCGGCAAAGACGATCTTGGGCACGTTCTGGCGCAGCTTCTGCTCCATGTCGAGCATCTTGGCCCGGCTCAGGCCGAACAGATGCCCGTGCTGGAGCAGCCATTCTACCTTGCCCAGGCGTCCCAGCGAATACCAGAGCAGATCGCCGGTCAAGTTTCCGATGGCCGCCGAGAAAAAGACGATAAAAGGATTGAGTAGGCCAGCGGAGGCCGCGCCCGCACCCACCAGCGTAGCCACAGGACCTTCGACCATCACGATAAGCGCCAGGATCACGTAGCTCCACCAGCCAAGAGGATGCGCCTCGGTTACGAGCGCGTGCAGCAATCTGTCTAAGAAACCGTGCGGAGTGTGCATACTTCTTCCGATATCAGACTATTGCGCGCGAGTGCGGAAGAGAGACGCCAGCAGGCCACTGCGCGAGGGGCGCGCGGAGTCCTCGCCCGCCCCATTCGGCAGGGCCATCTCCTCCTGGTGAGAGGACGGCTCTGCGGAGGGCAATGTCGGCCCAAGATGCTGAGCGCGCCGCTGTGCGGTCTCCGTGCCGTAGCGCCGCAGCAGCGCGTCACAGGAAAGCCAGAGCTCGCAGCGCTCGGCGCGGATCACCGAGCGGCCCTTTAAGCTAGCCGGGCTGAGCGCCCAGATCATGATCCACACATACAGATGGGTAAAGAAGCTGGCCAGGCGTTCTGCGGGTGCGGTAGACGGTAACGGGCTGAAATCAAACCCCAATCGGTTGCATAAGTCAATATAACGCTGCCATCCCATCGTGGAGGGGAAGGAGGACTCGCCGCGTATGGCGACAATATCATCCATGTCCGGTCGGTTGCGGATATAATCGGCCAGCGCGCGCAACGAGTAACGGAAATCATGGCAAAACCGCAGGCCCCAGGTTAGATCGGGGCCTTCGGGGCCCATGCGCGGAACGCGCTCATTCCAGAAGTGAAACTCCAGGATGGGGTCGCCCCGATGGATTATAGTCCCATCAGAGAGCACCCGATCCTGGGGACTCTGGCAGCGGGAGATCCGAAAGATGCAATGCGGATCGCTTTCAAATTCATAGACGCGGTGCCGCCGCCGCTGTATAGTGTCTATCGCAAAGATTAGCGTTCGGGCCAGACGCATACCAAGTTTGGGAGAAGATACCACGATACGCCTCCAGATTCAGGACAGCAGACGCTGCCCTGGTTCGTTTCCAGGCAGCCAGCCGTTGCCTGAAGAGAGCTCCTGGCAAAACCCCGCATAGCCCTTTCTTTACGAGAGGAGCAAGGGAGGATTTGTCAGGCGCTCTTAGCGGACATCGGCCTGCGCAACCTGCTGCGGCAGCAGAGTATCGAGCCCGTCTGCCAGCGCCAATATCTGTCTGCGTTGATTCCCGATGTCCGTGGCTACCTGGACGTTCGTGCCGGCAATGGCCTGCGCGAGCCGTTGCATTTGCGTCGGGTCCACGCCCGCCTGGGCTGGCTGCACCGAGCGCAGGATCGCCGTCGCGCGGCTGAGGTCGCTGTTGGCCAGGCCAAAATTGCGCTGCTCCAGGTCAATGGTGGCGCGATAAACCCAACCGCGCGCAACAAGCAGCCGACTGAGCGCTTCCGCCGTGGCAAACTGCGCCCGCAATTGCTGTGCCTGTGCTCGCAACTGCTGTGCCTGCGCCTGCTGCGCTGCCATTTGCCCGCGTCCAATGAAGAAGCCGACCAGGAAAAGCGCCGCGGCGATGACCAGGGCGATGCCAGCGCCGATGAGAATCCGTTTTCCCTTACTCATAATAACGCTCTCTTCAGAGAAAGAGTGCCTGACAAAACTCTGCTCCGCCCTTCCGCCTCCCCAGGCGGCAGTCTGCTCCCCGGAAAGGACAGGTGCCTAACAAAACTCTGCTCCGTCCTTCCGACTTTTACGGCGGGAAAAAGCCAGCCTGCCCTTGTTGCCTTGTACGAGACAAAGCAAAGCAGAATTGCCATCCAAATTCGTAATTCTCCGAGCGGGAGTTGCTGCGCGCTTTGGCGGCAGGGCGACTCAGGCGGAATGCCGGGAGGCGTCAGCCTCTCCGGGACGGATGAGTTCGTTGTTGCTCTGGGCGGCGGCATCAATATGGGCCGTCAGCCAGGAGGGAGAGAGCGCCGTTTGGCTATCTTTGCCTTTGGCGTGCCCGGTGCCGATGCCGCCCGGGCCGGGCAAGAGTCGATTGACGACGCCGAGCAGGTCGGCGGTGAGTCCGGGGAAGAGGCCGTGCACGGCGGCGCCGACCTGGGCCGGGAGGGTGAGAACCACTTCGGCGTCTCCCCGTTTGCAGGCGGTCACGATCTGACGGGCGGCTTTTTCGGCGTTCATGGAGAGCACGGGCATCGCGGCAATCAGGCTAAAAAGCGTGTACTCTGTGCGGTGTTGGCCCTTGAAGGTCGCGTTGACATGGCTGCCGGTGCGCATCAGGCCCGGGCATACGGTCGTCACCAGGACGCCATCTTTGGCCAGCTCGGCGCGCAATCCCTCCGAGAACCCGACCTGCGCGAACTTGCTGGCGTTGTAGGGCAGCAGGTGGGGCGGGCTGATCTTACCGCCGATGGAAGTGATATTGACGATGCGCCCGGATCCCCGCTGCCGCATCTCCGGCAGGACGGCCAGCGTCGTGTAGACCGTAGCCCAGAAGTGGATCTGCATCGCCGCTTCATAATCCTCCAATAGCATCTCCTCCATCGGACCGACCTGGATAATGCCCGCGTTGTTGACCAGCACATCTACGGAGCCGAAACGATCACGGACGGCGCGCACCCACATTTCCACCTGGTTGCGGTCGGTGAGATCGCAGGGTGCGGCGAACACCTCCGCGCCGTTCTGCTCCAGCTCTTTGCGGGCCCGCTCCAGCTCTTCCATGTCGCGCGCGCAGAGGGCAATGCGCGCTCCCTCGCGCGCGAACTCGCGTGCCAGCAGCAGGCCCAATCCTCGGGAGCCGCCGGTGATGAGCACCGTCCGGCCGTGCAGGTCGTAGGCGCGGCGGTTCCGTAGGAGAGCGCGCACGGCCAACCAGGCGCCTACGCCCGCCGCCGCCAGCGCGTATTTCTGCATGTCCGCTTTTCGCATCGCTCTTCTCCTCTCGCGATAGCCCCGCCTTCCAATGCGGTTGCCCCTCAGACGCTCACTCTCCAGCCACGGTTAAAGTGCGGCGCTCGCCTCTGGCCTTCTGCGCTTTCAGGCCGTGCCGTCGAGCATGCATTTCAACTGGCATTCGATAAATACATGACGGAGGTTATAGGTCGTCGGTTCCCAAAGAGTGCCGCAGCAGGCAGGCAGCCCTGGCCGAACCAAAAAACGAACGCCCTGCGGAAGTTTTATTCGGCAGGGCGTTCGCCAGATCAATCGCACTATTTGTGCTACTTAGAGCGTCTCACATAACATTTCTCCCTCTGCCTTGCAGGGAGAGGGCCAGGGTGAGGGGAGAGCCTGACAGCCAGGTTTTGTTAGGGGCTCTTAGCTTCGACAAGAGGAGCTTAATCCTAGCGGTCAGGCAAGTTTAGCGCATCGTGATAGGCTTCGAGCGCAAAGCGGGTTCGCATGAGGTTCTCGATGCCTGTGGCCGCGTTGATGACCTCTTCCAGGTTTGCCGAAAGAAACAGCGCCTCAAAGGGATCCTGTGTCCCGGCATCGGCTTCTCCGGCCCAATAGGGACGCAGGTGCGGACGCAGCGGACGGTAGTGGGCGCGCATCCAGGCGCGCAGCGCGGCGTAGCGGGGCTGATGGTCCGGCTGCACGCCTTCTTTGGCGGCCCAGCAGAGCAGGGCGACCAGGTCCTCGTACTTCTCCTCAAACGACGCCAGTCGGGCACGCTGCCGGGCCAGAGCGCGGGCGCGGGGGCTCAGACGCGCCGCCAGGCGCTCCGAGGCGTGCCGCCACCGATCCCGAACCTTCTCCGCCGTGCGGTTGGCGGACGCGCGCAGGGAACGCACCTGATGGGAACATTGCGTGTGGGTAGTATGCCAATGAAACCGCAGACGTGATAATAGCGGGGGCGGCAGCCCGATCCGAATAGCCATCCTATGCTCTCCTATAGCTCCGGTTCACAAAAGAGATCGGCGGCTTTGGCTAGCCGCTCTACTAAGGGGAACCAGACGATGCCTCCCTGCTGTTCCCCGGTTTGTGAATGAGCCGCTTTGGCGTTACGCGGTTGCTTGAGGAAACGATGGACCGGCGCCATCGGCGGATGGCGCTCTTAGCGTGGCTCGTTCCGTTTCGCCAGGTAGTTCATGCGCAGATCGGTCAGCCGCCGCTGGGCTTCACGCCGCTCGGCGTCCGGCAGGCTGTTCTCGATCTTGCTGAGCAGAAACTGAACGCAATCAATGGCCAGTTGGGCGCTAGGGAGGTCCGTCTGAACCTCTCCCGTCTGGGGGTTTGCCAGTAATCCTAACGCCCGCCAGGCATGCCCATCAAACACCGCCAGGAGGGTTTCCACCAGGCTGCGTATGTCCATCTGCATGGCCCCGAGGACGACCAGGGTGGCCGGGTCTGGCAGAAAGGACTCGCCGCTGGGGGCCTGTTCCGGCGCGGCCTCCCCGGTTGGGGGTGGCGGCGAACTGGCGCCGGAGGGCGGTGCCTTTTCCGAGGCGCTCCGCGTCTGGGCGGAAGAGTCTGTTTCGTGGATGTCGGAAGATGTGGAGGGAGAGGCCGATGCATCCGTTGCTGGCTGCGCCTGCGCCGCCTGCGTGGAGTGGCGCTTATCCACGACGGTAAAGCCTGGCGTTTCGTCTTCAGCCATTCCTTAACCTCACTCCTCGTGCCGGGCTGCGTTGCCCTGCCATCATGGGCGAAAGCGGCGGGAGTGCCTGCTTCCTTGCCCGATTGAACCGTGCGCAAGTATAGCATACTGGCAAGCGGATTGCAACCGCTTTGGGCCGTTTTTTTACTTCAATTCAGGCAATTGCACAACCGAAAAAATCCAACCAAAATACTACTGAAATATCGTACTCAAGCAGGAAAAAAAGGTTTACGCGCGAATCTGATGGTTGAATAACACCTTGCCAGGGTGTGAGTTGAGACAGAGCCGCACCGTTAAGTGCGGCTCTGCCGCCGGTGGATTTCATTCGGTTTCCTAACCCTCGTTCCCCTTCGCTTGTGGGGGAAGGGGGGACACAGGAAGAACTTGTGTGAGAGGCTGCCGGACATCCGCTGCGGCGCGACGGGCGGCTCCGGCTAGATATAGGAATAAAGACTAGATAACTCAAGTTGCTACCTTGCCTCTTCGAGAAGGCAAACGGTGATGCAAAAGCCGGTTTCCAGAGCGATTCTCTCTCAAACGTGTTCCTAGGTAGCAACTTGGGTTAGATAAAAGAATAAAGAGATGTTAACTCAGGAGTTGGTCGCCTATCTAGATACCTATCTGGCCGTGCGCGAGGTGCCGGACTGGAAGGAGGCTTATAACGGGCTGCAAGTGGAGGGCCGGCGCGAGGTGCGCCGTGTGGCCGTAGCTGTGGATGCCTGCCTGGCCACCATCGAGCGCGCCGCGACCGAAAGGGCGGATATGATGATCGTGCATCATGGCCTGTTCTGGGGGCCGAAGGCGCCCGTGACCGGGCCCTACTACCGCCGCCTGGCCGCTCTGATCAAAAACGACATAGCGCTCTATTCCTGCCACACGCCCCTGGACGCGCACCCGGAGGTGGGCAATAACCATGTCCTGGCGCGTCTGCTGGGGCTGGAGCTGGCCGGGCCGTTTGGCGAGCATGAGGGCGTGCCGATAGGCGTCTATGCGGAGACGGAGCTGGCGCGCGAGGCCTTTGTCGCGCGCGTTCGGGAGGCATTGGGGGTGTCGCCTCTGGTGATCGCGACCGGGCCGGAGACGGTACGGCGCGTCGGCATCGTCACGGGCGGGGCCGGCACCTGGATCGAGCGCGCGGCGGCCCGGGGCCTGGATACGTTCCTGACCGGCGAGGGGCCGCACTACACCTACTTTGAGGCCGAGGAGCGCGGCCTGAACGTACTCTATGCCGGGCACTATGCGACGGAGACGGTGGGCGTGCGCGCGCTGGGCCAGCATTTGACTGAGCGCTTTGGCCTGGAAACCTTTTTCTTAGACCATCCCACGGGCCTTTAAGCGCCGTCCGCTTCCCACCGGCTGCCCCGGATAGGGCAGAAGGGATCGCTCCCTTCCCCTGACGACGGCAAGAGCGCCAATTGCTCAGCTTGATTGGAACAAATTTTCGAGCCTGCGAGTCAAGACCAAATGGATTGGTAGGCTTCTGGCTCCCTTATCTTCCCGCTGGGTTCTGGCCTAAGGCCAAAATAATGTGAGCGGACCACCAAAGCTGCGACGCGCGGGTCAGAGCATTTTGGATGTAAGAATGGGAGGCGTGTCATGGTGCCATTATGCTTGGAGGTTCACCCGGTGTATGGGGCGATCTACAAGGATGGCGAATTCGTACAGCGGGGGGCGGTGCTGGGGCTATCGGTGGACTCGCGTGAGGTGGTGGTAGCTCCCATAAGCGGCTGGGTGCGGCTGGTAACGCGCAAGCCCGATGGGGCCGCCGCCAATACCCCTCATAGTCTGCATGTGGAGATCTGGCAACACCCTTTCGAGCCGGAACGCGTGGATACGCCTCAGTGATCCCGCGGCACGGCAGTATTCTTTCTCATGGGCTTATGGCTGGTAGTGGCCTACGCATCAGGCCGAAGGGCCTTGTCTCCCCACACTACAGGCCCCAATCGCAAATCGAAAGACACCTCGTAGAGAAAGAGCAGTACGTTGCCCCTCTTCTGAGTCTCCCGATGGCTCTTTGTTGACTCTTCCCTCCTGCCAGCGCGCGGCGTGGGGTTCCTGCGCATCCTTTTACGCCGGTATAGTAGACAGATTCGTACTTCTGTGCTATAATACGGGCTAGCAGCGTGTTTCCAAAGGATGAAGGCGGAAGGAGGAAGGAGGAAAAAAGCAAGGTCTCCTTCCTTCCCAGCAAGGAGAAAGACGAGAAGAGGAAAAGAGCAAGGTCTCTTTCATCCTTCCTCCTTTCGCCTTCCTCCTTAACACCACGGAGACGCGCCTATCCCACAGAAAGGTTTGTCTCATGGCACGAAGGGGAAGCGACGAGGACGAGGGGCGCATCCTGTCGCCCGAAGAGATACCAGACGATAGCAGCGAACTCTCCCTGCGGCCCAGGCTCCTGCGCGAGATGATCGGCCAGCCCAAGATCAAGCAGAACCTCAGCATCGCCATCGAGGCCGCCCAATCGCGCGGCGAGCCGCTGGATCACGTCTTGCTCTACGGCCCGCCCGGCCTGGGCAAGACGACGCTGAGCAACGTGATCGCCAACGAGATGGGCGTTCCCATTCGCACGACGGCAGGGCCGGCCATCGAGAAGCCGGGCGACCTGGCGGCGATCCTGACCAGTCTGGAGAAGAACAGTGTCTTCTTCATTGACGAAATTCACCGCCTCAACCGCACCGTCGAGGAGATCCTCTATCCGGCGATGGAGGATTTCAAGCTGGATATCGTCATCGGGCGCGGGCCTTCCGCGCGCACGCTGCGCCTGGACCTGCCCCGCTTCACGCTGGTGGGGGCCACGACGCGTGCGGGAATGCTCTCCTCGCCCTTGCGCGACCGCTTCGGCATCCATCACGGCTTTGAGCTCTATAGCGTGGACGAGCTCTATACCATCGTGTGCCGCTCCGCCGACATCCTGGGCGTCAAGACCGAGCCGGAGGGCGCGATGGAGATCGCCCGGCGTTCGCGCGGCACGCCCCGTATCGCCAACCGGATGCTCAAGCGCGTGCGGGACTACGCCCAGGTGCGCGCCAACGGCATCATCACCAAAGAGGTCGCCGACGCCGCATTGCAGATGCTGGAAGTGGACTACCTCGGCCTGGATGAGCTGGACCGCCGATATCTGCGCGCCATCATTGAAAAGTATGAGTGCGGCCCGGTCGGACTGGAGACGCTGGCGGCCATGCTGGGCGAGGAGCGGGACACCATCGAGGACATGGTCGAGCCGTACCTGCTGCAAATCGGCTTCCTGAACCGGACCAACCGGGGCCGCTCGGTGACGCGCCTGGCCTGCGAGCACCTGGGCCTGCCCTACCGCCCGAACCAGAAAGACGATAACGGCGGGCAGGGAAGGCTGCTCTAAATCCTTGCTGCTTGCAGTCAGCAAACGGGCGTGTAAAAATAGAAAATTGGCAGGAAAAAGAGGGGCTTGCCGCGTAATGCAAAGTACTTCTAAGGAGGAAGGTACTGTGCCGCGTAACAAGCCCCTTGTTGCTGAGTCAAGAAAATATCTAGTCACAACCGTCGCCCAGGCAAAGAAAATAGCCGCCGATTGGCTCTATGAAATAGAACTCTGTCAGGTTATTCGGTTCGGCCTACCGGAGATTGACGACCGCTATCATGTATGGCGTGTTCCCCTCTGTAAGGAAGACGGAACGACCAAGATTGGAGAAGTGGTTATTGATGCCTACACCACCGCTATTCTTCATGAGAAGACGACCAAGCCGGAAATGCTGGAAGCCCGCCTCCTGAAGAAAGATGAAGTTCAGGCCAATAAAAAGCGACACCAGAAGGCAGACTATCCGATCTCTTCCCTCAGGAACACGGTCGGGCAGGGAGACTGTGTAGAGCTAATTGAGGAAATGCCTGCCGCCTCGGTAGATCTTATCTTTACCTCGCCTCCTTATTTCAATGCACGCCCTGAATACAGTGATTATGAACAGTATGAGCAGTATCTTTTTAAGATGCGGCAAGTTATCAAGCGTGCGCACCGTGTCTTGAACGAGGGCCGCTTTTTCGTGATCAATACCGCTCCAGTTCTATTGCGTCGCGCCAGCAGAAACCAGTCCTCCAAACGTATTGCCGTTCCTTTTGACCTGCACCGCATTTTTATCGAAGAGGGTTACGATTTTATTGACGACATTATCTGGGTGAAGCCAGAAGGAGCGGGTTGGGCGACCGGGCGGGGACGCCGCTTTGCCGCCGACCGGAATCCCCTCCAATATAAGGCCGTCCCTGTCACCGAATATGTGCTGGTCTATCGCAAAAGAACCGATCTGTTGATTGATTGGCACATTCGTAACCACCCTGAACCGGATGTCATTGCCGCCTCCAAAATTGGCGATGACTACGAACGCACGAACGTCTGGCGCATTCAGCCGAATACGAACTCTGCCCATCCTGCGGCCTTTCCCCTTGAACTGGCCCAGAAAGTGATCCAATACTACTCCTTCAAAGGGGATGTTATCATGGACCCCTTTGCGGGTTCGGGCACTGTCGGGGCCGCCGCTTCCCAGCTTGGAAGGCGCTTCGTGCTTTTTGAAATTAACCCCGACTATATCCGGATGATTCAGGAAGCGGCTCCTTCCTGGCTGGGGAAAGCGGCTGAAGACATCCTTTATATCAACTGCCCTCCGGCGCCGCCGGTCCTCCGGCTTTTCGAGACCCAAGAAACCTACGATGTCTGAGAGTTCCCCGTCCCATCCGCTCACGCTCAACGACCTCTTTCCGCAAAATAGCCGCCTCTTACTCACGGGCGGCGGCAAAGAGTTCTTGGAGCGTATCGGTGTAGAGGCCGCACGTCGCGTGGTTCTTGGCGTGATGATGGGCGAAAACGTTCGCACACAGACGGAACCGCTTACGCGCAGGCGTATCGCGCAGGCGAGCGGGGCCATGGCAGCCCTGTTTGCTCAGGGCTGCCTCCATTTTGAGGACTTTACAAGCCGCCTGTCCGCCATGGCGGTCGAGCAGATTAAAACGGCAAACAGGAACGATAACGCAAGTATCTGGCCTGCCCAATGGCTCCTCGGCCTGACCGGTAAATCGGTTCAGAACGTTCTGAGAAATAACCCCGACGTTCAGGACTACCTTACCGACTTTGAAACCGCTGTTCGGGAAGCGGCAGTACAATGCCAGACCGAGATAGGCGACCTCCAGTTGACGTTGGGCTTTGTCGAATCACCGGATGGCCGTCGTGCAAAATTAGATTGGGAAGGTATCACGCGCCTGACAACGGCGATAGGCAGTTTGACTCTTACACTCCGAGGCTCCGACAAATCCATTTATGGCAAGCTGTTTGAAAGATTGGTACTCGGTTCGGTGCTTGCCGTGCTTGGCTTTCGGCGAGTAGATCCAAGAACGAACACAAGAACGCATAAGGTATTCTGGTTGGCAGATAGTTCTAATGAACGAGAGAGCGATGCAACTCTTCTACTGCAACCCGGCAAGTTAGCGCGTTTCGATATTGGTTTCATTGGTCCCGGAAATCCCGAAATATCGAAAGATAAGTTATCGCGCTACGCTCGCGAGATAGAATTAGCCGGAGGCGCGCATCATTCGACAACCTTTATCATTATAGATCGCCTTCCTAAAACCGGAAAGACGGAGGAAGCCGCAAAGCGCATTGGGGCAGAGATCATTCAGATGAGTATGCGGTATTGGCCCCGCGATCTTGCGCAGCGCCTGGGCCATCAGCTTGGATTCAAGCATGAACTGCAAACGATGCCCGACGCTCAGATCGAAGGTTTCCTAGAGAGCGCCCTGGCTGACATCCGAATTCAAGATTTCTTGATTGGCGTATCTCCGGAAGATTTGTCCGTAGATGCGGAATTGCCGGAAGCGGAGGAAGAGATAGAAGGGACGGACGTATGATAGCGGGCAGGGAAAGCTGCTATAAAGCGCGAATAAGGTGGCATGAAAACCATCAACACACCCAACCCCAACTCGGAATTGGAAACTTATCTGCGCCGTATCCGTCCGCGCCGCAAGGTGACGGGCATCGCCGCCGCGTTGCTGCCTTTTGATGCGCAGGGCCAGATCGCGGAGGAGGCGTTTGCCGCGCACCTGCGGCGCACGCACGCCGCCGGGCTGCAAAACGCGGTGAACATGGATACGGGCTACGCCAACCTGCTGACCGACGAAGAGAAACGGCGCGTGCTGGAGATCACCCGCGCCGCGCTCGGCCCTGGCGTGCCCTTCGTCGCCGGCGCGTTCATCGAGGGGCGCGAGGGCGATATCGTCTCGCTCTACAGGCGCGAGATCGATCAGATTTTGCGCTACGGCGGCACGCCAATTATCTTCCAGACGGCCCGCCTGCACGGCAAAGCCCCGCGCGAGAAAGCCGAAGTTTACCGGCAGATTAGCGCCGACGTGCCGCAGGTTCTGGCCTTCGAGTTGGGCCGGATGTTCGCGCCCAACGGCGAGATCTGGGACGACGAGACGTTCGCCCGGATGCTGGAGATCCCCACGCTCGTCGGGGCCAAGCACTCCTCCCTCGACCGCCTGACGGAACTGCGCCGCCTGGAACGGCGCGACGCGCTCCGCCCTGAGTTTAAAATCTACACCGGCAACGACCTGGGCATCAGCATGATTGAGGTCGGCAGCGACTACCTGCTGGGTCTGGCGACCTTCTGCCCGGAGAAGTTCGCCGCGCGTGACCGCGCCTGGGAGACGGGCGATCCGGCCTATTTTACGCTCTCGGACGCGCTCCAGCACCTGGGCAACGTCGCCTTCCGCGCTCCCGTTCCAGCCTATAAGCACTCCGCCGCCATCTTCCTCCATATGCAGGGTCATATCCCCACCGACCGCACGCACCCGAACAGCCCGACGCGGCCTGCCTGGGAACGCGAGCTCCTGGCCGACTGCGCCGCCCGCCTCGGTTTGGAAATCCTTCAACAGGATTAACAGGATTAACAGGATTTCTCAGGATTTACAGGATTAGGACTAATTTGAAAATTGCCCTCACCTCGGACCCTCTCCTTTAGAGGGAGAGGGGAGAGCAGAAGCCGGGTCACCCCCTTCCCTAGCGAGGAACGAGCGAGTAGGGAAGGGGGACGGGGGGTTAGGTGAGCCAGGAGAGGGCGACGCATTCCCGCAGATAATCCAGATGATTAAGCCGGATAAGGCACACGGGCAGGATTGTCAGTGGGCCTGATCGCTCTTATGGTTTGTACCGGGGGATAACGTCGGGATTGACGGGGTGGGGCAGTGGACGGCCTTGCAGTCCAGCCACCAGGTTCTCGGCGGCGAGCACGGCCATCCGAGTGCGCGTGGCGATGGAGGCCGAGCCGATGTGGGGCAGGAGCACTACGTTATCCAGTTGCAGCAGGGGAGAGTCGAGGGGCAGCGGCTCCGCCTCGAACACATCCAGCCCTGCCGCTGCGATGCGCCGCTCGCGCAGCGCCTCCACCAGCGCCGCCTGATCGACCACCGGCCCGCGCGCCGTGTTGATGAGGATGGCAGTCGGCTTCATGCGGGCCAGTTCCGCCGCGCCGATGAGATGATAGGTCTGCGGCGTCAGGGGGGTGTGGAGCGAAACGAAATCGCTCTCCGCCAGCAGCGTCTCCAGGTCAACATGGCGCGCGCCGAAATCGCGTTCGGCAACCTCGCTGCGGCGGGGGCCGGTGTAGAGGAGGGGCATCTGAAAGCCAGTGGCCCGCCGCGCGACCTCGTAGCCGATGCGTCCCATGCCCACCAGGCCGAGGGTCGCATGATGCACATCCGGGCCGGTCAGCAGCATGGGCGACCAGGTCTGCCACTGGCCGGAGTGGAGGAAGCGGTCGGCCTCGACGAGCCGGCGGGCGGTAGCCAGCAGCAGGGCAAACGCCAGGTCGGCGGTCGTCTCCGTCAGGACGCCGGGCGTGTTGCCGACCGGGATGCCGCGTGCGGTGCAGGCGGCCACATCAATATTATCGAACCCGACCGCCATCTGGCTGACGACCCGCAGTTTCGGGGCGTGATCCAGCAGTTCGGCATCAATCCGGTCAGTCAGCAGGCAGAGCAGTCCATCCGAGTCCGCCGCCTTCTCCAACAAGACCTCGCGGGGAGGCGGCAATTCGCCTTGCCACACCTCAATCTCCGCCGACGACCGGGCGATTTGCAGCGCCTCCTCCGGCAGTTGCCGGGTAATATACGCTCTCATCCACTTGTTTTCGAGAGGGGTCATAGGTTGGTGGTTCTCAGTAACGCGGCGTGCCTGACTCGGCAGTTAGTTCGCCGATGGCGTCGTGGGCCGCAGCACGCGCGCCCTGAAGCATAAAGCCGAGCTCGCTGCTGACGGCGACAAAGCGCCAGCCCTCCCCGACGCGGCGACGGGCGGCTTCCGCGTCGGCGACATGGATGCCGGGGGCGATGCCGCTACGCGCCGCCGTCTCACGCAGGTGGCGCAACGCTTCCACAAAGTCGGAGTCCTCGGTATCCATCGCCGGGGTCTTGCCCATCGAGGAGAGCAGGTCGTTGGGACCAACAAACATGCCGTCCAGGCCCGGCACGCGGAAGATCGCCTCGCAGTTCTCCACCGCTAGGACATGCTCCGCTTGCACGATGACCAGAATCTCATCGTTAGCGCGGCGGTAGTAGTCGGCGGCGGCAGCGTTGAAGTTGAGCGTGTGCAGCCCGCCGCCGACGCTGCGCCGTCCCTGCGGAGGATACTTGCAGACGGCGACGGCCTCCTCTGCCTCCTCCACGCAGCAGCACATCGGGAAGACGATGCCGAACGCTCCCGCGTCCAGGGCACGCTTGGCGTTCTCCAGGCTGTTAAAGGGCACGCGGGCCAGCGGCACACCGCCAGCATCGGCGATGGCACCAAAGATCAGCGCCGCCGTCTCCCAGTTGACCGGGCTGTGCTCGATGTCCAGGGTGAGCCAGTGGAAGCCGGTGCGCGCCATGAAGCGGGCGGCAAACGGGCTAGCGAGCGAGAGCCAGCTTCCGATTTGTGCCCGGCCTTCCCGGAGCGCGACTTTGACAGGGTTGGTTCGCATGGGCGGTTCTCCTTTAGGGAAAGGATGAAGGATGAAGAAAAACCTTTGCTCTCTACCGCCTTCCTCCTTGCTGGGCAGGGATAAAGCATGAAGAAAAGCCTCGTTCTTTTCATCCTTCCGCCTTCATCCTTCATCCTTTATCCGTAGCGTGGGCGAGTTCCAGACAGCGGGATTGCAGACAAAGGCCGGGCGGCTGCCTTGCAGAAGCGCTAAGATGTTCTCGGCGGAAATCAAGCTCATAGCCGTCACCGACTCGACAGCGTTGAAGGCGTTATGCGGCGTCAGCAAGCAGTTGGGCGCGCGGCGCAAAGGATGATCTGGGGGCAGCGGCTCCTGGCGGTAGACGTCTATGCCTGCGCCCGCGATCTGCCCTGTCTCCAACGCGGCCAGCAGCGCCTCCTCGTCTACCAGCGCGCCGCGCGCCGTGTTGATGAAGTAGGCGGTCGGCTTCATGCGGGCAAAGCGGGATGCGTTGAAGAGGCTCTGTGTCTCCGGCGTGGAGGGCGCATGGACGGAGACGAAATCGCTCTGCGCTAGCAGGTCGTCGAGTTCCACGAAAGTCACGGCGGGAAGCCCGCCCGATAGTCCCTCCGCGCCGGAGGCCGCCTGCGCCAGCGGCGGATCGTAAGCTAGAATCCGCATACCGAAACCGGCGGCGCGGCGGGCGACGCCCTGCCCGATCTGGCCCATCCCGACCAGGCCCAGCGTCTTGCCATAGACCAGCACGCCGGGATATTCTCCCCAGCCGCCGGAGCGCATCAGCCGTTCGCCCTCCACGATCTTGCGCGCCAGGGCCAGGAGCAGGCCGAACGTGTAGTCGGCGACGGCGTCGGTCATGGCGCCGGGCGTGTTGGTGACGACCACGCCCGCCTCCGTCGCGGCTCTCAAATCCACCGAGTCGATGCCGACTCCGCAACGTGAGACGATCTTCAAGTCCGAGCAGGCGGCGAAGACGCGGGCCGTGTAGGGATCGCTCGACGCGATGACCGCCTGGCACCCCTGCAAGAGCGAGATCAGTTCCGGTTCCGGCAGCGGCCCCGCCTGCGGCGAACGCGCCACCTGGCATCCTGCCGTCTCCAGCGCCTTCTGCGCCGCCTGCCCGCTCACCCAGAACGCCCGTGCCGTCACCAGCACCTTCCACGCCATCGCTTCCCTCCGTTGCTGTAATGGTTCCTGCCTCTGCCGGACTGTTCACTTTCCGGGCGCGGTTTCCCTGCCCCTTGTGAACGCTAGCCAACGTTTCGCCAATTTTGCCCAATCGCTGTCCGGATAGCCGCGCCAGAGCGCCGCATAGGTCACGCTGGCTCGGCGCGACTGGCCCAGCTTGCGATAGCACAGCGCCTCGTGATAGAAGGCTTCCAACAGCAGGTCGGTTTTGTCCTCTGTAGGCAGCGAGGAGCCGCGCACGCGGCCTTCAAAGGCGGCCAGTTGGTCGAGAACCTCCGGATAATCTCGGCGCTCGAACAGCGCCGTTTCGATGCGGGCCAGCTCAACTTCCAGGTTCTCGTTCGGCTTCGGCACGGGCTGCACGGCGACGAAACGTCCTCCCTGCCACGCCACGATCCCCTCGGCCTGCGTGTTGCCCTGCCGGTACGTGATGGCGACTTGGGGCATTGTTCCGGCGCGTGGTCGGACGCCGCTCAGATTGACCGTGCTTGCGACCGGGTAGAGCGAGAGCGCGGGAGCTTGCGGCAGGTAGAACCAGTCTTCGGCTTCCTGGGGATAGAACTGATCGGGTGGCTTGTCCGTCAGGGCATAGGCCAGCACCCAGAGCGTCCAGGGCGGCACGCCCTGCCCATTCCGCTGCAAGGCAACGACGGCGCTCCCGCCCTGCCAGTGGAATCGCGCCAGCCCTTCCGTCGTGCCGTCGCCGGTCAGGTCTGTCTCCTGATAAGCGTCGGGCGTGATGCCTGCGGCGGCAAGGAGGTCGCGGGGTGTTATGCTCGGGCGGCTGGTATGCAGCGCCAATTCGAGCGACCGAAATACCTGGCCGATGGTTTCCAGGGCTTGAGGCAGGTCGCCGGGATGCAGACAGGCTGCGAGGAATTTCTGCGCCCAGGCGTTCAGGATTTCACTTCCTGCCTGGCCTTGCCGCTTTACCTCGTTCATGGCTGCGACCGCCCCGGCATGATTTCCCGTCAGGGCATAGCACAGTCCCAGGTAGTACCATGCCTCCTGACGACCGCCATAATCGCTAAATTCGTCGTAGTTGCCCCGTTTGACAGACTTCCAGCGTGTGGCCGTGAGCAGAGTCTGGATCGCTTCCGGCAGCTGATAGGCCGCCAGCAGACGCTTCCCTTCGGCCAGCCGGTCAAAGCCGGTCCAGCGCGCCGGAGCGTCTTCCACCTTAGACAAAACGTACTCGCTGCCGTGCCATTTGTAGATTTCCGTCTGACGCGCTTTCTCGTTGTATCTTATCCCGCCCTTGCTGCCGAAGAGGCGGATTTCCTGCGATCCATCGCCGTCTACATCCTTATGGTCTAGCTGGAAGCCGTGCTCGATTCTGGTGGAGAGCACGCTGTTGAGCCGCCCGTTCTGCCAGGCGAAGACATCCACGAATAGATTCGGATCATAGCTATTGTCGGCCAGGCTGGCAAGTAGGAGTGCCTTCGGGCCGTTCGGAGTAATGTCGAAGACCCACAGGCCCAGCACGGGAAGACCCAGACCGATGCGATGCCTGATCCAACCGCGCGGCGTGTGGCGGAACAGGCAGCAGACACTCTGTTCCCGCTCCCCCGGACAGACAAACACCACGTCCGCGCTTCCATCGCCATCCACATCGGTAAGATAGAGAGCGGGAGTCCATTGCAGTTGGGAGGGAAAGCCTGCCCTGACAAAATCCTGCTGCGTCGGAGGCCGGTTGGGGCCAAGATGCGTTAGAATATCGGCGGCAGCCTGCTCCACTTCGCTGCCGACCAGCGCCATGTCCGGGTCATGTAAGGCGGCCACCGCCAGCGCCAGAGGCATACGTACCTGTGTCGCCGAGGCCGTCGGGTAGTCGAGCAGGAACTCGCGCGCCATCGCGATCGTCGCGCGCGGCCCCAGCTTCTCTACAGGGGGCGTAGGCGCGGGAGTCAGGCCTTCCTCACTGCTCAGGGACCTGATCTGCCCGGCGACCTGTGCAGCGCGCTCAGCCTGGTTGCGCTCGGCCAGATGGGGGCGCGTCCGCTCGTAATAGGCGAAGACCGCGCCTATGGCCGCAAGGACGGCCACCAAGCCCAGTATCCAGAGAAGGCGCATACGGGAGCGCATGGGCATCAACTCCCCGGCTTGGGCCCGCGATAGATGGGCGGCGCGGCCATCTCCGCGATGGTCGGGCGCGGCGTCTCGTAGCCGAAGCTGTAACTGCCGTCCTCATTGACATGCACAAACGCCCGCGTCAGGATAACGGTATCGCCCTCCGGGCCGCGTACCGTCCACGCCACCGAGACGGTCTCGTTCGGGTCAAGGCGGCGGCTGCCTCCGCCGGGCCGGTACTCGATGCGTAACATGCGGCTGCCCGGCTCGGCCTGCACGCGCTTTATCTCGCCACCGCTGGCGGTCACGCGCGGCTCGCCGAGGACCTGCGCCTCCTCCGGCAGCAGGACGGCCTCCAGCGTGAAGTGTTCCCAGGCGGCGACCGTCTCCGGGGAGCCCGGGGCCACACGCAGCACGCCCTGCGGCGTGGTGATTTTGACCGCAGGTATGCCAGAAGGCGGAGTTGGATTCTGGGGCGCCTGTGGCGGCTGGCCTGACGGAACATGGCGGCATCCGGCGAGCAGCCACAACAGTCCACTCGCTAAGACTCCCAGGAGGCTGCGGCGGGCCAGGGGGGTAGGTCTCAGCGGCACGAAGGCGACCGGGGAATGTACCCGCGCTTCCTGACGCACGCCTGCCGCCTGTTCGATCTCGCGCAGGACGCTCTCTATCCGGGCGCTCAATCGGTGCTGCCCATGGAAGGAATCGCGTTTAAGCTGCTCGCCGAAGCGTTCGATCTCGGCCCGGTTCGCTAGATCCACGTCGCGCGCGAACAGAGTGGCCCGCTCCAGTAAGTCGAGCGTGTTGGCGTTGATGGTCTCGATAAGCGCCTGCACCCGATCGCAGAGGTCGGGCGTGCAGCCGTCGGGGTAGAAGTGCTTGAGCAGTTGGCGGTGATAGCCCAGGCCGATGTTCAGGTTCGCCAGGCCGTAGTAGTCGTAGTTGCGGTAGTAGAAGGCGGGCAGCAGCAGGTCGTAGAGCAGGCGGGCGCGCGGATCGTCCATCGCGTAATCCCAGCCCAGGTAGTCGCCGCGCAGCCGCCCTTCGCGGGCGTACCGCTTCTCCAGCTCCGTTCCGGCATACGGCTCGACCTTGCACCAGTTGAAAGGAGTGAACAGGTTCTGCCGGAGGAAACGGAGATTGAGAGCGACATCGTCCAGCGTGGTGTAGGGGTCGAACAGGAGGATGTTGTACGTGGCGTAGATGTCCAGTTCGCGCAGCATTCGCAGGCACGCCTGCACATCCTCGACCGTCGAATCGCGGCCCAGGGTGCGCAGTTGCCGCTGGCTGGCGTTCTCGATGCCGACGAACGCCCGCAGCAGGCCGATGTCTTTCAAGATCAGCAGGTTCTCGTGGTCGCAGTCGTTGGGACGCAGCTTGAGCATCAGGCCGATGTCGTTCAGTCCGCGCTGGCGTATTTCGGCATGCAGCGCCTCGAATCGCTTGCGGCTGCCGGCGGCGGTCGGCAGGAAGAAGTTGTCGTCGTGGAAGACGAAGAAGCGAACGCCGCGCTCGTGATAGAGCCAGGCCATCTCGTCGGCGATGTTGGCGACCGTGCGCATCCGGTAGCGTTTGCCGACTGCCGCCTCGTGCCAGGCGAAGATGCAGCAGTATTCACAGTCGGCGTAGCAGCCCCGGCTGCCGACCAGATAGGCGGTCGGCACGCCTAGATGCCGCTCAGGAACGGCGTCCCGGATGGGGAAGGGGAGCGTATCCAGATGCCGGGCCTGATGGCGCGGCGGGGCCAGCACGACCGCGCCATCTGCATCGCGCACTGCCATGCCGGGAATCCGGGCCAGCTCGTCAAGACTTGCCCCGCGCTCAATCGCCTCCACCAGCTCCACCAGGGTCTCCTCGCCCTCCTGTCGGACAATCGAATCCAGTTCCGGCACCTCCTTGAGCATGGGTTCACAGACAAAGGTGGCGAAGTGACCGCCCGCCGTGATGTGCCCCGTATAACCCGCCTGACGCAGCGCCCGCGCCAGCGCGTAGAACTCCCGCGCCCGCACCTGAAACACCATCGAGAGGCCGACCAGCCCTGGATTCGTGCGCAAGACCTGCTGTACCACGCCTTCGGCATACTCCGGCGAGTCGAAGCGGGCCAGGCCGGCGGTATGCCCGGCCTGCCGTAACGCCGCCGCCAGATAGCGCAGCGAAAGGTTCTCCTCAAACTCCGGGCCTACCAGCATGACGTGCATCGCGCGTCTCCCTTCCTATCACGCTCCGCAACCGTGTGAATGCACCGGCCATCCCACCCAGGAGATTCTGGAAGCCGGTACGCATCCAGTTCCGAAATCCGTGCGGCTGCAAGCGCGCCACGCCGAGAAACACCGCCAGCAGACAGACGATGCCGGTGAAAAGGGCCTGCGCTGCAACGAATGCCCCGAATCCCTCCTTGCCCGGACTCATTCGGTATTCATTGCTGATTTGTATTCCCCAGAAGCTGCCCGCCAGGATTGCCTCCAGGATGCCAAGCCAGACGAGCGGCAGCGCCAGCCAGAGCAGAAAATAGGCGGCGATGCGGGCGACCCAGGGTGAGCCGAAGAGCGCCGAGCAGGTGATCGCCACGAACGCCGTCATGAGCACCTGTCCTTCCGCTTCCAGGAATAGCCGCCCTGCTTCGCTGACGGGGACGAACTCGCCCACGACCACGCCGAGGAACAGCGCCAGCAGTGTTGTGCCGAGCAGCAGATAGGGTAGGGCTGCCGCCAGCGCCGTCGCCAGATAGAGCGCGGTCGCCGTCATGGGAGTCATCTGGAGGTCTTGCAGCCGCCCGGCCCGCCGGTCACTGGCGATGGAGCCAGCCGCTATTGCCGGCAGGGTCACCTTGCAGAAGGCAATGAGCGCATAGGCCGCGAAGCGCAACAGGGAGTAGCCGAAGGTCATCTGAGCGAGATTGGCGACATCGTCACGTATCGGTGTGGTAAGCAGAACGGCAATCATATCGAAGTGCGCCATCCGCGCCAGGTCCGAGACCTTCTCCGGAACCTCCTCCGGCTGGCTGGCGGCCCACCAGATGACAACAGCGGATGCCGCGCCGATCAGGCCCAGCGCGATCCATCCGGCGACCCGCCTGCGCCCATGCAGCAGGCGCATCTCCCAGCGCACCAGATGAAAGAACCTGTGGTCCAGACCGCGCTGCCGCTCGGCAGGATGATCATGCAGTGAGGCCAACTCGGTTCACCTTCTCCTCATCCACGCATAACCTTTTCTTTCTCCGCGTCCCAGAGCAGCGTTTTGCGCTGCCGATAGGACTCGACCGCCATAAGGAAATCGCGCTACTTTGCCTCGGCATCCAGAGACAGCGAAGGCGCGACGATAGGATAGGCTTCTGCGCCCGCGTAGTGGCAGATGAAGGCGCGGCGAAAACGGTCGCGGGAGCGGTTAGGCAGCGAGCCGTGAATCGTCAGGCCGCCGAAGAGAACGGCATCGCCCGGTTCCAGCGCCATCAGGTCGCGCGGCAGGTAGGAAGGAATCACCGTTTCGATCTCGGTCACGGAAATATCGGTATCCGCTTCCCGGAGGGGCAGCAAGCCGAGCAGATGGCTGCCGCGCACCATCTCCATCGCGCCGTTCTCCGCGTCCGCCCGATCCAATGCGACCCAGGCGGCCAGCAGTGGCGTAGTCCGCAGGTAGATGTTGTCTTGATGAAAGCTCTGCCCGCGCCCGCCGGGCGGCTTGAAGTAGACCATCGTTTGAATGAGCTTCGGACGCTGGCCCATCAGTGCGGCGACCACATCCGTCAGGCGAGGATCGGACATCCACTGGCGGGTGAGCGCGTCCCAGTGGTGCATCTGGATCATGCGTGGGTACTGCTTCCAGGGATCGGGCGCGTCTGGGCGGCTATGGGCCGGTACGCCTGCCGAGTCGCCGGGATGCGGACCTTCAGCGCGCATCGCCATGTAGTGCGCAAGCATCTGCCCGACTTCTTCTGCGGTAAACACGCCGCGCTCGACATGGTAGCCGTTGGCGGCATAGCGCCGATACATCTCCTGGTCCATCGTTTGCAACATCCTCCTGCGCTCGGTTTCGTCGCAACATGGAGGCCTTAGAAAGTCTAGCTCTCTATTCTCATGCGGGCGGCGTTTTCCTGCCCACTTTGTCTCCGAAGCGGATTTGACGGGCGCCGCCACAGAAGAAGCAGGAATGGGGGTGCCGGTGTCGAACTCACCAAACACGAAGTGTAAGAGCAAGACGTTTTCCTTTCGGGCGGCTCAAGCCGCAACAACAAAAGCCCAAAACCCGCCTGCGCGGGTTGGGGTGGAGTCAGCGAAGGCCGACTTCGTGCCTTTGTTACAGCGAATTTATTCGCCCGCTACCCAGAACGGAAGGAACGCTGGTAGGGAGATACGCTGGGAGGAGAATTTACAATGCTGCTGACGGAACAACAGATACAGGCCTATCAACGCGAAGGGTTTCTTTCCGGTATCCGCGTTGTGGAGGAGGCGGAGGCCGCGCGCTACCGCGCTCTCTTCGACGAGCTGGAGGCCAGGGAAGGACGCGAGAAGGCGCAGATCGGGCTGCTGGACCGCCACTTCGACCAGCCTTTCATCTGGGAGTTGGCGACGCGCCCGGAAGTCCTGGACTGCGTGGAGAGCCTGATCGGTCCGAATATCCTGCTGCTTGCCACCCACTTCTTCTGCAAGTACGGGCAGGACGCCAAATTTGTCGCCTGGCACCAGGACGTGACCTATTGGGGACTGGAACCGCCCTCTGCGCTCACCGTCTGGTACGCCGTGGACGATAGCGACTGCGAGAACGGCTGTATGCGCGTGTTGCCGGGAACGCATTGCGGTGGCGTCCGGGAGCATGGCAAAGCGCAGGCGCAGGGCAACCTCCTGAGCATCAATCAAGAGGTACCGGTCACGCCGGAAGAGGAAAACCGCGCCACCGACCTCATTCTGCGCGCCGGAGAGGTCTCCATTCACGACGGGGCGCTCATTCACGGCAGCCTGCCCAATCGCTCCCATCGGCGGCGCTGCGGCCTGACGCTGCGGTACGTTCCCACTTCGGTACGGCCTGTCGCCCTGAACTCGATGGGCAAGACCTGGCACGCCGTCCTGGTGCGCGGCGAGGACAGGGAGAAGCATTTCGGCGAACGCGCTCAACCATTTCCCCTTTCCGGGGCTAGGTAGTGCCGGCAGCCGGAGCGCCTGTCTCATATGCTTCCACATCATCTTTAGAGGTTATCTTTATAGAAAGAGGCTAAATCTTATGCTAAGAATCGGCGTCATCGGTTATGGCGGGCGGATACAGGGCGTGATCGAGTTGATGCAGCGGCTCCGCCAGGGGACGGAGATCGTCGCGATCACGGACGTGCGCAACGACGAAATCCGTAAGCGGATGCGGGATCGCGGGCAGGATGACTCTAAAGTGGCCTTCTACACCGACCCGGAGGCGATGCTGGATACCGAAAAGCTCGACGGGGTGATGATCGGGACGCGCTGCTCGCTGCACGCCCGCATGGCGATCAAGGTGTTGCAGCGGAACCTGCCGCTCTTCCTCGAAAAGCCCATCGCTACCAATATGCACGACCTGCTGGCCCTGCGCGCCGCCGCTGCTAGGAGCACCAGCGAGGTCGTCGTCTCGTTCCCCTTGCGCGTGACTCCGCTGGTGCAGTTGGCGAAAGAGATCATCGACTCGGCCAAGATCGGCACGGTCGAGCATGTCCAGGCATGGAACAATGTCCCCTACGGCTGGGTCTATTACCAGGGCTGGTATCGGGACGAGAACGAGACGCAGGGCCTCTTTCTGCAAAAGGCGACCCACGATTTTGATTACATCAACTACCTGATCGGCATTCAGCCGCGCTGGATATGCGCGATGACCTCCAAGCAGATCATGAAGGGCAGCCATCCCGCCGGCCTCCGCTGCGACGACTGTACCGAGCACGATACCTGCCTGGAAAGCCCGTTCCACTATCACTTCTCCAAAGGCGAGCGTGACCGAGTACAGGATACCGGGCTGCTGTGCGCCTTCGCTACTGACACGGGCAACGAGGATTCCGGCAGCGCCATCATCCAGTATGAGACGGGGATGCACGTCAACTACAGCCAGAACTTCTTTGCGCGCAAAGGGGCTGGGAAGCGCGGCGCGACGCTGCTAGGCTACAAGGGCACGGTGGAGTTCGACTGGTACACCGATGAGGTCAAGGTCTTCATGCATCATACGCCGCGCGTGGAGACGATTAAGATGCAGACCTCGTCGCTATCGCACGGCGGCGGCGATACGGTGTTAGCCGATAACTTCGTGCGTGTGGTGCGCGGCGAACGGAAGTCGGTTTCGCCTTTGAGCGCGGGGCTGCTCAGCGTGCTGATGTGCCTGAAGGCCAAAGAATCCGCCGCCACACGCACCTTCCAGGAGGTCGCCTTCCCCGACGCGGCCCCGGAGACGCCGGAAAGCCTCCAGAGGGCGGTCGTCGCCGATAGCGAAGAGAGACGTTCTCTTGCGGACCGGGTGTAGCCAATCCGCGAAAAGGCCGCCGCGTCCGTAGAGGGTGTTATGCCCTTTTTTGCCTGCTTCGAGAGAGGACTTGGAGGCTGATGACCGCTTTGGGCTCGCTAAAAAGCGAGCACCAAGCCTCTAATGAGCGGCTGGCCTATCTCCTCAAGAGGACCCAAGTGCATCCCACGCTCTAGGTGCGGCGCATTCAAGATTAGATAACCCAAGTTGCTACCTAGGAACACGTTTGAGAGAGAATCGCTCTGGAAACCGGCTTTTGCATCACCGTTTGCCTTCTCGAAGAGGCAAGGTAGCAACTTGAGTTAGATAATCC
>Ga0070741_10000954_pt1 | contig 95069 bp, 82 predicted proteins | sample Coa_R1_4_FD_66440 | JGI IMG/M metagenome (GOLD analysis project Ga0070741, IMG submission 66440) | Surface soil microbial communities from Centralia Pennsylvania, which are recovering from an underground coalmine fire - Coalmine... | ecosystem: Environmental > Terrestrial > Soil > Unclassified ...
CGACAGCTCGCCCGCTGGCGTGAAACCCAGAGACGTTTCACCGAAACGTCTCTACCAATCAAATGAATCATCTTCCGACCGGCACCGTCACCTTTCTGTTCACCGACATCGAAGGCAGCACGAAACTCGCGCAAGAATATCCCGACGCGCTGCCTGACCTGTTGGCGCGCCACAATGACATTTTGCAGCAGGCGATTGAAACACATCACGGCTTTGTTTTTCAAATCGTCGGCGATTCCTTTGCCGTGTCCTTTCACAACGCGCGCGATGCAGTGAACGCGGCGTTGGACGCGCAGCGCGCCTTGCAAAACGAAGCGTGGTCACCCGCGCCCATCAAAGTGCGGATGGGCATTCACACGGGCGCGGCGGAATTGCGCGCCGAATCAAGCCACGCGCGCTATGTGGGATATGCCACATTGGCGTTGACACAGCGCCTCATGTCCGCGGGACACGGGGGACAAATTCTGCTTTCACAGACAGTGCATGATTTGGTCCAAGGTCAACTCGCCGCGCACGCGACGCTGCGCGACATGGGCGAACACCGCTTGAAGGATGTACTGGAACCGCAACATCTTTATCAGTTGACACTGCCCGATTTACTTGCCGAGTTCGAGCCGCTCAATACTCTCGACACGTTCCATTCAAATTTGCCGACACAGCTCACGAGCTTTATTGGACGCACCAACGAAATCCACGCGGTCAAAAAACTGATTCAAGAAAATCGCATCGTCACGCTCACGGGTTCGGGCGGCTGCGGCAAAACGCGTCTCTCGATTCAGGTCGCGAGCGAGTTGCAAGCGCACTTTCCACACGGCGTTTGGTTGATTGAACTCGCGCCGCTGTCCGACCCCGCGCTCGTTCCGCAAGCCATCCTCAGCACGTTCAAACTGCCCCCGGACAGTCAGCGCACGAATCTCCAGGTACTGACGGACTATATTCGCGCCAAAGGAATGTTGCTGGTGATAGATAATTGCGAGCATGTGATTGATGCCTGCGCGCAATTGTGCGAGCAACTTGTGTTTGCCTGTCCCCAACTGAAAATTCTGGCGAGCAGCCGCGAAGCATTGGGCATTGCGGGTGAAATTTCCTATCGCGTGCCGTCGCTGAAAACGCCTGACCCGCAGCACTTGCCCGCTTTGGACGCGCTGCGCGAGACGGAGGCGGTCCAACTCTTTATGCAGCGCGCCACGAGTGTCAAACCTGATTTCGCGCTGACGAAAGACAATGCCGCGTATGTGGCGCAAATCTGCGCGCGTCTGGACGGGATTCCATTGGCACTCGAACTCGCTGCCGCGCGCGTCAAAGTATTGTCACCCGAACAAATCGCAACGCGTCTCGACGACCGCTTCCGTTTGTTGACAGGCGGCGCGCGGACGGCGCTCCCGCGCCAACAGACGCTGCGCGCCTTGATTGATTGGAGTTACAGTCTGCTTTCGGAAAAGGAAAAAATTCTTTTTCGTCGCCTCGCCGTCTTTGTCGGCGGCTGGACGCTTGACGCTGCCGAACAGGTTTGTTCGGCTGAAAATGACATTCCGCCTTACGATGTCCTCGACCTGTTGACGCGGCTCGTGGACAAGTCGCTGGTGAATGCCGAAGAGGTTGTGGGCGAGACACGTTACAGTCGTTTGGAAACGATTCGGCAGTACTCGCGCGAAAAATTTTTCGAGACGGGCGAGGTCGAAGCGCTTCGCAATCGCCATCTCGCTTACTATGCTCAACTTTCCGATGCGGTCGCGCGAGAAATACCAACTCGCACGTACAAATTGTGGGTGCGGCGCATGAAAGCCGAAGAGGATAATTTCCGCGCGGCGATAGAATGGGGACTCGATAAGAACCCCGAAAGCGCGCTGCACATTGTGGCGAATCTGTTGCTTGCGTTGGGCTTGGGCGGATTTACGGGTGAAGGGTTCCTCTGGCTCCGCGAGCTCATGGAGAGATTAGTCCGAATACTCGATGCAGCGCCTGTCCCGCTCCGCGCCCAAGCCCTCCGCGCGATGGCGCTGGCTCTCTTTAGTTTGGGAGACAATGCGAACGCGAAAAATTTTGCTGAACAAGCGGTCGCCTCGTACCGCGCAAGCGGCGACCGGGGCGCGCTTGCGTTGGCATTAGCCATCCAGTCTCTGTCGCTAGAATTTTTCGGTGAACTCGGTCCGGCGGAAGTGGCGCTCCAAGAAGCGGTCGCGCTTGCCCGCGCTGCCCAAGTACCTTTTGTCATTGCGTATGCGCTCTTTGTCTTGGCGCGCGTGACCGCCAAACTTTACGGCGACCTCGAGACCGCCTTGCGCTGCACGGACGAATCCATCCGCGTTTCGCGCGACGCGGGCATTGATTTCACGGCGGCATTTGCCTTTCAAACAAAGGCAAACATCACCGCCCGGAGCGGACAGTACGACATTGCCCGCGCAGAGTTTGAAAAAGCGCTGTCCGTCTATCAAGAGATGGGCATGCTCTTTAATCTTATCATCGTCAAAAGCGAAATCGCGCATCTCGAACGAGAATTTGGACACTATCCAGCCGCGTTGGAATATTATCGCGAGACCATCGGCGCTTTTCGCGACATTGGCTCATTCGGCGCGGTGGCGCATCAATTGGAATGTTTCGGCTTTATCGCGCTCGCGCAAAATCAAGCCGCGCGCGCCGCGCAATTGTTCGCCGCCGCGCACGCGCTGCGCGAGAGCGCCAACACGCCAATGACGCATGATGAGCGCATCTATTATGATGAGCAATTGAAAAGTTTGCGCGCAAACATGGACGCGGCGGCATTTGAACTCGCATGGTCAAAGGGCAGTGCACTGCCGATGGACGATGCAATTTCGTTTGCAGTAGAGGCAAGAAATGATTCAGCACACCCTAAATTCGCCTCATCATGATCTCCCTACCGGTACCGTCACCTTTCTTTTCACCGACATTCAAGGCAGCACCGACCTCGCGCAAAAATATCCCGCCGCGCTGCCCGCGCTGCTCGCGCGCCATCACGCGATTTTGCGCGACGCGATTCAAACCCATGATGGGGTCGTCTTTCGCATCGCAGGCGACTCGTTTTCCGCCGCGTTTGACAAGGCGAGCGACGCGCTCGCGGCGGCGATTGACGCGCAGAAATTGCTGAATGCGGAAGCGTGGGACCCCGCCCCCGTTCGCGTGCGTATGGGCATCAATACAGGCGACGCGCATGCAAAAGGGCTTGACAGTTTGGGCAGCGCGTATGAAGGATACTCCACCCTCGCGCGCGTCGCGCGCGTCATGGCGCTCGCGCACGGCGGACAGATTTTGCTTGCCAATTCCACAAGCGAACTCGTACGCGATGCGCTGCCTGCCAACGTTACGCTGCGCGATATGGGCGAACATCAACTCAAAGGATTGATTCAACGCGAACGGCTCTGGCAAGTTGTGACGCCCGACCTGCCCCAAGATTTTCCGCCGCTGCCGACTTTTCAACTCGCCCCGAGCAATCTCCCCGTGCGGCTCAACCGTTTGATTGGACGCGCGCGCGAACTCGAACAAATCAAACTGCGTCTCGGCGAAACGCGGTTGCTCACGCTTCTCGGACCCGGCGGCACGGGAAAAACGAGTTTGGCATTGCAAGCGGCAGCGGAACTGCGCGGCGAGTTTCAGGATGCCGTGTATTTCGTTGACCTTGCCGCGAGCCGCGACACAGACGCGGCGCTGGCGGCGATTGCGCGCGCGCTGGGCGTGCAGGAAGAACATGATGCGCCGCTCCTTGATGCAATCAAGAAGCACATCAAGGACAGCAAAATGCTGCTGCTCCTTGATAACTTTGAGCAAGTGACGATTGCGGCGCCGACGATTGCCGAATTGGTGCGCGGCTGTTCCGAACTGCACGCGTTGGTGACCAGTCGCGAGGCGCTGCGCGTGCGCGGCGAAGTTGTTTTGCCCATTCCGCCCCTTGCAGTGCCTGCGCCCGAACTGCGAAAACAATCCTTTGAAGCCATCGCGCAGTCGGAGGCAGTGCAATTGTTTGTCGAACGCGCGCGCGCGGTGAAACCCGATTTTGAGTTGACCAGAGAAAACGCGCAGGTCGTTGCGGAAATCTGTGCGCGCTTGGATGGGCTGCCGCTGGCGATTGAATTGGCGACGGCGCGCTTGAATGTGTTCACGCCGCAAACGCTCGCCGAACGTCTCAGCCGCCACCTGAACGGCTCGAGCAATCGCTTGAAACTTTTGCGCGGCGGCGCGCGCGATTTGCCCGCGCGGCAGCAGACCTTGAGCGGCGCCATCGAGTGGAGCTATGAAATGCTCGACGCGGACGAACAAAAATTGTTTGCGCTGCTCGCGGTCTTTTCGGGCGCGACGTTTGAAGCGGTCGAAGCGGTCACCAATCAAATCGAAACCTTGGACGCGCTGGATGTGTTTGACGTGGTGGGTTCGTTGGTCAACAAGAGTTTGCTGCGCCAAACCGAGACGCTCGCAGGCGCGGCGCGTTTGCAAATGTTGGAAACGATCCGTGAGTTTGCCGCCGCGCGATTGGACGAAAATGCGGAATTGCGCGCCGACGCGCGGCGCGCGCACGCGCGTTATTTTGCCGATTACACCAAGAGCGAATGGGCAAATCTGACGGGCGAAGGACGCGATGCCGCGTTACAACGCTTGACCGCCGACCTCGAAAATATCAAAACCGCATGGCAGTACTGGGCAGCAGAAGGGAATCTGGAACAACTCCGCAAACTCACCGACAGCTTGTGGTACTTGTACGACGCGCGCGGCTGGTATCACGCTTCGATTGAGCTCATTAACGACCTGCTGAAAATTCTTGCCACCACCGTTTCGACACCCGAACGCTTGCGCGAAGAAATTTTGTTACAGACGACGTTGGCGCGCGCGATTCAATCCACCAAAGGATATACCGTCGAGGTTGAACAAGCGTATCAACGCGCGCTGGAATTGTGCGACAGAGCCGGGGAAATTCCGGAATTGTTTCCGGTGCTGCGCGGGCTCGCGTCCTTTTATATTTTGCGAATGGAAGAGGACAAGAGCGTGGCGATGGCAGAACGCATTATCCAGTTGGCGGAACGCTTGGATGACCGGGACATGCTCGTCGAAGGGCAGATGGTTTTGGGTTACAGTCTCGGCTCGCTGGATAACTTGAAAGCGGGACTGGAACATTTGGAAAAGGCGATTGCGTTGTATGACCTCAAGCGGCAGCGCGTGCGGCGGCTCGGACTCGGCGCGAACGAAGGCGTGCTTGCGTTGAATGCGGCGGCGATGTATGCGTGGATTCTCGGTTTTCCCGAACGCGCGCGCAAACGTTCCGGCGAATCCGTCGGGCTCGCGCGCAAACTCGACCATCCCTTTAGCGTGTGCTATGCAATTTTTCATTATGGGCTCTTGAGTTTTTGGTTGGGTTATCCGCAGGTCGCGCACGACCAAACGCGCGCGTTGGCGGACATCGCGGCGGCGCACGAATTTCAAATCTGGAGCGCGGTCGGCGCGTGTGTGCATGGCGCGGCATTGACGCAGCTCGGTTCCGGCGATATTGGCATACCGATGATTGAGGATGGCATCACGGTCTATGGCAATCTCAAGACGCCGCCCGTTTTCTTGCCCATGCTGCGTGGGCTGCAAGCCGACGCGTATGGTATGGCAGGGCACCTACAAGATGGTTTGGACTGTATCGGCGAGGCAATTCAATTGGGAATGAAATCTTCCGGCAAAGCCTTTGCGCCCGAATTTCTTGGCATCGCCGGGGCATTGCATGGCGCGTTGGGAGATTTCGCGCAAGCCGAAGAGTTTTTGCAGCAAGCCGTTCACATCGCACAAGAGGTCCAAACGCCGATGCTCGAACTGCGCGCGGCAGTGAAATTGAGCCGCTTGTGGCAGCAACAAGGCAAAAGTGAAAACGCGCGCGCAGTTTTGCAAAGCGCGTACGCGAAACTGACCGAAGGATTTGAGATGCCCGATTTGGCGCAGGCGCGCGCATTGCTGCAAGCGTTGGAATAAACCGGCACTGATTTCTATGTTCAAAAAAATTCTTGTCGCCAATCGCGGCGAAATCGCGGTACGCCTCATGCACGCGTGCCGTGAGATGAATATCGCCACCGTCGCGGTCTATTCCGACGCAGACCGCGCGGCGCTGCACACGCGTGTCGCGGATGAAGCAGTTCACATCGGCGCATCACCCCCGCGCGAATCGTATCTGAACATTGAAAAAATTATTGACGCGGCGAAAAAAACGAACGCGGATGCCATTCATCCCGGGTACGGCTTTCTCGCCGAAAATGCCGAGTTCGCGCAAGCGGTGAATGATGCGGGGATTGTGTTTATCGGACCGTCGCCATTTTCGATACGCGCAATGGGCGACAAGGCGGAAGCGCGCGCGCGGATGATGAAAAGCGGCGTGCCTGTGGTGCCGGGGTTTCAGGACGCGGATGATGAGGAATCGCTCGCGCGCGCGGCGGACGAAATTGGTTATCCGATTTTGATTAAAGCGGCGGCGGGGGGAGGCGGAAAAGCAATGCGCGTCGTCGGAACAGCGTCCGACTTTACAGAAGCGTTAGCCGCCGCGCGACGCGAGGCGTTGCACGCGTTTGGCGACGCGCGCGTGATTTTGGAAAAATATGTGGCGAACGCGCGGCATATCGAATTTCAAATTCTCGCGGACAAATTCGGCAACACGGTTCATTTGTTTGAACGCGAGTGTTCGATTCAGCGGCGTCATCAAAAGATTATTGAAGAGACGCCTTCGCCGCTGCTCGACGACGCGCTGCGCGAAAAAATGGGGAATGCCGCCGTTGCCGCCGCGCGCGCGGTGAATTATGAAAACGCGGGAACGATTGAATTTATCGTGAATCCCGATACGCGCGATTTCTATTTCTTGGAAATGAACACGCGTTTGCAGGTCGAACATCCGATTACGGAATTGACGACGGGGTTGGATTTGGCGCAATGGCAGATTCGGATTGCGCAAGGGGAACGTTACGGTGAACGTTCCGTACGGCAGCGCGGACACGCGATAGAGTGCCGCATTTATGCCGAAGACCCGGCGAATCATTTTTTGCCGTCCACCGGGCGCGTGTTGGATTTGGAACTGCCCGCGCAGCCGAACGTGCGCGTGGATTCCGGCATTGCGCGCGGCGATGAGGTCGCAACATTTTATGACCCGCTGCTGGTGAAATTGATTGCGTACGCGGAAACGCGCGACGCGGCGATTGCGAAAATGCAGAACGCGCTGCGCGAGTTTGTTTTGCTCGGCGTGACGACGAATGTAGAATTTTTGCAAGCGGTGTTGGAACATCCAACGTTTCGCGCAGGCACGGCGACGACGCGTTTCATCGAGCAAACTTTCGCGCATTGGGAACCGCCGCGCGAAATTCCCCCGCCTGTCTTGATTGCCGCCGCCATCGCGGAATTGGAACAACACGCGACAAATGTCGCGCCGCCGTCCGCCGCGCGCGACCCGTTCAGTCCGTGGCACAGCGGCAATGGGTTTCGTCTCGGGTCGAGTTGAACGCCAATGAGATTTGTGTATTCGAACGCGAATCAGACATTTGCTGTAAACGCGGAGCGCACACCGAACGGCATCGAAATCGAAATAGACGACAAACGCTTGCCGGTGCGTCTTCTCGCGACGGAACTGCCGCGCGTCACATTTCTTTGCGGTGATGTCATTTGCGCCGCGCGCGTCGTGAGCGATGGAAAACGGCGCTGGGTGCATTGGAACGGCAAGACGTTTATGCTGGAACGCGGTGAAACGACAAGCACGCGCGTACTCCAGCGCGAACGCGAGGGCACCGGTTCCGGAATTGTCACTGCTCCGATGCCCGGACAGGTGCGCGGCGTACTCGTTCACGTCGGCGATTGGGTGGAAGAAGGACAAGCGTTGCTGCTGCTCGAAGCGATGAAAATGGAAATTCGCGTCACGGCAACGCGCGCTGGACAAATTGCTCAACTGGACGTGCGCGTCGGGCAGACGGTTGAACGGGAGCAGGTGCTGGCAACGATTCAAGAGAACGCGGAATGAATAACACACTCGTCACGGAGGCACGATGGCAGGCAAGTATTACGAAGACCTCGAGGTGGGAGCCAAATTCCAACACAGGCAGGGGCGTACAGTGTCCGAAATGGACAACTTGCTTTTTTGCGGTATGACGATGAACCCACAGCCGCTGCATGTGAATGAAGATTTTGCGTCGCGGACCGAATTTGGCACGCGCATCATGAACGGCATTTTTACCATGGGACTGGTCGTCGGCTTGACGGTGAGCGATTTGACGGATGGGACGCTCATCGCGAATTTGTCGTATGACCACGTCGTGCACCCGCGCCCGACGTTTCATGGCGATACAGTGTATGTCGAGACCGAAGTCATCGCCAAACGCGAATCGAAATCCAAACGCGACCGCGGCATTGTGCAATTCAAACATTGGGGACGCAATCAAAAGGGCGAAGTCATCATCGAACTTGAACGCACCGTCCTCCTCAAGAAACGCGATGAATCAAAATAAAACACTCCGCGCCCGCCGCGCCATCCTGTATGTGCCCGGCAGTGAAACGCGCAAAATCGAAAAAGCCGCCGCGCTCGGCGCCGACAGCGTGTGCCTTGATTTGGAAGACGGCGTAGCGCTCAATCGCAAAGCCGAGGCGCGTCCAATCGTCGCGCACGCGTTCCGCACACTTGATTTTGGCAAGAGCGAAAAACTTGGACGCATCAATGGTATCGGCACCGGTTTTGAAAAAGATGACCTCGAAATGCTGGTGCCCGCGCGTCCCGATGGCATTGTCGTTCCAAAAGTGAATGACGCGGATGAATTGCGTTGGGTGAGTGAACGGATTGGAGAACTGGAGACGCGCGCAGGAATCGCACGCGGCTCGATTGCGTTGATTGGGATGATTGAAAGCGCGCGCGGTTTGTTGAATGTCGCGCAGATTGCGGCGGTTGCCGCCGACGCGCGTTTGCAGGCGTTGATTTTTGGCGCGGAAGATTACGCGGCAGACGTGGGCGCGCGGCGTACGCGCGAAGGGTTGGAGGTGTTGTATGCGCGCAGCGCGATAGTCGCCGCCTGCGCGGCATTCGGGATACAGGCGATTGATTTGTTGTTTCTCGACTTTCGAGATTCCGAAGGTTTGCGCGTCGAAGCGCTGCGCGGCGCACAGCTCGGTTATGCCGGAATGCAAGTGATTCATCCGAATCAGGTGCCAATTGTCCAAGCCATCTTTACGCCCGACGAGGCGGAAATTGAAAACGCCAAACGGATTGTGGAGGCGGCGCGCGAGCATTTGCAGGCGGGACGCGGCGCGTTTGCGTTGGACAACAAGATGGTGGACATGCCCATCATCAAAGCGGCGGAACGCGTCTTGGCGCGCGCGCGGGCAGCGGGCAAAGTAGATTGATTTGTGAAAAAAAGTAATAACGCGGCGACATCAATATTGGCGTATCGTCCCACAGGTTGCGTCGTCGTTTGGACTGTATGGTTTTTCCGGCGCGGAAGGGGGCGCAAAAACCACAGTCCATCGCTCTTTATGGGACGCCTGACAGCACCTTAAGGGGTTCTCTGCGGTTTGCATTGAAATAGATTTTGCATATAATTGCCCCGTTTGTTATAAATATCACGTTCGTTTGTCACAGGGCATTGCGCCATCCTGCGCGTTGTTCTACGATAACGACGACCGGTACCTTTCCCCAACTTTTCCGCCATTGCTTTACACAATGCCATGTGCGCTCGTCCGGGAGCTTTTTTGGGTCGGCTCTCGGCAACGAGTTTTTTGTAATTCAAGCGAACCCGACCCAAGTCTACAAGTTGCGGCAAAAACTCGTCGCTGACCTCAAGGAGGATGAATGCGTTCGTTGTGGAGCAAGTGGGGTCGTCTGTGTGCGGTTCTCATCACCTCCTTAACACTCTTTGCGCTTGCCGGATGTCAATCCACGCAAAATATACTTGCGCCGTTTTCGCCCGCGGCGGCGGAGACCGCACAACTGTTTTATTTCGTCTTTATTATTGCGGTCTTTATTTTCGTTCTCGTCGAAGGCTTGTTGGTCTTTTTCGTCCTGCGCTATCAGCGCCGCGCCGAGAACGAACATCCGGAACAATATCACGGCAACACCAAGCTCGAGGTGACGTGGACGGTGATTCCGGCGTTGATTCTCGTCGTCGTGTTTGCTTTGACCATTCGCACGATGGGACAAGTGGGTCCGACCAATCCCCCCGGGCAAGGAATTCCCATTCGCGTCATTGGGCACCAATGGTGGTGGGAAGTTCAATACAATGACGGCAAAGTCAAATACGCGACGGACATTCATATCCCTGCCGGACAAGTCGTCAATGTGGAACTTACGTCCGATAACGTCATTCACAGTTTTTGGGTTCCCAGCATCATGGGCAAAACGGATGTGGTGCCCGGACACACCAACAAGACCTGGCTGTTGAGCAGCGACCTCGGCACGTACAGCGGACAGTGTGCGGAATTTTGCGGCGACCAACATGCCAACATGCGCTTCAAAGTCATTGTGCAAAGCCCTACCGATTACGCTGCCTGGCTGAAATCCGTCGAAGCGCCGCCAGCAGAACCTGCACCGGGAAGTCTTGCCGCGCAAGGCAAAGAGATGGTGCTCAATCCGAAATATTTGTGCATTGGCTGTCACACGATTGACGGCACGAATGCCGTCGGCGTGACCGGACCAAATTTGACGCATGTGGCGTCGCGTACCTGCATCGCCGGCTGCTTGCTGGATTTCAATCACGCCAACCTTGTCAAGTGGTTGAGCAATCCGCAAGCGGTCAAACCCGGTACACTCATGAGAATCAATCCATTGACGCCGGATGAAATCAATGCCATCACGGCATATTTGGAAACGCTGAAATAGGAGCTTGAGGATTCATCGTATAGGCGGCGTAAGACGCCGTCCGGCGCATTTCTGCACGCGCAAGACATTTAGGAGACTGTATGGCAACGAATGTTCTCGCAATGCCGCGTACCTACGCGCGAACGGGGCTGTGGAGTTGGATCACGACCGTAGACCACAAGCGTATCGGCATTCTGTATCTTGTCACGGCGGTTGCATTTTTTATCATCGGCGGGATTGAAGCGCTGATTATTCGTTCCCAACTCGCCGTCCCCGCCAATACGCTGGTCAGCCCTTCTTTTTACAACGAGATTTTCACGATGCACGGGACGACGATGGTTTTTCTTGCCATCATGCCGTTAAACAGCGGCTTTGGAAATTATTTTGTGCCGCTGATGATTGGGGCGCGGGATATGGCATTCCCGCGTTTGAATGCGTTAGGGTACTGGCTCTTTTTGTTCGGCGGGATTCTGCTCTATTCGAGCTTCTTTCTCGGCGGCGCGCCCAGCGCGGGATGGTTTGGCTATGCCCCATTGACGGAACGCGCATACAGCCCGACGTACGGCATTGACTTTTGGATTCTTTCGCTCCAGCTGTTGGGGATTTCGTCCATCACGGGCGGTCTGAATTTTATTGTGACGACCTTGAATCTGCGCGCGCCGGGCATGACAATTAATCGGCTGCCGTTGTTTGTGTGGGGCACGCTTGTCACTTCGCTTCTCGCCATCTTTGCGATTCCGAGCATTTCCGTCGCCTTGTTCCTCTTGCTGTTCGACCGCCACTTTGGCACATCGTTCTATCTGCCGTCCGCCGAAGGTGATCCGTTGTTGTGGCAGCACCTCTTTTGGTTCTTTGGACACCCCGAAGTCTATATCATGATTATGCCGCCCTTTGGCATTATCTCGGAAGTACTCGCCACGCATTCGCGCAAACCAATTTTTGGATACGCGGCAATGGCATTCGCGTTTGCCGGGATTGCGTTTGTCAGTTTCACCGTGTGGGCGCACCACATGTTCGCGACGGGAATTTCTCCCGTCGCGGATGCAATCTTTTCGGGCATGAGTTTTGTCGTCGCCGTACCGACAGGCATCAAAATCTTTAACTGGCTCGGCACCATTTGGAAAGGCTCGATTCGCCTAACGACCGCGTTCCTCTTTGCCGCTGGATTCATCGGGCAGTTTACGATTGGCGGTTTGGGCGGCGTGATGTTGGCGACCGTTCCCGTGGATTGGCAAATTACGGACACGTACTTTGTCGTCGGTCATTTTCACTACACATTATTCGCCGGCGCCGCGCTCGGTCTGTTCGCTGGCGCCTATCACTGGTTCCCGAAAATTACGGGACGATTCCTCAATGAGCGGCTCGGAAAAATCCATTTCTGGCTGACGATGGTCGGCATGACGATGGTCTTTCTGACCATGCACTATGTCGGCGTTTTGGGAATGCCGCGTCGCATTTACACGTATGCCCCCGGACAGGGGTGGGACTTGTGGAATCTGATTGAGACCATCGGCGCATTCACAATTGCGCTGGGCGTGCTGATTTTCGTCCTCAACATCCTGACCAGCTTGCGCCAGAAAGCGACCGTCGGCGACGACCCGTGGGACGGGCAGACACTGGAATGGGCCACCTCTTCACCGCCGCCCGTGTACAATTTCGCTTCGATGATTCCGGTCAACAGCCCGCGCCCGCTGTGGGATGCAAAATACGGTCCGCACAGCGAATTTGCGGACAATCCCAAAAAGATTGAATTGTCCGGCGGCGGCAAAGCCCAAATTCATTTGCCGAACCCAAGCTATTGGCCCATGGTGGTGGCTTTTGGGATGAGCGTCATCTCTATCGGCATCATTTTTGGCGCGGATACGAATTGGCTCATCCTGCCGGTCGGCATCATCATTTTCTTTGCCGGAATCATTGGCTGGTTGGCGCAACCTGCCAGTTAAGAGGTGCAGAATGTCAGCAATCGGAAAAGTTGAACCGGGTGGACAAAATATCAGCGATGCCATTGAACATATTGTGAACGGCGCGCAGGAGCAAGCATTACATGCCGAGACCTCGACCGGACTTGACCATCGCAAACTGGTCATGTGGATCTTTATCGCGTCCGAATCCATCTTTTTCGCGGCGTTGATGGCAACTTTCCTGATTTACAAAAGCAAAGTCCCGCCCGAAGAAGGGCTACACCATCTCAATTTGGCAGTTGCCTCCGCCAACACCTTCATCCTGTTGTTCAGCAGTTTGACGATGGTGCTTTCGCTCCAATCCATTGAGAATGGAAAAAAAGGGCGAATGATTTTCTTTCTCATCGCGACGGCGCTTTTGGGTCTCGTGTTTTTGGGCGGTCAGGTGTTTGAATACAACGAGCTCATCACCAACGGCATTTCGTTCGATACGAATCTCTTTGGCTCGTCGTTCTTTACTTTGACCGGCTTTCACGGCTCGCACGTCTTTGTGGGCGTCATCTGGATTACGATGTTGATTATCCGCGCGCTGCGCGGCGGCATCACCGAGCACAATCACCTCGCGGTCGAACTGGGCGGGTTATACTGGCACTTTGTGGACCTCGTGTGGGTCGTGCTCTTTACGATTATTTATCTCATCTGATTCATCGGGCAGCCAAGTCAACTGATTTTGCCGCCTGCACCCAAGCAGAATGGAACAAGGACACGCAATTCCTCACACCAAAACAGACCCCGGCGATTACGTCGCGGAAGAAGAGCGCATCAAAAAAGCCAATCCCAATTACGTTGGCGTTTTCATTTTTCTCGGCATCTTTACCGCCATCGAAATCGGCATCACGACGCTGTTTCCGGAAACCATCGGGCGCGTGCCGCTGCTGCTGATGATGACCGTCGCCAAAGGGCTGCTGGTCGTCTTGTACTATATGCACCTCAAATTCGACAATCGAATGTATGCGGTGATTTTCGGGACGGGAGTTTTTGTGTTTGCGCTGCCCTTTGTGATCTCGATGATATTCCTCATGGCGCCGCCCCAGCTTGAGCCCGTGCGCGAGGCAATTGGCGGAACACAGGGCGAAGTTGCCGCGCGTCCCACGCTCAATCCCAACGCCGGACCGCCGCTGTCACTCGATATGGAAGCAGGCGATTATTTCTTCAAACCGGACGCCATTACCGCCAATGCAGGGCAAGCGATTCGAATTGCGCTCAAGAATACGGGCAGCGTCGAGCACAACATCACACTTTCGAGCGTCCCCAAGTCGCAATCCGCCGAGCCGTGGAAAGACCCAAGTCTCGCCGCGACCCTTGTCACCAAAGCAGCGCCAAGCAGCACCGGACGCGGCAGTTTTCTGGCGCCCGCGCCGGGCGAATATGTTTTCTTTTGCAGTGTGCCCGGTCACGCCGACCTTGGAATGCATGGCACCATCGTCGTAAAATAGTTGTGCGCGGTTCAACGCGCGCGATCATTCGTCAACCCATATTGCAGACTTGCGCGTTGAGTGAACGGATTGCTCAACGCGCAATTTTTTGAGATGAACGTTTATATTCCTCCCGCTGATTTTTGGTGGACCGCATGGACCTTTGACCCGGGAATCTGGTTTAGCATTGTCATCTTGCACGGCGCATACCTGCTCGCTATCGGTCCGCTGCGCGCGAAATTTCCGTACAGTCAGCCCGTCACGTCCCGACAGCTGTTCTTTTGGACGGCGGGAATTTTGACGTTGATTGTTGCCTTGATTACGCCGCTCTCGCTGCTCTCGGACCAATATTTGTTCAGCGCGCACATGCTGCAGCACGTCCTCTTGACGCTGATTGCGCCGCCGTTGATGCTGTTGGGCTTGCCGCGCTGGCTCTTTACGCCGCTGGAAAGTTTTCCCGCGCTGCGGAACCTCGCGCGCAAGCTGACGCGTCCCTTTGCCGCGTTCGCCATCTTTAACGTCATCTTTGTCGTCTGGCATATTCCCGCCTTTTACAATCTGGCGCTGTATTCGACGACGATTCATCTGTTGGAACATTTCACGATGGTGACATCGGCATTTCTTTTGTGGATGCCCGTGCTCAGCCCGACCAAATTATTGCCCCGCGCGCCCCTGCCCGTTCAGGCGCTGTACATTTTTTTGGCGAGTGTGATTAGCACAGGTTTAGGTGCGCTTATTACATTGGCGCGCGACCCGATTTACATTTTTTACGCGGAAGCGCCGCGTATCTGGGGCATTCCCGTGCTCGACGACCAGGTTTGGGCGGGACTCATCATGTGGGCAGGCGCGGCAATGGTTTTTCTCCTTGCTCTCACGATTGTCTTTTTCTATTGGTTCAATGCCAACGGTCCGATTCAAGGCGAGCACGAATTCATTTAGCATAAGGATTTCGGATGTCACAAATGTCACCCATTGCGCGCGGGGAAAAAGGGTGGTACGCCACCGTTACGGACTATTTGTTATTGACCAAACCGTGGATTGTCGCGCTGCTGTTGACGACGACGTTGTGCGGGATGCTGGTCGCCGCGCGCGGCTTGCCGCCGCTTTCGATTCTAGCACTCACGCTGTTGGGCGGCGCGTGCGCGGCAGGCGGCGCGAATGCCTTGAACTCGTTTATTGACCGCGACGCCGACAAGGTGATGGGACGCACTGCGCGCCGCCCCTTGCCCAGCGGCAGAATTGCTCCGCGCAACGCGCTGCTCTTTGCCCTCGCGCTGTGCGTACTCTCTGTCTTCATTCTCGGTTTTGGCGTCAACTGGCTTGCCGCGACGCTTTCGTCCATCGGCATTGTCTATTACGCGTATGTTTACACGGTCTTGTTGAAACGACTGACGCCGCAGAATATCGTCATCGGCGGCGGCGCCGGAGCGATTCCGCCATTGGTGGGTTGGGCAGCCGTTACCAATGAATTGAACTTGCTCGCGCTCTATCTCTTTGCCATTATCTTTTTGTGGACACCGCCGCATACGTGGGCGTTGATGCTGTTGGTCGAAAAAGATTATCGCAAAGTCGCCATCCCGATGCTCCCCGCCGCGTGGGGCGAGACCGAAGCCCGTCGCCATATCATTTTGTATTCGATTTTGTTATTCATCGTGACGATTATGCCGTTTCTCTTTCACGGACTCGGATGGATTTATTTGGCAGGAGCCGTCTTGCTCGGCAGTTATTTTCTTGCGCTCGCCGCGCGTTTGTGGTTTACAAAGGATGCCACCAAACCCATCGCGCGCAAGTTGTACCATTACTCGAACGCGTATTTGGCGATGATTTTTTTGCTCATGGTCATTGACGCCATTTTGATACGCGCCTAACGCTCCTTGCGCGCTACAGCGAATTCCAATTTGGTTTGTGGTTGTCGTTGCGAGAGACGTGCGATGCAGTTCATCGCATCGCAAGTGCGGTTCGCAATGACTATCCCGCAAATGATTCTGGAATTCGCTCTAAAGGTGACAAAGGAATACCAAGCGCACATATCTTTACTCGGCAGGTGAACCCACAGGACGCGTGATGCGCTGCGCTTGGCGATGCGGTTCCGTCTGCCCAAAGAAATATTGCATCAAGCCAATCGCCACTATGCTCAACGCGGCGCTGGCAGCAATGACCCACACGAATTGATTGGCGCTTTGCCATTCACCGCTGACCCACGAACTCACGCCCCACGCGAGATTAAAGCCCATCGTCGCCAATGCCGACACCGCCGCGCGTTCGGCGGGTTCGCTGTGGTCCATCATAAACTGCCCGTAAATGGGACGCACCAGGTTCATCAACACATCCCGCACGAGATAACCGAACAACGCGACGCTAAAAAGCGGCACGAACCCAAAGGCGAGCAAGCCCCCAACCGCGACGCTTTGATAAAGCACCATCGCGCGCGCGGCACCCAAACGCCGCGTCACCATCGGCGAGACAATGCCCGCGCCAACCATCAAAATGGCTGACAGCGCAAAAATATTTCCAATCGTCTCATCCGAAACATGCTGCGTGGTGCGCCACAACACATTCGCGAACGGGACGAACATGCCCGCGCTCAACGCGCCGACGATGTACGGCGCTAACAATTTCGCAATTGGCAGCGGCTTGCGCACCATATAGCGCGGCGCCACATGCGCGAGATGCTTTTCACCTTCCTTTGCGCGAATAAACAAAAAGGGCACAGCAGACAAAATCATCAGCCCGGCGCTGAGGTAAAGCGCGCCCTGATACGCGACCGGCGACTCGGCGCCCACGCCTATCCATTCGCCAATCCAACGCGGGAGCGCGCCGCCCACCACATATCCCACGAACGCCGTAAACATCGTCAACACAAATTGAATGCTGAACAAAAATGTCCGCTGTGCGTCGCTTGAATTCTCTGTCATAAACGGTGCGCCGGCAATCAAAAGCAGCGTATACGCAATCCCCCAAAGCGCTTCGCTCACGACGAGCGCCGCGCCGGACGGAATCCACAGCGGCAAAAGCATCGAAAAGGTCGTCACGCCGACGCCCAACAACAGCGCGCGTTTGTACCCCAGCCGATTGAGCAATACGCTTACCGGCAGCGCGGCGACGACCGCGATTGCGCAAGCGACCAGCGTCAACATGCCGATCATGTCTTGTTTGAAATCCAAACTCAGAACATAGAAATTGTAGAGCAGCCCCAACAGCGCGATGCTCAAGCCCGAAAAAACGGTGTGCACCAGAAAAAGCTGCGCGTTGCGGTTCAGCCCGCGCACAGTTTGAAAATAAGCGATGATGTTTTGCATGGCATACCTCCTGTCTGACAAATTCTTGAAACGAATGTCAAGGATTCAATCGTTTTGTCCTCTCGTCAAGGCGCAAAAAAGCCGCAGGCGTGGAATGCCTGCGGCTCAATTTCCGTACACGAAAAACCGCAGGCGCTCGCGCGTCTGCGGTTCATCTTTCAAACCAGTAACGAGATTCTACCCACCGTCGCCAGACGCGTCGAGACACCGAGCAAGCATTTGCATCGTACTCAATGGCGTGCGAGGCAGATCAAGCGTCACGTTCCGCATCACGATTCAAGCGGCTCGGCGCGCAATCGTAAAACTGCGCGCCAAGCGATTGGCGTCAAGTCAGATATTTGCTCCACACTTCGTGCGCGCTGGCTTCGCCCAACATGACAACGGCGACGAAACGCGGACGCCCCGGCGTGGATAAGAGATTCATGTTCGCTTCGTCGGGCGTACGATTACCTTTGCGGCGATTGCACGGACCGCACGCCGCCACGACATTCTCCCAGCTGGTCGCCCCGCCGCGCGAACGCGGGATGACATGGTCTAACGTCAGTTCCGTACGCCCCGGCGTGCTCCCGCAGTATTGGCATGTGTACATGTCACGCGCTAGCACGGTGCGCCGCGACAGCGGGAGCGGCAGACGCCGCGGGATGGGGACAAATGTCACCAAACGAATCACCAGCGGAACATCCATGTGAATCCGTTCCGCGCGGATTTTGTTTTTGGAAGCTTCGACGAGTTCTGCTTTTTCCTTGAGCAGCAGTACGATCGCCCGTTTGACAGAGACAATATTCAACGGTTCGTACGAAGCATTTAAAACGAGGACCCCATTCACCGCACTTGCTCCTGCGGCGCTTGTTATTTACGCCGCCTGTTCCAACTCCTCCGACTCGAGAAATTTGATGATTTCGCTGCGCGCTTGTTTGTACGCTTTGAGCAGCTGGTCATCGGTTCCCTTAAAGCCGGCAATGTTTCGTTTCGCGCACGCCGAGCAACCCATCAGCGCTTTGTAGCGGTCCGGGTTGCAGTCAAGGCAGCCGCATTGTCGGATCATCATTAAACAAAAGGCAAGACTGTCCGGATGATCTTCGGGCAGCGCTGTCACATGTTTGGCAAGTTCACGCCATTTGGGTTCGCGTAATCCGGCGAGCGCATGCACGCTCTTGTGTGGAAAGAGAATTTCCGCACGCATCGTACCAACTCCTTGATCCGGGCAAGCGGCGGAACCACTATGCCCGTGTCGAATGTAAGATGAAAGTGGCGCAAAACGCGCATCACGGAAAATGGCTTGCGCTGGGCAGTAGAGCAGAACAACCACGAATCGCGCAAAAAAAGGCGCTCTCCCAAACAAAAGTTGGTCAGGCGCCGCACCTCGAATCCAAGGAGTCTTGCCGAAACGCGCTTCGTTGCGCGGGCTCATTGCGCCCGCAATTCTCCTTGCCGATTCAGAGTGGACGCGTCGGGATTCGAACCCGAGTCACCGGAATAGCGCGTGGGCTTGATTCCGATTCGACACCTATCGCACGCCCCATGTATCTCAGATTGATGATTGCAGATTTCAGAATGAACGCGGAGAAATTTGCCACACAAATCTGCAATCTGCAATTTGAAATCTGAAATTTTTTGGCAAGTGGTCGTACCCCCGATTCTGTTCAACTCCGTCATCTGTCTCGACGCTTGCGCATCGGTGAGGCTTATGCAAATCTCACGACCTGCATAGCCGCACTGCGACAGGACCATTGCCTTGCGGCAACAGCCCCCCTGCCTTGCTCTCGATTGGACATTCGCCTAGCCGTCGGCATTGCTGCCGACGCTGGTGGGCTTTTACCCCACCGGTTCGCCCCTTACCTGTTTGGGCAAGCGCAAGGCATTGCCCCACAAGCGGGAATACTTTCTGTTGCAGTTGTCGTCAGACCTCACCCCAACCCTCTCCAACAAGGAGAGGAAGAATGCGTCTGCCCTGACTTGCTGTTTCGTCAGGCAATCTTGTATCGTCAAGTTGACGATACCGAGAGTCGGGAAGTTCCTCTCGCGGCGTAGTATGCCGCAAGCGACGGAACACCTGCTTGCCAAAATCTTTTCTTACAGTGAGCCGCCAGGGAATCGAACCCTGAACCTGCAGCTTAAAAGGCTGTTGCTCTGCCGATTGAGCTAGCGGCCCATATTTTGTTGTTAATCGAGTTGAGCGGCGCAAAAAAAGGCGTGAGCTCAAGCTCCACGCCGCGATGGGTGAAACCAATACTCGACAAAACTCTCACGCAGCATGGCAGTCCGTCACAACGGACGGCATTTGGCGTTTGGATCCCAGAAACGCATTTGCCATGACTTGCCTCTCAATTTCGCAACGGATTTTACCATATTTCGACATCGCATGTCAAACCATTTTCCGATATTATTTGACCATAGCGGCTTGCGCCAAATTCAGAACTTCGGATGGAAACAAGCCCAAACCAATTGTCAGCAACACCGCAAGGACGACCGCCACCGCGAGAATTACCGGAGTGCGCAGCGGCGCTTGTGCCCAACCTTCTGCCGGCGGATTCATGTACATTTTCACTACCGGACCCAAATAATAATACACGGACACCAAACTGTTCAACACGCCAATAACGGCAAGCCAGACGTAGCCCGCATTGACTGCCGCGCTAAAAACAAAGAACTTGCCAACAAATCCCGCAAACGGCGGAAAACCCGCAAGCGACAAGAGCGAAATTGCCATCGCCGCAGCCGCCCAAGGTTGTTGCTGCGCGGCGCCTGCCAATTCATCGAATGTCAAGCGTTCCCTGTCACCCTGTCCCAACGCGATGAGTCCGCCAAAGGCGCCCAGGTTCATCACGGCATACGCGGCAAAGTAAAACAATGCGGCAGACAATCCTGCATCTCCACCCGCCACCAACGCGACCAAAATATATCCTGCGTGGGCAATCGAAGAATAGGCAAGCATCCGTTTGAAATTCGTCTGCGTCAGCGCCGCCACATTCCCAACCGTCATTGTCAGGACGGCAATAACCGCCAACACCCATTGCCAATCGAAGGCGCCGGGCGGCACAGCCACTACAAACGCGCGGAAAAAGGCAGCAAACGCAGCGGCTTTGGTTGCCACGCTCATGAAAGCCGTAATCGGCGTCGGCGCGCCTTCGTACACATCGGGAATCCACCACTGGAACGGCACCAAACCGACTTTGAAGCCGAACCCGACAATCAACAAACCCGCGCCAAACAAAAAGAGGGGATTGCTGCCGCTGACCAAGTCGCGTACGGCGAGCGTAACACTACCAAGATTGGTCGAACCGGTCGCGCCATAGATTAAGGCAATGCCGTACAAAAAGAACGCCGAGGAAAACGCGCCGAGCAAAAAGTATTTCATGCCTGCTTCAAGCGACGCGTTGTTGGTGCGCCAAAAAGCGGATAACACATACAACGGCAAGGAAAAGAGTTCCAGCCCGAGAAAAATCACAATCAAGTCATTGGCAAGCGCCATCAAAATCATTCCACTCGCCGCGCCGAGCAGCAGCACGAGATATTCCCCAAGGTCCAACTGCCGCGCGTTCAAATAATCCAGCGAGAGCAAAATCGTCGCGGCTGTCGTCGCAAGAATGATCAAACTGACGCCCAACGCAAAATTGTCGGCGACGACGCTGTGATTGAACGCCGATTGATTGAACCCAATCAAACTCAATGCATAAAATCCTGCCACGCCGAGTCCGACGAGGGCAACGACAGCCAACCAATACTTGTGCTTGCCCGGCACAAACACGTCGGCGAGCATAATCAACATAGCTGTCAGCGCGGGAATGAGCGCGGGCAGCAGAGGCAATACATTGATTTCCGGAAAAGTAAATGGCATAGGTCAATTCGTGAAATTCCGCTTGAGGAATTCGAACCGTCTATTTCTTGGACTTGGCTTTGCGCTTGGCGCTCAAGGTTTGGCGCGCTCGCATCCAGCGTTCGCGTTTCTTGCGATAGCTGCGCACAAGCGCCGCGCTGTTGCGGTCGCGCTCCACCTGCATCATGAGCAATTCAAAACCCGTGGCGGGTTCGCCCCACGAAGTCATCCGCGAACGATTGAGCACGGCGTCGGTCAACCCTTCCACTACTTGCATCAAATCGCGGCGCGCCTTTTCGTATTCGGCAATCACCTGCGCCGGAGTTTGTGCGCGGCGCAGCGCGACTTGTTCATCGTTCCACGCCGTAAAATCACTGCGGTCCGAAATCGAATACGTATAAACGGATTCGCCGGGCATCGGAAAGGTTTGCAGGACGCGGACGATTTCTTCATCCCATGCGGCAATGTAGGCAAGCAAATCTTGCAAACTCCACTTGTTCACCGCCTTCGGGCGCTTGAAATCTTCCTCGCCCAACTCGGCAAGCGCATCTTGCAGCTCTTTGCGAGCGGCGCGCAACAGTTGAATCGCTTCGTCGCGTTTCATTTGACGAGTCCTGCAATGACTGGCTGGTGCAAAAGATTACTGATGGAGGCTTGCATCGGATTGAGCAGCAAATTCGGCGCCACCCCAATCAACACGATCAGCGCAACCAACGCCAGCAGCAGCACCAATTCACGTGTGCCCAAATCGGGCAGCTGCTTGTTTTTAGCATTTGTGACCGGACCTTGCATCGCGCGTTGATATGCCCACAACAAATAAATCGCCGCGAGAATTACGCCGAGCGCCGCAAAAATCGTATACGCCGGATTCGCCGCCCACGCGCCGAGCAAGATTAAAAACTCGCCGACGAACCCGTTCAAGCCCGGCAAGCCCATCGAAGAAAACATCACCAAGAGCAAAAAGAACGCGTACACGGGCATCACTCTTTGCAAGCCGCCGAAATTCGCAATCAAGCGCGTGTGCGTGCGCTCATACAACAGTCCCACGAGCAAAAACAACGCGCCCGTCGAAAGCCCATGATTCACCATCTGCAAAATCGCGCCGCTCATCGCTTGCTGTGTGAATGCGAAAATGCCGAGCACGATGAAACCCATGTGCGACACGGACGAATACGCGACGAGCGATTTCAAATCCTTTTGCACCGCCGCGACCATCGCGCCGTAAATGATGCCGATGATGGCAAGCACAATCAGCACCGGCGCAAATTGACGCGACGCGTCAGGAAACAGCGTCAAGCCAAAGCGCAAGAATCCGTACGCGCCGAGTTTCAGCAAAACGCCCGCAAGAATAATCGAACCCGCCGTCGGCGCTTGCACGTGCGCGTCGGGCAGCCAAGTATGCAGCGGGAACATCGGCACTTTGATCGCGAACGCCAACGCGAACGCGGCAAACAACCACGGCTGAAGTGTCGCGGGCGTGATTGCTTTTTGCAACTCCAACAAATCGAACGTGCGCGCGCCCGCTGCAAAATACAACACGATGATGGCGACGAGCATCAGCAGGGAACCCGTCATGGTGAACAACACAAACTTGATAGCCGCGTAAATTCTGCGTTCGTGCCCCCAAATGCCAATGAGAAACGCCATCGGGATGAGCGAAAATTCCCAGAACACGTAAAACAAAAACAGGTCGAGCGCCACAAACACGCCGAGCATCGCCGCCTCGAGAATCAGGAAAAAGACAAAGTATTCTTTGACGCGGTCGTTGATTTCCGAAAACGATGCGGGAATCGCAATCAGCATCAGGAATGTCGTCAGCATCACGAGCCAGAACGACAGCCCGTCCACGCCGACATGATATGAAATTCCGATTTGCGGCACCCAAGTGTACTGCTCGACAAACTGCATGTCGCTCGTGTTCGGCACAAAATTCGCGAGCAGATACAGCGACAGCGCGAATTCGACCGCGACGGCAACGAGCGCCCACGCTTTGACGAGGCGCGCGTTGTTTTTCGGCAGCAGCGCGGTGACAAGCGCGGCAGCGAGGGGAAAGAGAATCAACAGTGAGAGAACGGGTAAAGGACTCATGTGCGCATCACCACCAACGCAATCACGACGACAATACCGATGAGCATCGCCAACGCGTAACCGCGCGCATAACCGCTTTGCAGCGTACGCAGGCGGCTTCCAACACCGCGAAACCCATTGCCCAAGCCATCCGCGATTCCGTTGATGACGCGTCCGTCAATGTCAATCCAAAACGCGTTCGCCAGCCAGCGTCCGGGACGCGCAATCAAATAATCATAGATGGGGTCAACCCAATATTTGTTGGCGAGCAGTGCATACAGCCACGGATAATAACGCGCGAGCCGCGCCGGAATTTCGCGATTGCCAACGTAAAACCACAGCGCGACCAAAATGCCGATAAACGCGGCGGCGACCGAAATCGCAATCAGCGTCCATTCCAATTCGGGCGCGATTTCCATCGCGTGTTCGCCCAAGACCGGCGCAACAAAGTCGGCAAATTGATTCGGACCGATGACCGCCGGCAAACCGATATAACCGCCAATGACTGACAAGACGGCGAGAATCACGAGCGGAATCCACATCACCGGTTTCGCTTCATGCGGATGCAGCCCTTTTGCGCCATGCGCGTCATCCGCGTGTTCGCCTGCCACCGTGACCACTTCGCCTTCTTTCCAACGCGGCGCGCCGCCGAATGTCAAAATCACTGCGCGGAACACATAGAACGCGGTCATCATCGCCACCAACACGCCGACAATCCAAAGACCGATGTGCCCTGTCGCAAATCCAGCCGTCAGAATTTCGTCCTTGCTGAAAAAGCCGCTGAACAACGGCACGCCTGACAATGCCAACGCGCCGATGAGAAACGTCCAAAATGTAATCGGCATGATGTGGCGCAAACCGCCAAGCCGCCGCATGTCGAGCATGTCGTTCATCGCGTGCATCACTGCGCCCGCGCTGAGGAACAACAAGGCTTTGAAAAACGCGTGCGTCATCAGATGAAAAATGCCCGCGCCGAACGCACCCACGCCCAGCGCAAACATCATGTAGCCAAGCTGCGAAACCGTCGAATACGCGAGCACGCGTTTCAAATCATTTTGCACCAACGCAATCGTCGCGGCGATGAACGCGGTGAGTACGCCAATCACCGCGACCACTTCCATCGTGAACGGCGCGAGTTCGTACAGCACATGTGAACGCGCAATCATGTAAACGCCCGCCGTGACCATCGTCGCCGCGTGAATCAACGCGCTGACCGGCGTCGGACCCGCCATCGCGTCGGGCAGCCAAATAAACAGCGGCACTTGCGCTGACTTGCCCGTTGCGCCGAGAAACAACAGCAGTGTCATGATTGTGACAACCGGCGCGCCGACGGTGAACGCAGTTTGCGCTTGCGCGAAAACCTTGTCGAACGACAAGGTGCCCAAGGTCCAGAACATCAAAATGATACCGAGCGTAAAACCGAAATCGCCGACGCGATTGACGACGAATGCTTTGGTTCCCGAAGAACGCGGCGAGAGAAATTTTTCGTCCGTGCCCACCGCGATGTTGTCGCGATAGTACCAGAAACCGATGAGCAAGTACGAACACACGCCCACGCCTTCCCAACCGAGAAACATTAACAAATAATTGTCGGCGAGCACGAGCATCAACATCGCGAACACAAACAAATTCATCGCCATGAAGAAACGCGCATAATCCGGGTCGTGCTCCATGTAACCGACCGCGTAAATGTGAATCAGCAAGCCCACGCCCGTCACTACCAAAATCATAATTGCCGAAAGCGGGTCGAGCCAAAACCCCACATTTGCGCTGAAACTGCCGACGCCAATCCAGTTGTACAACGTTTCGTGAATCACACGCTCTTCGGCGGGCAGCGCGGTCAGATTGAAAAACGCGAGCGCCGACACGCCAAACGAAGCCGCGACCGTCAGAACGGCGAGCCATGAAGAAATTGCGCGCGGCAGCCGACGTCCGACGACAAGATTGATGATTGCGCCGAGCAATGGAAAAGCGGGAATAAGCCAGAGAGATTGGGACATAAAGCGCGTTGAAGGTTAAAGGTTGAAAGCTGAACTTTCAACCTTCAACCTTTCAACAAATCTATTTCATCCACATCCACATTATCGCGTGCGCGGAAAATCGCGACGACGAGCGCAAGACCCACTGCCACTTCTGCCGCCGCAACGGTCAAAACAATAAAGACAAACACCTGCCCGTCCATATTGTTCAGATAGCGCGAAAACGCGACAAACGCCAGATTCACCGCGTTGAGCATCAATTCAATGCCCATGAACATAATCAGCGGGTTGCGTCGTACCAGCACCGTTACGGCACCGATAGAAAACAAGATCGCCGAGAGAATCGTGTAATGCGTGACAGTCAGCATGAGTTATCTTTAGAGCAGCGCAGATTGCTGCCTCAACCTTCAATATTTTTATGCGCGCCTTTTTCGCGACGCGCCAGTACCATGGCGCCCACAATGGCAATCAACAAAAGCACGGACGCAATTTCAAACGGCAAGAGGAATTGACTAAACAACAGCGAGCCGATGACTTGCGTATGCCCCTCTTTGGCAACCACTTCGGGCGTATACGCGCCGGTCGCAGGCGCCATGTGTCCGCCCGCCAAAACCGCAATCATCAAAATCGCGAATGCCGCCGCAAACACGACAGCCGTGATGGTTTGGGCAGTTGTGCGTGCGCCCAAAATGTCGAGACGCGGATTTAGAACCATGATGACGAAAAGGAACAAAATCAATACCGCGCCCGCGTAAATCATCGTCTGCGCGACGGCGAGAAACGGCGCGTTGAGCAAAATATACATCGCCGCGAGCGCAATAAAGACCACCGCGAGCGATAGCGCGCTGCGCACAGGGCTGCGCGCGATCACTACACCCAACGCCGCCAGCACGGCAATCCCCGCAAAGAGATAAAAAATGAACGCTTCCGTAAATGTGCCCAGATCCATTATCGCTATGACACCTTTTTCAATCTGCGCGTTTGTTCGACCACGTCGCGGCAGTGCACTTCGTGATGCGCGTACATCGCCACCAAAAATTCTTTGACATCCGAATCGCCCGCCGCCGGATGTGTGCCGCGCCGCTTGATGGTCTCCGGCGTAACGGTTTCCAGCACCGCCAGCAAATTGTTGTAACTTGCATCCAATTCCGCGCGCAATTCTGCGACGCTTTTCGCGCGTCCCGCCGCTACCGATTCGTCGTTGAACTTTTGGTTGTCAAAATCGTCGGGCAGTGAATTCGCGTCGCCGTCCTCAATATCGCGCAGCAGCGCGGTCATTAATGTCTCATTGGTCACCAAATGAATGAGCGTATCTTTGATAGACCAATCGCGGTCGGGCAAAAGTTCCTCCGCTTGCGCCGCGCTCAATTGGTCGAGACATTTGTATAACGTCTCCCGCGAACGCGCGTACTGGGCAGCCAGCGGTTCCAACTCTTTCAGCATAAGCCTCTAATGGTTGAACGCATCCATCACCTGCCGCATGTGGTCGGCTTCGTGCGTCGTAATGACTGTAAACAATTGCAGCAGCGAGATATGCTTGGCGGTGGGATGTTCGCCGTGTTTGGTCAAATCTTCCGGCGTGAGCGTTTCCATAAACGCGATGACGCCGTCCTGTGCTTCGCGCCATTCCTGAAGCAGTTCTGCATTCGACATGTGCGCGCGTTTTTCCTGTTGGCGCGCGTTGAAAAAATTCAAATCAAAATCGGGGCGCAATGTATTGTCTTTGCCCGCCGCCCAATTTTGCCCCATGCGCGTCATGCTTTTCGCGGCGCCTGCGAGATGTGCCACCGTCTGCCGCGCGGTGTATTTTTCTTCGCCGACGGGTTGATTCCACTGCGCGTCGTCGAGTTCCGTCAAAAATGCGCTAAAGGTTTCGTAATGCGCGCGCAATTCGTTTGCGCGCGGCGCGAGTTCGTCTAACATTAGCGGAGTGCGGTTTGTGTCGCCAGCAGCTGCTGTAACTGCGGCAGAATGATGATGCCCGCCGTAATGAGAATGTTGACCAACGCGAGCGGCAGCATCACCTTCCATGTAAAGCTCATCAACTGGTCATAACGCAGACGCGGGAACGTGCCGCGAATCCACATGAAAATGAAAATGAGGATAAAAACTTTGAGCGCAAACCACCAAATGCCGTCCCAACCCAAAAATGGAATGCTGCTCAACGCGGGAATTCCCGAAAAGGGGCTGAGATAGCCGCCAAAAAACAATGTCGCCGCGATGGAACACACCGTAATAATGTTGATGTATTCCGCCATGAAAAAGAATGCGAATTTGATGGAGGAATATTCGGTATAGTATCCGGCGATGAGTTCCGTTTCGGCTTCGGGCAAATCAAATGGCAAGCGATTGGTCTCCGCGATCGCGGCAATGATATAAAGGATAAAACCGAGAATTTGCGGCACGATCATCCAACCGTAGTTCTTTTGATAGTCCACGATGCCGTTCAAACTCAACGTGGTCGTCAGCATCAAAACGCCCACCAGCGCAACCCCTAACGTCACTTCGTACGAAATCAATTGCGCTGCCGCGCGCAGCGAACCCAACAGCGAATATTTATTATTGGAACTCCATCCCGCCAGCACTGTTCCGTACACACTCACCGAACCCACCGCAAGCAAATACAACAAGCTCACGTTCACGTCGGCAATCTGCATCGGAATTTCAATACCGAATAAATGAATGGGCGGAGCGACGGGGATGACTGCGAACGCCAGCAACGCGCACGAAACCGAAATCATCGGCGCGAGGACAAACACGAGCTTGTCCGCATTCGTCGGGATGAGTTCTTCCTTGAAGAGGGCTTTGATGGCGTCAGCAAGCGGTTGAAGCAAACCGCGTGGTCCGGTGCGATTCGGACCGATGCGTACTTGAATTCGCGCAATTGTCCAGCGTTCGACCAACTGGATATAGGCGAACGTGGTCAATAAAGCAACAATCCAGACGATGCACTTGACGACCAGAATGACGAAATTGACAATCGCCGGATCAACGGAAACGCCAAGAATGTTCATGGGCAGTCATCACATCTTTGTCGAGATGCGCCAAAATAAAAGCTATGGCTTGTTGTTCGCGCGCAGGGAAGCAATCAGCGCGTCGAGTTTTTCATCCGTCATGGACTGGTATTGCGTATTGTTGTCCACGAGCAACACCGGCGCCTTGTCACAGCCACCCAAACACGGCGCGTGGCGCAGCGTAACCGCGTCATCGGCGGTTGTTTCTTGATTGTGCTCCAAACCGAGACGCTGGCACAAACGCGCGTACGCCGCATCCGCGCCAGCGAGCGCACACGGCAAATCGGTGCAAAATTCGATGACGTGTCGTCCGGTGGGTTTCAGATGGAACATGGTGTAAAAACTTGCCACCGAACCGACTTCGGTTGAGGTCATGCCCATCTCTGCTGCCACTTCGTCAATCGCTTGCTGCGGCAGCCAGCCGTATTCTTCTTGCGCCACGTACAGCGCGGGCATAATCGCGGAACGGGGCTGCGGATAACGCGTTTTTAATTCTTGAATCTTTTGTTTCGCCGCATCAGAAAGCATAATGGGAAGGATGCAGGATGAAGGATGAAAGATGCCAAGCGACTTGGTCGGTCGCATCATCCTTCATCCTTCTGCCTTCTGCCTTGATTCAATACCAATCAAAGCCGCCCTTGCGCCACACATACACGTAGCCCACGAGCAGAATCGCCACGAAAATGACCATCTCGATTAACAGAAACAAGGGCGCTTGCTTGAACACAACCGCCCATGGATAAAAGAAAATAATTTCAATATCAAAGAGAATGAAAATCACCGCCACGAGGTAATAACGAATCCAGACGCGACGGCGCGCGGCGCCGATGGCGGGCATCCCCGATTCATACGTTTGCCCTTTGATGGCGGTGGGTCGACGCGGCCCCAATAGTGCCGAGACACCGATTCCGATGGCAGCAAACCCCACCGAAATGACAAGCATGACAAAGAGGGGAAAATAATCTGCGGGCATGGCAACATCGTAGGGGCGAAGCATTTGCAATCCCAGATGCTCAGTGTCAACACGCGTTGGCGCAAATGCTTCGCCCCTACACGAGGGCGATGATATAAGCAATCATTTCATTTGTCAAACTATTCACAAACAGATGAGAGAATTTTTATCATTTGCGCGCGTCAATGCCAATAATCAAGCCCAACATTTGTTTGTGCGTCGCCAGGATCTGAAAGCCTGTGGCGCGCACAGCGCTCAACGTGTCGCGATTGATGTTACAACCGCCGGTCATCCAATGCCACGCCGGATTGGCGATCTGCATACACGCGCGCCCAATAGGATTTTTTGCGCGCACGTGCTCCACCAAACGCAGCGAGCCGCCCGGTTTCAACACGCGTTTCACTTCGCGCAGCGCGCGCGGGGCGTCGGGAATTGTGCAAAAGACGAGCGTGCCAACGACGGCATCAAACGTCGCGTCAGGAAACGGAAGTTCTTCGGCGCTCACTTGCGCGAGCATGACATTGTCCTCATAGTCACTGATGAGGTCAATGGACTCGCCGTCAGGTTCTGTTGCAATCACCTGCGCGTCGGGATGATAGTACGCCAAATTCACGCCGTCGCCCGCGCCGATTTCCAACACCAGCCCGTGCGCCTTGTCCGTCACCCATTCGCGCCAATCGTCCGACCACGCGCGTTCCGCCGTTTTCTTCATCGCGCCAAGTATAGTTTCATGCGCGCATTTCGCCAAAACGCGTATCGCAAATCGCATGTCGCAAATCACCCAATGACCCAATCACCCCACCACCTAATCTCCTAAACTCCACTCTCCAATCTCCCCCACGCCCTCTCACTCACACACACTCTCTCTTGTGCATTGTGCATTAAATATTTCTCATCCTTTTGTGCAATTCATTTGACGCGGCGTACTCCTTGTGCTATGATCGCGGGCGTCAATCGCTTTCGCTATACGATTGACAATTCCTCACGCAGGGAGCGACGGCGCTTTCTGTCGGCGAATTGAATTTCAATTCGCGCTGCAACGTGTTGCGGCGTTGCAATGATTTTGGTATTGCGCTGTGTGTCATGCGGAACGGCAAAGCTGCCTTTCCTCTTGCGGCTCTCTCGCGTAACGGCAAGGAGCAGGAATGACACTCTCTCTCGCGCAAGATGTTCAAACCCCCACCCAGACCGAACCGCGTCACATTCAATTGGGTCTCCACGACGAGCAAGTGCTCGAAATGTATTGGCACATGCTCTTGGCGCGCCGTCTCGACGAACGCATGTGGATTTTGCACCGCCAACATGAAGTCGCCTTTCACGTTTCCGGCATCGGACACGAAGCGACCCAGGTCGGAGCGGCGTACGCGCTGAAACGCGGGCACGATTTTGTTTTCCCGTACTATCGCGATTTGTGCTTGACGCTCACGCTCGGCATCACGCCGCGTGCGATGATGCTCGCGTTGTACGGCAAACAGGGCGAACCAATGTCGGGCGCGCGCCAAATGCCCGCGCATTACAGCGCCCGCGCGTGGAATATCGTTTCCGTCAGCAGTCCTGTCGCCACACAAATTCCGCAAGCGTCCGGCGTGGGCTTGGCAATTCAATATCAAGGCGCCGACCAAGTCGTCATGACGTGTTTCGGTGAAGGGTCCACCGCCGAAGGCGATTTTCACGAAGGGCTAAATTGGGCTGGCATTTTCAAATTGCCCGTCGTGTTTTTGTGTCAGAACAATCAATACGCGATTTCGTCGCCCACCGATCGCGAGATGCCCGTGAAAAATGTCGCCGACCGCGCGTACGCTTACGGAATGCCCGGCGTAATGTTCGACGGCAACGATTTTTTGGAAGCATACAACGCGGTGAAGCAAGCCGTCGAGCGCGCGCGACGCGGCGAGGGACCGACGCTGCTGGAAGCGAAAATGTACCGCCTCGTGCCGCATTCGTCTGACGACGACGACCGCACGTATCGCAGCCGCGAAGAAGTCGAATACTGGAAAAAGCGCGACCCGCTTTTGCTCGCGCGGCAGTATTGTTTGGAAAACCATTTGCTCGACGAAACCAAACACGAGGAATTCGAACAGCGCGCGCGCGAAATCGTGGACGACGCCAATGAATTTGCGCGCAATGCGCCCTATCCCGCGCCCGAAGAAGCATTGCGCGGCGTGTGGGGAGAATTGCCAGAAATTTAAAATTGCATCTTGCAGATTGCCTCTTTGCCAAACAGAATTTGTCATGACAATTTGCAATCTGCAATTACGCTCTTTGGGAGCGGAGCAATTTTTAATCAAAATGACGGAACTTACAAACATTGACGCAGTAACACGTACGCTGCAAGAAGAGATGCGCCGCGACCCGCGCATTTTTATCACGGGCGAAGACGTCGGCAAACGCGGTGGCGTGTTTCGCGCGACCAAAGGGCTGTACGAAGAGTTTGGCGGCAAACGCGTTGTGGATTCGCCGCTGTCGGAATTGTCCATTGTCGCGGTCGGCATCGGCGCGGCGCTGTACGGTTTACGTCCCGTCGTCGAAATTCAATTCGCGGATTTTATTGCGCCCGCGTTCAATCAAATCGTCGAAGAAGCCGCGCGCTTTCGGTACCGCACGCACGGCGAATGGCAAGTGCCGCTCGTGATTCGCACACCGTACGGCGGCGGCATTGGCGGCGGGTTGTATCATTCGCAAAGTATCGAGGCAACCTATTCGCACATCCCGGGCTTGTATGTCGTCGCGCCCTCTACGCCGTACGACGTTGTGGGCATGCTGCGTTACGCGCTGCGCGTGAATGACCCGGTCCTGTTTCTGGAACACAAAAAAGCCTATCGCCTCATCAAGGGCGAGGTGCCCGATACGGATTATGTGATTCCCTTTGGCAAAGCGGACGTCAAACGCGTCGGCTCGGACGTGACGGTGATTGCGTACGGCTTGATGCTGCACGAAACACTGCAAGCCGCCGAAGAAGTGGCGCATGAAGATATCAACGTGGAAGTTATTGACCCGCGCACACTAAATCCGTTGGATCGTGATACAATTCTGTCCTCCGTGAAAAAGACCGGCAAGGCACTGATTGTGCATGAAGACAATCTCACGCTCGGGCTCGGCGCGGAAATCGCGGCGTTGATTGCGAGTGACGCCTTTGAATTTCTCGACGCGCCGGTGATGCGCGTCGCCGGTCCCGATGTGCCCGCGATGCCGTATGCGCGCACGATGCAAGATTTCTTTATGCCCAACGCGCAAAAAATCGCGGACGCGATTCGTAAACTGAACGCGTATTGACAACAATTTGTTTGCCGTTGTCTGTGACGTGACACAGGCTTATTGAGACCTCGTTACTTATTGAGCGATACAAAGAATGATCGAAGATATACGCCGCAAGATTCAGCAAGGAGAATTCGAGTTCTCAAAACACGCGGTTGATCAGAGCATCCTTCGCCATATCAGTGTGAAGGACGTGCGCGAAGCGATTGCCACCGGGCAAATCATTGAGGATTATCCCGATGATAAATATGGACCGAGTTGCCTTGTCTTTGGGCTGACACACGCGCGGCGACCACTGCATATTCAATGTAGTTATCCTACGCGCGCAATGGTCAAGATTATTACCCTGTACGAACCAGACCCCGATCAGTGGATTGACTTGAGAGTCAGGAGATCCTGAAATGGCGAGTTTTCAATGGAATGAAAAGCTGGTGGAGCAGAGAGTGACCTACACACTTGAGGTTGATGGCAAACTCATCGTTATTGAAAACGTTCCGGCGCGCGTAAATTTAGAAACAGGAGAGCAGTTATTTTCGCCGGAGACTGTGGAACGCTTGCAGCAGATGGTCTGGGAGCAAAAAAAACCCAAACGCGTGATTCAAGTTCCCGTGTACGAATTTGTGTAGAATTGGCAGCGCGTCCACGTGCATTCTGGAAGAACCCACGTTCATGCGCCTCACTCTACCGATCCATCCACCATTCACATCACCTTGGCGCGAAGCGCTTTTCTTTACCGGCTTGACCATCGCGGTCACGTGGCTGTTTTGGTTCCCCGGTGTTTTCTTGCCAATGGGTTCCACCGTCGGCGACTTTTTGTTGGCAATTGGCAGTTTCGCGCCGCTCGCCGTCGCCGTCTTTTTGCAAGTGTGGCTGCAAAAGTGGACGCTTACGCCGATGCGCTGGATTCAAACCGTGACCGCGCAGCGCATTGTGCTCGCCGCACTCGTGCCTATCGCATTGTTCGCGCCCGTGATCCTGCTGCGTATTTTCCAAGACACGCTCGATCTCGGAAACCTTTTCAGCGACGCGCGCGCGCGATGGTTGACGCTGGTCGGACTGTTGCTGCTTGCCGCTGCCGAAGAAATCGGTTGGCGCGCGTATTTGCTGCCGCGTCTCAAAGCAGCGCCGCTGTATGTGACAAATTTGGGCGTGGGGTTCGCGTGGTTTGTGTGGCAAATCCCACTCGTCCTCGCCGGTCGCTACAACACGTCCGAGAATTTTGGCGGCTTTGTTCTGGCGATGTTTTTGTACGCGCTTTTGGTCACACCCTTTTTGAATCGCATCGCGCTGCGCGCCGAGTACAATCCTCTCTTGTCGGGCATTACGCGCGCGCTGTTGACCTTTGTCGTAGCGATTTATTTTTTGCAAGGACGCGGCGACCCGCTCAGCGACACTTTTGGCAATTTGACCATCGGATGGCTGGTGCTGCTGAACCTGATTTTGTTCTCGCAGCTGTGGCTTGGGAAAAAGCCGCCCGCCGAGATTTCGGAATTGGAACGCGTGATGCCGTTGGAAATTGGAAATTAGAAAGTCGGAATTCGGATTTTGGAATTCGGAACGGAGTTTCAATTGATGCCAACAAATGTTGTAATGCCCCAACTCGGGGAAAGCGTCGTCGAAGGCACGGTCGGCAAATGGCTAAAAAATGTGGGCGACGCGATCGCGCAATATGAACCCATCATGGAAGTCATCACCGACAAAGTGACAACCGAAGTGCCCGCGCCCGCGGCGGGTACGCTTTTGCAAATTTTGGTACCCGAAGGGACAACTGTCAAAGCCGGCACTGTCGTCGCGCTCATCGGACAAGCCGACGAAGCCCCCCCCCCTTCGACTGCCGAAGCGCCGACGCGCCCAATGACCCAATCCACCGTCTCAACATCCAAAGCAGCACCGGCGGACGGCTCCGCGCGCAATCGCTTCACGCCGGTCGTCGCGCGAATGATTGCAGAATACAACATTTCAGATGCGGAATTGAAAACCATTGTGGGCACGGGCGAGAACGGGCGCATCAGCAAAAAAGATATTGAAAAATTCATCGCGCGTCGTACGGAACGCTCGCCGCAGCGTTCCGCCGCCGCCGCACCCGCTGCCGCACCCGCCGCCGCCGCACCCGCCGCCGCACCCGCTGTCGAAACGCTCCCGGCGTGGGAACAGCCCGGCACCGGCGAATTATTCCGCCCGACCGAAGAAGTATTCGGCAAACGCCCCTCACCCCTATCCCCTCTCCCAGAGGGAGAGGGGAAACAAATCATCCCCCTCTCGCCCATGCGCCGCGCAATTGCCGAACATATGGTGCGGAGCAAAACAGTCGCGCCGCATGTGACGACGGTGCACGAAGCGGACATGTCGCGCGTGCTCGCGCACTATGCCAAACACCAAGACGAGTTTGCGCGGCAAGGCGTCAAACTCACCTACACGTCCTATTTCATTCAGGCGGTCGTTTATGGACTCCAACAAGTGCCCATTGTCAACGCGCAATTCAGCGAACAGGGCATCGTGATGAAACGCGATTTGAATATCGGCATCGCCGTCGCGGTGGACGAAGGTTTGCTCGTGCCGGTTATCAAACACGCCGACGACAAAAGTTTGCTCGGCTTGGCGCGCGCGGTGAATGATTTAGCGGAACGCGCGCGAACGAAAAAATTACAGCCCGACGAAGTGACCGGCGGCACATTCACTATCACGAACTATGGCGTATTCGGCTCGCTGTTCGGAACACCTGTGATTTCGCAGCCGCAGTCCGCGATTCTCGGCATCGGCGCAATTCAAAAACGCGTCGTGGTCATCAACGACGCGATCGCCATTCGCCCGATGGTGTATTTGGCGTTGACCTTTGACCATCGCTTGCTCGACGGCGCGATTGGCGATACGTTCATGAACAAGGTCAAACAGTATTTGGAAACGTATCCGGAATAAAGGGCGGCATCCCCCCGCCCTACAAAATTTTCCAGAAATGTTTTAGAATAAGCCAATGGGTCTGCTCAAACATTTACGACTGAATCCCGAATTAAAGACCGAGTTGGAACGTTTACGTCAGGACATTCGCGCGGATTCTTCCAAACTGCCAATCCTCTTTTGGCTGCGCGCCTACACCATTCTCGCCCTCGAACGCGATACCGTCACCATTCGCTGGGCAAAGCTGTCCGGCTTTGTCTCACGTACGGCGCGCGAATTTGGCATCAACGGGCTCGACCATGCGCCGGGGCGCGCGCTGCTTACCGATTACGCGCTCTTGCAAGCCGTGCCCATTGACGGCGGCGAACCGGTGACCGCGCCGGAACGACTGCGCGCGCTCGACCTCGGACGGCACTACCAAATCGAATTACGCGGCGCGTTTCAAAGCGAACTCGCGCGCGTGCACGATTGGGTCGTCGAAGCGTGGGAGGAATTTCGCAGCGGCGAATCGTCCAACGCGTTGGCAGGCATCTTGGCGCGTTGGGCGCCGGTCGGGCAAAGCGGACTGCTCCCCGCGTTGATTGAAGCGCAAGAATTGGAGGGCTGGCTTTCGCGCGAAACACTGGTCGCCATCGCGCAAGGTTTGCGCGTCCCGCTCAGTCAGGTGTACGGCGTCGCGGATTTTTACGCGCATCTTTACACCAAACCGGTCGGCAAAGTCTTTATCCGCATTTGTGACGACGTGCCGTGTTATCTGGCAGGCAGTTCGGATATTTTGCACCGCGCGAAAAACATGTTGTGGCTTCGCGAAGGCGAAACAACCGAAGACCAAAAATACACACTGGAGCAGGTCCCGTGTCTTGGGCATTGTGACCGCGCGCCGGTGGCGATGATTGGCTCGCAGATACACGAACATCTGACGCCCGAAAAAATCGCGGCGCTGTTGAACAGTCACTGAATCCGCGCGAATGACTCATGGAAATCCATCTCATCACCGAGAATCTCGGCAAAATCAATCCCGAAAGTTTGGACGATTACCTCGCGCGCGGCGGCTATCGCGCGCTGCAGCGCGTGTGTGAAACGCCCGACCGCGCGCAATTTATCGCCGAGCTCAAAGCCGCCGGGCTTGTCGGACGCGGCGGCGCGGCATTTCCCACCGGATTGAAACACGAGATGGCAATTCGCGCCGAAGCGCAGCATCCGTATCCCGCGCCCGAAAGCGTGCCCGAACGCTATCGCTATTCTTCCGCGTATATCATTTGCAATGCGGATGAATCTGAAACGGGCACGTTCAAAGACCGTTTGCTGATGGAAGGCGACCCCTTTCGCCTCATCGAGGGCATGACGATTACGGCGTACCTCGCGCGGGCGACGGTCGGTTTTATTTATTTGCGCGGCGAATATCATCTGGCGTACGAACGCATTGCCAATGCCTTGCGCGTCGCGCGTGCGCGCGGTTGGTTGGGCAAACACATTCTGCGCGATGATTTTGAATTTGAGATTGAAGTGCGGCGCGGCGCGGGCGCGTACATTTGTGGCGAAGAAACCGCGCTGTTTGAATCTATCGAAGGCAAACGCGGCGAGCCGCGCGCCAAACCGCCCTTTCCCACCGACAAAGGTTTGTTTCAACGCCCGACCATCATCAACAATGTCGAAACGTTCGCGAACATTCCCTTCATCGCTTTGGAAGGCGGACAAGCGTATCGGCGCTATGGCACGGACAAATCGCCGGGCACGCGCATTGTGTGCGTGAGCGGCGCGGTGCAAAAACCGGGCGCGTACGAAATCGAGATGGGCACGCCGCTTCGTTATGTGATCGAACAACTCGCCGGAGGTTTACCGCCGGGGCGCACCTTACAAGCCGTTCTCATCGGCGGCGCGGCGGGCGTCTTTTTGAAACCGGACGAGATTGATGTGCCGCTTGCGTTTGAATCGTTGAACGCGATTGGCGCGACGTTCGGCTCGGGCGCGATTGTGGTGATGGACGACACCGCGAATTTGTGGGGCGTGCTCCGCCGTCTCGCCCGTTTTTTCCGCGATGAATCGTGCGGCAAATGTTTTCCGTGTCAGATTGGCACACAGCGCCAATACGAAATTTTGGACCGCATGACGAGCGGACGCAGTCGCAAATTGGACCAAGCCGATATTTCGCCAGCGGAAATTCAACTTTTGCGCGACACTGGCGCGGTGATGAAAGACGCTTCGCTGTGCGGACTTGGACAAACCGCGTCGAACGCCATCCTCAGCGCGTTTGACAAACAACTGGTGCGATGAATCGGGCGTCCGAATACGTCACTTTTCTGCAACGCGGACCAACAGAATTTCGCGCTTCCCAAACAGAAAACGCTTTGCCCGCTCCATTCCTCCGCACGCGACGCGTGTTATGCTTTTGTTTGCGCGTCCGCCCGAATAAATCCCGCGCGCCGTTTCAAAAATTCGATGGTCACAAAGGGTTTGCCATCGTTGTTTACAAACAAGTCGCCGTATTCTTTTACAAACGATTGAAATGTCTGCCCATTCACATGCTGACAAAACGCGTCTTGATCCGCGTACTGTTCAAAAAAGATAACTTCGCGACTGCATGGCGGCGGCAGCGATTCGTGCGCGTCCCCGTTGACGCACGCGAACGAAATGGGGTCGGGCGTATGCACCAAATACATCAACGTCCCCTTTTCCGCTTCAACGCTCTTGGCAAGCTGCTTTAACGCTGCAATCGCTTTTCTTTCACAACCTTGTCGGATGGTCCACTTGACCACGATTGAAACCATTGTCAGCCCCTTTTTTGATTTTGCGCACCGCCTGATATGGCAGCAATGCGATTTCCGACGACGCTCTTAATAAACGCATTCTAAGCCAAGAGAACATCCGTGTAAACGGCAGAAGAATCGGCGCAAAAAAAAAAGCCTTCGAGGTCGGCGATGTACCGCATCGCACGAGACACTCGAAGGTTTTTTCACTTGGGCAGCGTCAATATCCCGATTTAGATTACGACGCGATGGCGCTTCGCGTTCGACGCGCCCGCGCTTTTTTGCTACAATATTGTCCACTTGATCTGTGACGAGGCAGAGTGGTTCATGAGCAACGTTACCTTGACGATTGACGGACAGCCAATAACGGTGCCGCAAGGCACAACGATTTTGCAAGCCGCGCAACAGCTGCAAAAACAAATCCCGACCGTCTGCTATCACCCGCATTTCACCCCCCCCTCTTTGTGTCGCGTGTGCGTCGTCGAAGTGGAAAAATCGCGCGTGCTCGTGCAAGCCTGTTCCCGCGCCGCCGAAGACGGCATGGTCGTCCATACCGATTCGCCGCGCGTGCAGCTCGCGCGCAAGGTGTTGATGGAAATGCTCACATCGGCAGTGGACTTGACCGACGCCCCGGAGATTCAAGCGTACGCCGACGCGTACGGCGCCGACCGCGAGCGTTATGGAGCACAGACAAAACGCCGCGTGTTTCCGTTGTACGACGACAACCCGTTTTACCTCCGCGACTATTCCAAGTGCATCATGTGCTGGCGATGTGTGCAGGCGTGCGGCGAAGACGTGCAGTGGACGTTTGCGATTTATCGCGCGGGACGCGGTTTCGACGCGCACATTGCGACGTTCGAAGAAATTCCCATTCCCGAATCCACGTGCGTCTATTGCGGCAATTGCGTGCAGGCATGTCCCACCGGCGCCTTGAAAGCCAAACGCGAATACTGGATGGAACACGGACTCGACCTCAAAGAATTGGCGCGGGTCAGCAATCTGGAACAGCGCGAAAAGCGTAAAGAGTAGAGAACCTTTTCAAAACACTTTTTCGCGCAAGTGCGGCGCTGTTTCCCCCGCGCACATCAACCTTCCTGATCCTCCCATTCGCTGCATCCACTCTGCCTGCCATGCGCCTTTGGTGAAACGGGCACTTGCATGGGCGACGCGCGCAGACTCAACGCCGCAGGCGTCGCGAGTCTGCGCGCGTCGGGAGACTTTATGCAAGCCATCTTTCGCCAAACCAAAACTCGACCTCTGCACGCAAACATTCCGCTGACCGCCACAGCCGCGCATGCCCAAAATCCAAAACGCGCGGCGCGTCTCGTTCTCGCGGCGTTCATTTTGATCGTACTCCTCGGCGCGGGGATTTTTGCGTTGCGTTATCTTGTACCCCAGCCGCAATCTCCTGCCGAAACACAGGCATTCGACATGGCGCGTTTGCAGTATCATGCCAACACGCTGCGCGGACATGCGAATGAACTCAACAACGCGTTTGCGCGCGCCAGCGACCCGGCGGTACGCCGCCACACCGAACATCTGGTCAATTTGCTCGTCGGCAAAGACAATCCCGCGTATGGCGACCTCGACGGCAATGGCGTTGTCGAAGACCCCGGCGACGGCACGGGCATGTTTGCGTATCTCCAAACCCTGCGCGCGCAAGCCGCCGCTGCGCATCAAGATGCCGCCGTTGACAAGATTGACCACGTCAATGCCACCTTGCAAAAAATTTTGGCAGACTGCAAAACCATTCTCACCGCCGCCACGTTCACCAATGTCTCGACGCAAATCAACGAGGTGCAGACTTTGTCCGACCAGGTGGCGCGCGGCAGAACGGACAGCATCCCCGAACTCGCGCAGCTTTTGCACGCGAGCGCAACGCAGCCCGACGTCAATCCCGAACTGCCGCAAAGCGGCACCACGACGATTGACATGCAGCAATTCGTTTTCAATCCAAAACAGCTCAAGGTGAAAAAAGGCACGACCGTCGTTTTTATCAACAAGGACAATGCCAAACATACAGTCACCGAAGACAACGGCGCATGGAATTCGCTCGACATTAACGCGGGGAAAACGTTTTCCTTTACTTTCAGCCAGCCGGGCGTCATCCAATATCATTGCGAATATCATGGCGATGTAAATGGCATTGATATGGCGGGCACGATTATTGTGACGGATGATTAAACGCAGCACATACGACGATAAAACGACAAGCGTAATGTAGGTATGAACACACCTCAAGGAACCATCACGCTCATCGGTTCGGGCGAATTTGGCGAAGCGATGGGCAAAGTGTATCGCGCGATTTTGGCGCGTCTGCCCGATACGCCGAACGCGGTTTTTCTCGACACGCCCGCGGGTTTCGAGTTGAACGCCGACGCGATTTATACCAAAGCCGCCGAATATTTTGCGCAGCGCCTCGATTTGAATGTGCAGCTCGCGAGTTTCAAAAACAAAGCGCGCGCGTCCGCTTTGGATATCGAAGCCGCGCTGCGCGTGTTGCGGCGCGCCGATTTTATTTTTGCCGGACCGGGCAGCCCCGGTTACGCGATTCGGAATTGGAAAAACACGCCGCTGTGGGACATGCTGCGCGACCGCTTTGAACATGATGCGCATCTTGTCTTTGCCAGCGCCGCCGCCATCGCCGTCGGCGCGTTTGCGCTGCCCGTATACGAAATTTACAAAGCGGGCGAAGACCCGCATTGGCTCGACGGGATGAATTTGTTTGCCGCGCTCGGCATGAATCTCGCGATTGTGCCGCATTGGAACAACACGGAAGGCGGAACGTACGATACGCGTTTTTGTTACATGGGCGCGGCGCGTTTTTTGGAAATGGAACAGCAGCTGCCCGGCGACACGGTTGTGCTGGGCATTGACGAATACACCGCGTGCCTGTTCGATTTGCCCGCGCAGCAATGTTACGTCATGGGCGCGGGCAATGTCACTTTGCACTGTGACGGGCAGGAATGGGTTTACGCGTCAGGCGAAACGTTTCCGTTTTCGCAACTGCGCGCGGGCGCCTTGACGCGCGCGGGTGCGCCTTTGCCGCGCGCGTCGGCGGATGACGCCAAACATTCGCTGCTGGAACTCGCGCGCGCGTTGGATGCCACCGCCGCACCGTCCGCACAGCGCGCGTTGATTGAACAAGCACACGCGGTCATGCACCAAATCGAAGGCGCGGAAACGCACGCGCCGCAGGAACCTTCCGACGCGACGACGCGCTATTTGATGCAATTGGCGCGCGCGCTGGATGAAACCCAAGAACCCGCGCAAAAACGTACGCTGCTTGACCGCGCGCATAATACCATGCACGAACTGGCAGCCGATTGGATGGACGACGCGCACACGTCGGAGCAAGAAAGCATCGCGCCGTACGTCGAGACGTTGATTCATGTTCGCCAAGAACTGCGCGCCGCGAAACAATACGCGCTCGCCGATGAAATACGCGCCCGTCTCCACGCGCTCGGCATCATCCTCGAAGATAGCAGCGCCGGAACAACCTGGCGAAAAGCAAACTCATCGAATTATGCGACGAACTGAGTCGCCTTTGACGTCTGAACAAAGCGTTGAAAAAAAAAGCCAATGCTGAACAACCGCGAAAAATTACGCTCTGAGCTGGAAACGAATCGTGATACCGTCTTGCAAATTTGCGATGCGCTGAGCGACGAACTTTGCCGCACCCCTTTGGCGGACGGACAATGGAGCGTACATGATTTGATTGGACATTTAGCGGCTTCGGAAGGCGACACGCTCGACCATCTCACGCAAACTTTTCAAGAAGGTCGCCCGCGCCCGATGCCGCCCAACACGACGATTGACGACATGAACAAACGCGAAGCGGCAAAGCGAAAGGATTGGTCCTGGGCACGCGTGCGCGCGGAATTTGTGAATACGCGCAATGCGTTGATTCAGCGCGTTGCCCAAATGTCCGAATCCGATTTACAATTCTGCGTGCCCAGCCCGTGGTTGAATGACACGCGCATCCTTTCCCTCGAAACACTGATGCGCGAAGATGTGCTCGACCACGCCAACGCGCACTTGACGGAAATCCGCGCATGGCAAAAACAAAATCCACCACCGCAAACCTAAGCGCGCGCGAGCAACTCGCCGCCGAAATTCACGCCGCGCGCCGTGCATGGGACCAAGCCATTGCCGGTTTGAGCGACGACGATTTTTTGCGCGCCGCCATCACCGCGCAGTGGACGCTCAAGGACGTGCTCGCGCATCTCGCCGCGTATTTAGAGTTGAACGTCAAACATTTGCAGGCGTACAAAAAACGCGGGACGCTTGCATCCATGCGCGCTCGCAATTGGCATCAATTCAACCAACGCCAAGCCGCGCGCCATAAGAAAATGGCGCTCGCCGACGCGCGCGCAGCGTTCGAAAATGGATATAATCAATTACTCACCGAACTGGACACTTTGAACGACGACGCGCTGAAACAATCCTTTCCCTCGCCGTGGTCACAAAACGAAACGCGCAAGGTGCGTCTTGCCACCGTTTTGCGCGCGGATGTTTCCAGCCATTTGCGCGAGCACGCGCGTCAAGTGATGAAATGGAGAGAATCGCAATGATGCGAAATGAAAAAACGGTTGTCACGACCTGCCCGTTTTGCGGCGTCGGCTGCCGCCTCGATTTGCACGTCAGCGGCAATCAGATTTCGCATGTCACCACGCCGTACGACGACATTGTCAGCAAGGGGAATTTGTGCGTCAAAGGACGTTTTGGTTGGGACTTTGTGTATCATCCCGACCGCGTGTTGACGCCGCTGATTCGCAAAGAATTGCAAAAGCCCGGCACGCGCAAACCCGCGCGCCGCGAAGATTGGCGCGAGGCGAGTTGGGACGAAGCGCTCGATTTGGTGACGACGCGTTTCGCCGAAATCGTGACGCGCGATGGTCCCGACGCGACCGCCGTCTTTTGCTGCGCCAAAGCGACGTGCGAAGACAATTACGCGCTGCAAAAAATGTTTCGCGCTGTCATCGGCACAAACAACATTGACCACTGCACGCGTTTGTGCCACGCCGGTTCCGTCGTCGCGCTGCAAATGGCGGTTGGCACATCCGCCATGTCCAACACCGGCAGCGACATTTACGATTGCGATGTCGCCATCGTCACCGGCACCAACACAGCGGAATCGCATCCCATCATCGCGCTCCAATTCAAAGACGCGGTAATGCATCACGGCACGAAACTGATTGTCGCCGACCCGCGCCGCGTCGAGATGGTCAATTTTGCCGCGCTGTGGCTCCAACAGCGTCCCGGCACCGACGTGCCGCTGTTTTCCGCCATGGCGAATGTCATCATCCAAGAAAAATTGTACAACGCGGAATTTATTCGCCAGCGCACCGAAAATTTTGAAGCGTTCGCGAAAGCGATGGAAGAATTCACTCCCGAAATGGCGGAACGCATCAGCGGCGTACCGGCGGACAAGATTGTCCAAGCCGCGCGCATGTACGCGACAGCCAAAAACGGCGCGATTTATTGGGCGCTCGGCATTCCCGAACACACTCACGGCACGGAAAACGCGCTCACGCTCGTGCACCTCGCGCTGTTGACGGGACATGTCGGACGCAAAGGCACCGGGCTGAATCCGCTGCGCGGACAAAACAACGTGCAAGGCGCGTCGGACGCGGGCGCGATGCCGTGGCACTATCCCGGCTATCAACCCACCGATGACCCAAAAACCGTCGAAAAATTTCGCGCCAAGTGGGGCAATACGCCGCCCGTCGGGCGCGGTCTTACCACCCCCGAAATCGCGGAAGCATGGGGCACGCGCCAAGTCAAGGCGCAATACATCATGGGCGAAAATCCGTTGATGAGCGAGCCGAATTTGCGACACGCGCATCACGCGATTGAACAATTGGAATTTCTCGTGTGTCAAGATCTGTTTATCAACGAGAGCGGACGTTACGCGGATGTGATTTTGCCAAGCGCGAGTTGGGCGGAAAAAGACGGCACCTTTATCAACACCGACCGCCGCGTGCAGCGCGTACGCAAAGCGTTCGAACCGCTGGGCGAGTCGCGCGCCGATTGGCAAATTGTGAGTGAGGTCGCGGCGCGTCTGGAGCAAAAGTTAAAGCGCGAGCGCAGCGCGTATTGGGCATACCAACATCCGTCAGAAATTTGGGACGAGATGCGCGAACTCGTGCCGGCGTTCGCGGGCATTACGTACGAAAGACTCGAGACAGAACGGTTGCAATGGCCCGTTCCGACACTCGACCATCCGGGCACACCGTTTTTGTTTGCCGAAAGTTTTCCGCGCGGACGCGGCAAATTTTTCCCACTGCTTTACCAACCCAGCGCCGAAGAACCGGACGCGGAATATCCGTTTGCGTTGACAACCGGACGCGTGTTGTATCACTGGCACGGCGGCACACTGACGCGGCACTCGAATCTCGATTTCGCCGCGCCCGAAGCATTCGTCGAAATCAATCCCGCCGACGCGCCGCGCGTGCCGTGCGAAGACGGCGCGCCCGTGCGCGTGTCTTCCCGGCGCGGCAGCGTTGTATTACGCGCGCGCGTGACCGAAAAAGCCGCGCCGGGCGTGGTCTTTGTGCCGTTCCATTACGCCGAAGCGGCGGCGAATACGTTGACGATTGATGCGCTGGACCCGCAGGCGAAAATTCCCGAATACAAAATCTGCGCGGTGAAAATCGAACCCGCGACGTTGGAGGAATTGCAAGCGGCGCTGCCACTCGGCTTGCAAGCAGCACAAGTCTAACGAACGCCAAATGACCAAACCAATTCCGTTCTCCTAACACGCATTGGAGCAAATGGCGGAGTGCAGCGCAACACAAGCCCAAATTGAACCGACAATGTTCTGTTCTCAAGCGCCGAATCATTGTATGATTCGGCGCTTGTCTTGATTGCGCAAGTTCATGGCGCAACTTGACTCCCAAAAAACTCTTGCGCGCGATTTGGGCTATAATCGTTGCCAATCGCAAGCAAAAGGAGTATTCGTGAACCCACCACTGCGCAAGCGCGCGGAACAGAATCTGGGCAGCATTGTGATTGCGATTGAATTCACGCTCATCAGCGTCATGGTTGGCGTCGTGCTCTTTCCGCTGATGGATTTTGCGACGCCCATATTGCGTGAACTCAAATTCGAGTACATGCCGTACATCCTCAGCGGCTTGGTTCTGATTCTCTACATTTGGACGGAGGTCATTACGCATTCGCTCTCTTTTGTCGGCTGGCCCATTGACATTATTCACAATCTGCTCTATATCGTGCTCGCGATGGTGCTCGCGATTCAAATGCACTTTTTGCAAGAACCGTCCGCCTGGTTCGCAATGACATTTGTCAGCGCGCTTGTCGCCGCCACGGTCGCGTATTATGATAAAAAGGTCATCCAAGAACGAATGCGCGGCGCGCGCGGCGCGGCTGCCGCGCTGTTCGGGCGCGCGTTGGAACGTCAGCAGTGGCTGCTGCGACTTGCACCCATCACCATACTCAATGCGCTTGCGCAAGCTTTGCTCGTTTTTTTGCTTCCGGTCGTCTTTATCCAATATCACGCGCACTTGATCCTGGTCGCCATCCAAATTGTTGCCTTTGCGTTTCTCCTCACACGCACCGTGCGCGCGTTCCAAGCGGAACGCGAATTGATTGTCGCCAAGAGCATTCAGGAATTGGAGCAAGAAGAAGCATGAATCAATCACTCAAGGGAAAAATTGCCGTTGTCACGGGCGCATCGCGCGGCATCGGACACGCGATTGCATGGCGGCTCGCGCGCGCGGATTGTGATGTGGTCCTGCTGGCGCGTTCCATCAAAGAGTTGAGCGAACTCGCGATGGAAATCAAGGCGCTGGGGCGCGAAGCGATGGCAATTCTCACCGACTTGCGCGACGCGGCGCAGATCGAGCGCGCGGTCGAAAAAACATTAGCGTATTTCGGGCGCATTGACATTCTCGTCAACAACGCGGGGTTGTGGCATTACGCGCCAGTGCACGAATTAAGCCTCGCCGAATGGGATGAAATGTTTGCCGTGAATGTGCGCGGCGCTTTTCTGACGACCAAATACATCTTGCCTTCGATGCTGGCGCGCGGGCATGGACACATCGTCAACATCGGTTCGACTTCGGGATTGGTTGGCGAGCCTGATGCGGCGGGCTATAACGCAACCAAATGGGCGATGCGCGGCTTTTCTTATTCGCTGTTCAAAGAGGTGCGCGACAAAGGCGTGCGCGTCACGATGATCCATCCCGGCGGCGTCAACAACACGGAATCGAAATCGGCGAGCGCCAGAACGCTCATCCAAACGCAAGATGTCGCCGAACTCGTCTATTTGGCAGTCACCCTACCGCCGAACGCGCAGCTCACGGAAGCGGCGCTTTGGGCGCAGGCGGATGATACGACGCTGCTGCCCTGAACACCAATGGAAAATTATTCGCGCGGACGCAGTTCGTCCGCTGAATCGCTGCCATCCCGCGACCGGAAAAAAGAACGCTCGGACGAACTGCGTCCGCTTACGCGCATTCTCTTGTGGATTTGGTTGGCTCTCGGTTTGATTGTCGGCGCGGTGTTGTGCTACGTCGTGTTTGCCGCGTTTCGCCCGCCCCCCCAGGTGCCGGTGTACGTCAACGATATTGACCAATTTCCGCCCAATTCCATCACGAAACAATTTATCAACGCCGATTTTTTCGACGACACCGCCAGCACACGGTTCGATACGCTCCCCCTCCAGGTCGTGCGCGGAGCGAAGGATGACTTTACCGTGTTTTTCGCGCGCAGCACCAACCCGACGGAAGCGATTTTGATTCCGCGCCAATGCATTGTCGAATGGGATGATTCGCTCGCGCAGTTTCTCGAGTTGTGCGGCGGCTCGCGCTGGAGCCGCGACGGAAAATATATTGCCGGACCCGCGCCGCGCGATTTGGACCGCTTTCCCGCGCACGTGGAAAACGGCAAACTTTACATTGATTTGACTGTGGTCAAAGGCGCCGCGCATCCGTAAACGCGTTTCGCCGCGCAACAGCTGTGCTATAATTCCGCGTGTGGCAAGCCATTCGGACACCGAGCTCCTTGACCGCGCGGCGCGCGATCATGCACTTTCGCCGGCGCTGACGCTCGGTTTGAGCGCGGGCGTCTATTTTGAATATTTTCGCCGTCCTCAGCCCAGCCCGACACGCTTGATTACGGGTTTGCAGCGCTCTTTCCCGGAATCTTTGCGGCAGAATTTCGTAGAATATGAACAAGCGCCCGAAGCGACGCTGCGCGCGGCGCTCCGCGCAAACGCCATGTGGTTCATTTACGATCGCCAACCGACGACCGCGCTTCTTGGCATCGAGATGCTGGCAGAAGAACTGATTTACTATGATACGGTTGCGGATTGGCGCGTTTGTTGGCAAGCGATGGCGCGCGAAATTTTCAGCACGCGCGCGCTGTTTCGCCGCGACTATGGCGCGTTTTTGCAGGAAATTTCCAAGTACTTCAATACGCAAGCGCTGGCATCCGAGGTGAATGAAATTGCAGAGGAATGGGAACGCTTTGCCGCGTATTTGGAAACATCCGCCGCGCCGCAGGGTGACCCGTCGTTTGAAACCGCCAGTCGCCTCGTCCGTCGCATCGCATTCCGCGAGGAACATTTTTGGGGAAAGGTGCTGGATTTATGATTTCCGATTTCTGATTTTGGATTGAATCTGCGGTCATCTACGCGCCGCGCAATCCGCAATCGGCAATCCGCAATCGGCAATCCGCAATCACGTATGCCTCGCTCCACTTGGCTCAACATCCTCATCATCCTACTCGTCATTATCGCCGCGTCGTACGTTGCCCAAGTCCTCTACAGTTTCCTCAGCGGCTTTTCGGACATCATTCTCATCCTCGTGTTGTCGTGGTTGGTCGCGTATGCGCTCAGTCCGCTGGTCGAGATGATTAACGACCGTCCCCTGCCCAAAGCATTGGTGAACGCGTTTGGCGCCGAGCGAAACAACCGCATCGCCAAACGGCTCGCCGCGTTTCGTGTTACGCGTCCGCTCGCCGTCGCGCTCGTATATCTGGGACTGGTGGTGCTCGTCGTCATCATGGTCGCCTCGCTGATTCCTGCCATTGTTACCCAAGTCAATCTCATCGCGCCGCAGCTCAGCCGCATTGACGTCGCGCAGTTGGCGCTGGCGCAATTCTTTCAAAACATCTTGCGCCGGTTCAACATTGCCGTGAATGTGCAGAGCATGATTGACAATGTTTTTGCCGGTCTGCAAGCGCTTGCGACGCCGATTCTGCAAAACACAGTTTCGATTCTGACGAGCGTTTTGTCCTTGTTGGGCAATGCGCTGTTGGTCATCTTGCTGTCGTTCTTTTTCGCGCTCGACGGACCGCGCTTTACCAAAATGTTGTACGACGTCGTTCCCGAACCGCTGCATCAGGAAACGCGCATGTTCATTATCACGACGGACCGCGCGTTCGGCGGGTTTCTGCGTTCGCAATTAGTGCAAGCCGTCGGCATCGGCATCGGCACCGGATTGATTCTCGGCGCGTTCGGCATTCAAGCCGCGCTGCTGGCAGGTGTCTTTGCCGGTTTGTTCATGATTATCCCGTTGGTGGGTCCGATTCTTTCGATTGTGCCGCCCCTGTTGGCAGTTATTTTGTCAGACCCGAACAAAATTTTGCTGGTGATGATTCCCATTGTCATTCTTCAAGTCGTGTTTGTGAATATGGTGATGCCACGTATTATGGGCGCGGCGTTGGGACTGCACCCGCTCGTCATCATCATTTCACTTTTGATTGGAGTCAAAGTAGGCGGCTTTTGGGGCGCCTTTTTTGCCATGCCGCTCGCGGGGATTATTTCAGCGTTCGGCGCATTCTTGATACGCCGCCGACAGCGGCTGGCGGAATGGACCGCCTCGATTGTGCAGCAGGATGAAAGTGAAAGCGCGCCGCCTCTGGATTCAGAGTTGCTTGAAGAGGCATCACAGACCAAGCCAGACACACCGCCATAAAAAAAACGCGCCGTGCGCGTTTTTTTTATCCACTTTTTTCTTTAATCCGTTTGTTTTTGTTTGCGAAAGAGCGCAAGAAACGCGTCCACCACCAGCGGATCGAACTGCGTGCCGCGACAGCGCGCAATCTCGCGCACCGCTTCTTCATGGGACAACGCCTTACGATAAGGGCGCGTTGAGGTCATGGCATCGTACGTATCCGCCACAGCAAAAATGCGCGCCCCTAACGGAATCTGCGAACCGCGCAAGCCCTCTGGATAGCCGCTGCCGTCCCACATTTCCTGATGGTACAGCACGACAGGCAGCGCGTCTTGCAGGAACGGAATTCCTTTGAGCATATTATAGCCAAGACTGGGATGTTGGTTCATCAACTCGCGTTCCTGTTCCGTCAAGGGTCCTGTCTTGCGCAAAATATTGTCTGAAATCCCAATTTTTCCCACATCGTGCAGCAACGCGCCCCGCTCGAGGCTGGTCAATTCTTCGGGCGAAAGTTTCAATTCGCGCCCGATAGCCAACGCCAATTTGGTGACGCGCTGGGAATGCCCTTCCGTTTCGCGGTCGCGCGCATCCAGCGCGGCGGAAAGCGCGAGCAGGGTCGCCTGATACGATTCTTCCAAATCACCGAGCGCGACCGCCAGCGAGGCGGCTTGCTCGAGTGTCTGTTCGTGCAAACGTAAGCGGTGCAGCGCTTGCGCGGCATGATTCGCAATCATGGTCGTCAAACGCAAGCGGTCCTGACTCGGCGCGCCGTATTCGGCAAAACCGACAAAGAGCGTACCCAACATGCCCGACGGCGTACGCAATGGCGCGACAATACCGCCGTGCATGTCCTGAAAAACGGTTGGCATTCTACTGCGCTCATCCGTAAGCACATCCTCGACGACGAACGGCTCGCCTGTCTCGCACGCAATCCACGATAAGCCGCCCACACTGCGCGGAATGTCCAAACCGCGATGCGGCATGTTTTTCGTCGCTACGACGCGCATCGTGTTGCCGTCGTCCAAAAGGATTTGCAGGGACCCGCCCGCACCCCGCAGCATACTCACCGCGTCATTGACAATCAATTCGTGCAAGTGCATTTCGGTCGTCGCCGTACGCAGTTTGTCTGAGAATTCGAACATGGCGCTGATTTCGGCAAGGCGCGTCGCGGTTTCGTCGAGCAAACGCGCGCGCTCGATGGCGGCAGCGATTTGCCCCGCCAACGTCGTCAGCAAACGCAAGTCGTTGGCGTCAAAACGTCCAACTTCGGAATGTGCGACAGTCACAACGCCAATGACCCGTTCGCCAATCATCATCGGCACGCCCAAACACGCGCGCACCTCTTCGCCAGAAGAATTAAATCGTAAATCGCGCGCCAGGTCGTGAATCAGGAGCGACTCACCTTCGCGCACGACCCACCGCGCCACCGTACGACTCCACACGTCGGGCGCCTCGTTGTGTGCCGAAGGCAGCGCGGGTTCCAAAACCATTTCATGGCCGCCATTCACGTGCGCGAAATACATTCGCACTTCCTCACTCTGCAAGAGTTCGCGAATTTCCGCCGTGACACTCGCTAACACGCGCTCCAGAGAAACTTCGGAGTTGGCGGCGGCAATTACATCGTTCAATAAAATCAGTTCGTCCAACCGACGCGCGGCGGCTTGCGAATGGCGCGCTTTTTCCAACGCCATCGCAGTTTGCGTGGCTACTAAATAGAGGAAATGCGATTGCTCTTCGGAGAATTGACGCGGGGCGCGACTATACACGCCCAACAAACCAATCACGCGCGTTTCGGCGAGCATCGGCGCGCATACGCCGGACACCACTTGATGGCGCATCAAATAATCGGAAGGTTGAAAGCGTGTTTCCGTAGCGAAATTTTCGACAATTACCGGCAGCTGTGCGCGCAGGACATAGCCCGCGTGCAGATGCGGGTCGCCGATGGTGCGCGTGCGCCCAACCGCGCCGCGTCGCCAGCCGCGTCCATTCGCTAAAACCAGCGCGCCCTCATTGCTCGGCAAGAGGACTTCGTAATAGTCGCCGGGCAGCAATCCCGTCAGCGCGTCCAGCGTGCGCTCCAAAACTTCGTCCGGCGTCACTGCCGTCAAAAAATGTTGCGCCAACTCGCGCAGCGCGCTCTGTTCTTGAAAACGCCGCTGTGATTCCGCAAACAAGCGCGCATTCTCAATCGCTTGCGCCGCCTGGTCCGCGAGCCCTTGCACAAATTCGCGGTCGGCAACTTCAACCACCCCTTCCGACTTGCCCAACGCAATGATGCCCATACCGCGCCCTTTGACGCGCAAGGGCAAAATCATCGCGGAATGAATCGGAATCAATGCTGCAATTTGCCGCGCCGCCTCACTCAATGCTGTGCGCGCCACATCTTCCAATACCACCAAGCGCCCTTGCTCCATTGCCCGCCGGACATCTGGCTGGAGCGAAAGATGTCCGATCCGCAAGGCTTCGACCAGTTCCATCGGAACGCCATAGTGCGCGACCAAGCGCATTTCGTCATCGCCTTCGAGCAAATAGAAGATGCCATAGCTGGTGTGGGTAATGTTGAGAAACACGGCGAGGAAACGCCGCGCCAATTGTTCCACATCCACCCATTCATTCACCGTCGAAGTCACCGCGCTGAACGCGCCCATTTGGTCCATGCGACGTCGCGATTCCTGTATGGCGCGGTCACGTTCGAGCGCCGTCGCCAAATACAATGCTATCGCCGCGAGCAGCTGCGCGTCTTCATCGGTAAAAACTGCGTCGGGGCGATACGCTTCGACGAGCAGTGCGCCGGACACAATGCCATTTTGCATCAGCGGCGCAAGGACTAACGAATGTAAATTGGAAGGAAGCGCTCCATCGGTTGGTAGAGCAAGTGTTTGTTCCATTTCCGCGCGCGTCAGGGTGAGCGCGCGGGCTTCGGATCCCCATGCGCGGGCGATTGTCAATTCATAGCCGGTATCCATTTCGTCCCCATCGGCATTGGAGGAGGGATGCGCGTAAAGCGAGGTGTGTTCGCTCAGCAAACCGTCCACTACGACAACGCGTTCTGCCGGCATGAGGGCTGACAGGGCCTGACAGAGCTGCGCGAGCGTCTCATGGAAATACTGGTCCGTCGCAATCAGACGCGCGACGCGCATCAAGAGTGCCGCTTCGCGCAGTGCGCGCGCGGCATTGCGTTCGACGATGGTTTCCCCACCGTCGAACGCCGCCCGAGTAGCGATCGAGGAAGGTTTGTCGTTCATGCGGAAAATTTAGCCGCCACCTCCTACGCCGTGAATACCCCCTTCGGTCATGGAACGCAAATCGCCCAACACCGCGTCAATTTCGGCGAGCGTGACCGGGCGGTCTTGGTCGCGGTGTTTCAGTTCGCCTTTGGCAATTTTTTCCGCCGCCACTTCGCGCAGCGTCAGATTGCGCGCCATCGCTTCCTTTGCCAGCGCCGCGCCGGCATTGTAACCAATGACCGGATTGAGCGCCGTGACGATGATGACATTTTTGCCCAGCCAACCTTCGGCTTTTTCGCGATTTGCTTTGACGCCGACAACACATTTGGTCGTGAACGCATTCACCGCGTTGGTCAAAATCTCCAGCGCTTCAAACACGTCGTAGCCGATAACGGGCATCATGACATTGAGTTCCAGTTGTCCCGCCGCGCTCGCCAATTGCACCGTGAGATTGTTGCCCATGACATGATAACAGACCATGTTCAACATTTCGGCAAGCACGGGATTGACTTTGCCGGGCATAATCGAAGAACCGGGCTGCACCGCCGGCAAACGCAATTCGTCCAAACCGGTTGTCGGTCCCGACGCGAGCAAACGAAAATCATTCGCGATGCGCGTGAGCGTTACGCACAAGGTATTGAGCGACGCGGAAAAATCGGCAATGTCTGCCATGCTCTGCATGGATTCAAAGAGATTGCCCGACGAGCGCACGTTGAAATTCGTCAATTCGTTGATGCGCTTGATCATGCGCGCGTGATATTCGGGATGCGCGTTGAGCCCGGTGCCCACCGCCGTGCCGCCAATGCCGAGCCGCCGCACGCGGTCCGCCGCCGTTGCAATGCGCTCGCGGTCGTTCGCCACCGCTTGCGCGTAACCGCTGAACTCCTGTCCCATGCGGATAGGAACCGCGTCTTGCAGATGCGTGCGTCCCGATTTCACTATATCGTCGAATTCGACAGATTTTTGTTTCAACGCGTCTGCCAATCCATCCACTGCCGCGAGCAAGCCGTCCAAATGCCAAAGGATGCCGAGCCGCAGCGCAGTGGGAATCGTGTCATTGGTGCTTTGCGCCATATTGACATGGTCGTTTGGATTGACCGGCTTGTTTTTGTCGGTGATGTCGTAACCGAGCAGTTGGTTCGCGCGATTGGCAATCACTTCGTTGACATTCATGTTGTGCGAAGTGCCCGCGCCCGCCTGAAACGGATTGAGTTGAAAATGCTCGGCGAGTTTGTCGTCCATCACTTCTTGCGCCGATTCGACAATTGCGTTAGCGATTGTCGAATCGAGTAAACCCAAATCACGATTGACCTCTGCCGCCGCGCGTTTGATGAGCCCCATGCTCCAAATAAACGCGCGTTGTTGTTTCAGCTTGCTGATGGGAAAATTCTGCAGCGCGCGTTGAGTTTGCGCGCCCCATAAGGCTTCGGCGGGGACTTGGAGCTCGCCCATCGAGTCTTTTTCAGTACGATGTGACATTTTTGTTGGCCAAGCCGAACAAACGCACCGCTGCGCGTTCCACATCGTTGTGTTTATTCGACTTTATGGGAATTGAAATTTTGGTACAAGAAAAAGGCGGGATACTTTACCACTCCCGCCTCGCGTACAGAATTATGCTGCGCCCAAATCCGCAACGCTCTTGATGTTGGGAATCCGCGACTGGGCTTGCTGTTTGAGCATCGGGTTGCTGCTGACTTGGAGCAGCTTTGCGAGCGCGGCATTTGCTTTGTCGCGTTCGCCTTTGGCGGCGTACAAAACTCCCAGATAGTAATGGGCAAACGCTTGCTGTCCATCCAACTGCACCGCCTTTTCAAACGCCTGAATCGCGTCATCCCAACGCTTGGCGATGTAGTAGGCGACGCCCAGTTCAAGATAATTGGCAGCCGTCGGTTGGGCTTGGACTTGGCTGCTGTATTTTTCAATCGCTTGTTCCGGCGTCAATACAGTCGAGGCAGCTTTCGACGGATTCGGTTTTGACGACATGTCCATTTCTCCCGGAGAGTCAATCAGAATTTTACCACGATTGCATGACGAGACAAGCGCATCAACCGCGTTTGATGATGGGAATCGAACCTGCTGCAATCAATTCGCCTTGCGCGGCTTGCGCGTTCAACACGCTGACCTTCGCGGCGATTTGCTGTGAAACATTTTTGAACGCGCGTCCGAGCGGCGAATCCGGTTCGGTAATCGCCACCGGCAAACCTGTATCACCGCCGAGACGAATTTTCGGGTCGAGCGGAATTTCGCCGAGAAACGGCACGCCCATTTTATCTGCCATGCGATGCGCGCCGCCGTGGTCAAAAATGTCGGTGCGTTCGCCGCAATGCGGACAGACAAAATAACTCATGTTTTCGACGACACCCAACACCGGCACTTCCAAACGCTTGAACATCGTCACGCCGCGCACCACATCCGCCAGCGCGACATCTTGCGGTGTCGCCACGATGACCGCGCCAGTGAGCGGCAGTGTCTGCGCGAGCGTCAACTGCGCGTCGCCCGTGCCCGGCGGCAAATCAATCACCATATAATCGAGCGCGCCCCAATCCACATCGGTGAGGAATTGGCGAATCGCGGAATGCAGCATCGGACCGCGCCAAATCATTGCCTGTTCCGGCGAAACGAGAAAGCCCATGCTCATCAATTTCAAACCGAATGCTTCGAGCGGAATAATTTTGTCATTTTCCGCCATCGGCTTTTGGTTTTCGAGCCCGAGCATGATGGGAATGTTCGGACCGTAAATATCCGCGTCGAGCAAACCGACGCGCGCGCCTTGCTGCGCCAACGCGACGGCGAGATTGACCGCGACGGTGGTTTTGCCCACCCCCCCCTTGCCGGACGCGACCGCGATGGTGGAACGCACATCCATTTGCAAACGTCCGCTGATGCGCGCGTCCGTCGGCACATTCGCATCCCACTTGATGTTGACACTTTTGACGCCGGGAATCGCTTTGACGGCGGCGCTAGCTTCGGCATCAATTTGTCCGCGCAGGGGACACGCGGGCGTCGTCAACACAATCGTAAAATTGACATTGCCGTCCTTGATGGAAACATCGCGAATCATATTGAGCGTGACGAGATCGCGATGCAGCTCGGGTTCTTGTACGTGGCTCAACGCATTCAAAATTTGTTGTTCGGTAACCATTTCATATCCTTATTAAATTGAGAATTCTCGATAATCACCTGATCGCATTGCGCTTGCCATGTCGGCATCGCGTCAGACCGGAACACCTTAACGATTATACGCCAAAACGTTTGCCCGTCCATTCAAAAAAAAATTAGAGTGGCTCATTCCAGCCACTCTTGATTTTCATGCGCCCCCACGCAAGTTATTTCGACGCGGTCGAGTCCATCGGATAAAGCGTCTCGCTCCAATCGCCGCCGCGTGTCAACTGCTTCGCGCCTTGCAGATAAATGAGCACGCCGGCAAAAACCCATACGACAATTACAAGCAGCCAGAACAAACGTTGGTCGCCTGCGTTAAAACCCAACCCGACAAAGACGGCATCGAACGCGCCATGAAAAATGCCTGCGAGAAAAACGCTGCCGCGTGTGTGATTATACAGCCACGTGAACACAATACTGATGGCGAGAATCAACGCGATGAAACCAATGAACGGGTAATTTTGTTGCGAACTACCGGGAATGAAAAACAGTGGAATATGCCACAGCCCCCACAACACACCGAGAATCAGCGACACATTCAACGCACTGTGCTGTTTTTGCAAGCGCGGCAGCGCAAAACCGCGCCATGCCGTCTCTTCGGTCAATATCATTAGACCGATTTCAGTAATCAAAAACACCAGGAACGGAATGCCCGACAATTGCGTGCCGATCGGATTCGCGCCGCCCAATAGCAAATTCATGCCAACCGCAATCAGTCCGAGTGGAATTGTCAGCCCCAGCGCGACGCCATACCACAGTGGCGCAACGCGCACTCGTAGGATCCGTCGAAGCAAATCCATCACGGCGGCACGACCCCCGCTGAGCGCCGCCGCCAGCAGCGATACGAACAACAATCCCCAAAACGCCAACGTTTGGGGAAGGTGAAAACGAATGATCCCATTCGCTTCGGCGATGGAGGTTCCCCAAACCACCCATGACAGCAAAAAAGCCAAAGAGAAAAACAAGACCAGTGAATTCCGTTGTGACATGTACGATCGCTCTCCTTCTTTTTTGATTCCTTTGCGCGCAAATCCCAAGTTTTCAGCAACACGCACACACAAAAAGAGACGGCAGTGCACTGCCGCCCTTAAGATTCCACGTTCGTCATTAACTGGAGTTTGGCAAATGCTTGGATTTTAGCCTTTAGACAGTCCGGCTGAAGCCGAGAATCCAGCGGGCATCAACACACTTGCCAGTGTCCAGTAATCAACCCAAAAGCAAGTTGACCGGATTTTCCAACAACTTTTTCAGCGCCTGCAAAAACTGCGCGCCCAGCGCGCCATCCACGATGCGGTGGTCGGCGGACAAGGTCACTTTCATCATCTGCGCGACCGAAATCGAATCGTTGACGACGACCGGCGTTTTCTTGACCGCGCCGACCGCGAGAATGCACGATTCCGGCGGATTGATGATGGCGGAAAATTCGTCAATGCCGTACATTCCCAAATTGCTGATGGTGAACGTGCCGGGTCCGAGGTCTTCCGGTTTCATCTTGTTCGCGCGCGCCCGCGCCGCGAGTGCTTTGGTTTCGACCGCGATCTGTTTCAGCGACTTTTGGTCGGCGTTATGCAAGACGGGCGTGAGCAAACCGTCTTCGACCGCTACCGCGACGCCGACATTGATCGCGTCGTTGTAGGCAATCCGGTCGCCTTGAAAATACGCGTTCACGTTTGGAAATTTTTGCAGCGTGCGTGCGGCAGCCGCGACGATTAAATCGTTGACCGAAAGTTTTTCCGCGTCGCTCGCCGCCATCGCGTTCAATTGTTCGCGCAGTTTCATTGCCTCGCCCATGTTGATTTCCATAGTGAGGTAATAATGCGGAATGGTCTGCTTGCTTTCGAGCAAACGCCGCGCAATCGTCTGGCGCATTTTGCTCAACGCCTGTTCGCCGGACCTCACCGCTTGCCCCTCTCCTGCCAAACGCGGGGAGATGGGCGCGGGGGGGGGGTTGGCATTGGAGCCGCCGCCGGAGGTGGCGCCGCAGCAGGCGCGGGCGCGGCTTTTTTCGCGGCGATGGCTTGTTCTACATCGCGTTCGATGATGCGCCCGCCGGGACCAGTGCCTTTCAAAGTGTTAAGGTCAATGCCTGCCGCTTTTGCCAGATTGCGCGCGAGTGGCGACACTTTGATGCGTCCGTCATCTTTCGGCGCGGTCGCGACGGTGGCAGCCGGTGCAGCTGTTGTGGAGGCAGATGGCGTGGACGGCGCGACTTGGGTTTCGGGCGCGGCTTTTGTTTGCGGCGCGGGCGCACCGAGAGTTTCCCCGGGCGCGGCGATGACGGCGATGGGCGTGTTGACCGGAACTGTGTTGCCCGGTTCGACGAGAATTTGCGCGAACACGCCATCCGCTGGCGCAGCCAAATCTACGGTTGCCTTTTCCGTTTCGATTTCGCCAATCGTCTCCCCGCGCGTGACCGCGTCGCCGATCTTTTTCAGCCACCGCGCAACTTTGCCTTCCGTCATATCAAAGCCCATCGAGGGCATCGTGACATTGGTTGCCATAAGAGTCAATGCTTAATGCTCAATGCCGAATATTCCATCAAAGGATTCCATTTTGGATTTGGCATTGCGCATTGGGCATTCACGCGAGCATTTCCTTTACTTTTGCCGCGACACGCGCTTCGTCGGGAAATGAAAGTTTTTCGAGATTCGACGCGTACGGCAGTGGGACTTCTTCCTGTGTCAAGCGTTCCACCGGCGCGTCGAGATAATCAAACATATCGTGGCTGATGCGCGCGGCGACTTCGGCGCTGACGCCAAAGCTCATCCAATCTTCGGTCAACACTATCGCGCGATGCGTCTTGCGCACCGAGTTGTACACCGTGTTCCAATCAATCGGACGCAGCGAACGCAAATCCACAACTTCGACCTCGATGCCTTGATTCGCCAATTCCTTTGCCGCATTCAACGCGACATGCACCATGCGCGAATACGTGACGATGGTCAAATCTTTGCCCGCACGTTTGACATCGGCAGCGCCAAAGGGAATGCGAAATTCGCCGCGCGGCACCTCGCCCTTTTCGCCGTACAAACGCGAATGTTCAATGAACACGACGGGGTTTTGCGAATACATCGCGGTGGTGAGCAAACCTTTGGCGTCGTATGGCGTGGAAGGCATCACAACGATGAGCCCCGGCACATGCGCGAACCACGCTTCGAACGACTGCGAATGCGTTGCTGCCAATTGCCCCCAACCAGCGGCGGTGCGAATCACCACTGGCGCGCGCATCGTGCCGCCAAACATCGAATGAATTTTCGCGGTGTTGTTGACGATTTGGTCAATCGCCACGAGCGCGAAATTGATGGTCATGATTTCGGCAATCGGTTTCAACCCGCCCATCGCCGCGCCGGTCGCTACGCCGATAATGCCCATTTCCGCAATGGGCGTATCAATAATGCGCTTGCCGCCAAATTCGTCGTACAAACCGCGCGTGACTGCGTAGGTGCCGCCCCACACGCCGACTTCTTCGCCCATAATGACGACGGTGTTGTCGCGCTGCAGCGCTTCGCGCATCGCTTCTTTCAGCGCGTCGCGATACGTGATTTGAATTGTTTCAGTCATTTGTCATTCGTTCCTCATTCTTGGCGCGAGTCCTTTATTTTGCATTGCGCATTCCGCATTGTTTTGTCATTCTTCCACCAAAATGTCCGTATAAAGTTCGCTCGGCTCGGGGAACGGGCTTTCTTCGGCGAACTGCACGGCGGCTTCGATTTGTTTGTCCACGCGCGTGAAAATTTGTTTGATTTCGTCTTCGGTCGCCCAGCCGCGTTCGAGCATTTTGTTTTCCCACCGATTGATCGGGTCATTGGGGCGACGTCCTTCGACTTCTTCTTTGGTGCGATACCGCTGCGGGTCGCCCATCGAGTGCCCACGAAAACGATACGTCATCGCTTCCACCATCTGCGGACCTTGGCCGCGCCGCGCGCGTTCGGCAAATTCGTGAATCGTTTGATACACGCGCTCGATGTCATTGCCATCAATCTGCGTCGCGGGCATGCGATAGGCGGCGGCTTTTTCATAAATGTCTGCGACTGCCGATGCGCGGTCCACGGCGGTGCCCATCCCATACTGATTGTTTTCCACCAAAAACACGACGGGCAATTTCCACACGGCAGCCATGTTCAATGCTTCATGAAACATGCCGATGTTGGTCGCGCCTTCGCCCATCACGCAAAACGCGATGCGGTCGCGTTCGAGATATTGATGCGCGAACGCCATGCCCGCCGCGAGCGGGATGTGCCCGCCGACAATCGCATAGCCGCCCCACATGTGATGCTCCACGCTCGCAAAGTGCATTGAGCCGCCTTTGCCTTTGACGAGTCCGGTGGCTTTGCCATACAACTCTGCCATCGCCGGACGCGGGTCAACGCCGCGCGCCAGCACCCAGCCGTGATCGCGATAGTGCGTAAAAATATCATCGTCAGGGCGCATGGCTGCCACCGCGCCGACCGCAATCGCTTCTTCGCCGATATACAGATGCAAAAAGCCGCCGACTTTTTTCTGTGTATAGGCATATTCGGCGGCTTCTTCAAAGCGCCGAATCAACATCATTTGTTCCAGCCAGCGGAGAGCCGTTTCGCGCGAGAGCGCGGGCGCGGAATTGCCCGTAACGGATAATGCTGGACTCACCGGTGCTACCATAAACTCTCTCCTCAAGAATGGTTTCACGGAATTCTTGTGTGAGCTGCGTCTGACACAAAGAAAGCGTCGCATGCGCCGAGACACCCGGGTCTGTGACGCAGCCGACGCTTGACAACAGCTCAAGCCGCACGGCAAACGCGATACGCGTTTGGTCTTTCGGATTGGAAACACAAAATCCAAAACCGCGCGCGTGTCGCAATGGCGCACGCGCGCCCAAGCGTTGCGATTTTAGCACAAATCAACGCCGCGTGAAATTAAAGCGCTGTTAAAGAATTTTGGCGCGCACGCCTGTCGGCATAAAGAACCAGGCGTGGTCTGCGCGCGAATAGATACGGGTGCGCGGCGTAAATGGATTGCGCGCGATTTTCGGGTCGAGCGATTTCGCGGCCACGGTAAACGTCCACCAATTGCCGGGATACATCGCGAGCGGCATCGTCACCAATTCGACGTACGCGAACAAATCGCGCAGCGTGCCCGTCACCCTCCGCACGAGGTCGCGATGAAAATGCAGCGATTCCGTTTGCGCGCTCAGGAATCCGTCGGGCGCGAGATGCTGGGCACACAGTTTGTAAAACGGTCGTTCGAACAATGGCTTGGCAGGACCAATCGGGTCGGTCAAATCCAAAAGAATCGCGTCCCACACCTGCCCGCTCTCGCGCAAAAATTTTTGCCCGTCCTCAAAACGCACCTGCGCGCGTTTGTCTTTGTAGCCCGACGCGATTTGGGGAAAGAATTCGCGCGCGACCTCGACCACCTTTTTGTCCAACTCGCACTCGACCGCGTTTTCGACGGACGGATATTTCATCACTTCGCGCAGCGTGCCGCCGTCGCCGCCGCCGATAATCAAAACGTTGCGCGGGTTCGGATGCGCTTGCAGCGCCGGATGCGCGAGCATTTCGTGATAAAAATGTTCTTCGCGCGTCGTGAGCTGCACAATGTCATCGAGCGCCAACACGCGCCCGTGAAAGGGCGACTCGAACACCAGAATTTTTTGATATTTGCTCTTGCCGCGATACAAAACGCGCGTCACTTGATAACGCGCGTGGATAGGTGATGTCGGTTCGTTTTCGGTAAAGGTTTTCATAACGACCTCTCCCTACCCCCCACCCGCTCCTCTTTCCTGCAAGGAGAGGGGCGCGAGCAAGGGGGAGGAGTAAGGTTATTCTCCCCATCCTCCGCTTTTCGCGTCTGCATCAATGAGGCGCGCAATCTGCTGCCCCAAGCGCACGGAATAATTCGTGCCGCGATCTTCGGGATAAATCTGTGTTGTGTTGCCGAGATAAAAATGGCGAATGGGCGTACGCAGCGGCGGAATTTTTTGCGAATAGTGCAGCGGAAAAATAGGCTGCGCGGCGGCTTCTTTGAAGTGCCAAACGTCTTCGACCCAATCGGGCGTAAAGTTTGGATTCAATTTTTTCAAGTGCGGCAAATACGCGTTGAACAATTCGTCGCGCGGCATTTGAAAATACGGGCTCGACGCGTCGAGATAATTGGAAACGTACATGACGCGCTTGTTGTTGTACACTTCGGGCGGAATGAAATTGGTCTGTTCAATCGTCGCGACAAACGGAATGGAACGGTCGGCGATGTTGAGCCAATACCACGGCGTCATTTGCTGTTTCATTTTCAAAATCAGCAAGACCGCGCCCATGTATTTCGCTTCGTTCATTTTCGCGACGTAATCGTTCGGCAGTTCGCTGATAAATTTCAAGGTGGCGAATGACGGCGCGCTGGAATACACGCGATCGAATGGAATATACCCGCGTGCGTTGACGGACAGGGGCGAAACGGCGTTCGCCCGTACCAGAGCCGCGCGCGTGTTTTCATCGTCCGCGAGTTCGATGCCCACTGCCGTATTGTTTTCGACGACGACGCGTTTCACCGCTGCGCCTTTGAGAATCACTCCCCCCTTGTCGCGGATTGCTTTTTCGAGTGCGTCAATCAAAACTTGGAACGAACCTCTTGGGTAACCCAATTCTTCTTTGTTCAAGCCGCGCCGCGAACCGATACGCAAAACGATTTTGAACCAGTGCCACACCATCGGCACCTCTTCGGCGCGCGCGCCAAACTTGCCGCGAAACATCGGTCCCCATACTTTGTCCCACACGACATCGCCCGTGTATTTTTTCCACCAATCGTGCGCGGTGATGCTTTCGTATTTTGGCAGATTGTTTTTGTTACGCTGCAAGTAGGTGAGATATGCCGTCGCCGCGCCAAGCCGAATCCGGTCTAGCAATGGTATCGTGCCGAGACGCATCAAGTCCATCGGCGAGACCATGCTCCAAATTTTGCCTTGCTCGAACCAACCCGTTTTGGAGGGAATCCACTGCACGCGGTCGCCGAGCCCCAATTCTTGCATTTGCGCGACGACATGCGTATCGGAGGTGAACCAATGATGATAGCCGCGTTCCAGTCGCACGCCGGGCTCGACCTCGAACGTGCTCGCCAGCCCGCCCAATTCCGTCATGCGTTCAAAAATGACCGTCCTGTATCCCAGTTTGCCCAACTCGTACGCGGCAGTCATGCCCGCAAATCCGCCGCCGATGATTCCAACATTCATTCGCGTTATTGTGTCCCTTTTAACCTTTCAAACTCTGCTGCCAGTCCCAAACGCGATACCCAACGATTGAGATATTCTTTGTCGAGAGTATCTTTTTGAATTTCCCAAACGCCGCGCGCATCGTTCAAGTGCTTGTCTGTTTGTGCTTCTTGATACCAAAGCAACTTGGAGATAATCGTGTCTTCAGGTGTTGGCATAAATACGCGTTCACCAAAAATGGTCTGCTCGCGCCGCCGTCGAAAACGCTCCTGGTCAAAGGGGTTGGGCTTGACGATCCAAAAACCAATTTTGACGCCAGACGCGGGGTCAATCACATTGAACATCGCTTGCGACGCGATCGCTTGCCGCACCATATCCTCATCTGCATAGAAATCGCGCGGAAACGCACCGACAAACCGCTCTGCGTCGGATGCGCGGATTTCGACGACGAAATCAATATCGTGTGTGGTGCGTGGAATCCCGTAAAAATTCACCGCAAATGAGCCGGTGACCATGTACGGAATGCCAACTTGCTCAAGAATTCTTATTGCGCGCAGAAATAATACTTGTTGATCCATTGGCTATCATGATTCGCCGCGCCAATTCTTGATTCACCTGTTCGTCCGAGTAACTTGGAAATTGCGCGCGAATCCCGGCGCGCGTCAATTGACAAGCCGTACGCCACATTTCAAATGCGAGCGCGAGGCGTTGTTCGCCTGTCATGCGTTTCAGTGCCTCGACGCGTTTTTGAAAACTCGCAACATTCGCATAATCCTGCCCTGCGATTTCTAAAGGCGTGTTCATTCAGTTACCCCGCACCAATTTATTCGCATCAACATCGTAACCCACCGCTTTGAGTTCTTGCACCAATTCCAATTGCCATCGCCCTGCCACATCATACTTTGTATATAGTACGCCCGAATAATCCGATGGTAATTCCAAACCAATATTCTCAGGATACAAAACAAAAACACGTTCGCGTCCCAACTTGCCAAGGAAAAATCCCATTTCAAGAATTACGTTTTGTCGCGCTCTCGGTCTGGGAATGATTGGCATTTTGTTATTTTCGTATCCCAAGTCATCGGGAGATAAGAGAATCACAGCAAAACCAACGTTTGAATAATCTGTGAATTTTTCGATGATGGTGCGCCCACGATTTGGCTGCTCGTGCAAGATGATTGGGTCAAGCCCAAGTCGCTCAATAACGCGAGCCACCGACTGCTTCATAGTTTCATCCTGTCCGTGCACCAAGAAGATTCGAGAATTCACCTTTAATTGACCTCCTTTGTGGGGACCGAGCGCAGTTGCCTCTCCAAAAACGACCAATTCTTCAACCATTGTCTTGCAAAGCTTAACCAAGCGTCTTTGACCGGCTTGCCATTTTGCAGAACCTCCGTCCAATGTCGGAAATGCGACCGACTCGAAGCTAATCGAGTTCAACTCTCTCATATACATACTGGATTCACCAAAGACATGACGAATCAGCATGCTCGCTCTGCTTCGAAAAACATTGAGCGCGTTTCTATCCTGCTCGGGAAGATTCGCAGCACGTTGTAAGAGATCCTCAAAGAGTTCAAGATTTGACATCGGCACGAACTCACTTGTAGATGCCGCGCCAATAATTTTTCGCGCGTTCGATATAATTTTGCGCGCCGCCGGTGATGCGTTTGATTTCTTCTTCGGTCACCGCGCGCACAATTTTTCCCGGCACACCCATCACGAGCGAACGCGGCGGAATTTCTTGACCTTCGGTCACAATGGCGCCTGCCGCGATGATGGAATATTCTCCTACCCTTGCGCCGTTCAACACAATCGCGCCGATGCCAATCATTACATTGTCTGCAATCGTCGCGCCATGTACGACGGCGCGATGTCCGATGACGACGCGCTTGCCAATCGTCGTCGGCAGTCCCGCGTCGCAGTGAATCACCGCGCCGTCTTGCACATTCGTCCCTTCGCCAATCACAATCTTGTCCGCGTCGCCGCGAATCACCGCGCCGAACCATACCGACGCGTCGGGATAAATTGTCACATCGCCGACAATCGTCGCGGTCTCGGCAACAAAGACAGTGGGGTGAATGCGCGTGGAAGCCATAGAACCGAGTGCGGAGTGCTGAGGACTGAGTGATGCGCCAAAGAACGGCGCACTCAGTCCTCAGTCCTCATACCTCGTTACTCAGATGTGAATCGCCTCACCCATCGTCGCGAGCGCGGCTTCGCCAACCACTTCGGTCAGCGTCGGATGCGCGTGAATTGCATGACCGATTTCGGCAGGCGTCATTTCCATCGAAATCGCGAGCGAAAATTCGCCGGTCAAATCGGTGACTTCGGGTCCGACCATGTGAACGCCGAGAATTTCGCCAAATTTTTTGTCGGCATAAATTCGCACAAACCCTTCGTAATCATTGAGCCCGAGCGCCTTGCCGTTCGCAATAAACGGAAATTCGCCGACGTCGTATTCGATGCCTGCTTCCTTGATTTGCGCTTCGGTCTTGCCGAACGATGCGACTTGCGGATGCGAATACGTGCAGCGCGGAATCGCGTCGTAATTGATGGGACGTACTTCATGCCCCGCTGCGTGTTCGACGGCGAGCACACCCTGCGCCATCGCCACATGCGCGAGTGCGAGTTTCATCGTCACGTCGCCAATCGCGTAAAGGTGCGGCACGTTCGTCTGCATGAAATCGTCGGTGTCAATTGCGCCCCGCGTCATTTTCACACCGAGCGCATCGAGTCCAAGATTTTCGCTGTTGGGCGCAATGCCGATGGCGACCAAAACTTTTTCGGCGGAGATGACTTCGGTGCCCTGCGCGGTCTTGACGTGCAAATTCACTCTGTCGCCCACTTTTTGCGCGCGTTCCACCATCGCGCCGGTTCTGAATTTGATGCCGGATTTTTGGAAACTTTTCTCAACCGTAACGCTGACCTTTTCGTCTTCTTTGGGCAAAAGATGCGGCAGGGCTTCGAGCACCGTCACATCTGCGCCGTAGGAGTGATACACGGTCGCAAATTCGCACCCGATCGCGCTCGCGCCGACGATGACAATCGGACTCGGCACTGTTTTCAATTCCAACGCTTCGCGCGACGTAATCACATTCACACCGTCAAGGTCAAGCCCGGGAATCGTGCGCGGGCGCGCGCCGGTGGCGATAATAATATTTTTGCCGGAGAGTTTTTGCCCCCCCCCCTTCAACTCGACTTGCTTGTTGGCATTGATGGTCGCGGTATCCATGAACACGTCAATTTTGTTTTTCTTCATCAAAAAGCCAACGCCGCGCACCAAACGTTGCGATACCTGGCGGCTGCGCTCTTGCGCTTTGGCATAGTCCAACTTGTATGAGCCGTCAATCGTGATACCCCACTGCTTGGCATCTGCAAAATTGCGCGCGACTTCGGCATTTTTCAAAAGCGACTTGGTCGGAATGCAGCCAACATTCAAGCAAACTCCGCCCAGCCATTCGCGTTCTACCAACGCTGTCTTCATCCCAAGTTGCGCGGCGCGAATTGCGGCAACATAGCCGCCGGGTCCGCCGCCGATTACAATTACATCATAAAGATCGCTCATGTTTTTCTCCTTGACTTTACTTTGCTGCGCGCTTTTTCCCAAACACGTCGAAGGACTTGCTTCGAAACGAATGCAGAGGGGATACTACCAACGCTGCGTGTCGGAATACCAAATTCTTGCAGCCGACGACTCACTGTGAGCTGAGAGACATTCAGTCGCTCTGCAACCTCTGACTCGCTCAAATGCTCAACAACATCGAGTCTTTCCAAATCCTCGCGCGACAATTCCAAGCGATAATCGCGCTTGCTTCGTTTTGGAATTTCATATTTGTGTAGGGCACGCAGCACCGTAGTTTCTCCGCAACCAAGTTGTTGCGCGATTTCGGATGCGGTCAACGATTGTTCAATATAGAGTTCGTTTAACAATTCGCGCGAAATCTGGGAAGTTGTATCAAAGCGCGCCATCGTGAGAACCTATTCCGGCTTTTTGAACATGTAGCCGACCCCATGCTCCGTCAAAATATATTTCGGGTGTGTCGGGTCTTGTTCAATTTTGTTGCGCAAATAGTTCACATACACGCGCAAGTATTCGGTCTCGCCGCCGTATTCGGGTCCCCACACTTTGCGCAATAAATCTTGATGCAGCATCACGCGCCCCGCGTTTTGCACCAACTGCGACAACAGTTTCCATTCGGTGGGACCGAGTTTGATTTCTTTGCCACCCACAATTACGCGGCGCTTTTGAAAGTCCATCGTGAAATCGCCGGCGACGAATGGCTTTTGCGTAATCACTTCACTGCCGGGGGCGCCGCGCCGCAGGACGGCTTCGACGCGCGCGAGCAATTCATGCACACTGAACGGCTTGCGGACATAATCGTCCGCGCCGAATTTCAGACCCTTGACCACATCCACTTCTTGGTCTTTGGCGGTCAGCAAAATCACCGGCACGACCGATTGTTCGCGAATTCGCTGCAGGACTTCAAAACCGTCCATGCCGGGCATCATCACGTCGAGAATGACGAGGTCCGCGCCTTCTTTGTCCAACATTTGCAGCGCACTGGCGCCGTCCATCGCCGCAATCACTTTATAGTGCGCGGCTTCGAGGTTGGAGCGCAGTAATTTCAAAAGATGCGGCTCGTCGTCAACGACCAAAATTTTTGCAGGACGCATATTTCGTATACCTTATGCAAACAACGCCTTTGCCAAAACGGGCAAATGTGTGAACGCGGGGCGTAAATCTCGCCGACACAATCTTTGCTTCGAATGGCAGCGGCAAAAGACAAAGCGCTGAACGATGCACGCGCGTCATCGCGCACCGCTTTGCCATTCCTGTATAACAGCGCGATTATAGTCGCGATAAAAAACAGCGTCAAAGCAAATTGCGTGACGCGCGAAATGATCATCACCGCGCGCATTCACTGCAAGCCGCGACGCGTGGAAAAATGAATCCGGAGGGGATTCGTTTGATGCCGCACGCGAACCTGTGGTATAATTCACAAACGTATTACGCACTATGCTTTTCTATGGAACCCCGGGCGGAGGAACAACTCGATGAGTTTCGACAAGAGCGCACCGATTATGGTGCTCGACAGCGATGACGCTTGGATGGAAGAAGAAGTCAAAAAGAAAGTGTGGACCGGTCCGCTCGACCAAGCCGTCAAGATGGTGGATTCGATTTACAACTGGGGTCGGCGCGGTTCAATCTGGCCCATGCAGTTTGGCTTGGCGTGCTGCGCGATCGAAATGATTAGCGCGGGCGGCGGACGTTTTGACATTTCGCGTTTTGGTTCGGAACTGTTTCGCCCTTCCCCGCGTCAAGCGGACTTGATGATTGTCGCGGGAACGGTAACGAAAAAAATGGTGCCCGCAATTGTGCGCTTGTACAATCAAATGGCGGAACCGAAATACGTGATGGCGATGGGTGCATGTGCCAGCGCAGGCGGTCCGTTCAAAGAGGGTTACAATGTCGTCTCGGGCATTGACAAATTTCTCCCGGTTGACATTTACGTTCCCGGCTGTCCGCCCACACCGCAGGCGCTGCTGCACGGGCTTTTGATGCTCCACAAAAAAATCAACCGGCAAAGCGTTCGCAATGTGCCGTGGTATCAAGCCGAAGCGCATGAATCCATTCCCGAACCGATTTTGGGTCCCGATATTTTTGACCCGCGTCGCGCCCTCGAAATCAAACAAGTCCTCGCCGACCCGCAAGAGATGGAAGCGCGCTATATTCGTCTTGCCGCGCGTGCGGAATTGAAACACGGCAAAGCCGAAGGCGCGGAAGCAAAACCTGCCGCCGCAAAACCCGCGACCCCTGCGAAACCCGCCCCCGCGCCGAAACCGGTCGCACCCGCTGTTGCCACAACACCCGCCGAAGCGAAATTGGAAGAAAACAAAGCCGACGCAAATTTCGCGCAGCAAGCCGAAGAACATCACGCCGAAACCGCGCAGGCGAAACCCGCGCCAGCCGAAACCTCCAAGCCAACCGCCAAGACAGATGGCGACCAGAGCGCGTAATAGATTGATTCCACAGCGCAACAGAAAAATTTCCGAAAAGTCGGAGAGACCATGGCAGTCTTAACTCCTGAACAAACCAAACCGGTTGAACATTCCAAAGCCTTTGACGCCGACAGCGTTGCCGCGCTGATTAAAGAAAATTTGCCGGGCGCGGTCGTTTCGTCCAGCAGCGCGGGCATCGTCGTCCAAAACGATAAACTCACCGAAACGCTGAGTTGGCTCAAGAATTCGCCCGAGCTCGCGTACGATTATTTTAATCAAGTCACCGCCGTGGATTGGCCCGACAAGTTCGAGGTGGTCTATCACATTTCTTCGACCGTGCGCGGAGGTCCCCCGCTCGCGCTCAAAGTGAATTTGAACGACAAGGAAAATCCGGTTATCAGCTCGGCTGGCGGTGTGTATTACGGTGCGCTCCAGCAAGAGCGCGAAGTGTACGATTTCTTTGGCATCAAATTCACAGGACATCCGAATTTGCGCCGCATTTTTATGTGGGAAGGTTTTGAAGGCTACCCGCTGCGCAAATCGTACAAAGAAGCGTATTATGAGCAAGACCGCAAACCGTTTGAAACGCGTTGGGACCAGGGACATCACATCATCATCGAAGACCGCGTGCCCTGGCACGACAATGTGATTTATCCGAAAGATTTTGACCCGACGACGTACAAACAGATTCGCGAAATCGTGCGCGTCGCACCGAACATCAACGAAGGCGATGTCAAGGCGCTCAAAACACAGCCAATTGTCGTCAGCATTGGTCCGCAGCATCCGTCCACGCACGGCGTGTTCCGCATGAACGTGACCCTCGACGGCGAAACCGTCATGGCGCTTGAACCCGTCTTTGGTTATTTGCATCGCAATCATGAAAAAATCGGCGAGCGCAATACGTTCTATATGAACATTCCGTTCACTGACCGGCTTGATTATTTGAGCGGGATGGCGATGGAAACGGGCTATGTCATTGCGGTCGAAAAGATGATGGGCATCAAGCCGCCTGAACGCGCGGAATATATTCGCGTGATTATGAATGAATTCACGCGCATCATCTCCCACATGTTCGGCGGCATCGGACAAGTTTATTCCGACCTCGGCGCATTTTTCACGCCCATCGTCATTTACGGGCTCGAGGAACGCGAACTGATTTTGGATTTGTTTGAATCGGCTTCCGGCTCGCGCATGATGTGCAATTACATGCGCTTTGGCGGCGTCTGGCGCGACCTGCCCGAAGGGTGGCTGGACATTGCGCGCGAACTGGTTCACAATCGTCTGCCCAAAGTAGCAGACGAAATGGAAACCTATCTGGTGCACAACGAAATCTTTGACGCGCGCGCGAAAAATATCGGAGTGCTTCCGCCTGACCTCGCGGTTAATTTTGGCGTGTCCGGTCCGATGCTGCGCGGTTCGGGCGTGAAATATGATTTGCGCCGCGCCGATCCATACTCGATCTATGATCGCTTTGATTTTGATATTCCGACCGGCACGAACGGCGATATTTACGACCGCATGTATGTTCGCATCAAAGAAATTCGCGAGTCCATCAAGATTTTGCAACAGGCGCTCAAAGATATTCCGAGCGGCGAGACGATGACAGGCAAGAAAGCGTATTCCTTCAAAGTGCCAAAGGGCGACGTGTATGCGCACATCGAAGCGCCGCGCGGCGAATTCGGCTGGTACGTCGTCAGCGACAACAACACAACGCCGTATCGCTATCACGTGCGCCCCGGCGATTTTGTCAATCTGGCGACGATGGAGCAAATGTGTGTTGGTCACAAAATCGGCGACCTCGTCGGCGTGTTGGGCAGTGTGGACATTATCATGGGCTCGGTGGACCGATAGGCGGTTGTCAGTAAGCAGCAAGCAGTGATCAGTAAGCAGAAAGCCGTGAGAGACGAGAAACGAAAAGCGCGTTGCAGGATGCGAAACGCGAATGCGGAGGACGAATGAAGATTTTTCCGACCGGTACGCTCAAAGGCATGATGATTGTGATGAAACGGCTTGTCCGTTCGTACCCCAATGATATTGCGGAACGGCGCAAGGCAGGCGCGTTGTTCAAAGTCGGTCCTGATGCGACTGTCGCGAGTGAGCGCGCGTCGGTCCAACAACAAGGGCTCATTACGGTCGAGTATCCCGATGTCAAGCTCAAGCCGCCGGAAAATTTTCGCTTTATCCCCTTTTTGGTGTACGAACCCGTTCTCGACGCGGCAGGCAAACCGATTATTGACGCGGCAACCGGCAAAGAAGAAATCGGCGTCGAGCGCTGCACTGCCTGCGGCATTTGCGCCAAAGTCTGTCCGCCCCAGTGCATTTGGATTGTGCGCGCGGTCGGCGAAGATGGCAAGCCCAAACCGAAAGCCGCCGAGTTTTATATTGACATTGACATTTGCATGAATTGCGGTTACTGCGCGGAATTTTGTCCGTTCGACGCCATCAAGATGGATAATGATTACGAGCTTGCCGGATATGAACGGCACGTCAATCACATCTATGATATGCCAACGTTGTTGAAATCCACCACATATTACGAAAGCATTAAACCGACGGATTACGCTGCCGAAGAAGCCGCGCGCAAAGCAAAAGAAGAAGCCAAGACCAAGAAACCCGCCGCCGCCGAAAAGACCGCCGCGACAGCAGCAGCGGCTGCCAAAGCCGCAACACCGGCGATAAAGACAAACGCTCAAACAGAAAAGTAAGCACGTATGGCAGTACGAGAAATTTTGACGTCGGAGCACCCCGTGCTTCGGCAGAAAGCAAAAAAGGTAAAAAAAATAGATGCCGCGCTCCAAAAATTGATTGACGACATGATTGAAACGATGGAGGACGCGCCGGGGCAAGGTCTCGCCGCGCCACAAATCGGCGTGAGCTTGCGCGTCATTGTCATTGATGCGTTGCCCGGCGAAGAGGAAGAAAAGGAAGAAGAGCCGGTCAAACTGCAGCTCATCAATCCCGAAATTCTTGAGAGTCGCGGCGAAATAGTCGGCGAAGAAGGTTGTCTCTCGATTCCGGGTTTTGTGGGCATCGTGAAACGCGCCAAGTTTATCACAGTCAAGGCGCTCAATCGCAAAGGCAAAGAAGTGAAACTCAAAGCGTCACACAATTTGGCGCGCGTCATTCAGCACGAGATTGATCATATTGACGGCATTTTGTATACCGACCGCTTGGAAAAACCCGAAGACCTGTTTCGTTTGACCGACAAAGGAGAACGCATTCCGGTTTTCACCAAGCCAAGCGAACCGGTCACGGCATAAAGAGTACGAGGGCGGGACCAGACCGCCCTTTTGTATTGCGCATCGCGACAGTGTGCTCCGGTGCGAAAAAAAATTTTTGACGACACACTGCCCGGTCGTATAATCTAAATTCACCATCACCGTCGGCTGATTCGACGGTGATAGGAGGCATTGAGCAATGGCTGCTTTACTTCAAACCGCGTCGGGCGTGCTACGCTATCGCGGCGGCGCGGGACAATGGGCATGGGCAATCCACCGCGCAGCAGGGCTGGGTGTCCTTGCCTTTTTGCTGCTCCACATTTTTGATATTTTCCTCGCGGCGTTCGGTCCGCAAATTTTTAACGATTTGTTGTTCCTCTACAAAGGATGGGCATCGCGCATCCTTGAAATTCTCTTGCTCTTTGGTCTGTTGTATCACGCGCTCAACGGGCTGCGCATCATCTTGATGGATTTTTTCCCCATCGTCGCCAGCCGCAGAATCGCGCGCAATTTCTTGTACATCCAGATTGCGATCTTTCTGGCGCTCTTTGTCCCTGCAGGTATTTACATGATGTACAATTTGCCGGCGGACCAATTCGGCGAAAACGCCGCGCTGTCGGTGATTGTTACTTTTGGCATTCTCGCGCTGCCTGCGGTCATTGTCGGCTTTTTCAGTTGGCTGCCGCTGAATGCGGGCACCAAGTTGGACGTGGACCCCAGCACCGGCAATTATCAAGACGGGTTTGACCGCATCGTCGCGAGCCGCACCCACCGCGTGATGAATCGCGGGGAATTGAATATCTGGCTCTTTATGCGCATCTCGGGCTTTTTGCTCATCGTGCTCGCGCTCGGTCATTTTTTCTTGATGCATTTCATCTACGGCGTCGAGAGCATGGATTTCAATTTCATCATTGACCGTTGGATGGACCCGTCGCTCGGTTTGTTCTGGCGGTCATACGATTTGGCGCTGTTGTTCTTTGCGCTCTTGCACGGCATGTTTGGCTTGCGCTACTCGATTGATGACTATATTCACAATCACGCCGCCAAATTCGCGGTGACCGGACTTGCCGTGTTGGTCGAAGTCGCCATGCTCTTTATGGGCGCATTCATCATCTTTACGTTTAACGCGGCAAAGGTGTAGGAACATGGGGAAACAGGTAGACAGGTAAATTCCTGTTTTCCTGTTTCCTTGTTTCCTTGTACTTACATAATGGCTACTCTACACAAATATGATGCAGTCGTCATCGGCGCGGGCGGCGCGGGTCTGTGGGCGTCGTACGAATTGGCGCGCGCCGGTGTGAATTGCGCGGTCTTGACCAAATTGTATCCAACGCGTTCGCATACGGGCACCGCGCAGGGCGGCATCGCCGCCGCGCTCGGCAACATGGAAGAAGACCATCCCGAATGGCACACGTTCGACACCGTCAAGGGCGGCGATTATTTGGTGGACCAGGACGCGGCGGAAATTCTCGCCCAAGAAGCCGTGCTCACTGTCGTCGAATTGGAACACATGGGGCTCCCCTTTGACCGCACGCCCGATGGCAAAATCGAACAACGACGCTTTGGCGGACACACCAAACCCGACCCGAACAATCCGGGCAAACGCATTCCGGTGATGCGCTCGTGCAAATCGGCAGACCGCACCGGGCACATGATTTTGCAGACGTTGTATCAGCAAAACGTTAAACACGAAACGAAATTCTTTAACGAATTCCAGGTGCTCGACCTTATTATCGAAGGCAACGAATGTCGCGGCTGCGTCGCCATTGAAATCGCCACTGGCGAAATTCACATCTTTCAAGCGAAAGCCGTCATCATCGCCACCGGTGGCTTTGGCAAAATTTTCAAAGTCACATCCAACGCGCACTCGTTAACAGGCGATTTGGTCGCGATTGCCTGGCGGCACGGAATTCCGCTCGAAGACATGGAATTTTTCCAATTCCATCCGACGGGCGTGTACGAAAAAGGCATTCTCATTTCGGAAGCCGCGCGGGGCGAAGGTGGCATCCTGTTCAATGCCAAAGGCGAACGTTTTATGGAACGCCACGCGCCGAGCATGAAAGAACTCGCGCCGCGCGATATGATTTCGCGTTACATCTTTGAAGAAGTACGCGCGGGCAACGGCGTCGGTCCTCACAAAGACGCGGTGTGGCTTGACGTGCGCCCCGAAACCATCAACAAGTACAAAAGCGCGCCCGGCGGCAAACAAGTCACCGCGCAATATTTAGAACAATCGCTCCCGGACATTTTGGAATTTGTGCGGCTCTATGAGGGGCTGGAGCCGATGAAAGAAATGTTTTTGATTCAACCCACCGCGCATTATGCGATGGGCGGCATTCCGACGGATTTGGTCGGACGCGTCATCTCGGACGAAAACAACACCGTCGTCAAAGGTCTGTATGCGGCGGGCGAATGCGCCTGCGTCTCGGTACACGGCGCGAATCGTCTCGGCACGAATTCATTGATTGACATTCTGGTGTTTGGGCGACGCAGTGGTTTGGACGCGGCAGAATACGTCAAACAAGCCGACTGGGGCAGCATTGCGCCTCAAGCCGACGAACTCGCCATCTCGCAGCTGGATACGCTGCTCAATTCCAAAGGCAAAGAATCGGTCGCCGAAATTCGCAAAAAGATGCAGCTCACGATGGACCGGAACGTCGGCGTGTTCCGCAATGGCAACGACATGAAACAAGCCATCGGCGTGCTCAACGATTTGCGCGAAGCCTATCAAGGCGTTTCGGTCATGGACAAGGGCAAAAAATTCAATACCGACTTGCTCGAAGCGCTCGAGTTGGGCTATTTGCTCGACTTGGCGTACGTGACGGCGACGAGCGCGTTGAATCGCACGGAATCGCGCGGCGCTCATGCGCGCGAAGATTTCCCGAATCGTGATGACGTGAATTGGCTCAAACACACCTTGGCGTTCAAGAGCGACGGCGGCGTGGAATTCCGCTACAAGCCCGTGACCATTACCAAGTATCAACCGCAGGAACGCAAGTATTAGCAAAGCGCACATCGCTTATCGCGTATTGCCGGGGATGGACATGCGATACGCGATGTGCGATACGCGATTCGCGACATGTGGCTTTGGGTCGGTTTGGGTGTTGGTTTTTTGATTGGGCTGGTGATTGGCATCGGCATCGGTTTTTCGATTTATGCGCGTGCGGGAACATGGGACTGACCGGTTGATGAGCGACCGGCGCATTCACCAGGGAGGTGACCATGGGCGAGTTGGCACAGCCGCGAATGCACGACGCTTGGAAAAGCGTCATTACGGATCCGCCGCATTTACTGCAAACGGTCACAAATTTTTTGCGCGAACATGGCATTGCGTTTTGCGTAATTGGCGGACAAGCCGTAAGTGCGTATGTTGAACCGGTGGTAAGTTTGGATCTGGACATTGTCATTTCACCGGAACAAATGCCGCAAGCGGAAGCGCTGCTCGCGCAGCATTTTCAAGTGCGGCGTTTCAAACCGTTCTTTAGCATTTCGCTGGGCGATTCGGATTTTCGCGTGCAGATTCAGAGCGACGCGCGCTATGCGGGCTTTATCGAGCGCGCCAGCGTGCGCGAAGTGTTGGATATGCAGCTGCCCGTCGCCAGTTTGCGCGATGTGTTCATGAGCAAAGTGTGGGCAGCGCAAGACCCGGTGCGCCGCGCGAGCAAACGGCAAAAAGACTTGGCGGACATTGCGCGGATTCTGGATGTGTATCCGCATCTGCGCGAACTGGTGCCAGAGGATGTCGCGGCGCGAATGTATTAGGCAAAGCGAACCAAGATGCAGGCGTTAGAGTTCTGGCAAGTCGTCACAATGGACCGAGCGAACCGGTTATCCGAATTGACCGCGCTCTTGGACACGCACCAGATTCGCTACTGTGTCATCGGCGGCTCTGCCATGAACGCGTACGTTGACCCGGTTGTCACGCTTGACCTTGATTTGGTCATCGCAGCGGAGCAATTGGACGAAACGGAAAACCTGCTCGCGCAGCGATTTGTGGTCAAGCGGTTCCCGCCCAGTCTGAACATTTCAACGCCAGATTCCGAGTTGCGCGTTCAGATTCAAACGGACCCGCGTTATGCCGAGTTTGTGACGCGTTCCGCCCGGCGTCGTGTTTTGGGGCTGGAGCTGCCTGTGGCACAGCCGCGCGATGTCCTTTTGGGCAAAATTTGGGCAGCGCAAGACCCGACGCGGCGCACGAGTAAATATTTCAAAGACCTTGCAGACCTTTCACGCCTGCTTGAAGCGTTCCCGGAGCTGCGAACGGTTGCGCCAAATGAGCTGCTCAAGGCACTTGACGCCGTAACTGAGTTGGAGCTACAAGACCGTGCGCAGCGCCGAGTTCCTTAAAATCGTGACCGCAGACCAAGCCAATCTTTTGAGACGCCTGCTGAAACTGCTCGACGATAACGACATCGGGTTTTGTGTGATTGGCAGCGCGGCGGTCAGCGCGTACGCCGAACCGCTTATCGGTCTCGATTTTGACATCGTGGTGACGAGCTATCAACTCGGACGTTTTGAAGCGCTGCTCGTCAGCACGTTTCGCGTCAAACGCACCGCGCGTCAAATCGAAATTACCATGCCCCATTCCGATTTGCGCGTGAATGTGTTTACCGAAGCGCGCTATGCGGAATTTGTCGAGCGCGCGGAAATGCGCCCGGTCCTTGGCATGCCTTTGCCGGTGGCGCGTGTGGACGATGTACTGCGCGCGACGATTTGGGACAGCGAAGACACCGCACGCAGTCGTTGGAAACGGCAAAAGGATTTACTTGACCTGACGCGTTTGCTCGAAGCCAATCCAAAATTGCGCGCGCAGGTGCCGCCGCAAACGTTTGCGCGCTTGCAGGCGATGGGAGTGTGAGGTTGCCCGACATTACATGTTTGGTGGGCATTGTCATCGGTGTGGTGCTCGGTCTTGTCATCGGCGTGCCCATCGGCATGCGCCTGTATTGGAAGACCGGACATTGGTAAGCATCCATTCATCCATTTCAGCAATCCTCATCGAGGAGTGATTACGCGTGGCTGACTATCGTTTCAAAATCAAACGCTATAATCCCGAGACGGACAAAAAACCGCATTGGGAAGAATATGCCATTCAAGCCGATCCGACCGACCGCTTGTTGGATGGGCTCAACATTGTCAAATGGTATCATGACGGCACCCTGACCTATCGCCGTTCGTGCGCGCATGGGATTTGCGGCAGCGATGCGATGATGATTAACGGACACAATCAACTCGCGTGCAAACTCGTGATGCGCGACGCGCAGCAGCAAGCGGGCAAGAATCAACCCATTACGGTCGAACCGCTGCGCGGGTTTCCGATTGTCAAAGACCTGGTCGTGGACATGGAAGGTTTCTTTGCGAAATATCGCGCGGTGAAACCGTTCCTCATCAATAACGAACCGCCGCCCGAACGCGAACGCATTCAATCCATCGCCGACCGCGAAAAATACGACGACACCACCAAATGCATCTTGTGCGCGGCGTGCACGACATCGTGCCCGACGTTTTGGGCGGACCGCGAATACATCGGACCGGCGGCGATTGTGCAAGCGCATCGTTTTATTTTCGATTCGCGCGATCAGGGCGCCGACGAACGTTTGAACATTCTCGGCGAACGCGGCGGCGTTTACACCTGCCGTTCGATTTTCAACTGCGTCGAAGCGTGCCCGCGCGGGATTGATGTTACCAAAGCGATTAATGAAGTAAGACAGGCGCTGTTGTTTCACTAAATAGAACGGAGGAGTGAACGGCGATGCCTTTGTACGAATATCACTGCGAATCGTGCGAACGCGACTTTGAAAAACGTCGCGCCATCCACGAAGCCAACGAGCCCATTCAGTGTCCCGAATGCGAGAGCGCCCAAGTCACGCGCAAACTGTCCCACTTTATCGCGTTGGGAAAAAGTGACGTCGGAACACAAGCATCCGGGGCAAGTGGCTGTGCCTGCGGCGGCGCTTGTAGCTGCGGCAGGCACAGTATGAATTAATATTTTTTTTATCGCGCGACGAATTGATTCACGCCTCGGCAGTATTGGTAATGACACGATTCGTCACATTCGCCGCGCGATTTTAGAAGCGGAGAAGTGGAATGCCTCAAGTTGATTTTACCGTCCGCGTAGGCGGCGACTCGGCAACCGGTGGAATTGTCACCACCGGCGAAATTGTTGCGCGCATCGCTGCCTATTCGGGTCTCGAAGTGTACACCACACGGACGATCCCCGCCGAAATCAAAGGCGGGCACGTCATGTTTCAATTGCGCGCGTCGGAAGAGCCGGTCTATTCGCAAGGCGATGATGTGGACATGCTCATTGCGTTCGACCAGGAATCCATTGACAATTATTATCAGCTGGTCAAGTCCGGCGGTTTTTTGATTTACAACTCGAACGACGGTAAACCGCCTGCTGCGCAAGGCTTGAATGTGTACGGCTTGCCGTTGAACGACCTTGCCAAGCAAATTAATTTCACGCGCGGGCGCAACATTATCACGATCGGCGCGATGGTGAAATTGTTTGATTTGCCGTACGACAAGGCGGAAGAAGTCGTCCGCCGCCAGTTGGGTCGCAAAAAAGAACTGCTCGACCAAAACTTGCTCGCGCTCAAAACGGGCTTTGATTACGTCGAACAAAATATTTCTCGAGAATCGCCGTACCACTTGATTCCCCCGACCGGCGGCATTCAAGAAGACCGTCTCGTGATGAGCGGCAATCAGGCGTTGGCGATGGGCGCGATTGCGGGCGGCTGTCGCTTTTACGCGGGCTATCCCATCACGCCGGCTTCCGACATTATGGAATTTCTCGCGGCAGAATTCCCGCAAATTCACGGCACGATGATTCAAGCCGAAGACGAAATCGCCGCCATCAACATGTGTCTCGGCGCGTCGTTCGCGGGCGCGCGTGCCATGACCGCTACTTCCGGTCCCGGTCTTTCGCTGATGGTCGAAGCGTTAGGGCATGCCACGATGACGGAAATTCCGGTGGTCGTCGTGGATGTTCAACGCGCGGGTCCTTCCACCGGCATGCCGACCAAAGTTTCGCAGGGCGATTTGCGCCTCGCCATTTTTGGCGCGCACGATGACGCGCCGCGCATTGTGGTCGCGCCTGTTTCAGTCGAAGACTGTTTTTATCAAATCGTACACGCGTTCAATTTGGCGGAGAAATATCAAACGCCGGTCATCTTTTTGAGTGATCAGGATATGAGCGTGCGCGTAGTGACGATTCCGCCGTTTGATTTGAACAAGGTCAAACTCGAGCCGCGTCTATTGTGGGACCCCAAGAGCATTGACCATGGCGGGAACGGCGCGAGCGGCAACGGCGGCGGCGAGCGCGAATATTTGCGCTACAAAATAACCGAAAGCGGCGTATCGCCCATGTCCCTGCCCGGGATGCCCGGCGGTCAATACACTGCCGAAGGTTTGGAAAAAGCCGAAAGCGGCGCGCCGATTTATACGCCCGAAGCGCACTCGCGCAATTTTGAAAAACGCGCGCGCAAACTCGCCAACGCGCTTCATGATTACGAAGCATGGCAAATGTACGAAACGTTCGGCGACCTCGATGCGCCCGTTGCGATTGTGGGCTGGGGCTCGACGATTGGTCCGGTCAAAGAAGCCGTACTGCGCGCGCAGAGCGAGGGCATGCCCGTCGCAGTCTTGTATCCAAAATTGTTGTACCCACTGCCGGTCGAACACATCGGCGCATTTATCGAGAACCGCCAAGCCATCATCGTTCCCGAATTGAACTTTGTCGGGCAATTCGGGCGAATGCTCCAAGCGCAATTCGAGCGCGAAATTGTGCACTTGAACAAATACGGCGGGCAACCGCTGGCAGCGCGCGAAGTCTATAACACAATCAAACAAGTATATGCGGATGTTAAAGTGAAAGCGCAGGTGTAATGATGTTGAGTGAACCGCAAATCATGCCGCTTCATTTCGATTCGGTCAATCTGAAACCCAACGATTACAAAAGTGATGTCAAGCCGATTTGGTGTCCGGGCTGCGGTGATTTTGGCGTGTTGTCGTCGTTCTACAAAGCCGTTTCCGAACTCGGCATTCCGCCTGAACAATTGGTGATTGCATCGGGCATCGGCTGCTCGGGACGTTTTCCCGCGTTCTGCAAGGCGTACGGTTTTCACGGCGTCCACGGGCGCGTGCTGCCGTTGGCAACCGGCATCAAAATGGCGCGCCCCGAACTCGTCGTCTGCGCGGTCGGCGGCGACGGCGACGCGTTCAGCATCGGCATGGGACATTTTCCCCACGCTGCGCGCCGCAATGTGGACATTACGTACATTGTGATGGACAATGAAATTTATGGTCTGACCAAAGGGCAAGCGTCGCCTACTTCGCCGCTCGGTCTGGAAAAGAAATCTACTCCGTACGGCAATGTGGACCGTCCATTGAATCCGCTGCTCCTGGCGTTCGCCGCCGGCGCGACGTGGATTGGGCGCGGTTTTTCGTCCAAGCCCAAAGAAATGACCGAACTCATCAAACAAGCCATCACGCACAAAGGCTTTTCATTCCTGCAAATCTTTTCGCCGTGCGTCACCTTCTATGACACATACGACCATTTCAAACAAGTGACGAAACCATTGCCTGCCGACCACAATCCATCTGACAAGGCAGCCGGAATGAAATACGCGATGGACGAAGAAACACTCTATCTCGGCAAGTATTATGAAGAAGACCGTCCGACGTACGACGATGCCTACAGTGGCGTCCGCCAAAAAGCGACCAAAGGCGCATACTCGTTCGAGAAATTGATGGACAAGTATCGTCGTTAAGGACTGAGGAACAAGAGATGAGGGATGAGTGAACAGACTCATCCCTCATTGCTCATCTCTCGGCACTGTTTATGTCTCAACCGATTGATTTAGTCCCTGCTCCGCCAAAACGTCATCCCGAATGGATTCGCGTGCGCGCGCCGTTCGGCGAAGATTATACGCGCTTGAAAGGACTCGTCCGCACGCTCGATTTGCACACGGTATGCGAAGAAGCGCTGTGTCCAAACGTCGGCGAGTGCTGGGGCGCGGGCACACTCACAATTATGATTCTTGGCGACGTGTGCACACGCGCGTGCCGCTTTTGCGCGGTCACGACGGGCAACCCACGCGGGATTGTGGATGTGGACGAGCCGCGCCGCGTGGGCGAAGCGATAGCGGCGTTGAATTTGAATTACGTCGTCATCACGAGCGTAGACCGCGATGATTTGCCCGACGGCGGCGCGGGCGTTTTTGCGGAAACTATCCGCGAAATCCAAGAGCGTTCGCCGCGCACCATCGTCGAAGTGTTGACGCCCGATTTTCGCGGCAACGCAGCGTTGATGAAAAAAATCGTGGATGCCAAACCGGAAGTCATCGCGCAAAACGTCGAGACGGTGAAACGTTTGACGTACGTCGTGCGCGACCGCCGCGCGGGATATGAGCAAACGCTGAATATTTTGCGCGCGGTCAAAGAGATGGACCCGACGCGCAAGACGAAAAGCGCGATTCTTTTAGGCTTTGGCGAAACGACCGGCGAAGTTTTGGAAACGATGCGCGATTTGCGCGCCGTGCAGGTGGACTTGCTTTCGATTGGACAATATCTCCGTCCGACTGACAAGCGTCGCCACTATCCTCTCGTCGAATACGTGCATCCCGACGTTTTCAAACTGTTGAAAGAAGAAGGGATGAAGATGGGGTTCACCTACATCGCATCCGGTCCGCTCGTGCGGAGTTCGTACAAGGCGTACGAAGCGGCGATGTTGTTTGAGACCCAATGACGTAAATAAGCGATTCGGCGTCAAGATGACGTATAAAACGCCTGGGAGAGGGATTATACGTCATCTTGAGGCTTAATCTCGAGTTAGGTGGATGACACAGGAAAAGAGAGAATCATTTCAAGGAAACTAAACGCATGGCATCACAACGCATTGGGAAATATGCTTGTTTGGAAGTTGAATGTCGCTATTTGTTGAAAACGATTCCAGCGGATCCGTTTTTCACTGGTGGCAACTTGGTGATGATGACGGATGAAGAGTAAGGAAGAGCCCAATTCATCAAAAAACATGATTTCGACGCCGTTGCGCCGCGCTTTTTTTTATGCGTACCCAATCGTGGGCGAGCCGCGCGCGAATCCAATCTTCGTCGCGTTCCACGGCGCGCGGCAACGGGACTTGCGAGGTCTAGCCCAACGAACGCACCAGACGTCCGGTATACTTGAGCTGATAGATTACCCCGAACTTGCGCTGAATCACTGCTCTGTGCCATTTTCCCGGCATGCAGTAAGCGGTCCTCTTCCAAACGGCGTTCTTCCATTTGTGCGCGGGTCAAGGTTTGTGGTTGCCATAGCATACCCGTCATTGAAAGCTAATTTCAGTAACTCGGATTAGTAAGGAGCACCCAGAACGTTGAAATCGGAATCAGTCAACTGACTGATTCCGATTTTTTGCGCAAGCCCGCGCTCGCCAGCGTAATCAGCCCTGACTGTTCCAACACTCCGCCACCGAATCGAATTGATTGAAACGCCGCAACGCCAGGCGACGCAGTATCCCCAATTGCTTCTTTCAGTATTCGCCACCGAATCGAATTGATTGAAACTGAAAAGAGACTGACCGCCGGTGAAAAGAGACTAGCCGCTTTCAGTATTCGCCACCGAATCGAATTGATTGAAACCATTCCGCCGCCTCGTTTTCGTCTTCAACCCGTGACTTTCAGTATTCGCCACCGAATCGAATTGATTGAAACAGCGAATACACCACTTCCCCCACCTGCATCGCCGCGCTTTCAGTATTCGCCACCGAATCGAATTGATTGAAACCTATCCGCCTTTTCTCGACCCACGCGCTGACCTTTTCTTTCAGTATTCGCCACCGAATCGAATTGATTGAAACATGAATATTCACCTCTTTGCTCTACTGATAGCGTGCGCCTTTCAGTATTCGCCACCGAATCGAATTGATTGAAACCGGGACCGCAGCGCGAAAAAGACCAAACGCAAGCGCGCTTTCAGTATTCGCCACCGAATCGAATTGATTGAAACTGCCCGCGATACGCACGTTCTTTGCTGACCTGCAACATCTTTCAGTATTCGCCACCGAATCGAATTGATTGAAACACATTCTTTCCAGCGTCGGCAAATTCTGTTCCAGCGTCTTTCAGTATTCGCCACCGAATCGAATTGATTGAAACAACGACGATGTAAAAACGACGATGTAAAAAAATAGGCTTTCAGTATTCGCCACCGAATCGAATTGATTGAAACATAATCGCTGTCTTACAAGTAATATCTGCCGCTGTGCTTTCAGTATTCGCCACCGAATCGAATTGATTGAAACAGCAGCGTGCCGCTTACCTGTCCTTCCGGTCCGACCTTTCAGTATTCGCCACCGAATCGAATTGATTGAAACTGACTTGTGGTCAGTCACGTCCATAATTTCATGTAGCTTTCAGTATTCGCCACCGAATCGAATTGATTGAAACCACATTTCCACGCCGATACAACTTCACACGCTGGCACTTTCAGTATTCGCCACCGAATCGAATTGATTGAAACGGTTGGATAGAGTATCGCAACCCACACCCTGAATCGCTTTCAGTATTCGCCACCGAATCGAATTGATTGAAACTGTGAATTCGGCATTGCCGGTGCTATTGGCGTTTCTCTTTCAGTATTCGCCACCGAATCGAATTGATTGAAACCGCCACATACCACACATCGCGCGCAATCGAATACGTCTTTCAGTATTCGCCACCGAATCGAATTGATTGAAACACAAGCGATGAATCAGCCGCAACGCTGTTGGAGCGGGCTTTCAGTATTCGCCACCGAATCGAATTGATTGAAACACCGCTGAGCCACCCGCGCTTTCGCTGCGTCACAACGCTTTCAGTATTCGCCACCGAATCGAATTGATTGAAACCACAATTTCCGAATCAAGCCCTTGTTGTGATTTTCGCTTTCAGTATTCGCCACCGAATCGAATTGATTGAAACATGAATATTCACCTCTTTGCTCTACTGATAGCGTGCGCCTTTCAGTATTCGCCACCGAATCGAATTGATTGAAACACTGACCCCAAGCGTGGGATAAGCACGCGAGAGGCGCTTTCAGTATTCGCCACCGAATCGAATTGATTGAAACAAAACCTGCGACGCACCCGCGTAATCTTGAGTGGAACTTTCAGTATTCGCCACCGAATCGAATTGATTGAAACGTTGCTGGCAACACGTCCGAGAGCGCGTTGATGAGCTTTCAGTATTCGCCACCGAATCGAATTGATTGAAACACTGAGCCGCATCAATTACCGACAGCGCAATCTCGACTTTCAGTATTCGCCACCGAATCGAATTGATTGAAACAGTGAGCCACTGACCACTCTTGTCGCCGGACTCCGCCTTTCAGTATTCGCCACCGAATCGAATTGATTGAAACTCCCAATCAAGTACCCCGCGCCGAACGATTCGGCGTCTTTCAGTATTCGCCACCGAATCGAATTGATTGAAACCTCGCGGATGGAGTACGTGCAAGAGACCAACGAGCACTTTCAGTATTCGCCACCGAATCGAATTGATTGAAACTAATCGAAATTTCGATGCTCATTGCGTTACGCCAACCTTTCAGTATTCGCCACCGAATCGAATTGATTGAAACAGCATTGCGCTCAATTCGCAAGTAGACATCAATCCCTTTCAGTATTCGCCACCGAATCGAATTGATTGAAACTTTTGACGTGTCGTGTTTTGCGCGATTTGGTGTATCACTTTCAGTATTCGCCACCGAATCGAATTGATTGAAACATACCAAACAGACCAAGAAGAAGTTGTCAAAAGAACTTTCAGTATTCGCCACCGAATCGAATTGATTGAAACTTGTTGCTGATGCCGGTTATTGTGTTGATCGCAATCTTTCAGTATTCGCCACCGAATCGAATTGATTGAAACTTGGATCGTCTTGAGGTGGAGTTGCTGAATGAGCGTCTTTCAGTATTCGCCACCGAATCGAATTGATTGAAACCCGTATGGAACATAACCAAAACCTGTTTTCCTTCTTGCTTTCAGTATTCGCCACCGAATCGAATTGATTGAAACGCGCGGCAGCCAGCGAGGAACTTGCCAGCATCGCCGCACTTTCAGTATTCGCCACCGAATCGAATTGATTGAAACCCGCCACGCACGCCCCCACGACGCGTGCGACGAGCTTTCAGTATTCGCCACCGAATCGAATTGATTGAAACTTACGCGACCTTGACGGAGAACGAACATTCGACGCGCTTTCAGTATTCGCCACCGAATCGAATTGATTGAAACCCCCCGACGCGACGGCGGACGCGCCCGCATTTTCGATCTTTCAGTATTCGCCACCGAATCGAATTGATTGAAACTTTTTGTCGTGGTGGTCTGGGTTGGCACGACAGAACTTTCAGTATTCGCCACCGAATCGAATTGATTGAAACCCGCCGTAATCCACTTCTTGTGCTTGGCGTCGTCGCCTTTCAGTATTCGCCACCGAATCGAATTGATTGAAACTTGGCGAGCGCGTGTGTGCGCACGCGTGTTTTAGGAAACTTTCAGTATTCGCCACCGAATCGAATTGATTGAAACAGAGAGACGGCGAGAAACCGCACGCGAACGCGAACACCTTTCAGTATTCGCCACCGAATCGAATTGATTGAAACAATCAATTTTCCAATCGAATCGGATTTTTGGTATGTCTTTCAGTATTCGCCACCGAATCGAATTGATTGAAACACGGACTCGTGACCGCGACGCGCGTTGTTTCCGTTGACTTTCAGTATTCGCCACCGAATCGAATTGATTGAAACGCCGCCACGCACGCCCCCACGACGCGTGCGACGAGCTTTCAGTATTCGCCACCGAATCGAATTGATTGAAACATTCGTTCGCGCGAATCCAGAGTTGACCCGTCTGCTCTTTCAGTATTCGCCACCGAATCGAATTGATTGAAACTAGACGTTGTCTGCAGCGTTTCTGTTGGAAATGGTGCTTTCAGTATTCGCCACCGAATCGAATTGATTGAAACCGCTGATACGTTAAAACGTTGCATTTATAAAACGACACTTTCAGTATTCGCCACCGAATCGAATTGATTGAAACCCCATCCTCGGCAGATTGCTGCTCACCGCCGACAATCTTTCAGTATTCGCCACCGAATCGAATTGATTGAAACGCAGTATCCCCGCCGTTATTGGGAACTCGTAAGCCGCCTTTCAGTATTCGCCACCGAATCGAATTGATTGAAACCGAAATACGCCTCTTGCACCGTCCATCCGGACCATACTTTCAGTATTCGCCACCGAATCGAATTGATTGAAACTTTTTGCCGCAAGGTTCCGCCGTCTGGCTCTATCTCCTTTCAGTATTCGCCACCGAATCGAATTGATTGAAACGACGACACCTGCTACGTGGTGCTCCCCACGCTTGCCTTTCAGTATTCGCCACCGAATCGAATTGATTGAAACGCCGACCTGCGCGCCCGGCATGTTCTGATTGAGAATGTCTTTCAGTATTCGCCACCGAATCGAATTGATTGAAACCCTTGAGTTTGCGCGCGCCGTTCAAAGCAACCGGTTCTTTCAGTATTCGCCACCGAATCGAATTGATTGAAACATTATCGCCCCGCTCGTGACCAAAGCGATGAATGACACTTTCAGTATTCGCCACCGAATCGAATTGATTGAAACCAGCAGGCGGAAAGCGCCGGCTATGCGCTTGAACTCCTTTCAGTATTCGCCACCGAATCGAATTGATTGAAACGTCAAAAAGGAATTCGCAATGAACGATGAAACTTACGACTTTCAGTATTCGCCACCGAATCGAATTGATTGAAACTTTGTCAGTATCCACACGATGAGCGTTGTCAGCGCGCTTTCAGTATTCGCCACCGAATCGAATTGATTGAAACGCTCGGGATGCAAGCGCACGTTGTAAACAGAGTTTTCCTTTCAGTATTCGCCACCGAATCGAATTGATTGAAACATCAAGAACGTGACGTTTGACCCGTTTGGGAATGTCACTTTCAGTATTCGCCACCGAATCGAATTGATTGAAACGCAATGCGCACGCTGCAAGACGCCGTGACGAAATGCTTTCAGTATTCGCCACCGAATCGAATTGATTGAAACAAAGGAAATCGCCATGAATTCGTGCATTGTTGCATTCTTTCAGTATTCGCCACCGAATCGAATTGATTGAAACCCCGGGACGCCGCCGCCGCGCAGTGATGTTCGCGGCAACTTTCAGTATTCGCCACCGAATCGAATTGATTGAAACCGTCACTGTCGTCTGCCCCGCGCACGCGAAAATACACTTTCAGTATTCGCCACCGAATCGAATTGATTGAAACCGCCGCCACGCACGCCCCCACGACGCGTGCGACGAGCTTTCAGTATTCGCCACCGAATCGAATTGATTGAAACCACGCGCAAGGAGATGCAGATGAGACTGCAATTACAGAACTTTCAGTATTCGCCACCGAATCGAATTGATTGAAACACCGCCGCGTCATATTCTTGCTGCGCCCGCGCGGCACTTTCAGTATTCGCCACCGAATCGAATTGATTGAAACGATATTCAGCGCGCGTTTCATGAGATTGAAACGGGCTTTCAGTATTCGCCACCGAATCGAATTGATTGAAACGTCAAACGTGATTGTCGAGCATGTGCAGTGGTATCCTTTCAGTATTCGCCACCGAATCGAATTGATTGAAACCGACCAGCGCGTCCACTGCACCAAGCTTTAGCGTATCTTTCAGTATTCGCCACCGAATCGAATTGATTGAAACTACCGCGAGCGCGTGGCGTCAACTCACAAAGTTCTTGCTTTCAGTATTCGCCACCGAATCGAATTGATTGAAACTTCCGCATGAGCAAATATTTCGTCGTTCAGCGTCGTTCTTTCAGTATTCGCCACCGAATCGAATTGATTGAAACTTTGAGTCTGTCGAGAATGCGGTCAAGACAGACACACTTTCAGTATTCGCCACCGAATCGAATTGATTGAAACGCAGTCGCGCGCTCACGGCGCAGCCGAGCAATGCACTTTCAGTATTCGCCACCGAATCGAATTGATTGAAACGGTTAAGTCACTGGTATGACTATGAAAAAGACCACGCCTTTCAGTATTCGCCACCGAATCGAATTGATTGAAACGTGAGTGAAACAGAAGTTTACCTGAGTTATCTATGCGGCTTTCAGTATTCGCCACCGAATCGAATTGATTGAAACATCTTCCCACATTCACACTGGAGGAATTATGAAAAGCTTTCAGTATTCGCCACCGAATCGAATTGATTGAAACACGATTACACAAGGCGCGGCTAGCATGAAGAGATCTTTCAGTATTCGCCACCGAATCGAATTGATTGAAACCAAGATGTCGAAGTGCTTGACATCTACGATAGTCACGCTTTCAGTATTCGCCACCGAATCGAATTGATTGAAACGTAATCAATAACCCCACTTCCTGCCCCGAAACTCAACTTTCAGTATTCGCCACCGAATCGAATTGATTGAAACGCAGAAGACGGTGATAACGCAGCGGGTGTCCTGTGATCTTTCAGTATTCGCCACCGAATCGAATTGATTGAAACTTTTCGCCTGCTGCGGTAATTGTTACCGTGCCATTCTTTCAGTATTCGCCACCGAATCGAATTGATTGAAACACAATGAAAAAAATCAATCGCGCGTCCCGAATCATTCTTTCAGTATTCGCCACCGAATCGAATTGATTGAAACTTCTGCACGGTCAAAGCCCACGCTTTTTCTGCTTCCTTTCAGTATTCGCCACCGAATCGAATTGATTGAAACACTGCGCCGCCGCGCACTTTAATAAGTGCGAGTATTGCTTTCAGTATTCGCCACCGAATCGAATTGATTGAAACTCGTCCACCACGCGCATTTCAACGTATCCCGTTTTTCTTTCAGTATTCGCCACCGAATCGAATTGATTGAAACACCAATCAGGACTATGCGACCATGAGCGTTCGGACATCTTTCAGTATTCGCCACCGAATCGAATTGATTGAAACCCAGAGATTGCGGACGCGTTGGGCGGATATGTCAACTTTCAGTATTCGCCACCGAATCGAATTGATTGAAACCACCCATGCATCCATCCGTTCGACTTGGCGTCATGCTTTCAGTATTCGCCACCGAATCGAATTGATTGAAACAGAACACACACGCGTCAAGAAAGAATCTGTGGAAAGCTTTCAGTATTCGCCACCGAATCGAATTGATTGAAACTTGTAGTCCTGTTGCGAAACACGATTGCACAAGGCGCTTTCAGTATTCGCCACCGAATCGAATTGATTGAAACCTCAATCTTCTTCTGGCGCGCGCCAATAACCTTTCGGCTTTCAGTATTCGCCACCGAATCGAATTGATTGAAACTAAATATTAACGCACAATCAATCAATTCGATTCAGCTTTCAGTATTCGCCACCGAATCGAATTGATTGAAACATTGCTTGTGCCCGCAAACGCACCAGAAACATTGACTTTCAGTATTCGCCACCGAATCGAATTGATTGAAACCTGTTTTTTGCCCAAAGCCGCCAAGTTTTTCCATCACTTTCAGTATTCGCCACCGAATCGAATTGATTGAAACTTGGAGACGAGGGCTCGTGTTTCTGGTCATACAATGCTTTCAGTATTCGCCACCGAATCGAATTGATTGAAACTGGCTTTTGCCCATGCCGCGCGCGCCTGTAATCAAAACTTTCAGTATTCGCCACCGAATCGAATTGATTGAAACCCAAAGTTGATTACGCTGCGCCTCGCACTCGTCGCCTTTCAGTATTCGCCACCGAATCGAATTGATTGAAACTTGCCTCTCCTCCCCCGTGCATTGCCTCGCGCGGCACTTTCAGTATTCGCCACCGAATCGAATTGATTGAAACGTGCGACCATCGAAATGCCGCCGCTCACCAAAGACGCTTTCAGTATTCGCCACCGAATCGAATTGATTGAAACACTTTGAACCATGGACACAAAAACGGACAAACCCACCTTTCAGTATTCGCCACCGAATCGAATTGATTGAAACACCGTCCGACTCCGCCGCCCGCTGCTTTTTCTGCCAGCCTTTCAGTATTCGCCACCGAATCGAATTGATTGAAACTGTTTTATCTGTGCTGGTCGGCTTTGTCGTTTCGGCCTTTCAGTATTCGCCACCGAATCGAATTGATTGAAACTTGTTCAATCTCCAGATGTTCCAGGCGCAATCCGGCGCTTTCAGTATTCGCCACCGAATCGAATTGATTGAAACGCTTTCAAACGTTCCTGAATGACAAGCCGTTTGGCTCTTTCAGTATTCGCCACCGAATCGAATTGATTGAAACCTCTCCCCTCGCTCGTTTCACTCTGCCTCGAACATCTTTCAGTATTCGCCACCGAATCGAATTGATTGAAACCGTGCCGCAATCGCTGTTTGCCCAATACCCATAAACCTTTCAGTATTCGCCACCGAATCGAATTGATTGAAACATCTTCGTTTCGCTCAACGCGCGCCTTGATTAACACTTTCAGTATTCGCCACCGAATCGAATTGATTGAAACTGTCGTTGACAGAGATCGAAATGTCTAAGTACGATTTCTTTCAGTATTCGCCACCGAATCGAATTGATTGAAACCTCCAGAACCACTTTTGCGGTTCTGGAAGCGACGGACCTTTCAGTATTCGCCACCGAATCGAATTGATTGAAACAACGCAGACGCACGTACCCGCACACAGAGAAAACTGTCTTTCAGTATTCGCCACCGAATCGAATTGATTGAAACTCTATATTGCAGGATGACGTATTCTACGAGGAATACCTTTCAGTATTCGCCACCGAATCGAATTGATTGAAACCTCTATTACATGCCAGTATGGATGCAGTTTCAACTCATCTTTCAGTATTCGCCACCGAATCGAATTGATTGAAACTCATCCACGCGCCCGCTCAAGCGCGCGACTTCTGCACTTTCAGTATTCGCCACCGAATCGAATTGATTGAAACGATATCAGCGGGTTCGCCAATTCGGTAGAGCTGGACTTTCAGTATTCGCCACCGAATCGAATTGATTGAAACTGGCTTCGCTCGACAGCGACCAGCAAAAAGAGCTGTCTTTCAGTATTCGCCACCGAATCGAATTGATTGAAACGCAATACAGGTGGGATTTCGGATTTGGAATTATCATCTTTCAGTATTCGCCACCGAATCGAATTGATTGAAACCGCAAGCGCAACGCCCCCAAGACATGACCATATTTGGCTTTCAGTATTCGCCACCGAATCGAATTGATTGAAACGCGTTTTGTTGCGCGCGTTGCGTTTTGCCGCGCCGATCTTTCAGTATTCGCCACCGAATCGAATTGATTGAAACAAACCCCAGGCAGCGGTATCAAACGAAAACACAAACTTTCAGTATTCGCCACCGAATCGAATTGATTGAAACCATAGAATTTACTCACGTGCAAACGACCCTCGCGCAACTTTCAGTATTCGCCACCGAATCGAATTGATTGAAACAGTTGGAAGTCTTGTCGCAGTTGGACAATGTGACAACCTTTCAGTATTCGCCACCGAATCGAATTGATTGAAACTGCCGCTGATGATTGGAATTTCTTCTACCGTCGCGTCCTTTCAGTATTCGCCACCGAATCGAATTGATTGAAACTGAACGCACTCACTCCCGCGCCCGTGCCTTGCCCCGCTTTCAGTATTCGCCACCGAATCGAATTGATTGAAACTTCTCGCTTCATGCGCTCGACCCACTTTATGATGCGAGCTTTCAGTATTCGCCACCGAATCGAATTGATTGAAACATACGCGGTCACGGACTTGCAGCCGTGAATCATTTTGCTTTCAGTATTCGCCACCGAATCGAATTGATTGAAACCATTCCGTCAAGCGAAACACGCCCGAAGCAAAAAGCTTTCAGTATTCGCCACCGAATCGAATTGATTGAAACTTACGAATTCGCGCGCACAGACCGCTCCTATCCGCACTTTCAGTATTCGCCACCGAATCGAATTGATTGAAACTTTGCCATAAGTTGTTTACTCCATGAGAAGTCGAAAACTTTCAGTATTCGCCACCGAATCGAATTGATTGAAACAACATGAGCGCAGACAGCAAGAATCAGCAAACGGTCTTTCAGTATTCGCCACCGAATCGAATTGATTGAAACATATCGCCATTAACAAGATGCCTTACGAATTACGTCTTTCAGTATTCGCCACCGAATCGAATTGATTGAAACTTACGAGCGTTCGATGATTTCTTCGCTACTTATTGGAACTTTCAGTATTCGCCACCGAATCGAATTGATTGAAACTTTGCAATTCGACGATGCCAATAAAAAGGTTTTTGTCTTTCAGTATTCGCCACCGAATCGAATTGATTGAAACCTCAAGCCATAATCAACAATCGCTTGTCCCTTGCGATCTTTCAGTATTCGCCACCGAATCGAATTGATTGAAACCAACGCACTCTCGCGCCAGTTGGAGCGCGCCAAGCGCTTTCAGTATTCGCCACCGAATCGAATTGATTGAAACATTCAACATATTTTTAATCGCGTTCGTCATTTCAATCTTTCAGTATTCGCCACCGAATCGAATTGATTGAAACGCCAGATTGTAGGAGTGGAGAATTATGAGCGCGCTTCTTTCAGTATTCGCCACCGAATCGAATTGATTGAAACATCAGTTCTACGCGATAATCAGCCATTCATTTCTTCTCTTTCAGTATTCGCCACCGAATCGAATTGATTGAAACGAGATACAGCTCCGGCGCGACAAGCATAGATTTGTACTTTCAGTATTCGCCACCGAATCGAATTGATTGAAACAATAAATTTTGCACATTCCCTTCCCTCCACTTGTGCCTTTCAGTATTCGCCACCGAATCGAATTGATTGAAACGCGACCCCTGCGCGAAAAGAAAATGCTGCTCATTATCTTTCAGTATTCGCCACCGAATCGAATTGATTGAAACTTCATTCGAAGTCAAGAAAATCCAATCCAAGTATTTCTTTCAGTATTCGCCACCGAATCGAATTGATTGAAACTAATACTTCAAGTGGTGCTACTACCTATTCTGCTGGTCTTTCAGTATTCGCCACCGAATCGAATTGATTGAAACTTCCACTGTCGTGTGCTTTGGCGGGGAAATCGCAACTTTCAGTATTCGCCACCGAATCGAATTGATTGAAACCTCGCACGCCGTCACATCTTGCTCTACACCAAAGCCTTTCAGTATTCGCCACCGAATCGAATTGATTGAAACTATTCTCACGACCTGTTAGGTGGGAGACTGAAAAACACTTTCAGTATTCGCCACCGAATCGAATTGATTGAAACCGGCGGACACGGCGAGTCTGCGGATTTTGTACACGCTCTTTCAGTATTCGCCACCGAATCGAATTGATTGAAACTTCAATGATGAGATGAGCCAGCAGGTAGATGATTTAACTTTCAGTATTCGCCACCGAATCGAATTGATTGAAACTCAACGCGGATTGAGCGCGAATGCGGCGAATTCACGATCTTTCAGTATTCGCCACCGAATCGAATTGATTGAAACGACGATACACCCCCGCAACATTCCTCACAGAATCACTTTCAGTATTCGCCACCGAATCGAATTGATTGAAACCGTCGTGGATGCTACAGCGTTGCCGTTGACACGCACGACTTTCAGTATTCGCCACCGAATCGAATTGATTGAAACGTCCGAAAGCCCAGATTCCCAGATAAAGCGCCTGCCTTTCAGTATTCGCCACCGAATCGAATTGATTGAAACAAAATTCTCGTTTTAGTCACAGACGAACAATTAAAACTTTCAGTATTCGCCACCGAATCGAATTGATTGAAACGCCTCGCAGTCTCGCATCGCGAGAAACTCCAAGCACTTTCAGTATTCGCCACCGAATCGAATTGATTGAAACTTCCGTCTGTATCGCGGACGGCGGTTGTGCCAGTGTCCTTTCAGTATTCGCCACCGAATCGAATTGATTGAAACCCAGTGCAACGCCATCGCCTTGCCAGAACTCTTTTTTCTTTCAGTATTCGCCACCGAATCGAATTGATTGAAACCAGTCTGCCGGTCGCCGACCCCGACCCGTCTCTCTACTTTCAGTATTCGCCACCGAATCGAATTGATTGAAACCGCTGTTGCCGTCAATCGTAATGTCCTGTCCCAACGCTTTCAGTATTCGCCACCGAATCGAATTGATTGAAACGTGCCAAGCACGAGCGCATCAGGCTTGAGCACGGCACTTTCAGTATTCGCCACCGAATCGAATTGATTGAAACACAATTCGATGAGTGGCAGAATCGCCCGCGCGCCATTCTTTCAGTATTCGCCACCGAATCGAATTGATTGAAACCGACTGTCCCAATGCCCACTACCGAATCGCTGTTTTCTTTCAGTATTCGCCACCGAATCGAATTGATTGAAACTTCCAATGAATCGTTTCGCTGCGGTGTTGATTGCTTCCTTTCAGTATTCGCCACCGAATCGAATTGATTGAAACATCACTTGAGCATCTCGCGCCCGGACCGTGACCCGACACTTTCAGTATTCGCCACCGAATCGAATTGATTGAAACACAAAGAAGCACGTGGCACCGTTTGGTGCATGGTCATCTTTCAGTATTCGCCACCGAATCGAATTGATTGAAACGGGCAGGGCGGCACCGATCCAGTAGACGTATTTACGCTTTCAGTATTCGCCACCGAATCGAATTGATTGAAACCGCGAAAAATGGATTGCGTTGAAGCAAGCGAAAAACCTTTCAGTATTCGCCACCGAATCGAATTGATTGAAACCGGCGCGCACCGCATCGCTCCGTGCTTGTTCGAGCGTCTTTCAGTATTCGCCACCGAATCGAATTGATTGAAACGAAAAAAGGAATGGCACACGCTCTAGCGATGCAACGCTTTCAGTATTCGCCACCGAATCGAATTGATTGAAACGTAATTCTTCTTTATATTCTGCGGTTGGTGAGCGTCTTTCAGTATTCGCCACCGAATCGAATTGATTGAAACTTTATCGCCGGACGCACGGGCAGCGGCAAAACTACATCTTTCAGTATTCGCCACCGAATCGAATTGATTGAAACTTTGGTGAACAAATTCGCATCGTGCGCGTATGGGTGCTTTCAGTATTCGCCACCGAATCGAATTGATTGAAA
>Ga0070741_10000955_pt1 | contig 95063 bp, 80 predicted proteins | sample Coa_R1_4_FD_66440 | JGI IMG/M metagenome (GOLD analysis project Ga0070741, IMG submission 66440) | Surface soil microbial communities from Centralia Pennsylvania, which are recovering from an underground coalmine fire - Coalmine... | ecosystem: Environmental > Terrestrial > Soil > Unclassified ...
CTGGTCGATGGCGCTCCCGTCGGCGCCATTGTTTTGATTTTTTCGCAAGTCAAATCCTCAATCAGGTGCCATGTCACCAGTTGGTACGTTGAGCCCGCCTATAGGTCCTTCGCAACGCTTTTTTTCGCTAGAGTCCTCGCGGACAAGAAGGTGACCTATCTAAATACGTCTGCGAGGCCGAATGCGCGGCCTATCATAGAGGCGCAAGGTTTTGTGCGATACAGCAGCGGCCAGTTCATCTTTGCTCCCGCGCTACAGCATTTGTTCCGCCACGTTAGAGAGGAAGTCAGCTTGGTGGGGTGGCAAGCTATCCCAAGCGCATCATTCGAACAATTTGAGCGAGAACTGCTGTTGGCACACGCCGAGTACGGATGTGTTTGTTTTTGGTGCGTAACAGCGGATCGAGCCTATCCATTCGTCTTCTGGCGTCGTCCATTTAGGGGGATTATTCCGGGAGCTCAGCTCATCTACTGTCGCGATATGGAGGACGTAAAGCTGTTCGCACCCGTTATCGGCTCTTACCTCGCATCCCGGCGAATTTTCCTGGTAAGCATGGATTCGAACGGCCCAGTGCTAGGGCTGAGAGGCTTTTACCTGAACGGAAAGAATCCGAGGTGGTATAAAGGGCCACCTCCTCGATTGGGTGATCTAGCTTATACACAAAATGCTATAGTTCCATTTACTCCTAGGAACAATTTATCGAGATTTTCGCTTCTTAAGCGCAGCTGAATTCTTCGTTCAGGAGTGAGCGTCACGAGAGGATCACCGGTGCCGGGGCTTGACTTGCGCGGAATGCTCTGGATAGCGCGGTCGGGATGATTGACGCCGCCGGCGCGCGGTGATGGGTTGATCCCGGTTCGGAGTGGGCAACGGGGATCAGAATGACCAGCGAGTCGCAGCTGCGCGAGAAGCTTCGGAAGATTGAGGCGTTGTTCGTGGGTGCCGGAACTGCTGGTGAGCGCCTTGCAGCGGAAGCCGCGCTGCAGCGGGTGCGGGCCCGGGTCGAGGAACTCGCTCGCCACGATCCACCGATCGAACAGCAATTCTCACTTCCCGACCAGTGGTCCCGGCACCTGTTTCTGGCGCTTTGCCGCCGATATGGGCTGCGGCCGTTTCGTTATCGCCGGCAGCGACGTAACACGGTGATGGTCCGTGCGTCACGGGGCTTCGTTGATCGAGTCCTGCTGCCCGAGTTCACTGAGCTTGAGGGTGCGCTGCAAGTGTATCTGCACGAGGTGACGCTGCGCGTGATCCGCGAAGAGATTTACGACGACGCCAGCGATGCGCAGGAAGTTCCCGACGCCTTGCCGTCGAGCTGATCAAGCGGCGAGCTTTGCCTCCGAACCGTCGCCCTCGGCTTTCCAATTCCACGGCAGCAGCGTGTGCAGCTGATTGATCTTGGTGCGTCCGGAGACGATGCGCTCGAGCAGATCAGTGAGATAGTACCGCGGGTCGATGTCGTGAAGCTTTGCCGAGTTGATGAGCGATGCGAGAGTGGCCCAGGTTTCGGCGCCGCCCTCACTGCCTGCGAACAGATAGTTTTTCTTTCCCAACCCGATCGGCTTGATGCTGCGTTCGACCGTATTGCTGTCGATCTCGATGCGCCCATCATCGATGAATCGCGTCAGGCCTTCCCAATGGTTGAGGGTGTAGCGGATCGCCTTGCCAAGACCGGACTTCTTCGAGACTTCCAGCAGTCGCGCCTCGAGCCAGGGCTTGAAGTCCTCGATCAGCGGTCTGGTGTCGGATTGTCGTACCGCAGCTCGCTGCGCCCGCGAATGCGATCCTCAATGGCGTAGAACATCGCGATCCGCTGCAGCGCTTCCGCGGCAATCGGTGACTTCGTCGCGACGTGAACGTCCCAGAACTTCCGCCGCGCATGCGCGAAGCAGAACGCCAGTTGTACCAGGCGGCCGCCGTTCTTGATCAGCCCCTTGTAGGCGGCGTAGCCGTCGACCTGCAGGATGCCGTCGTAATCTCCAAACAGCTGCCTGGCGCGGATCGCCTTGCGATCCTCGGCGAACACGTAGACCACTGCCGGAGGCGCCGGGCCGCCCCACGGGCGGTCGTCGGTGGCGATCGCCCAGAACTGGCAGACTTTGGCTCTGCCACGGCCGGGATCGAGAACTGGCAGCGGCGTCTCGTCGGCAAACAGGACATCACTGCGCGGCGCAACAGCGCGTGAAGCGGCTTCAGCCACCAGGCGACGCGGCCCATCCACGAGGCCAGCGTTTGCCGGTCGAGCGTGATGCCTTGGGCGGCAAACATCTGCTCTTGGCGGTACAGCGGCAGCTGGTAGCCGTATTTCATCACTGCGATGTGGGCCAGCAAGGCTTCCGTCACCATTCCACCGTCGATCGCCTGGGGCCGGCGCGGGTGCCTGCAGCACACCCTGGCGGCATCCCCGGCAGCCGTACCGTGGACGCACAATGCGCTTGACCCGGTACTGCATCGGAATGACGTCGAAGGCTTCCTTGACGGTTTCCCCGATCTTGTGCAGCCGCTCGCCGCAGCAGGGGCAGATGTGGCTCTCGATATCGATCACGACATCGATGCGCGGCAAATGCTCCGGAAGCTTCCCCCGGTTGCGTCGCGCCGGTCGCTTTCCACGGCCTTCCGCTCCATCAGGCAGCCCGCCTTCGGTCACGTCGTCGTTGGCGGCGGCACCAGCCGGATGCGCCGTGATGGTGAAGAGAGACAGCTGTCCGGGATCCAGTGTCTCGGAGCGGGGACCGAAGATCGTGCGCTTGTACTGGGACAGGATCATCAAGAGCTTGTCGTTCTCCTGGACCGCAGCGTCGCGTTGGGCGATCGCCGCATCACGCTCGGCCGCCAGCGTGCCGCATTCCGCCGACAATGCTGCAAGCCGTGACGATAGCGCCATCACGGCTTGTCGGAGCAATGCTGGATCGGAAGGCAAATCACTCATGCAGAGCGATTCTACAACAACTCCGCATGAGTGACGAACTACTATTGATACGATCAACCAGCTCGTGCTGGCTGATCCACAACCCGCATCGGCACACGCTTCCAGTCTGAGCCATCGAGCAGCACCGAGAGCTGAGCATGAGATAGCTGCATGATGCCTTCCTTAATCGGCGGCCAGGTGAACTGTCCCTCGATTCTCTTGTAGTAAAGGACAAGGCCGTTTCCGTTCCAGGTCAGGATATTCACGCGATCTCGGCGCTTGGAGCGGAAGATATAAAGTCCGCCGTCGAACGGATCAGCTCCAAACGCCTCGCTCACCAGCATCGCCAACGAGTCCATGCCGCGACGGAAATCGACCGGCTGCGACGCGATCCAGATCGACAACCCGGGTCGCAGCCCGATCATCGGCCAACCGTCCCGACTGCCGCCAGCACCTCGCACAGCGCCCGCCGATCGACCGTCCCCCTGACACGGATGCGAACCGCGCCGACCTCGATCTCGATCGCCGCCTACTCCTCAAACGACGGCAATTGGCCCCCGCAGCCAGTGATCGCGACCGGCACAAAGCCAGGTGGCATGCCTCTGTCCCCGCGCTCCGCGACCTGCGCCCGCGTGGCCTGGCGACGCCAGAGAAACAACAGACTTGGACTGATGTCGTGTCGCCGCGCCACCGCCGACACGCTTGCATCCGGCGCAAAACTCTCCGCGACAATCGCCGCCTTCGCATCCGTCGACCAGCGCCGACGCCGGCCCGTCCCGGTGATGATCTCGACACGCTGCAGCGTGTCGGCGCCGTGTTCGAGGATAGGCGTATGCCTATCCTTATCGCTATCCTTACGACTATCCTTCGACATTGTGACCTCGCGACAAACCATTCCGCGAGATCTTCCTAGCCGACCAGATCAGCCCTCAGCGCGTGGTCCCTGAATGACGCTCACGCTGAAACTCGCGCACTTCCGGGCTCTGGGCTCTGGCACGATGGCCAGGGAGCATGGATGATTGCAACAACGTTCGCCCCAACAGCGCGCTTGGTGACCTCACACCGACCAAATTTGCGAATTTGCCGACCGCAGTGCTTGCCGACCACAAGGGGGCGGTGCGCTGCGCTACGCCAGCGGTTCCGCGCCCCGCCCCGTTGCTCCACCGTAAGCGTGTAGCTGAGGCCGTTCAGGTGTTGAAGTTGCCTCGACGACCCATTCCCTGGCTAGGAAAGCAATGCTTCAAATCGCTCAAATATATCGTTTTCAAATCGTTCGTTGGGAATGAATATGAAGTTGTTGGGGTAAGTAATTGAACTCCGCGCAACGTCATTGCGAAGGCTGCGGACATCCTGCATCATGGGATCGAATTGTTCGACTGGCAGAACGCGGTTTCCATAGACGAAGACGCCCCGATAATCTCGGCTGGCAAAGAAATTACAAACCAGCTTCGGCGCCCCGGGACAGTGTCTTTCCTCTGCCTCAACCAGAAACGTGGGCCGCTGTTTCTCGATGAGGCGTTTTGCCCCTGCAAGCGCTTCAAGTTCGTGTCCCTCTATATCGATTTTTACGAACCCGATGTTGCGTAATGACAGACTGTCAAGGACTATGCTTGGTATGCGAATGCTCTTAAATCTTTCCTCTGTACTTCCTCGTTCTACGCTCGACAATCCGACACACTCCTGTCCGTTTTGGATCGGGATATTCAGGGTAGTGAAGCCCTCCAGTGATGAGGCCGCCCCATGGTAAACGGTTGAATTTTTAGCCCGAGCTGCCTTAAGGATATAGGCGAGACGCGGGTGAGCTTCAACGATGTGGACGTGTCTAGTAAGAGCTGCGAGCCGCTCGGAATAGAGGCCGACATTTGCGCCAACATCCACTGATTCCCTATTTGGATCAACCAAAAGCGGAAGCAAGTTAATCTCGATTTCTATATTCTTAGTCTGGCTCACGTGACGTTGGTGCGCGATGCGCGGGAAGATATAATGGAATGCATGCACGATCGGCCATTTAAAACGGCTGAGCATTGTAACCTCCTAGAGCGAGTCCACTCGCCCCTAACACTAAATTGCGGTACGCGTGTCAATAATCCTCGATGCTAACCACATTTGCTATTTGTCGTACCGTAGACGGGCGTTTTGCCTGCAATCTACACTAGTTCAGGCCTTTTCCGAAGACATGAGAGTGAGATGCGGCTACGAGCCCACGATGATCAGCTATGTCCGAGGCTTGCCGAAACCGACCTGAGAAACGAGAGAACGCCGTACCTGCTCTGCCTGTATCACGATATGGTCAAACAGAGCTCTCATTGACTATCGAAAAGAAGTGCTCGCAGCTTTACATTTTTATAACATTCTAACGCGCATTGGAAGCCGATGGCGGAGAGGCCAACGATTAGCACCAGTCCCCGCGCTTGCAATGTTATGCCAGGTTCCATCCACAATGCTCCAACTATGGCCAAAAGGACGGCCCCGCCAATCGCGCTGTCCGTAATGCCTACTCCATCTCCGGTGAATGCTCGTCGGCTGGAGGCAAAAATAGCAAGTACATACGAGATAATATCGCCAGCCAAGACTCCGAGGAGCACTGCCTCAAAACGTGGCCAAACAAGCACAAGAACAAGGGCTATGATCAGCCCCAACCCAGCCGACAGATTCAAAAATGCGAGCCGTCCGGTTTGGCTCCTTACAAGTAGGAGGGCTGTTGGCGCCCCTGCGCGTTGAATTCGGAAGTACACGATTCCGACTATCAGGAGATGCACTGTCTCATTTATCGTGAAAGCGTCACCAAAAATGAGGGGGGTCAGCCAATCGAGAGTAAGCGCGACAAACAACGAGTATAGATTACCTAGCATAGAAAATAATGCTACCAACGCTCTGTATTTTTCTGGCCGCGGCTCAGCTGCCTGCTCCTCGGATGTGAGGTATGACATGGCCAACACGCTTACTGAGCTTAGTAACAAAGTAGTCGGCATCACGCTAATGTTGAGCAGGATAGCGTACAATCCGAGTGTACCAACGCCGAACAAAGATCCGACAAGTATGCGATCAAGTTGAGTGATAGTAGCCAGGCCGATTCCGTTCAAGGTAAGCGGCAAACCGAAGGATACCGCCTTATGCAGCGCGGGGCGGTTAGTTCGAATCTCGTATGGAACGCGAGCGAATATATGCGAAGCTAATACATATGCGGCACTTTCCGCTACGAAGCCGAACAGGATAGCCCTGTGATCCTTCAAAATTGCGACTGCTAGAGTAAGCGCGATGATTGCAACAACACTTGCAATCAGTCGCGCCAGCGCTTCCGGTAGATAAACATAGTCTCTTTTGATTTGTTTGATCCAAAGATGCCCAAACCCATCAATTAGCGGAATGACTCCTGCGGCAGCGAAACTTAGTGAATATTGCGGAACGGTGAAAACCACGGCTACCATCCGGCCAAAAACGACAAAGATTAGCGAAAGTGCGATACCTCGGAGCGCAGCAACTAAATGCGCTGCGGCAAGTGAGCTTGCCGATCTATCTACGATCACAAAACGGTCGAGCGCCACGTCAGTTATGAGGCCGAGAAGTGAGATCACAACGCTGATTGCGATAGCCGTCCCGAATTCGTCTGGGACCAGGCTGCGCGACAGAATGACGTTTCGTATAAAACGCGATCCGAATCCGACAATCGGTGTTACACTAACGACGAGAAAGCGCTTGAACCAGATCGCTCTTTGCGAAGCGTTTGCCATCCATACCTAGCGTAGGTTCGATCGGCCAGATTGTCTAAATCTTGGTTGCCGCGTCATGTTATTGAGTTTGCACACATCCCAATAACAGAAGGAGCACCGATATCAAGGTCGGGCTTTTAGGGATGAGTTGACGACCAGATGCGGGCCGATAAGACAGAGGCTCGAGATCAAATGGCGGACGGCCACGGGCAAGAGCATCGCCGCTGGTTCTAGTGGACCGGTCTCGGCCATTCGCAGCAAGCTCTTCGGTGTTTGACGGTCGATTCGAAATTGTCGCGCCGCCCAAAGAAATCCCTCAAGCGAACCGATTTCAGCCTGTTTGGAAATTTACGCGACACTTCCGGTGAGAATACCCCCCCGGGCCTTACGGCTGCCCATCCTCGCCAGTTCGGTCACGGGCCCTTCTAAAATGTTACCGCTCGTTCTCGCAGCCGCAAAGTACACATAGCCCCATCATTGAGGCGTGAGCGGCTCGGCTGCTATTAGGGCCAAAGGCATCGGTCAGAAACGATCCGATCCGGCCGTCTCGGAAAGGGCTGTAGTCTACGTTAACTCCGTCGGGAGCTCAATGCCGATAGACGGCAGTGGTTTCTTTTGCTAACTATGAAGTTCTTTAAAAACTCGATTAAGCGAAATCTTTGAAGGGGTATTAATTCTACGGATGAAGCTCGGTCCTTCCATTTCTCGCTTTTCGTCTGATCGGGTCAATGCTGGAAAGACGCACCCGCCGCTTCCACTGATGCTCAAGTTGACTGCTATTACAATCTTTTTGCCCGAAGAACTATCATTTTACATCTTCGGGCTGCGCCTGACCATGACGCGCGCTATTTTCATTCTTGTGTCGCCAATCGTTCTGTTCCGGTTTTGCCAAATCCTTGTGAACCGGCGCAGGGCCCTGGTGGCTCCAGACCTTTTTGTTCCAATGACTTCTGCTTGGCTGCTTCTTGGTTTTGCCAGCGTCGATGGGGTGGGCGACTCGCTGGTGCACATGGGGCCGGTTGTTTTAGAATTTTGCATCGGATACCTGGCGACCCGAACATTACTCACTGAACGTGGTCAGGCCTTATCTTTCGTCGAACTTCTGTGCCACGTAATTGCTGTCGTAGCACTGTCGGGGCTGATGGACCCCCTGATGAACCGTTGGCTCGTTCACGAAGTTGCAGGGGAGATCACGGGTTACCCCACAAAGCTTACTACAAGCTGGGCCGATGCTTATCGGCTGGGCCTCCTGAGAGCGATGGGGCCAATCGAACACCCAATACTTTTTGGCGTAACATGCTCGGTCGGTCTGCTGCTTTCGGTGAGTTCACCGATCCGGGGACGCCTTTTAACGATTTTCAGCTGTGGTTTTGGTCTTTTATTTTCTTTCTCAGCAGCTCCTATCCAAGCCGCTGCCGGTGGCCTGATTCTTCTTTTTTATGACCGTATATTGGCAACCGTTCGAATTCGGTGGCGAATGCTCATAGTTGTTTGCGCAATCGGATCCCTCGTTCCGTGGGCACTCACGAATTCGCCGGTTAGCTACGTCTTCGAGCACGTTATGTTCAATCAGGGATCCTACTGGTCGAGAGTTTACGAATGGCAGACGGTAGGAAGCGTGGTGCTTCAATCGCCGTGGTTCGGCATAGCTAACCACTGGTCGGAGATCGCACCAAAATTAGATGCATTTGAAAGTGTCGATAGTTTGTGGTTGGTAACAGCTCTAACCGGAGGTATTCCGGCCGCTATCCTTTTAATGCTTTCAACTATAAGTCCTACCTTTTCGAGGATCACGGGGCCGAAAGTTAACCTAAACGCGGCAGAATCAAGGTTGGCCACGACATTAAGTATTTTGTTGTTTTTAATGTTATTCTTAGGATTTACAGTCGATTTTTGGGGCTCCTCTTGGATATTGTTCGGAATCTTGATCGGGGTGAGGGCACATCTTGGATCGTTGGCTCGCCTTGGACGAAATGTCGCTGCACGGCGACAGTCCTCGCCTCCACGTGCGATTGCCGGTTTGCCGACAGCGCACCCGCTGGCCCCAAAAAACTCGATAACTAGGCTGACGTAAAAGGAGCCCGACAGTGACGATAGATGAGCGTCTGTCAAGCTTAGGATATCGGGGGCCGGGATTTGATGAAATCCGTCTTTTAGCCGCGACGATTGTCCTTATTCACCATAGTCGCATTGTCGAATACTCAGACATTCGCTTAGATCCTCTTTTTTTATTTAGTAAGGGAGTCATTCATTTCGGATTTCTTGCAGTGGCGATTTTCTTCTCAATCAGCGGGTTTTTGGTAACCCCGGGTCTACTACGTTCCCAAAGCGTTCTTGATTTCGCAGCGAATCGTATTGTCAGAATATTTCCCGCATTGATCGTCGTAGTGTTCGCGACGATGTTATTGCTTGGCCCTCTTATAACTAAGTCTTCCCTTTTCGCCTATTTGTCCGATCCGCTATTCTATCGCTATCCCAAGAACATCACGACGCTTCTGAGCAACTTTCTGCCGGGTGTGACATTCCGAGGAGGAAATCAACTTGCTGTCGTAAACACGGCTCTGTGGACGCTTCATTTTGAAGTGCTGTGCTATATATCTCTGGCTTTCGCGAGCATCATTGGCATTCTGCGCAGACGTCAATTTTTTTTGGTGCTTTTTTTTGCGTCATATGTGACCAACGCGATAATTAGTCTATTTCCACCCACAGGACTTTTCTTGCCAGATCGGTTGATGACTTTTATTGAGCTTTTCGTTTACTTCGCGGCCGGTACGACGCTTTTTTTGTATGGCAACAAAATCCCATTCTCTCGGTTATTCGCTGCGCTCGCTTTCGTGTCGATGCTGGTGGCGCTTCCATTTGGATATGGAGTTCTGGTCTTGCCGCTTTGTGTGCCTTACCTCGTGATCTACGCTGGGCTTTCCGCTCTACCTGGCCGATTACTGCTGAGGTCGGATCTTTCGTATGGTGTTTATTTGATTCATGCTCCGATATTGGTGGCGCTTGGTATATTCCTTCCGAACGTGCGGAATGGATTGTTCATGGCATCATTAGTGTTCCCGGTGACTTTGTTGCTCGCATACCTATCTTGGGAATTTATCGAAGCACCAAGCTTGCAACGGAAGCGAGACCTATCGACGGCAGTGCGTAAACTTGTGGGGCTGGCGTCTCACCTTCTTGGTCAAGGCCTGTTCGTGGCCTCGCGAAAGACAAGTGCCTGTGCTCGCGCCGTAAGCAAACCTAACAATGCCGAATAGCAGCTAAATGAAATTGTCGTCCGTGAAGAATGGGTCGTGGTAGGGACGCTGGTTTCACAGCGCCCCCCGCCCAGATTCGTACGTGCGGAGCTATCGCAGACGGCGATCATCCATACCTTGAATCCTTGAATCACGACTCGCGATCCAAGGAAAGTGGGTAATAGTATTCCATTCGAGTTCAACGGCTCCCGAAAGAGGGTCCCCGCAACTTTACAAAGTTGGCTCTCTTCATGGTTTGTCGCTGAATTTGTTGCCCGCAGACATGTTGATGTTGTTCCACCATTTTGTTTGTCCGTTGCTGGATCCTGGATAAGCGAAGCCAAAAGCCTTGGTCACGTCAGCGTAATTGTTCTGCAATGAAACCATAGCCTCGCCATCTAATCCGGGGAGGAATACTCGTACCCAATAAGACGTCGCCCGCGCAGAGACCGATTGTGTGGCAACCATAGTGTTGTAACTAAACTGGTTTGCGGTGCCTACAGTCTGAACGCCGTTATCGCCAAAAGTGATGCCTTGGGTCGAAGTAACCGTGCTGGTGCAATTTTGGACCCACGTATTGAACTTAACGACGTCGGTGGCGGCGGCCCCTCCAGAGTGTTGCACGAAATCAGGGTGGGAACCTAGCGTCTCTCCATCGCACGCTATGTAATTGTACTTCATAGTCAGCACGCCGGCGACCATGGAAACAAAATCGGCGCCGGTATCATGAAAATAGTTGTATTCTATCTCAGCTCCATGAGGAGTTGAACCGGAGCCAGATTGAAAAAATAGAGCACCCGAAGTAAGAGCATCAATTTGTCCATTATTGGTGATGTCGTTATGTGTGAAAACAGTGTTGTCTGCTCCACGATTCATCCTGAGAACCGGCAAATTGTTTGTAGTCATGTCAAATTTATTGGAGGTGACGGTTATATTAGCTGCGTCCAAAACCAATTCGATGCCGCCGTTCAGCGCGAAGTCAAAATTCGAGACGACCACGCCAGCGGTGTCGCACGTAACCGAATGAAGACGGCTGGAATAGATGCATCCCGAAGGAAGCGGATCCGAGCTTGGATCGTTGAGCTTTCTTACCGCGGGTAGACCGACGCAATAGTCAACGCCCGCTACATTCCAGGGTGGCTGAAAGCCGTTACCCTTGATACGACCGCTGTTCCGTCCCATCGGATGGTAGCCATCCAGGAGCGACGGGGCCTGGGGTCTGCAAGCTGATGCACCGGCAGATCCATCGGCATAAACTCGGAGGCGAATGATTGCAGGATTAGATGTTCCTCGTTCATTTGAGGCCAATACGGTGAGAGCAAAATCGATCTCATCAGATGTGCCATTCAGATTGACCTGACCAATCGGCGTGATTGTAATCTGACCAGAGTCATCTATTGCAAAATTTCGAGCAGAATTGCCATCCACGATCCTGAAATGGGTTGGTCGTCTGCTCGCTACCACAGTGCCAACTACTTCGGATGACATAGCCGGGGAATGTGTATACAGCGTAGCCGCAGTTACGATCGGGATGTCATTTTCTCCGGCCCTAACTCCGCCTTCAAGTATCGCAAGGGCGAGGATCAGGAGCCACTTGAGCTTCATGGCGTATGTCCAAGAGCAAGGGACCGGGGTGCTGCGTGCTCCCATGGGCTACCTGACAGCTCGCTCCTCTCGGCCGAGAGTCGTAGCAAGACGAGTGCGAATTGTCAGGAGCACATGCCGTGCAGTAGCATCAAAAGCTATTGCGCATCCCGCAAATGCTACGCACACGACCCCAGCGAAAAGGAAGCTTCCCAAGTTTGAAAAGTTGGCTACGTGTACCGCAAAATAGGAGATCAGAATAAGAGCTATGCCTGGACCAACGCGCAGCAGCTGACGTAAGGGGAAGCGCGAAAGTTCAAAGAGCAAGGCCGCATCAGCGACTACTCGGGCGGTCCAGGCAAAGGCCGCGCCGCGGAGGCCGAAATGACTCAACAGAAACCAGAGGAGGGCAATGTACGGTAAGCACTCGAATGCGTGCAGCTTCGCGACCAGGTCAGGCCGACCTTGTCCTACAAGTAAGGAATGGGGAATGTAGGCAACTCCATTGAACCATGCCCCGATCAGTAGCAGTTGAAGCACGAAAGTGGCCTGAGACGCAAACTCGGCTCCGATCCACACTTTCAGGAACACGTCTCCTAGAACGATCGCTGGGGCAAGGATCACCCCGGAGCCATAGCTCAATGACAAGACGGCTTTTGTCGCGAGAAGCATCGCTTCATCGGGTTTCAATCGGGAGAAACGGGGAAAAAGTACCGTCGCGAGCGAGGTAGAAAGTACCTGAGATCGGCTTACGAGGCTCATAGGGACCGAATAGTGGGCGACTGCCGTGGCGCCGAGCACCGATCCAACCAACAACTGATCTACCGAATGAAGCACGGGACCGATGATATTGGTGACCGTCACCCAGGCACCAAACCTGAAAAGTTCTTTGAACCGTGATTGATCGAAGACCAGCAGTGCGCGGACTCGCTCACTCCGCGTCACCCACGCGAAAGTCAATCCGACGGATGCCGCGCGTGCCAAAAAGGCAGCCGGTATAACGACAGTTAGGCTCGGACCGGCGATAATAATCAAGAATATCGGAAGCAACTGACCAAGGCTGAACCCTATTAGGTCGAGCACATTTAGGACGAAGAAGTTCTCGCGCGACTGGATTGCTCCGCGGCCAACACCGGCAATCAGTGCTAGCGGGAGCATGCAGCCAATCCAGGGCAAAGCGGCCTCAACTTCCGCGCGTAGAGGACTGGAGTCGGTCATCAGATCGGGAAGCAAGATCCTTCCCGCAAAATATAAAATAACACCGCCAAGAGCCCCGAGAAATAGATTGAAATAAAGAGACGTCATAAGAACCTTGGCGCGCTCCTCCGTCGACGTATGTGAGATCTTGGCAAGTGCATTTGCCGCCGCTCGTGACAACCCGAAATCGAGAAAGCCGAAGTAGCCAAGAATCAGCCAAACGATTGAGAGAATCCCATAGCGGGCAGTGCCAATGTACGAAATGTAGATGGGTAGGGTCACCAGTGCGATGGCGACGGGCAGGACTGTCCCTATCACGTTGAAAATGAAGTTGGATTTTAGGCTTATGCGATCCAAACGTGGTCTCCTGCGAAAGTGTGCTGGCTACTTGAATATCGCGCGATTTGGCACCAATCCCGTCTAAGCCAAAGTTGAAATCGATACGCGATTTCCTGACCGAATATGACTCGCACTACCTGGGCCTCCTCGGAATTGCCCAAGTTCCTGTAGGCCAGTTGACCTTTCAATTCCCATAGGGCGGGGTTGCTGTTTTAGCCTACTCTCTATTCTTGACTATCGGGAAAATTCGCCATGGTGAATTTGCCACACAGGGAGGATACTCTTGTCCCCAGTGCTTTTTTCATCTCAAGGCGCACAAAATGCGGGGCTCTTTCCAACGCTTAACCGATCAAAAATTTGTTGCGCGCGCACATCCCAAGAATGGCAGGTCCGAACGATTGTTCGGCCCCGCTCCACGCCCAAATGAGCATCAGGATTTCCTCTATCCGCGTCGAGTTTTACGGCTAAATCTGATCCATCTGGCGCCACCTGTAAGATCGCATCAAGTGGCAAAAGGGATTCGTATTCTCCGCTTTTGGGCAGTACTCCCAGCAACCTGCATCCGGCAGCGAGTCCCTCAAGATAGCGCATCACGAGCGGACTGAAACCTCCCGTTCGGGCCGGGTTGTCCAGATCTGGCGGCGTGACGATGAAATATCGAGAACTTCCCGCCATCCTCCCCAATTCGAGAGGCGTAGGAAAAATTCCAGGCTGCCGATATCGATAGTCTAAACCGCGTTCAGTACAGTACTGAAGCAACGCTTGGTGTAGAGGCTCATAGCGGCGCCCCATCCAGAATGCGAAGATCGGTCGCTTTTCATCATACGAATCGAAAACGTTGGTATCCACACCAAATGGCAACCATTCAAAGCGGGATCTAGGATAACGTCTCGACAGTTCTTCGTAGCCTTCTCGGAACGCGACGAAGCACGGATCTAGATGCTGAATGGTGGCCAACATGCCGATTTTAGCAATTGCGGGCCTCCAAGCATCGACTACAAAAGCTGCCCGCCGAACTCTGCCTCGAAGTATGGAGAGCGCGTGTAGCGGAGGTTCAGGTCGCGAGCTTCCTTGCATCCAGAACAATGTATCAGCCTGCCGAACCTTTTTCAAAATACGCCACCACTCATCAACGTTCCGCAATGAGAGCGGTGGAGGCGCAAGAAGGATTGCTCTATCCTTTTGAGCGAGCGGCCCGAGCAGAGGAGGGCCGAGGGTAGTCCAGTTGACCCAAGGATTAAGTTTTTCATTCGACAGCACCCCGAGAAACATGGCTCTTTTCCTAGACGCTACTGAGCCTTTCGGGCAGTGCAGCGGTTAAGTGCTAACTTTTCCATCAATCACAGCAGAGATCCGCGATGCCCGTGCGGGATCAACACTTTAATCTATTCCCCAGTAAGCGCACTCCCAGGATATTAAATGAACTGGTTTAAGTATACAAAAATCTAATCGGGAACTGAAAAACCGGCTGGTGAACCGTTTGGTTCACGTGTATGGAAGGGCTATCAGCTAAGTTTTTGAATAGAGCCGTCGTTTTTGTGACTGAAGCTGTCGGCGTTAATGTCGGCAGATGTCGTGTAAGGTGTGGTGGTGAACTTGTTGCCAAAAAAACCTGCCCGCGCTGACTGGAATTCGCGGCGTCGCCGCTTTGGCCGTGTTTCTTTGTCACTTTCAGCCTATTGTGCTTTCGGTTTTCAATATTGATCAAAGCGTCCGGGTGCGCATTATCGCTACCGGTTTTCGAGGTGTTGATCTATTTTTTGTGTTGTTAGGTTTTATACTATTTCATATTCAATGAAACTGATTTTACAATGATAACGTTGCCAGCACTACGGCGGTTCTACGCATTACGATTTTTCCGCCTGTACCCGTTGAAAACGTTCGTGATGATTGCTTTATTGCCGATACATTTTTGTTGCCCGATTTTGTTCGTGGTACAGAAGCTCCCACCTTGGTCAAGGCGAATACCATCTCCGAGACTTTAGTTTTGGTGCTTTCGTCCAGTCAATTTTCTTGCTCAGGCATGGACGGTAGCTAAACTAGGAACTTGGAACGAGCCGGCGTGGACGCTTAGCGCCGAAGTTATTGGCTATGCTGCATTTCCCTTTCTTGCGACGGTAGTTGTTAAGGAATTTTCAAAGTGGAAGCTGCTCGTACTAGCTTTCGCCAGTCTAGCAGGTCTCGTCTTTTTGATGGTTGTCGCCTTTTCTCCGCATACAGCGACGAAGCCGGAAGGCCTCTTGATTCTCCAAGAATCAGGTATGTAGGATCGGCAGAGCGGAGCTGGTCCTATGGCTGATTTAGGTCAGACACATCAATTTTTTAGGCTGAAGACACATATTCAGCGGGGAGATCCTGCGCCTTGGTGGAAACAAGGCCGATATAAATTCGTCTTCGACGCAATCGGAGAGCGCTACATTGTGTTGGGCTTCTGCAGAAGTGGGCATGAGGCAGCCGCGCAAGCGCGCTTCCGTTCTGTTCACGAGCATGGTGATTTCCTCAACGGGAAGGTCGGCTTCTTTTGCGTTTGCTCGGATGCCGAGGATGCGAGAGCGCTCGAAGTCGAACAGAGTTTTCCTACGTTCAAATTCCTGTGGGATTTTGACGCTACGCTAAACACCGCGTACGGGATCGGTCCAAACAAAGTATGGATCGTTTTGGATACGATGCTCCGCGTCATCGACGTGATTCCATTCAAAGAGGACACCGGGGACCTTCGACAGCTTGCGAATCTGCTTGCGAACCTGCCACCACCTTCACTTTATCTTGGCTTTGAAACCCCAGCTCCGATCCTTGTTTTGCCCGATGTCTTCGAGCCGGAATTTTGCGGGCATCTGATCGGCTGCTATGAAGCGCATGGTGGCAGAGAGAGCGGCTTTATGCAGGAGGTGGGTGGGAAGGCTGTCGAGATGTACGACGCGGGCTGGAAGCGGCGCAAGGATTGCTTGTTGACGGATGAAAACTTGATCGAGCTAATCAAGCAGCGTTTGGCGCGTCGCGTCGGCTTGATGATGCAAAAGGCATTTCAGTTCAAGCTGTCGAGAATGGAGAGGCACCTGGTAGCGTGTTATTCGGCAGACGATGGCGGTCATTTCGGTCCTCATCGCGATGATACGGTCAGAGCCACCGAACATCGCCGGTTCGCCGCGTCGATCAATCTGAACGACGACTTTGATGGTGGAGAAATAAGCTTCCCAGAGTTTGGCTCCCGCCGATTCAAGGCGCCGATCGGGGCCGCTTTGATTTTTTCTTCGTCTCTTCTTCATTGCGTAAGTAAGGTAACGCGCGGTCGTCGGTATGCTTTCCTTCCATTCTTGCATGACGAGGAAGCGGAGAAAGTTCGTCAGGCTAATCTGCGATTTTTGTCCGGGGCCGGTTAACGTCCCGAGAATTGGGCGGCTGTTCGCGTGCGGGAAATGCGCGAACGCCTGGGCTTGCCGGAATATGATCCCGCATCATCCGACGGCAAAATGATCAGCCTTGCGAAGGCTGCGGCGCACTTTGGAATTTGCGTCGGATCGGCAAAGCGCTTGGTGCTGATCCGCAAGCTTGGCTCGCCGACGTTCTCGCGCATCGCCGAGTCTCCCGTCCAAAGGCTTGACGAGCTGCTGCCGTGGAATTGGCATGCGTCCAGCGCGAAGGCCAGTCAGGCCGTCAGGCCGCCTGGCATGGCCGAGATACGTCTTCACGATCAGCCGTGCCGCCGAAATCCGCCATCAGTTCGGTGGCAGCGCCTCGGAAATCTCCTGCGCCTCGCTTGCATCGGCGAAGACCTCCTCGCGGATCACGCGCATCGTCACCTGATGAAGGTAGGCTTGCAGAGCTTGGTCAAGTTCGGAAAACTCAGGCCACAGGACTTGGTCGAGAAACCGCTTCGGCCCCCTGATCATGACCGTGTTGCGCCGCTGCCGATAGTACCGGTAGGGCTTCATGCCATAGCGTCGGCACAGTGCAAGATACAAATGGCGCGACCATTGATCAGACATCGAGAACTGCATCTCAATCAACGGATCCTGCCGGCTGAGTTCGCCTAGACGAGCCCGGACACGTTCCAGCGCGGCCTCAGCAGCGAGCCGTTCGCCGGCCGTCCCGGCCCCAGCGAACAGGGCCTCGATCTTCCGCAACTTCTCGCGCAACTGGGATTCGGTCGACATCGGTAGTCTCAGGCTTCGTCCTGAGCGAAGCCCAACATCGCTATTGCGCGCGGTCAACCGACCAACATCGATATCCACGCCATTCATTGGCCACGTGAGGTCAAAACACCGCTATCGTCCCAATCCATAACGCCGAGTCTACTTCTGTGCCGCCACAAGCCGCTCGAGTGAACTCGCCGCGGTACTGACCGGAAGAGGCAGTTAGCGCAGTAAAACGATTGTATAGCCGTAACCGCGATTGGTGGTCGGTATTCGAGCTTGTCCGCTGTACGTTTGGGCCACGGGGGCAGGGTGTTTTGGGCCGGGTGATCTACCGCACCTAGCCAGCACCATCAGGCAATTCTGAAGCGCGCGCATTGCAAACCGGACGACCTCAGACCTATGTCAACCGGACTGTTGCTGACCCGATCTGAGGTTAAGCGATCGCGCGCGTTCGTCGCTTTGGCGGCATCATCGGTATTATGGTCCCGAATGGAGTGCCGGCCACTCGACCGACCGGGTAGGCTCCGTAGAGCCTGCTGTTAGTCGGTCAGAGAGCTCTTTCGTTTGGCAGGACCATGTAGGCGCAGATAGGCAAGCATGGCACTTTTGGGGCAGTCTTGAAGTGCCAAGTGAGATTCGCAGGCGTCACTCGGCACTTTTCCGGCCAAAGGGCAGTCGGAGGGCAAGGCTGGTCCTCGATCGCATGTGTCGGCCCTGCGCGACCGTGCCCGAGTTTCATCTTGAAATAGGGAACTTTGAGTCCCAAAAAAGCCCAGCTCTTTGCGTTAACCACAACACGGGGTGCCTTTGGTGGGCTGGGGCGGACGTCCAGAAGTGGGACCACTTGGCGGGCGGTAAGCTTCCCGGTCTTTCAGTGGTTGCGTGGGTCGGACGAAGTCTCCTCGCGTTTATTTGCAATTTGTCAACACTGTGCGGGAGCGGGTCCCAGTGAAGGGGGGGCTTGGCTACATTGGCTAAACACGCGACGACTAATATTTTTCTGCGCTGCGACCCTGATCGTGATCTCGGGAAGCAAATCATCGTTTCATGGCTGTTAAGGAGCTTGCATTTCGCTACTCGATCCGCGGCTGCGCCTACCTCTGCGGATCCAAACATCTCGGGAACGGCTTGCAATTATAAAATTGTTCGGTTCCATCCAACAACTTATTCAAACCCGGCAAGTAGCATCGGTCTCCGATTTCGGTCGTTTCTAGTTCCATCCGCAAAGGATCGGTGAGGCCATGTCACTCAAGACCCCGGTAATCAGGTCGTTTTCGCAAGCCAGTGGTTCGCTCCGTAGTTCGGCAACCGACACGCTTGCATGGGAATTGAGCGGGATCGCTCCGGAGAACAGCGTTGTAAGCCTGTTCGATGACACCGGTCTGCTCGGAACGACCATATCGGATGCAAGCGGCGGGTGGATTTTTAAAACTCCATTCTCTGCCTCCAGCAGCTTCACTGCGACTGCAACGGATGCGACGGGAAAAACCAGCGGCAGATCGTCGCCCTTCAATGTTTCGGCGAGCGTGCCTGAGACCCAGGCATTTGTTTTGGCCGCAGCATCGTTCACATCGGCGCCTAGCTTGGCGGTCGCCGATACCTCCGACCATGTCATCAATGCGGCCGAGTCGACCGACGTTGCCTTTACGGTTGCTGGCCTCCCAGTGGGGGCACCCGGTACGGTGACGTTCACGGATACTTCCAGTCACCAAGTGGTCGTCAATGTCGATGGAAATGGCATCTTCTCGGCCAATCTGTCGAGCCTGGCTGATGGAGCCGTTTCATCCGTCCTGACCGCAGCTGATGGTACCGGGTTCAATGCGGCCGCCGATGGTAATACGGTCGCGCTCGATACAGACAGCGGTTTAAATCCAAGTCTATCGGTCAACGCCGCCAATCCGAGCAATGTCGTCTTCACGGTGTCTGGTCTGGAGAGTGATTACAGCGGGACGGTGACCTTCACTGACTCCAGCGGCAAGTCGGACGTGGTGCGCATTGGCGCGAACGGGACATATTCGGCCAATTTGTCCAATCTCACCGACGGCACACTCACGTACCTGATGACAGTAAGCGATCCGGCCGGCAACGTCATCAATGTGGATCCGACGGTCACTCTCGGCGATGGCTCAGCCAACGCGCCGGCCGGCACGCCGCAGCTGCCGAATCTCCTGAATGGTTACGCGATTCGGGCGCCGTGGATGGTGGCCGGCGTCGATTACGCGGTGGGTGTTCCGTCCGGTACCACCTTGAAAGACCCGTCAACGATTTCGATGGCGGGCGTGTCGGTCAATACGACTAGCCATGTTGTTACGGTGACCGGCAACAACGTCACGCTCAATGGATATGATTTTTCCTTGAGCGGCGGGTGGCAAGTTTACGTCACAGGGGCCAATGCCGTCATTGAAAACTCGAATTTCGCGGTAGGAGCCAACAACAAGATTCCAATCCAAAGCAGTACCGCTGCCTCAAACCTCACCGTTGTGGACTGCGCATTCGACGGTGGCGGAGCAAGTCGGAGTGAACAAGCACTTATCTATTTTACGGGGTCTGGGACCTTCGTTTCTGAATATAACTTGTTTCAGAACGCGCCTTCAGATGCCATTGATCTCAACCCGGCGTCTCCGTCGCTGACCCCAACTGTCAGCTTCAATGTATTTGACAATCTCGGCCTGCTCTCCGGTGCGCATGGCGACGTAGTGCAGTTCGTGGGCGGCGCCGTTAATAACTACGTGGAGACATATAATACGATTTATCAGCCAGCAACTAACACTGATGGTTTAGAAGGGATACAAATCGATGCGCAAGGGGGCGCATCTATCTCTAATAGCACAGTTTCTAATAATACGATCATTGCTCCGATGGGGGCCGCCAAAGGGGACACGATGTCCTGGATGGTCACACTCGGCAGTTCTGCAGGAAATTCTCTCAACAACACCCTCATTTCGAACAACTATTTAGTTCCAACAGGGGCCGGAGGAGTTTTCTATCCACTAAATTATGCCAACGCACCGACCAACACCGTCGCCAATAACAACGTGGATATGGTGACCGGAAACTACATTAATCTCAACAATTTGGAGGTGGCGCAAACGACGGTAACCAGTGTCGTCTCCTCACCATCAAGTGGGACTGAATTCCCTGGTAACACCGTTGCATTGGTCGCCATTTTTAGCGCAGCGGTTACAGTGTCGGGCACCCCTACGCTTACTCTTAACGATGGTGGAACTGCAACGTACACTGGCGGGTCGGGTACGAACGCTCTGACATTCACCTACACCGTGGCGCCGACTGACACCACGGTTTCGGCGCTGGCCATCACACAGGTAAACCTTCCCAGCGGTGCGACGATCAAGGATGGCAACGGTAACACACCCAATTTAGCAGGTGCGATTGCCACATTTCCGAATTTGGCAATTGATCCACCTACGGCGGGCGCGACGCTTACTGCGATCACGGAGTCGCCTTCGACCGCTGATCTGAATGTCGGGAAGACGGTCACCTTCACACTCAACTTGAGCAGCGCAGTTACGGTTACCGCCGGCACTCCGACATTGACGCTCAACGACGGCGGTACGGCCACCTATACCGGCGGCTCGGGTACGAGCGCGCTGACATTCAGTTATACGGTTGGGGCAACAGATGCGAACGTGGCCGCCCTGTCGGCGACAGCAGTTGGCCTGAATGGCGCAACGATCAAGGATGGCAGTGGGAATGTTGCCAGCCTGTCCCTGAGCGGTATCACGCAAATGGGTCCGCAGATTGATACCACCACCCCAGCTGTTTCGTCGGTGGTGTCATCGCCTGCAACCGGAACTGAATTGGCTGGCAGCACGGTGACTTTGACGCTGAATCTGAGCGAGGCAGTCACCGTGGCAGGTGGCACGCCCACGCTGAAGCTTAACGATGGCGGCAGCGCGACTTACACGGGTGGCTCTGGAACCAATAAGCTGACGTTCAGCTACACTGTGGGTGCCAGCGACACCGCGGTCTCGGCGTTGGGAATTACTCAAGTGAACCTGCCCACCGGTGTAACGATCACCGACGGAGCCGGCAACGCGGCGAACCTCGCCGGCGCGCTGACCACGCTTTCTGGTCTTGCGATTAATCCGTCTGCATCCGGCTACAATGACGGTTCTTCCGGCGCGCCCTCTGGCACACCGCAACTTGCGAATCTGTTGAATGGCTACGCAGCGTCGGACAAACCGGCGTGGATGGTGGCCGGCGTGAATTATGCCGTGGGTGTCGCAACGGGAACGACCCTGAAGGACCCGACTATCGCCGCCAACCTGCCTGCCGGCGTGTCAATCGATTCGACCAACCACGTGATCGATATTACGGGCAACAACGTTACGCTCAACGGGTTTGATTTCTCGTTGCACGGTGGGTGGGGAATCTATGTCCAATCCGGAGTGACAGGAACTATCATTGAGAACTGCAATTTCTCGATGCTCGCTAGTCAGCCGGTGGCGATTGATGCGGCGACCGGAAGTGGCAGCCTAACCGTGTTGAACTGCACGTTTAACGGCAACAGCGAAAACATCCCATCGGTTCTACCCCCGCCATCGGGTACTGGTGTAGGCGCCGCTATCATCGATAATGGAAGTGGAACATTCACGGGTAAATATAACTACATCTACAATATGCCTTCTGACGGGATAGATTTCGACGTTGGCACAGTCACGCCGACGATCGAGTATAACGTCTTCCAAAACTTAGGCATGACACCGGGGGCGCACCCGGACCCTGTGCAGTTTTATGCGGACAACGTCAATAACGCGATGATCGCGTTCAACACCGTCTACAGTGCGCAGGCCGGTGAGAGTGTCAACGAGGGGCTCACGATCGAAGCGCAAGGCGGCGCCACAATCAGCAATACTACCATCGAGAACAACGTGATCGTGGCTACCGGCCCGACCATGACGCAGTCCCTCAACATGGGGGTTTTCCAGGATTCGGGGAATGTTATTTCGGGTCTGGTAGTCAAGGACAATTATTTGGACCCGACCGGGACCTATACATCCACCGGTTTTGGGTCCGGTGCGAGTGCACCGACAGGGAGCAATCTAGTTTTTACAAACAACGTCAGCATGCTGACTGGCGCGGTGACCGCGCCTGCAGGGGGTACCTTCAATACGAGCGATGTAACGTCCGTCACCGCGTCACCGTCCAGCGGCACCGAGACCGCGGGCAACACAATCACGTTTACAATCAGTACGGACGAGCCGTTTACCGTTACCGGCACGCCAACACTGACGCTGAACGACGGTGGCACCGCAACGTATACGGGCGGTTCTGGCACCAAGACGCTTAGCTTTAGCTACACCGTCGGCGCAAGCGACACCGCCGTCTCGTCGTTAGCCATCACAAAGGTCAACCTGCCCTCCGGCGCAACCATCGTTGACGCAAATGGCAACACCGCCAACCTGGCCGGAGCATTGACGACTTTTTCCGGCCTGCAGATTTCCGCGTCGAGTTCGCCGCTGACGGTTTCATCGGTTGTGGCATCGGGCAGCGGGATCACCAGCGGGACGGGGGACCTCGGGGCCGGCAGCTTGGTAACGCTCACAGTAAACTTGAGCGCCCCGGCAACAGTGGCGGGCGGCACACCAACCCTGACGCTCAACGATGGCGGGACGGCGACCTATGCCGGCGGCTCGGGCAGCAATGCGCTAACCTTCAATTACACGGTAGCGGCCGGGCAGAACACCCCGGATCTGACGGTGACGGCGGTCAACCTCAATGGCGCCACGATCAAGGATGGCACCGGTAACTTGGCGAACCTCGCGGGCGCGGTGACCAACCCCTCCGGGACGCTGCAGATCGACACCACGACGCCGACGGTCTCCTCTGTGGCGGCCTCCGGCACCGGCATCACGGCCGGTGGGGGTGACCTCGGGACCGGCAGCGCGGTGACGTTGACGGTGAACCTGAGCGAGGCGGTGACGGTAGCCGGCGGTACTCCGACGCTGACGCTCAACGACGGTGGCACGGCGAGCTATACTGGCGGTTCGGGCAGCAACGCGCTGACCTTCACTTACACGGTGGCGGCCGGGCAGAACACCTCGGATCTGGCGGTGACGGCGGTCAGCCTCAATGGGGCGAGCGTCACCAATGGGGCTGGTACCGCGGCCAACCTGGCCGGCGCGGTGACCAATCCGTCCGGCACGCTGCAGATCGATACGATGACGCCGACAGTCTCGTCGGTCGCGACCTCCGGCACCGGCATCACCGCCGGGACCGGCGACCTTGCGGCGGGCAGCGTTGTGACGCTGACGATGAACCTGAACGAGGCGGTCACGGTTGCCGGCGGCACTCCGACGCTGACGCTCAATGACGGCGGGACGGCGACCTATACCAGTGGTTCCGGCACCAACGCACTGACCTTCCGCTACACAGTCGCGGCGGGGCAGAACACGCCCGACCTGGCGGTGAGCGCGGTCAACCTCAATGGCGCAACGGTGAAGAACGGCGCCGGTACGGCAGCCAACTTAGCTGGCGCGGTCACTACCCCGTCTGGCACGCTGCAGATCGACACGACCGCGCCGACGGTTTCGCAGGTTACTGCGTCGCCTGGGACTGGCACAGAGCTCCCGGGTAACACGGTCACGTTCACGATGGCGTTCAGCGAGGCCGTCTCGGTCACGGGAACGCCAACGCTCTCGCTGAACGACGGCGGCACGGCGACCTATACGAGCGGCTCCGGCACCAATCTCCTGACCTTCAGCTATACGGTCGGCGCAAACGACAGCGCGGTCTCGGCGCTTGCGATCACTCAAGCGAATTTGCCGAATGGTGCAACCATCAAGGACGGTGCGGGCAACGCGGCCAATTTGTCAGGGGCCGTGACCACCTTCTCTGGCCTGGCAACCGATCCGCCGGTTCATGTGAACTCGCTGACCGATTCCCCATCCACTGGAGATCTCAACGCAGGCAAGACGGTGACGCTGACGCTCAATTTGAGCGGCCCAGTCACGGTTGCGGGGGGGACGCCGACGCTCTTGCTCAACGACGGCGGTATCGCGACCTATACCGGCGGCTCTGGCACAAATGCGCTGAGCTTCAACTATACGGTCAGCTCGAGTGACACGAACGTCGCGTCACTGGCTGCGACGGGCTTAAGCCTTAATGGAGCAACGCTCCTGGACAGCGGCGGCAACACTGCCAGCCTCTCCCTCACCGGTTTGACCCAGACGGGCCCGCAGATCGACACCACCACTCCGGTGATCAGCACGATCGCAGAGACGCCCGCGAACGGTGACCTCAACGCCGGAAAGATCGTCACCTACACGTTGACGATGAGCGAAGTGGTGACGGTGAACACGAGCGGCGGCAAACCGACGTTGGCGCTCAATGACGGTGGCACCGCCACCTATGTGAGCGGCTCTGGCACCAACGCCTTGACCTTCAGCTATACGGTGCAGGCCGGTCAGAATACCCCCGACCTCATGGTGTCGGCGTTCAACCTGAATGGGGCCAGCATCACTGATGGTGCCGGCAATGCCGCCAACGTGTCTCTGGCCGGCATCGCCCAGGGTAGTCCGGCGATCGACACGACCCCGCCGACGGTGGCGTCGGTGACCGCGGCCGCAGGCGACTACGACGCCGGTAAGGCGCTAACGCTGACGCTGAACATGAGCGAGGCTGTCAACGTCACCGGAACACCGACCCTGACGCTCAATGACGGCGGCACCGCAACTTATGTGAGCGGCTCCGGCTCGAGCACGCTGGTCTTTAGCTATGCGGTTGGCAGCGGGCAGAACACATCGGCGCTGGCGGTGACTGGAGTTACCGGCACAATCGCCGACCTGGCAGGCAACGCGCTGAGCACCTCCGGTCTGCCGCAGACCTTTACGGGCGTTATCGTCGACACCACGGCGCCGACCGTGTCGTCGGTCGCGACCTCGGGCACGGGGATCACCGCTGGCTCCGGCGACCTCGGGACCGGCAGCGTCGTGACGCTGACGGTAAACCTGAGCGAGGCGGTCACGGTTGCGGGCGGCACGCCGACCCTGACCCTCAACGACGGCGGCACGGCCACGTATGTCGGGGGCTCGGGTAGCAATGCGCTGACCTTCAGTTACACGGTGGCCGCGGGTCAGAGCACGCCGGATCTGACGGTAACTGCAGTCAACCTGAATGGCGCCACGGTGCGCGACGGTGCAGGCAACGCCGCCAACCTGGCGGGTGCTGTGAGCAACCCGGCCGGCACGCTGCAGATCGACTCTACGCTGCCGACCGTAGCGTCGGTGGCGACCTCTGGTACCGGAATCACGGCCGGGACGGGCGACCTCGCAGCCGGCAGCGTAGTGACGCTGACGGTGAACCTGAGCAAGGCGGTAACGGTCGCAGGGGGCACCCCGACGCTTTCGCTCAATGACGGCGGCACGGCCACTTTTACCGGCGGCTCCGGGACCAATGCCCTGACCTTCAGCTATACCGTGGGGGCCGGGCAGAACACCTCCGATTTGGCGGTCGCCGGAATCAGCCTCAATGGCGCGACGGTGCAGGATGCGCTGGGCAACGCGGCCAACTTGTCGGGTGCCGTTGCGAACCCGACCGGAACGCTACAGATCGACACCACCACCCCGACGGTCTCGGCGGTCGCGACCTCCGGTACCGGGATCACGGCCGGATTGGGTGACCTCGGGACGGGCGGCGTAGTGACCCTGACGGTGAACCTCAGCGAGGCTGTGACGGTTGCGGGCGGCACCCCGACCTTGACGCTCAACGACGGCGGCACGGCGACCTATACCGGCGGCTCCGGCAGCAATGCGCTGAAGTTCAGCTACACGGTGGCGGCCGGTCAGAACACGCCGGACCTGGCGGTCACAGCGGTCAACCTGAACGGCGCGACCATCAAGAACGGCGCGGGCACTGCGGCCAGTTTGACGGGCGCGGTGAGCAATCCGGCCGGCACCTTGCAGATTGATACCACGACTGCCGCGGTCTCCGCGGTAGCGAGCTCGGGAGCCGGGATCACGGCCGGTGCGGGCGACCTTGCGGCAGGCAGCGTTGTCACGCTGACGGTGAACCTCAGCGAGGTCGTGACGGTTGCTGGCGGTACGCCGACCCTTTCGCTCAACGACGGCGGCACCGCGACCTACACCGGCGGCTCCGGTACGAATGGGCTGACCTTCAGCTATACAGTGGCGGCTGGGCAGAACACTCCGGATCTGTCGGTAACCGCGATCAACTTGAACGGAGCGACGGTCAAGAATGGGGCGGGTACGGCGGCCAACCTGACCGGCGCGGTCACCAATCCCTCAGGTACGCTGCAGATCGATACCATGGCCCCGATAGTGTCCTCGGTGGTCGCTTCGGGCACCGGCATCAAGAATGGAGCCGCCACCCTCGGCGCCGGGGCGGTGGCGATGCTGACGGTCAACCTCAGTGAGGCAGTGACCGTGTCAGGCGGTGTACCTACACTGTCGCTCAACGACGGCGGGATCGCGACCTACACGGGCGGCTCCGGCGGCAACGCGCTGACCTTCAGCTACACAGTGGCTGCGGGACAGAATACCAACGATCTGAGCGTGACGGCGGTCAACCTCAATGGTGCGACCGTCGCGGACGCCGCCGGGAATGCGGCCAACCTGGCAGGCGCGATCACCAATCCGCAAGGCAAGCTGAAGATCTACACCGGAACGCAAAAGGTCGTCAGTACAAGCACCACGACGAGCGGTACGACGAGCCTGGTCGCCATCGGAAGCGAGTACGCGCTGAACACCAGCGGGAGCACCGCCGTCATCGGGCCAGAACTGTCGTATAACGGCACACCCGTCACCGCGGGCGAATTCGGCAGCTGGACCCCAATCGCCACGGTGCAGACGGCGAGTGGCTATGATGTCGCCTGGCAGATCGCTGGCACCAACCAGTACGCGATCTGGAGCACGGACAGCAGCGGCAACTATGTCTCGAACCTCACACCCTTGCTTGCGGGCAACACCACCGCATTCGAAGCTTTTGAAACGACATTCGGACAAGACCTCAACGGCGATGGCACCATTGGCGTCAAAACGACGCTGATCCAGACCGACGGCACGACCAGCCTGGTCCAATACGGGAATAATTACGCACTTAACGCCGTCGGTAGCAGCACCACTGGACCGTTGCTCAAGTACAATGGTTCGGTGGTCACTGTGGGCGGGCTCGGCGGCTGGACCCCGATCGGCGCGGTGCAGACGGCAAGCGGCTACGATATCGCCTGGCAAGTGGCGGGCACCAACCAGTACACGATCTGGAGTACGGACAGCAGCGGCAACTATCTATCGAACCTCGCGCCAGTCCTGGCGGGTAATAGCTCCGCACTCGAAGCTTTCGAGACCACGTTCCAGCAAGATCTCAATGGCGATGGCACTGTCGGAGTGCCAACGACGCTGATCCAGACGGACGGCACGACCAAGCTCGTCGAGTATGGGACCAATTATGCTCTCGACACCGTCGGGAGCAACTCCACCGGCCCGCTGCTCAAATACAACGGCGCGGTCGTCACCGCGGGCCAATTAGGCAGCTGGACCCCGATCGGTGCGGTGCAGACGGCGACCGGCTACGATATCGCCTGGCAGGTGGCTGGCACCAACCAGTACACGGTCTGGAGCACGGACAGCAGCGGTAACTATCTGTCCAACCTGGCGCCGGTGTTGGCCGGCAACACGACCACGTTGGAGTCCTTCGAAGCAACCTTCCAGCAGGACCTCAACGGCGATGGCGTAACCGGGGTCAAGACGGTCCCGATTCAGACGGACGGCACCACAAGCCTGGTCGAGTACGGCAACAATTACGCGCTCGACGCCGTGGGCAGCAGCACCACGGGGCCGCTGCTCAAGTACAATGGCTCAGTTGTTACGGTTGGTGCGTTAGGCGGGTGGACGCCGATCGGCGCGGTGCAGACGGCGACCGGCTACGACATCGCCTGGCAGGTGTCGGGCACGAACCAATATACGATCTGGAGCACGGATAGCAGCGGCAACTATATCTCGAACCTCGCACCGGTGTTGACGGGTAATAGCACGGCACTGCAAGGCTTTGAGACCACCTTCCAGCAGGATATCAACCGCGACGGTGTCATCACCATCCCGGCCGGTCAAACGATGGAGCTTACCGGGAGCTACTCGGGAGAGATTGTCTTTGGCGGGTCGACCGGCAGCCTGAAAATCGATCATGCCGCGGACTTCACGGGCACGATCGGCGGGCCGCTCACGCCGACGGACCAGATTGACTTCGCAGACATCAATTTCAACAGCGCAACGCTCGGCTATTCCGGCAATAACTCTCCCGGCACGCTGACAGTGAGCGACGGAACGAATACGGCGACTCTCTCCGTGCTTGGCAACCATTCGCTGGCCAATTTCATTGCATCCAGCGATGGTCATGGCGGGACGATCGTGGTTGACCCGCCGCTGACAGGAGGATCAACCAATAGCCTGGACCAGCAAATGGCGCTGTTCTCGCAGTATATGGCATCGGCATTCCCTGCCGGAGGCACGGAACCCTCCACCTTGGTCGACAGTTCTGAAACGGGCGTTGGTATAGCTCCGCACATGGCGTCTCCGACCCCGAGCCAGCTGCATGCGTCAATGCTGAGTTGAGGCAGACAGAGCCATCAAGCGAAACGCGGCCTCACGGCCGCGTTTTTGGCAGAAACACGCTCGCCGCCCTGGATTGTGATCCGCAAATCAGGATTGCAGTTGCTGGTTTCTTTTGAATCAGCTTGCAGAAACACCCATCTCGGGCCAGTTTCGCAGTGTAGATTGCTAAGGCCGTTCAGACGCAAGGCCAATGCGCCAATTTGTGGCATTGCTCGCGACGACGGGTTTTCGATGGTGTCGCGCAGAGGTCGGTTCGGGACAGGGGTGTGGCAGCAAGGGTTCCTGAGCGTCGACCCGAGCGATCCCGACGCAAACGCTAGAGTGGGTCCGATTTCGTTTGAGCCTAAATGAACACGAATGTCGGTGCGATCTCTCCCAACTCTGTTGGTAGCGCCTGCCTTCGCTGCCATGTTGGTGATTCCGGGAGCGCAGGTCCTGTCGAAGGAACCGTCTCCCTACCAGGCCGACGTCCCGCCCGAACGCTCGAGCCCGGGAGACGAGAACAAGACTGCTAACCCAGTTCCTGGCGCGACCGTCCAAGGTCACGACACCGAACAAGAGACGCTGTGCCTGACGATCGAATCAGCCGCGCGTGCGAATGATCTGCCGCTTGGGTTTTTCGCGCGTGTCATCTGGCAGGAGAGCCGGTTCCGTTCGGACGCGGTCGGGCCGGTGACGCACAACGGTCGGCGTGCCCTGGGCATTGCGCAATTCATGCCCGATACGGCCAGGGAGCGAGGGCTGCTCGACCCGTTCGATCCGGTGCAGGCGTTGCCAAAAGCCGCAGAGTTTTTGAGCGAACTGCGCCATCAGTTCGGAAATCTTGGTCTTGCTGCTGCAGCGTACAACGCCGGTCCAAGGCGGGTCCAGGAATGGCTCGCGGGAACAGGCAACATGCCCGATGAAACGCGCAACTATGTCCAAGCGATCACCGGAAGCAGCGTTGAGGACTGGGCCACAGCTACCAGCAAGCAATCGGCACCCGGACGTGAGCCAACTAACTGTCGTGAAATGATTGCATTGCTCGAAAGCGCGCCTAACGGTTTTGTCACTCAGCTGCAACAACGCGTCACGCGCGCGGTCGGCAAGCCGTGGGGCGTTCAGGTCGCGACAGGGTTCAATCGCGATGAGGCGCTTGCGATGTATGCGCGCACGATGAAGAGGCTAAGTGGGGTCATTGGGCCTCAGGATGATCCGTTATTGGTTCACGTCCGAGGGACCAGCTCGTTTTTTCAGGTGCGGATCGGTGCCAATACCCACCGCGAAGCCGACGACCTTTGCAGTCGGATTCACCGTGCCGCCGGCGCTTGCCTTGTCAAGCGCAGAGGCGCCTGACGCCGACGCTTTGCAGCGTGTCCTGATTGCGAATATGCAGCTTCGGCTCGAGGTCCGTATCGAGCAGGAGCCCTGCAGATTGGATGATGCAAGTCATTGATTCTATTTTAATCTGCTTGCAGAACCCAACGTTTCGAGCCAATTTGCAGCGCAAATTTCTCAAGCACCTGAAGGTGCGAAGCCAGATGCACCGCTTTCCCAGATTGTTGCTGGTATTTTTCGTTTTCGCGGCCTTTGCGCATTCGGCGACCGCCGCAGCGTCGGAGAGGCGCTTGGCACTTGTGATCGGCAACGGCTCATACGGGGTGAGGGCGCTGCCGAGCGCCGTCAACGATGCGGCCGTGATTGCCCAGGCATTGAAAGCATCCGGCTTTGACGTCACCAGCCAGCGCGATTTGGGTGAAGCCAGGTTGCGTCAGAGCTTTGGGGATTTCCTGGTTGGGGTCAAAAATGCGGGACCCGATACGGTCGTCGTGGTTTATTTTGCTGGCCTTGGCCTGCAGAGCGAAGGCGAGAATTACCTTCTTCCTATCGATGCGGAGATCAGCCAACCTTCGGACGTGGTTCGTCATGCCTTGCCATTGTCCGAACAAACCCGTTCCCTGGCAGCCCTTCATGTGAAGGGCACCTTCGTCATTGTGGACGCGGCGCGCGCAAGCCCGTTTCTCCTGGCAGGGCAGCCACCGGCAAGCGGTCTCGCCTGGATGGAGCCCGAGGCGAACCTGCTGATTGCGTTCAATGCGACGCCGGGGACCGTGGCGCCCGGTAGTCCGGACGGCCATGGCGCTTACGCCAGTGCGCTTGCGGAGATGATTCGCCAGGGCGGACTTCGGCCCGAGGATCTGTTCGATCGCGTCCGATTGCGGGTCAATGAACTGACAGGTGGCGCCCAAGTGCCGTGGGACGTCTCAAACATCCAGGCGCGTTTCGAGTTCTCCGAGAGCCGGGCTGGCGTGGCGGAGCGGGCCGATGCACCGGAGCGTACGGCATGGATGCGCGCTCAGCCAATGAGGAAACTCAGCCCTCAGGACGCCTACTGGACTGCTTTGCTGCGGGATACTTTCGACGGTTATGCCGAATTCCTCGCCGAATACTGGAATGATCCCATGGCAAAACAGGTCGGGGCTCTGCTTGCCGTCCGGCGCGAGGCCATCACCTGGCGGCGCAGTTACCAGGCGAACGTCGCCGATGCCTATTGGACCTATCTCGAGCTTTATCCGCATGGACCGCACGTTGCGGATGCGGAGCGGATGCTCACGCACCTCGCGGCCGCGACAACGCCGCCGGTCAAATTCAGAAGGCTGGATTATGACGTACCACCGCCGTTGCCGGCCGAAGTCGAATTCACCGACCGGCCCGTGCTCAGCCTTGGTGATCCGGAATCTACGTTCGCCCGGGTGAAACGGGCACCGGCCTCTTTCCTGCAACCCCCGCCGTCTGAACAGCAGGTCTTGACGCAGACAGCCGCTCCTTCCCCGGAGCAGGGCCTTCCGCGACCACCACCGTTGCCGCCGTCCCGGACGCCGGGCGTGGCCGGCCAGGTGGCCATCAGCACGGGCGGTTCAACAGATGCGGCGGCCAAGAGTGCCCGGCCAGCAATAGGCGAAGGGGAGGGCGGACCGTCGTCCCTATCCGGCGCGGCCGGGCTCGGGATTGAGCGGCCGACCAACTCCAACCAGAGCTCGCGGTCCGTATCGCCCATCCGCGACTCCGGGAGCGCGGCTCTGGCCGCTGTGCAGTCGAGCCCATCAGAACAGGCAAAGGCCTCTCCAGGGCCGCCGTTGCCCGCCTGGGCATCGTTCCCGCCAAGAGAGACAAGGATATCTGGCCCGCCGGCGCCTGCGGCGACAAAGGGCATTGGAGAGCCGCTGTTTGTCTCGTCCGCACTTGCGCCGGTCTTGCCTCTGGCGGCGCGCAGGGGAGGGCGTCCCACGCTAGCCAATGCGCAGAGTGGGGCACTACCGGCCAGCGTCCCAGCACGCCTCTCGAGAGGCGCCACGCCGCCGCCGACGACCGGAAGCATTGCTGTGGAGAGGCCGCCACCCGCGACCTTGCCGGTCCCGGGGCGGAGCTCGCCTGTTTCGGCTCAGGCGTCGACTGGCAACATTGCTCCGCCAGCTACCCGGCCGGCGGCCCAGTTAGCCGCGGCGCCAGCACGGACCTCGCGGGCCGGCGGCCAAACGGCGCAGAGCGCTGCGCTTCCGGGTCCCCGGGCGGCTAGCCTGACGCCCTCGGCGGCCAATCGGCCGAACCCCGGAAGGGGGACCGCTCAACCGCCGCAAGCAGCTGGTCAAGCTGCTCAGCACGCTGTGCGGAAGGAGAACCCGGAGGCTCCCATAAGCCTTGCGCCTAGTCCTGCTTCTGCAGCCTCCGCAGCGCAGTCCGAGAAAAATCCGTGTACCGTTTCCAACGGCAGACTCGACTGCGGTGATTCGAAGTAATAGCGGGCCTCACCGTGCAATCTGCAACCTGGGTCAGGCGGTATTGCCGGCATCGATGGTGAGCACGCTGCCGGTGATATTGCGGCCGCCGTCCCCGAGCAGGTATTCCACCATGGCCGCGATATCCTCAGCCTCGGGCAACTGGCGCAGTGCGCTGCGGCCGGCGATGCGCTGCCGCCCCTCATCGGACAGGCTCCTGGTCAATTCGGTGCCGATGAAGCCGGGCGCGATGGCGTTGACGGTGATGCCGAGCTTCCCGACCTCGCGAGCGAGCGAGCGCGTGAACCCGGTCGCCGCGGCCTTGGTCGCGCCATAGACCGCAAGGCCGTTATAGCCGGTCGTGGCGATGATGGAGGAGATATTGACGATGCGTCCGGCACCGTCAGCCATCATGTGGCGCACCACGTATTTGGTCAGAACGATCGGCGACAACACATTGAGCCGAACCAGCGCCTCGATGTCGGAATTGTGCATGGTGGCGAGCAGGCCCTCGGTGCCGATCCCGGCATTGTTAACCAGTCCATAGATCGCACCAAAGTTGGTGCGCAACCTCTTGACCAGATCCGGAATCCCCTCGACCTCGCTGAGGTCGAATGCGACAAAGTGCAGCCGGTCCTCGCCGGCTTCGCGAAGCGCGTGCCGCAGCTCATCGCTCTCGCGCCGCGCCACAGCAACAACGTTGTATCCAGCACTCGCGAGACGGCGCGCAATCGCAAGCCCAATTCCGCGGCTCCCTCCCGTCACAACGACGTTACGCATCGGTGCGCGCCAGTTTACCCGCCGGAGTGACGTCCAGCTGCGCGACGAACCGGATCACTGCCGGAACCTTGTGGGCTGCAAGCGAGGCCTTGCAGGCGTTCAAGATCTCCTTGCGAATGGTCTCACAGCGACCCTGGTCGGCGGATTCGGCGAGGACGACGTCGGCCGTCACGACCGCGCCGGTGATCGGACTCTTGCGCGAGCGCGCGCGCGACATCCGTACTTGCGCATGCCGGTTGATCACGGCCTCGATCTCCTCGGGGTGAACCTTGAGGCCGCCGATATTGATGATGCCGCCCCGCCGGCCGACGAAGTAATAGCGGTCTCCGCGCAGTTCGACCATGTCACCAGTGTCGACAAAGCCCTCGGCGTCTGTCAGCGGCGCCGCGTTCCTGCCAACATAGGCATGCGCGGCACGGTTCGATCGGATGCAAAGGGAGCCATCCACCACCTTCATCTCGACGCCCTGGCCATTTTGTCCGACGAGGCTCGCCGGAAAGCCCTCGCGCCCATCGTTGACCGCAAAGCCAACACCGGCTTCGGTGGACGCATAGGCGTGGCCGATGGAGGCATTGGGGAAGGCCTGGGCCAAACCATCAAGCACCGCCTGATCGGCGATTTCGCCCGACAGCCGAACGTAGCGTGGCGCAAAGCCCGAAGCCGCGCCGCTCATCAGGAGCTTGCGCCAATGCGATGGCGTACCTGAAATATGGCTTACGCCGCGCGCGGAAAGCCGCGCCACAAAGGCGGCGAGCGGTTCGCCGGGCTCCGACAGCACCAGCGAACCGCCGCCGAGGATCGCGCGCAGGAAGATCTGCAAGCCGCCATAGCGGCGAATATCATAGAAGGTCGCCCACACGGCTCCGGTCGCGCGCGCCGGCCCATCGGCCACGATCGCGCCCGTCAGGCCCTCCAGGGTATGGCTCACGATCTTGGGCACCCCGGACGTGCCCGACGTCAGCATCAGCCATTCGGTTACACGTTCGGTCGCCGGCTTGTTGAGGGCCGGCGCGGCCAAGTGGCCGCCGACGATCAAATCGAGGTCTGTGCCCGACCATCGCTGCGGTTGGTCGGTGACGATTGCATCGATCTCGGCATCCTTGATGAGAGCGTCAATGTGTTCGGGGTTGAGGTCCGGCGGGCACAACAGCATGCGCTGCGCCACGCCGTCGAGCTCGATCATGGCAAGCCCGGACAACAATTGCCCGGACATCGACAGCATCACCGACCGGTTAGACAGCTCGCGCTGGCTTGCGGCGAGACGGGTATACTGAAGGATGTCAGTCAGCGAAACGCTGTGCCGCGGATCTGAGATCGTGCGATCCTTGAGCTCCGGACCAAGATAATCGCGAAGGGCAAACATTCACGCGGGAACGCTTTCGTAGGCTCTGACAAGGTCGCCGACGGTCGCGGGAAAAACCGCTTCCTCGGCAAGCGTAAATGGGTCGATCCCGAGCTCGTCCTCCAGCCGCGCCACCAGGATGGCAAACGCCAGCGAATCCAACCCCGTCTCATGGAGCGAGAGATCATCTTGAAGCGGCGGAAGCGTAATCTGCTGCTCCTCCGCGATCTGCTGCATTGCCGAAAAAATACGCGACCTTACCGACATGGATGACATTCCTTTTGTCCAATCTCTTTCAATAGAAACTCGATACTCGTTTGGATTCCGCCAATATACCAGCTTAACTTAATTTCAGCCATTTAATTTACAGCTTAATTAATCCATTGGCAATTCGAGAGTAAACCACATGATCGATCGACCGAAAATGGCCATCTGCCGGATCCCTGAGAAAAAGCGGGTCCGCGATCACGGCGGGATCAAAGCCGTCGCGCGCTAGTTGATTTTTCTTTTGTTTAAACGTTTCCGTTGTGTCCAGGGTCTTGCAAAGCCGCACGAACACCGGGATGGCATAGGGCGGCAATCGGCCGGACAGATGGTCGGCGAAGACCTTCAAGTCGAAGGCCTCATCGACGACAATCGCTGCCATCCCGGCGCGGCCATCGGTGCCTGGAATGCTGACGCCATAGGTTGATGCGTCAAGGACATTGGGGCAATCCCTGATTGCGTCATTCACTTCGCTGGTCGAGACATTCTCACCCTTCCAGCGGAACGTGTCGCCGACACGGTCTACGAAATAGAAAAATCCCTGGTCGTCGATCCTCATCAGATCGCCGGTGCGAAACCAGGCGTCGCCCTTTGCAAACACATCGCGCAAGATCTTCTTCTCGGATTCGGCGGGGTCGGTGTAACCCTCGAAGCGGCCGCCGCCCTGATCCGCACGTCCAATTCGCCCGATTGCCTCGCCGGCTTCACCGACCTGGCAGGCTGTACAATGCCCATGTTCGTCGCGGACAGGGACGCCGCTGTCACCATCTATCCGGATGATCGCCGCAGGAAAGCGATGCGTGAGCAACGGCGGAATCCGGCCTATCGCACCTGTTTTGCCCTCGACATTGAATAGCGAGAAATTGCCTTCCGTGGCGGCATAGAACTCAAGAATTTGCGGGATGGCAAACCGCGCTGCGAACGCGTCCCAGATGTCGGCGCGTAGCCCATTGCCGACAGCAAGCCGCAACCGATGATTTACCTCGGTCGCCACGGGCGGCGTGTTCAAGAGATAGCGGCAGAGCTCCCCGATATACTGGAATATCGTGCAATCAAACCCCGTGATGTCGTCCCAGAACTTCGTTGCAGAGAATTTTTCCGCCACGACCACCGATCCTCCCGCGACCAGCATGCTGCATGGCGCAGCAACGCCCCCCACCGAATGGAACAGTGGCAGGCAATCGTAGAGCCGATCGTCGGGGGAGGCGTTCGACAGGCCGGCGAACCAGCCGCCCCAGTTGAGTATGCGCCGATGGCTGATATTGGCGGCTTTCGGCAGCCCGGTGGTGCCCGAGGTGTAGATCAGGAGCGCGCGATCATCGATCGTCACTTCGCCGCGCTCCGAGCCTGAGAGCGGGCCGGTATCCGCTGCATCCAGCGCTGCCGCAAGATCGGCTCCCCAATGACTACCAGCTGGGCTCCAGAGTCTTGGCGCCAGCGTCAGATGCTGACGGGCCGTTTCGAACGTCTCGAGGTAGTCCTCAGCCACAATCAGGTGAGCGGCCCCAGCGACATTGATGCAATGAGCCAGCGATCGGCCGACCAGCTTGGTGTTGACCAATGCCACCACCCCGCCCACCATGCTGATGCCGAGCCAGCACGCGAGATAATCCGGGCAGTTCGGCATGATCAGGCAAACCGTGCTGCCCTTCCCAATGCCTTCCCTTAGGGCCCAGCGGGCATATTGGTTGAACCGGCCAGCCAGTGCTCGATAAGTGAAGCTTGCACCCCGCGAGAGCAGCGCCGGGCTCTCCGGCTGCCGTTCGGCCCATTGTTGGACCACGTCGGCAAACAAGCGCTGAGGCTCGGCTTCGACACGCGCCGTGAGCTCAATGGCCTTGAGCCACGCCTGTGCTGGCGATGGCTTGCGGCGCATGGGTCGGCTCTCGGCCGCCTGCGTGTTGACCGGACTGTTCATCGCTTGAGCGTGCCCTGGGTCCTGCCACAACCTCGAGCCTCTTGCACTGAGCAAGGGTTAAGGAATTTGCGAGAGAAGTCCTGCGCGTTCGATCGACTTGCTGGGACGGCTCTGGGGCAGAGGACGCAAGCAAACAGCATACTATCTTTCTCTGAGGCTTTCCTGCCTGTATTTCAACAACGGCGAGAGTAGATAGCTGATCACGCGGCGAGATCCGGTCTTGATCTCGGCCGTAACCGCCATGCCAGGTGAGAGGTTGACTGTCTTGTCGTCAACCTCCAGCTGTGGCTTCTCCACGGCAATGCGCGCCGCATAGGTCAGCTGCTGGCCTTCGGGCTCGCTGCTTGCCTCTGGTGAGCCGGTCAGGTCCTGCTTCTGTTTGTCATTCTGCGCCTCGCGCGCAATTGAATCCGACGAGATTGTGCGGACCCTGCCGTGAAGCAACCCGTATCTGGTGAAATCAAACGTATCGACCTTGATTTGCACCTCGTCCCCGATGTGGACGAAGCCAATATCCCGATTGCTCACCATCGCCTCGATTTCGAGCGGCCCGTCTGCCGGCACGACGACCATCAGAGTTTGTGCAGGCGTGACGACGCCTCCGACCGTATGGATGGCCAGTTGTTGCACCATGCCCGAGACCGGCGCCCGCAGATCCTGAAGCTTGAGCCGCTCTTGCGCCTTGGATAGGTCTGCTGCCAGTCCGGCAGCCTTCCGCTCGGCTTCGGTGAGGTCGCTGAACAGGGTGCGACGGTATTCTCCGACCGTCTGCGCGCGCGTTTCGATGATTGCGGCAATGGCGGCTTGGGCCTCCTTGATATGGCTCTTCTGGACCAGCCGTTCCTGCTGGCTCTCGGTCAGTTGCTGCAGGACCTCGTAATATTGCAGCTTCGAGCCAAACTCGTTCAGCGTCTTGCGGATGTTGACGCGCTCCTCGATGGTCGGAATAACCGCATCAAGTTTGTTGACGGTGGCCGTGATGGACGCGAGTTCTGCCTCCTTCTGGGCCCGTTGCCCATCAAGAGCTGCGATTTTGGCCCTGTGTTCAGCGACCTGCGTCAGCAAAAACTGTCGTTGCGTTGCGATTTGGGCGGGGTCTGCGGCTTCCGGTGGATGGAATGCAGAGGCCGGATCATCCGTATCGGCGAGCGCAGCGCGCAGGCGAGCGATGTCCAGCCTGGCTGACACCAAATCACCTTGCAGATGATTGACCTCGCCTTGAACCATGGTGGAATCGAGCTCAATGAGCAGGTCGCCTGCGGTGACGTTTTGGCCGTCCACCACGTGAATCGCGCGCACGACCCCGGTCTCGAATGGTTGGATCACCTTGGTGTGGCCGGTCGGAATAACCCGACCCGTCGCGGTCGCCACAATATCGACATGACTTAGACTCGCCCACGCCAAGGCAAAAACAAAGACGACGATCAGTGTCGCGCCAATCGCCCGACCAGTCGGCGAGGCCGGCGTTTCGACGATTTCCAGGGCGGCTGGTAAGAAGGCAAGCTCTTCCCGTTCTCGGACCTTTTGACCTGCCGGAAATGGGACAACTCGTGCTTCCGATTTCATGAATCCTGCCCGTGAATTGTCGCTTTGGCCAAGCTGTGACTAACCATCAGATGTGCCCGGAAGATGGCTGATCCATGAATCTAGATGTGGGATATGCGCCTTTAAATGGCGTAAAACAGTGGCAATAAAACGACCCTTAAACTATAGCTAACACCTTAAGAAGTATACAAGATAGCCGCACTACAGTGCATGCACGGGGGCCGGTTGGCCTTTCAAGCCAGCAACGACAGGGGACATATGTCGACAGATCCGGAACTGCGCGGGCCGCTGGATTCAGGCCTGACAGCTTTGGTCATGCTGCTGCGCTTTCACGGCGTTGGAGCCGATCCCTTGCAGATCAGGCATCATTGCGGAGGTGCCGACATCGGCGTTACCGAGATGATCCGATCCGCAAAGGAGTTCGGCCTCAGAGCGCGCGAGCTGAAGACGAACTGGGCACGCCTGGCGACGACACCGTTGCCCGCCATTGCCGAACTCAAGGATGGTGACTTCCTGCTGCTCGGGAAGGCCGGCCAGGACAAGATCCTGGTCCAGTCGACGAAAACGCCACGTCCGGCGCTGATGACGCAGGACGAACTCGAGGCGGTCTGGACTGGCCGGATCGTCTTGATGACCAAGCGCGCCAACTTGACCGACCTGGCGCGTCGTTTTGACATCACGTGGTTTCTTGGCGCCATCGAAAAATACCGGCGACAACTGGCCGAGGTGCTGCTCGCATCGTTCTTCCTCCAATTGTTCGCGCTTGTCTCGCCGCTGTTCTTCCAGGTCGTCATCGACAAAGTTCTGGTCCACCGCAGCATCAGTACCCTCGATGTCCTGATCATCGGGCTGCTTGCGATTGCCGCGTTTGAGACCGTTCTCGGCATCCTGAGAACCTATCTTTTTTCGCACACCACAAACCGCATCGACGTCGAACTGGGCGCCCGACTGTTTCAACATCTGCTGGCGTTGCCCACGGCCTACTTCCAGACCCGACGGGTCGGCGATTCCGTCGCGCGGGTGCGCGAACTCGAAAACATCCGCAACTTCCTGACGAGTTCGGCGCTGACGCTCGTCATCGACCTGTTTTTTACGGTCGTCTTTCTCGGCGTGATGCTGGTTTATTCGCCACTGTTGACCGGGATCGTGCTCGCCGGCTTTCCGTTTTATATCGGGATTTCTGCCGGAGCGACGTCACGCTTTCGACGGCTGCTCGATGAGAAGTTCAGGCGCGGCGCAGAGAACCAGGCTTTCCTGGTCGAAAGCATCAGCGGTGTCGAGACACTCAAGGCGATGGCGCTCGAGCCCCAGATGCAGCGTCGCTGGGAAGAGCAGCTTGCGGGCTACGTGACGGCGAGCTTCCGTGTTTTGCGGCTTGGCAACACGGCCAGCAACAGCGTGCAGTTTGTCAACAAGGTCGTCATGGCCGGCATCTTGTACTTCGGCGCCAAACTGGTCATTTCAGGCGGACTAAGCGTTGGCGAGTTGGTCGCCTTCAACATGCTGGCCGGACGCGTCAGCCAGCCGGTGCTGCGTCTGGCCCAAATCTGGCAGGACTTCCATCAGGCGAAGATTTCGGTTGAGCGCCTTGGAGACATTCTCAACACGGCTCCAGAGCCGAAATTCAACCCGGCTCGAGCCGCGCTGCCTGCGATCCGGGGTGACGTCGCCTTTGAGCATGTCTCATTCCGCTATCGCATCGATGGTCCGGAGATTCTGCACGATGTGAGCTTCAGCGTGTCGGCCGGACAGGTCATTGGCGTCGTCGGCGCGTCAGGCTCCGGGAAAAGCACGGTCGCCAAGCTCATCCAACGCCTTTACATTCCCGAGCGTGGCCGCGTGCTCGTGGACGGCGTTGATCTCGCAATGGTCGATACCGCTTGGCTACGTCGCCAGATTGGCGCGGTGCTGCAGGAAAACGTCCTTTTCAATCAATCCATCCGGGACAACATTGCGCTGCCGGATCCTGCCATGCCGATCGAACAAGTGATCGAGGCAGCAAAGCTGGCCGGCGCGCACGATTTCATCCTGGAGCTGCCGGAAGGCTATGACACGGTTGTAGGGGAACGCGGCGCCAGCCTTTCGGGTGGCCAGCGCCAACGCATCGCGATCGCGCGCGCTTTGGTGACCAACCCGCGCATCCTGATCTTTGACGAAGCGACCAGCGCACTCGACTACGAAAGCGAGCGCATCATCCAGGACAACATGCAGCGCATCGCCCGGGGACGTACGGTTTTCGTTATCGCTCACCGGCTCTCAACGGTCCGTCGGAGTGATCGGATCATTGCCATCGATCGCGGTCGACTGGTGGAGGACGGTACGCACGACGAGCTCCTCAAGAGAGGAGGCCGCTATGCCACGCTGCATCGTGTGCAGGCCGATATCCATGAGGTTCGCTAATCGAGCTCGGCGTTGCTCTGCCACTCGCCAGCGGCTGTTTGAGGGCGGCACGACATCGGGTCCGCCAACTGATTTAAAATAATAGCGCTAGCTCAGGTCAGCGGAGCTGTTGGCGCGGCACGTCTTGCCGACGCGCTCGTTCCAAGCGATTGCGAACTCTCCGTTGATCGCGCCTCCAGCAGATAACGAAGGCCCAGGCCGAACAGGTAGCCGGCCTGCATGCTTGCGCAGCCTGCGGCGGCCACCAACATGGTCGACCCAAACGTGGAGGATTGCATCAGCCCGATAACTGCCGCTGCCATAAGCACCATCGCGGTCGAAGGGAGCAACACCAGGACCTTGAAACGCTGGGCCAACACGGCGCCAACGAGCAAGCTAGGAATAGCCAGAAAAATCAAGGTTGCGCCCTCCCGTGCACCCGCGACTTCCGGAAGTCAAACTATCGAGCGGTTGTTCGGCCCTAAGGTCCCATCCCATGCGTTAATTTCGAGTGAAGGTCGGCAATATGCCTTCTCGTTCGCCTGGCTGCCGCCGCCCTGGATCGCAACTTCGATCAGGAATCGCGTACGACAGTCTTTATACAACTTTGGGCGAAATTGAGCTGGCAAGGACAACCGGCGCAAGGTTTATCTGTACCTGGGCCGTGCGGCGTCCAAATGTCTTGTGAACAAGTCCTGAAATGGTATCAGGCTGCGCCAGACATAATGTCGTAGAATGTAGAATGGATTCAACAGCCAATCAAACGGCTGATCGGTGGCCGCATATGCCAAGGCATTCCGCGGGTCATATCCTCAGGCCCGTTGTCGCCCCGCTGCATTGTTGGCGGATTCGAGGTCCGAGATGACAAATTCCTCGATCGTCCGGCCGGCAGAAAGGGCGGCTGTCAGCCAACGTGGCCGTTTGCCACGGCCCGACCAGGTCTCCGAAGGATGCTCCGGGTTGCGGTATTTGGGAGAAACTGAGGCGAATTTGCGCCGTTCTGGACGCGGCTCTGTGGCCTCTCCGTCCGCCTTTAGTCGTGGTAGCCCCTGGTCTCGACGAAGCTTAGCGAGCCTTGTCTCAAGTTCGCGCTTTTCGGAGGTCAATCGCTCAGAAAGAACCTCAATGATTTTCTCGTGCAGTCGCCACATCTCGTCGACCGACATGGTGTCAAGATTCAATTTCCTGCTCATTCGTCCCCCCGAAGGACTTGGATCTATCCTAAGGACGTTCTCTTGTGACTTTGCTGTTCAAAACATCCACGATCCAGTCCGTGTCCGCGATTCGGTTTTTGCCGATTTTCAACAGATGAGGGCGGCAGTTCAATAAGCGTTGTGCTTTCTCAACACTTCGAACAAGGTCTTGAAAAGAATTTGGACGTCGAGCCAAAGACTCCAATTGTTGATGTACCACAGATCGAGCTTCACACGTTCCGAGATGTGTTCGACCGACGGCGTTGCGCCTCTGGCCCCATTGCATTGCGCCCAGCCGGTGATTCCGGGTTTGACGTGGTGGCGATATGCGTAGTCGCTCAGGACAGTTTCGAAATAAGTGTCGTGCGCCAATGCATGGGGGCGGGGGCCCACCAGGGACATGTCGCCCCTCAGGACATTCACGAGCTGAGGTAGTTCGTCGATGCTGGATGATCGCAGGATCCGACCGAGGCGAGTCACCCGCAGATCGCCGCGCGTTGCCTGTAAAATGGTAGGGCCGTTTTCCTGAACCGTCATGGTTCGAAATTTGTAGATGACGAATTCCCGACCGTTAAACCCTTTTCTGACCTGGCGAAAAATCACCGGGCCTGGGCTCTCGAGTTTGATTGCCGCTGCTGTTAGCGCCATGAGGGGCAAAAAGAACATCAACGCCAAGGCGGACAAAAGAAGATCGGTGAGGCGTTTGAAGAACCGCTGGGGTCCGCTGAGCGGGGCCCGTTGCACCTCAATGCTAAAGCTCCGGCTGCCGGCGTGCCAGGTGAGAGCCGTCAATGACCTGATACGCGCATCGGGAAGCAGCCGCGCGGCGACCGGAAGCGCCTTTATCCGATCCCGGATGAGCTCAAGGCGTCCGGAATCGCTCCATGGCAGCGCGAGCAGGATCTCCCTACAATCGTGGCGACGCACAAAGTCGGCCAGGAGATTGATGACGCGGATGTCGGCCGCGGCGCGTGCTTTGGAGTCGTCTTCTCCACTCAATGCAAAGCGTCTTACCTGTGTCGCACCGCAAACAGCCAACAAGTCTCGTGGCTTGAACGCCATTATCTCATGGAAGTCGCCGATCAGTACGGCGTCCCGCCGGCCGACAAATCCGTTGGAGATTGCCTCCCCAAGGATAATTTTCGCAACCTTGCGCACGCCAAGCAGGATCATTGGCGTAATAAGACAAAATACAACGAAAGCTACACGGGAGAATGTGCCACCCACCTTCAGGAGAAATGCGACCAGCGCGAGCAGCAAACCGGTTTTAAACCAGTAGATCAATATCTCGCGGACTTCCACGCCTGATGATGCGGTTTGAGAGAGTTCATACAATCCGCCCCTACTCATGAGCAGGATGTAGAAAATGCTCGCGAGCACGCCGACTGCCAGCTGCGGCTCGAGGTCCAATCCTGCGGGATACATTACCGCACGGTAGACAAGCCCTCCTGCAGCGCTGCACAACACGATAACAAGAGCGTCAACCGCTGATAAAAAATAGGGAACTGCCTGGCTGGAGAGGCCTGCGGGTGGCAGGCTCGCAAAGTGCTCGAGGCCGACCCTTTCGCCGCGAAGATCCGAATCGACGGACATAATTACCACCGTTAATAATTTGGGACTAAAATGTTGCAGATTTGGCAGGCTAAATCCGGCGCTCGTCTCCTATTAACCAATTTAAATATAACTTCAACGGGAGCCGCAAGGCAACATTAATTCTGTTCCCCTGCACCGTATAATCCGGTTCAAGTTTCCAGTTTGGGGCCAAATTCGAGCTCGTTTGATCCTTCCGCGGGTGCCGAATCGATGCAGTTAATGCGGGCCGGCTCCGGGTCCATGGATTATTATGTTCGCTGAACGCGCAGGACATACATCGTTCGCGGTACCCATAAGTCTTCCACATTCGGCAACCCGCACCAGTTCGCGAAGCCGCTGCAACTCCAAAAAGCGAATTCTCAAATCTGCTGAAGAATTCTTCCTGACCTGCCTCTTAATCGAACGATCCTGTAAACCTGCCGTCGCTTTCATGCAATTCTCCTTCAAATATCGTTCGTAGCTGTGTCATCCTCATCGTTGGCATTTTCCGTGCCAAACAGCACTGCTCCTGCGATAGACCCGGTCCCTCCTGACAGCTCAGTCTTTCGTCCAAGCTTAAGCATACGGGGATGTCTGCCGTATGAACGGGACCCCCATGACAAGGACCGGGTCATGATTGGAGCTAAACACGCCGCAGCCTCTTGTGGGTGAATTGAGGCCAGCTCTCATTGACGTGACGCCAATAATCGCCGAACGCACGCGGACGTGCGCCTGCATCGACGTAATCTTAGCTTCTCCAGGGCTTACGCCTGCCGAGAGACTGGAGCGTGAGCAGAATCTGACAGGCCTGGCGCCAAAGCGTTCCCTCATAACGCGCCAATCGGTCGAGCGGGTAGGTGGGGAGATTGCAGAGGCGGACAAAGGATTTTGTGAGATCGTCTGACGGTTCAATCGTCCGCAGCTTTGACGGCGGGCCCACATCAGGGCTTCTGGTCGGCTCGGTCTCGCTCTGACCGATGACGGTGGTGTCGGTGACCGCTTTTGGGTACATGCTCTCGATCAGCTTCTGCCGCTTTTGATGGGCTTGTCGGGATTGCCGAAACTGCAACAATTGCCCGGCTTGGATCTTGAACAGCCCGCTTTCGATAGCCGTTGCGCGCCGCAGGCGCCACAACAGACTTGCCAATCTCAGTATCAGTTCTCTCTCGACAGCCGATTGCGCGTCATAGTCAGCTGTCACAGCCATTTCGAATGCCGCGTAATCTTCGGCATCTTCCAAAGCATCGATCACGGTTTCTGCGGTGAGGCCATGGCGCACCGCGTTCTGTCGAGACCTTCTCTTGCCCTCTTCAGTGATCGGACCGGTGCTAAGTCGTGCATTGCGCCGGTTTGCTTCGATTTGCCGGAAGGAGCTCATGCCTCCTCCGATCCGGCGATTGGGTTCGTTTAGCTACTTTGATTTTTGGCAACCAGATCGGGAGCACTGCCGGAATGGCGCTCCTGGAACTCTTCGCCGATCCTGCTCGATAGAGCTGCGTTCCAGATGATCCTTGCTTCTCGATTTGGCAACTCATGCGTCATGGCCCAAAGGCCTGCAGCGACAGCTAACGGCTCGATCCCTTGCTTTGTCCACCAGTTCGCTTCGTTGCCCAGCTGATGCAGATCTCGATGGTGTTCACGGCAAAGCGGCACGGTGTATTCGTCGCTGACCTTTCGCCCCAATGAGCGAGGCTCGGCGATCTTCAGATGATGAGCATCGCACGGTCTTGTCTTGCAGATCAGGCACGGTTGGGAAGCAACGAAGGACAGGTGCCCTTTGCTTCGTCGGCGGATAGATTTCACGCGGCATGCGACGAGCTGCGGCGAGTTGCCGTTCTTTTCTGGGGCGGTCGTGGGAGCAGGTTCCGCGGCCGTCGTACCCACGGGTGGTTCATGTTGTACTTTTGTCAGGTATGCCGCTTCGACTGCTTCGGCATCGTTTTTGGTGAGCGTGTTCTTCAACGCGAAAGAGCGGTAAGCCCAAACGGCCAGAGCGTCGTCGGTCTCAAACGATGTGATTTCCCTCAATAGACGGTCACGCAACTCGGCCGATTTCTCGGCATCAAGGACCGCCGGCCGGGGCGAATGCATTGTGCCGGTGTTGCCGGTTCCTAACTTGGGGCGCGCGAACCCGGGCTGTGGCGGCGCTTCAATTGGGAGCTCAGGCGCGTCGAGATCATCCTCGCCGGCGATGCCGACCAGGGTAAAAAGCGCGTAACGCCGTGCATAGGTCAGCGCAGCGCCCTTCACCTGAGCCGACGGCTCCCCGGCGGGGCAGACCGGCCAGAGTGAAGACACCCATTCTCCGGAGGCATGAACAAGCAGTGTCGTCAGGGTAATCTGACCTTGCTCGACCGCGGTCGTTTGCATCATCGCGATTTCGTGTTGGCCGAGACACTTTCGGATGATATCGAGGCCACTCGCAAGGGAGGCGTAACGGAAGATCCGCTCTCCATGTTTGCCGGGGATCGTTCCAGTCAGCGTTTTCTCAGGGTTGCTCAGTTCGGCCTGCGCTTTGGCGAGCGCGGTTGCGATGGCGCCGATCTTATCACTGCACAGATGCATCGGCGATCTCCGTGAGCTCGAAGCTGATTGCGCCGGATTTGGATTGCTTGGCGCGCAGACCGTGTCCGACCGCTTCCTTGGCGTCCTCGGGCACCAGCTTTTTCAGGTCCGATTTGGCCGCTTCGTGCTCCTCATGGGCGGTGCGGGTCCTCCGGTAGATTGCTGCAAATTCGGCCCAGCTGTTCGAGGAGTTCATGTCGACTACGCGAACGGCCTCGAGCCGCGGCCTCGGCGGTTCCACCCCGAACAGGCGAGGAGGCTCACCGGTCTGAACGCAGCGCCAGAACTTCCTTTCAGCAGTGAGCAAAAGGTGCTGGTACAAGGAATCGGCATTTATCCTGATCTCGACCCACTTCCCGCCGCCGGTGATAATCGACAACACGGCGCTCCGCGCCGCTGTCACCCACGTATTGTGCTGCACCTGCGCCATGTGCTTTTCGGCCGCGGCCTCTTCCGAGAACGACCAGGGCAGCATGAATTTCGCTTCAAACACGGCCCCGGTGCCGTCGACCTTGCCGTCCAGCGTCGCTGCCATCCAGCGATGAACGGGATGGAATACTCGCCTTTGCACGTCAGTAACGGCTTGACCAGTCGTTTTCGTAAACCAGTGCCGGTTCAAGTCCTCAGTGGCGGCCCCGAGTTGAACTAAGAGATTCCGGGAGAGGTCCTCTGGTTCGACCTCGCCCCGTTTCTCCCGCCATAACTGCAGCAGCGCGACCTCGTCCTGTCCCATGATGATTCGGGCGTCAGAGCCACCGATGAACCCCCGGCGCTCGGCAAGTGAAGAAACTTGGGGTCTTTTGTCTGGAATCACGGCATCCTCCCGCCCGATGCTAGTGGATAAACATAAAATGTTGATATGCGATAGGCTCAGGAGCGTCAATATAAAATGTTGAAAAAAATGACGCCATCTCAGTGTCGAGCTGCGAGGGCACTAGTTGATATGACGCAACCTCGCCTGGCCGCGCTTGCCAACTTGGGGCTCTCGACGATCGTCGATTTTGAACGGGAACGGCGCGCCGTATCAGACGAGGCAGTCGATAAGATTAAGCAGGCTCTAGCGGCCGCAGGAGTTGAGTTCATCGACGAGAACGGCGGGGGGGCAGGGGTACGGCTGCGTAAGGTCAAGCCGAGAAAGGAATAGGTTGCGGATATCTATTACCTCGGAGGTAAAAGTTTTGCCTTTTGTCCCGCTGCAACCGGCATGCCGTGGAACTGACGGAACTTTGCTCGTAAGAAAGGCTTAATAGAAATCGGTATCTAAGTGCAGCAGCGGCCGTTCAAAGCAACGGCCGCTTTTTAAAGCTTTAAAGGAACGAGCGGGGGTTCGATGTCGTGCGGGTTAGTCGAGATTGGCAAGATAGATGTGGAATTAACCCCGCGGCCGATCGAGCCATCCTGGATCATCGAGGGCAAGCCTGAGGCGACGGGCTGCACGCTGTCACAGAGCGCCGATCGGACCGCCTTCACGGTCGTCTGGCACTGCACGGCCGGCAAGTTCAACTGGTACTATGACGTTGACGAGACCATTCACATCCTGGAGGGGGCGGTCGTGCTCGAGAACGAGCGCATGAGGCCGACGCGATATGGCCCGGGTGACGTCATCTTCTTCAAGGCGGGTGCGCATGCCATCTGGCATGTCGAGGGGCATGTGAAGAAGCTCGCGTTTTGTCGACGAACGCTACCCGCTCCGCTGAGCCTTGCGCTGCGCGCCATCGGCAAGATCAGGCGGACGCTGCAGCTGGGGCGCCGACAATCCGCAGGGTTGGCAGGGGCCAGTTAGACGAGATTTCCCGCGTCACCTGTTTGTACGCCGATGGCGTAAAGCCCTTGAGCCGGTTCGGCCGTAAGATCTCAGGCTTATGCTCGCCTTCTCAGCGATGCTTTCAGCTCAGATCGCATGAGCTCAGAAGGCTCCCGCATCGACAGCGAGGCGCAGGCCGCCCTTTCGTATTCCGCGGGTGGTCTCTGTGCCCCGAGCGCTTTAACTAACTGTCAAATCGGGCGCGTGCGCGATGGCTGCTATTGAACATTGAAGAAGACCTGGGATAGCTCGGGTATGTGCGAATCGCGGCAAAGCCCTGAGCGCGCGATCCGTGTCTAACAGCCGATTGATGCGCGTGTTTAGTTCCGTCCCCGCGCTAGCGGGTTCGCGCTGACTGGGCAATGTCACCAACGGCCAAAAAGCCGATCGAACATCAAACCCTCGATAAGCCTGCCATAGCCCGCGTTCGCCTCGTCCGTAAATAGACCGGTGGTGGCGATCTCATAGCCCAAAGCCTGCGCGACAGAATCGATCTGATCGTCGTGCCGGCAGTTGGGGAAACTGAACAGCTCCGTCTCGAAAGCCTGCAGCCACGATGCCTCTTTGGGCAGGAACACCTGACCGCTTTCAAATTTCGCGGCCTGAATGGACATTCGGGTTCGCTTGCCCAGGATCGGTCTCACAGCGCGGATCGGCAACCCGGCCGCTTGCAGCTCCTTTGCCATCGCCGTCCCCACGCCGGCATCTTCGATCAGGATCACTTTTGGGTTCTGAAGACGCGCAAGCGAGAGTGCTTTCGCCTTGAGCGGGAGATAGTCGAGCCGGTCGCGAAAAACGTCGACAAGATAATAGCGCCGATCGTGATATCGCCACGTCGTGCACACCGAATAGCTCGCGTGCTCGTTATCCCTTGTCGCCGTATCCCAACTCTGAATCGTTGTTGTGGAGGAATCAATGATGGGAAGCCGGTCATATCGGCGGAGCCAAGAGGACTTGATCATTACGCCTCCGCGAGGAACAGGGCACTGCAGGTATTGGGCTTGAAACACGTCCGTCCCCATCTGAGCCCGGTACGATTCCAAAATTGACAGCGGCTCGCGCTCGGCGTGGAGCACATCCCCCACACGACGCCGGTGAAATCGGTCCTCGCCAATCTGAAACTCGGTCTCCTCGTCAGCAATCGCAGGCAGGCTGACGACCGTCCACTCTCCTGACTCTCGCACAAGACTGCCGACCAGGTCATCCTGGTGGAGTCGTTGCATCACGACGATGATGGCGCCGGTTCGCTTGTCGTCGAGCCGCGATAGTATGGTGTTCGCGAACCAGAGATTGACGCGCTCGCGTTTGCTGTCCGACAGCGCATCGATCGGCTTCAATGGATCATCGACAATGACGATATCGCCGCCGCGCCCGGTCAGCGTTCCGTCCACCGAAGTCGAAATTCGGAATCCGCCGCGCGTGGTGATGAACTCCGATTCCGTATTCTTGGCACGTGAGATCTTGGTATCCGGGAAGAGCTGTCGATACCACGGCGAGTTCATGACTTCTCGGCAGTCGTTGCTGAATTTAATGGATAGATCAGAGCTATAACTGACCCCAATGATGCGCTTCGTAGGGTCGTGACCAAAAATAAACGAAGGAAAGGCAACCGAGCAGATGACAGATTTCATCGAGCGCGGCGGCACCGTGATGATCAGCCGCCTGATCTCTCCGCCCCGGATCCGCTCAAGCTGGTGCGCGATGGCGTGAATATGCCAGTTGTCGCAGTATGCGGCAGACGGCGAAAGTGTCTGAAATACCTTCCTGATATAGCTTGCGAAATCCGAACGGATGATGGCGTCTCGGAGGCGAAGGTCAGCCGGAATCGGGCTCTTCTGTTTCATCATGGCTTTCGCCTTTCACGCTGAGGGTTGCAATCAGCTCGTCGCGTTGCGCATTTTCGTCGCCGGCCCTACCGGTTTTCCGTTTGAGGAAGTCGGCAACCAGGGCTTCATCTTCCGCGGCAAGTGCTTTGCCGGCGAGCTGCTCCAGCTCACCCTTGCTGCCGGCGCCGAGATCGAGCCCAAGTTTGTCGGCGAGATCAAACAGGTCTCGCCGCGCGTGGCGGTCTCCACGCGAGAATTGCTCAACCAGGTGTTCGATGCCGGCTGCTGCCCTGGTCAGGATCCGCTCCTTGTCGCCGATGGTGAGCACGACCTTTTTGCTCAATGCCGACCGCAAAAGCGCCTTGAGATCCGGTGCAATTGACGGGGGTCTTCTTCGTGCGCCCTGGGGGTTGCCACTCTGGCCGGGCTTGAACTGGTACTCCCGAGGAGGGCACCCGGGCCCGACTCGATACTCCGGATGCGGTGTGCTCGGCTTAACGGCGGATCGTGCCGCAATTTGCTTCCGCCGGAAGGTCTTTCCCATGCTCGTGCTCATCGGTTTGTCCTCGGTTGTACCTTGTCAGTGCTCATTCCTCCGGAAGCAACCGATCGAGCCCCAGATAGCGGCGCAACGCGAGCCGGATGACGAGGCTCATGTTGATGCTGGTCTCGACGATCGGGCGCCAGGCGGCGGCGTACCCCATGTGCACCAGGGGATCATCCTCGCGGTCATGGCACTCGTATCTGTACGCGCGAAATTTCGGATCGATCCGTTCAGCCCATTGCCGCCTGCCGGCCCACTTTGAGCCGCCATCGCCCTCGGTCCAAAAAGCTTGACCGAGCTGCGCACAAAAGGGCCACCAGCTCACAAAGTCCGCGCCGTCGTCCCGCAGATCGCCAAAAACCAAGCGGAGGTGTGCCTCTTGACTGACGAGCGCGACAAAGCGGCGGTCAAAAATTCCGAGCAGCCAATCCCACTTGGGGTCTGAACCTGCCGGCTTTTTTGCATCGAACCAGTCAAACCTTGGTGCCTCAAGGCGGGGCGGAAGACCGCGACCTTGATCGGCATTGACCGACGTATCGAACAGCACGTTGATCGGGTCGCAGATCCGATAGAGGTGCTCGTCGCCGGGAAGCAAATAGGTCAGTTGTCCCGCCAGCCTCAGGCCGAAGCCGGCGTTGTTGACCGCTGCGACGATGGCCAGCCGCTTGAACGTCGTTGCATCAAAGGTGCGTATGCGGCCCGCGCCACGCTCCTCTGAGCGCGTTCGAATGATGCCTAATTTTATTAGTTCGCGCACCGAGCGCCTCGAGAGCCCGGTGCAGCGTGTTACGTCGTTATCTGTGAACTTGCCGGCGCGATAACGACGCAGCGCGCCTTCGAAGCGTTTGTCGAGCAGAACCATCGGGCAGCCTACCAAGTTGACGAGCATCCGTCAATTAAGTCGACGCACAAGCGTCAGCTTCCGCTCTCTGCATGTCGCTCCCTGCCGTCGGCCCCACTTTCCCTGCATTTTTTGTCTAGGAAGAAGGCTATTAACGTCCTCAAAGGAAAAAGCTTTTTGCTTCGTCTAGGGGCGCGAGCCTTCGCTGCAATTGTGTGAAATCTCCCTGTGAAAACGGCTCGTTTTGTGCGAAGGGCGTAAATGGCTTTCGCGGCGTTTGATTTGGCTCGGCAATGGCGCGGGACGAAACCCTCAACAACCATTGCGATTAGTCGAACCACTTTGATCAGCAACGCACCGGGTGCGGCCGTCCGGCCGGCTCCAGTGTGGGAAGCGATCGGCGAACTCGGGAGTGACCAGTAACGGAGTGGTGCCGATGGGGCCGCGCGTGCTTAAGAAGTACAAAACGAACCCAATTTCGCTGGGATCTTCTTGCGAGCTTCACGGCCATGAAAGTGGTATTTCCGCGCGTATTAATGCGGCCGTCGGGGCGAGTTAATTGCGCCTCGAGGAGGCGATATCAGTGCTTCGTGCTGAAACGCATCTGCCGGAGTAGTTTGGCTTGTTCGATTGCAAGCTGCTTCCGCAATTGCTTCAGTTCTCTGTACTGACACTCTACGTCGCCGCGCTTGTCTGACCTTATCTCTTCGGCCGTTTGGTCGTTCTGCACTGAGGAAATCTCCTAAGCAAAAAATCGGCCAGAAGAATAAACGGCCGCCTTACCCGATCACAACCTGATGTGTCTATTAAGCTTTATAGCTCCGCCGGGGGTTAATTCTGGAACCTCGTAACCCGCTCGGAGTTGAGTGCGGGCGGTTGCCCTCCTTCGGAGGCCCTTTGGCTAGGTATTATTTTGGTCGGTAATATGACGCTGTCCGACTGCCGCAAACATGAATCTGTCGCTTGGGTCATTCAAAAGACCATGGGCTGCAGCACCTTATGTTATTGAATCCGGTCCAAAAGCCCTTAATTTCAGCCCGAAGGCAGGATTGAGCGATTCGGAGTTCAAGATGCAAAGCCTGGATCTGAAGGCAATGACTGTGGACCAGTTGTGGAACCTTCATGAAAAGCTGGTTGCTCAACTGGGGCAGAAGATTACGGAAGAGAAGGCCAAGCTCGAAACGCGCCTGCGCCAGATAAACTCGACTCGCCTCGAGAGCAATAGGTCGCCGGAGCGCCGTCCCTACCCGAAGGTTCATCCCAAGTACCGGAATCCAAAAAATCCTCAGGAAACCTGGGCAGGACGGGGGAAACAACCTCGTTGGCTCACAGCCCAACTGCGCACGGGAAAGAAGCTGGATGACTTCTTAATTCGTCGATCCGCGGTTAAATAGGTCAAATGGCCTGATGATCGTGGCCATTGCCTGATTTTGAGCCGGTACGGTATGGCTTGTTCGCAGGCGGTCAATGGTGATTGGCGTGACCTGCGTCGATCGCGAATGGTTTCGGTTCCCGGCTATGCATTCGGTCCTGCGTAGCCTTCAGGGTTTTGCTTCTGCCAGCGCCAGTGATCGAGGCACATTTGGTCGAGGCTTCGCGTCGCGCGCCATCCCAGAAGTTCATGGGCGCCGGTGGTCCCAGCATAGGAGGCGTCCAGATCGCCCTGCCGACGCGGCCTGATCTCGAACGGTATCTTTTTTCCGCTTGCTCGCTCAAACGCCTTGATCACTTCCAGAACACTGCTTCCGGCGCCCGTGCCGAGATTGACAGCGAAGCATTTCGGATTATCGAGCGACTTCAAAGCCGCGACATGCCCCGCCGCTAGATCCACCACGTGTATATAGTCCCGAATACCGGTGCCGTCGGGCGTGTCGTAGTCGCCCCCCCATACATTCAGCTTCTCGCGTCGCCCCACGGCAACCTGCGCCACGAACGGAAGGAGGTTGTTGGGAACTCCTCTGGGGTCCTCGCCGATGAGCCCGCTTTGGTGCGCACCAACCGGATTGAAATAGCGAAGAATCCCGATCGCCCAGCCTTGATCGCTCGCATATAGGTCGCGCAGCATGTCCTCGATAACGAGCTTCGTCCGACCGTAGGGATTGATCGGGTTGAGGGGATGTTCTTCGCTATAGGGAAGGAATTGCGGAACGCCGTAGACGGTCGCCGAAGAACTAAAGATAATGCGCTTGATCTGTTTGCGTTGCATGGCGCGGAGCAGGCGACAGGTGCCGACGACATTGTTATCGTAATAGTCCAGAGGTTCTGTGACGGAATCCTTTACGGCCTTCAGGCCGGCGAAATGGATCACGGCCGTACAATTGTGCTCGGCCAGCGCCCTCTCGACCGCCTCCTGATCGCGAATGTCACCTTCAACGGCGATCACCGGCTTTCCACAGATCTTCCCGACCCGCTGCAACGATTCACGGTGGCTGTTCGAAAAATTATCAAAAACAACGACCTGTTCGCCGCTTTCAAGAAGTTCGACACATGCGTGAGAACCGATATATCCGGCGCCGCCCGTTACAAGAATCATCTTGTGCCTTTTCTGGTCAGAATTGCGATCGGCCTCTGTCGTGTAAGGCGGTACAATGGCTTGTGATAAAACAAACCAACAGCCATAAGCAACCAATGGCGAGAACACAGATGCTTTCCAGCCCCAAGCTGTGAGCGGGCAACTGGAAGCGTCTGCGTCAAGCGGGAGAGCTTGATCGAGAATGTGCTCGAAAGCTGACCGGCTTGCTCCTCTCAGGCGATCTTGCGCTCCGGTGGCCACCAGTTCCGGATCATCGCATGTCGAGTTGCGGAATGATCGGCGGGGCGGCTCGCTTCAGGGATGGCGAACTCCAGCCGATCAACGGCGCGGCTCACAGCAAGCGCATGTTGTTCGCCGTTGAACCGGATCATTTCAATGGCGCGATCGTTTGGCATCATCTTCTTGAAGCCGAGGTGCGCCAGTGATGCCAATTGTGTGAGCTCATCCAGCGAAAGGTCGATGCGGATCTTGTCTCGGCGGGGCAACATTTGCTCACGGCAGGCCAGAAACCCCTTGCGCCAGCAGGCGCTGCCAATGGCGTCACCGAAAATCCGGATCTTGCTGTGATGGCGCTGAACGCCCTTTGCGGATGACGGGCTCCCCGCAAAGCTTTGGATGGCGTCAAGCGCCTTTGCGACTTGGTCCGGGACGACCTTTTCGGGCATCTCGTAGTGCGGGCAGATGCCTCTGACGATCTCCCGCGTAGCCTCCTCCATGCCGGCGATCCGACCTTTGTTAAAGTAGGACCGCCCGCAGGAAATGGCCGTCAGGATCAAGAGAATGTGCAGAACGCCGAGAACGAGCAGGATCTCCATCAAGAATCCCCATGAGCAGATCAACTCCGACGCCCGGCCTGTACATCAAGCGCAAGAGGTCGCGCGTTCCCGATGGTTGGTCGGTCGCCGTCTCATCTCGTTTCTGCGCAAGGAACCCCAGAGCCTTATAGTAAACGCTCTCGGTTACACGAACGTATACACGCATCAGTAGTTCTACCAATGGCTGCTTGCCTGACCCTGGACATCAGCGCAGCCCAGGACGAAGCAATACGCCTCGACCGGATTGTCGTCCTGGTTCTTGCTCGTGCAAGAGCTTGCCGGATCGGATTAGCTGGCGACCGATTGTCGGTTGGCCGACAGCTTTGATGGTTGACCCGGCGCTTCCGCGCAAAGTGACAGGTTGCGAGGCCGTGTTGCTTGCCGGCTCTTGCCGACGATCCGCGCCAGAATGCTGCAAGGCGGCGGGATCGGCTGGTCGTCTTCAGGGCCCATTGACTCCGAACAGCTGGTGGCGGGCGTCCGAACGGCAACTAATCTAGCTGGAGAATATTGCGCTCGATCAGTGCATTGACGACGTCGTCTGCAAGTTGTTCTGGGCTCCGCCCCACCGTTCCCAGGCGAAGCTCCGGGGCGGCCGGCACTTCGTAAGGGGCATCGATCCCGGTAAAATTCTTGATCTTTCCCGACTTTGCTTTCGAATAGAGTCCCTTCGGATCCCGTCGCGCGCACTCCTCGATGGGCGTATCCACGTGAATCTCGATGAACTCGCCGCTCGCGACGAGATTGCGCACCATGTCGCGCTCGGCCCTGTAAGGCGAAATGAACGAGCAGATCACGATCAGGCCGCTGTCCACCATCAGTTTGGCGACTTCCCCGACCCGGCGGATGTTCTCGACCCGGTCGGCTTCGGTGAAGCCGAGGTCGCGATTGAGGCCGTGCCGGACATTGTCGCCGTCGAGCAGCATGGTGTGACGCGACATCGCAAAGAGCTTCTGATCGACGATGTTGGCGATGGTCGATTTGCCGGCGCCGGACAGGCCGGTGAACCAGAGGATGCAGGGCTTCTGATGCTTGAGCTCGGCGCGCTCGGCCTTGCCGATCGACAGCGGCTGCCAGGCGATGTTGGTGGCGCGGCGCAGCGGGAACGCGATCATCCCGGCGCCGACGGTGCGGTTGGTGTAGCGGTCGATCACGATGAAAGAGCCGGTGCGCCGGTTCGCCTCATAGGCATCGAACGAGACGGGCAGGGCGGTTGCGATATTGCAGAAGCCGATCTCGTTCAGGCCCAGCGTCGTCGCGGCGAGGTGTTCGCGGGTGTTGACGTCGATCTTGTGCTTGATGTGGGTGATGCTCGCGGTCGCGCTCGATTGGGTGCCGATCCGCAAGACATAGGAGCGGCCGGGGACCATGGGCTCTTGATCCATCCAGATCAAATGCGCCGCAAACTGGTCGGCGACCTGCGGACGCTCGGTGGGCCTCGCGAGCATGTCGCCGCGGCTGATGTCGATCTCGTCGGTGAGCGTGATGGTCACGGCATCGCCGGCTTCGGCGGCGGCAAGATCGCCGTCATAGGTGGCGATCCGCTTGATCCGCGACTGGCGCCCCGAGGCCGCCACCACGATCTCGTCACCGACCGCGATGTGGCCGGAGGCGACCGTGCCCGCATAGCCGCGGAAATCCAGATTCGGCCGGTTGACCCATTGCACCGGAAAGCGGAACGGCAGGTCGGCCGTCTCGGACTGGATGTCGATGCTCTCCAGGTAGTCCATCAGGCAGGGGCCGTGATACCAATCGGTATTGCCGGAGCGGTTGATGATGTTGTCGCCATAGCGGGCCGAGATCGGGATCGGCACGATGGAGGTGAAGCCGAGCGCCGAGGCGAACGCCACATAGTCGCCGACGATCCGGTCGAACACTTCCTTGCGGTAGTCGACGAGGTCGATCTTGTTCACGGCGACCACGACATGGCGGATGCCCAAGAGCGAGCAGATGAAGGAGTGGCGCTTGGTCTGCACCAGCACGCCCTTGCGCGCATCGATCAGGATGATCGCAAGCTGCGCATTGGAGGCGCCGGTCGCCATGTTGCGGGTATATTGCTCGTGGCCCGGGGTGTCCGCGACCATGAAGGAGCGGCGCGGCGTGTTGAAGAAGCGGTAGGCGACGTCGATGGTGATGCCCTGTTCGCGCTCGGCCTCGAGGCCATCGACCAGCAGCGCAAAGTCGATGTCCTCGCCGGTCGTACCGTGCTTGACGCTGTCCCGCGCCAGCGCCTGCAGCTGGTCCTCATAGATCATCTTGCTGTCGTGCAGCAGGCGACCGATCAGCGTCGATTTGCCGTCGTCGACCGAACCGCAGGTGATGAAGCGCAGCTGGTCCTTGTCCTGCTCGGCGCGGAGCGCGTGGGTGGCGTCCTGGTTCATCAGAAATAGCCCTCCCGCTTTTTCTTCTCCATCGACGCCGCTTCATCGGTGTCGATCAGTCGCCCCTGGCGTTCGGAGACCGTTGCGACCTGCATTTCGGCGACGATCTCCTCGATCGTGGTCGCGTTGGACTCGATCGCGCCAGAAAGCGGATAGCAGCCCAGCGTGCGGAAGCGGATGGTCTTCAGCTGCGGCTTCTCGTTCGGCTGAAGCGGCAGGCGGTCGTCATCGACCATGATCAGCGTGCCGCCGCGCTCGACCACCGGGCGGGGCTTGGCGAAATAGAGCGGAACGACCGGGATCTTTTCCAGCATGATGTATTCCCAGACGTCGAGCTCGGTCCAGTTCGACATCGCGAACACGCGCATGGTTTCGCCCTGCCGGATCCGGGTGTTGAACAGGTTCCACAGCTCGGGCCGCTGGTTGCGTGGGTCCCAGACATGGCCGGGCTGGCGGAAGGAGAAGATGCGCTCCTTGGCCCGGCTCTTCTCCTCGTCGCGCCGCGCCCCGCCAAACGCCGCATCGAAGCCATAGAGATCGAGCGCCTGCTTCAGGGCGTCGGTCTTCATCACCTGGGTATGCAGCGCGGAGCCCGAGGCGATCGGGTTGATGCCGCGGGTGACGCCATCCTGGTTGATGTGAACGATGAGATCGACGCCGAGACGCTTGGCGGTCGCATCACGAAACGCGATCATCTCGCGAAACTTCCAGGTGGTATCGACATGCATCAAGGGGAAGGGCAGCTTGGCCGGATAGAACGCCTTGACCGCCAGATGCAGCATGACGCTGGAGTCCTTGCCGATCGAATAGAGCATGACCGGCTTTTTGAACTCAGCGACGACGTCGCGCATGATTTCGATGGACTCGGCCTCCAGCCGCCGCAGATGCCGCGGCAGGGTGTGGACGTCAGGCTTGGTGGTGTCTTGTGCGTTCATTTCTCAGATCCCGGGGGCGTGCCCCACGCGACAAAATCGCCGTTTCGATAATCGGGCTTGCCATAGCGCATGGGGCAGCCGTTGAGGTCGGTGACGATGCCGCCGGCGGCGAGCAGGACGGCATGGCCGGCGGCGGTGTCCCATTCCATGGTCGGCGCCAGCCGCGGATAGACGTCGGCTTCGCCCTCCGCGATCACGCAGAACTTCAGTGAGGAGCCGGAGGGCGCCAGATCGGAGATGCCATGGCGCGCGACCCACTCCTTCGTGGCGGGATCGAGATGGGAGCGGCTCACCACGGCCCGGCAGCCGTCCGGCGGCGCCTGGCGCACGCAGATAGGGTGCATTTTGCTGAAGGACAAGTCGCCGCCGGTCGTGGTGCGCGTATCGAGCTTGTAGGCGTTGGTGCCGCCGACATAGAGATGGTGCAGCGCCGGTGCGTAGACCGCGCCTGCGACCGGCGTGCCGTGCTCGATCAGGGCAATGTTGACCGTGAACTCGGACCGGCCCTGGATGAACTCCTTGGTTCCATCGAGCGGATCCACGAGGATGAATCTCTCGGGCGCAACCCGGGGGGCGGTAGCGCAGGTCTCCTCGGTAATCACCGGAAGATCAGGGAGGTTTCGTGCGAGGCAGGCACGGATGGCCTCGTCGGCCGCGAGGTCGGCGGCGGTCACGGGCGAGCCGTCCGCCTTGTAGTCCGGGCGGCACGTGCCGGCCCGAGCCTTCATGATGATCTCGCCGGCGCGGACGGCGATTACGCCGAACAGTCGCGCGAGCCTGTCGAACTCGTCCAGTTCAAGCTCCTCGCTCAAAGGGGCACCTTCCGCCTCAATACCATGTCGCTGCGACCATGCGGGGCCGCAAACAGAAAAAAGTGGGGTTTCGTCGCTGGCCTTGATGTCTGACGCGCAGCGATTTTCCAGGCGATTTGCCCTGTTGCAGTGCGATTTGCAATGCTTCTGGTCGTAAGGGAGCTTCGTGCTTTCCCGACGGAACGAGTTAGCGCCACTATTCTGCCACCAGGTTTCGTAGGAGAATTTTCTTCCTCCCGTCAATGAGGCGGCCAGTTCATCGCCAAGAACGCCGGCGGACCAGGCGCTCGGCTACGCAGGCCAGCAAACAGCGACGCAATGATTGAGCCTTTTCTGTATTTGATCGTTCCGGCTCAAATCGCGCAGTAGCGCAAGCGGTCAAAGCAAACGCCTCGTATCCCGAGAGTTCAAAACCAGGCCCCGTTCCGGCGGCTTCGGCGACTGATTGCCAGCTTAATCGGCTCTTAATGCTTTTGCGCGACAGATGACATACCAGCGCGAAATGACATCATAGCAGAAATGCGGCTCCGTCCCCGGGGAGGGGAATGGCATGGGACTGCTTCTCGCTGGCGTGCTCGCTGGTATCCTGATTGGCTTTGCCTGGCTTGCCCCGTCGGGGCACCTGGAGGGATGTGCCTTCCAGTGGCAGGGCTGTTTCGATCAAATCGGGTCCAACAAGCTGGCACCGCCGCAGGCCGCCTCGCTCAGACCCAATCCTCCGCCAGCCCAAGCCAAACCCGACGCTGAGTCCGAAGCGGCGCAGAGGACCGCCGAATATTCATCTGCCAAACACTCGCGCAGCCGGGTCGCTCTCGCCAAGGAGGCGGTGCAGCCGACAATGGGCAATGTCCGCACAGCGGAGCGTCGGCCGGCGGAAACGTCTGATCCTGTGCTGGAGCAGGCAAGGGCGTCCGTGTCAGCGAAGATGGAAAATCCGGCGTCAGCCGAGTTCAGCGATATGGATCGCGCATTCCGAAAAAATACACTCGGGCGCGCCACAGATACCATCTGCGGGCACGTTCGGGGCAAGAACGCGTCAGGCGGAGATACGGGAGAGAAGCCATTTCTTTATCTCGTCAAGGAGGATGATGCATACGTCGTCGATGGCAGGCCGGACTCGGCAGCATCGATCGCGTATCGGAACATCTGCAATTAAAGTTTGGTCCGGCGACGCGGATATTCGCGTCGCGGGCCGGACTGCATCGTGTGGAAAGAATTTCCGCATCAATACGCAAGACTTGGCAATCCCGGCGCATCGTTCCGTGTCGGGCGTCAAAAGCATTTCAATGCGACGTTTCAAGTGGCGTGCTCCAGCGCTGAGGTCGGAGATCGCCCTTTGAAAGCAGGCAGGCTGGGGTAGCTCAGCAGTTCTCTGTATTTAGGGGATACCAATGGACGATATAGTCAACTCCGCAGGGCGGCTCGACGGATCGCTGCAATTGCCCGCGCTGGTGCTCATTGAGCCGCTCACTCTGACGCGGACCTGCATTCTGAATATTCTCAGGCGGGAGCTGCTCGGCTTCCACATTGTCGACATCGCGACGACAGACGACCTCAATTGCGTCTCGGGTCGCGATATCCGCCTTGTCGCTCTTAGCATCGGAGACAGGTCTGTCGCGGACCCCTCGGTGGAAGATGAACTGGCACTGCTGGTCGACTATTGCTCCGGCGCGTCAGTCGCGCTGCTGTCAAATCGGGACGACGAGGCTACCGCGGTTGCAGCGATGCACCGCGGAGTCCGCGGCTTCTTCCCGACTTCGCTCCCGGTCGAGGTCGTCGTCGCAGGCTTGCGTCTCGTGCTCGCCGGCGCGCTTTACAGGCCGCTGCCAATCATGGGTCTGGCGGCGACTGGAGGTCTCGAACAATCGTGCTCGCGGGGACTGCCGTCGAGTGATTTGGTCAACGGCACCGAGAAAAGCGGGGCGGAGATGAGCGTGGTCGATTTCACGCCGCGCGAGCAACAGGTTCTTGCAGAACTCGAACTTGGTCTTCCGAACAAGGTGATCGCAGCCAGGCTCAATCTGTCCGAAAACACCATCAAGATGCACGTGCAGCACATCATGCGGAAATGTGCCGCCCGCAACCGCACCCAGGCGGTTCTCCGCTGGAGCGGCTGGCGCTCGAATCATGGCCGCGATAGCGACACCGGCGCATCCTCGACTTCCTGACGCGGAGAGCGAGCGGCGACCTTGGATTCAGTCCTCGTGGAAAGCCGGGGGGAAGGCTATCAAACGGAATGCAGAGCAATGGTGTGTCCGCTGTCATCGACCCCTTGCGCCAAGCTGGCCCAGAGCGGCCCCGCAAAGGCTTGAGTAATCCGCCGATCACGACCGTGAAGGCTACGACCACGGTGAGCAGCATCAACGTTGCGCTGCTGCGACGTAAGCATCCGGTAGCTACCGCGGGTCAGGGGTACGACGGCGCTTGACAGCGGGTTGGCGCGACCATCGCTGAGCCAGATCGGCGACGACTTCGGACAGCCGATCGACGTCGACGACATGAGGGTTGAAGTCGTCGGCGAGCCATTCCTTGAACTCGCTGTGGCGCTCGTGGCTGGGGTCATCGAGGGCCTCCAGGAGCTCGCTATAGCCCCAAGGACCACCGACGTCCTCGGGTGGACAGTGGCCCTTGGCCTCGATCAAGCTGGGATAAAGCATGCCCGGTTTGGGATCGACCAAGCGTTCGATCTTGATCGTGTGCTCCCAGCCATCGCCGAAGTCGTAGAGATACTTCAGGGTCTTTGTGCCGATGTCTTCGAGGATGTCGCCGAGCCGCGCTTTGCGAGCATCGATGAAGTCGCCGGCCCAATCAGCGTCGGGATAGGGGGTACTCCAGCCGACGCCGCCCGCGCGGATTTCGTACAGATGGCTGTTGGTCCAGCCCATGGCTGCTTGGATAGTCAGATGCAGCCGATCGAGCCGGATATCGAATGGCACCTCGACGCGGCGCAGAACCACGGGCTTGACTTTGTCGAGAGTGATCTTGAGGTGGGCTAAAGTGGCGGCACTCATGCCGCCACTTTACGACGCTTCCTTTCGGCGGACCAGTTTCCACGGCAAGAGCTCATCCAGCCTGTGGATAGCGTGATCATTGATCCGCGCCAACACGTCGGCAAGCCAGGCTTGAGGATCGACCTCGTTGAGCTTGGCGCTCTGAATCAACGTCAGCATGACTGCGGCACGCTGACCACCGCGATCAGATCCACAGAACAGCCATGATTTTCTTCCGAGAGCAATCCCGCGCAGCTGACGTTCGGCCGCATTGTTACTCAGGCAGATACGACCGTCGTCGAGGAAGCGCGTGAATACATCGACGCGTTTGAGCATGTAGTCAAAAGCCTTGGCAACGTCGTTGTGGCGCGAGAGCTTGGCCCGCTCCCGCTTCATCCACTCGATGAGCTCGTTCACCAGCGGCGCGATATCTTTGCGGCGCGCGGCCACGCGTGCTTCAGGCGATGAGCCGTTGATCGAACGCTCCAGCGCGAAGATGGCGTCGAACTTCGAAACCGCCTCGAACGCGATCGGTGAGATTGTACTCGGTTTGCCTTTACGCGCCTTCGAGGCGATGTCGGCAAGCTCGAATAGCTTGCGTCTCGCATGGGCCCAGCATCCAGCTTCGGTGATCGGTCCCGGCTTTCGATCCGGCGCGTAGAGCGCGTTGAATCCGGCATATGCGTCGGCCTGAAGGATTCCGGCATAGCCGGCGAGATGTTGCTCGGGATGGATGCCAGTGCGATCCGTTGAATAGAAGAACACAGCGGCAGGCGGCGCCTTGCCATCGAACGGGCGGTCGTCGCGAACATAGGTCCAAATCCGTCCGGTCCGGGTCTTGACCTTGGCCAGCACCGGCACGGTGGTATCGTCGCCATGAATGCGTTCGGCCGCGAACACATGCGCCTTGATCAGCTCATAAAGCGGCATCAGCGTCGCCGCGCAGGCGCCGACATGATCGGCCATGGTCGACACCGACAGTTCGATGCCCTCACATGCAAATCGTTCGCTTTGCCGGTTGAGCGGCTGGTGATTGGCATATTTGTCAACCAGGATCATCGCCAGCAGGCTCGGCCCGGCAAAACCGCGTGCGATCGCGTGGAATGGTGCCGGAGGCTGCGTGATCGTCTCGCAGGACCGGCAGCTGAACTTCTCCCGAACATGCTCGGTCACGAACCACTGCCGCGGGATGACGTCGAGCGTCTTGTTGATGTCCTCGCCGATCTTGCAGAGTTTGCCGCTGCCGCAGCACGGACACGCGGTCGGCGCCGGGTAAACGACGCGCCGGCATGGCAGATCGGCAGGAAAGTTGCGCCGTGTCGGTGGCCGCCGCGTGAAGGGCTGCACCTTGATGCGCGCCGTCTCGGCCTTCGCCTCATCCTCTCCCGCTGCCGCGACCAGTTCTTCCAGCTGCAGCTCCATTTGATCAAGGAGCCGCTGACTGCGTTCGGAGCGCGGCCCGAACATCTCCCGCTTCATTTTGTCGATCACCAATTGCAGGTGCTCGATCAGCGCCTGGGCGCCCACCAGCTTGGCGCGCGTCTCGATCAGCGCCGCCTTCAGCGCGTCAGTATCTTCGGGAAGGGGATCCGGTGTCGTCGTCACCCGACGACTGAATCATAATCTCTAGTGATTCGCAGGCTTAACTCACCACACCACAACGAGTCAACAAGTCACACTCAACCCGCCGCCGATGGCCGCCAAGAGTATATCGGGTTGCGCCAATCGATTCCGTCAAGCATGAAAGCGAGTTGCGATGTAGAGATTGAAACAACGCCGTCGGTCGCCTGCGGCCAGATGAAGTGGCCGCGCTCCAAACGCTTTGCATAAAGCGACATGCCGAGCCCATCATGCCACAGAATCTTGATCAGTTTGCCGCTTCTGCCGCGGAACACATAGAGATCACCAGCGTGAGGGTCACGTTTGAAGGCTTCCTGCACCAGCAATGCCAGCGAGTTCATGCCGCGGCGCATGTCGGTGTGGCCCGTCGCGATCCACACCTTGACGCCCGACGCAATCGGGATCATCGCCGACGTCCCCGTGTCAACGCCGCAACCACCGCCGTCAGCGTCGCAGGATCGACCGCCCCCGCGATCCGCATCCGTGCTCCCGACGCGAACTCGATCTCGATCGTCCCAAGGCCGACAAGATCACTTGACGGAGCTACGCCGGCAATCTGCACCGCCGCAAAACCGGTCGGCGCCGGCGCGCATCTGTCGTCGCCAACCAAAGAGCTGACTTGGATGAATCCCGGCTTCTCTGGCAACTGCCGATACACTCGCTCCTGGTTCCAGCGTCGCCGCGACCAGCTGCCGCTTCTCGGCGGCACTCCACCGTCGCCGCCGCTCAACCGATGTGATGACCTCAACCTGTCCGTTCGCCATGTGAGTATTCCTATGAATACTCACATGACTCACACCATCACCTAACCCGCAAGGCGGCCGCTATCGGAGGGTTACGCTGCGACCGAGGGGACACGATTAGCTCTTGAGCAAATGGATGGAGAAGGCAAACAGGAATAGATTGTAGCTGCGGCTGCAGGCCGGCACGAGGGCAAGCGAGCCCGCCCAGGCCAAATGCGCCGCCCGGCGCTGCCATCGCCTGCCTCGATCACAGCATGGCGCGCAAATCCGAGCGCCTCGGTTATGCAGCCCATCGCCATGACCATCATGGGTCTGATGATGTCCCGACCTGGCTGGGACAGCAGCGCTGGGCACATGGCTAGAATCCCACAGAATCCTTCGATGCAGGCGAACCCGAGCGCATAGGAAACGATCCTTCCCAAAACGCTAGACAAGCAGATGTCCTAAACAATCCCAAGCGATCTCGCGATTTGTGAAAATACGGAAGCTGCTGCTCGGGTGTATCGAGCATCATTGTATTGCTCATCCGTGAAATGAAGGACGAGGAGAGCAACCAGAGCTGCAATCGCAAATTTCATTGGAAGATCCACCTGGATACCCAAACGAACCTGGCGGATTATCTTAGGCTGGTTGGTTTGGGCTGAGTGCTACAACTGTCAAAATTCTCTGTCGGCATTATGTCGCGGTCTGATTAGCAAATCCTTATGACAGGCCGGAGTTGAAGCATCGCCATCATTTGGGCCAAGGCGTTACCAAGGAACGTTAGCTTGGGGGCGCCGTCATCGGTTGCAGCTGCGAGCAGAGGAGGGCGCCGCATTGCGGAAAGATAAATCGAGCTTCTGCAGGGCCTCAGCATCCAACTCAGCGTCGAGCCCAACTACGCCAAATTCGACCGCGGCCCTTTCGGCCCAGTGCACTGCGAAGATCTCAAGACGGCCGCCCCTGCAGTTCATGGCGAAACCGGCTTGGACGTGCATCCGGCTCCGCTTCCCATGCGCGACGCAACCAGTTTGCTGCAAGGTCGTACCGGCCTACGTTGAAGAAGCCGCCGCCGATGCCGCTGAACCGCGCGGCCTTCGATGGCGTCGCCGGATCAAGGCGCAGTGAGCGGCCAAAGCAAGTGAGGACGCCAGCCGTGTCTCCCGCGTAAGCCCTGAGCCCGCCCCTGCGCTCCCAAGCCCAACCCATGCGCGGACTGCGGGCCAGCGCCCGTGCGGCTAGCTCGCTGGCCAAGCCGTGCTGAGCCGCCATCGTGTGCACTGCCGCGCGCGCGGGCAACACCGTGGGATTGTCGCCATCGAGCATCGCGGCACGGTTGGAGAGCCGCAGAGCTTCCGCGCGGTCCTGGCCGGCTTGGCCGAGGCAAGCTGCGACACCAATTGCGCATGGCCCGAGGCCGCAAGCGCAGCGGCAATACCACAATCCGGGTCCCGCTCGCGCGCGCGACGCAGGAGCTCCAGCGTGTGCAAAGCTTTTGCGAGCGTGTTCGATGCGAGCAGGGAAAGGCGCGAAGGCACAACTAATAAGCCTCAAGATCATTCGGCCGCATTGCCCTGGCGCAGGCAATCTCGGTCCGATGGATATTTCGCAGGACCGTGCTGGCGATTGCCGCGATCATGCGATCCACCGTCGAGAACGGACTTGATGTCGAGCCCTCCCAAGCATCGCCCCACAAATGTCGGCCGTCCGCCGCTTCGGTCAGAGCGACCATCGCGCGGAAGCGATCGCCCGCTTGTATCAACTGTCCATGGATCAGGTAGCGAGTTCGCACATCCGGCAATCGAGCCGACGTACGGGGTGGGCGCGCAACGCGGACGACGACATCGTCTGCTAGAGCGGCCGGGAGACTGCGGGCGAGTAATTCCGCCAGCTCCGAGAGCGAGGCCGGAGCCAGGAATGGCATAATCGCGATCTCCGGCCTTTCCCCTCGAGACGCTGGCGCCGTGATCTCTGCCCTTGATGGGATCGCGGCGGCAGTGGCTGATCGGGTCGCCGACGGTGGCTCGTCAAAGAGCCGCCGGTACTGGTGCGAGAACCTGCTCATGTGGGAGAAGCCGTAACGCAGCGCGATGTCGCTGATCGAATTGGAATTCGACGGCTGCTGCAATTCCCGGCGTACCGCATTGAGCCGCAGACGCAGTCCATAGCTACTCGGCGAAAGATCCAAAAACTTGTGGAAATGGTCGCGGAGCGTGCGCCCCGAAATGCCAGTTTGGGCCGTGAGTTCGGATAGCGGCACGCTGCGATGCAGATTGCCGCGGAGATGATTAATTGCACGCCGCACATCGCGGGGCAGCGAAATTTCTCGTTTTGCGGCGATTCCCTTGCCGGCGCCTTGGCGCCAGTCTGTCCATCGTTCCGCCATAGCCTGCGTTAGCCCTAATCAGTGCGCCAGCCACGGAATATCTAGAGAATAGCAGAAAGTTGCCGATTTCGGCTAGTCCTGCCGACAGCGGATACCAACCGGCTCCTGCCGCTGCTAGCGTCCGCTCCAGATTGGGCTCTGTGCCTAGGCCTACCGAGCCCGTCTCCTTAGCCAATTTAGCTCAGCACCGCCGTGAAACTATTTCCGTCAGATGATACCGGAGGCCGAACGTATCCCAATCGACAGTTTCGCGGATTTCATTGCGTTGGAGATTTTATTGGAGCGCAGGTCATGTTCAAAGCAAATCGTCGTTTCGTCTTGCAGTCATTTGCATTGGGTGCTGGCACCCTGGCCGCCGCACGGTCGCTTGCGGGAGAGAGTGACGGACATGCCGCCGGATACGACGTCTCACCGGCATCGGAATACTTGGCAACAATTCCGCGAAGGTCCGGCGATCCGGTCGTGTTTACCGCCTCGCTTGACCAGGGGCCGATCAAAGCGACATCCGGCGGATGGGCGCGCGAGATCACCACGAAGGGTCTTCCGATCGCCTTGAATATCGCGGGCGCACACCTTTTCATCAATGCTGGCGGTGCGCGCGAGATGCATTGGCACAATTCGGCGGAATGGGCTTATGTCGTCGACGGCCACTGCCAGGTGACCGTGGTCGATTCAGATGGCGTCGCAGAGGTTGTCAATCTCGGCCCGGGCGATCTTTGGTATTTCCCTAAGGGCCATGGTCACTCGATCCAGACGCTCGGCACCAAACCGTGTCACGCTATCCTCGCGTTCGACGACGGGCTTTATTCGGAACACGGAACATTCGGAATCAGTGACTGGATGAGTCGGTACGACAAGGACGTGCTCGCGCAAGCTTTTGGCGTTCCGGCGGAAGCTTTCTCCGCCATCCCGAAAGCCGAAACCTATATCATGCAAGGCGAGGTGGTGCCGCTGGATAGCGCGCAGGCACGCTCGGCTCGCGGGCTCGATCGCATGCGAACTCACCGGTATGCCCTCACCTCGCAGAAGCCACGGATCACAACATCGGGCGGTTCGCTTTACGTCGCCTCCTCGAAGGAATTTCCAATTTCGACGACAATGACAGGACTACTGCTGCAGTTGCGGCAGGGCGCAATGCATGAACCACATTGGCATCCCGACGCCAATGAGTGGCACTACGTGCTTAAAGGACGCACGCGTGTGACGCTGTTTGCAGCCGACAAGCGTCTGTCGACCGCCGAGCTGTCAGCCGGAGATTGCGCCTACATCCCGCGCGGTTGCGGGCATTCGATCCAGAACATCGGGCCAAATGACGCTGAAATCATCGGCGTGCTGGATAGCGCGGCCTATCACGAAAGCACGTTATCCGACTGGTTGGCCAAAGCTCCCCGGCATTTGTTGGCCAATAATTTTGGCGTCCCGGAAGCGGCCGTTGCTAACTTTAAGAAACGTGCGGTGATTTCCGCGGCCAACACCACGACCTGACAGTGCGCGGCGCAACATGAAGGATCGTGTTCGGGTAGCTCGGACCAGCCCCGCTGCTGGTTGCCCTTTCTCCAAGCCAGGTGCGCCCGAAAACAATCAGGGTCACCCTTGCGAGCCGTTCCTTGCTCCCGACTCCGTGTTTTTAGGCAGGGGTTCGATGAAAACTCATGTAACGCAAATTCGATGCGATGACATTTGCTAGCGCGGTCGGCGTGGCAGCATACCTGGCTATAGCGATAGGACTTTTGGCGCGCGATTATCTGGAGTTGTCGGTCCAAGACATCCGTTGGGCGGCGATGTTGTCTGCAGCGGTCATCGCGGCGTTGATTGCAATCAGCTCTTTTGGCGAACTGCTGGGCAAGGTCAAGTAATTTGCAACGCAGAGAACCGACCGCTCATGACGTGATGGACGGGACATGTGGGGCTTGCCGGCAAGCCGGCAGAGTACAGGGCCGCGCTGATCGCTGCATCGCTCACGGCCAGGTCCGGATGAACGAGAGTGGCACCTACCTGAAGTCCAGCGAAGCGGGTTCGGCGCTGGTTTGCTTACCCCATATTGAGCACACTGCTATTCAGGCGACCTCGCCGGAGACAGCGTTTTGGGGTGTGGCCGCGCGGGACAGGAGCTGCTTACGGATGGCCTGCTCCGCAAAAGCCAGTGCCTCGAGAGCCTCGCGCGCCTTGAGCTCGGCAAGCTCGGCCCGTAGTTCGGCAGCTGTAGCTTTGTCCTGTGCAGCGAGAATTTCCCGTTCAGCTCGGTCTAGGGCTATCGAAGCCGCCTGAAGCTTGGAATCGGCCTCGACGAACACTTCTCGCCGAGACTGTTCAACTGCCTCGATCCGAGCCTCCGCGGAATGTAGCTTGTGAAGCAATGATTCCGCGCGCGTTTCCGCTCCACGAGCCTGCTCCTCGATTTGACTGAACAGCTCAGCAGCCTGGTGCACAAGATCAAGCACTGCAGTGCCGTTCTGCACGCCCCAGAGTCCGAACCTAGGCTTCCGATTGGACTGCGCCATCATGGTGCTGCGCTTCCTTGGACTGCACTCTCGCCAGGATGAACGATTATGGTAAACTTGCAGTTAATCGGAGATAGTCTGGAGGTCTCGGGATGGCTGACAACAGCTCGTCCTGCCCTTTTCGATGATCCGATCTGCGAGCGCTACTCGGCCACAGCGCAGCTTCGATCATCAGTCAGCCGATTTCGGTAAGTTTACACCGTCCGCGCGCCGAACTAGCGGTTGCGTTGAACGGTTTACAGGAAGACCCAATTTTTATTCGTCGCAGGGGGGGCAACTGACATTGCACCCAACTCGACATCGGCCGTCCTGTAGGGAGACCGAACTTGGAGCAGCCAGAGCCAAGGCACGGTGGTGTCAGCCTTCACGCCGGAGCATGAACTGAACGCGACGAGAGCGTCAGCCAGCCCCGGGGCGCCTGCGAGCGTTGTTTCCTGTTCATTTCATCGGCAGCGGACGCATGAGCCCGCCTTCGGTCCAAAGCGCGTTCAAGCCACGATCGAGATGATAGGGCCCACCCGTCGTGCGCAGGAAGATCTCGCCATAGTTGCCCGTCGCTGCGATCACCTTGGCTGCCCAGTCATGCGCCAGCCCCAGCGCTTGAGCCGTCGCGAAGTCGTGACCGAGCAGTTGTTCGGCCCGCATGTCCTGTCGTTCCGCCGCCGCGGCCACGTTGCCTTGCGTGATCCTCAGCGCTTCCGCCTCGATCAGCGCGCTGACCGTCCAGTCGATCACTAGCGCCAACTTTTGATCGCCATAGCGGTAGGCGGGGACAATCGGATTAAGCCCGAACCGCTCCGGCAGGAAGATGAAATCGTCGGTCCCTGCATGAAAGTTCATGCGCGACTGCGCCAGCCGCGACTCGGTGCCCGTACCGGCGCATTTGTGGACGGCCAAGGCTGCGTCCATTTCGCCTTGCTCGGAATGAGCCACGAGCCCGTAAGGAATCCCTCGCGCGGTCATTTCGTCGCGCAGAACGCGTTCAGGCGGGCTCATATCAAGCGCGCAAACAAGCTTGTCGCGCAGTCCCGTGAGTTCCGTGACCCCGCTCTGTTTCGAGACCATCACGCGCTGGGCATCAAAAAAGATGGGCGGACCAAACCCGATGCCGAAATGCATTGCCCTCGATGCCGAGGGTGAGATCCCGATCGCAAGCTGGATCGTGGCCGCCTTCAGAGCATCCAGCGCCTCCGGCTCGGCCGGAAAGGCCTGGATCGTCAGGCGCTCTGCATCGCCGAGGATTGCGACAGCGACTGCTTTGCAAATCTCAGCTTCCAGAGCCGAGAGATTGCCGTGAATGTCCTCTCCATTCCAGTCGTCGGCAGCGAGGACTGTGCCGCATTCCATGTGATGAGCGGCCTGAATTGATTCCAGGGTCTGCGCATATGCGGCACCGGAAAGCGAGATCAGGCCGGCGGCCAAGAGGCCCGAAAGCAAGCGAAACATCGAAAATCCCAACCACAAAACCAGAAGGGATGGAGGCTCTAGCCTCCATCCCCTTGCGGACATTCAAGTCGAAACCGGATCAGGGAGTCCAGGTTCCGGACGTCGGAGTACCCGGCGATTGGGTCGGACGCGGATTTACGTCGGCCGGATATGGATCGCTGGGCTCGCCGGCCTTGTAGGCCTCCGGAGACGGAAAGTCGGTCGGCAAAATGCCAATCGCCTCGCACGCACCGTTGGTATAGCCGTTCGCCGAATAATTAGGCGTCGCGAGGTGAGGCAGCGTTGCGACCACGCTCTGCGGGAACGTCGCGCGCGAAGCCCGGATCGTCGGCTTCTCTCCCCGCAAGATGTCATAGTCGAATGCTTCCGTCAGGTCGCCGACCTCGTTATCCGGATCATCCGAGGGCCCGAGGTCTTTCTGCCCCAATGTCATTTCGCCCATCCGGCGCCCGCGCTTTTCGTCCGGAAGCTCCGCGAGCGGCACGAGCCCGAATAGCTGGTTGACGAACTTGATCACCGAGCCGTGCTCGCTGTAGCGGTGCGAGATCTTGCCGGATTTTGCGTAGGGCGAGATCAGGAGGGTCGGAATGCGCGGACCGGCAGCAAGCGGCGAGCCATCGGCAAATGTGCTGCGGCGGTGCGGTGAAACGTGGTCGTAGAACCCGTCAGTCTCATCGTACGTGATGATGATCGCGCTCTCCGACCAATAGGGACTATTGGCAATGTCGTTGATCGCCCTGGCGGCAAATGCCTCGGAGATCTGTTGATCCGAGTAGGCCGGATGATCGTCATTGCCGAGGAACGCGTGCTGAATGGCCGGCGTTGGATCGACCGGCACCAGCCCATCGTTGTTGTCGTAGCCGCCGCGCAGATAGAAAACCCCCCCGCCGCTCGGCAGCTTCCTGCCCTCGACGGCGTCGAAGAAGTCCTTGGCACCGTGCAGGTTGTTGTTCAGCACCTGTGGATTGTCGGCGAGATAGCCGAAATACTGCGGGCCATTGTGATGCAGAATGTAGCCGGTGTTCAGGCCCGGGTCGTGGCTTGGGTTGGGCGTGGTTGAGTTTTGCGGCTCGTAGGGATCCGGCGCATTGTGGCCGTTGAAGCCCTGCTGGTACCATCCCCAATTCACCGCGGGGTCAAGGTCCGCTATGACCTTCATGTCCTCCTGGATGTCCGCCAGGTCCGCAGTTGGATTCTGGTCGGCCGCCGTGATTTTCTTGATGTTCTTACCCATGAACGAGAGCGGCTGGCTCGCGAAAGTCAGGTTCAGGGTCGGATTGGCGGGATTCTCGTCAAAGTTGAACGGCGGCTTGACCGCGTTAGTATCGAGGTTTGACCCCGGGAACGGGCCGGGATCATTGACGACCGGCACGAACGCATTGGAGGTTGCCGGCATGATCTGTGAACCGTAGCTCGCGCCGAGCGGGTTCGGGAAGGCCGAGTTGGCGTAGGTCACGGCGGCGCCTTCATTGTTGTGAAGCGCCCACTGCGTCTGGCCGGACTGCCCGGCGATCAGTGCGATCGCATTCGGCGTCGAGGGTCCGACGATCGATTGGCGGAAGTTGTCGAACAGCACGAAATTCTTCGCCCAATGCCACATGAAGGGGATCGTGTCGCAATCGATGTGGCCAACATCAGTCTCGGCTTTCTGTTTCTGCGCCAGTGAAATCGCGGTCGCCGGCACGCCTGCTTTGGTGACGATATTGCCCTGTGCGTCGGTCGTGAGGCCTTCCTGGTCCATTGCATAACGGTCGTTCGCCGCGACGCCGGTTGCCGGGTCGACGTGAAGGCTGTTGGCCATGCCTTGGTGGCTGTGATCGACTGAAATCTCGTCGGCGGGATAGACGGGAACAATCTGCCCGCCAGAAGTCTTGACCGCTTGCGGCATCAGGAAGGGGGAAATCGTCACCGTATTCAGCGAAGTATCAAGATACTTCTGCACGAAACTGGGCGTCCCCTTGGCGGGCGTGGCACCGTGCGGCGCACTGAAGAGGCCATTGGCACCGGGGTAAGTTCCGAAATAGTGGTCGAACGATTCGTTCTCATGATAGATCACGAACACATACTTTACCTTGCGGCGCAGCAGCTCGATTTTGTCCCGAAGCGACAAACCGTCGTGGTCATGATCGTCGTCGTCCCACCCCCGTTCGTCCTGTTTAAACCCGGTCCCAAAGCCGTCCTGTTGCGGGCGCCAACCTTCTTGCGCATAGGACATTGTGGTGTTCGACAGAAGCGCCAGGGTACCGAGCAACCCCGTTGTGCGCTTGAACAGCTTTGCAAGAGACATCTTCCAAACCCCAAATGTTAATCGCAAAGATCATTCGTATTTTTGTGGCGTGTCGGGACGATGACGCTTTCGTAAAACTGGCCGCGTCCTTCGAACGCCGATATCGGTACTCGGTCAGATGACCGAACTGGAAGAAGAGGAGGAAGCAGCTCGAGGCCTGCCGTACCCCGTATGCATCGTCGCGTTCCGACCGTTGGCGCGCAGTCTGCGCAGGTGCTTGGCGGTTTGCGGCAAATTCGGCCGCGCTTTAGGCGGTCGCGTAGCATACCGAGAATTCCCGCCAACCGGCGATCGCTTCAGTGTCGCCACGTTACGGCAATCATACGGTATGCATATCAGACAGTCCGCGCGCCGTGCTGGCAAGGAGTGGCCGTTTGCGGCTGGAAAGATCAACGATTGGCACGACAATGTTTGTGTGCCTTGTCGCCGGAGCTGGAACGGCGAGCCGTATATGCAAAACAAAGCGCCCCATTGCGCGCGAAGCACGATGGGGCGAGTTTCTTCCTATTGGGGTGCTGGCCCTCGGGCCAGCCCTTGTGCTTAAGCACAGGATCGTGACAGTCGCGTGATACTCGGTAGCCATTTGCCCGCTGTTTGATGACGCGCTAGCACCCGGACTATGAGCTCAGTGATACGGCGGCCTTTGACGCGGCGCTGATCTTTTTCCTGGTCCAGATGAAGGGCTCAGCTTTGTTGCCGTGGTCCTGAAGCTGCTTGAGCATTGTGAAGGCGGTGCCGCTAAGTGTTGCCCCTGCAGCATCGAGAACCATACCTCGACCTGATTGCGCCAGGACGCGGTTGTCGGCGTGAAATGAAATTGCATGTTGGGGTGGCCTTGAGCCAATGTTCGTCCTTCTCATGGGTGTTGAGGTTGTCGAGGATGACGTGAAGCTTTCGGCCCGAGAAGGCCGCGGCGACACTGTTCGTGAACTCCAGAAACGCGACGCGGCGTGACGATCAAGGACATCCACTGTTTGGACTGCGACAAGGCCAAGGTCGAGCAGGCGGTTGATCGAGCGCTGGCCAATCGCTGGCTTGCGCCACCGCGTTCTCCACAGCCTCGCCGAGCTCACAGCGATCGGCGCGATATTGCACAGGCTCAATGACGAGCGCCCAATCCGCCGGCTCGACATGACGCGCCGGCAATTGTTCGACAAGATCGATCGGCCGGTGCTGAAGGCCTTGCCGGCGGCCCCTTGCGTCTTCGCTCAGGACTACCAAGGCAGGGCCGCGAGACCGAAGACATTCCCCGACATGAGGCAGAGCCAGCACCGAGAGCCGCAAAGGAAACGGTGTCAATAATGATGAAAGAAACAGCGCGCCAAGGCGCAATACGCGCTATTCTCGCGCCCATTTCAGAGTGGGAGATGTTCCACAATGCCAGGTTATCATTTTGGAAATCTGTCGCAGATCACTATGAAGCCGGTGGGAGCGGATCAAGGATTGAGGAGCGGTGTGACATTCCACCCAACTCGACGCCGGCGCGATACCCTCCAGCTCGAGCTGTTCGCTAAACAGGTCATGTGCTTTTTGCAGCCTTTGAAGGACATGCCGCGAACATGCGCTTGGGCTGTACCGGGATTCCTTAACGTTTCTTGCAAGCCGTCCCCGCATGCGGTTTGTGCACAATTCTGAAACGGATCAGGAGAAATGACCTAGCGCGGACGAAGGGGCCCTCATGTCTGAGGCAGATCAGGATCTTGCGATCATTCTGGCGCGCGCTTTTGATCGAGCTTGGGCGGCCTACTACGCGCTTGGATTAGCTCCCACGATCTCTGAAGACGCCGCTCGCCCTGAGCTCGCAAAAAAGCTAGTCAGAATGGCGAAGGAGGGGATAGAGAACGAAGACGCCCTGGCCGTTGCCGGCCTGCAACACTTGTTCTTGCTGTCACCTGGCCTGCACTTTTCCGCCGAGAATGTACGAGCCGCAATGATCCAGCAATGGCGCGTTCCGTGGCTTCGCGTGAAATCAGCGCAACCTGAACCTCCCCGGAATTGATGGATAATTGTCGCAGGCGTGAAGAGCCAGCGAGGTGCCCATCAATTCGCAGGAGATCAGTTCGAGCCGCCTTGTCCGACCCGCTCTTATCGAAAGCAGCCGATGCGCTTGCAACCGAGCTCGCCGGCGAGCCAGCCAATGCAGAAATCCGCGAGCTTGCCCGCAACGTCGCCACGGCGGTGCTCGAGGTCTGCCGGATCCGCGCGGCGCGCCACCAACTCTTGTTCAAGGCGATGGACGATCCGGAGTGGGATACCCACGCCAACCAGCAGGCGAAAGACCGAGCAGTCTTTCGCTGTGCGCGGGGCGCTGGTGCACTCACGCCTATGCCCAAGGAGGTTGTCGAGTACGTGTACTCCCGTCCCGAGGGAGCCGAAAAATTCGCAATGATCCTGGAAGAGAGGCGCAGCGAGCTTTCTTGTTCTGGACCGCTACGAACGCCGCGCGCTGTCCAGGCGCAAGTTTGCAATTCGTGCCCTCGATGAAGCGCGGCGCCTGGCGGCAAGCACGAAGGCCGCCTCCGCGACCTGCAGCGGAGGTGCAGGGATCGTGCTTACTAAACCTAAGATAGAAACACGGGCCGGACCGGTCGCGTTTTGGCAAAACGAAGCCAAATTTCTTGAATGAAACAAGGTACTTAAACGCTATGAATGGGTAGGAATGTGTCTTCCGGGCACGGCCTTAGGGCAAAGCTGCCGACCGATGATGCGCCAACGAAAGCGGCGGGAGCCCGAGCAAACATTGTGCCAAATCCGCAACACAGCATTTAAATTGTACTGGTTGAAAGAGTATAAATTTTGTTACTGTGCAGCCTCTGAGTTGTTCCCGTTTGTATTAGAGGATTGTTCGATGAGTAACAAAGAACCATTTCGCAGGATCGCCGCGGTAGACTTGGCTAAACTTCAGGCCGACGTTGAAGCTTCTCTCCCAAATCACACGTCATTGCCATCGGTCAGGGCGCCCTCGGTTCAGTCGGGGCCGTCAATCCCCGATTACGTCGAGCACCAGGAAGGTGTTCCGCGTGTTGGTGCGCTGAGTGCTGAGGCTTTGGTGCGCGAATATGAAGCCGCCGCCAAGGAAATCGAGGCGATGGGAACCGAGCTCATAAGCGCGGCGCAAAAATGCGAGGCGATGACTGCCGATGTGCACAGGGCAATTGCCTTTATGCAGGAAACCGCAGCAGCCTACCGCGAAGAGGCCAAAGGAATTTTCAAGCGCATCGAGGATTGCGCACTGCTAACCGACGACGTTCGTAAAACCTGCGAAACGCTTAAACGTAAAATCGGAGATACCGTCCAGTAGTCTGTCTCCGCGACCCAGACCAAGAACGGCCCCGAGCATGGGGAGTGCAACGGGGCCGCCAACCTTGGGGGTTGTCTCCCGGCTGGGGTTTTGAAGGCTGGGTCCGGGAGTATCGCATTTGACGCTGCCGGGGCTCCTCAGGTTCAAAGTCAAAGTGTCGCAGTTGGATTTTCTTCGATTCAGGGCGTGCACTGCGCGCTCCGCATCGCTCTCGTCAGACGAGTGAGCGAGGGGGTTACTCGTGCGGTTCGTAAAATCGTGCAGAGCCCACATTTTGTGGTGCGCCAAGCTCATCAAGGGTTGGCGCGATTGATGGCGCCGCCGTTTGTTCTAGCTCCTCGAACCGTTGAAGGAGCGCTGCCAGCCGGGCCGGCGGCTCCTGAGCTGACCGATCCAGCATGAATTGAAGGCGCTCGCCGATCTCATCGCAGATCGCCCGCATATGTTTTTGGCGTACCGCGTCACTCCAGGGCTGCGACATTGGTCTTCGTCTCCAAAGCTCGTACAGCTTGCGACGATCAAATGACCCAGCGTTTAATGCTTTCCAGCAACTGCCCCACATGGTGAAGGCCGAGTGAACAGCCGCTGTGGGGGCCTTTGCCGGCATCGCCATTGACAGCTGCAGGAACTGCGAATGGGCCACCTGGTCCACGCAAGGAGGCAGCCGCTGTCCCACTGCCAGGCAGCACGATCATGAGTCCTTGATTGGTTTCTCGACGCCAGTATAAATCGAAGTATTTTAATCGTTGCATTAATGGCACGCCTCTCTCCGTCGCCGCGTGAGCGCTTGAGCTCTGGAGGTAATTATTTGAGCCACAAAGCGTTGGATGAAGAATCGAGTACCATTCTGCTCGCGCGCGCATTCGATCTGGCGTGGGAGCGCTACTACACTGCTGGTCAGCGAGAAGCGGTGCCCAAGGACGTCGCGCGACGCGAGCTCGCAGCTTTCCTCGTCGAAATGCTAAGAAGCGGGGTCACGGAAGAAGAACCGTTGGCTGCGTGCGGCGTGCTCCACTTGATTGCGATAACGCCGGACCACCGATAGCCGGGTTGCGGGCTCGCCTGCCTGCGGGAGCTCAATAAATCCCTGGAAAACAGGTACTTGCCCGACTTTTGTGAAGAAGTTGCTGGGCAGTTTATGTTTTCCGAAATTAAATTTAGTGTTTTCCGGAATTAAATTGTGGCATAGTCCAAATTGCACCCATTTCTCGAAGGTGTGTTTCATGGCCATGGAAGATTTCACCCAGGGGCGACGGCGGCCCGCAGTTGACGCCCTTGATTGGCCCAATTAGGCCGCGACCAGATGAGTGACGCCAGCTACATCGAGGCCGCGCGCGACCTGTACGAGGATCTGGAGAACCTCGTCGAGCTTGCGAAACAAGGGCGGGCGCCCATACGCGCGATCTCACTGGTCGAACGCGCGTGCGATGAACTCCACGCATATCTCGATGAAGTCGAAGGCACCCGGGCCTGGTTGGCTGATGTCCGGTTGAAAGCGAAGACCAAATGAAGCTCGAGCCTCGCCGTCCGCTCTCTCGATCGTGGTTGCCGGAAGAGGACGAGCGATTAAGATCAATGATCGTGGCGGGGCACGCTCCAGCAGAGATTGCCAGCGAGCTTCGGAGATCCGTCGGCGCGGTATACGCTCGGGCTCACCGCTTTCGCCTGTCATTCAGGCGCGTCCATCTAGTGTCGCGACGTCGTTCTCAACATGAGGGACGGCAGCGCTGAAACCAGGCGGCGCCGCTCGGGGTTAGACGAAGCGAAAGTTTAGGGGGCGTTTCGTAACGCCAACAGCCGCGGCTTCGATGACTTCGGGCGCGAGCGAGCCGCCGACTGTCACCCCCGTGCAACGGCAGCTACTGATCATACGAACGCCGCACTGCCGCCCAGGCCCATCCTCATTGCTGCCACACCAGCAAAGATGTTTGCGCATCGACGGAGGGGGAAATGCTTGGCAAAGTCTTTGCGCTCGCCGTAGTCATCGGTCTGCTTGTGACCAGCTCAGCTGCGTTCGTTGCGAACCATCCCCGAACGCCGGCTGCCTGCGCTGTGAGCTGCGAGTAGGCACAAGTGGGCCATCCCAGCGCATTGCTGCCTCGCCGCAACGTGTGAACTCAGGACGGCCTTTCCCGGGACCCAAAGTCGCCTTCGATCTGCCGCCAAACCGCCCCACGACTCAAACAGGTGCTACTAGGCGCGACCCTGGGGCCAATGCGGATGCGTACAGCGATGACGTTCGATCGATATCTGATGGCAGCCTTGAGCGGCCTGGTGGTGGGAACTGTGCTCTTGCTCGGTGCGGTTGTTGTTCGGGGGGTTGAAGTGAGCGGCAAGGCTAGGGCCGACACCTCGACTATCGGGTTGAGAGGGGCCGTGCAATAGGACTTACAGCCGAAGCGGCTCAGGGCAAACTCGCTGAGGAATTGACGTCGCCCCTTGAGGGACGGCGGCGCAAGGAACATAACGGACTGGACCCGCCGATCCGGTGCGGTGCCCAGGCGGAAGATCCCACAACCGGTGCTTCGCTCGCTTTCGCGGCCGATCAGTCGCGTGATACGCCCGCCGTCCCACAGGTCGATCGTGTGATGGATCTCGGCGTATTTGCTTGCCGAGTCCCGGGCTTCCTCGCCGGGCCGACACTCAATCTGTAAGTCGCTATCTGAGGAGCAGGGCAAGACGTCCTCTGCTGGGTCAGGTCGCCTGATGTCCGCGAGCAGAGCGCGTGCGTCTGATCACGCGGAAGTTTACGACGGGAGCAACGGCCCGATACCGGATCAAGCTGAAGGACCGATGCACGCGGCGAGGGGCGGTCAATGGGTGACATTCCGGTGACGGCAACATGCTGGTCACGTCTGCGCGCATTGTCGATTGTGACTGCCCGCGAAGCAAAACGCATCCGCGCTCCAATACATTTACTGCCTTGAATGTGAGATCATTCACAAAGCGCGCGGCGAACCTATGGAACAAAAGGCTGCCATCCCCGCCCCAGTCATGGTGTTCAGTCCGATGACCAAATACTCGTCGTATAGTGCCGCGCCTTACATGCTTCCCACTGTGCAGAGCACGCTCGAGGTGCAATATCGGGAATTGCTAGACTTGCGCGAGCGCGTCAGAAAGGCCGAAATCGCTGCCGCGCAGAGACCGCGAATCGAGGCGTTTATGTCGAGCGCCAAGGTCGAGCGCGGTGATATCGACCCGGCCAGCTTGGGGCGTTAGTGCCCTAAACTAAGTCGGCATCGATCGGAGCAGAAGCGTCTTGTTTAAGTCTCTGATCATGGCCGAACGAGAGACGGCCAAGCCGACGCGACAAGCACCCACTGAAACACGGGTTGTCTCGGCCATCTTCATGGCCGCTCTTTCCTCGTATTGATAATCGCAATCAATTCAGCTGATGGCCGCGAGACCTTGCTGAAAGGTACATCTGAAGCTAGGCGATTCGCCCGCTTTCGCCCGAGCCGGATCGCGCAGCGCCCGGGATGAGGCCTGGACGAGGGCCCACCACCGTGCTTCAAAAAGGGCTGGTACGCGGCCTGTCGCTGCCAGCAGCCCTTATTGATATTTCGTTGTGCGCTTCCCGGCACCAGAACTCCCGTACTTTATTTCCGCGGTGGTTCACTCGCGCGAATTCGAACGCAATCACAACCGGCAGAAAGCCGATAGGCCTTGCCAGATGCTGAGCGGTTCAACTGCGAACGGTGATGCCGACCGAGTGCCTGCAGGAGACGGCTGATTGTCCCGCGAATAAAACGCGCTGGTACAGCGGACGTTAATGGATGAGGTGCGCTTCCGACCGTCGCGTGTGACGCCGAACATGCGGCAGCGTCGGAAAAGTCACATGACGAGGAATAATTCGCTGCACGATTGCCAAACTTCAAGTCCAGCCTATTATGCTGCGTCGATCATTCACCCAAGCCCCACCCCACTCGTCGCGAGGAACGCGTCCATGCCAGACGTTCGAGACAGGCGACTTCAGCGATACGAAACGTGGGCGGCCGAATGCGATATGTTGGCTCGAGTAGTGACTGATCGCACGAAGCAACAACACTATGAATATCTTGCGGCGCACTATCATTTTCTCGCTTCGAGCTTTCGCGACGCGCTCGCAATGCACAGCGCAGTATTGGCGAAATTGACGCTGCATTGACCGATGGCGTCGGAGCGTATGGGCTTACCGCCCCGCATAGGCATATATGAATGTATGATCAGGAAGCTCATTGACAGCCTCGCTGCACGATTGAGGGAATAACCTGGAGGTTCATGCGGGAGTCGACCCATGATCCCAAGCCTCCGACAATGGCGACAGGCGTCGTGTTGTCTCCAGCGAACTATGAGCCCTTTGTTTACGGCCAACGAGCGCACCTTGGCACCCGCGGGTGCGGCTCCGAAAATATGGAGAGGCCGTTGACCGCGTTCCTTGGCCTATGGCTCAGTCTGTGGCGTCGCCTCCTATCATCCTGCGCTTGACCTCCTCGCAGGTTTTGCGGACGTCCTGCGTGAAAAGCGCACAATCTTCGATGCGTTTAAAGATCTTCTTGGCCTCCTCTCGATAGGCCGCCGCCGTATCGCGCATGTATGCGATTGCATTGTGGACCTCGGCAGTCATCGCCTCGCATCTTTTTGCCGCCTCGATCAATTCCGCGCCCATCGCTTCAATTTCTTTTGCGGCGGCTTCATAGTCGCGCACGACAGCTTCGGCGCTGAGCGCCCCCACACGGGAGACCCCCTCCTGGTGTTCCACATAATCCGGCAATGCGACCGACGTTAATGCGCCTCCCGAACGGTGGCCCGTAATGTCAGCTTCAAGTCGAGCCAAATTGACGTCAGTACTCTTTCGCAATTGTTCAATCTCACCCATCAGTCAATTCCCCTCTGTCTGTTGAAGGCTACGGAAAGACCCCAGATGCAACAGATTATCAATATAATATCTGGGGTAAACTCCCCGATTGTATTGACAGTCGTGAAATCGCCACTATTGGGCCACGCTTGGCGTTGCGCGCGGGATCCATTCCGCGAGTTTGCTCGCGATGCTGATGCCTTTCGACGTGACTGAGAGGGTGCGACCCCGTAGGGGAACGGCGAAGCCCGCCAGCCGGTAGGGAGTCTTGCATCGGGGACGGCAATTTCGTTCGTGAAGCATAGACGGCGGGTACTCAAGCCCTGTTGCTGCCTCGAAAACATCGTCGTGCGCGGACCGGGCTCGGAAGGCCAGGTTCAGGCTTAATGGCGCATCCTTTGGGCAATAGGGTTCGGTGCCGCTGCCGGCGGCGTTCTAGTCGATTTGCATGCCGCGATAGCTCCGTGCCTGAAAGGTGACTGAAACGCTGACAGCCAGACTGTCGATCGGGTACAAGAATGTCAGACCGAAGTGGGCCAGTGCTGATCGAATGACAGCTCCGGGCTCGCGGATCGCGGGCGGGGGAGAATGTGGCGCTTGCCATCCCAATGGCCCATCTCTTTCCTCTTCTCCGCCCCGCTTAGAGCGTTTTTGCCATTCATGACCTCCGTGATTGGGAAAGCGTGCAGTCGGCTTGCGGGCCGTAAAGTTGATTTGATCTAGTTGCGTTGCGTGGAGCAAGCGATGCGTACCGAATTGTCATTTCGGAGCAAGCTGCGCCGGAGTTTTGTTGCCGCGGCCACCATCGGCGTGGTGGCGCTGGCGCCCGGGACAAGCTCGGCCGAAGGTTTGCTCGATTTCTTTTTCGGCGCCGGCCAAAAACAGCAGCATCAGACCTCGTTTTTCGCCAATCTTTTCAACGTCAATCCGCAACCACCGCCGGCGAGGCCGGCCCTGTCAAGCTCGGGACCTGCGTTCTGCGTGCGCAGCTGCGATGGGAAGTACTTCCCCCTGATGCGCGGCGTTGCTTCGCCGGCGCAGATTTGCCAGGCCTTCTGTCCGGCGAGCGCGACTAAAGTGTACTTCGGCTCCGGCATCGATAGCGCTTATGCCGCAAGCGGCGAACGGTACGCCGATAGCGAGAACGCCTTTGCTTATCGGAAGGCATTGCGCGCCGACTGCACTTGCAACGGCCACGGTCCGGCCGGTCTTGCTCCGGTTGATCTCGCGTTGGACAATTCGTTGCGCCCTGGCGACATGCTCGCCACCACCGACGGGCTCGTCGCCTATTCCGGTATGCGGGTCGGCAACCAACAGACCCCCGATTTCAAGCCGACGGCATCTTATCCGAGCCTGACGCCCGAAGTGCGCGCGCGGTTGGGTGATATGAACGTGACGTCGGCGCGAACTCCGTATTGACCAACTCGCGCCGCCGCGAGAAACCGAGAGCACCAAGAGCTCAAGCTTTATGCTTGGAATAGCTAAGTCGTCCGTTAAGAAGCCCGTTTAAGCGCGGAAGGGAGGGCAAGCAGTCGGATCAAAGCGTTGAGGAACAGGCGCATCAGGAGCCTCAGCCAGGCGAGGACGAGGCGGAGATTGTGGCCGACGGCGTTGGCGGCATCGCCCTCGGGGTCCTTGAGATGGCAACGGCCGAGGTGACCGTCGGTTTTCATTTGACCGATCACGGACTCGATAGCTGAGCGACGTCTGAGCTCGCGTTTGATCACGCCAAAGACGCCACGCTTCTGGCCGGAGATGAAGACGCGGCGCGGATTTTGCGTTTTGTGACCTCGATAGCCCTTGTTGACATAGGCCCGTTCGATTGCGCAGACCGTGAGCCGTTCGGTGGCCTCGATGACTTCGCCGAGTGTATGGCCGTCATACGCGTTGCCCGGGAGCGCCTGGGCGTGCAGCACAAACTGGCCGCCCCGGGGCGCTGGTAGCTAAACCCGGCGCGCAGATTCCAATGGTTCAAAGCGCCTGGCCACGAGGCGATAAAGAGGGATAACGGCGAGCAGGGCAGCCGGGAGAGAATACCGCGTTTACTGTCCAACTTCGGCGGGGCTTCACGGTCGGCCGTGCTCGCGTTTTCCATGAGATCCCAGCGGTCGGCGACCTGAAAATTTCCGTTCACATCGCCATGCCGGACGATCTCGCGCGAAGAGATGAGCGCCTCTTTTGACCAAGTCGCAAAGGGTATGGGCGACCGAGAGATTTTTTGTTGGACCACTACCGTCTCATCCACCGGCGCAATCAACCCGTGATCGCAGTCGTCCATGGCTTGCCCCTGCTGCCGGTGAGCCGACCATGACGAGGCCGCGCTTGCGCGCTGTACGCCAAGGGCGGAAGATCTCAGCTAGCCGCCGGATGTCAAAGTGCGAGCAGCACATCGTCCGGACGCGTCGATCGAGTGCTTGAAACACCAAGTCATAGAGTAGTCGTTGGCGATCGCTATCAGCCACTAGCCGGCCCCGCAAAAGTTGCCAGCTAGGCGGCGGGCAACGCGCGCAGGTGCGACGGTCTGCGGCGCGCTTCGTCCTGGTGCTGCTTTTCGAAAAGCACCGAGCGAAGATTCTTCATGAACGACTTATCCTTCGCTCCGGGCTTGAGACCCAAATGGTCCAGCAGCAATGACTTCTCCCGCTTATCGAGCGCCGCGACGACAATGTTGGCCATTTGGAGCGACGCATCGAACGCCGGCTCGGCGGAGGCCTTCTTTCCGCGCACAAACTCCTTCACAAATTCGACCGTCACCCGGTCACCTCGGCGGGCACGCGCGAGGATTTCCGTCACGACAGCTTCGGGAACCGAGGGGCTGCCGAGTGCGAGCGCTGCGCTCAAACTCAGCAGAAGCAAATCCTCGCCGTCGCTCTCGCGGCGGCGGTTAAAGAGGAGAGCCAGATTCATGTACAGCTCGACCGAGCGGCGCGAATAAGCCGTCTCTACGTCGCACCATTTCAAGAAGACTCCATGCTCCAGTGCTTCTTTCGCCGACAGGAAAGCCCCGCCTGTCACGATCGCCGCTTGAGTGATCTTTTTCGTTCCCTCTCGGATAGTGGCGGCAAGGGTGCGCAGCTTTTCTGCCTGGTCCCCCAGGCAGCTGTAGTCAAATTTCTCAGCAGTCGTCATATCCTAGGACCCCTGATTGATCCGGCACAACTCCAATGCCCGATAACAGGCGTCCAAAAAAGAGTAAAAGTCAAGCGATCTCAATATGATGGCATTTTGCGACAAACTATGATGGCGGCTTGCGACAAACTACGATGGCTGCTTGGGCCAAATCGGCGGAGAGGATCAAATGCGAAAACCTTTTCGCATTTGATCGGCCGCGACATCGTTGAAAACCGACGCCCGTTACGCTTTGTGTCCGTGGTCAACCCAGCGCAGCAGAGGCCGCCCGCTCGCGTTTGTCGCGGCCGACGTCCGACACACGCATGTGCCGAGCATCGGCTGGCTGTGCAGAACGGCGATCGGAAGCCATTTCTGGAGATAGGGACTGAAGCAGATCGGACCGCTGCGGTTGCTTTTCGGCGTTATTGGCCCACGCGCCCTTACTCATGGCAAGCTCCCTGATCCAGTCAGCGTCGTAGCCACGGTCGGCAAGCAGCATTAACCCGGATTTCAGACGGGACAGCAGTTTTCCCGGCAAGTCGAACGTCATGCGCCTCGCCGGGGCTCAGCGCCAGCCGCACCGGCAGACCATTGCTATCTACGACCGCATGGATTTTGCTCGTCAAACCGCCGCGGGACCTTCCGATCGATTGGCGCTGGTTTCTCGTGATGCAGGCTCCATGCTGATGCACGCGGACGTTGGAGGTGTCGATCATCTGGACAGCGGCATCATGCGGGGCGGCAGTCGCTCCGCAAGCCGATTCTGACGCCTCCGTTACTTTCCCTTGGCGCGTCGTCCCTTACTCTCTAGGATGTTCAATATCCCTTTTGTGAAGTCTGATTGTCATGAACAATGATGCGGCGGATAGAGCCGCAAGACAGGCTGCACACCCCGCGCTGTCCGACGTGCGTGGGCCGGAGGTCGGACTGGTGCGGCAGCAGACCGTCGTTCTGTTGGCCGACCTGGTGGAGTCGGTGCGACTTATGCGTGAGCATGAAGCCGCCAGCGTCCAGCGTTGGGCCGATTTCGTACGTATTGTCACTGGAGAGATCCTGCCGCGTCATCGCGGTACCCTGGTAAAAAGCCTCGGCGACGGCCTGCTCGCACGTTTCGAGAGCGTGGCGGACTCCGCTGCTGCTGCCGCCGAGATGCATCGGACACTCGCCGCACAGAACGTCGGCAGGCCGGAAGACCAATATTTCCACCTGCGAGCCGGAATCAATGCCGCCATGGCTTGGAGCGACGGCATCGATATCTACGGCACCGGCGTCAACCTCGCCGCACGCCTAGCTACGCTGGCCGGCCCGGGCGAAACCATTGCCAGCGCATCCGCCCACGAGCAATTGGCGGCGGGCCTTGCCAGTCTGGCCAAACCCGGCGAGACCATCGGCAGCGCCGCAGCCCGCGACGAACTAACGCATGGTGTCGATGCGGAATGCGAAGACCTCGGCTACTGCATCCTGAAGCACTTCGACAAACCGGTGCGAGCCTACCGAGTCGGTCCGGCAAGCCCGCGCCCGGCCATTCCCGGACGGCGCGATTACGGCGCGGCGATGCAGCCGACGATTGCCGTGATCCCGTTTTCCGCAAGAAGCGACGCCCCGGCACTACTCGATATCGGCAATCTGATCGCCGACACCGTGATCTGGCGGCTGTCGAAGTCGGCAAACCTGAAGATGATTTCCCGGCTCTCGACCGCGGTCTTTCGCGGACGCGCGACAGACGCGGGGGAAGTTTCGGCCCATCTTGGTGCAACCTACGTTCTAAGTGGCGCGTACGTCGTGGCCGGTGGCCGCATCATGGTGACTGCAGAACTCTCCCTGGCACGCAACAACGAGGTGGTTTGGACGGATCGCTTGAACGGAGAGGTCGAAGACCTGCTGAGGCCAGAAAGCGAGCTTGCCGATCGTCTCGCGCGCGCCGTGCATCTGGCCGTGTTCGATGCTGAGGTCGAAAAAATCCTGACCCAGCCATTGCCAACACTTGAGAGCTATTCGCTGCTGCTGGGCAGCATCAAGCTGATGCACCGCTCCAGCAAGTACGAATTCATGCAGACGCGGTACATCCTTGACGAGTTGATCAACCGTCACAATCGGATTGCAGCCCCTCGCGCGTGGCTCGGCAACTGGTTCATCCTGCGGGTGACCCGCGGCTGGTCCGACGATCGCACCCGCGAGGCTGCGGAGGCCTTGAACACCACGCATGCAGCCCTCGACCGGGACCCGTCGGACGCGCTCGCGCTGGCGACCGAAGGCTTTGTCTATTGTCACCTGCTGAAAGACCTCGACACCGCACGAAAGCGCTGCAATGCGGCCGTGGAAGCCAATCCCAGCCACGCTTTGGGCTGGCTCTACCTCGGCACCGTCAACGCTTTCAATGGCGAAGGGGAAGCCGCTGTGGCCGCGACGCGACGCGCCATTGACCTGTCGCCACTCGATCCGCAGCGATACTACTTCGAATCCCTGGCCGGAACGGCACTGCTTTCCGCGCAAGAATACGGGGAAGCCGAAAAACTTGCGCGCTCCTCGCTTACGCTCAATCGAATGCACCCCTCGACCTGGCGGGTGCTGACCATTTCGCTTGTCTGTCAGAATCGCATGGCGGAAGCCCGCGCTGCGCTTGCCAAGTTGCGCGAACTGGAGCCGACGCTCACGGTAAACAGATACCTTGCGCGCCTGCCGAATGCGAACCTCGAAATTGGCCGGCACTGGGCCCGATGCCTCGCCCAGGCGGGATTACCAACGGGGAATGGCAACAATCTTCGGCATTAGTGCAACGGACAAATACTGCTCACGTGTAAAGCAGAAAACAGTTCCCACTTGGGCATATTGCGACGTACCAGGAGTAGCTGCCGGAAGCTCACTTAAACTCACAGGAGGCAGGAATGAGCCAACTTGGTGGAGCAGGAGGCGCAGGTGGTGCCGGCGGAGCTGGCGGAGCCGGGGGTGCAGGTGGCGCGGGAGGGGCCGGCGGTGCAGGAGGCGCAGGAGGGATAGGGGGTGCAGGCGGATCGGTTCTCGGTACGCTGGGCGATGTCTACGCCAATCCAGTTATGGTGGATGCGCTCATCCATTCGCGCGAAGGAATCATCGTTTCCGGCGATGTCGGCGCTTACGAGCCGGCATTCCCGAGTATTGATGACGAAAACCAGATGGAGCGCTGGGAGCCATGGGTGCGCGCCTACGTGGCCGTCGGAGAACTAATGCAAGGTATCGCCTTTCAGAGGGTTGGCAGCACCGCATTTCAGGTTCTCTCAAACCTGACCACACCCGCATCATTGATCGCGGAGATCCAACGTCCGGCGCAGACGACATTCGAGGCACAGGTTAAGCTGGTTCTCAATTGGGCCCAACTGCGCAACGAACGGGCGACGGAAATCATGTCGCAGATCGACCCGCAATACGCTTTCTGGTCTTCGATCGTCTACCTGCACCCGGAGCGGACCAGGCGCACCCTTGAGCTAATTAACATGGTGCTGCAACTTTGCGTGTATGTCGAAATGCGCTTCAAACACGCGCTGGGGTGCTTCCGCCCCGTCGAATACAACGCGCAGGTGCAGCCGATGATCACGACCCCGGGTCACGGCAGCTTTCCAATGGGGCACGCTGCGCAGACCTATGCCGTCACCTACGTTCTCAAGCAATTGCTGATGCTCAATACAACAACACACAAGTGGGTAAGCGACGAGCTCGACCGGCTTTCAGCGCGCATCACGACTAACCGTGTCATCGCTGGAGTCCACTTTCCGGCTGACAGCATGGCGGGACGCATGCTGGGCGTCGCGCTGGGCGAGTATTTTGTTGGGCGCTGCACCGGCGGCCAGACCTTCATGAGCCGCAAATTCCTGGCCGCTGGAGCTAACGGCAATGCCGATAAGGATTTCAATCCGTTCAACACGACGATTCCCCCTATCCAGGACCTCGACGCTCCCACATCAGCCAACGCGCCCTTCTATTCCTCGGCAACGGGACCGAACGTGCCCCAGTCTACCTTGATGACCTATGTGTGGGACAAGGCGCAAGCCGAGTGGCAGGGCAGATTTGGCGTGCCGTAACCCGGAACGAAGAGCAAACCATGTCCGATCGCGAGCAATACCCGAAATGCTTTGGTCCGTATCTTCGCTACGCCATCTCGACGGAGTTTGACTACTTCAAGTTTGTGGATGAGAACAAACAATTCAACCTTTGCCTCCTCATCGAATTCAAAACGCCCGGACGGGGAGGTGAATTCTCCGCGCAACTAGCAAACGAGTTCGTGGGCCTGATTAATGAATTCCTGCACGGTATCAGCGTATCCGAATCCGCCTATCTCACCCCGGCTGACGACAACGCGCCCTATGGTACTTTGATCACCCCGATCGCGTCGGTCACAACGACCAAGGATCGGCAACGAAGCCCGTCCTTCCCATGGGACCGATATGCCTCCAGGGTCGAGTTGTCGATGCCGCTGACGCAATCAGAGCAATTGCGGGGTGCCAAGCCCGCGTTGCAAGAACGGAAGAGATTGCCGGCAAAAAAGAAGAAGTCGGCTGCAAAGAAATTGCTGATCGGCATTCTGGATGACGGCTGTCCTTTTGCTGCCGCGCAATTCCTTAAGACCTCGGCAAGTGGTGATCCCACCACGCGGGTGCGGGCGATCTGGGACCAGAACGCCGGCAGGAATCCTACTCCGGTAGGAACGAGCCAGTTCGGGCAGGCGTATTCTTTCGGGCTGGAATTCCGACGGGAATCGAGTGCCGGCCAGATTGGCCTCGACGAATGGATCAAGCTCCATGTGACAAAGAGCGGCGTAATTGACGAGGACAATTGTTACGCGGATGCGGGTTTTACCAGGCTGGCGCCGGCGCAATCACACGGCGCGCATGTCATGGACTTGCTGACGGGCAGCATGCCGCTCTCCTCGCGGCTCGGACAGGTAGGTACCGGGCCAGGCGATCGCCGCGATCCGCCGAGCTGGAATCCGGCACCGCTGAGCGACGCCGACGTCGACATTGTCTTCGTGCAATATTCCGACGACTGCATCAAAGACGCGAGCGGCGTTTGGCTTCCCGCGTACGTTCCCGCGGGCATCCGATACATCATGTCGTTTGCCGACCCGGCCGTGATAGACCGTGTGATCATCAACCTGAGCTGGGGTCCTACCACCGGACCGCATGACGGCACAGCGCTACTCGAGGCGGCGCTAAACGGGCTGGTCGCGCAATACAACGGCACGCCGGGCTTTCCACAACTCGACATCTTCCTGGCGGCGGGCAACTCCTTTCTCACCGAGGAGCACATCACCTTCACTGCGGACACCCAATACCCTGACGTCGAATGGATCTGGCGCCTTCCGCCCGACAATTCCGTGTATTGCTTTGCCGAGATATGGATGGACGCCGCCCAGGCCCCCTCGGTTACCCTGACATCACCCAGCGGGGTTGCCGTTCCGGTGTACGGTCCGTGGATGCACTATGGCGACAAGATGTATGTACTTGTAGTCCAGCCCACCGTCGCAGCGACGGGCATCGTGGCCGCGGAGCATGGAGACTACACGATCAGAGTTTCCGGACTTGGTGCCGGAGCAGAGATCCACGCCTACGCCGCACGTACCGATCCGAATATGGGCGTGATTACCGGCGCCAAGCGGTCGTATTTCGTCGATGCCGGCTGGGAGAAAACCGGCTCTGCCTCGGCCAGCTGTACGTTCGAGAACGGGGAATTCGACGAGACAGGATCGCTAATCTCTCGCCTCGGCACACTCAACGGGATCGCGACGGCAAACGTTTCCAGCGTGCACGTCGCGGGCGGCTTTGTTGTCCTGGGTGGACGCAAGTCCCCCTATGCATCGGCCGGCCCCGCGCGCGGCAACCCCGCCACAGGTCGCAGGGGTCCTGACTACGTGCTGCCTTGCGACGAGTCCAACGCTCTCGGCGGCGTACTGGCGGGAGGCACCAGGAGCGGTGTGGTATTCCGCCTGATCGGGACTAGTACCGCGGTACCGCAATTCGCCCGCTTGTTTGCCAAGGGACCGCTCCCGACGCCAATTCCCTATCCACTTCCCAGCGAACCTGAGAGACGGGGCCTTGGCGATCTCGAGTCGCCGTAGGGAGGCGGTGCGGCAGACCGCCAGCACCAGGGCGAACCTAACCGGGCACGAAGCTGGAAGCGGCGGATACAGACAAGGGGACCCTAACAGTGCTGATCGAATCTTCCCCTACTTGGCGAGTACCAGCCAGTAGATCCGTGCTCGGTGCTGCCTGCTCAATTCAACGTGAGGACAACCGTTGTATGACGGCGACGCCGACTTTCGACCACCTGGACTACTCGCGTTTGCCGTGCTGCTAGTCCCCGGAATTAGAGCTAAGTGATACGGCGGCCTTTGAAACGGCGTTGACGGACCTTTTTCGTGGTCCAGACAAATAAAGGGCGGCTCGGCTTGTGGTTGTACGCGTCGACGTAGGCATCGATGTGCTCCTGAACTTGCTTGAGGCTTGTGAAGGAGGTGCCGCTAAGTGACTGCCCTTGCAGGATCGAGAATCATACCTCAACCCGGTTAAACCAGGACGCGCTTGTCGGCGTGAAATGGAATTGCACGTTAGGGTGGGCCTTGAGCCAGTCCTCATTTCTTGTGGGTGTTGAGTTGTCGAGGATGACGTGAAGCGTTCGGCCCGGAAGGCCGTCGTGACGCTCGTCAGATATCCAACGCTGATCGCGAATAGATCCGGCTGGAGCGCATCCGCTCAGCGCGCCGCCAACTCCTGTTCGACGACGTCGCAAATGGCGTGGGCTACAGCAAGATGAATTTGCTGGATCAACGCCGTCTCGCCCACCGGCGCGATCAGCAGGTGGTCGCAGTCGGCGCCCATGGCCTCGCCCTTGCTGCCGGTAAAGCCGACCGTGACCAGCCCACGCGGGCGCGCGGCGCGCAACGCCGCAAGGATGCTCGGGGACTGGCCCGAGGTCGAAAGGGCAAGCAATACATCGCCGGGCACGCCGAGCCCCTCGACCTGGCGCTCGAACACGCGCTCATAGCCATAATCATTGGCGATCGCGGTCAGCGCAGAGGTATCCGTGGTTAGAGCCAGCGCGGGGTAGGCGGGCCGCTCGCGCTTGTAGCGGCCGACAATCTCGGCAGCGATATGTTGCGCATCGGCCGCGCTGCCGCCATTGCCAATGATCAGGAGCTTGTTGCCGGCCGTGAGCGCCGCGACGATCGCGGCCGCGATCTTGCGCGCACAGCCGACCATCGTCGCATCCTGCGTTGCCCGTTCCAGCGCCACAAGAGAGCGCCTCAGATGTGCCTCGATCGGGTCGTCGGTCGGCGGCTGGCTCAAGATTTAGCCCTTCGGAGCTGGGACGCTGCGCCTAGGTACTTGTCGGGCGCACATTAGGCAAGATCGGCATCCGTCGGCGCATTGGCAACAAATGAATTAGCGTTCACATGCCGACCCAAGTTGCGTGAGGAGCGGCACTGGGGCAAAGCTGCCGCGACCGACAGCTTAGGGCGGGGAATGGAATGTTATTGGTGACCGGCGGCGCCGGTTTTATTGGGTCGAACATCGTCGCTGCGCTCAACGAGGCCGGCCGGACCGACATTGTGGTCTGCGACGCGCTCGGCAGCACAGGCAAATGGCACAACCTCGCCAAGCGCCAACTCGCCGATGTCGTGGCACCGGCCGAGCTCGAGGGCTGGCTGAAGGGCAGGCGGCTTGAGGCCCTGATCCATCTCGGCGCGATCTCCTCCACCACGGCAACCGACGGCGATGAGGTCATCGCGACCAATTTCAAGCTCTCGCTGCGGCTGCTCGACTGGTGCACGGAGACCGCAACACCCCTGATCTATGCCTCGTCGGCCGCGACCTATGGCGACGGCGCAGAGGGCTTTGACGATGGGCAATCGCTGGGCGCGCTCAAGCGGCTGCGCCCGATGAATCTGTACGGCTGGAGCAAGCACCTGTTCGACATGGCCGTGGTGGCGCGCGCCGAGCGCGGCGAGACATTGCCGCCGCAATGGGCAGGGCTGAAGTTCTTCAACGTGTTCGGCCCCAATGAATACCACAAGGGCACCATGGCGAGTGTGGTGGCGCGCCGCTTCGACGACATCAAAAGCGGCCGCACCGTGCAATTGTTCAAGTCGCATCGCCCCGGCATCGCCGATGGCGATCAGCAGCGCGACTTCATCTATGTCGACGACGTCGTCCGCGTGTTGCTGTGGCTGCTCGCGACGCCCTCCGTGTCAGGCCTGTTCAATGTCGGCACCGGCAAGGCGCGCAGCTTCAAGGACATGATGCTCGCAGCCTTCGCGGCGCTGGGGAAGACGCCCGCCATCACCTACATCGACATGCCCGAGGAGATCCGCGACAGTTATCAATATTTCACGGAGAGCAAGGTCGATCGGCTCTGCGCGGCCGGTTACAACGGCGGCTTCACGCCGCTTGAGGATGCCGTCGCCCACTACGTCAAAGCCTATCTCTCAACCTCGGATCGCTTCCGCTGACCAGCGGCGTCTAGGCAAGGCGCGTGGCCGAATGCTTCGGGTCAGCCGGATCGAACAGGTCGCGGCGGCCTGAATTTGCGAGTGCGCGCAGCTCGCCAAGGGTGCCTCTGTTGGCTTCGCAACGGCTGCATTTGAGAATGCTGGAAGAGGGCGCCTGTTCACCGTGATCCATGATCATGGCGACGCTGTCGCACTGAGCACAAACAAGCTGAAACGCCATCGTCAATCCAATAGGCAACAATCAATCAAGAAAACTAAGCAATTTGCGTGCCGAGCCTCAGGCATGGCGATCCTTGCACCTAAAGCCGGCCGCTTACAAACAAATGAGGCACTTAACCCTAACCGCGAAGGCTTAGGTTAGCTGTTCGCTGGCCTGAAAGGCAGAGACTGGTTGGCGGGGTGGCCGAGGATCGCTCAGCAGGCTGCGGTACCTGGCGCGTAGCTCGTAAGGGGCACGCGCGATCAAGCCGCGGATGTTCTCGCGTTCAAATGGGCAGGGATTGCCATTAACCGGTTCGTGGTCTGAATTGCCCTCGATGACGGGCTCGCCCGCGTCGGGCGTCGGGCTCACCGCGCTTCGATAGCAAGTCCCGGGTGAGTTGATGGGAATAAAGGAGAGAGAGGGACCCGGGTGTCGACCAAAAGAGCTTGCGATCGGCACCAGCCCCCTTCCGGACGAGTTCGCCGATCCTCCGACGAAAAAAGCGGCTTGCGTCTCCGTTATCAGTACCTGCCGGAGGTCTACCGGCGCGGGTGACCGCGCTGAAGAGCGGTCCTACTGCCCATCTCAGCGGCTGGGACAACGACCTCTGACGGTTGCGCACTGGTTACGCGAGCCCTGCAATCGAGCGTGAACTGGTCCAATGAAGCGCGGCTGCTGCTCCGGGCGGTTTGATGTCGACATGAAATCCAGGCCGCAGTGAAACAGTCGGCTTACCCGGCTGACCGTCCGGGTCATGCCCTTTTGCAAGGTCACTCGTCACGAAAACTGGGGAATTTTCAAATGCCATAAGAAGAACTGATCCGCCACTCACAGATCCAGTTGTCATATTCTTCCGCGTGGTAAGGATCACCGGCATCGACTTCACGGCCGACCGTGGTATTCGGCTCGCAGGTCAGGAAGCCGGATACGTCAGCAATGACCTTCGCCTCGCGTGCCTTCCGACGCCGGGTCCTTTTGGTTCAGAGCCCGGAGAGCGCGAGTACGACCGGCTCTCGTCCGGAGCGAACGGTGAACGGCACCTTTTTGGCGTCGACGGTGCCGTACCGCACTCGCAGAAGCTGGTGATCGGCAGAGGCAGCCATGCTCTGGACCAAGCCAGGCCTTCCGGTGGTCGCTGTTGACTGTTGACTTGCGGATGTTGGCCGTGCCGGCATCTGGCTCCAGCCGACGCACGCAGACGCGCTTTCTCACGGTCAATGTCGTGTCCGTGATCTCCCGAGGCCCGATTATCTGCTCGCTGAGGTCCTGTCCTCGGCGGCCGAGCGGTCATGTCGCCGCGCGAGCGCCCCTCTACTGAATTGACCGCCGCAAACCGTGGACGATACGGCCTTCGTTCCAGCCCGTATCTCTGGGGCGGGTAGCTCGGGATCCGTCGCGGGCGGCCACCGCGAGAACCCGAACCGGTCGTCTCGCAAGCTCAATCCAATATTTTCTCGGCAGCTGCCGCGGGAGAGAAATCTCCATGAGAGGCGCTCTGAAGCAGAGTCCCCTCGCGGGTGGATGAAGAATAGGGTGGAGGGCGATTTCTCGCCAGCGAGGCTCCTGGGTGGCCTAGGAGGCATTCCGGATTTTGTACCGTTATTTTAATGGTACAATACTTGTACAATGACGTCACAATTGGACGTTGCAAAACGCTCTGGAGTTGTTGCGCCCCTTCCAGAAATCGTTTCAGGTCGTCATAAGAGCGTTTCACAGCGTCCCTCAAACCGTTGCATTTCTTCCAATAGATGTTTCAAAATTCTGGTCATCACATTAATAGCGCAGAAAAATCAGGTACTTAAGCTCACCTCATTTGTCGCCAACTTCCAGTATGTGTTTCAAACGCATGGCAGACCAGGGGGGAGCCGCCACATTCAAAGATTCTAAACATCAGATCTCGCCGCCTACCGTCCGGTTCGCCCGCCCTTCTTTGGCGTATCTTTCCTCAACCTTAATGCCGTCATCCGATGACGGGCCGGATAGTCGGGCACCAGGAAACTGTGTTCAAGGATCCGTTGACACAGTTACTGGAGTCCTTGAAACATTTTTTGGAAGTTTCAGGCCGGCCAGCTATGGTCAATTTCGCTCTCTAAGTAGGTGTTTCGTCGAACCGGAGTAGGTGTTTTTTTTCTACCCATGTAACGGGGGGCCGACAAAAAACTTCGCCGCCCTACCTTCCGCCAACGTCCTTCCGGACGCCCGCGCCAAAAGGCCGGATTTCTGGAGGCGATCGGGGGGACCCAAGGAAAGCGCAAGGATTGGCTGACAGCCCCCCAAGGGGCCGGCCAAATGAAGGAGAAGGAAGATGGCCGAAAACGAAGAGGCGCCCCAGCAGGCGCATGACCAGGCCCCACCCCTCCGGGAGGCCCTCGGGCTCTCCAAGCCGGCTATGCCGTCCGGCGCACCGCGCAGATCTTCGTCTCGGTGCTCGGCGCATCGAGCTTCACCTACGCGCAGGCGACCTGGACGCAGGGCCTCGCCGACTGGATCAGCGGGCGCGTCGGCGCCTTCGAGGCGATCGGCGGCGTGCCGGCACTGCTAGCGCCGGACAACACCAAGGTCGCGGTGATCAAGGCCTGCCTCTACGATCCGCAGATCAACCGCAGCTACGCCGATATGGCGGCGCATTACGGCACCGCCATTCTGCCGGCCAGGCCACGACGGCCACGGGACAAGGCC